>WLWD01006193.1_pt1 | contig 239454 bp, 204 predicted proteins | sample 6712731 | NCBI WGS metagenome assembly WLWD01 (sample SAMN12718690, study PRJNA576275) | sponge metagenome | isolation source: marine sponge | host: Mycale hentscheli | place: New Zealand: South Island, Marlborough, Capsize Point | collected 2014-11-01
CTCCACTACTACACAAGGACAAAGTACCTGCCAAGGAGCCGCTCACTAATTTTAGAGCGAATCTGGAAGAAATATCAGGAAATATTGGGGCCTGGTTATAAAACTTTGTAGCAGTTTTTTGGAGCGGTGCGGTAAGTTGGAGCTCCGCAATTTGGTGCACTACTAGCCGAGCCGATACTCTACTGCAAGACATAGAGTTATTCTCCATTTCAATATTACTTAATGATTTCTTCGCAATTTTTTCTATTTATAAGATATTGAAAAATTCTCTACGTGGTGCAGTTCATATTTTTTTGGTTTACCCGTGTGTAAAATTTTTATGTAGTTCTCATTATTAGATTCCAAGAAAAACTGTTACAAAATTTGGAACTTTAATTCCACTCGCAATTCTTAAGAAATAGCCCCACCCCCATATCTCGTAACTACGAGTACGCGAGCTTTTTTTTTTCTCAATTAGTTTGTATTGGTTCTAAAAAGAGCCCGCCTATATCAAGAGTAAACAAACATCAATAGAACAATAACAAGAGAGTCAGAAGAGAGAGCAGTTTATTGGAGATAGCCAGAGGTGAAGGTATTAGATCTGCGCATCTTGGGAAGTCTTCGCTCCGCAGAAATCGAGCCTGGTGGATCCATCCGCTTGAGTTCAGGTGGCAGAGTCGGAGAACGGCTACTGGAGGAGAGGCAGCCAGGTGCACCTTTCCGCGTGAGCTCAGACGACGTATGGAGAGTTGCTATAAACGAATATGAGACAACAAGAAGCTAAATTAAAACACCACAACTTCGCAAATTATACTTCTGCTACTACTGCGCGATTGTTTCTGCTCGCGTATTATCGAATGGTGGGGTATTGGCGGGGAATAAATTAATGTCCGGATCTACAGGCGTTGCTATGTGCGGCCACCCTTAAGAAGAACAATTACGTGTTTTAGCCTATTCACCAACCCATTAACGATTCTTTTGAGTGATATGTAAGGGGGGGATCCCACCCCTCATTGATACTCTTGGTCACAGCATATATACTGTAGTTTTGTTCATTTTTGTTGGATTTGGCTACCTGTCTGAATGTATGTATGTTCTATGCTGAACTTTTTATAAAAGACATTTGGATCGCCTTTTCCCTGGTGGCAGCGTACCTGGTTCTTAGGATAACCATCACCTGGCTCCTTAGAACTACCTTACTTGGCTCTGGAGTACTTCCATACCTGATTCCAGACCCACACAGGTATTGTAATTGATTGGCAATTGCAATAATTGCAGATTCTACAAAGGATATAGCTGATTCCTGTGTCACAAACAAGGTACTTTGTACCCACTTCGCACTTCTTCATTACAGCTCCCTGCTGACACCACACCTGCTACTCAACATCAACAGCTTCATATCCTGCCCTGTAGCTGCATCTATCTCGTTGAACAAACCAGGCTAAGCCCTTTACTCACACAAATTGTGTACAATTATAATGAGATATTCAGTTTTGGAACTATTCACAAACAACCTATAGCCCTGAAGGCTTTAAAATATGCTTCCATGATGTTTTAAATGGAATACAGTAATTCTTGGCTAAGTAGGGGTTTATAATGATTTTCTACCTTGAACTCTTTATTACAATAGAGTTTGAAGCCTGAAAAAAAAATTCAAAGAGAAGCAATATTACACAATTTTTCTTTATCCATCATATTCAAAATCTTCTAAATCCTGTTTTGTTTGTGGGGGTGAGGGTGGGGGGTGGGGTGTGGAAGGGGGGAACATGACACATTTTTCTGGAAAAAATATCATTTTAAGTACATTTGCTAATTGATTTTGGTGTTGATGTTGAAGCAAGTTATTAGTAATGGCAAAGTCCTATACCAACTTCAGTAGTCTCTCTTAGCCATATTATGTTATCAAAACTATTTTTGCAAAAATTTGGTGAAATGACACAACTTTTGATCAAATATGGAATTTTTGTATTTTAGGTTCCTGTACATGTATAGACCATGCTGTTTATTAGTCTGGCGTCGCCGACCCCTTACCTTCCTTTTTGATTAATGGGCGGAGGAAGGAAGGGGTCTGGTGTCTCTAGTACCAACGACTTGTGCACGTCGTTGTCTGATGACATCATAGCGGTAGACCCGCGCGAACATTAAATTAGTGCGTTTGTATGAAGTCTGCTATGACGTCTGCAATATGTCTAGCGTGTGGTGGAGTGGCTGCTGTTGGATCGAGGAGAATAATTAAAACACAAAGCTGTGATGGGGTGAGTATTCTGTGGAAAGAAGAAATTGAAAGAGAGTTAGAGAAGAAAGGAGAAGCGCTTGATCTGGATAATCTGATTAGCAGTCAACAAGAAGCCTATATGTGTAGGAAATGTTTCTATGCTTATGAAAAACTACTAGAAGCAAAGAAGGTAATCAATTGTTAATGTTTTCATGCAGTTGTTAATTCATTATCATTTTATAGATGCTAGCTTCAAAAATGCAAGTTGCGGTATGTGTAATCCTTGCAAATATTGGTGCTACACCTAGAACACAGTTATCCCAAGACGTACAGATACCATCTTCAACTTTTGAGTGTAGCACAAATCTACAACGGAAGAGGCCTTGCACTAGCCAACCAGCTACAAGTTTACCACAAGCTAAACGAAGGCTGGTTCCTCCAAATACATCATCCCCTATTCAGCAAGGTTAACTAATTAGGTGGTATTGAATTTCCAAATCATACAACTTGAATTACAGCTCTAAGATGTGATAAACTATTGTGCTTGATTTGGTAATTATTTTGTAAGAAATGGCATATTACTACTGAAAAATTACCTCAGATGTTTGTTGTGACCCGTACTTCTAGAGTTGTTATTGTTTTTTTTTATTAATCGACTCATCAACTTTCAACCATTCTTCCAGTATTTCTATATTTTGTTCAGATAAGGGTACATATGTATAACCCACTGTTCAATCAAAATCTGAATTAATATAGCTACCTGCTTGCTTGGTAGCCAGTGATATTCAAATTTCACAACTTTCCAATCAGGTTGGAATATTCGGTTCAATTTGCCAATGATTTTATGTTTACTTTTACTCTGTCACAAAATAATAACTATATACAGACCCTACTTAGAACCTTTCTCCTAGTTTGATTTTGCACACTTAATAAATGACTTTTTTTCATACAGCTGTGGCTGCATCCTCATCTGTAGTACCTGTTGCCACATTTTCTACATCTGCTGTACTGGTTGCCACATCTTCCTGCACATCCACTGTATCTGTTGCCATGCCTTCTACATCTATTGTTCCTGTTACCACATTTTTTACCTCCACTGTACCTGTTGCCACATCTTTCACATCCACTGTACCTGTTGCAATGTCTTCCTGCATACCTGTTGCCACGTCTTCCACACCTACTGTACCTGTTGTCATGTCTTCTGGTGTTCCTACATATTCTATTTCACCTACAAGCAATGTTACTACTGATAGTAGTTCTCCAAATGTTTCAGTCAGTAAATTATTTCACTTAATTTTAATGATATCAATAAAAACAATTGTCATTGCAGATAAATGTACAATATAGTCATGGAATACGCAAGTATGCCTTAACACCAAGCAGGAAGTATGTGGGTAAAGCTATAGCCCGGCGTAGCAGAAACGCTCTTGTTACCAATTCCCTAAAGGACCCCATCACCAAAAGATATATCATCAGACATGTGGGAATGTTGATAAGAAAAGAGCTCACCAGTATGTGTTCGGATAGGGCACAGTCAGTGCTGAAAAGCCATTCTACGACTACTTTAAAGGAATTTACTTGGAGCACACTTATGACCGAATTGTCCAGTCATGCTCCAATCTTGGTCTCCATTTTAAAGTCTTGTACTGAGACTTGCACGCTGAGACAAAATAGAAATGCAGTGATTGGAGTGTGCTGTGCAGTTTTACTTAAATTTCGCTACTCCAAGATGTGCCTATTTCAGAAAATTGTTTCGTTAATTCTTTACGCTGGAAATGTTGCAAAACAAGTAAGCTTTGTGTGTGTGTGTTTTAATAGCTGTTATTGCTCTTCATGAAATAGGTTTATGAACGCCTACAGAAAGTAGGCTTGTGCATGTCACATGTTGCTACTAATCGGCTCTTAACCAAGCTTGGAGCTGACCATGACAGTTTGGCAAAAGAATGGAGAAATCAATTGGTATCATGTCTTAAAGATAATGATTTCAAGGTAAGTCTTTAAACATATTCCAATTGTTTACATCTATTTATACATTATTATGAAAAGAGCTCAAGTAGCGCATTAAGAGAGAGAGAAGTACTGGACTGTGGAGATTATCCTTCAGACCCCTCATCTGACTCCATCTCAAGTAGCAGCCCTCGTGAAAGCAATAGTATTCAATCTCCACAATTCTCTCCAATTAACTCTGAAAGTGCCTATTCTGGAAATGACATTGAGATTGACAATAACCTGTTAGATCCACAGATGGAGGTTGATTCCACAGGTATGGGGGAAAAAATTAAGGCATATGTGTGCATAATAACTACCAAGCTAATTGATATGCAGGTACGGAAACAGAATGTACTACTGCTGCAAATATGGACTGTGTGTCTTCAGGTGTGGTCTGTTGTAGCTTGCATAATAAATGAGAATTATTAATCTTTTTTAACCATTATAGATTCACCTTGTGCATCCAATTCTGCTCCACTTAAGTTGTTGGGCTATAAACTTGTTGGAGACAACATTGATAAAGGAGTAAAACCTCGATATATGAGAGTTGAGAAGCATCGTGGACAATCTCTGCACTATTTCCACTTCTGTGCTATCCAGAACAGGATAGACTTCAGTGACTTTCCAGACATTTTCCCAGCAACTTGCTTGAACAGTCCTAAGCGAAGAGCACTACATTTGCTGCCATCAGTAGAGGATGATAATGATCTTCGCGCAAACATGGCTGTTCTTGTGTCAAGTATTATAGTTGATAATATACCTTTTCTCCATCATACATTTGATGGAATAGTTACAAGGCATATAAAGCATAAATATTATTCTGAGATGTGCCAAACGTCAGTTGTGGTTAGTATGCAATTACAAGTGTAGCATTATTTAATTATTATTAATGTAAGTGTACTATAATTAGGTACCCCTGGGAGTTTTGCTGAAAAATGAAAATAAAAGAGATGACATGGTGGAGATAATGTCTCATCTCCATCAGTATGTTCCTTCCATTGAGTACAAGAAAACAGTACAAATGATGACCACTGAGGAGACAGTAGAAGTTCCTCAAGCTTCTATAACAAAGATTCTTTTAGGAGGAGATCAGCTTACAGCTGCTAGAGCTAGGGGAGCAAGAAGAGCAAGGGCCAATTCATTATCACCACTTATCAGATTAGAAGGAATTGAACCGACTGCTGCTGATTTTCATGTGCTTCTCAATTTACTGGACGTAAGTTAACTTGCTTTTAAAATGTAATGAATATTTAAGATGTGAAAATATTATTATGATTCACAGATTGCTTGGAAGTATTTTTATTCCACTAGTTCAGCTGCAGAGTTTGGCACTATGTACCAGCTTCGCAATACAATTGGACGGAGCAATGTTTCCACTGACCCTATTCATCACTTTAATGAATGTGATGATTTCTTCACAATGGTGGTAACCTGCTATGTTTTAGTGGCAACGATGAAATCTCTGAACATGCAGACATTAGATGACAATCCAACACTATCAGATATTGACATTCCAGCTGCTGACCTCTGGATGGAATCTGCTGAGAGACGCAAAGAAGTCCTTCTATCTATATGTTTAGATGTGGTGGACCAGTTTGCCTCATTCAAATTTAATGAATCACCATCGTCATCCAGTGATAAGGCTAGTTACACATAACATAGTAATCACTGTATGTCAAAATTTAAGCATATAATTGTATTTTTTAACTGCTTAGGTACATGATTATGGTAAAAAATTGCTTGAATTTGGGTGTTTTTATCTCGAATTACATGATGCCATCAGGGAAGGTGACGGTCACCGGGTTTTACGGTGTTGGAAGTATTTGCTACCAGTTTTCAAGAGCTCTGGTCGCAGAAATTATTCGGTTGAGGTCTTGAACATGTTACGTCAGTATCACTATGACCTCACACCTCGACAGGCTCAAGAACTCATATGGTCTAGATTTGTGAGTACCAAGTCTGCTCCAGGACATAACATTCCTGAAGATCTTCACCAAGAGCACCTCAACCGTGTCATTAAGGAATCCATTAAAGGTCTGAGAGCTAACAAAACTGAAGTTGCTGTGACACGAGTGGGAAAGGCATTGGGAACATTGTATCCTGTTCTCGACAATTTTGATAGTGACAATTCTGTCAGGAAACCATCAGGGTCTCACAAAGTGCCCAGCTGGACAAAAGACCGCGATGTCATCATTGATTGTCTTATCCAATCCAATATTTTTTCTGTTGTCCCCAATCGCTGCCATCCAACTTTTAAAAATCCTAAGGACGTTTTGCATTCCACTGGCAAAGATGACCTTATTGATTGGATACAAAAACATTTAAGAGATAATCAGTAGTATAGTTGGTTCTGACTTTTACCTTTTGTGTAGTACAATTCTAATTAGTTTTAATACTATTACAATTTCAATTGTGCAGACCAATTTTAAATCTTACAAAATATTCTAAAATTGTACACAATTGCTTGTGCAAGAGTGTTTGAAATGATTCGATAGCTATATTTTGCAGAGCTACATAACTTTCTGTTATATATATATATATATGGGAGGGTTTGTACTGGTCTCTCAGAGCTAGCCTGCTTCTCTGCTCCACATTATTCCCCAACTGCCCCACAACAGAGCTAGTGTAAAGTTAATTCACTAGAATCACTTCCTGGGATAACAGATGAAACCAAAACTAATTAAAGCATAGCTGTTAATTGCCTGGAGGGCTTGGATGGGAAATATTTTATCCCTCAAAAAGTGTTAAAGGGCCTATTGAGCCAGCTAGAGCCCTCTAAAGAAGTGTTAATGGTTACAGCTTGCTACATCTCCACAAAGGGTACCGTACAACTGTGCCACAAATTAAAAACTGAATGCACTTGTTTGTAACTAGCTTGTATACTCTTGGAACAGACAGGAAGACTGTTCCAAGAGTTTTCAAGTTAGCTAGATGTAGCTAACATTTTTTTAACTCAGCTTTTTGGCTTTGGCTCCCTCCCCCCTCCCTCCCGCCCCTCATTGGCCTTTAGGTGACGCGATAATATTATAATTTTTTACATTCTAAACACTTACAAGACTTGCAACAAACATCACAACATAAACACAGAGGTCCATCAAAATTATGAATATATCCATCAAAATTTCTAAAGAGGGTGTCTCTTCTACACAGACTCTTATTAGAAACATAATCTTGCATATTACTTTCCAAACGTCTTCCTGCATTCCCCTTCTTCACTAAAACAGCAATGCTGTGAAGTCCATCTCGTCCAGCTCGCCCTGTTTCCTGTACATAGGACTCGATGTCAGTTGGACAGCCATAGTGCATAACCTTACGAATGTTTGGGCAATCGATGCCCATACCAAAAGCTACTGTAGCTACTACTAGTCGTAAAGGTGATTCCCGGCAAAACAAATCAATGATTTCATCCTTCACAGCTGATTCTGTACATCCCATGTACATGTCCACAAGACGAAACCTAGGTAAGTCTGGTGCACCAGGTGGAGTGGTAAATCCACTGCCTAGATATCTTTGAAAATAAAGATATAAACTTGCACAATCGTCATATGTTTGACAATAAATAATTATTCGAGGAGATTTTGCCCCTTCCTCTCTGATCTTCAGAGCAACTTCATCAAGCGTCTTTTCAATAGATATAAATTCTTCAACGGTGTAAGTAATATTCAGTTTTGAAGGAGACCTAGCTACCACAAGTTCATTCCTCAAGCCGATTAATCTTGACACATCAGTTCTTAGTTTTGCCGTAGCCGTAGCTGTCATGGCCATAATATTAACATGAGGAGGTAGCAGGCTTCTTACTTCTCCAATCCTCAAAAGCAGTTTCCTAAAGGTGCTACCCCTATGCCATATATCTTGAGTTCATATTTAGCAATCATGAGAGTGTATTTAATATCTTACCATTTTGTGACAGTGTGAGCTTCATCTATTACAAATGCACGCAGCTTATTGGAGTACACCTCACTGCTAAGAAGCTGTCGCCATCTCTTGCTTTGTATGAGTATTTCTGGAGTAAAATATACCAATTGATAGAGTCCCTTTTCCACATCCTCCTTAATGCTGTTGTCATCTTGCTCTCCAGTAATGTAGCAAGCTTTCATTCCAGCTTTAGAAAGAGCTGCCACCTAGGTCGTTGAGTTTATAATAATATTACAGCTATTCACATTAGCTAGTAAACTACACTTTTACTCACTTGATCTTTCATAATAGCTGTAAGTGGTGCTACAACAACTACAATTGAAGGGCCACCAGATGGAGCAAGCATATCAAACAAGGCTGGTAAACACTGAAAACAAGCACTTTTTCCGAAGCCAGTTGGGAGAACGACGAATACATCTTGCTGCAGAAGTCCTTCAACAATTTGTTTCTGCTCTGGCTTAACCATAGAAAAACCTAGCCCCTGGAAGGCTTCACTCAATGCTTCAGACAAACGCTGCGATAGATCACCCATAGCTGCTGAACAAGGAACGCGAAGTTAGAAACTCGCAGGCTTTACCGGTAATCAAGAATGCAATTAACTGAAATACTACAATTTGATTGGTCACGCAACTATAGTGGCGTGCACAAGTCGTTGGTACTAGAGACACCAGACCCCTTCCTTCCTCCGCCCATTAATCAAAAAGGAAGGTAAGGGGTCGGCGACGCCAGACTAGCTGTTTATAGGAAAGCAAAGGAAAAACGGTGGGGTTGGGGTGTTGAAGAGTATAACACTTCAGTGGTCTAAATATTAATTTAAAACTATTGATTGATTGATTGATTGATCTGAATGATTTATTGATTGAATGATTGATTGATTGATTGTTTGATTGTTGATTGATTAATTGACTGACTGATTGGTTGACTGAAGGATTGGGTGACTGACTGACTGACTGACTTAATATGTGACCGTCTACGGGAAAACCGGGCACAACGCGGCGTGCGTAATATCGAGAAAAGATCGATCGATTTCTTAAAAATGTATTGTTTCAAGCGGACGGAAGGGAACGGTTAGGTCTATTATAGCGGGAACGACTTAAGCTACGACGATAAAACTTGGAGAGCTCAATATCTGGACGCCGACAACTCCCTAAGTGAAAAAAAAATTTTTTCGAAGGGTGCCGCGTTTTCCTATAGACGGTCACATATAAGCTCTCCAACTTTAATTATGAATTCAGAAACCGGTCTGAGATTTTTGTAACAATGTTTTTCCAAGGGGACTGTACTGGTAGAAAGTGCAATTTATTATACTTATAAAAAACTAGTGTAATTTGCTTCAATAAAAATATTTCATGAATACTTACATATGGGTCACATCAAAGTCAAAGCGAGGCCACACTCACTTTTCTATAATTGTACTTCAGTAATTTGTGGTTTAATAGTTTTTGGTGGGAAAATGACTAAGTGTGACTTACTGTACTTACTATGCCTTACAACCAAAACTGATCTAACTATTGCTTGTTCTCCACAGAGCATCTAGCACAAAAAAAAAACGTTGATATTTTGGCAATTAAAATCACAATCAAAGTAATAGAGCAACTGTAGAATTTATTATTAAATATTACATGGACTTACCGACACCATGGAGATGTAGCTGCCAAGTAAATTCTCTTTGGTTGTGGAGGTGGAAGCGAAGAGGAATGGTGTTGTGCTTGCAAAGGAGTGGTGGAGTGCTGTGCTTGTAAAGAAGTGGTGGAGTGCTGTGCTTGTGAAGAAGTGGTGGAGTGCTGTGCTTGTAAAGAAGTGATGGAGTGCAGGGGCGGATGCAGCATTATAGAGGGGGGGGGCCGAAAGTTAAGTGGAAACTTGACCACACCCATTTTATCACACCCACTAATTAATTTTTTTTTGGTTTCTTTCTGAATATTTCAATTTGTTACATACACGAAAAAAATTACACTCACTGACAACAATAAGGAATTAGTCAAGAATTTATTGAAGCAAGTTATATAGTCATAATACCATCCGTCTTGGATGGTGACGGGAGAATTCATCCACCTCTTCCTCTGAAGTAATTTCAATGTCACGGTGGTAATATAGCATTGCCAATCCATTAAGACGGTCTTGTCCCATACTCCTCAGTGAAGTCTTGATCAATTTGAGCATGCTGATGGAACGTTCACATTCACAGCTTGTAACTGGCAATGTGCCCATTATACATAAAAGAGTGTGAATATTGGGAAAGAAATCACAATCTGCATGTACTAGGCTTTTCTCTGGAGTACAAAGGCTTACAGCTAATTCAGAGTCAGCTTTCCATTTGTGCTGCCAGGTCGAGCTCTGAATTGGATCTTTAGACTGAACTCTCTTTGACATTTTCACATTACAAACTGGCAATCTTGCTATCATAAGGCAATGTTAGTAGAATGCCAGCACAAGCATGGGTAATTGGCCCCCCCTGGATCCGCCCCTGGAGTGCTGTGCTTGTGAAGAAGTGATGGAGTGATGTGCTTGTGAAGAAGTGATGGAGTGCTGTGCTTGTGAAGAAGTGATGGAGTGCTCTGCTCGCAAAGAAGTGGTGGATTGTAGTGCTTGTGTAGAAGTGGTGGATTGCTGTGTTTGTGAAGAAGTGGTGTAGTGCTGTGCTTGCAAAGAAGTGGTGGAGTGCTGTGCTTGTGAAGAAGTGGTGGAGTGCTGCTGTGCTTGTAATGAAGTAGTGGAGTGCTGTGCTTGTGAAGAAGTGGTGGATTGCTGTGCTTGTGAAGAAGTAGTGGAGTGCTGTGTTTGTGATGAAGTGGTAGAGTGCTGTGCGATCTTAGTCAAAACTACAGTAAGTTTGTCTTCCACCTGAGATTGTAATTTATGAAGCCTCTGACCAAAGTAAACTCTACACATTTTTCCAGGATCAGATTCATTGATGTTAATTTCTTCTATGGTGACTCCTTGCAGCAGTAGTTTCTTCCTTACTAAGGATAGCCACAAAGCAGTTACCCACGAGGCTCCAAAGCACCAGCAGAATCAGGACCCAGATTTACTCTTTTTTTCACATTTTCTATAAGGGAAACTCCACAGCCTATGCAAAACATCTTGAGAAGTACCTCTGTCAACTGCAATCAACTACTAAACTTTGCGCAAAGAAAAGATATGTAACTGCCAGAGTGCCTACACCCATAGCTGGTGTGGTTAAAGTAATTAAGTAACTGCTACAACATTCCTCTAGAACAGCTAAGGATATAGCTGATTCATGTGTCACAAACAGGGTACTTTGTAACCACTTCACACGCCCTGTAGCTGCACAAGCATCTATCTCATTGAACAAACCAGGCTAAGTCCTTATTCTCACACAAATTGTGTACAATTATAATGAGATATTCAGTTTTAGAACTATTCACAAACAACCTATAGCCCTGAAGATTTTAAAATATGCTTCCATGAAGTTTTAAATGGAATACAGTAATTCTTGGCTAAGTGGGCATTTATAATGATTTTCTACCTTGAACTCTTATTACAATAGAGTTTGAAGCCTGAAAAAAAATTCAAAGAGAAGCATTATTTGCAAAAAAAAATACACAATTTTTCTTTATCCCTCATATTCAAAATCTTCTAAATCTTGTTTTTGTTTGTGGGGGTGGAGTGTGGATGGGCTTTGCTTGAATACATAGTTAATGGAATATCCTGGAGAGCATAGCCAATCACGTCATAGAAGAGAATATAGATTTGACTACAGAATGCTATATGCTAACACTCTGCTTTTATACGCGTTTTTAATTTTACATCATCCAAATCCACACCCTCTACATAAGCAATACACCGAAGGAATGACAGGAAACTATGTACACGCTTTTACCAGACTCTCTTTGCCCTCTCCCGCATGATGGATAATGAAAGGGAGAAGGGTCGGCTGCGCGAGAATATGTCAAAGAAAACTTATACACAAAAATTGTTGCAGTCTAGAGGACAATCGATTTTTTAAATTCAGTGAAGTGTGGTGCAGTAGCGCACACAGAGTACCCATTAAGTGCTTATGCCAGTGAAGGAGTTAAGTGACATAGTGAAGACTATTTGCGGCAATTAACATAATCAGTAGCGCTGACAATGACGATATTCAGAATGAATTTTTATGCCATCATGGTTAGGTAGCATAGTTTTTAAACTGTTACATATAAGCAATTCAATCTGTCTTGTATAATTCATGCAGAATAATTGTATTTAAATTATTTCATTTATTTTTTTGGTAATTTGGAAAAGACTATACAGCACTCAGTCTGGGATGGAGAGAGGCACCTTATATCAATTAAGAAATTTAATTAATAGAAGGAATGTCACCAAATGTGTGAAAAATGACGTTAATGCCAACGAAGATTTCTTGGAAGTTTGTTTTACAGGATACCTCATAGCAGCTGTAATGTCGTTGCTTGGAATGACCGATATGAATGGAATGCCAATTTCCTCCATGGTCTCTCCAGATTCATGGATGGAAGACAAATCTGTGCAATCATCTATTCTTATGAAGATTGCCTCAAGATTAGTTGATACCAATGTAGACATGCACACAGATTTTTGTGACTCATCAGACATAGGTACTGAAGCACAACTTACCAAAGAATCGTGTACAGTGCAAAGTTACACGAAAGAAGTACTGAGTCTAGGTTTATTGTTTTTGAACTTTAAAGATGCCATTAAGGAGGGAGACGGAATCGTGTACTTTGCATGTGGAAGTATTTTTTGCTTTTGTTCAGAGCTACTAAACATACTAACTATGCCAAAGAAGCTCTCACTCTTCTCACTCAATGTTTTGTTACATTGCCTCCTAATCTGGCTAAGCAAATAAAATGGAGTCGTTTTATTAATGTCGTTTTATTAATGTACACCTGGGAGAAATATTAGCTGCAATCTCCACATGGAGCACCTCAATCGCGTAGTTAAGACAGCTATTTATGGACTTGGAGCTAACAAGACTGAACAGGCCATAACAAGAATTGGAAGGTGCGTGGGTAAGATTGTAACTGTTCTGGGCAATTTTGACAGACTGGCTGGAGTATCAGAAGTGAGCGGGAGTCACAGTAAGAGGCTATTTCTGAAAGACCTGAGTAAGATTGTGGATCAGTTGAAGGATGTGAATGTATTTAGTAACTCTCATTCACACAGATCATTCTCAAAAATGGAACCTAACTTAATGAAGACACTATTTTTGCAAGACCTGAAAAAATGGATAATCGAGAAGTTTCCTAGACAATATTAGACAAAATTATTTCAACTATTATTGTTTGTAGTTTTTTCATAACAAATTTTACCTTAGTACATCATATATTTCGTATCATCGAGACCGCTGTCGTTTTATATATTTTTTAATGTTTGTCGCAACAAAATCAGGTATCATAAACTTCACAATCATGTATTTATTATATCCAACATTCATGATAGTCAACCAAAAAAGGTAAATAAATACAATAAACAAAAACAAAAATCAACTAGAATGGTCTTATGATAGTATCACATTTTCCACAGACACACTGGCTGCTGCAAATATCACAGCAGCTGCATCCGTTTGATGACAGCACTGTTCATGAAAATATTGAAATAAAAGCTTTTGCCGACAAATGGAAGGTTTATTTATGCAATAGTCAATAATTTCTTTGGTGGTAAATCTCTCATCCATATCAGCAGAATTCTTCAGAATTGTTGCACATGCTAACTTCCCATCGGGACCTGCTCTACTGCTTTCCTGCACATACATTTCTACATCTGCAGTAACTCCCCAATGAATCACATGTGGAATGTCATGACAGTTGATACCCATACCAAATGCGATCGTTGCAATCACCACTCTCAGTTGGGAGGGTTGTGTAAACTGTGAAACAATCTTGTTTTTGACAGTTTCATATGTCCAATGGGTATAAACATCCACAGTTCTATTTACTACAAAGTTGGGGGAACCTGGAGGATATGTCATATATTCACCCAATTCCTTCCTGAAATGTTGGTATTATGGCGTTATTGTAAAATCTACAAAATATGAGTACTCTGTCCATATTTCAGTTTTTAGTGTAGATACAATATTTTTAAAATAAACTTCAGCTCCATCTTTGGGTTTTTCTGGTACTGAATATATAATGTTATCTCTGTTAGGTGATACCGAAATTATTTCAGGAGATTGCATACATAAACTCTTTATGATGAACTGGCGACTGGCTGTAGTGGCTGTAGCAGTTAAAGCCATTACTCGCACTGAGAACTTCACCTAAATGTAGAAATTCGGTTCTGAACTTTTTCTCCCCTACACACACAATATTTTATAGGCACAAACACAAGAATGAAGAGTAAACTTTATAAGTCAAACCTTTTTAGAAAACTAATTTGAATGGCTAATATTATATAATGCAGATGCAATAATTATTTATAATAATAACTAACCACTCTTGACACAATGAGCTTCATCGATCACAAATCCCACTAAGTTGTTTCGAAATGCATCTGAGGAAAGCACTTTTCTCCATTCAGTTGAGACAAAAAGAGCTTCTGGAGATATAAAAATAATCTGATAGTTACCCTTTTTTATGTCATTTTTCATGGAAATGGGGTTGATTCTCTGTCAGATATCATCGCAGCTGATAATCCTAAATCCCTGATAAACGATCAAGTGATGATATAATATTAGAGTTGTGAAAGATAGTTTTTTAGAATGAACGACAGTAAAACAACTAAAAGGTAACGGTAACAACAATGGGTAACTACAATAACGCACACACACGAACCAAAAACGGAAAACTTGAGACGCATAACTAAATAAATGTTCGATAATGTTCGATAATGTTCGATATGAATAATGTTTTGAGAATGAACAAGTACTATTCCATGTCCAGACCTGCTTGTGGGGCTGGACCATCCTGGGGTGAGACAGATGTTGAATGTGGTAGCTCTACAACTAAAAGAATCAATTTGTTGGTTGGTCTTTTATAATCCTTCCTCCAGAGTAACCACTCTGACTAATCCATCTCCTCCTGGATGAAGGGGTAATACTCTTGCAAGAGACAAAGTTCTGCGAGGTGTCTCTGGGAAGTCTTTACAGAAAACTACATCTCCAACTTTGTAGTTCTTTGTAGGTCTATTTCACTTGGTGTAGCGGTTGAGAGTCTGTATGTACTCAGAGGACCATCGTTTCCAGAAATCTTTGGAGAGTATTTGAACTAAACTCCATCTCTTGTTGCAGGCTATGTTCTTATCTGGTATGTTTTCTGGAAGGTAAACTAGTGGTTTGAAAGTGATGAAATGTCCTGGAGTTAACGGTTCAATTTCATCTCTTCTGGAGCAGAGTCCATTTGAACAAGTGGTCTAGAATTTAGATAGGCTGATATCTCTTTGGTGAGAGTATCTAACTCCTCGTAAGATAACACATTTGAGCCTATAACTTTGCGAAGCAATACTTTGACCGATTTTACCGCTGTTTCCCAAAGACCACCAAAGTTTTGACTGCGACTAGGTATCTGCGTCCACTTAACGGTGGCCGCACACCGCCTACACAATTTTTTGTTGATGGTTGCTATGCACGATTACTACTATTGTATACTTACAGGGGCTTCTCTACTACAACACAAGTACACAGTACCTGCCGAAGGAGCCGCTCACTAATTTTAGAGCGAATCTGGAGGAATTATCAGGAAATATCGGGGCCTGGTTATAAAACTTTGTAGATCTTTTTTGGAGCGGTGCGTAAGTTGGAGCTCCGCAATTTGGTGCACTACTAGCCGAGCCGATACTCTACTCCAAGGCAACGAGTTCTTATGCATTTCAATATTACTTAATGATATATTCGCAATTTTTTCTATTTATAAGATATTGAAAAATTCTCGTTGTGGTGCAGTTCATTTTTTTTTGGTTTACCAGTGTATAAAATTTTTGTGTCGTTCTCATTATTACATTCCAAGAAAAACTGTTACAAAATTTGGAACTTTAATTCCAGTCGCAATTCTTAAGAAATAGCCCCACCCCCATATCTCGTACTACGAGTACGCGAGCAATTTTTTTTTCAATTAGTTTGTATTGGTTCTCAAAAGAGCCTGCCTATATCAAGAGTAAACAAACATCAATACAACAATAACAAGAGAGTCAGAAGAGAGAGCAGTTTATTGGAGATAGCCATAGGTGAAGGTATTAGATCTGCGCAGTTTGGGAAGTCTTTGCTCCGCAGAAATCGAGCCTGGTATATCCATCCGCTAGAGTTCAGGTGCGCAGAGTCCAGAGAACTGCTACAGGAGTAGAGGCAGCCTGGTGCACCTTGCTGCATGAGCTCAGACGACGTATGGAGAGTTGATGTAAAAGGTTATGAGACAGCAAGAAACTAAACTAAAACACTACAACTTCACAAAGTATACCTCTGCTACTACTGCGCGATAGTTTCTGCTCGCGTATTATCAAATGGTGGGGTATTGGCGGGGAATAAATTAATGTCTGGATCTACAGGCGGTGCGCGTTGCTATGTGCGGTCACCCTTAATACGTCGATCAGCGAAGTATTTGGCTACTGACTAGGTAGTTCTTTTGCTGTTCAAAAAATCATTTATCTCTTTCAGCTGATGTTTTTTGCACCGACAAAATTTGTTCCGTTGTCCGAAACAATTTCAGTAGGAGCACTTCTGATGGCAGAGCTGCTATGAATGACTCAGTCGAAAGATCGGTAACGATTCAATATGGATAGCTTTCGTAGCAAAACAAACAAAGAGAGATATGTATCCTTTAACAACTACTGGCTTTCTTATACGGCCAAGTTTAATAGAGAATGGGCCAGCAAAATCCACACCAGTTACAGTATACGGAGATGAAAGTGTTACCCTAGCTTCTGGAAGTTGTCCCATTTGTTGGTGTAAAGATTGTGCATGGTAATATTTGCATGTGATGCAAGCTCTGGTAACATCTCTGATAGCCTTTCTAGCTCCTGAGATGTAATAGATTGGAGAGAAACTACCAATAAGTAAACTCGGACCACCAGCATGATGATGCAGATGGTGGTGACAAGTGACAGCCATGGTGGTCCCATCCACCATAACTCAGATGTGACTAGTTGTGATGGTAAACATCCTCTGAAGGCTATGTCAGCAGGGTTGGATTTGGTAGATACATGTCTCCATCGCGCGCTCAGCCCCTCAGAAAATGTTAACATGCATGCGCCGATATGCGCGATCACCTTGACTACTGTTGTGGTTGTTCAATAAATTAAAGCATAGTTTGTTAGACCTTAGGGGTCTGTCTAATTGCTGAAGATGCCCCAAGTCTGGATGCCAATCTGTAATTTCCATGAGAGATGGAATTTAAAAATGATAATCCTTTTTTTTAAATGTATGAGCATGTAAAGGAACACTTTAATCAACCAATTTTTGTTCTATATAACCCTTATATCTTGCTTAATATCATTGAAATTTCACTAATTACACTTTTAAGCCATCAATATTATAGCTGAACCAGATTAATAGTAAGGTGACGCGACGCGATGCGCTCAATGTGACGCGACGCGGTGCGCTCAATTTAGGACCTAGGACCTAAAGTAAAACGTGACCCCAACGTTTTCTGGAAGCCTTGAGGTAACGGTAGCGGTTGAGTTTTCTGGAAGCCTTGAGGTAACGGTAGCGGTTGAGTTTTCTGGAAGCCTTGAGGTAACGGTAGCGGTTGAGTTTTCTGGAAGCCTTGAGGTAACGGTAGCGGTTGAGTTGATTCCTATTCTCGTAGAATTTCTGGAATAGAATTGAGGACTCGCTCTGAACTGGATCTCCACTTGCGAAGTATCATTCCAGCACAATTCAGCAAAGTGTTCAGTTCTGCACGGAGCTGAATAGCTTCATCCTCGGATGTGGTAGCTCTTCAACTAAAAGAATCAATTCGGCTCCGGTTAAGCTGTCATCTACGTATAAATCTTCTAGAACGACGGTGGAGGCTGCCGGGTATTCGGACTGGTGATCGGTGGCTACTTGTCTTAAAACTTGGGTTGCAAGAAACGGTGATGAAGTTACACCAAAAGTCAATCTTGCCATTCTAGCTTCTCATCCCACGTTCCCCGTCTTTGTAAGGAACGTTCGTTGATGGTGAACCGTCTGGTTGCTTGTTCACGAGAACATCCTAGGTTAGGTGTGGGTTGGTTTATAGGTAATGACACAACATATCTACCGTCCGAGTTCCTTTGATGATTATTTCGAAAATGATCCACTGCAAATTGTTCTTCTGGTGACAGGTTGCTTTAATTCTTCCAACTCCCAGCACATAGTTCCACCAATGGTCCTACCAAAAATAATCTGGTAGGCGATCAGATTAGTTCCTGGACACTGCTACGTCATCTAGCTCTATCGTCGCAATCACATCCATACCGAGTAGCAAGTCAATTCTTCCTGCTTTGCAGAATTTAGGGTCTGAAGAGAACCTTTAATAAAAGCGACTTGGTGAAGATGACCGGAAGTATATTGTTCGTGTTTGGCTACAGTTTTGTGTACGTATTTACCTAATCCTTCAATGACAGACTGCGGCGTTGTGGCAGAATCCCTGTTAAGAAAGTATAGTTTTTTTAAGGAGAGTGTAAGTTCAAGTTTAAGCACTTAATCATTCTTACTAAATATTTATATACTAATTCTTTAGAATTCATGGAAGCAGTATATGTCAGGTGTCAAAATGTTAACCGAAAGCGTTCACATAGTATACCACAACAAAAAAGGTTAAAACTTGATACACCTAAACGGTCATATGCCGTCGTTGACGTTGATGTGGAAGATGACGTGTCAGCCGAAAGAAATAAAGAACTGCTAAAAAAAGAAGTGGCCAAGTCAAAGCCCAAGCAAGATATTCTGAGGCAACTTATAAAAAGAACATTTAAAACTAGGCGGGGAATTAGTTAATAATGGCATGCGACCTGAAGAAATAATTATGGAGTATCCTCATTTGAAACGCATTAAAGGCGTAAGTTGTTAAATTATACTTTCGTAGTGGAAAATCTTTACATATTATCATTATTGTATAGACTTATTATGAATTTGATCTCATGGTTGGGCAAGATAACATATTCGACAGGTTTAGTGAAGCCTGGGATGTATGGAAAAAACCTATTTTGGACTATGCTTCCTCTTCATACAATAAACCCGCAAGGCTTCAGCATGCGCTTCGAGATTTAGATTCCAATGATGAAGGTAAGTATCATTATTTCATCATGTGCACAATAAATAATTGTTATATTTTATCTTTTATAGCAGAGGGGAGGCATTAACAGTGTTGCGATGCTTGGCTTATTTTTTGATCCCAAACTCTAGGAAGAAGAGACCAGATCATGACTCTAATAACATTCCTCATTTAGTAATAGAAGAAAAGGTAAGTGTAAGATTTAGATTTCTATTTAATGCACGGCAAAGTTGCATTCAAAATAATTACGTTGCATTAGGATCTAAATATTTTTTCTTATTCCTTTTCAAGTACTTTTACAGTTAATTAATAAATTTCGTAATTTCATAATTATTATTAGTTATTATTTATTTTTGTAGTAGCTAATTAGTAATAATATCATTTTTCTTCATCCTATAAGACTTAAAAAAATTGAGTGGCAAAAAGTAACGTTTCTTATGTGTGTTTGTTTTTGTTGTTGTTTTTTAACTTGCTATAGAGAGGGACTCCGCCAAGTGAAATTGCCGCTCGTGAAACTAACCAGCCACACCTTGTTCGATTAATGGATGAAGAATTATCTACGCAGTATTTCGTAGTGGTGGAACAAGTTATACATTTGGAGATGTCTGGGATATTGGAGGGTGTGTTTGTACTTTTGGCATTTCATTACTTTTACGATATTGAATATCACTCTAATTTGGTGCACTACTAGCCGAACCGATGCTCTACTGCAAGACAACGAGTTCTTATTCATTTCATTCGCAATTTTTTCTATTTATAAGATATAGAAAAATTATCGTTGTAGTGCAGTTCATTTTTTTTGGTTTACTCGTGTATAAAATTTTTGTGTCATTCTCATTGTTGGATTCCAAGAAAAACTGATCCAAAATTTGGAACTTAAATTCCAATCGCAATTCTTAAGAAATAGCCCCACCCTCATATCTCGTACTAGGAGCACGCGAGCAATTTTTTTTCAATTAGTTTGTACTGGTTTTAAAAAGAGCACGCCTATATCAAGAGTAAACAAACATCAATACAACAATAATTTATTGGAGATAGTCAGAGGTGAAGGTGTTAGATCTGCGCATCTTGGGAAGTAGTATGCTCTACGTGGGTGTCATAGAACCATCAGTATCTAAATGGTCCAGTCCTCCTATTCCCGTTAAGAAGAAAGACGGCGGTATTAGGATTGTCATTGACTTTAGGAAACTGAACCAAGTCACAGTTAGAGAGCCCTTCACTATGCCATCAATAGATGATATTCTTTCACACCTCGGTAATGCCACTGTCTTATCTAAAATGGACCTCCTCAAAGGTTTCTATCAGGTGCCCATGGAGGAAGAATCTAAACAATATACGGCCTTCCATTGCCTGCAAGGCAAATTTCAATTCAAGGTGATGCCATTTGGGCTACCCATGCCCCCTCTACCTTTCAACTTTTAATGCAGTCGGCACTATGGGGACTTGAGTCGTATTGTTTACCATACATTGATGATATCGTTATCTTTAGTACATCATTCAGCGACCATTTTGAACACATAGCCTCAGTCTTAGCCCGACTTAGTTACACTGGCCTCACGGTTAAGCAGGAGAAATGTTCTTGGGCATTCTCATCATTTGATTTTCTTGGCTTCTACGTAGGACACAACCAACTCTCCATCCCTTTTTCTAAAGTTTCATCCATTGAATCTTACTCTCTCCCTCTCTCTAAACCCTCCCTCAGATCTTTCCTTGGGCTCATCACCTTTTACTCTAGATTTATCCCTAACCTCTCTCATTACACCACTGTTCTGAATCATCACATGACCAAGAACAGCCCCGACAAAATACAGTGTGATGACGACTATGCTGAGTCATTCCAATCTATTATCAGAGCTATCTCCCACCATTCTTCCCTTGTAATCCCTACTTTAACTGATGCTTTGTGTGTGTTCTTCGACGCTTCCTTTGGAGGTGTCGGTGGTACTCTTTGTGTTTACAGGAACAAGTCATGGATCCCTGCTGAGTTCTACTCAAGGCAGCTCTTGAGCACAGAGAAGAATTATTCGATTCTAGACCTTGAAGCAGCTGCTCTGCTTGTCTCAATTGAACACTTCCGTTACCAACTGGCCGGAAGATTTTTCAAAGTGTTCACCGATCATAGACCCTTGGTGAATATCATCAATGGACCTGCCCCTTCCTCGCGCCTGACAAGATGGAAAATCAGGTTACTCGAATATGACTTCGAAATTCACCACGTTGATGGCATTGGGAATCCTGTGGCAGACGCCTTATCCAGACAGTCATGGCCTAGTAATGAATAGGCATGACAGTCATCTAGAACCCTAGGAACTTTAATTGTGTGTTTGTTGATTTCCCTTCTCGATGTACCATCTTCACCTTCACTTTATTTTTGTTAGCCCTCACTCATTATGGGGGGGGGGAGATGTGGTGGTACGACCCCCACATTCATTAACATCCCTTTCCCAACCACTATTCCCAACTCGTAAACATTAACATTTCATACGAACCCTTTTCATTCTTATTCACGCACACCATTACCTCCACTTTATGACCATTCTATGCGCATGCTCGGTGGGTTTGTTATATAATGGCCTGCCGGGCGTGAGCCCTTCCCGTTGTGTCCATTGTGTGAATTGCACTTCATATGCCATAGAAGTTGTATTAGTACTTACTGCTCAAAACATCATATTGAGCACTGCTTAAGGAAGCGTAAGGTAGAGACATGTGATGCTCCTCCTAGTCCCAAGAAGGATGCACAGTGAACCACCCTCTCAAAAATCCTAGTCGATGGAAGGAAGCATATTTATGTAGAACCACAGGTGATGGGAAGACTACATCTAAAGAAGCAATCTTACAGCGTGCACATGGAAGAAATGATGCCTGGGGTAGAGAGGTAGTATTTCGAGAAAATTTAGCAGTTAATGACTTGCACGCAGCAGATGCCAGGTATCACAGAGACTGCTTAGCTGAATTCTTCACCAACAGACCATCAGCAGTCTTCAACTGAGGCTTGTGATAGTGCACTAGAAGAATTATTGTCACAAATGTCATTGGATGTCACACGGATTTGGAATAGTGCAGAATTGTACACCCTGTACAGTGAGTTGGGTGGTACTTTGATCTCACGACGTTTTCTTATTCATCTGCGCATTATTGACGATACGGAGGATGACTGTGACGCAGAAGCCATCTCTATGGTAGCCAAGAAAATCAAAGTGGAATGCCAGAATCTCAAAAAGGATGGTCTTACATATTCAACTCGCGTATCAGTGAACACTGCTCTTGCAGAATGCAGCGATTCCTTGTTGGTACTTCTGTCAGCAATATCCCCGCAACTGAAATCAACAATGCAAGCAGCCATGATAGGCAATATAGTTACAAGTGCTGTCAATTTCCAAGCTACATGCTTACAAATAGCCTTGAGTGTGGAGTTAAACCGAAGGCGAAAACTGGTAGACCTATTTCATGATTTGGTACCACTTCTTCATATGATGTATTTGAAAATGACAAGCATCCAGTCAATCATGTTGACATATTTACTGGAGGAGTTGTTGATGAGGCAACAGTGAATGTTCATAATTCTCTCCAAATAGGAACTAGCCAGTGGTTGGAATATGAGAGACAGTGGCCTGCTGGGTTTCACAAAAAATTGACCAAAAAAAGTAAAGACCATGGCAGCAGCTACAAAACAGACTACCAAACTTGGCAAGGATATGCACACTGTGGATACTGAATTCATTTCTGCACGTGTCATTGGAATTATGGCATCATCAAGAGAAACCGTTTCTATCGAAACTTTATTCTCTCATGATGACAGTGGCGAAATGAGAAAGACCAGCAAGTCTGTGCTGAAAGACAAAGCTTCAGGTATTGTGTGGAATGCGCAATCGTCAACTTCCCAAGGTGGTGATTCTGGATGCTTGTGATTTGCTTTGGACAGTTCCTTGGCCAGCTTTACCGGCAAAGGTGTCTGCCTTTGTCAGTGCAGCAGTGAGCAGTATCATGGAAAGAGTGGGAACGACATCAATTTTACATGTAGTTTTTGATAGATACTACAACGCGAGTATAAAGTCAGGGTGCCGAACAACACCCCAGAATGGATTAAGTCTTGTTTAATCTGACAGAAGACTCGCCCCTACCCAAGCAAGCCCTGGTATTGAATGTGAGTGCCAACAAGAAGCAAGTCATTCAAATGCTTGTTGACAAATTGTGTTCAGCTCAGATCCCACATGGAAAGCGTGTTGTCATAACTGGTCCTGAGCCACACCCAGTGCAAGTTGGCATCAGCGAATGGCAAACATCAATCACTCATGAAGAAGCTGATGTTATTATGGCATACCATATGGTTCAAGAAGCTACAGCAGGACATTCTCCAATCAGAGTCGTATCTGAAGATACGGATGTGCTCCTCATTCTAGTTCATCACCTACACGCTCATGTCAATAGCTTGCCGCATAGTGTTCAAGTGACAATGGCAGGTTGTTCTGGAACCCATGCAATCATTGATGTCAATGAGGTAGTACAACGGCATTCTACAGTTATTCCTAATCTCCTTGGAGCCCACGCCTTGAGTGGATGCGACACTGTCTCTTCGCTTGCTGGTATTGGAATGGCAACTGTATTTAAAAAGCTGGCTGCATTCACAGATTGTCTTTGCCTTGGTGACCAACTAGCATCGCTAGAAGAGGTCACAGAATCATGTCTGAGATTTACAGCCACACTGTACGGCAGGGAACAAAAGAAAATTGCTGGCAAACGCCATACACCACCCAAGCTGAGCAGTTTGCCACCAACTATGGCCGCATTCAAACTCCACTGCCAACATGCCCATTTTCAAACAGCATTGTGAAAGGCTGCAGACATGTCTTCACCCCCAGATTTGGACCCATTACAGTATGGCTGGGTGATGAATGGACCAGAGCTTCGACCAGTTTATACCCCACCAGGACAGTTAGCTGCACCAGATGAGGTGCTCAATCTTGTCAGTTGCGGTTGCAAAACTGGATGCAAAACAGCACTTTGCTCTTGTGTTAAATTCACCCTCACCTGCTCTGAGTTTTGCAAATGCATGGGCCAAGCTAGCTGTCAAACCCAATGAAAGTAGTAGCACCAGACGTTTTTGACAGTAGTGATGAAGAATCACCGTAACCTAGAAGGATAACAGCAACAATACAGCATTCTGAGTACTTCTGTGAACACTTTAACTTTCACTATCACCTATCATTAGATTCCCTAATCGTTCAACAAAATCATTTATTAATATTGTTGAAGCTCATATTTGCATCAATTTTGAGTTTCAGTTTACAATATCTCAAAACGCTCAAGGTTTCACATCTGGGACCCACCAGATTTAAAATCAGCACAAAAAATTGATCTAGAAAAAGTTCTAAAATTACTTTATATCCCGAAACAAGGTCACCTGGGCTCTAGCCTGGACTACTAAGAGAATCGAGTGTACGCAACTCTGGTGGCAGCCTTCCAAGTTCCGCCAGGCCACCCTGCCACACATTGCATATGTGGACTTGCTATGCTTCATTACAGTTTCATAGAGCATAATACCACCATCTATAACAGTTGCTTTGATTTGGGTAATACCAGAGTCTGTTGGAAGAGTTTCTTGTTTACTTTCAAGAGCTTTTGTGAGAATTGCCTTGTCAGTCTTGAGAGGAATACCATCACTGTGGGCAAGAGAAAGAGGCACATCCATGATGGGATAGCTAAGGACATAATGTAGGTTTATTGTATCACTGGTCTTGGCTACAACAGCTAATATTCGTAGTTGACCCCTCAGCCAAAACACCAGCTTCATTGAGTAGGTATTCAATACCTGAATCAGCCTGAAAGGTTCCTATTGCTCAAAAAAAAGCCAGCTCAAGATGGAAGTTCCCAAGCAGTGTGATAAGCCTATCAAAAGTAGGAGCCTGTAAAGCCTGAATAGAATAAGCCTTAAGAGCAATAGCAAGGTCATATGTGACAACGGCATACCCCTTATTTGTCTCCTGTGCAACTTTGACTGAGCGTACCATTGTTTCCTGTACTACATCATTCCTTATTGGGGGGAGAGAGATGGGGTCCATATATGCAATTGTAGTTCGGGGAAGTTCATCTTTTACAAACTGGGAATAGAAGCCAGTAAACAGTGGAAACTTTTGTGTGAAGGACAAGCCATGTGAAGTCCAAGCCCTTTTGCTTGATCCAGAGGTCACTTGTTGATGGAGCCAGCTTGAACTTGGCCTGTTTAAGAGATGCTCAAAAATGAGGAATAGTTCTTTCACTCCCACGGAAATGTTTTCACATCCGGCCAGTAAGTGTCCCTACTGCGTTAGCAGGTTGTTTGTCTGGTAAAGTCTCAGGTGGAAGCTAATTCTGGTAGCTTATCCCCACCATTGAATGGAGAGTGTTCTTGCCATCGAGTGTCTCTGTGGTCACGTCATAGTTATCCCAAGCTAATACTGAACATAAAAGGAGGACATCATGTACAAGCAATAAATTTGTATTAGTTTTACCTGTTGCCAAGTTGCTATGCAAATTTAGGCCATCTGGGGTTTCACATCCTGTATCAGAGCATGAGTAGGCCATCTCAGCTTCAAGCCGCTTCACTTCATCATAGCTGATACAATGGCCAAATCGGTTCAGTACGGTCAGTAATGATTTCGATCCGGTCAATGTTCCCAGTCCTAGCCCATAGTTGCCAAGTTTATGAAACTAATTTTAGGTACAGGGTAAAACCACACCCATCTTAGTGAGTCACCCCCAAAACCACACCCATTTTAGTAAGCCGCACTTAAAACCATGCCCATTATCAATAGACCACATTCTTTTCAGTTCCAATTTCAAATAATATTTATTTGGTGGTGAGAACTTTGTGTGTAGCTTTTTTACAGTTAGTAAGCAGTTGATCATTAAATGTGACGGTCTACAGGAAAATCGGGCACTACGCGGCCCCAACGAAAAAAATTTATTTTTGCACTTACACACTCCTCGGCAAGCAGATATTAAGCTCTCCAAGTTTTATCGACGTAGCTTTAGCTATTCCCGCTATAATATCACCTAACCGTTCCCTTCGTTAGGCTTATTTAATACAACTTTAAGAACTAAATCGATCTTTTTGTGATGTCTACGCATGCCGCGTTGTGCCCGATTTTCCCATAGACGGTTACAAATAGTTAAACTGGAAAAGGTAAGGTCAGGGCAGCTGGCAGCTAGTTTGGCACTTGGGCAGTGTGGCAGCTGAAGTTTTGCTCTGGCATTCAGTACAACAATAGGCTAAGTAGTAATTTAGGTGCGGTACGTTGCAAATCTGATAATTCTGGTACTGCACCGGATGTTCCGGTACACTTGGCAACTATGCTAGCCCGAGAGATTGATGTTTCCAAGGACAAACTGTTCCTCTAGTACAATTGAACACCGCATCTGATGCACCGGCCACTGCTTTTCTCTCAGTTACATTATTCGAGTGTGCTGATTTTGGCAATGATTGCATGCCACCAATAAGTGTATGGAAGAAGAGAAGTGTCAAAGGGGGTATGCTGGGGGCACGATCCTTCAATGTGCCCTTACAAAAAACAATAGGTGCAGCTCAGATGCAGCATGCATTTTACACATATTGCTACATGCGTGCAAACTGCTCATATGTGCCGTATAAGTGTATTCCACATGCATTTGAAAATATTGTACGCAGAATACGTACAGAGTACATGTATCCCAGTGGCGTAGGAACTGCAGCGGCTGGAGCGGCTTTGGCCGCTGCACTTCTTAGACCCGTCCTTGATTTGGTAAAGCGTCGTTGGCAGTAAAAAGCTAATTGGTATGGTAAAGAGTAGACCGCTAACGTGTGGTTTGGCGAGTATTTTTCTAGTTTGGTAGTTTCAACTCGATCTACTTATTCTTGTCGTAGCTAGACGTGGAGTAGTATTTATTTGACTCTCTGGTTGTTAGCCATGGAACTTCAACCGCATCAACCTAAATCTTTTGATTTTCCTAAAAGAAGCTTTGGGAAAAAAGTGCCTGTAATGAGAAGCTTTCAAGCTTCATGGTTTGACAGATGGCCTTGGCTTCACTATATAGAGAGCAGGGATGTAGTGCTATGTTTCCACTGTGCTGAGGCGAAGAAGCAGAAAAAATTGAATTGGTGCAACAATGCAGATGAAGCATTTATATCCAAGGGGTTCTACAACTGGAAGGATGCCACTGTGAAGCATGTTCAACATGAATCTAGCAATTGCCACAAAGAAGCAGTTCTTAAGGTGGTAACGGTTCAAATCTACTGATGTAGCGGAGATACTCTCTGCTAAACTGGCAAAAGACAAAATGGAGAGACGGCAATGCTTTTTAAAAATTCTGTCAAATATAAGGTTTTTAGGGCGTCAAGGTCTACCATTAAGAGGACATGGTGATGAAGCTGATTCCAACTACATGCAGTTGATGAAGTTGAGGTCTGAGGAAGATTTAAGAGTCAAGATTGGTTGAAGAAAAAAACTGATAAATATACATCTCCAGAAATTCAAAATGAGATCCTTAAGTTGATGGCACTATCTGTACTTCGTCAAGTGGTACATTCGATTTATGATGCTCCTATTTGTTCTTTAATGATAGATGAGACAACAGACGTATCAAACAAAGAACAAGTTGTGATTTGCCTAAGATGGATTGACAAAAAATTTGAAGCTAACGAAGAGTTTATAGGTCTTCATCAAGTGGATTCAACAACATCAGCAGTTTTATTTGCCATTGTTCGTGATGTATTGACGAGGCTGAATTTATCAATTCATAAGCTGAGAGGCCAGTGCTTTGATGGAGCATCAGCCATGTCAGGAGCTAAAAGGGGTCTTGCTGCTCTTGTACAGCAAGAGGAACCTAAAGCCATTTATACACATTGTTACGGGCATGCACTTAATTTAGCTTGTGGAGATGCGATAAAAATATGCAATCTCATAAAAAATGCCTTGGATACTTCTTATGAACTGATTAAATTAATCAAGAAGAGTCCTCGCAGGGATGCTGCACTGCATAAAATAAAAGAGCAATTACCAGAGGATACTATGGGTATTCGAGTTCTGTGTCCTACAAGGTATATATTAATGCTTATTGTATTATATTGTATTTTATTTTGGTGTTCTACTATATATAGGTGGACTGTACGAGCCCATGCTCTTCAGTCTATCATTTCAAATTATGAAGCTCTTCAAGGCCTTTGGGAAGAGGCAGTTACTTTTGTTAAAGATACAGAAATGAAAGCCCGGATTAGGGGTGTGGCTGCTGTCATGGAATCATTTGAATACTTCTTTGCTATTTCACTTGCTGAATTGCTACTCAGACATAGCGACAATTTGAGTAAAACTCTTCAATCCTCAAGTATTTCAGCAGCTGAAGGCCAGAAGATTGCTGAATGACAGTTGTTACACTGGAATCAATTCGATGTGATGAACATTTTTGTCTTTTTTGGGATTTGTTAAAGAAGAGAGCAGCTGAATTGGACATTGATGATCCCAAACTACCTAGAAGAAGAAAACAACCAAAGAGATATGATGAGAATTCTAGTACAAGTAGTTTTCCATCTACAGTAGAAGAGTATATATGTTTATTAGGTGTGGGGGAAAAAGTTATAAAGCGCAACACAATCACAAGAAACTAGGCTGTGTATGTTGCATCAACTGAATTTGTACATGCACTTGCAGCAAGTCTGACCAAATGTTAACCACAAAAAATGTAGTGAACCCGTGTTCTCTGGTAATGGCTTGATCAATTGCACAGCTATGGCGAAAAAATGACTACTCTTGCAATGGACCATTGACAATTCATTGACTGTTGTTCATGAAAGGTTCCATAAAAAAGGTGAAAAGATAGTAGGCAATGAAGTAGATGCTACATTCAAGAAGAAAACGTACAAAGCTATAGTGCTTCAAATTGGTACCTACAAAATAAATATTTTTTAATCTCGACTGTAGGTAAGTGATGGTGCAGTATTGTTGTCATTACAGGGAATGACAAAAAAAGTATTAGAGGAAGCCGCTAAGCGATTATTAGTTAACTTTTTATTCTTTGTTAGCTAACTATGAACTTTTAAACAAGGAGACTAAGTAATATTGTAATGCATAATATGTGTTAATATAGTGTCAGGCTTCACCACAAAATTAGAATGAATCCAATGCTGTGAAATAGACACTGCTGTATAGCTATTCATCTGCATGGATTTAGTGTAGATACTGCTGCTACATTTACTAATTAACTATAAACTTGAACAAATTACAGGGGAAAACTTTTGTAGCAAATCACACTACTAACACTATATATAATATGCATTTTATTCTTGAAATTCTCAGTTCTCAAGAAAAGTTAACCATTTAACTACACAATCTGCATACTGTTAAAAATTAAGCATCTCTTTCTCTTTGATTACTGCCATAATGAATTATAAAATGGCCACTGCTTACTAGCTACTAATAAACAACAATAACAACAACTTTATAATACTAACTGCTACTATTACTACTATGTAATAGTGGGAACACATTAGTAACTAAATTCCAAGGTAGATACATAATATAAATTACTCATTTGATACAGGAGAATATCACGAGTCTGTTGGCTAGTATTTACATAAGTGTTGCAGGCACGAGCTTAAATACAGCCAATGAGACGAGTGATATTCTGTGTTATCCAATGAATAATACATTTATTATGTACTGCTCATGTGTGAATATCACAGTAACTGTTTCTTGTGCAGTAAATACTTGTATAGCCTGGGGGGACTTGATAACCCAACGTTATAATTATGGACACAGGTGATATGGAAAATATTGCCTTAAGCCACATCCAGTTTACTTTAATGCATATCCTATGTCGCAATAGGTATTAGGCCCTAGTGCTCAGTACATAATAAAATACTTTATGCTAATTTTAGGCACTACCAAGCATCTAGCTAATATTAGTTAACTTTTCAGCTTATGAAACTTCCTAAGAAAAAGTAATGCCTTTATAATTGTAGCTACTGCCCAAAAAAGAAATTAATTGCGGTAAATATACAAAGTGCATAACGATTTCTCCCGACAGAATAGACAATGCAGTTTAATTCTAATTAAAATAAGCTTATATACACATCAGTTTTTTTCTTGACAATCTGCTTATCAGTTATTTCAAATTAAATACATCTATAACTGCTACTCCCTCCTCTGATTTTTATTTCCCCAAGAAAAATGCATTGCCTTTCAAGAGTCTTGCCTAATACTCAAGCAGATTTGTGAGACAATCATGCTTTTTTACGTACAAGCATGAAACTTGGTAGACTGGTAGAATGTGATCCCAGAAGTATTTTCAGAAATGAAGCCATTTTAAATAACGATCACTGTGCCAATGCTTTGATATAAGATACTATCTTATATCAAAGCATTGGCACAGTGGATATTAACTTAGTTCCATGTAGTCGCTAATGTGGTCTACTTTGGATTACCAAATGAAAAGGCTTAGCTGCTCTAAGCAGTACTTTGAAACTTGAATTAAGTTTCTATCTTCTTCTGGTCAAGAATTATGGAGTACAAATTTACTTCAAATTCAAAGTGCCCAAGATATGCAGGAATTTTCAAACACAGTGCTGCTACAGTACGCATTCAATTCAAACTCTTTGATCCGCAGAACCCTGGACCAACATGGAAAATTTTAGTGAGAACTGACAAGAGCATACGCTCTCCTCGTAGGAGAGACTGCAATGAATTTCTTCAGTGCCCTGCAAAGTCTAAACATATTGGGCAAAGACTACCTAGTTGCTAACATCTTTTGTTTTTCAGTGAGTTGGTTGAATTTACAATACCTATTAACCTTGCCGACTTTGAAATAAGTGGTATAGAAGCAACTATGATGAGAAAAAAAAATAGTGTGGCATAAATTATACTGCAATAAGCTCAAGGTCACCGACAACTTTGAGCACAGAGGGGAAAATATCCATAGAAGATAGGGAACGGCAAAGCGGTGCAGACTGTAATACTTAGTGTCACAACAAATGACATCTGTTTCCTTTGAGCAGTGACTGAAAAAAGTATCAAAGTCAGTACACATGTACTTTAGTAGCTAGTTACCTAATGAACATTCTTTGATACTAGTAATAATAGCAGCAGTAGTAGCTATTGCAGGCACAAGATGCAAATATAAAATTGATATATATATATATGTGGTATATGATATCTATAACAAACATGTAAGATAACATACCAGTGTATAGCTACTATCATGTTTACTTATTTTAGATTTCAGACATAGCTATTAACTAATTAAAAGAACTTTAAGGTTTTGTTTCCTAATGTGTTAGCTTCCTGAAAAGTCGTTATGTTACTTCAATGTCATAAAAGAATTCGTTAACTTTACATCAATTGACATAATTAGCTAACCTAGTTAACCCTTTCACCGGCAATAGCGCCATATGGCGCTTTTACCAATAAAAATTCAACCGCTCGCGATCCGATCCTAAATTTGGTCTCAAAGTACGCAGAATGAAAAGCTTTCACAACGCTCTAAATAGGCGAATTATGTGTTGTCGGTAACTGGGGGAAAACGGGAAAAGTAAATTTGAATTTTGAAATTGACCGCACGCGTTGACCGCAGGAGACAGAATGGATGCCGACGAAGTTATTCAGCGCTTATTCGACGACGATTTCGGTCTTTCTGAGAATGAAACTAGCGACGAGGAGGGTGAAGGAATATTTGCTTGTGCTGGGCAGCAGCATTTGGACACAGTTGAGCTAGCAACTCTGAGTAGTGGAGTGGAAGTTCAGCCTAGTAGCACTACTGGAGCCAACTTGGATGTTTCAGGTAAATGTAGAGTAGTAAAATAGATGTAGTAGCTATATAAAATATAGTCAAACAATACTTTTTAGGTGTTAGAGTAAGTAACATGCAAAATAGCTGGTTGCAAGTCAATATAATAATCAATAAAAAATATATATAGGGAGAGAGAGAGAGAGAGAATGCACAAGAATACATTGAACAGGAATCTATTGTAACTTTACAGATGGAGTCAATTGACATGGATGCTCAAGCAAGTCAAGGGAGTTTCCATCTTCCATCATCCATGGAAGACTTCAGTCCTTCATCTACTATGGATGTCACTTCTCAAGGGTCTGGAGCAGAATCAGACATTTCTCAACAGTGTGTTAGTGGAAGTAGGTGGCATGTACGAGGGAGGGAGAGGGAGAGGTAGGCGAGTAACAGTAAAAGCAAGGCCTAGCAGGGGAGGAAGAGGAATAAGGGGAAGGAGGTGTGTTAGTACAAGGCTTAGTAGTAGAAAGGGGCGTGGAAGAACAATCAATTCAGGCAGGAGTAGTAGCAGTACTACTTGAGCTAGCAAAAAAGCTTATTGGTAGCTTCTCTACAAGATGTCGTAGTGCTGGTTGTCCACGATCTGTTGAGCATCTTCAGCTAATAGACAGAATGTAAATTTAGGTCACTGGCCTAAGCATGCAGATAGAAAGGGGAATTGTGCTGTCAGTTATCATAAGAAAAAATAAGCTTACTGCTGTTGGGAATCACCATGAGTCTCGTGTTCAATGTGAGTACTGCAAAGTGCATTTATGTGTATCATCTGAAAGAAGCTGTTTCAAAAGTATCACACCCTTGTAGACTTCACTTCATGAAACTAACTGCCCATATTTTTGAAATATATATTTTGTAATGACTCATGCACAATTATTTGATAGTTTATGCACAATTTTCAGTTATTCATTTTTTGATGGTTATTCATGCTCTATATTTTATAAACACATATCATCTCAAATTCACATCAACATTACTGATTATTGGTCTATTATAGAAATAATAACCTGTTTGAAGAATAATGATTAGAAAGATAGGTCTAATACATTTTTTTATACTGGAATTATCTAAATAATATTCATGAAATTGAGCCCAGGATAAATATGAAACCTTAGTTGATTAGTTTTGTCCCATGAAGTAGCTGTACAGTAAAATAATCGATGGACTGGCTTGAACCAGTCTGGAGTTCAAAATAACGTTATTCATTGTCGTGGTTTACAAGATAATTATATTCATGTTATGGTTTACAAGTGGTAATTACCACACATTGGCTGCTAGGCAACATAAACATTTTTTCTGTAATGTATATTTTATAGAGACAATTTTTTTCTATGGTTGCTATGGACCATTTTGTAGTCCTGATTTTATATAATTTTTTTCAAAATGTCTAAATAAATCCGACGGTGAAAGGGTTAACTCTTGTGTGTTGGGAATCCAAGGGTGAACTGTGTATGACTTTGTTTATGAAACGTTAATTTTAACACCTCATTCATAACCTTAACACCACATATTTATACACACTTATGGTAGTCTACCAGCATGCTATACTTTTTTCTCTCTGACTGGTTATTTGTAACACCTGTGAAGGAAGAATATACATCCAGCTCCTCCAAATTCATCGTCCAAGTGAACTAATAACCTATATAAAATATAAGTATTAGTACATAGTAGTACAATGTAAAATTAAAACATTTCACAAACCTTGGGATGAATTTGCTCCATATAAAAATCAAAGAATGATTTGCTCCATTTAATTTTGTAAATATTCAAGGTTTCGTTGTAGTTGGCTCTACAGGGTTGATTCAGTAGATCGCGAACATAGCCAGTATATGCTGGTATTTCTGCTGCAGTGCACCATGTTTCTTAAGCCACACTTTCATAACGTTGATAGCATGGTTCCAACAACTAACATGAACAGCTTGTGGCAAATACTTCCCAATGGCTTGGACTATGACACTTTCATCATCCGTCACTACAGGAACTTTTCGTTTACCTTTGACAAGATTGAGAATAAGTTGTGCAGCTTGTTGCATCAATGTATCATGAACGAGTTGAAACTTTCGCTCATGGATTAAAAACAAGGCAGGTATTATGACGAAACAAAAGTGGAGACAGATAGAAATCTCCTAACGTTGTGTCGTATGAAAGTAGCTGTGGTTGAATTGAGTCTATCTGGAGAAGGTTGTTAAGTTCTATCATTACTTTTTCGTGGCCACAAATGACAATCAGATCTGGATAAGTCGTGATAACTTTAACAAAACTTCCCAAATCAAATGCCAGTTCATGCATATTGTATAGTGCATCACGGGTAAGTCTACTCTTCTGACGTTCCCTCTGTTGTATATTCACTACCTGTCTTCTATCACGCGGTACCAACGTATGTTGATATTGAGGTGGTATTTCACTCTTAGAAATCAGTGATTTATAAATATTTTCAGGTGACTCATTCTGTGAAGCTATTGCTTTTAGGACAGATGGACATGTACGATAGAAGACACGATTACTAACTGTTGAATTTCCATGGATTCATCCCCAATGTAATGTATCAGGACAAAAGAAGATTGTGAATCAAGGAGCTTATAAACACATCGTTTATACTCATGACTGTGACCTGTACGTGTCACTGAAATAAAGTAACTTTTACATACAACTGGAACTTGTCTTGGTATACCCATCAGCTCGCCAATCATCTTGAGATTATAACAATGCAGAACAATAAAATTTTCATTATAATCATTACAATACTAACTTAACATACTACATCTCAAGAGACTATTCTAATATATTAAGCAGGGTTATACATCTAAGGAGGGAGGTGCAGGGGAAGCTTCCCCCCAAACTGTTTAACTTCCCCCTCCCCCCAAACCGCACCTTTCCCCCCTCTCCTTCTCTCCTTCTCCCCCAAGAATACCGATCTCTTTATTTTTTCCACAAAGGGAATAATGGCACTGAAGACTTAAAGCTTGTTACAAAACAGTTACTAGCACATGACAACCCTCAACCCCCTTAAGCTCCCCCCCCCCCAAAAAGAAAAAAAAGAAAAAGAAAATCCTAGATTAAACTGTGTTTAATTAAATAGAATTTGTGGGGAGCTCCCCTCTTCAAAGGATTCCTAATAGGCAGAAAACAGAAAATAAATTGAATGCAAGAAATTAAATAAACAACAACAACAAAAAACGAATAAAAATACATCCATTACTATCATTGATAAGTTTTTAGTTACATCTGTAGCTAGCTGTTGGTTCTACGTTTGCTTTGCTCTGTTTGCTTTGCTCTGATCTTTAGTTGATCTAAAAAGATAGACTTCACCACCCCTGGGTTAAAAAGGGAGAAGATTAGGCTGAGTTCCTTTAATAGTGAAAGAACTCTTGGAACATCAAGATCGTTCTTAGTGTTCATCACTCTTAAGGCTTCCATGACCGCAACCAGAACCTGACCAAAGCTCACATGGAGTTAGCGCGAACTCGCAGGGGTGTGTTCGGGTGGTCCATGGTCTTTGGACAGGTCAGTGTTTTATACGGACCCAGTAAAAGGTGACTGTGTTTAAACGGGGGGGGGGGGGGGGGGGGGGGGGGGGGGGGGGGGGGAGGAGAGGGGTGGGGGGCGCTTGGACGTTTAACAATGGTTTCAGCCACTCAAATTTGGTGTCAGTGTAGCTAAAGGGTAGGAGATACCTGTGGGCCAATAAAAAGAAAAAAATTTGTTTTTGTCGGTGTTTGGGCTATACTGTACACTCACACTCACTTACTTTGTGCCTTCCATAGTGCAACTTCCGATGCAACCGAGTTGGCATTTTCACTCTTCATAGGAGGAAATGTGCACTTCAGTGATACACTTCCACTGCTGAGGAAAGTATATGTGACAGTGCCTAGGAAAAGGGACCATTTCGGTAAAATCAAAATTTTCTCTAGGTCTTTTTTGTGCAGTGTTTTAGCACAATGATTCGAGCAATACGTCACCATGCCTTCTGGATAATGCCTACAAAAGATTCCATTGACAGAAGTATCCTTGTCAGTGATTATTTCGGTCACAATCATTTCATCATCCTTTGCCTTCCCTAATAATTTATCTAGCATATCCGCTTCAGCACCCCCAGATGTACCACTCCAAATATAGTCAAACGTAGCGAAGGTTAACTAAAACTTGTCTGCAGAAGCCAGAACGGAGAAGACAGCCAGATTTAGCAGCTGCATTTCTTGCGTGTGCGGTAGTAATTTTTTTTTTTAAAGGGGGCCAATAGAGCGGGGGGGGCCCCGCGCTTTAGCGAGAACACTGATTATTACAACAATAATGAGTTGTAGTTGTTGTATAAAAATTTTATGGGGCGGATAGGGAAAAAAATATTTGGTTGGCTAAAATAACTTAACCCTGCAGGAAGCTGATGACAACTTTTCTGTTGTTGACAAGTTGATTGCTGGTGCCAACCGTGTGGGTTTCCCAAGCAAATTAGTAAACGGAATCTCAGAAACTGTGTCCACCGGCAGCATACACCTTCATAGTTCTGCAGACATGAAGATCCATGACTCTTTGTGTTCATGCCAGCAGCTACCCGGTGCTGTCATTCTTGATGACTGGTAACCTGCACGCCGATTACCAACGAGTAGGAGGTTTACTAGGATTCCCAGCATGCTCGAGTACCCAGTAGAGTAGGATTGTGAAGAGGTAGGAGGGGATTGTCTCTGAATTGGCAGAGTGGTCCTGTAGTCAGATAAGGAAGGAAATAATGGAGCAAGGTGATAATAAGAAATGGATGGCTTCATTTGATGGATTTTACCTGACTCGGGGCCACTACTCCAATAACTCGTCCGCCACATTCCATGACTACTCTACTGGGAACATCGCTTGGTTTGCTCATAGAACTAAACGTGGTCCAGGGCATAACTGGACTGGAACTTCAGCTGGTGCTGAGCCGGATAAGTTGGATGAGCTTCTTGGAAAGGCAAAGGAGGCAGGGTTCTTTATCAAGGAACTAGTCTGCGACAAAGACTCCGCAACCAACACTACATTCTGCCGGTACTTTCCGGAAGGGATGATCTCATACTGTAGCAATCACAGCACCAAAAACATGCACAAGGCATTAGAAAAAATAAAGAAATACAAGTGTGAGGTAATCATGTATGTTATTAATTAAAACTATATATATTTACCTTATATCTGATAACATAAGTGTAAAGCAGATAACTTCCGTTGTAAGATAATGGCGGATGTTGCACTGAATGCTTGCAAAACATCCCAAGCACCCTCATTGCTTCCGATAAAATCCAAGTGGCAGAAAACCCTTTGCAGGATTTTCTAGTCTTTTGGAGTAAATGTCCATACATCCTCAAGACTATGTGTCCGACCATGGCAGGTTGACCACAAATACTGTGGAAGGATTTCATGGATTGGCGCTCATCTATCGCGACAAACGGACCGACCTGTCGCACACCCATTACGTGTGTAAGACAAACATGGCAGTATGCCACAAGGTTAGCTGAAAAAATATATATATAATTTTATATATATATTTATACTATGGTTGCTGCGGTAACACCCATGGATTAAAAGTGATATTTTCTCGGTGATTTTTCCTGGGGCTATGTTATTTTCCCGGTGATTTTTTCTGGGGCTATGTTATTTTTCCTGGTGACTTTTACTATAACATTTGAATAGATTTAACATTTAGTATTAGCTAGTTACACTTAGTACAATGTTATAGCTACAATACTATGAAATGATTAAGGGAATATCAAGTAAAATAAACTTTAAGCTAAGCTGGTGTGTTCTGTTTATTCAGAAGTAAACTCCTGAAATTCCTTTTCACTTAGGTAGTAGTCGGTTGACCTTTGGACTGGAGTGGCATGAATGTTAATGGTGCATCCGTGCAAGTTATTGAACGAAAAACCAGACTGTTGAGGATAATTTAGAGTGTTACTTGTGTGATTATTGCTAAAGAAGGGATTGCTGAAGGAAAAAGGAGCACTAGGGTTTGGTGTACCAATACTTAAAATGTCAGATACAACTTTGTGCTGTTTGTCATTATTCCTTTCATAAGTACGTAGTGCTTCCAAAGAATTGTGTCCTGTTCTCTCCTTAATTAGCTTTTCTGGTACTCCCATCTCAAACATTCGAGTTGCAGATGTAGCCCTCAAGCTGTGGTTGCTGATAGGTCCTCCTTGAATTCCAGCTAAGGAGCACATTTTTCTTAACTTTAAGTCTAGAGTATTCTTACCAACTGGTTGACTTCCTAAGTACCATGGAAGGTAGGTGTGGGGGTCGATGGCTTTGGAATACGGCCGAATGTCCAGTACTCCTTCTGTTTGAAATCGCTCTCCCTTGAAGATGGTGACATCTAAGAAATCTATCTTGCATTTGGACGTCTCGCTGGTGAACTTGATGGATTTCATCCTGGAGTTGAGGTGGACTAGGAGCGTATCAAACTCTGTCTGCGTTCCAGGGAATAAGGTAAGGATGTCGTCTATATATCTAAGCCAGATCAAGGGCAAGGGTCCCGGCCAGGCTGTCAGAGCGTCAGTCTCAAGCTTCCCCATGAAGAGGTTGGCCCATGTTGGGGCTACTGGGGTGCCCATTGCAATTCCCTTGATCTGCTTGTAGGTTCTTCCCGCAAATTTGAAGGTGTTGCCCTCCAGAATCAGCTTCAACATCTCTCTCAGCATATTCTTTCTTCCATTTTCAGAGCTGGTAGGCGGTGATGTTGGTAGCGCCTGCTGGAGAGCCATGGTGATTCCTGCTCCATGGGGGATGGAGGGATAGAGGGCCTTCACGTCCAGCGTTGCCAGGATCAGATCTTTCCTCTTCTCGGGTTCCACTCTCAGATGTTCCACAATATTGATGACCTCCGTTGATGACTTCACACGCGACTGTACTGAGTCCAGATGGACCTTGAGAAGGTTGTTGCATAGCTGAGACAGCTTCTGAGTAGGGCCAGAGCAGCAGGGAACTATAGGTCTGAGTTGGTGCGGTGTTTTTATGTACCTTCCTCAGCCAGTAGAGACGTTGTGGTCTGACTTCTGAGAGGTCTGTGGTGTATTTCACCTTCTCGAAGACAGACAGCAGTCTCCTCTTCATCTGGCAGTCTGTGATGAGGTGTTGGCTTCTCTTGCTGTCTCTTGGTCTGGTCTTCTTGAATCTCCACGTATGTCTCTTTGTCTTCCAATTCTCGTAAGCCTCTCTGAGATATCGGTAGTGTCTTGTATCACAATACAAGTCCCTTTGTCCGCAGGTTTTTATCGTCAGGCTTCTGTCCTTACGCAGAGCGATGAGGGCCTTCTGGTGGTCTTGTGACAGGTTGTGATAGTACTGCTTGATCTTCGACGGGTCGCTGAGTTCCTTGATCTCCTCCAATCTTGACATATCTGTCCCAGGTGTTCCTCTATTAGTTCAGAAGTGGATGGTTCGACGTCTGGCAATGAGCTTGTTTATTGCCACTGGCACTGCTCGTGATATCTCTCGTAGAATTCCAGCGGGTCCGGGATCTTCTTGGGCATCGGGGCAAACTTCAGGCCTAGTGTGAGGACTTCTCTCTCCAGGGTGGTAAATGTCTGGAGGATAGGTTGAGGATGGGGTCCAGGGCTTTGTGTGCCTTTCCAGGAGGTTGTTGGACCAGTTACCCAGTTGTTCACGTCCTCTGGGTTGGCTGGTGTGTTGGGTTGGGGTCTCTGTTCGTTTCCTCCATCTTTCCTTCTTGCTTGTCCAGGGCGTCCTTGGGCTTTCTGGATGCGGCTTGGTCTTGATATGCTTCCAGGGGGGGGTGGGGTTGGTGGGGGCCCGTGGGGTGGGGTTGGGGCCCGTGGGGCTGTGAAGGTAGTTTGGTCGGCGGGTCCATGGGAGGTGGAGGGGCACGGTGCCTTGCTGACGGCTGATGAGGGGCGGGGGCTGCATGGGCTTGCTGTAGGCGTTTGGGCGGGCGGGTCCTTTAGGATCTGTGGAGGGAGGCGGGCGGTGGTGGAGGCGATGGTAGAGGCTGTGGTGGAGGAGGCTGAGGTTGAGGCTGGGGCGGTCTTGCTGTATAATAGAGTAGCTAGGCTACTAAGACTAGCCGAGCGCAAATTCTTTTTAGCAGAAGATTAGTTTAATTTCAAATCCATATATCTCGGCTGGTTGGCCTTCAAGTGGTGAAATGTAGAGCTGAAAGGTGACCTGAGTGCATGCATTATATACTAGAGCTAGAGGTTTTGATGAAAGTGGTAATGAGGTGTTGATGTAATGAGGTCCATGTGGAGAGCATGCAAGAGCAAGCTCGTGCTTGAAGTTGCACGCGCATGCCTACTTTGCACATGAACACAGACGCACACATACATACAAATGCACACACATACGTACAAAACTTAAGAGTGAGATAGAACTTAACCTAACTAAGTGATATAACATATTAGTGCAAAGAACAGACCTTTCTGCGCCTTCCGAAGCTGAGGAAGGCGCAGAAAGGTCTGTTCTTTGCACTAATGTTATCACTTAGTTAGGTTAAGTTCTATCTCACTCTTAAGTTTTGTACGTATGTGTGTGCATTTGTATGTATGTGTGTGCGTCTGTGTTCATGTGCAAAGTAGGCATGCGCGTGCAACTTCAAGCACGAGCTTGCTCTTGCATGCTCTCCACATGGACCTCATTACATCAACACCTCATTACCACTTTTCATCAACACCCTCTAGCTCTAGTATATAATGCATGCACTCAGGTACCTTTCAGCTCTACATTTCACCACTTTGAAGGCCAACCAGCCGAGATATTATGGATTTGAAATTAAACTAATCTTCTGCTAAAAGAATTTGCGCTCGGCTAGTCTTAGTAGCCAGCTACTCTATTATACAGCAAGACCAGCCCCAGCCTCAACCTCAGCCGCCTCCACCACAGCCTCTACCATCGCCTCCACCACCGCCGCCCCCCCACGATCCTAAAGGACCACGCCCCCCAAACGCCTACAGCAAGCCCCATCAGCCCCCGCGCCCTCATCAGCGTCAGCAAGGCAGCCGTGCCTCCTCCACCTCCCATGGACCCGCCGACCACAACTACCTTCACAGCCCCACGGGCCCCACCAACCCCACCCCCACGGGGCCCCACCAACCCCACCCCCCCTGGAAGCATCAAGACCAAGCCGCATCCAGAAAGCCAAGGACGCCCTGGACAAAGCAAAGAAGGAAAGATGGAGGAAACGAACAGAGACCCCCAACCCAGACACACCAGCCAACCCAGAGGACGTGAACAACTGGGAACTGGCGGTCCAACAACCTCCTGGAAAGGCACACAAAGCCCTGGACCCCATCCTCAACCTATCCTCCAGACATCTTACCACCCTGGAGAGAGAAGTCCTCACACTAGGCCTGAAGTTTGCCCCGATGCCCAAGAAGATCCCGGACCCGCTGGAATTCTACGAGAGATATCACGAGCAGTGCCAGTGGCAATACAACAAGCTCATTGCCAGACCGTCGAACCATCCACTTCCTGAACTAATAGAGGAACACCTGGGACAGATAGTGTCAAGATTGGAGGAGATCAAGGAACTCAGAGACCCGTCGAAGATCAAGCAGTACTATCACAACCTGTCACAAGACCACCAGAAGGCCCTCATCGCTCTGCGTAAGGACAGAAGCCTGACGATAAAACCTGCGGACAAAGGGACTTGTATTGTGATACAAGACACTACCGAATATCTCAGAGAAGGCTTACGAGAATTGGAAGACAAAGAGACATACGTGGAGATTCAAGAAGACCAGACTCAAGAGACAGCAAGAGAAGCCAACACACTCATCACAGACTGCCAGATGAAGAGGAGACTGCTGTCTGTCTTCGAGAAGGTGAAATACACCACAGACCTCTCAGAAGTCAGACCACAACGTCTCTACTGGCTGAGGAAGGTACATAAAACACCGCACCAACTCAGACCTATAGTCTCCTGCTGCTCTGGCCCTACTCAGAAGCTGTCTCAGCTATGAAAACCTTCTCATGGTCCATCTGGACTCAGTACAGTCGCTTGTGAAGTCATCAACGGAGGTCATCAATATTGTGGAACATCTGAGAGTGGAACCCGAGAAGAGGAAAGATCTGATCCTGGCAACGCTGGACGTGAAGGCCCTCTATCCCTCCATCCCCCATGGAGCAGGAATCACCATGGCTCTCCAGCAGGCGCTACCAACATCACCGCCTACCAGCTCTGAAAATGGAAGAAAGAATATGCTGAGAGAGATGTTGAAGCTGATTCTGGAGGGCAACACCTTCAAATTTGCGGGAAGAACCTACAAGCAGATCAAGGGAATTGCAATGGGCACCCCAGTAGCCCCAACATGGGCCAACCTCTTCATGGGGAAGCTAGAGACTGACGCTCTGACAGCCTGGCCGGGACCCATGCCCTTGATCTGGCTTAGATATATAGACGACATCCTTACCTTATTCCCTGGAACGCAGACAGAGTTTGATACGCTCCTAGTCCATCTCAACTCCAGGATGAAATCCATCAAGTTCACCAGCGAGACGTCCAAATGCAAGATAGATTTCTTAGATGTCACCATCTTCAAGGGAGAGCGATTTCAAACAGAAGGAGTACTGGACATTCGGCCGTATTCCAAAGCCATCGACCCCCACACCTACCTCCACTATTCCTCAGCTCACCCAAGAAACAACACCAGAGGAGTAGTGAGAGCCGAGATCGTGAGGACCCTGAGAAGATCATCTTCGCCTCAGATATTTGCCCAAGGAGTGAGCCAAGTTCTCGCTTGGTTCAGCAACCGTGGATACCCGGACAAGCTTCTCAAGGAAGTTCTGGCGGAAGTGAAATACGAAGACAGAGAGGAGAGACTGAGACCATCCAGCCTGAGAATGCTGCCTGCAGGCACAACTGTTCTCTCTGTCCGCCACCACCCGGAGATCACCACTGGAGCACTCTACGAGGCACTAAGAGACGAGGAACTCCCATTCGAACCTATAGTGTCGAGAAAGAGACCCCCCACCACCGGAGATCTGCTCGTGAGAGCGAAGACGCCATCGGAGGAGACAGCCCACAACTACCATCTTCGCCATAGACCTCCAAAGAAATAGTGAACAGTGAACAGTCAGTTATTTTTTGTAGTCATGCTAGAACAGGTACCCAGGTCCTATAACCTGGGTTCCTTCTGGCGCCTCTCCTCAGCTTCGTCAAGGCGCCAGAAGGTCCTGTTCTTTGCACTAATATGTTATATCACTTAGTTAGGTTAAGTTCTATCTCACTCTTAAGTTTTGTACGTATGTGTGTGCATTTGTATGTATGTGTGTGCGTCTGTGTTCATGTGCAAAGTAGGCATGCGCGTGCAACTTCAAGCACGAGCTTGCTCTTGCATGCTCTCCACATGGACCTCATTACATCAACACCTCATTACCACTTTCATCAACACCTCTAGCTCTAGTATATAATGCATGCACTCAGGTCACCTTTCAGCTCTACATTTCACCACTTTGAAGGCCAACCAGGCCGAGATATTATGGATTTGAAATTAAACTAATCTTCTGCTAAAAAGAATTTGCGCTCGGCTAGTCTTAGTAGCCTAGCTACTCTATTATAACAACAGCCACACATTAGTTGGTAGAGAGTCTTTGGCGGGTATAGTTCACCATTAGTTTTTCTTGTCTCTACTACATATCTGGAAAGTATGTTCGATAGTACTTCTTTGTCGCTGCAGAGGAAAAAATCATCATCAACCATTACATCTTTTGCACATTTATTGGCAGCTCTCTTCCAGTCATTAAAATTTTTCACTGCCCAGGAAGTGGCCTTAGTAGTGTTAACAATATTGACACCTTTAGAAAGTACCATAAGTTCCTCGTTGGAAACGCAAGAGAATCGCTCACTAGGTTCGGACGGTTGTTTTGTCAGAGATGTAGAGGCAGTAGGCAGTGGTACAGCTTGTTCTTTCCTTGGAGTGGCTGAAGATGAGTTCAAAGAAGAACCATTTAAAAACTCCATTATTTTTTCACAGTAGAACTCGCTGGTCATAAGTTGTAGAAAGAACTTAAAATTAGGGGGAAAATCAAAGCACTATGTATGATATTGGTGAAATGATTAGGAACAAAACTGCAATACAGTATTACTAAACTATGGTATAAAACAGTATGCCATGGCAACATCGGGGTTATGGAATATATAATATAATATAAATCATATATATTTGCATAATACATATATAAAACAAAAAAATGAAAATGAAAACAGCCGCATCATTCATTTATACTAATATTGAAATAGAATCTTGGACCAATTTGGAAGGCTCTCTGCTTTTTAATAATAGGAGTGGACATGCCTGAAAATGCAGTCGCTTCCATATTAAAGGAACAACAAGAGTGGGTCAAGAAGTGCTCCAAAAGGTCTAGCAAAGAATACCTCCACAAACGGTGAGCATTATTTATATGATTTACTAGTGGCTAGTTTTCCAGCTGTGCATGAAAAACCATCTTTTGTAAAATAATATTGGCATATTAATAACAAAAACTTACAGAAGGCAAAGAAAGCTCAGTATGAGCTCGAGAAAACGTTTATGGAGAGGCTACATGGAGCAGGATGCAATGTTGGGGAGTATACTGGAGATGGGCAGGGTGAGTTAGTGTCTGCAGAACTCCATTCTGTTGAAGAAGGCACTGGAGATGCTAACCCAGAAGCAGAACATCGAGAGTTGGAAGATGGTGATGATGATGGAGATGATAATGATACTCTACTAGCGACCCTTACCTGAGCTCACTGCAGGCTCCAGCCAGCTCGACTTTTCAGCTGCAGGCTCTCCAGTAACATTTCCACCAAGACTCTTCTGACTCGACCAGCGACCCTTGTCTGAGCTCACTGCAGGCTCCAGCCAGCTCGACTTAGGTGGCCCTAAGACTTCTAAGGCTCTACCAGCTCCAAAACCTTCACCGTTGATAAACTGCCGTCATTTCAAACTCTTTTTATTGTTGTTGCTTAGATTGACAATATGTTTATTTAGTTACGACTAGGGAGGGCTCTTTTTGGAGCCGTTACACACAAACGGAAACAATTGCTCCCGCAGAAATCGTACGAGAAATGGGGGCGGGGTTATTTCTTAAGAATTGCGAGTGGAATAGAAGTTCCGAATTTTGTATGAGTTTTTCTTGGTATCTAATCATGAGAACGAGAATTTTGTTTTACACACGGATAGAACAAAAAAATGAACTGCACCACAATTTGAAATTTTCAGTATCTTATAAAACCAAAAAAATGCGAATAAATCAATAAGTAATATAGAAATGAGAAAAAACTCGTTATGGTGCAGTAGAGTAGCGGCATGACTAGCAGTGTGCGGAATTACGGAGCTCCGGCTTCACGCATTGGTCCAAAAAGGTCCTACAAAGTTGGAAGTCGGGACCACGATAAATCCTCCGCATGCACTTGAGATTCGGTGAGTAGTACCTTCGGCAGGTACTTGTCACTTGCACACGAACAGTTTAGATCTGCAAGCACACAGAAAGCAGTAACAGCTCTTAGCAACCATAAACTTAAAATTGCATGGGCGGTAAATTGTTGGAAATGTTAGAAGTTACCTAGGCTACGTCTATAGCGTTCGATTGTGGACGGTGCTTACTGACGCCTATAGTGCACCACATCCGGCCAACGTTGTTACGAGGTTTAGCTAGAGCAAAATGTTTGTTCGGAGTTTAGTTCAAGCAGTTACAAGTTTCATTGTAGCTACTTCATTTCAAATCAGTGATGACCATAGTATATTGGAGATTGGACCTGGCGAAATTCTACCACAGGAACAAGCGGATGTATTAGAAGGAGGTACAGTAAAGGGAGCGTGTGGAAGTTTTAACCCAGTAGTTTGGACTTTCGTGAACCACCCAATATATTCAATTTTTGTTCGTCGCAATTATATCCAACTTGCTATATTTTCTTTTATGGGAGACACTAGTCCACTTCCAGATTCAAATATACAGCAGAACAATTCTATTATTTTGACTAATTTGAAGATATCTGACTCTGGTGTTTACCACTGTTATGGAACCTACCGAACACAATCTGGGATGATCAGAAATTTTATGAATTATTTTAGACTTGTGGTATATCCTAGAAATGTGACTGGGATAGTATTACCATCAGTGACCCACGTCTATGAAGGCGAAAATGTAACTTTGTTTTGTGGCAGTTCCAGGGTGTCTGAATGGTACTTCAGACGCAGTGGCCAAGATGTGCAGATAGCAAGTAACGAACTTTTTCTATATAATGTTAGGAAAGAAGATAGTGGTTCGTACCTTTGTAGGGGCGTTACAAGTTATACTGTAACGACTTTTCAATCGATTGCATACTTGTTTGTTGGTACTCGTGTGGTATTCCGTGAAGACTTCATACTAGATAATACATCTATAGTACTCTAGTAAGGATGTCCTATAAAATTTATACTATTGTTATTACAGAAAGAGAATCAAAGAAAATAGAGCAGATCTGAGAGAGGGCGATTTAATTAGCTGCAAGCTAGTACAACGACTTTCTATGACGTATTTATACAACTACCACTTTTTAAATGGATTCTAGTAAGAAAATAAAAAAACTTAAAGGAATCATGTTTTTGTTTTTTGGGGGAGAATGCAAACGTTCCCCAACGAAACTGGAAGTCCTGGACTTCCATAAATTTTTAGTATCAGCTGGAAGATGTCCGCGTTTTCCCAGAGTAATTCCTTCAATTCTAAGCATTGTATTTCTCACACACAGACCCCACAGCAATATCGATAAAATGGTAGTATTTTAATACACCAAAACCATCAGCTAGTTGTAACCGTGGAGATTTGAATCTAGCTATACAGCTAAGTTTATTGGCTTCTATACTCGTGTCACACACTCACTAATTTTTAACTCGTCCTATTGTATTTTTTACACAGTCATACAGACTTGAGGTTATACTACTTAGACGTGAGCGTAATTACCAGTGAAAATTAATTATACGGATATACAGGCGGTGCGCGTTGCTATGTGCGGCCACCCTTAATGTCCGGTTAACAACGTACCTTACTTTATCCAACGCTTATAGTTAATAAATCATTGAACTGCAAATGTAGTTAGGAAATTATGGTGGAAGTAACTGCAATAACTAGTGTGAACCACCCTATACATATGTGACCGTCTACAGGAAAACCAGGCACAACGTGGCACCCTTCGAAAAAATTTTTATTGCACTAACAGAGTTGTCGGCGTCCAGATATTGATCTCTCCAAGTTTTATCGACGTAGCTTAAGTCGTTCCCACTATATGAGACCTAACCGTTCCCTTCCATCGGCTTGAAACAATACATTTTTAAGAAATCGATCGATCTTTTCTCGATATTTACGCACGCCGCGTTGTGCCCGGTTTCCTGTAGACGGTCACATATGTCCAAGTGGAGTTGGCACAACCGCAAGCTCGGTAAATGTAGAATGCATTTAGTACTTAACTGGAAGCAATTGAGTCATGTGAATCCAAGTCAATTAAGCGCTCAAACTTCAACGTCAACGTCAACGTCAACGTTGCACGTGAAAAAGGGGCGGTAACGCAGGTGGCATTCATTCTGTAACTATTGTACGAATGAAATTTTGTGAAGTTTAAGGAGCTTTTCGGGCGCTGTACAGCTCATCTCGTCTGTTTTCAACTATATTTATGTTTCTTATGTGTACAAGAAATATTCTGATATTCGCAGCATTCAGCAGCACAGCACTGTTAACTTGTAGCTAAGTTACTAGACTTTCTTGAGTATAGACCCTTTGCGGCTGACGTCATAGACCTGCGCGTTTATTTACTCTGCCATTTTGAGTGTCGTCAACGGCGAGTTCAACTTAGTGTCAAGAAGGTGAAGTAGATTTGTTTAAGGACGGGGAAGTTTTTTCATGGTGCTTGTAGAAGGTGAATACAGTCTAAAGAAAGACCATGCTTATTTCTATCAAATTCAGATGCAATTAAAGTTCAGTGGAAGCGTATATTGTGACTTTGTAGTATGGCTAGAACAGGAACTAATCGTACAAAGAATCTCTCTTGATCACCAGTTTATTGAATCTGCTTTGTGATGGCTGTGTTATGTCAGTACAAACTGCTGATTTAATCCTTGAGGCAGTAATTCTCCCTGCTCTCTGCTGAAACCATACCTTAGAACCACACTGTTTCCTAGTTCTTATTTCTACTTCTTTCGCCTGATCAGGTGTTGTTTTCAACTGGTTAAAAAAAGTTCACATTGTTTCAAAAGGTCAGGATAGGAGAGGTTTAAATATTCTTCCTCACAGTAATCAGTTAGGGGCTTTGGAAGTGTTCCTTGTTCGTACAGTGGTATATATGCCTTTGAGTATCCAGGAACAAGAGAGAGAATAACAGGTTTTCCCGTATGTGATGACTTCTCAAAGAATACATTTAGTTCATTTGAAGATGGAGTTATTTTTTTATTCATACCAGATAAATTATCAGTTACTTCACTGCTACCACTTGAACAAGGAGTTGTGTTTTTCAAACTGGTCTTCAGCTTTTTGTCAGGAGCTGAAAATTTTATGTCTGATATTGGAGCAAAGGGAACACTTTTAAAGGATGGTGGCAACCAAGAACGAGGCATTGATGTGCATGACATTGACTTTCTTGCTTGTACATTGGCATCAAGAGTAAAAAGAATAGCCGCAATATGAGAACAAGCTTCTCCCAGTCCAGCCATGCAATTACAGTGTGCACAGATGACTACACCATTACCTTCAGCTGCAATCCATGCTTTAGCTGGGGGGACAGATAGCCCCTGTGAGTGTTTCACCTGGGCTGTTATACAAGATCGGTACTGTCACGGGTTGTCAAATAAACACTGATATTATTAACCCAGCCATCAACAAATTGCCTATAGCCTTCTAAACTCTTATAAGCCTTCATATCTTCTTTTGTGTAAGGATTAGGGTAGCTATTAAATAGTTATAAATGTCTGGATACTGAACTTCAGGCCAGTCTTGCCATTCTAAGCTATTTTGATCGCTAATCATGGTAAGGTAGGGGTCTGTAAGGTCTCCAAGAATAGCTAATTTCTCTCTATACCTTCTTTTAGCATCTCCATCCAAGCCTTCATAGTATTCAGAATAATTTTGCTCAGCCATCTGCAGTAGTCCAGAGGGTACGCACGCAGCGATTGACACTCAATATGGCTTCCTAATACGGCTGACGTAATCATAATGACGTGACCGCAAAGGGTCTATACCGAGTTAATGAATTTATCAAAGAAAACGTTTAAATAAAGTCACTTGTTATTTTGTTTCCTTTTTTTATTTCAATGTAAACATTGGGTGGAGTTGTTTCTCTGGTATAGAATCCCTTTCACTATTGATAAAATGATTCTATGGGGATTAGTATCGGATGAATCCCGTTATATACCGCAAACCAATTTCACCTTTGAGCTCTACACCCCAAATTCCCAGTCGTTCCTAGAACTTTGAACTGAAATGGCTGGGTGTACTTTAAACCTGTGGAAAGATGGTACTGGATAATTGATTGGAAGGAAAGCTAGAGAATTTCAAAACCAACACTGTAGCACCTGTACAAACTAATCTTTAATACTTGTATAATTGCATATAGCTAATAGCAACCAACTAATCAAAGAAATAAAGTCATGCTATCATTAACTTCACACATACAAAATAAGTTGAAAAAGCGATATTTTTACCAAATGAGATATTAAAAAAAAAACAGCAACAAAAAGTATGATATCCAACAGAATATTCTTCACATGAATATAATGTGCATATCCGTAGAGCATTCACAGAACAAGCCTAGGAAGCAAAATGATTCATGACAACTTAAAACTCTGTGGCATTTTTTGGTTCCATCTCACCACACCAACTTAACCACACACTCTCGTTCATTTTATTAGTGAAATTGTTTTACAAAAAAGACAATTTGAAGTTTATTCTCAATCAAATGAACCAATATTTATTAACCTAAGAATCACTCCAAACAATTCAGTACAAGCACATTAACTATTATAATTACAATGCAAGTGATCACGTCAAATTAATAACTTTTTAAATATAAGTATATAATGTAGAGTGTCTATACTGCATAGCTAACATAGCTTCTTGGATGTATAAAGTAAACAACTCAACGACAACAACCAAAAAATATTAGAACTTATAAATGCCATGCCCCCTGACCCTCGACATGCTGCGAGGGTCTCGGATAGGCGGCTTAAGCTTCAAAAGGAAGGTTAAAATGCGAAAGAAATGGCAATAATAATAGCCGCGGAATTGACGAGGAAAGCCACGAAACCTTTCCTGTTCTTAAGCCATGATTGCTAGACCTAGCGTTGAAAGGATGACTGACACGTACAGGAATTTCTATTTGTATGATTAAGGAGGGCTATTCCCTGGAGCGTAGTTTTTGAAAATGAACTAGCGCTGAATTACCGAGTAAGCCAAGAACGCAGTTCTAAAGAAGTGCGAGTTGACTATGCTAAACTGTTGGTAGGCTAATTGATTTGCTACCTAACTGGGTACAAAGATAAATGGAAGAAGACGAGAGGGGCAGACAAACCGGAGAGTTGGTAAAGTGTTGTCACGAGCGGTAGAAAGTGATTACTGTAATTGCAACAAAAAGTGGGTGGAATATAGTCTGACTACGCGTGTGTGCCTTATTTTAGGCGTACGTGGATTCTTTATGCTACCGCAGGCGTATGCGTAGGAGGTTAAAAAAAAAAAAAGAAATCAGTCGCGCAAAGTTGCACAAAGAGCAGAAGATAAAGAGACAAAATTATAATTAAAAAAAAACAGGGCTCCAAGGGGAGCTAAAAAAGCTTCTATTGTAGAGCAGGTAAAATATGGAGTTGCACAAAGAGCAGAAGATAAAGAGACAAAATTATAATTAAAAAAAAACAGGGCTCCAAGGGGAGCTAAAAAAGCTTCTATTGTAGAGCAGTTAAAAATATGGAGTTGCACAAAGAGCAGAAGATAAAGAGACAAATTATAATAAAAAAAACAGGGCTCCAAGGGGAGCTAAAAAGCTTCTATTGTAGAGCAGGTAAAATATGAAGTAGCTATTATTTATTATAAAAACTACATTAGCTAACTTACTAATAACTATAGCTTTATTGTTACCCTAGCCCCTTAGCTTGCTCTGCTGAATTCAACTGGAACCCTTTCCCAGTAAATATAGATGCAAGTAATAGAACAAATTTAATAGAAGCAGGCTAGTTTCACTGAAATAACAAGACATTACTACGTCAAGAGAAATGTACTTGATCATCAAATCAAGCACCATGAAAATGATGATATTTCGGTGGTAATTTTAGTGCAGGAGTTATATGAGACTTTTGCTATCCTATTCTATAAAGTGAATACGAAACCAAGTAATTTCTAAAAAGTATAGGAGCTCCACCTGGGGCAGGCGTCGGGCCACACCAGCTCATTGGTCCTTCGAGCTTGATCTACTCTGAGCAACATTTCTTCCGAAGCTGGGTACGCGCAGAATATTCAATGTCGTTTGAACTCTCGGCGGCCGTTTGGAATTCTCGGAATCATTACAGACTCGATCATCAACTAGTGTTTCAAGAGATAAGTGTTATTCTTAGCTGTGTTCATCTGTTGTACATTATACAGAGACTAACTGCTATCATCATGACAGCAGAGAGAATTCGACAAATATTAGATTGTGAAGATCCTAGTGAACTCAGGCATATGCACTCTGGTTAACCAGTCACAGTAACTTTATGGGACTTGAAAAACAAGCTTTTCGCAGGAATTATCTCACAATTTAAAGCACAAGTCAAGCCTAAACAGCCGTGTTTTTAAGAGAAAAAAGTCCCTGCCCGCGCGTTTAATGGGCATGCGTACCAAATATACATATTACTAGTGATGTGCTTGAGCACAAATGGCGAGCGAGCCTAAAGACTACACTATTTTTATATTAATGATTTTGACTTCTAACGCTGAAGCTACTGAAAATAAGGTCCAGTTTTTGAATTTAGCATACAGGGTAAAGGGATTTCAGTGCCATAGTAACAACTCTCTGCAACTGCTTGAATTGAAGGGAAAAAACAACAACAAAACAATACACGTTATTTAAAAGTTTTCTTTGTGATATTCTTTAGCTTAGTAGTGGTTGTCACACACAATGCTTTGACACAACTGGACATGCATTTATACAGACTTACCTTCGTGGTAGTCTAGTGGACAATGTATTTTCAAGTAAATACTGTTGCGCACGGCTGATAACCATGACAAAGAGCGCATTGACTTACCACCGCCACTAACTCGAATAGAAATGGAAGTCCCTTAAGTTTTCAAGTTTTAGCTGCACCCGCAAAAGAATTCAAAACGGTAAACAATTCAATTTCTAGGGTGATACGGGTACTGATCGATAAACCAGAAGATTCTGTTTAGTGCAATTTGGGACGGTGTCGACCACATAACTGACACAAAAACGCGAGGATCTAGGTACAAAATGACATACGTACGTCCATGCATATATAAACAAACATCCCCGATTTTCAATTGTGTTTCCCCTGTAAGTGTCTCGCTCGCTCCACTCGCTAACTAGAGTGCTTGTGTGCACTATTGACGAGCGAGTCTGCCTAAAACAAGCTCTCAGGTACAAAAAAAATAGGTCAGTGTTATTTTTGTAATTTTTAGCCAACAAATATGGATAACTATTTACCTAGATGTCCTGAGTAAGCTATTCTGATACCTCAATTACCAGTAACTCTTGAATAACTTCTGTAGTATCAAATTTGAGCTATTGGGACTATTTGAATTACCACTAATTTTTTACAACAAGCTCTCAGCTAAAAAAATACACATTAATTTAAGCAAACGAATACAAACTTACTTTCTTACTTGAGTAGTGGTAATGTCTATAGTATCAATTTTAAGCCATTCTGACTATCTGAATTTACCAGTCACTCTCAACAACAAGCACTGGGGGCTACAAAAAAAGAAAAAGAAAAAAAGAAAGGCCAGAGTTATTTTTGTAATTTTAGCTAACAAAATATGGAATTACGTGCTAACTTCAGCTTTTCCTAGTGGTGGTAGCTTCCTTAGCATTAATATTAAGCCATTCTAACTACCAGTGGCTCTTGACAACCAACAACCGGCACTTCGCAGCAAAAAGGCGCAGTTTTGAAATTAGGTCTGGTAAAGGGTTCTTCAATGCCATAGTAGCCGGTTGCAGCAACTTTTTGTGACTTGAAAAACAAGCATTTTGGAGGAATTCTCTCACAATTTTGAGCCTCGTTTAATGCTGTTATATAAGAAGAAACTGGGGTCAAGTAAAAAGGAGTGTTTTTAAAATTAAAAAAGGGGGATCCGCGCGCGCGTTTAAGGGGCATAAGTACCATCCACACACACATCCGATTTTGCATTATCCACCCCTAATATTGTCTCGCTAGCTGGCCAACAAACTAACATCCCCGATTTTCAATTGTGTTATCCCAGAGAGTGTCTGGCTGGCTTCGCTCGCTCGCTAATATAGGCTTGTTGTGTGTCAGTAACGACGGCCGACGTTGGTGAACGACGGCCGATGTTGGTGAACGACGGCCGACGATGGTGAACAACCGCCGACGTTGGTGAACGACCGCCGATGACGGTGAACGACGGCCGCGAGGATGGTGAACGACGGCCGACGAGGGTGAACGACGGTGCGTGTATTCAAGGATAATTCATGAGCTTTGTACGACAAAAAGCGTTTGGTATCCGCGAGGTAGGGCGGCGTAGGTTTAAAATAGAAGGGAAGAGAAGGCAACAAGGTGAGTGATTAATTGTAGCTAAAATGCTTGTGGAATCGTTGAGTAAAGACGGGTTAGTTTCCAAAAGGAAGGTGAAAATAGTATAAATAGAAGACAAATGTTCTCGAAGTAGGTGAGATAGACAAAGGAAGAAAGGACTTCATGACTCAAGTAGAAGAGTTGAAGAAAGGAAATGTGGGGGTATAAGAAAAGCTGAGATAATAGGAGAGGGAAACTTTTACCCAATGGTAGAGAAGAGAATGACAACTGAGGAAGATAACTTGTGCTACTGCATTTTTACTTTGCAATATGTCAAGCGCACTATGTGGCAGGGTACTTGCTAGTATGAACATAAAAGGAGATTTCAAGTAGCATAATTACTAAATTAATGATGAGCATTGCTACAATAACAAAACAAAAAAAAAAAAAAAAAAAAAAAAAAAAAAAAAAACTAGCATAATTCTTTAACCCCCACAAAAAAAATGTATAATCTGTATTATTTCTTCATAAATACTTTTAAACTTTTTTGTTTTTAGTACACATTTTTTTCTTTCATATGATTTTAGCATTTCATTTTTTTTCAGTTCTGGACAGTCACATTATAATTATTGTGCTATGAATTAGAATATACTAATCTGGTAGGAAATACATAGCAACATTTTTCTTTAAGTGTCTATAGCTATTTCACCCCTTCTTGAATAGAGCCCCTCCCTTAACAAATCTTAGATCCCCCCCTGATTAACTATAGAATAGCTACCACCAAGAAAACGTTTAAATAACAGGACTCATTGTTGTTGTTTTTGTTGCTTTCTTTTTTTCACTTAAAACAGTTGTGGGGAGTGGTTACTATGGCATTGAAACACCTTAATACCTTGAGTGTTAGAAGTTTAAACAATACAGTGTAGTTTTAGGCTCACTCACCATTTTATGCTAAAGCACTTCTAGTAACATGTCATGAAAAGTGTCCATTTACAAACTGTAATAAAATCTTAAAATTAGTGTATAATCTGTTGATAACTAGCATTATAGCCTCTACAGCCTTGTCAACTCGCACAATTTTGGATTCTTTTCAGGCAGTGTAAGCTACAGTGAGGATACTTGTTGATAAAGAGGTATTGTATTGCCTTTGTTAAAATGCATGAGGCTTTTGTATAAGCATAACAATTATACCTCAAAAGTTAATGTAACTCTCAGGATTTATATGGCTAGAAGTAACTTAATTATAATTAGCTATAGGCGCTTTTATTTGACTAATTAATTGTAAGAGTTATTCTTCAGTTTAAGGGCCTCTAATCATTTTTATTATTACCGGCTAATAATTAGATAAGCTCTTTTGTAATTGTCTGAGCAAGTGACAGCTAAGTGCAGTTGCCAGTCATATAATAAGCAATAATAAATGGTGTCAATTTGAGAAAATACACTTCAAGTGATAAGACTGAATGCACATACAGAGTAATGTAAAACAAGAAAAAAAAATAACTAGGAATTTCAAGCAGTTCATATCCAACTTCCATCTGCATCTGACACTTTCTTCCTTCTCTCCCCATCTTCACCCAAGATGGGATAGTTCTTGGTTGGAGAGGATTTAACAGGAGATACTGGAGGGGGAGAGCTGAGTTCATGATGGGTCTTCAGACTCGCTGTGCGGGAGATTGAATTGCCTGAACCTATTCAACACAATTAAAGAATAGAATTTAGACCAGTTCAGGTTAGATATTAATTTTAAAGTTTGTTCTTGTTAGTGTCAATATAAACATCATTATTATCAATTTATCACCGTAACTATTATTATTGTTGTTGTTATTATATCATCATCATCATCGTTACTATTATTATTATACATTAATTATATAGATGGGAAAATAAAAATTTTATGAGGAAAAAAAAACAACAACACAAAAATACATTCAGGCAAAACAAAATGGAGTGACATAAAAATAAAAAAAGGGGTTGAATTTGTAAAGCAAAGACATTCCAAATACGTATTTCACTCACCAGTAGCTCTGGCATGTGTTCGATGCTGTGCAGAGTTATGGGTGGACACTTTATTGGTAGCAGAGTAATGTGGATCAACTATAAAAAAAAATATATTGCTGAAAATGACAATACAGCTTCATACTTAATTACAAAACAAATAACATGACTTTCATCAAGTTAAGGGTGCTGGGATACTCTTTGAGTGCAAAAAAAAACGTCTAATAGGCCACGGTTGCTAGGGCGTGTTAAACTTACTTGTGCTTTTCCCCGAATTATTTTATTTATGCAGGCCGTGCTACTACAAAAAACAAACAAACACTAAAACGCTGTTTCTCACTTTTGTGAAAACCATGGAAGGAAGAGGTTCTATGAGGGGCAGAGCCAGACACTTTAGCCATGCCTCCTACACCACCATGTGGGTCACTTTCATTTCGGGACTTGTATCCTTCTGCTACCGACAAAGAAGATCCACCACTAGAGTTCTGGTGACTGAGCATGTGTCCTCCATTGCTGCTGATACTGCCACTGGCGGATCCGGAAAGTGCTTTTATAGGAGAAAACCTCCCTTGATTGACTTCCGAGGTTACTGTGGGTGTGTAGGTGTGGTTTAGGGCGTGGTCAGAACTGTGAATGCTGTCTGGAGGGGAGGGGCGAAGGGGAGTGGTGCCGCGACTGTGAATTCTTGTGACGGCCAAATGATCTTGAAGGAGAGAGATTCTGTCATGAGCTGTCAGCAGCTCTTGTCTATATAAAAAATTAATTGAATTGAAAGCCACTTTAATCATAGTGTGAACATGTGGTGGTAAATCTTGTTTTAGATGATCCGATTACAAAAGGTCATCCAGTAATCACTGCATTGTTCTTCTAGTCTCCCCACACCCCACCCCCTTCTCATTGCTGTTGCACGTGTGTGTGGTTGTATCTATCATGTATTATACTTAACCATTCATGTATTCATAAACTCCTCCCCCCAAAATTGCAACATTGAATTGTTTGTATTATCTCTGAAACGATAATAAAATAACTATTTTTCAAACACTATATCCAATATTTTTACCAATATATTCAAACAGTACTTATAACTTAAAAAACACAACAACGAGATACAAATCTATCAGTGAAGTACTTATCTTTTCCATTCTCTCAGCTACTGATATATTACCCTTACCTGAGATCATAGTTCTCATTCTGAGCCTTGTCAAACTTCTTCTGCCATAAAGAGGTGAGAGCTTCAGACGTGGCTAGAGCTTGTCTGCGATCTTCCTCTGCTCGATACAGCTGCTTCTGATACTGCTCCGCTTTTCTCATCACCTGAGGTAACGAAACAAAAATCAAATGCAAAGTTTTTCAAATAAAATGTTTTATACGGATACAGGTCTGTATACTATTTATGAACTGTGACCGGCTAAAAGAAATCTGCTGTTGTGACAATAAATTAAAATCGAGTAAACATGCAGTAAAAGTCAATTTCCTCAATTAAAAAAAACAAACTTCGTGGTTTACTCTTGATTGAAAATTTCGTGAGGGAGCTAACCGCGTGGCTTTCTGAGCGTTTATATAGCCCTTGGAGATGATCCAAGCTAAAGAACGAATGGTAAGTGCCTCTGCCTGGTTAGAACTACTGGATTACTGTATACATTTTTTTTTTTAATATTAATTTTGTCATAATGGTCGGTTTTCTTATAGCTGGTCACAAATGTTTTCATCCAGTCTCTTTAGGTACCTTTTCTGTGTAGTTTGTGCACAAAAAGGAATACTTGATAAATATTTTCTTACCATTTGCACACACACACACACACACACACACACCTTCAACTATCTATACAGTACACACCCACCTACAACTAATATTTAAAGTCTTTTAGTTACCTGTTCACATTTCGCCACGGCTTTATCCTTTTCTTCGCTGACCTCTTGTAGTTGCTGCTGTAGGAACTTGGGGTCATTGGAGGTTTCTGCATCAGTCTCACTGGACTCTCGTAGAATGCTAGTGGAAATGAGAGAATTCACACTCCCCGATACACTGTCTATCTTCTTCAGTGAACTCCTACTTGATGACATGTCACTTTCAGGCTCGTATCTGTATGGTAAAAGATCATCATTAATAAAAAGATGTTCTCTATCTTATGTCCCTCATACACATCAAGAGTGGAATAAAACAAAAATATAAATGACAATACAATTCTTTGTCCTGTATACTTTTAAAGTACAGTAAAGTTCTCCTATTTGGACTTTATTTTTTTTAATGTTACGGACATCTCTATTACAGCATTTGCTAAATAGCATGCAATTTTTACGAGGTAAGAGACATTAATTAACATTTACATATCTTAACCCTTTCAACGCCATAACCGCATATATGTGGGCGAGAACAGGTCCACGTTCTCCGAATTAAAAAAAAAAAAAATCTATTTTAGATTAAGCGGTCATTTCTTTTTTATACGTAAAGCAGGCATTGTACTTCCTTTTAAAAAATATGAACCTGTACAAGCAGGTTAATTTTTTTTTTAATTGTCTAAAAACCAGATTGAGAAAAAAATTTTGACCAAGAATTTTCAGGATACCGAGTGCCCAAATTTATTGTTGCCTGTGGACTTCAAACAGAAAGTATGAAGCCTATAGAGAGTCCCTCATTTTGGAAGAAATGGATAAAGTTTTTCCTACCAGACATCAAGAGCAATCGATTGGGCTAGTTCCTCAGAGTCTCCTCGAAACTTGCTGTAAGATGAACTGGTTCCGGTTCACTTTCAGGCTTTTAGAAGCTTATTTTGCTTGTTACAAGGCTATAGCTATCTACTTTATATGCCTGGCTGTTTCTTTGTGGATTTTTGCGGTTGCTTTGTGGTAGAAATTTAAAAATCAAATTCAAAAATCAAATTCAAATTCTAAAAGACGCCCGAAGTGTTAAGAAAGTCGGTGTGGAAAGGGTTAAGACTGCAGCTTGTAAATGCACTATTATAGCAGTTGTCGGACATAATTATATATTATATGTTAAGTATAATGTATTACTAGATAGTGTATATGGTTATGTCATGTCTAAAATTTTCTATGAAGTCAATATACTCAAATTTACGGACAACTCTCAGTTACAGACATGACTTGGTCCTAAGGAGTCTGGAGAAAGGTTTTATATTATCATTTTAACTGTTTGTTGTTTATGGTGTTAGTGATACTTCACTTTACCTTTGTAGTTCATCCCTGAGTTGCTGTACTTCAGTCTTGAGTCTGTCCCTCTCTCTGGCCACTTCACTGCAGGAACTAGCCAAGTCCTGGTACTGTTGGATCAATGTCTGTAGCTGGGCCTAAACACACACACAAACACTTACTATATAAATAGAGAAAAACAAAAACAACAACAACAACAAAAACCTCTTTATTCATAGTTTAATATTACAATGCACTGGAAAGACTGAGCTATGACAAACAAATTCTATCACTAGATAAATATCAATTGTCTCTAAGTGGGATTAGTTAAAGTGGACTTGTTAACTATTGTGACAGCACATTAGGCTGGATAATTAGGTAAAGGTGGCAATTAACATGATGGTCATGGTTTTAGAAGGTTGGGAACATGCTATTTAATCCTTCATTTATATATATATATATAATAATAGCAAATTTTTCTCTTTTAACAGCCAATATTGTTAATTATAACTTAACCCAATTAACAATATTGACTGCTAAAAAGAGAAAAATTTGCTATTATTATAATTATTTCAGCCGAGAATGACTTTATAAATATACAAATATAACACTAAATGGGGATGATAAGAGACCTGACTATACTGAGGCCTCACCTGAGCCATCTCATAATCATCGAACGCCCGATCTCTCTCCTGCTCCAGCACCTCAGCCACTCTGGTCTGTGTCTCCAGGGACATCTTCAAGTTCTCTATACTAGTCTTGTTAGACTTGGACTTCTTAGACTTCATCTGCACGCAATACGCACACACAATGGACACAAAAACATAAATATATGTATTTAACTACAGATAATTAATTAGCTTTCTTGTAGTAGAATAAATTCCTTTATTGACAGCTTAGCTGCAAGCTTGGCGGGGTTAATACCTGGTAGAATCCCCTCGGTTGTTGGGTAAGGTGTAGTAGGGTTGTCCGGGACAGACTGCGCAGGGAAGTAGGTGGGCATAATTAGAGTGCCCATGTGGATGCGCGAGCACAACTACTTACGGGACCTAGGGGAGGAGGACAGAAGAGTTTTCTCTCACTCACCCACACCGTACTTACGAAGAGGTTTGGAAGAAAGGGGAAAAGGAAGAGTGGGAGGGGGATGACGTTTAATTTTATTAATTTGCTTTAACCTCCGGTGAACAGCTTGCCTGTCTCACCGTGATAACATAGGTGCTGGAATCAAAGGAGCTTGCCCCGCCCCACTTTAATTATGCTCCAGTCAGCCCAAGCTGATTGGGGGTGGGGTTTCCGGCCCTACCTGTGCCAAGCAACTCAGCTACTAGAGCTGCGGCTAAAGGTGAATAGGAGCTGGAAGGACAGGTAAGTTACAGAGCAATCTTATGGGAAGGGAAAGTCACTTAGTATTCATAGTTCACGGCCAGGGCATGGGGGAGTGGCCGTGAACAAAGGGGTGTACATGGGGATGAGCTGCAGGATTAATTGAGACGTTTCGGTCCGTGGACTTTATTCTACTACAAGAAAGTTAATTAATTATCTATAGTTAAATATTATATGTATATAGTAATGAGTCTCTATAACAACAAATATATGTGCTGAAAATAAATAAGGGCACTTTGAATTACTGCAACTCCTATGTTAATACCCTTCTTGAGGCATACTTCAATAATTCATTTTCTATTGACAATTAGCATAAGTGCATGAATTGCTGACAGAGCAACCTGTTCAAAATTAGGAAACTATAGGTTGGTTTATGCAATTACACAATTTGCAGTCTTGGAAAGTAAAGCTTATAATTTTCGAGTTTCAGCTGTTGCTACTAAATTATTCGACATTGTGTTACTACAGTATTATGCTATACTACACATCCTATATATAACACACAATGTATGTATTAAAACTTTTAACCTTTTCTTACCCCATCCTACATATTTGCTCTTTCCTACAGTAAATAAAATGCCTAGTTGATTCCATTGTCTCACAGAGGGTCAATGAGGCCACGATTCCAGGCTACTTAGAGCATGAGTACCCACTACCAAACTTAAAGTATGGGTACCACCTTCTCCAGTTGCAGATATAGGGTTACACCACTGCCCTATCATGTTATCTATCCCCCAAGCCTCTGGTAAGCAAGAGGCTTCTCAAATAGAACATCAAAGGAGAGAACTGCCAGTAAAGTATACTTGTGTGTGTAACATATGTGACCGGATTTGGGAAAATCCGCCTAAACGCGGCAAACAATTTTTTTCAGTATCACCGGGTAAAGCCTTATGGGTCGATTTTTTTCGAAAAAATTTTTATGGCAGAAATGGATAGACACCAGTTAGCTCTAGCTTATGACGCAGTTGTAAGCTCTGGCGTGCTCTAGAACTCACACTAGGAGGCTAGAAACACTAGCCGGTTGAACTCGTGTACGGAGAGTTGCTAAGAAATTATTGGCGGGCTTTTCACTAACAGCCGGGAAAAAACTGTAGCTAACTAATTCACTTGCTATTCTACATAATTCACGTACTCACGCAATTCTCGTCATCATAGTTTCTTAAGGAGCCCTGCATTAAGCCTTTTAGACTTCTTTCAATCGCCTGTAACCGGTTTATTCCAAGTGTCCCGGAGACACGCAGTAATAGTATACGGACACAAGGCACGCCCCCTGACTTTAGCAACGCCTTTACCGGGCGTTTTTTCGAAATCAGCAATAATAAGTTTAGCAAAAATACTGAAGTGTTGTAGTGCGTAGGGCGAAGACGGCTTGTGCTACAGCTTCCAAATTAGGAGGAAAGCATCCCAAGGCCCCGTGCAGCCTACTGGTAGAATAAATTAGAAAACTTTAGATGCCGCGTTTAGCCAGGTTTTCACAAATCCGGTCACATATGTACTAAATTAATCACACAACTGTAATTCTTACTCATTACTAACTCCTCCATTTAAAATTATTGAGTGGATGACCTTTCATGACCTGTTGTTGACCCCACAGCTATGAAATCAAGCAAGTTATAAAACTTTCAAGTAAAATGGACAATATAGAAATGGTAATAATAGCAACAGTGTATATATGTGTGATTGTGTGCATACATGCATACATGTGTGCGCGTGGTGCATAAATATGCACACCTTAATTGTGTCATAGAGTGGGCATAAATACTTACTTGTGGTATGTACGTATGTATGTACGTATGTATGACAGTATTTGATAGTTATGGAGGAAACCTCTACTTCCTTCTTGATTGATTCCAATACGTGTAGTATAAACAAACAAATTGTACGAATGAAAGATAGTTGTTGGTTTAACAAGGCTATTGATGGGCAAAGTGATCCACAAGGAAGTGAACTATTGATGTTCATCTATTGATCAATCACGTACAGTATGTTGGAATTAACAATCTACCTTTAAGGAAGTTGCGGGCGGCTCATTCATTGTACTTGTCATGTGATCATACCCATCATAAGGCCACACCCACTAATTGACCCACCCACCTCAGGAGTATGCTGTCTGGTAGCTTTGATGGCCAGGTCCAGTTGCTCGAACTTCTTCTGCAGTTCGTTCTTTTCTTCGACCACTTGACCGCAGAGAGTCACAGAGAACCTAACAATCACGCAAGACAAAACAATGAAGTGATGAAGCTTGTAAAACTAAATGTAAAATTGTGCTTTAATATAAATTAATGGCAAAATGATATTTTATTATTATAATCCCCTATAATCACTAGTTAGAACGGAAGGGTTCCTGAGATGCCGAGTGCTATCTAAATAAACTAAATTATCTGAATTCCAGGTACATACAATAACAATCTCAACCAGTGTTTCATATAGATGCAGGCTGCCCCTGGGATCTCTACCCTCCCCAGCTGGGATCCCCCCACCCCCCACCTAGAATTTTGACCAGCATTCTATTAGGAACGTGCATCAAAGTGTGTATGAGTTTAAAAATGGGTGTGGTTACGTTTGTCTCCCACCCCCAGTTGTTTATAACCTTCTTGTACATTATATTCTGTGTGGTAAAAAATTGGTACAACTTTTGTACCAATTATATGAGATAAAATTCTTCAGATCCAACATATTACGAGGAAAAAGAAATTATGAACTTTAATAGTTAAAAAAAAAAAAAAAAATGAATAAAGAACATTATAAAACACACTTTAGGCTCAACTAGACCATCTCTATGAAATCTCTCAGCTGTTACTATAACTACACCCTAGACCACACCCACTTACCTCCAGCTTTCCTCGTATTGTTTACTGCTGGTTTCTAATTCATTTCTCTCTGCCTTCAGGTCTGCCACCTCACGCTGCACGATGGCTAGCTCCGCCTCCGTGATACGCAGCCGTGTGCGTATGTCTAGCGCAGATATTCCGGCTACAATATCAATAATAATAATTATAATAATAAAAGCAATAATTAATAAATAATAATAATACAATAAAATAAAAATAATAATTATAATAATTCAGTCATTCTTGCCTTAAATAATTGTAATTATTTAACAATGATAAAAATAATGACAATAACAATAGTAATAAAATAACAATTATCAATAACAATGACAAAATGATCAATATTAATAATAATAATAATTGTAATAATAATAATACAATAAAAATAACATACTGCAAATAACAATAATATATTGTTCAAAGCCTTATGATAGACAAAGGATATGAATAGGACTGACAATATTATGTGAATGCACTATTTCCAAACAAACACACACCCACATCTTACACAAATCCTTCTATGAACTTCCAACTGTTATTGATCCATTGAGCTATTAATTGCGCCCCCCACATTTACTTAAATACTCGCACTATTAAAATATCAAACCCTTTGCCCAGTCTTTCATCCCACCTACGCATATCTCCCCTGACAACACATTCACATTCATCCAACCCTGGTTTACAAACACAGAGGCATTTCACCCACAATAGTCCCTGGCAACTTCAAAGCCTCCACCAGTTAGTCTGGGAAGCTGACCAAAGCATTGAGGCAGCAGCCTTTGAAGTGGTTCCCTAACCGCCTGCCCAGGCTGGTAAGTGAGGCCATTAATCCTCACTGTGTTAGACCACGAGTTGGCACAAGGTTGGCAAGCCGCTGAGAATTTCTGTAAGCGACTTCAGGATAAATATGTGGCCTGAGAGGCACAAGTAAAGTTGGCATCACTGTACGATTCACTTGTGTGGACTGTATTCTCTTTATGTACCAGTGAATATAGCTAAACAATTCTAAGTTTTAAACATTCAAGTCAGCTCTTCATTTTGTTTAAAAGATATTATTTATATTTTTGCATTCTTACCCTCAAGGAAATACTAAACCACTTAAATTAAAATAGCGATAGGAATGGCAACCGTTTATTCGAGTAACCAAGCAACCAAACTTGCCAATAAAAACATGTACCAGATAACAGAGTGACCATGTACTACTGTACGCTTCCCTGAACAATACTAACAACTACTACCACAGAGGTTAAATATTGTCTCAGCTATTGCATGACCTTGAAGGACTATGTCATATACTCATCAATGTTGGCTAACAACACTTGTTGAACATGACGGGTCACTTAGAGACACAAGGCACACGAATGTTGCCACGAGAAGAATTCGCTAAAATGAAATAATGAGAATATTGTAGATTTAATGAAAATTGCATACATGTACATGTAGCATTGACACTGAAGAACACACATGCAGTACTGACATGCACACACACACACACACACACGTATGAATGTCAGTATATCTGTATCTGCCAATATTGTCAACATACGTAGACATGTAAATCACAGCCGACACTCACAAATATTCCTCTACAGATATCTAGGGAGTAATGTAAAGATGATCCCACTATAACTTGTTCTGGTCTTGACAACTTGGTATGTATAACATATCACAGGACATATTGAGGATTTGTATATCTTTACATCACTCAGACACCAAACCAGTCCTACACAAATTTAGCTCTCGATCTCACATGCATGTGACCTGTATGTGATAAGCATGTGACCTGCATGCACCCACCAAGTAATAGAAAGTCTAAATAAAGTATAAATATGTTCCAATGTAAAGTCACACTCCTACACTCAACCACATACAGTACATGTATGTAGAATAAAGTCATACAATACTTTACCACACACTACAAGCAGCACCACACACACACACACACACACACACACACACACACACACACATACACTTGTCTCAGTAACAAACACACACACATACCTGGTGAAATATACTCTGGCTTGGGTCGCGGCAATGAGGACATAAGTCCATTCTGAGGGTAGCGATCCCTCATCGGCTGTTTCAACACACGCCCATTGCTCCCTTCCATGGTGAGCATCCCTTCGCTATAGCGAGGGTAACACTCGCCAGCTGACACAGTTCTCAAGTGACGAGCTTCACTTGAAACCTCGTTCATGTTGTGGAAGGCCATGTCTTTAACTAGCCACGTCTCCTAGCAACCAGCGATGACAATTCACCTGTACACATTAGTAACACATTCTATAATTCAGGAAATTGTGAATAATTTTATTTGTAATGAAAAATCAGATTGTTAGCAATTGCATAGGACATCAGTGTCATTTCTACGGTGTTATTTTAATTACGTACACCTCCTTTATTTTAATATCCTGAACATATGTATGTATATCACTGTCCTTGCATAAATCAGTGGGCAGCAATGGATTAAACACTCACTACTAATACATTAAACCTATTGTGGCTGGTGGTAGATACACAGTTAGGAAAGTGCAAGTGATAACAATGAATGCACAAAATGCCCCCCCCCCCCCCCCCCCCCCCCCCCCCCCCCCCCCCCCCCCCCCCCTCTCTCCCACCCCCTGGCCCAGCCCACTTTCTCCTCTCCTCCCCCACCGTCCGTGCCCTCCAATCCTCCAACATGTACCATTAATGGCCCTAAGTTGGGTCATCAAGTTAACAAGTCATGGACAGGTGTTGAACAAGGATCAGCATTGTGAGAGAATTTTGCCAACACTAATGGCCACTTCAAAATCTTTCTCCCACCCTAACATATCGTGAGCTCTGTCAGTGAGTCTTAAAATATGCTAGTACACATATATTAAAATACTGATCCATGCTTGACCAGTAATTAAAAGACGAGGAATTCTAGGCGCTGCACTTAAAGTACATATTAAAATAAAAGATATTCGAAGTTATTGTAGGTGGAGGATCACCAAGCCCCAAAAGGAGGCCATTGGCTACGGTCCATACGATTCTTGGCCAGACAAACTCAATTGCCCTACGCCATATGTATACTGTATGTACTGTGAGATATTAGATAAAGTGGAAAAGACAAAAAAAGAAAAGAAAATATTTTGTAGTACCTTCTACCCTACATACATGTACGTATCTATGTATGTATGTAGAACACACATGCATGCACACGCTTGAGGATGTGTGCATGCACTTACATACTTGAGTGCATCTTACTTATGTAATTAACGAGAATGGGAGGATGTGGAGGATGGAGAAATGATGCAAGAGATACAAGGTTAGTCCACCAGCTCAATCTGCTGACTGAGCAAAACTAGTACTTGAACTGCTTCCTGTATGCATATTTATACATGTACTTTTGTTTTGACTGCTTGGTTCCATGTACGTACAATAATATACGTATGATCACTTCCGGTTATATTTTACACATTATACATACACATATGCCAAACCACCAGATTAGCTAGTGTGTGCACAAATCGGTAAACTAACACGTAGAACTAGAAGAACCCATGTTAAACTACAAGGTCAACTATCCATGCATCCTCTATGGGAGTGATTCATCATAATTTCTATGATTTACTGATCTTTCAACTGGACATAAGGCAAGTGCAAGCTTAGTGCATACATAGTATAAATACAAACAGCAAAGGAAAAGCCAATACAAATAACATCAACAGTATAAAAATTAAAAAAATAACAAAGAAAAACCATAAAGACATTGTAACAACATTATTAATTGGCTTTATCCTACGTCATGGCAACAGAATAAAAATTTCGTTTCTCATAGTTCCAAAAAAGTTGAGCTTCCAAATGCTTGATGTTCTGTACAGTCGTACACCAATGGGCAACTTCAGTATACACAGCAAGGATCACTGCTACATAGTGATTAAACCTTACTACGAGCACGTGGTTTAATATACACTGTGTGCGTGTGTTTGTATGTGTGTGTGTGTGTGTGTGCTTACATTTGTCTGAGCCAGACATTGGTAATGTTTCTGATCTGCTATACCTTCACAGTGTGGATAAATAAGAAGCTCTACAAAGACACAAACAGTTCCTCTACTTCTCCTGTAGTCTTTGTGTTTAAAGGGAGATTACCTCTGCAGTTACCTTTGAGGTACCCTCAAAGCACTACACTACCATAAAAATAAAAAACTAGAAAAATTATAACTTTCGCAGCACTGTAATAATGCACAGGGGCTGAATCCAAAGGAATGAGAATCTTAAAAATAATTTGATAACGTATTTGTGAGTTCTATTCTGTAGTCTTCTTCTCTCCTTTCGTCCAGTCTCATGGAATTTAGTACTTGTAATACTGTAGTTTAACTCTCTAATCAATTGCAACAAAATTCAGCCATAATGTGCTTATAAATAAGATATTGTGGTTACTTTAACATTATAACTAATTAAAATTACACATTGTACATAAACCCCTGCAGACAAAGCACACACAAACATACTACACTTGAGCACACACAAACATACTACATATGTACAGATGATCAGCAATGAATACCAAAGTCAGCTATTATAAATATGTAGATATACTAAACCAGAGAGCAAAAGTTAAGTTGCCTGGAGTTGTATTTCTAGCCTGATTAGCGAATATTTGACAAAACTCATCATTAGCGGGGAGGGAAGAGGCAGAACAACTGATTGCATTCACACGATAGTTACAGGGTTAATACACAAGCCATAGAAGTAACTACACTGTGACTAGTATATCTTTGTTACCATGACAATCAATCACCATACTCAATTTAATTAGGCATTTCAATAATTACAATCTGTTGGATCTTTTTTCAGTTTTAATCGATTCTATTGACAATGTCGCTTTGTGGTGTGGGAAGGACAAACGCCAAGCAGGCTTTCTGTTACACATACACATACACACACACACACACACACACACAGAGAAAACAAATCGAAACTCGTCCGGCTCTAAGATTAGTAAAAAAAACAAAAACATACAGAGGCAGAGCCAACAAAATTTGTTTTACTTTTCAATAGAACAACTCTTATTGTTGTACAGCATCAAAAGCTAAAAGTGTGGGGCTTGAGTCACCTTCTCGCCCTCCCTCCCTCTCCCGTACCCACGTGTCAGTCCCCTTGCTTATATCTCCCTCATAATCTCACTTATAATTCACTAAATTTAAACCTCATTCGCAACAGTAGTTTTAGGATTAAAATCCACATACTAAAAACACACAACAAACAAAAACTGAATTAGAAATTTGTGTGTTAAGACGTAATTATATAACTTGGATCAACTTAGCCACACCATCTAAACTAAATAGTACAAATGCAACATTGAACAACAACAACAACAACAACAACAACTCTATGTTACAATGTTCATTTCAAGCGTGCTCACTAAAAACCAAATAATGAAATAACTTAGAGCAAGGTGTGAACAAGCTTTGACATTCCAGGGATCTACAATGATGCACTTGCTAATGTAGCACCCTTTCAAACCGAAGCCCTATTTAGCTGACAAGACACAAAGATTGAATCATAACATCCACTATATCCACTAGCAATGGATACCGGGTATAAAATGCACACACACACACACACACACACACACACATACACTACAATAGTCACCTCATGATTCCATTACACAACTAATCTGCAATTATACTGAGTAATAGGTGCACTAAAAAAAGGATTGCTTTTAAGATGTCAGGATATTAATCAATAACTACATTAGCATACATAACTAAACAACATATAGATAATATATGTAGCTTAAATAAGTGTTAATAGGTTATAATTAGATAATGACCAAGATGAGAATTTTTATTTCGAGGTTGGCAGAGGAGACCTCAGAGGAAAAAAAAAAAAAGACACCGCGTGGTTACCTGGTTAACACCTCCAAATAAACTTCAATGTTACCAACTTAGGAAATAACGGCCGACATTTAAGACTAGGAAAAACTGTTAGAATAACGAGATTACCCAAGGAATACACACACACATACATACAAACTGCCCATGTCACTTGTTTGATGTCACTATGTCCAGTGATTTTAGATAGACTGCAGCTCACTCTCTCACTCACAACTCACTCTCTCACTCACTTGTGGTCAAACACTCTCTGCCACTTCCTTTGAACAGGAAATCTAAATGACACCAAATATAGCCAAGAAGAGAGAAAACACTCGAGCACACTATAAAATACCAGCACACAAGAGGACAATATATCTAACTCCACCTATTCTGATACCACACATTGATTATTTGCATAATCTATCCAGCAAGATTACTCCAATAAACATCGTTGAATCGTATTTACATTAAGAACATCTGTCTTCCTCAGCTAAGCGTGATTACAAACGACGCAAACACAACCCAAAGGTGATCAAAAGAAGTCAACGCCAAAGAAACAAAAACACCTAGATTCATCCATCTGTGCCAGACCTGCATTCCAATCACTAACCTCCCCAGTGTGACTGTTAGCAAACCCTACAGGAAACAAAGACAGAGGTTTGCAAGCCTGCTTAATGGGTCGGAACAGGGCCCACTGCACCCACCTAAGAAGCTTCTTACGCACCCTCATGCATGGTACGGAACACCGGGATGATGTCATGACCGGTTTAACTAGATATGTAGGCCATGACCTCATTAGGAGCTCTGGCCTGCCACATTCTGGCAGTACAAATTGGCTAAGGAGGCTGGGAAAGTGGAAAGTGTTCAGGGTGCAACATACCAGAGAGACTTTAAGTAAAATCTGATGCAAGTCAGCGATTGTGTATAAGTTAAAAAATGGAACAATAGTATTACTCTATACTCCATAATTGTAACAATTGTACTACTAGTATTATCATAGTAATGCATTAGCATCAGAAAATTACACGCACACCTAAGTTAAATTTGACCGGACCCTACAAAAGCATCCAGACACCACATCACACCCTGGAACCTGCATTTGTATCCATGAGTGGCTTAGTGGTCAAATCAGCCAACCACCACAAAGTCCACACACCGTTGCTATAGTGACTGGATAAAAAAAACCACCACTAGTTTTAGAAATAATTTGATTCAAACACTCAGTGCAAAATTATGGAGAAGTCTATTAATCCAGCTATATGCTGGGTTCTGGTATCTCATCATCAGCTTGCTTTACCTTAAGAAATGTATACAATACCAACAAGCTAACAGCTGGTGCAACTCACTGGCTCTTCACTCTGGAATAAACTTCACCGCACTCTTCCGCGTTCCTCACAATGACTTATACACGTCAGAGTAGTCTCCAACCAGAGGACCCACAGCAAATAGCGATAAAGCTAATAGAAACTCTGCAAAATGCTACTTCAACTGCTTGAACACCTCAGAATGACCTACATTGGACTCAAGGCAAATACTGGAATTACTCAGCCCGCAGAATACAACGTACTGCGCTCCGCCAACGGCCAATGAGAATAGTGACTTGGTACTGTAGCCAGATAAAAATTAAATATGTGAATTAAGTTGGACAAGCCGCGCCTCCCTCACTCCGCAGCATCAGCCACTCGTGCACCTCCTCCTCTACCGGTGTTTATTTAATTTAGACCACACCCACATTTCATTAGGTGGGCGTGCCAAAAAGTTGTCACATGCACACGATTTATGTCGTGAATTTTTGCGTTGTTAACGTTACGCGCATTTTACCACTTCGTAAAAAGAAGCTAGAGAAAAGCTAACTAACTAACTAACTGCACTGGGCACGGGGAGAGGGGAAGACTTCTCTTCTACGTCGGCTCTTGCTTCGCGGGTTTGTTCGTGCTTAGCCAGGGTACGGGCGTCTTCTGTGACTTTGGCGAAGCTGCTGGGGTTGTATATTCCTTTCGTAGCTTTTGAAGGGCTTTTAGGTAGTTAAAGTTTGTGTAGAGACTCTCGAAGTGGCTAGGAGGATGGATGGCGGCAACTGCTCTCTAGCCAACCTCCCTAAAGGTTACTTTCATGAAATGGATTATGTTTGCTACGATCGTAATGATACAGGTAAGTTTGTTCCCAGCTAGGCAAAATTTCAGTTCGTATGTGTGTGTGTAAGCTTAGTGTGTGTGTGCTAGTCATGAGGAATGGTATTTCAGTTTGAAAAGCAAAGCCTTTTCTTTAGAGCAACCATTGTAGTCTATAAATTAGTTTGCTTTGTACTGTAGAGGTAAACATTGTCATGTGACATGTGTTGTTGATGGGCATTTATTAAAGTATTTTATGTTGTTTTTGAGCCTCCGATAAATTGCACATTATGTTTAGACTCGATCTGAAACCCCACAAAAGCTGTGATTAAAAAAAAAAAGTGTTCACAGGAGTACAATTGCTGTTGGATATAAATGCAAGTACAGAATACCACGAACTAATGTCGGTATTAATACTACCAACTCTATGCTTCATATGTAATTAGGAAAACATTCAATAAATTACACATTCACACAATATTTGTGGAGTCCGTCTGGTTATGGTTATAAATAAATTATTCTAACAAAACTATTCTCTTTTGTATCTACTTTAATTATTTAATGGATGAGTTTTGTTATCTCTTCAATTGTTCCTCATTGTGCTGCTACTCCCTTGCTACTCCTTATGATCAATTTCGTATTAGATACGTATTTGCCAGCGTAAATTGGACGTGATTCTGAAGGTCAGCATTTTTCATAGGCCTGGAAACCCCAAACTAATAAGCTTCTTTTATGTCTAATGTTAGCACACCAAGTAGGTTAGGTACATCAGTTTTAATGCTGATTTTATTGTTTTTGTTGTTGTTGTGTGTTAAAATGCAGCTCTTATAATTAAGGCAATTTAAGATTTCTAATTTTTGTTGTATTGATGTACACTAGGAATTTATGAATGTTTTAGAAACAAATTCACTATTTATAAGTTAGAACCCGTTGCTATATTGTTACTAGGTGTACTAACTTGGTAAGTGTGCACTATTTTTTGCCTTTAGGTATATAAACTGTGCATACTAACCACCCTTGGGGTATTGCTATTTTTGAGTTTTAGTTTAATAGAATAAAGCTGTGTGAGGCCTGGATATGATATGTGAGGGTCTACTACCCTCTCATATCCGACCTATACGGGACTAGTTCGACAACTCTCCAGCAGCCTTAGTTCGGACAACTCTCTCCTGCTGACACTCATACCCAGGAATTTACCATAGCTAGCTGCTTAACTGTTTACCGCAGAGCAGAGCAGCCCAGGGTAGAGTTAGATCTGGAGATAACAGCTGGCAGCTACAATGCTAAAGTAAACCTGCTAGGTGTGCTTCAATTGAATTTTAATTGAATTTTAATTTTGGGCCGGAAATTCGCTTGACACCACCATATTTGTGCGAAAATGCTGATAAACCAAGTTGCTAGTGGAAACTGGCGGGTAAATGGGTTCTAAAATAGTTAGAGCATGCTCTCAGGTACTGGTGGATTTAGTGCACAAAGCCCTCGGGCCTATGGCCCTTGGGCTTCAGTGCACTAAATCCACCAGTACCTAAGCTTGTATGCTCTAACTATTACTTAGGTTAATTGATTGGTCGATATATCAAGTTGTTGGTAATGTTCTATGTAGCTACAGGAGATTGGGTGTGTTTATTGCTCATCATTTTAAGATGCAGCACTTTTCATTTCTTGGGACAATGATAACTCCTTCGGCTCAAAGTCCACATCATGTGATCAATAAACATTCTATTTTAATAGTTGACCATTCGAGATAACAAATTGGGTTACATATGTATTAGTGTGTGTGTTTGCATATGCGTTTCATGTGGTGTTGGTGAATTAGTGTGTATTATACATATTATACCTAAGATAGGCCAATTAGAACATCCCTCCATGTCATAGCATGACCACTGACCATCTGCTTGCTTGGTCGCCTCCTGTTGTCTTTGTCACAGGAGCAAGCTGTACAGTAGACCCAGTGTCCTGTACAGCCTCACACGCCTCATTTCGTAGTTCTTGATAATGGGGCAGCTCCAGGTGTTGGATGTTAATACTTGTCCGGCACTACGGCTCTGAAGTTGTGATAATAAATGTTTCTTAGCTTCCATGTTTGGATTTATATCAATGAGCATAGAAACGATTAATTGACCGTATTTCATTCTTAGCCAAGGGTCCCATCAGCAGGAGTTCATATAGGAAAGGGAGCCAGGGCAACACTTGCCTCCCTCCCCCTATCCCTTGAAATTCATTTCGCCTCACCCCACTTGAAATTTTCTTAGAATTTTTGTGAGCGAAATGCAAAGTTAAGAAGTGACAATTGAAGGTGATTAGTTATTGTAGTTCAGTAATGTTATCACCTTAATATACACATGCTACGACATTCTCTGAAGATTTTCTCTTACCCTTTGATACCCATTCTTTTCTTCTATCTGATTTGTATGCATATATAAAACCATTTAGATAGTGCAAGCTCGGTTTCACCCCTCCCCCCATAGATTAATTCCTAAATGAATCCTGTATTGTATTAATTCTCTATAAACGTTGTATAAGCGACTCAATATAACATGTAAAGTGCAGAATGATTGCCTGCTCTACTGGAAGGTTGAGGTTTACATGTGAGCATTGTGGTGGTGTGGTTTCTATAATACACTACAGTATTGATGTTGTGATTTAATAGATAGTACAAACCAGACAAGCTGTGTGTTCAATCATGGTTAGGTAGTTGTTGTTTTTTGTTTTGTTGTTGTTGTTGTTGTTGTTGTTGTAAACTTAATGCCCCTCCCCTCCTCCCGAACCAAGTGTTTTAGTATTGCATGCAGGGGTTCTCTTTTAGGAATCTATTTAAGAGGGGGGGGCGAGGTTGAGCTTCATTTGCGCTATCTCATCAAGGGGGTCATACAGAACTAAGATGGGAAAGGAGATGGGCTTCAATTACTAAGACAATAATTAGAGCAGCAATAAACTTATGATTTAAGCTATTGCATTCTCCTTAATTGTTCACTTTTTAATTTTGCTTTTCGCTTATGAAATTTTAAGAATATTTCAAGGGGGGGAGGGGGGGGAATGACTTCAAGGGGTGCAAGCCCCCCCTCCTAAATGAACCCCTGGTATGCATTAGAGTATGTAGTAAAAGTATGAGTGTCGAGGTAAAACTAAAATATTTTTTCCCAGTCAGTTAAAAGGTGATAATTGCCATCAGATTAAAGTGCACTTGTAATCCCTTTCTTATATGTACACAGCTCTATCTTCTGCACCTGGATACCAACCTCTCGTGTCGGCCATGTTCTATGTCCAGTTGGTGAGACTGTCTTTGTTAGGTGTGGTCCTGCTGCTCCTTGCTACTATGTACAACATGATCAGTGTCATGGACAGATACATCCTCAGCTCTGCCACTTGCTCCCTCTACTGGATGCTCATGATAATAGCTATGATGATGAAGTGAGTGAAGGACTGAGGGAGGGGCCAGAAGGGGCGGGGTCTGGGTATTGATTGCATGGTTGATGCATGCAAGGCTGCATTTAAGGGGTTGAAGCATGGTTGCCTCCCCCCTTTGGAAAAGCCTTTGCCCCCCCCCCCCCCCCTCCCCCCCTGAAATATTATAGCATCATCATTTTGACTAAGATAAAATCAGCATATGTATAATGTAGTTTTGGGTATTCTAGAAGCATTGCTGAAGTCTTCTAAGAAAGTTGCTTTTGTCTCTCCTTAGTTGTTTTTTTTGATTTTTTTATTTATTTATTTATTTATTATTATTATTATTTTTTTTTTATGGAAGCTGGGCAAGAAAGATGTGTTTGTTTTTTCCCCCTTTTAATCCCAGCCTGATGGCCTACTGCACTGGGAGGGAGAGTGAAGGGCAAAGAATTTGTCATTCTGCGTTGAGTATGTATGTACCTTACAGGAACCTTATGTCTTAAGGTCATCACTTCCATGTGTATCAATGAACCCTGCTTTCATAATTCATGCAAGACTCTCTCAGAACCAAGTCAAGGTTTAAGCTTGAGATATATAACAATGTGGCAGCATTCTATTGTTTTATGTTAAGTTTAGGACCAATTCTTACAGTGTCTGCATGCTATCCTCAATCTAGTCATTATTAACCCCCAGCAAGCTTGTGCAAGAGGGTTATAGTACTCAGTTTGTCTGTCAGTCAGTCAGTCATCCAATATGTATCTCAAAGATGGTACCCTCGCGAGCATTGAAAGAGGCATTAATGTATAGTACTAGACTATTCAAGTTGCCAGATTGTTTTTTGTTTAAACTGTTTACAGAAAAACCTGTTAATTTTTGGGTAACACTTCTTATTTTCTGCCCACGGTAGTTTTGTTTGTGATTTGTAATTACCAAGTGCTGGAATTGGAGTTTGTGGAGACTATTTAAGAAGACTTCATTTACATCTACTATACATTCACATCCTGATGCTACCATATGCCGAATACATTATTGTTTTGGTCTAAAAAAAATGATTTTTCACTCAATTTTTTATTCAGTTGTTAAACTCAATTTATAGACATCATGTGGTTTGAAGTGACTGCTTTTTATTCACCACCAGTTACAAAAAAGTTAAATTTTAGAGATGTGTATAACCCTGGGGTGTATGTATCAGGTATTCATTTATATGGCATTCTATTTGTTATTGCTGATTAGTTTATGTATGTATGTCTGTATGACTGTAGATCTGTATTGCTGTTGGTGCTAGTGCCTCTGCAATGGCACACACAGAAAGATAATCGCATGGCAATTGAACATAGCACTATAGAGGTAGCCGGGTTCCTGACGATGGCTTTCCTACAGAGTTTGGTGACATTTCTGCTGTTCCTAGCACTGGACCACGAGAGACAGTTCAGATCTGCTGGTATGTATGTGTGTGGCTTGTGTCTATGTCTATTCTCCACTTGGAGCCAGTAGATAGTGTACAGTAGGTACCATAAGAAAGTTTCGAATTCTGTTCCATTCTGTAAATGTGTAGAATTGTTGTCTGGTGGGGTGAGATAACACTCTGTTTGATAAATTGAGGCCGTTTCGTTCCCATTTTAATCTCTTTCTCGTGTACCATTGTGTCTCGCATGTAAGAAATATTAAAAAAAATTGTTTTAATATTTCTTCTCAGCCTTCTTTTACTCATTAAAAAAAAAAAATACAGAATTAAAAATATTTGGTCACCACCGGGAATCAAACCCAAAGTGGTCGTAGCTCAGTGGCAGAGCGCTTGTGCGTTAAGCAAGCAGTCCTGGGTTGGATTCCTGGTGGCGACCAAATATTTATTATTTAAAAAAGCCTGTGAAAGAGAGAGAATACATCTAACGAGTAAAAGAAGGCTGAGAAAGAAATTATGAAGTGATAAAAAGCAAACTACATGTGTTCATTGGCATACTATGTTCGTTACATACTGTGTGTGCAAGCTTACTGGGGCATTCATCTACTAGCATACAATATTTAAGTCATTTTTTAATCTGATAATATAGAAATACCATCAGCCTAAAGGTAAATATTTAAACGGAATAGTTAAAAGCAACAACAACAACAACTACAACTAGTCTGTCTTTGCTACGAGATTAAATCTGTACTCTAATGACCTATTTTGTAGATTTTGCCACTGTTGACAGACCATCCAAGCATTGCATTGCTCTCTCCTGTGACCACAAGTTGCTGCTGTCTTGGCCTCGACTAGTGGGTGTGGTCTTGACGTGTCTACCTATTGGTGTTCTCATTGCAATTGAAATAGTCTAGTGAGTGACTCACAAAGTTTGGTGCACATTATACATAGGATTATAGTACTTAATGTGTACATGAGTCAGAGTGTGATATGGCGAAATTTTTCACTGAGCAGGCTAATATATTTTCAAGAGCCAGAGGCGAGTGAAAATAAAGCATGAGAGTGAAATACTAGCCATATCACTCTGAATGAATGTAATAAATAAGTAGTTTGTATTACGGTTGGTAATACTTGGTGTGAGGTTGGCCTAAACTCTCTAGGGGCTCCCCACACCCTCGGCTGATATTTTAGGAGCTGCTTTAACCGGGCTGGGTAGGCTTCACTAGAGGGAGGTATGTAGCTGTAAACTGGAGAACCAGGCTGGTTGCTATAACTACTAGGGTAATGAGCTTGTGCAATACAGCCAAAGCAGTGAGATGACACTGTGATCAGTACCTAAAAATAACACTGTGAAGATATCTAGGGTGGAATAAATAATAATTTTCATGTGTGTGTGGTTGTTATTGTTGTTTTTTTGGGGTTTTTTTTTTTGTTGTTTTTTTTGTAAAGATGGCCTAGAGTGTAAAGACTGGGCAAAATTGTGTATGTATTATTGAGTACTTATAAATCATGCTCTTATTAATTTCTCTTTTTATACTAGTGATTCAAGGACTTCTTTGAAAGATAACTGGAGCATTCTTCTAGCAGTATATATCGCCTCACTTCCGCTGACCAGACTAGCTGCTATTGGAGTGGGTGTGGCACTCATGGTTCGGAGGTCAAGCAAGCTTGCTCCCAGTGTCATGGCGTGTGTGTACTTGAGTATAGGACTTGTCCTGTCTTTGATGGAGGATTTCCCTAACTTTGTCACCAACTGCAATGGCCCCGGCAATAATAACAGCCATGGTAAGAGATGGAATGCATGAGTTGATTGAACAGTTGCAATAGGAGTGGACGATATCAGTGATTTCTAGTACTGGCAGTATGCTGCTCTCAAACTGCCATGGTTTGATTGATAATTGGCGAGCGAGCAAGACACTAAACAGTGGTGTTGAATTGAGGATTGGCTGGGGATGTACATATGTCATTTGTATTTTGACCCTCTCATATTTTTGTGTTAGTTCAATGTTCGACTCCATCCCAAACTTCACTAACAGAATCCTCTGGTTATTGATCATTACCCGTATCACTCTAGAAATGGAATTGTTTACCGCTTTGAATTTTTTTTTGCGGGTGCAGTTAAAACTCAAAAACGCATGGGAGTTCCAATTCTATTCGAGTTCGTGGTGGTGTTACATTAATAGCTATTTGTCATAGTTATAAGCCCTACGCAACAGTATTTACTTTAAAATTCATTGTCCACTAGACTAACCACGAAGGTAAGTCATGTGTAGGTGTGTGAAAGTATTGTGCATTACAACTACTACTTAGCTAAATGAATATTATCACAAAGAAAGCGTTTTAGTAACGTGACTTTTTTTTTTCTTCAATACAATCAGTTGCGGGGAGTGGTTACTATGGCATTGAAACCCCTTTACCATATATACATAATTTAAAACTCGACTTTTTTTAGTAGCTCGAGTGTTAGAAGTTAAAGTCAATTTTAACAATAGTGCAGTTTTAGGCTCGCTTGCCATTTGTGCTCAAGCACATCACTAGTTACTTGTACTGATTTTATCGGGATGTGTAAGTTTGTAGACGTCAATAGCATCAGTAGATGTCCAGACAATATGGGATAGTTTTGCGACTATATAGTTTGGACAATTTGTTGTGTAATATTAATTCACTGCAGACCCATCTTTGTAATTGCTCACCAATCAATGCTTTATTAAGATTACAGCTGTGATTATTATATACTTCTCATGTATGTTGTATAGGTTGTGTGCTAGGTTATGTGACAGTGTTTGATGTGTTACAAGTGATTGGGGTATTGTCTTCCATTTTCTTTCTGTTGTTTGTGAGAAGCCAGTATCTCAGAGTAGAACAGGTAAGCATGCACTTTGTGATGCACACATTTCAACACACGCACGCACACACATCAACACACACACTCACATCAACACACACATACACATCAACACACACACACATCAACACACACACACATCAACACATGCACACACACACATCAACACACATACATCAACATACACACATCAACATACACACATCAACACACATGACACACACACATCAACACATGCACACACACACATCAACACACGCACACACACATTAACACACACACGCACACACATGTACACTCCAACAACACCACACACACACACTCACACTGATTGATATTTATAGAATTCATTGGTGCATGAATGCTGAATATATTTGAAGTGTATGCTGTGCATCACTAAAAATATATTTCCTTTAAAAACCAAAGTCACTCAAGCTTATCCATGTTAGACTTTTGTCATTACTATTGTTGTTTTTGTGTTTGTTTGTGTTCCAGGAGAGTAAACTGAATTTGGTATGGGACCTACAGAAACTCCTCCAAGTGGATGGGCGTAAAGACATTGTCAGACATAAGCAATATACCTGACTATTTTGTGTTTGTATCACTGTGTAGTGAATGTGACACAATGCATAATTTTTTCAGGGTTTTTCTTCCTTTTTTTTGTTTATTTGTTTTCCTCCATTTTTTTTTTTTTTTTCCCCTCCCTTTTTTTCCTCTTTATTTATATCATAGGTTGACTGTATGTTTATTGTTTATTTGTGTGTTGTTTGTTCCAACTCATAATATTCAGTTGTGCACACTTCATGGTGTTGAGACTCTCACTTGACATGTTTTAAATTCACATCATTTGTTTTTGTGATTTTTTTGTTGAACAGATTGTTAACTGTGTTGGTATTTTAATGATAAAAATATAACAAAAATAATATTTTGTCAAACTTATCATTACTAATGTGTGGAGAAGGAATATAAATTGTGTGTGTGTGCTGTTGAGCTGTAAGAGGAATATATTTTAAGAACCCACACCTCTAGCTGATAATTTAGCAGCTGCTCTAACCTGGCTGGGTAGGCTCCACCACTGGAGTAAAGGTAGCTGTAAAAACCCAGAAAACATGTAGCCTGGCCCAGTTGCTAGGTATACTGTAATGAGCTTGCACAATACAGCCATGAGATAACACTGTGATGCAAGTTATCTCACAGGTCATGTACCTAAAACATATCATTGTGAAGATATCTAGAGTGGAATAAATTTATTCCACCCTAGATATCTTCACAATGATATCTTTAGGTACATGAAATAACTCACATATTTCCACTGTACTGCCAAGCTCATTACCCTTGTAGTTATAGCAACCAAACTTTTCAATTTTCTTGGTTTTTACAGCTACCTTCCTCAGGTGCACTGTACTCAACTGGGTTAGAGCGCTGCTAAAATATCTGCTGGGGGTGTGGGTTGCCCCTACAACCAACTTTAGTAGCTGTGAGTTACCCGCCCTCTACTACTAACTATATAGTAGTGAAGATATCTAGTATGGAATAAACCACTTGTTACACTTGTCAGAGTGATATTATGGCAAGAAATTTCACTGTTGGGCTTTATTTTCATTCCCTCAGGCTCTTGAAAATAAATTAGCCTGCTCATGAAATATTTTGCCATATCACACTCTGACTCATGTAATAAGTAATATTTATTCCACACTAGCTAGATATCATTATCTATAGTATCTTAGCTTCCCCAGAGCAGTGGTAGCTTCTTTAGAAGCCATTCAGACTACAAGTGGCTCTTGACAACCAACAAAGTGGCAATTAGAAATTATGTATAGAAGGGGATTTTAACCCACAGTTAGCTACCACTAGCTGCAACTGTTTGAATTGGAAAAAAAAGAGAGAGCAAAAAACAACAAAACAAAAACAAAAACAACACCAAAACAACAACCAAAGTCTCGTTATTTAAATGTTTTCCTTGTGATATTCTAAGTAGTAGCTGTAAACACACAACACTTTCACACAATTGGATATACCTACAGAAGACTTACCTTAGTGGTTAGTCTAGTGGACAAACTGTTGCGTAGGTCTTGTATAACAGAGAACTCAAAGCGGTAAACAATTCAGTTTAAAGGATCATGCGGGTAATTTTCAACCGGAATTGGTGAAGTTTGGGAGGGGTCGGAACAACCGAGCTACACAAAAATACGCGAGAGTCGGAGTACAAATTATATACGAACGACCACACACACATACTAGCAGTGTGCTTGAGCATAAATGAAGAGCGAGCGTAAAACTACACTAAAGTTAAACGTTTGATTTTAACTTCTCTAAAGCTACTGTCATAGTTTTTTAATTACGTATATACGGTAAAGGGGTTTCATTGCCATAGTAACCATATTCTGCAACTGTTTGAATTGAAAAAATAATAAAGCAACAAAAAACAAATCACACTATTTAAACATTTTCTTTTGTGATATTCTTTAGTAAGTTGTAACCAGTGTTGTTTTGGTTTAGCGATTCCAGACTTTCTTAGTTTTAGTTATTCATACTAAAACAAATATCTTGAATGTTTAGTTTTAGTTTTTTCCTCAAATTCTCCCTGAATTTAGATAGTTTTTAGTTTTTCTTCAATACCATGTAGAAGATTTAGTTAGTTATACTATCAATTGTCTTAGTTTTAGTTAATTTATGTTGCCTCTCAAATTCTGCAATAATGAGACTCCTTAAAGAAAGTTGTTCATGTAGTTTTTCCAAAGAACTTCAAAAATGGCATATTTCTGTGAAAACTTGGGTATTATTAATAAAGTATCGTATTTGTTATGTTAGTTTAGAGAATAATTACTTGATGGGAATTTATATTTTCATTTAATAATGACATAATTCAAGGTAAATTGTTTACAGTAAAATTACTTAGTTTTAGTTTTCGTCATCCACTCTACAGGTAGTTTTAGTTATTATCGAATTTACTGTCTTCTAAAATAATTAGTTTTAGTTTTTTCATGTTCTCTACAGCTTAGTTTTACCAAAAGTAAAATACCCCAAAACTAAGGGGTTTTGGTTTTAGTTTTAGTTAACTAAAACAACACTAGTTGTAATGCACAATACTTTCACACAATTGAACATACCTACACAAGACTTAACTTCGTGAGTAGTCTAGCGGTCAATGAATTTTCAAGTAAATACTGTTACCTAAGGCTTACAACTATGAAGAATAGCGTACCACCGCCATTACCTCGAATAGAAATGGAACTCTGGCAAGTTATAACTGCACAGCAAGAGAACTCAAAGTGGTAAACAATTCAATTTCTAAGGTAATATTGGTAATGGTCGATAAATCAGACGATTCTGTTCAGTGAAGTTTGGGAATGAGTCGAACACAGAGCTAACACAAAAATACGCCAAGGTCAAAGTACAAAAATGGCACACGTAAGTCCACACGAATATAAACTAACATCTAGTGGTGTGCTTGAGCACAAATGGTGAGCGATCCTAAAATTACACTATTGTTAAACAATTGAATTTAACTTCTAACACTCAAGCTACTAAAAAAAGTTGAATTTTTAAATTATGTAAGTGTTAAGGGGATTCATTGACATAGTAACCACTCCCCACAACTGTTTTAATTGAAAAACAACAACAAACAACAACAATAAAGCAACAAAAAAAAAACAAGTCACACTATTTAAACGTTTTCTTAGTGATATTCTTTAGCTAAGTAGCAGTTGTAACTCACAACACTTTCACACAACACAAGAAATGTTGAGCGAGCCTGCTAAGTTGTAGGTTACATAAAACGATTTACCACTGGTGTCACCTGGTTCTGCCTCCCTTGTTTTGGAGAATGCTCTGTAAGATTCTGTCAAGCTTAAAAATTATTCCTTGAAAAGGTATAATTATGTATGATAGTTTATGTATGATAGTTTAGTATTTATCATGCTTTCATCAATTTTACATCATTTATACGTCAATTGTTTTTATTAAGTAATAGCAATTTAAACCCCACCTAATATTGTAGGCATGGCAAATGTGACCGCTTGATTGGCCTATTTCCAATTGCTGTCTACACCAATGTATTGTTACATAATATACTTTAGCTTAGTTCATGCAAAAAAAGTAAATAGTAGTTGACCATTAATATATACAGAATTACTACTCTCTTACCCAATTTGGGGAATAGTGATAACTTCTGTAGTATCCAATTTATGCCATTTTGACTACCTCAAGTACCAGTAACTGGTGAACAAACTGGCCGCTCTACCAAAAAAAAAAAACATAGCCAGAGTTAATTTTGTAACTTAAGTTAACAATATGGAACTACACACTTACCTCAGCCTCTCTCAAGTAATGGTGTCTTCCTTATTTAGCCACTCTGGCTACCAGTGGTACTAGACAACCAACGAGCGGCATTTAGCAGCCCCCCAAAACGACGAAGTTTTTCAAATTACGTTTGGTAATGGGTTTCAATGCCATAGTAACCGTTCGCAGTAACTTTTTTGGGACTTGAAAAACAAGCGTTTCAAAGAAATTATCTCACAATTTGGATCCCAAGTTTCAAGTTTAAAGCTGTAGTATCAGAAGAAAGTGGGGTCAAGCTTAAAAAGCTGTGTTTTTAGGTTGAAAACGGCACCCGCGCGCATTTAAAGGGCATACGTACCATCCATACATACATATATACATACTAGTGGTGTGCTTGAGCTGGCGAGCGACCCTGCCTAGTTAAAACTACAGTGTTGTTACTATAGAATTTATATTTTAGCATAATTCATGCAGAACTGTATAATAGCAATAGCAAACACAAATACTAAATTACACTCTTACCTGAGTAATGGGTAACTTCTGTAGTATCAGACTTGAGCAATTCTGACTACCTCTATTACCAGTAATTCTTGAACAAGCTCTCAGCTACAAAATAAATAGGCCAGTGTTATTTTTGTAATATTAGCCAACAAAGAATTACTACTTGCCTCAATTTACTGAGTATTGTTAACTTCTGTAGTTTAAGCTATTTTGACTATCTCAATTACCAGTAATTCTTGACATCAAGCTCACAGCTACAAAACAAAAGACAATTAATTTTAGCAAAAAAATACAAAAGTACTTTCTTACCTCATTTTCTTGAGTAGTAGTAACTTCTGTAGTATCAAATTGAACCCATTCTGACTATCTGAATTACCAGTCTCTCTTGAAAACAAGCTCTCAACTATACAAAAGAAAGGCCAGAGTTATTTTTGTAATTTTAACTTACAAATATGGATTTAAGTACTTACCTCAGTTTCCCTCTAGTAGTGGTGGCTTCCTTAGCATTATTATAACGTACATGGTACCTTCTGTAGTATCCAATTTCAGCCATTCTGACTACCTCAGTCACCAGTAATCAGTGAACAAGCTTGCAGCTCTAACAAAACATAATAGCCAGAGTTATTTTTGTAATTTTTAGCTAACAAGTATGGAACTACGTACTTACATCAGCTTCTTCCAAGTAATAGTGGCTTCCCCCGATTTTGCATTATCCACCCCTAATACTGTCTCGCTCGCTCCGCTCGCTTGCCAACTAGTGGTGTGTTTGAGCACAAATGGCGAGCGAGCCTGATAGTTAGGTAACATAAAACTACAGTATTGTTACTATGTTTTAGCTTAATTCATGCAAACACTATAATAGCAATTATGACCTTTTATTTTAGAAAACAAATACATAATCACTCTATTACCTGATTAATGGTAACTTCTGTAGTTTACCAGTAACTCTTGAACAAGCTCTCAGCTACGATAAAAAATAAACCAGTGTTATTATTTGTAATTTTAGCCGACAAATATGCAATTACTACTTACCTCAATTTCCTGAGTATTGATAACTTTTTTAGTATCAAATTTAAGTTACTTTGACTATGTGAATTACCTCGAATTCTTGACAACAAGTTCTCAGCTACAAAAACAAAAGACAATCAATTTTAGCACACAAATACAAAATTATTTCCATACCTAATTTTCTTGAGCAGTGACAACTTTTGTAGTACCAAATTGAAGCCATTCTGAATATTTGAATTTACCAGTCACTGTTGAGAACAAGCTCTTAGCTACATAAAAGAAAGGCCAGAGTTATTTTTGTATATTGAGCTAAAAAATATGGAATTACGTACTTACCTCAGCTTCCCTCGAGTAGTAATAGCTTCCTTAGCATTAATACTACGGCATTCTGACTACCAATGGCTCTTGACAACCATCAAGCGGCACTCCGTATCCCAAAACGGCGAAGTTTTGAAATTACGTCTGGAAAAGGGTCTTCAATGCAATAGTAACAGGTCGCAGCAACGTTTTGTGTATTGAAAAACAAGTGTTTTCGCCGGAATTTTCTCACACTTCAAAGCTTAAGTTTAAAGTAAGGCTTGTTTAATGCTGTAGTTTCAGAATAAACTGGGGTCAAGCCTAAAAAGCCGTGTTTTTTGGAGAAAAAAGTTGCCCGCGCGCGTTTAAGGGGCATACGTACCATCCATACACACATGTATACATACTAGTGGTGTGCTTGAGCACAAATGGCGAGCGAGCCTGATAGTTAGGTAACATAAAATGTTACTATTTTTAGCTTACTTCATGCAAACACTATAACAGCATTATGAACATTTGATTGCAAGCAAACAACTACAAAAATCACTCTCTTACCTGATTAATGGTAACTTTTGTGGTATCAAACATCAACCATTCTGATAATCTCAATCACCAGTAACTCTTGAACAAGCTCTCAGCTACGATAAAAAATAAACCAGTATTATTATTTGTAATTTTAGCCAACAAATATGGAATTACTACTTACATCATTCTTGAGTATTGATAACTTCTATTGAAGTTACTTTGACCATCTGAATTACCTTGAATTCTTGACAAGCTCTCACCTACAAAAACAACAGACAATCAATTTTAGCACACAAATACAAAATTACTTTCTTACCTCATTTTCTTGAGCAGCTCTTAGCTACAAAAAAGAAAGGCCAGAGTTAATTTTGCATATTTAGCTAACAAATATGGAATTACGTACTTACCTCAGCTTCCCTCGAGAAGTAGTAGCTTCCTCAGCATTAATACTACGGCATTCTGACTACCAACGGCTCTTGACAACCAACCCCGTATTGGCGAAGTTTTGAAATTAAGTCTGGAAAAGGGTCTTCAATGCCATAGTAACCAGTCGAATCAACTTTTTGTTTCTTGAAAAGCAAGCATTTTCGCAGGAATTTTCTCACACTTTGGAGCTTAAGTATAAAGTAAGGCTTGCTTAATGCTGTAGTTTCAGAATGAACTGTGATCAAGCCTACAAAGCCGTGTTTTTTGGAGAAAAAAGTTCCCCCCGCGCGCGTTTAAAGGGCATACGTACCATCCCACATACATATATACATATAACATATACCCGATTTTGCATTATCCACCCCTAATACTGTCTCGCTCGCTACGCTCGCTCGCCAACTAGTGGTGTGCTTGAGCACAAATGGCAAGCGAGCCTGATAGTTAGGTAACATAAAGCTAAGTATTGTTACTATGTTTTAGCTTAGTTCATGCAAACACTATAATAGCAGTTATGACCTTTTATTTCAGCAAACAAATACAAAATCACTCTGTTACCTGATTTGTTAACTTCTGTAGTATTAAACATCTGCCATTCTGATAATCTCAATTACCAGTAACTCTTGAACAAACTCTCAGCTACAACAAACAAAAAATCAGTGTTATTAAGCCAACAAATATGGAATTACTACTTACCTCAATTTCCTGAGTATTGAATACTTCTGTAGTATCAAATTGAAGCTACTTTGACTATCTGAATTACCGTGAATTCTTGACAACTAGCTCTCATCTATAAAAACATAAGACCATCAATTTTAGCACACAAATACAAAATTACTTTCTTACCTCATTTTATTGAGCAGTGGTAACTTCCATAGTATAAATTGAAGCAATTCTGACTATTTGAATTTACCAGTCACCTTTGACAACAAGCTCTTAGCTACATAAAAGAAAGGCCAGATTTATTTTTGTATATTTAGCTAACAAGTGCACTGCTCAAGACCGAAGGATCCATCCCAGTCCTGTCCACGGTAAGCAATACACAATGATTAGTAGTACGGGCTGGGACAATTGCAGCTATCTCCACAAAACTCTTCCCATTAATCTCAAATAAAACTTCTGCTAAATTTGCTACACAAGGACTACCATTAAAACCAGATAAAGTAACCTCATCACCAGTAAAATGATTCACCCCACAAAGCTTTCTGGTACCACACTAATATCAGCACCAGAATCCACAACAATTGTACACTCTAATCCATTCACCTTACCCTGCACACAGTGTTTAGGTTTACGTGAGGATACCCAATTGACTTTCTTTTCTCGCTCCTGTTACCCTTCTGATTCCATTTAGCCTTATTATATTCACTAGCAAAATGCCCAGGAGTATCACAGACTTAACATACCACTTCATGCTGCGCAGATGGTTTGTTGTCCTTTTATGAGTTGTGTTGATCCCGGCGTTCACGGAACCAACATTCCGATGCTCTGTGCCCAGGTTTCTGACATACATATCAAGTCACTTGGTATGGAGCTCTGCTGTGTCGGTGTCTTATATGACCGGTTTGGGGAAAATCGGCCTAAACGCGGCATCTAAAGTTTTCAAATTGATTCTACCAGTAGGCTGCACGGGGCCTTTGGATGCCGTCCTCCTAATTTGGAAGCTGTAGCAGCACAAGCCGTCTTCGCCCTATGCACTACAACACTTCAGTATTTTTGCTAAACTTATTGGCGAGCAAGCGAGCAACTCTAAGATGTAGTCTATGGAAATCCTGAATACGTGGTCGTTTTGAATACGTACGTGGTCGTTTTGAATACGTACGTCGTCGTTTAAACGCGCGCGCATTCCAGAACTTCGCTCGCTCGCCCAACCAATGCTACACGAGCATTTTCTAGTGGGGGGCTAGGGCTAGGGCTAGGGGGGCTAGGGGCTAGGGCTAGGGATAGGAGGGTTAGGGCTAGGGGGCTAGGGCTAGGGCTAGGGCTAGGGCTAGGGCACGCATTCCAGAACTTCGCTCGCTCGCCCAACCAATGCTACACGATTTATTTATCTGTTTATGGGGTACGTGAGACCTCTGTTTTCGCCCGCGCTTCTAATTACGTAAGTTAGGAAAAGCGTTCACAGTTCCAGTATTTTTCAATTAACGAGCGCGGAGAATCCTGCTGCACTGCCTTACGCAACTCTGTTTCAACCAAAACGTTTATAGCTACTCTCTTCTTGAAACAATTGTGAAGTCTTTGTCAAACTGCGCTTCTTTGCCACTGCTTTCTAAGTTTATTCAGGCAATTCTGTTATTGTTAACTCAGCTCGCGCGCATTCCAGAACTTCGCTCCTCGCCCAACCAATGCTACACGAGCATTTTCTAGTTATTGCTTATTTCGAAAAAACGCCGAGTATAGGCATTGCTAAGGTCAGGAGGCGTGCCTTGTGTCCGTATACTATTACTGCGTGTCTCCGGGGCACTATGGAATAAACCGGTTACAGGCGGATTGAAAGAAGTCTAAAAGGCTTAATGCAGGGCTCCTTAAGAAACTATGATGGCGAGAATTGCGTGAGTACGTGAATTATGTAGAATAGTAAGTGAATTAGTTAGCTACAGTTTTTTCCCGGCTGTTAGTGAAAAGCCCGCCAATAATTTCTTAGCAACTCTCCGTACACGAGTCCAACCGGCTAGTGTGAGTTCTAGAGCACGCCAGAGCTTATAACTGCGTCATAAGCTAGAGCTAACTGATGTCTATCAATCTCTGCCATAAAAAATTTTTTGAAAAAAATCGACCTATAAGGCTTTACCCGGGGATTCTAAAAAAAATTGTTTGCCGCGTTTAGGCCGATTTTCCCAAAACCGGTCACATTTACACACGGGTAAAAAAAAAAAAATGAACTGCACCACAACGAGAATTTTTCAATATCTTATAAATAGAAACAAATGCGAATAAATCATAAAGTAATATTGAAATGCATAAGAACTCGTTGTCTTGCAGTAGAGTATCGGCTCGGCTAGTAGTGCACCAAATTGCGGACTCCAACTTTCCGCACCGCTCCAAAAAAGTGCTACAAAGTTTTATAACCAGGCCCCGATATTTCCTGATATTTCTTCCAGATTCGCTCTAAAATTAGTGAGCGGCTCGGCTCCTTCGGCAGGTACTTTGTCCTTGTGTAGTAGTGGAGAAGCCTCTGTAAGTATACAATGGTAGTAATCGTGCATAGCAACCATCAACAAAAAATTGCGTAAGCGGTGTGTGGCCACCCTTAAGTTTCACCGTAGGCGGTAGTTTAGTGGGAAAGGATTCCCTTCCACCTTACGAGGGGTATTCCTGTTCTTGAAAGTTCAAAACTAAAGGCATCCATGTATGCTGATATATCCTGGCCTTCACGATAATTTGGAATCGTTTCTATTGATTTCTCTAACAAAAGAGACTCTTGAGATATCTGATCGCGCTCAAAACATTGGTTCTGCATTCTTTCAAAACGAGCTTCCATGGCTTATTTTTCTTCTGCATGCCTGACTCCAATGTTTTCCAATTCCTTTTGTCTAAATATAAAAGCTTTAACCCTCATAAAACCTATAGTATCTGATTTTAAAGCTTCTGATAGGTGGCTATGTGCCGCCACAGTTTAGTTTTGCGAGCCAAGACCTCCATGGCACAAGAATTGCTTAAAGATTTAGAAGATAGAATCACGGAGTTCAGGAGGCACGGTTAAACGTATACGAGAAAATGGTGATTTTTCATATGACTTAATTGGTAACATGGACGAAACTCCAGTTTACATGGATATGGTGCTTTAAAAAACTGTTGATGGTAAAGGCAAAAAGACTGAAAATTAGGACCACAAAATCTGAAAAATGTCGGTTAAGAGTAGTTATGTCGTGCACAGCAACAGGGCTGTTGATGGTAAAGGCAAAAAGACTGAAAATTAAGACCACAAAATCTGAAAAATGTCGGTTAAGAGTAGTTTTATCGTGACAGGGGCTATGCTTCCTCCTATGGTAATTTTCAAATACTCCTAGATCGATAACAAATGTGCTGGGATCACAAGGTACAGTGGTAGGTTATCAGAAGAAATCTTGGATGGATGAAAAGTTAATGCTAATATGGATTTCAGATATTTGGGTAAAATACACAAAGAAGAGGCCGTCTTTGCTGTTTCTTGATACCTTCAGTGCACATTTGACAGACAAGGTAAAAGATGCATTCCATAAATCTAATACTACTGTATTGTTGATCAATGGTGGTTGTACATCAATCCTACAACCACTTGATGTCAGTATTAATAAACCATTTAAAATTTCCATTTGAAATTCATGGGTTCAGTACATGCTTAAACACTCCAATGATGGGGTGATTAGAAAGCCACCTAAACAATAGTCTCGCGTAGCCAGACCCTTTACCAATTGCTAAGCGGGAAAAGCATCTGGTATACTGACATAGAGCAGTTTGTTCTTGCTTAGTGAGCATGTGGTTAACGGTGGTTCGATTTGTGTGTGTGTAAATCGCTAAGATAATAAAGGCTCGTGAATTGTTTAGCTCAGTCGGCGGGGCTGATTCAGTATTGAGATGGAGACGTGCTGCTCAAGCAAAACTTCTGTTACATCTGCTGGAGAGAAGAGAGGAGGAAGAAACTGCACGGAAACGCTTGTAAAGAGACAAGGGATGCATTGAATGCAGAGTTAAGTGATGCATTTAGCATGACCATAGAAGACTTTGCAGACACTACTCCTATGAATTGCTACATTTGCAAGAATTGTGATTCTCTGTTGAATAAAATTCTTGAATTAAAGAAGCATCTCTCTGGATTGAAAGACACTGTAAAAGGCTATATTTCAGGCTTTTAACTAGCTGATGCATCAGAGGGCAGAGCTAAGCGTATTTTGTCCACACATCCCACCACTTTGCCTCCCCAAAGCATGTATGCTTGGATTCTGAAGCATCCCAATCAACATCACCAGCTCTCACGGTGTGTTAGTGATGTTTAACATAAGTAATTATTACACACATAGTCTTTGGAAAAAAAAGAGGAAATTGTAACATCTGCAATTAAACTTATATTAGTTTATGAACATAATTTAGTCTCAACATCTAGAGTGTAATTACTAAAAGATATTTAACCACAAGTTCTGATAATTTAATGCAGCTTTCTGTGAATCTATAATCAGCTTTTTATGTAATATAATCAGAAATTTGTCATGTGCCAAGTAATTGAAACTGTTATGATATGGATTATAACACAGGTCAAAATTGACTATGCATCAGGCCCGAAAATGTTTGCTGTCACTATGCCTAATCGCAAGAAGGCAATAAAACAAATTACTCGCTGGAGCTTCAAACCACTTGCCACTACTGTAGTTGCCTCGGAAATCACATCTGATAAGGTACTGAGAGAAATAGCCAGGACTATAAAGCAGGAGATGAAGACTCTGGCAAGCATGGAGCACGATACTATTCTACGAGATAATATTGAGGCAGTAAAGAACTTTAGCTGGGACACTGTCTTCATTGAACTGAATGAATAGGTCCCAACACTGATAAGATTACTCAGGTAAACAAACCTAGCTATTATTTACCACATAATAAAACAGTATTTTATAGCGTCCTTGTGAAGTGCTACCAAATCAAGACCTGTTGTTATTGCCTGTATTGCTTCACAACTGGTTAAGGATGGACACCCAAAACTTTGACTTACACAGCGAGCAATTTCCATATTTCTGTATGGAAATGGTGCAAGCAAACGGGTATAGCTATATGATCAATTACACAATTCTTCATCTTATTCTTGTATTAGACAGCTGACATTAATGCTGACAAAAATTAAAATTGTAAATTACAATATATATAATATATTATATACAGCTATATGCAGGTCTCAACCCAGTCAAACCGCACGCGTAAAATATGCGATAAATTTATTTGCAAAAATGAGGGGCGTGTCATAACAAAATGTCCGTCTAAGCGTCTCCTAAAAGTGCTGCTCTGATTCAAGATTCGGCTTTGCTATTCAAATATCTCAAAACTGAGGGTGAAGTAGCTTTGGAAGCTGTCATACCACTAACGTCTTTGTTAGGATGCTGAAGAATATCTGCTACTAGAGCTGATATCTTAGCCGGTGAGTGTGGAACACAAAATGCACAGGGTTAGAATAATGTAGTAACATATTTTTTACAATTTTATTCTCTTTTTTTTTTGTTGGACATGTTCAAAACAATTTTGTCCGAAGAAATTCGTAACTTAGCTTTTATTTTTCATTCAAAGTATGTAGCTTTTATTTTTTATTTATTTTTTTTAAACATCATGAATAAACAGGGTATTCTGAATTTTGTTACATCATGAATATAAAAACAGGGTATTCTGAACTGGTGACTGACTACAAATACAAGTCATTATCCTCATCATACACGTTTGATATTGTTTCAGTTTCTATAGTTTCAGAAGTGGTGCTTTCATCAGAATCTGAGTCTGTGATGTCAGAATCTTCAGATTCGTATGGAGCTACAGTACCGCTGGTGAAGCCACTTGTAGATGTCACCTCATCAGATGGTAGGACATTCTGGCAGTTATGGCAGTTACAACTGGGTCCACACTTCCGGCCATTCTTGACACAGCCACACCTCTGGTTTTCACATCCTGTCTTACAGGAGCACCCTTTTGTCAGGAAATTAATTGTTTTCTGGACACTCTGATGAACTTCATCACACTCCCAGTCAAAATTAAAGCAGCTATCACTCTTCTTTATCCATCTGGAAGCTTCTGGTTCAGGTAAGTCTTCATTCAAATCCTGTTGTGTAGCATTGTTCCACATCATACCTACCCAACAGCAACGAAGTCAGTGACGCCACATTGATGTGTGTAATGGTACCCGTTCTCTTTCGTCTGATATCCTTTCACATACAATGCTCCTGATGGTGTTGTACCAAGCCACATGTTTTTCTTTGATGCTTGCTTCAGTGATTGAATTGTATAGTTGCTGTGGAGTCTCGACATTTTTCAAGGATGCCATTGCTGAGATGTGTTTCTTAAAAAATAGTGTCCCAATGAGCCTGAGGAAGGATAAAAAACCTCTCTCTTTCACATCTTCACCGATGTCTGATAACAAGCCATCTGCATGCTCACCTGTAATGAATGGTGCATGCTGAAAAAATGTATTAAAAATGCAGCTTTTCCATGGCCATGAAAATAAGATACATAATCACAGCCAGAACATATAAAGAGCATTTGAAAAATATTGCAGAGGCTGCTACGGGAAGACTTGCTAAGTCAGGGTCAAGCTCAAGAGCAGTGCTCAAGTTGCTGAGGTGTATATACGAGTGTGTTGGAGAATGAGGTACGTTGAGTTGCACAATGACCTGTTTATTTGAAATACTACTCAGCAGAGGTAGGCCAATATTGTATACGTCTGTATCTGGAGAATAGGTTAAAGTGAATATTATGTGGGTGTGGATTGATGCACCACCTTTGCCACTGTCTCTTTTTTTTGTTCAAATGCTTTAGGATTAAATGTTCCATCATTAATTTTTGAGTCAAATAGTAGATGAACTTCAATAACATGTGATTGATATTGGGGTAGTACAAACCTGTTAAACAGAAAATTGCTATATTCCCTTATAGATGTCACATTAAGAAGTGATTTGCAGCAAGAAAAACATACCATCAAACACACCATCATGTGGCCTATTTACATGGATAAATTAGTGATGTGCCTGAGCATATGGCTCAATGTGTAGCACTAATATGTGGGCATGTGGCCCAGTGTACGTGGATAAATTAGTGATGTAGTTGAGCATGTGGCTCATTGTGTAGCACTGATATGTGGGCATGTGGCCCAGTTTATATGGGTGGATCAGCGAGGTGCTGGACCTAGGTAACACCGACACTACAGAATTTACCAATCGTACCACCTATTTACTATCAAAAATTAAATACAAGTATATACATGGGCTGATTAGGCTCAATTTGCATGTGGCCAGTACTGTAGTGAATTTTACTTCTTGAAAGATGTGAGATCAAAGATGATACTGTGTTTGCTATATCAACCAGAGGGGGAGGACCAAAAGTCGTCAAAGTCTCTCCGGCAGATTGCTGATCGAGATGCCTGGGCAGCTAGTTATGCTCAGTATGCAGGAGTGGTGTGCTGCTCTCACCCGGAAAAGGCTGTCACTTTGTGGGGTCACTTGGCTGTTGTGATGTCGTGTCAGAACGGGACCATTTCAGGGTGGTGGAAGACATATGATGAGACGCTACGGCACAGCTACATACTCCTCTATGGAAGAGGCGACTTTTACCCTGAATCAGTGCCTGTTCACTCAGGCCATGGTGGAGAGTTCTGAATCCATGCAGCGGCCCACATCCCCAGTATCTACTTTGCCAGTTCCTCCAAGACCCAAGAAGAGGAGAGCACAGGCCTGCTTTTCCTGGAATGATGGCAGGCCCTGTACTTCGTTTCCTTGCTGGTTTTCGTACTGCTGTGCTAGATGTGGTGGTGACACGCTAGGAGGTTTTGCCCTCCCACACCTTCGGTGGAGGAAGGTCGCCGCGGGCTAAGCTCAGGAGCGGCTCTGAACTGTGTATCTGTACTCATTCAGACGGGGACTGTTAATTTGCTTGTGTGACACCACCCTTGTTATATATGTTGCTATATGATCGTGAAATTGTGTTGAGATATCATAGTGAATGCCACTTGTTATGGGTAGGTGTTGGGGGAATATATATATATAGAGTTGGAGATAGTAGTTGAGGGGATTGATTGGGGAAAAATATATAGGCTGGTGTTCTACCATCTGCTTGTTGCAGGTGTACTAGGTAATGCCTGTATGTACATGGCCGACTTGCTAGCCATCAGTGACAAACGACCAGTGGGTCTAACTTCGTGGCCTGACATTCCCAATTGGAGCAACATAGTGACACCTATGGTGGTGGGGGAGTGGGACAGACTGTTAGCATCTCACCCAGACCAATCATGTCGAAGGTACCTAGTCGATGGCCTCCAGTATGGCTTTCGGATTGGCTTTAGCCATGGAGTGGCTGATTGTAGAAGTGCCGTGTCAAATATGTCGTCTGCTAGTGAGAGGCCTAGTGTGATAGACGAGTTTGTTGACACCGAACTCATTCTTCACTGCACATAAACCGATTTGGGCTTGTCCCAAAGGGTCATGGTTCTGGAAAGTGGCGGTTAATTGTAGACCTCTCCTTTCCAGCTGGAGGAAGCGTGAATGATGGGATTGACCCAGCCCTGTGTAGTTTACAGTTACATCAGTGGATACTGCTTGTCAGAATATTCTGAGATTGGGTCAAGGAGAAAATTTAGCAAAATTTGATGTATCTGGAGCTTTCAGGACAGTGCCTGTTCATCCAGATGACCGCCACCTCCTAGGTATGCAATGGAGAGGTCACATTTATTAGTGTTGCACCGATGAACCGATGTTATCGGTATCCTACAACTCCCCTGTGAGAGCTAGCTGCAGCTGGCAGCAAAAAGGAAAATAAAAGCCCCCCCCCCCCCCCCGAGCATCATGTGTCTGGTGCAGTCTAGTAGCTGCATATTGTACTGAAAGTGATGACATTCCACACCTCTCCTCGCATCAATTTGAGATAATTGATAGGATAATCACTCTCCTCAAGCCTGTTGATGACATTACAAAATCTTATTTCTTCAGAAAAAGCTTCAGCCTCTATTATCATTCCATATGTCAGAGCACTTTGCAAGACCTGGGAGAACTGCAATGACAGGGGCAGAGCTCTCAACTCTACGGATTCATCCGTAATTTATACTGATATTGCTTTCAGATTACGGACTACGGAAATGGAGCTAGTTTTACGGGGATGGGCGTTAATTAGAAATTATTTGCTATGACCTGGGCAGGGGCGGCGCAAGTGGTCCGGCCAGTCAGGCCATGGCCTGACCAATATTCTACGGGTGGCATTAGGTGTGAATTGATTTGTATGGTACGCATCGTTAATTAGGCGAGAATCGTTAACGATTGAGAGTTAGTCGGTCGCGCGGGAATCGGCGTTTCCACGTGGAGGATACTGTATAATGGCAGGCATTTATTTCTCTTCCTTGTATGACCTTCCTGACAAGCCTAACCAGCCAGGACCTGCATTTAAATTTCCCAAACGCTCTTTTGGTAAAAAGAATATAGTACAGAGGTGTTTTCAGCACTCCTGGTTTGAAAAGTGGCCATTTCTCCACTACAAGGAAGACACTGACACTGTGTTCTGTTTTACTTGCCTGAAGATGTTTAAAGAGAAAAAAAAAAAAAACTTGTTCTAAGGCTGATGCAGCATTTGTAAGTTCACTTAATGCAATTTTTACTTTCTTTTTTGCTAAATTAAGTAATATTTTGTATAGATTAATAGAGGATATGCAAACTGGAAGGATGCTACATTGGCCTTTAAGTCACACAAGAAAAGTTCTTGCCATCGAGAAGCTGTAGATATGGTAATTACTCTACCATCTACTACCACCCCAATAGGCACCTTATTGTCTAGGCAACATGCTCAGGAAATAGCTACTAATAGAAAAATGTTTCTGAAAATTTTAGCTTGCATGAAAATGTTGGCTCGCCAGGGTTTACCTTTTCGTGGACATGATGATGATAGTGAAGGGAATTTTCGTCAGATTTTGAAGCATCATGCAAAGGAAGAAGCTCATCTAAGTGATTGGTTGCAGAGAAAGAATAACAAATATACTTCTCATGAAATACAAAACAAGCTAATACAAATTATGGCTCATCAGGTTCTTAGAGACCTAGCTTCCAAAATTCAAAATTCCAAGTTTATTTGTATTATGATAGATGAGACAAATGATATCACTAACAAGGAACAAGTTACAATTGTAATTCGTTCTATTAATGAGGAGTTAAAAGTGTCCGAAGATTTTTTTGGTCTCTACATTGTTTCTTCAATAGATGCTTCTTCCCTTTTCTCAGTAGTAAGTGATGTTCTTACTAGGCTTAATTTGTCATGGAGCAGGTTAAGGGGACAATGTTACGATGGTTGCAGCACCATGAGTGGTCATAGAAATGGTTTGGCCAAGAGAGTCCATGAAATGGAGCCACGTGCTGTATTCACCCATTGTTATAGCCATTCCCTCAACCTTGCTGCAAATGACTCCGTAAAAAAATCCAAAGGTTCATTGGAAACTGCAAGTGAAATCACAAAGTTGATTAAATTGTCACCAAGACGTGATGCTATTTTTGAAGAGTTGAAATCAGATCATGATTTAATGACAGGTAGTAAAAGTCCAGCCATTTGTCTCTTATGCCCTACTCGTTGGACAGTACGGGCTGACTCTATGCTCAGTATCCTAAAGAATTACAAAGTGTTATTGGATACCTGGGATGAAGCAGTGGATGTAGTCAAAGATGTTGAAACAAAGTCTAGAATTCGAGGAGTGAGTTCGCAAATGAGTACTTTTGGTTTTTTGTTTGGTTCAATGTTGAGTGAGTTGGTTTTACGTCATACAGACAATCTCAGTCGAACATTACAAAAAAAGACATGTTCGGCAGCTGAAGGACAGCAAATTGCAAGGTTGGTTGTTGACACTTTGTCTGTGAGAAATGATGAGTCATTTGACTTATTCTGGAAAAAGCTGATATCTTTTTCACAACCTTTGGATATTGAGCCACGTCTTCCTCGCCGTCGCAAAGTTCCCAGAAAATTAGATACTGGAAGTACTGAAAGTTATTATCATGAAACTCCAAAAGCCTACTACAAGCAAGAATACTTTGAAGGAGTTGATCTGGCAATAAATACAATACGAGACAGATTTGAGCAGCCCGAATATGAAATATATCAAAATTTGGAAAAACTACTTTTGAAAGCAGCAACAGGAAAGGATTTTAAGCAAGAATTTGACTTTGTAACAACATTTTATCATAATGACTTGCAACCTGACAACCTTCAAGCACAATTAATTACCTTTAAGATTGATTTTCTCGAAAATTTGGAGATTCATTTAGCCCTACCATATTTGATATAAAAAATTATTTATGTTCTGTAGAAAGGATGCAACGTGACCTACTATGTGAAGTGTGTACTGTAATGAAACTAGTGTTAATTATGCCTGCAACCAATGCATCATCTGAGCGCTCATTTAGTGCACTGCGTCGAGTACAAACTTACTTACGAAGTACAATGAGACAAGAGAGATTGAATCATCTTATGATATTACATGTTCATAGAGATATAACTGATAATCTTGACATGATAAGTGTGGCTAATGAATTTGTTATTGATTCCGAACACAGAATGCAAATATTTGGTACATTTACTTCTTGAAACTTTTTTTCATGAACCAGTCATCCTCATTTATTTCCTGTAATATAACATAACATTATTATTACTTATTTAATGGTTATATTATTAATACATGCAATTTCCTACTAATTTAGTCTTACTGACGAACTTTACCACAGACAAGTGATGTCGAATGGCCTGACCAATCTAAAATACGTTGCTCCTCCCCTGCTGGGGGCTGTGAAGATGGAGTTTAGAGAATTTGCTGTAGATGGTGACATTTCTAGCCATGATATTATGATGCTGTGAGTTTCTGGCTTCATGTCAAGTCTATGAAAACAGTCCTGGGTGATATGAAGTACCAGCATCTCTCTACCTTAGCCCTCAATTTACTTGCAATTCCAGCTAGCAATGCTGACTGTGAGAGAGTTTTTAGCTTAGTGAGGAGAATCAAAACAGATTTTAGGGCAAGTTTGCTCCCAGAGATTATCTCTTCCTTGATTGGAGTCCACTTCAATTCACCATTTCAATGCTGTAGCCAAACGGATTTCCCAACATCTTTCCTTGACAAAGCAAAATCATGCACCAGAGAAATGAATGCAAGTTATCGTATTAACAAAGAACAGCAAAAACAATAATTATTTTATCCTATAGGTAGCTCATGTATCATCTCTTTCTGTCAATTATTATTATTTATTATGAAGGGGGAAATACTGAAATGCTCATCAAAATACTGAAATAGCATACCAGTAATACTGAAAAAGCAATTCTTAGGTTGAGAGCTCTGCAGGGGTGTACAGACGATGAGAGACGAAATGGTACAGTCATTAAATCGCAGGTTTGGTAATATAGAATCAAATGAGACACTAGTGCTTGCAACAATGCTAGACCCCTGCTTTAAAGATAAGATTTTTAGTGGTGTTGCTGAGAGGGATACAGCTAAGTCAATGTTAGTTGATAAAGTCAACGAGATACTACCACAACCAAGAAAATCCCAGGAGGAAAAATTACCAGTGGAGCCACCTGAAAAACGCCAGAAAACTACAGTAATGGATGTTTTTTATGAAAAGAAAGTGCTAGTTTGATGACGACATCAAGTTTGTCGGATGCTATTACAACAGTGGAGCAGTACCTGTCAGAACCAAATTTGCGCTACCAAGTAGGTGATGCTTACATTTGGTGGGAAAGCAATCATTATCGATTTCCCTCCCTCAGCTCATTAGCACTACAGTGCTTCCAACTTAAAGAGTGGATTTTTTTAAAACTACTGTATAGACCCCTCACTACAGTCATTTAACATACACATACCTTTTCTTCATCATCCCAATAATGTTTGCAATAGTAAAACTGTCTGTTTAGAGAATGGAAAATAGAGAACAGCACTTTTCTCATTCACTCTAATACATTTTACGCCACGTCGTCAAGATTTTGCGGTAGTTCGTCATTGAACGTAACTAGTGAACTAAGGTCGAACGGTTATTTCCTAGAGCGGTAAGACGGGACTTTCCCTAACTGCAAGCGGCTGTATGGATTCTCATCGTTCTACTAGCAGCAGTAAGTGAAGTCGAAATCAGTAAGAATTGTTGGCTGGTATACTAACTTGGAGCCAAGCCTATCCAATACTCCCAAGGCTCCCAGTATTCGGTATTCTGACAACATCTGGGCGATGCAGGTTGGAGTCCTACGGGTTGTGCAGCTCCAGATTGCAGCTAAAACACTGGCCGTGATAGGCAGTAGCGCTGTAAAACTTGATACCTAGGGCCTGAGATACAACCGTAGCTAAATCAGCCATACCCGTTCAACAATTAGCGGTAAACTGGCGCTCTTGTGCCTTTATGACACAAATACGCATGCGCTGTTTTGTGACGTCGCGTTTACGTGTACTAAAGGCCCACAACCTACTCTAAACATCATTTGATGACCCTTACCGTGCGTAATTTTTTTTGGTGAAAAACAGCCACAACTCACTTAATTTTCAAGGTATAGCTACCAAAGTTATACATAATAATTTTAAGGCAATTTTACATCATGTGTCAAGTTTTTAGAGATATAAATTCAAAAATCCTGGCTTAAACACTTTTCTTAAAATTTAAAATATTCCGAAATTCAAATTTCGTGTGCCCACAAAATCAGGCTCATATGAAACTTCAGGTATTAAAGTATCAGTATACCAAGTTATAGAGATAAGGAAAAATAATTTATCTTTTTTCAGCTTAAACACTTCCAAATTCACTGTCTTGAATCTCCCAGTTCCATCACCTATAACCACAAAAATAACCACAAACCCACTAAATTGTTTTGTCTGTATGTTAACCCTCTCGTTCCCGAATTGTTTGGACGCGCGCGGAAAAATCTAATCTTCTACCGCGGAATAGAGCATTACCGATTTATTTTTTTTACTCGATGCTGGCTGGGAAAACCCCATAGCAACCATATATCACTAAATAGACCGAGAGTTTGGGATTCCCCTCATTTTTTGATTGAGAAAATGGAATAATATTTAGGCCCTCTACTAATACTTAAAAAAAAAGTTTTTTTCCCCCAAAAAATTCCACTTTTCCCATCAATAATAATAAAATAAAAAATAGAAATAATATTGTTTGATGCATTGTATACCAATATTATATTAGTTCAACAATAAAATATGTTGTTTGTGTTTGGTGTTGATTGTGATCATGTAGGAGACATCTATGAGTGTCCACCAGGAACATATGCCATCGGACGTCGAGCTCCACTACAAAACAATTTCATATACACAAAAACACAAACAACAAAGATATTTGTAATACAAACAACAAATTATTCATGATCCTATATAATTGCAACTTTATGATATATTGTATGCGGTTTCATACAGGATTTTTGTTTGGGGTGGGGGGGTGGGGCTCCGAGTGTACTTTGCCACACCCATTTTTTGGAACCTACACTACTTTGATGCACATCTTTGCATAAGAGTCTATACTTCACACTGATGATCAGTGTTCGGTCCTAAATGGCTCAGTTATGATAGGAACATAATGGGATACAATATCAGACTAAAAATTCACAACTCCCTTAGCCATGTTTCCCTTCTTAGCCCCCACGACTACTCTCGAAACTCTCCCTGTCGTGCCCTCTTTCTTGACACTAGTCCCTATCATCTTACTGGGACAGTCAGGAAACAAGTTGCTGGCCTACTCACACCATTCAGCCCCCCCAACTTCTTTCTACAATCTGGAGCTTTATGCCCCTTCTCACCACAACTGAAACAAACTGGTACTAAGCTAACCCTCTCGGCACCAGGACCCACTTGACTTCTCAAGCCACTCTCTCTGAAATTTCTCACACTACTCTCTGTGCTACTCCCGAGCACCTTATAAAGTTTCCCTTCATACGCCCAGACATCCAAGTCTCCCAGGCATCTCTAATATCTTCTAACTTAGACAGCTTCTTCCCTTCTAAGAACACTTTACCCCCTGGTGGAATTACACGTCGAGTTAGTGCAGCCGCCAAAGCCGCTACACAGTCATCCCTCGAGCTACATCCCTGCAATACCCCACTGCATATTCTCTCCACCACTTCCATGATCTCAGAAGCACCCTTTGCCTTGAGAGACTCCCCAGTCAGCTCGAAGAGCTGATGGCCGTAGGTGAGGCTAGTCTCTCCTATAGCCCTGAGAAGCACTCCCTTGACATCTGCATAACTACCACCCTCATCTCTCACACCTGCAATTCTATTGCACAAACGTTCCGGTAACCTAGGAAATAGTCTTTCGGCCCACTGACTTTCCCCAATCTTACACTCTGACATAATTCTCTCGAACTTACTCAAATATCCTAACATCTCTGTACCCTCCTTGTATGAACCCAAAATCTTAAGTTTCTCTGCCTGTAATTCTCTCTTGTCTCTCTGCTCGGCTTCCTCTGCAAGCCTTCTAACCCTATTATCCTCGTCTCTCTCTCGCCTCCTAGCCTCATCCTCTCTTCTCCTTTCCCCTTCACTCTCCTTTAGCCTACCCATTATTTCCAACATCTCTAACCGCCTAGCTTTATCTGCCTCTGCTCTGCTAGCCCGGTCCCTCTCTTCTTTCTCAGCCATGTATCTAAGCAATTTGTCTACCTCCGAACTCATGCTTGCTGTCGTCTCTTCCTCTGGTTCTGATTCTACTGATCTCTCCTCTGATCTATCCTCAACTCCTTCCTCACCCCTTTCTGCCTCGTCCTTTCTACCTGCTACCTCAGTGCTCACCTCCAAGCCCTCCTCCTCACTATAGTGCGGCTCTCCCCTGGGCCTGCTAGGGTAAGGGGAACGCGAAGGCACCCTTGCCGGAACGTATGAAGGCCTGTAAGTTCCCTCTTCGGCCGTTTGGGGCGCCCGCCGAACCGTCCGCCTCTTGCCACCAGCCGCCTGGTCGGTCATGGAAGGGAGAGTGTCCTCGCCTTCCGAAAGAGACCTGCACAGAAATAAACGAAGTGATCACACTGGGCAAAATACCCAATTAGAAATAAAATTCCACGAAGAGAGTTTACAATCCGAAAATCCACGAACAAGAAAAATCGTTCCCAATCCCAACACAACACAACCAACAAAAACAGAGTGGACACCAGTCTCTCAGGCACCGTAACAACCGTCGATGGACCAAGCGTCCTGGATACCCTGCACCTTCGCCTCGGCTCTAGCACTGTGGCTCCTCGTCTTAGGGCTTTTGCCGTAGCTCAGCTCCTGGAACTCCTTCGCCGTAGGTGGAAGCTCCGCTTAGCGCGTGTAGATTTGCGACTCGAGACCCTCGGCTCTCTCGTCTGGTCTGACTCTCGGAACGTCTCCCAAGAACCGTCTGATTTGAGAATTTCTCCTATTGGAGTTCTTCGCCAGGAGTGGAGTGGTCCCGTAGACAAGTTCTTCTCCACAGGATCCCACCGCTGCCACCAATTTTCTGTGGGGGTCCAGCCCCGAAGCCCTGGACCGCTCTATAACAGATTACTGGAGGACAGCTTATGTTCGCTGCCACCAGAGTGCCACACTAACTCTCGCTGCGCACAGCTTAGCTTGCAAAGAAGGTTGGATTAGGTTAGTTTAATGCAAAGCTTACAATGTGGACACTAAATTAAAAGAGTGGACATGAGCTACTTATATGAACACTGGCGCAGGGCCCCTCAGGCCTTACGGCACATGACAATGACCATTCACTACACAATGACTATTCACTAACTACATGACTTGCACAAACAGGCTATTACGAGTTCTACAACTTTTACTACTCTCATGACCACAATTACACATAAACAACTATAGTTCAGTTCTCTGGCTTCAGTCTTGCTACTGCTTGCTTCTCATGTGGGAGTGGCTCCCGTCCTACTCCCACAGAGCACAGTAACTGTATGATCCACAGCTGGTGTCACTTATCTGATACTGTGATTCCAAAGCCAAACCAAAATTTATATTTACAAATGAAAGCTAATTGTGTATCAATGCAAACAATAAACTAACCTCCAATTTTGATGTCCATATGTTTTGTGAAGAAGACATTCTCCATCTTTAGGTCTCGATGAGAAATTCCTAAAGAATGGCAATAGGACAGAACTTCACACATTTGGCAGAAAATGAAGCGAGCTTCCTGTTCAGGAAAGTGAACCCTAAGTTAATGTACTCCATTATTGTCCCATTGTCCTCTAGTTCATATGCAATGAAGCACATCTCATCAGTCTCTACAATCTGGTAGAAATCCAGAATGTTGGGATGGGAACTTTTTTGGAGACCAGCAATATCCCTTGGAAGAAACTTGTCCAACTCAACCTTTGTCAGTCCAGTCTCCAAAAAAATTCTGATAAGAATTTTTTTGTAACAAAACGTATTGTCTCTCCATTGTACTGTGAAAAGGCGACTAGGCAGCCTTAACCTTAGCAAAAGTATACCGCTTTCCAAGGATTTACCTAGAGTGTATCCTAGGGTCTGTGGACGGGGCATTACACTCCGAACAACAACGGAGATGAAGTTATCTCCGATCCACGATCGAATTCTCACGATCTCCAGCATACTTGGCGAGTTATGAACAGTAGCTAGTAGTTCACAGTGTATAGAAGTCGATTAACATAGAATAGCTCAACAGCAACGCAACAAACAATCACAAACCGTAAAAAATCCAATTCCAACTAAATGACAGCGCTATGTAGTGTCAAGCTCATTTTTATACTCGCTCCTGACTCTAATGGCCACACAATAAGCAATAGGACGGTATAACTTCATCAATACCAATCAAATCTCACTCTGCATGTGCTTAGCTTAGTGTAAGTCTCACAAGTTTAAATTCCTGCACATTATTGAATCTAACAGTACGTTTTTAGGAACTAAGTGCGTCTTGTCGCATTTAGAAACAGCCTAATACAGAGGGGCAAACAAATTGTCTTGAATGATACGAAATCGCTAAATCAAACGATAGAGCTGTTTGCACGGCGATGGGCGGAGCTTCCGGTCCGCCATATTGGTTGGCAAAACCACCACGTGGTTGTTCCGAGATGGCTTCTGTCATGAAATCTGGGTATGTGTTGCAACTCAGTGCGCTGTCTGGGCAGAGATACGAAGAAAAATTAAATGAAGTTGGCTTTACTAGTTCGAACACAAATGGGTGTATGCTAGCGTGGTTATTGTGATTTTGCAGTATGGTCTGAAAAAGACGGAGTTATAATTGACAGAATTGAAGTAGCTAATTTTTTGTAATATTGTTGAACTATTACAACTATTACAACATATTTTAATATGTGGAATTCTTCCAGAAGTTATTAGAAAATGGTATTCCCTGCAACCTATCTCCAATTCAGATAATGTTGTTGAAGTATCTGATAGTGCTAACCTTGAAATGGATGAAGACGACTATGAAAAACTATGGTATTACTGCAATATGCCCAGTTATGGGCAAATGATTTTTTTGTTACCATAACAGTTGCACAATTAAGTGGTTTCATTGTGATTGTTTAAGAATAAGGAAGATTCCCAAAGGATCATGGATATGTCCAAGTAGTCGCAAGCTACCTAAATCCCAAAACTCTAAAAAAAATTTTTTAACTATATGTATAGCTAATATTTTGGTATTGTTCTTAATTTAAAGTGCACATAGTGACATTGAAAAACAAACAACAAATAATCATTACAATAATAATTTAGTCTTGAGGTATAACTGAAGGACAGAGATTAACTAGTGCACAACATTCTTTATCAATTACAGATAAATTGTCACCATTGTCACAAAAATGAACAGGAAGAATTGGCTGAAGAATGGTGTATTTTGTTTTAATGAACCTATTACTCTCTCCACATGAATAGTTCACGTCTCCAGTCAACATCCTTTTTTCCCAATTGTTTTTTCCCTTAGTGAATGAGGGCATCTTTATTTCAGCCATAAACATTCCAACATGTTCTGGGCAAGTGAACCCCCGATCAGCCAATAATTTAACAAAATTCAATAAATACTTGGCATTGTTATTTTTACTCGAAATAGACTTGCCTGGTAAAGAAATTCACAAGAGTGGAGCTTTCAACAATTTCTTTATCAGACATCCTACCACCAGCACATCGAGAAACATATGATATGGTTCCCTGTGGTGTAATTCCAACGGTGTTTATAATTGCTCCACACCTGCGCTCTGGCTAATAAACTGAAGGACCTCAACAAATACTTACGTACAATCAATGTCAACTGCATACGGTTAAAAAAAATTCTAAATGGAGTAGACATAGTCAACCGCAAAACTTCAAGGTCTGACCACACAATAAGTGGCTTAGTTTTTGTGTATAAAACTTCTAGAGTGGAATGAAAATGCCTGGAAACAGTTCCTTTGTTGACTTCAAACCTATATGCAATATCTTCAAAATGAAGATTAAGACGAACTTTTAAAAAAGTATAAACTCCATTCACTTACCAGTATAGAACTTTAAAAATTGCTCATTTTTCTTAAGCATATTAATATCAGATACTCGTATTATATCGATTAAATCCCTAATTGCATCTTTAGTTTCAGTGCTTTTGTGCTCATTCTCAAGTTTTGTAATATCAATCATTGATAGATCAGTCTAACAACCAGAACTTTCTGTTTTGACCAAATTTAGTTGACTTAGAGCATCATTATGGCTTTCCCCAACTCTTTTCTTGTTACGAGACAGTAAACGGTTATATCATACAGAACTTGAATCAGCAACATTTTTTAACAGTACGTCGCGTAAGTTGTCCATTCAAAAATGTATGGGAAAAATCGCTGTTCCATTGAAATCGCAAGGGGAAAGTGAAATAGCCGTAACTAATTGAAATACCTCGGCAGCTAAGTGAAGTAGTGAGGGTAAGTGCGCACGCGTGCAGTTTTAACCTTGGAAATGTACAGTTCGAGTAGTTTTTTAGTTGGAGACAATGTCCTTCTTTACCACAGAACCTCTACCCTATTAGATGGAATGTGTTACAACAGATTAGGAGGAGCCCCACGTTGAAATGAAAGTTCCAGCGGAAGCTAATCCTTAAATAAGGAGATTGTGAGTGAACGATATATAACATAGCTACAATAGAGCGTTTTCACCGTGTGACGAGTACTGACGTCACTCCACGTGGTGGTGTACAACTCGAAGCCATAGAATACTCCCCTCACCGCTAAAGTTGGCAGGAGCAGAGAAATTGCGGTATGCGGAGAAGTTAACTTTAATAAATGGACAAGATCCTTTCCTCTAGTTTTGGAATTGAGAAACAACTACAGACCTTGTGTCATACTTGGTTTTGCAGAGCAGTTTTGTAACTGCAAAGTAATTTAAAGCACATAAATCCATGGAGGCTTACAATCAGTTTGTAAGTGGCTGGGTAAAAGAAGTATCTGCATGGAGTATTAATGGAAAATCAGTCATTACTGGAAGGGTACGTATTTTCTTTCTTTTTGTAAACTATACCTGTATGGCAGGTCCTGGTGAGGTTTGTACTCATGTTGGCTCTGTTCTATTTTACATAGAAACATCCACTAGACTTAGTGGGAAGATAACATGCAATCAAGAACAATGCAAGTGGATTATTCCATCGTACCAAAAATATATACCCATACTGCCCAATTAAAGATTTGGATTTTACATCAGCTAAAGGGAAGAAAAAAAAGATTGATGATTTCGAAATAACTCCTTCTAATCCTTCTAAACGAATAAGAAGAACACCTATCATCGACTCACCTGAAACTATGGATATAAACTGCTTTTACAGCAAACTTAGTGAATGTGGAACAAAACCAGCCATACTATCTATAACTACTCCATATGCTGAAAATTATAAACCAAAGAGTGACCTTCCAGATTTCCAGTACCTTTAACAGAGCTGTATAAAAAAGAACACCTACAGTATAACTATATTACTTTGTTGGAGGCTTGTTATAAAGTTACCATTGAGTTAACTCCTGAAATGGTAGCAGCTATTGAGAAGTCTACTAAAGAACAGAGTCATTCAAAACTTCATTTACGTACAGAGCTGGCAGGGTTACTGCTTCAAAAATGAAGTCTGTTTGTCATACAGATTGTGCCAATCCCGCTCAGAGTTTAATGAAATGCATTTGCTACCCAGAAGCTTTTAAGTTTAGTACTAAAGCCACATGCTGGGGATGTAAGCATGAAAAAACTGCACGTGATTTGTACAGGCAAAAAATGATAAAAATTCATAACAATTTTGAAGTCAAAGATAGTGGTTTGGTCATCAATCCATTATGGACACACATTGGAGCCTCTCCCGATGGAATTGTCTGCTGTGCATGCTGCTCAAAAGGAGTTGTTGAAGTTAAATGTTCTCACTGTCACAGGAATGAGAGTATTTATGATTCCGCAACAGTTGATAAAAATGCTTGCTTGAAGAAAGACCCAAGTGATATTTTGAGATTACACCATAGACATTCTTATTATTATCAGGATTTAAACCCAGATTTTTGTATGTGGTGTGGAATAATTATTGTGATTTTGTTTTGTGTACTTTTCCTGACACAAAGAGCCAGAAATATTTTGTGAACGTATTCAGGCAGATCGAGATCTTTGGACTCAATGTTTGACCAAGTGTATTGATTTTTTTAAGATTTGTATTTTGCCTGAATTGCTGGGGCACTGGTACACGAGACCTTTTACTTCTTGTTCCTCTACACTACCAGGCCCATCCAAATCTAAAAGTTCGAGGACTGTGACCAATGTTTAACATACACTGCTATTGCAAAGAGCCTGAGCGTGAAGGAGATGAAATGATTGGATGTGACAATTCAACTCTATACTATTGAGTGGTTACACACCAGATGTTTAAAGATTAAGATTGTTCCCAAAGGAAAATGGTATTGCCCTACATGCAGAACTACCCAGTTCAAGTCAAAAGAAAAATCAAAAGAAAAACTGCTGTAAATGTATCACTATGGAAGTCTTATGTTTTATGTGATTATAATTTTTTTTATAATTATTAATAACTAGTGGTGCGCTCGAATAGCGCAAATGCATGGCGAGCGAGCAGACTCTTTTTATAGAAAAATAGGACAGAAATTACATCTAACTGTAGTGCACAGTGTAACCCTTTCCATTCTCAGTGTTAGCATCACAGAATCTAAAGTCTCTGATCCCAGACTAAACTAACAGAATTACCTGAATAAACTTCGAAAGCAGTGACAAAGAAGCGCAGCTTGACAAAGACTTCACAATTGTTTCAAGAAGAGAGTAGCTGTAAACTTTTTGGTTGAAACAAAGTTGCGTCTGCAGCAGGATTCTCCGCGCTCGTTAATTGAAAAATACTGGAACTGTGAACGCTTACGTAATTAGAAGCGCGGGCGAAAACAGAGGTCTCACGTACCCCATAAACAGATAAACTAGTGGTGTGCTTGAGCACAAATGGCGAGCGAGCCTTAAACTACACTATTGTTAAACGATTGATTTTAACAACTAACACTCAAGCTACTAAAATAAAGTCGGGTTTATGCGGTAAATGGGTTTTAATGCCATAGTAACCGCTCCCGCAACTGTTTGAATTGAAAAAGAAGCAACAAAACGAGTAACGTTATTTAAATTTTTCTTTGTGATATTCTTAATAGTAGTTGTAACGCACAATACTTACGACTTACCTTCGTGGTTCGTCTAGTGGACAATGAATTTTCAAGTAAATACTGTTGAGTAGGGCTCATAACTGTGACAAATAGCGTATTAACTTACCACCGCCACTAACTCGAATAGAAATGGAGCTCCCATACGTTTTTGCGTTTTAATTGCACCCGCAAAACAATTCAAAGCGGTAAACAATTCAATTTCTAAGGTGTTACGGGTAATGGTCGCTAAACCAGAGTGTTCTGTTTAGTGAAGTTTGGGACCGGGTCGAACACGGAGCGAACACAAAAATACGGAGGGTCAAAGTACAAAATGACATACATACGTCCAAACACATATATGTCCAAACATATATAAATAAACAAACATCCCCGATTTTCGATTGTGTTACCCCTGTAAGTGTCTCGCTCACTACGCTCGCTCGCCAATAAATAAATAAATATAGCGAAATCTCGATTGAGTTACCCCTGATAGTGTCTCGCTCGCCAATTAAATTGAAAAACTAGAATTTAGAAGGTGACACACAAGTAAGTAGCTAGGTAATAATAATATAACCAAATGTTATAGAGAGCACAACAGTCACCACTATACGATCAACAAGGGGGATATCTTCTTGGTCTCTTTTGATCATAAAATCAATCGGCAAAGTTCCCTTGAAAATAGTATACTTTTGACGAACAGCCCCAATAACCTTCAACGTGAATTCTGACATTTGCTATACTACTACGAGTGTCTTCCACCTCCAGAGCAGACAACTGATCTTTTCCTTTAGTGAAGGATGGAATGTGCAATTTGGCTTGCATAACACCGATAGATTATGCAATGTCGAAACCTTAATCAAGGGTTTTAGCTTGATATCCAGTATGGTAAGCCACTTCAAAAAATTCTCGATACTGTTGCTGTAGATATACGGAACCTTTACGCAAATTCTTGCAATGTACTGTCCAAGCGTAGCTTGACTAAAGCAATTGTAAACTCCTGGAAACTCTGTCCAACTTGGTAGGATCCTTTCTCTTCCCCTCTGAAATACCAGGAAAGCAGTTAATAAAATGAATCACATCATTAAAACATACACTAAAGAAAGAGGAGATGTGACAGTAACTAACATGATTTAAAGGGTAAGAACAAAAATATAATTATCAATGTACTCTTGAGAGCTAAAAAAATTTCCGCTTACTATTATATTTTCATCTATACTAGTTCCCATATATATAGAAATGGAATTTAGTGACTTAATGAGTTCAAGTTGAGATGGGAGATACAATTAATGAGTGGCCTGGGGTGTTGCAAAGGTCCAACTATATCGACACGAAAAAAAAAAAAGTGTCTCGTGAAAAAAAAAAAAGTGTCTCGTGAGATCTACCGTTGTAATTTTTTGTTTGTTTTGTTTTGTTTTTTAAATGTACAAAAAAAATAGAAGATAATTATATGATTTTTTGAATTAAATTTATATGTACTAGCCTACTGCTCCTTAGATGCAATATGATTTTTGATTAAATTTATGTTACTAGTCTACTCCTTCAGAGCAGCTGTCCCATCAGTCCGAGTCCAATCAGTTTACTACTGTCATTGAGGTAAATTTAGGGGTAACACTTATACCAGCATCTATATATAGAAATGGAATTTAGTGACTTAATGATTTCAAGTTGAGATCGGGAGATACAATTAATGAGTGGCCTGGCATGTTGCAAAGGTCCATACCGTTGTAATTTTTTGTTGTTGTTTTTTAAATGTACAAAAAAATAGAAGGTAATTAAATTAAATTTATATGTACTAGCCTACTACTCCTCCTACTCCTTCAGAGCATCAGTCCAGGTAAATTTAGAGGTAACACTTATACCAACATCTAATAGAAATGGAACCATTGTAATTGTTTTTTTTTTGTTTTTTGTTTTTTAATGTTCCAGAAAGTAGAAGATATTTATTTATATACGGATGCAATACGATTTTTTTTTTATTTATGTGTTAGTAGTCTACTCCTCATCCAGTCCGGTCCAATTGGTTTACTACTATCATTGAGGTAAATTTAGGGGTAACACTTATACCAGCATCTATATATAGAAATGGAATTTAGTGACTTAATGATTTCAAGTTGAGATCGGGAGATACAATTAATGAGTGGCCTGACATGTTGCAAAGGTCCAACTATATCGACACAAAAAGAAAAAAAAAAGTGTCTCTTGAAATCTACCTTGTAATTTTTTTTTTTTGGTTTTTTTTTTTTAATGTACAAAAAAATAGAAGATAATTATATGATTTTTTTATTAAATTTATATGTACTAGCCTACTGCTCCTTAGATGCAATATGATTTTTGATTAAAATATGTTACTAGCCTACTCCTTCAGAGCAGCTGTCCCATCAGTCGGAGGTAAATTGGAAATGGAACCATTGTAATTGTTTTTTTTTTTGTTGTTTTTTTTGTTTTTTTTATGTTCAAAAAAGTAGAAGATAATTATAGATGCAATATGATTTTTGATTAAATTTATGTTACTAGCCTCCTACTTCTCAGCAGTTTCATCAGTTTGAGGTAAATTTAAAGGTAACACTTATACCAGCATCTATATGTAGAAATGGAATTTAGTTAATTAATGATTTCAAGTAGCGATTGGGAGACAATTAATGAGTGGCCTTGCATGTTGCAAAGGTCCAACTATATCGGCACGAAAAAAAAAAGAAACTTAAAATGTACTAGATCCACCATTGTACTTTGTTATAATGTCAAAAAAGTAGCAACATAAAGAAGATAATTATTGTCAGATGCAATATGATTTTTTTAATTTAATTATATTACAGTAAGTCTAGGGCTAAAATTAGTAAAAACATTTACATTTTGAGGAGAAAAAACCAAGTCTCCGACTACATTTACTAGACCCGTATTAACTTAAAAATGGTAAATTTTAGGAAAGATTAAATTTTGCTCAGCGGGAACAGAAGTTAACCGTAATTTTTGCTTTATATTTGCTCAGTATATTTTTATGTATGCATTTGTTTGTTTTTTCCTTGAAAAGCATGCATAATGGCTCTAATATCTTGCTAATGGTGCGGAGCAAAATTGACATGTAGAAATATTGATCAGCAAATTAAAAACATTTAATGTTTTAGGTAGCATGTTCGGCTGAATGTGAAGTAAATTTGTTTTTGTGTTTTTTTGTTTTGTTTACAAAAAGTGATTTAAGGCTTAATATTTAAATTTTCAGGAAAGGTTGAAAAGTATTGAAGACAGATTATTAATGCTAGAGGTTTGTTTTGTTTTTGTTTACTAATTGAGTTCTTATATTCTTTGTATTAACCTTGCAGAGAGTGATGGGGTTAACAAGTGTAAGTTTTAATTGATCATTATTTTATGTGTTTTAGAGTACTTTGAAATAGTTGTCAACATTTGATTTTTTATGTATATCCGGTGTCCCATCCGGTTAGTTGAATTTCTGGTGAATGTCCCAGTTGTTTTGTGGACTCCTCTTAATATGCACACAATTTTACATAGATAAAATAGCTAGTTATTTTAAAATTCACCATTTGCATAAGATTTATTCAGTTGGATATAATAAATTGAGGTCACATTAACTTTGCTTAACACGCTTCGGACTTCACCAATGTAGGATTAGTGGGCGTGGCACGTCCCAACTTTGTTGTCAGAAGTTGGTAACTATGCTTTTATAGCATTAATGAAATCAGTTGCAATGATATGAGTTTATTATGAAATGCTTTCTATTTAGGACGATGGACTGTCGAGTGAACAACCACATATAAGAATTGTAGAATTACAAGAACTACACATAAAACATAATGTAAGTATAAATTGATTCAGTACTGCTGGTATTAATGTAGTTGATTAATGTCGTACTTTAGTTAAAGCCCCCAGTCATAATGTAAAAGGCTACAGAGATCAGTAAGTTTTCACATGTATTAGTGTATTGTTTTAAGTGTCGTGGCACATAGCAATCAGCAGGCACTGTTGATTGGTGTAGAATAGCATTAATAGATTTAATTAAGGGAGAATGCAACCATTTTTTTGTCATACATGTGTCTTTTTTCGTACTGTACTTCAAGTCTTAAAATGATGAGAATTGAAATATCTTTAAGATGAGCTACTAAAATACTAAGTTGACCACACCCATCAAACGTTATTGGTCCTGATGTCTTGACAACCCTTACGGGAAACATAGTTTCTTACTCACAAAATATGTAAAACTCCCAAAAGTAAATAGTAAATTTCTGAACAGCTTACAATCAATGAGAAATATTTGAAGTTGGCCCATAACAATAAAATTGATTTTGGTAACAACTTTACCTCAGTCGTGTGGTAGCATCCTTAACATTATTCTATTTTTATTTGTAGGGAAAAGCCAAATTGTTTACTTGCGGTGGCTGTAGTCAAGTATTGCCATCGGCTACAACATTTCAAAGACACGTTTTAAATCGATGCAAAAGAAAGATTTTTATTCCAGTTGAATTTTTGGAACATGTAAATATTACATAATTTTAATCATTACTTTTATGGCGTAAAAATTAAACTAACTTTAAAAAAAATGTCACCAATGGAAATTTAAATAGGGGATTTGCATGATGTTATAGCAGTAGATAGCCCTAGAAGTAGAATGGTTAGATAAGCATCACCAAATTTCAATCCCAGGAATTCTAATAACCAGGGCTGAAAGTCCTAAGCTTTTACTGGTCAGCAAAACTAATACATTTTCTATGGGACACGGTGTGCAGTGATACCATCAGTGGGCGTGACAGGATGTTCGTGATGTCATCATGCAAATCCCGTGTTACCGAAGTATTTAGCTGCCATTTAAGATAATTCTACAACTTGTGACCCAGTTGTGTAGTAGAATAGGCTGCAAGTGCACAATCTGGCTGGCCCTAATTGCAAATACAGTAGGGGTCAAAAAAAAGTTCCCATTGAGTTGGTTTAAGGACTTTCTAAAGTCTGTACAGAAAACTTTTTAGATTACGGTATACAACTTGTTCATTAATTATTCATGAGTTACTGTTTTTGTTTGTATCATCCACTACACTTATTTTTATAAACTATGCTCCAAACATGAAATTATAATGTGTTCAAGTTTCTTTATTAGCTAGCTCTTGCTTTTCAATGAGCAGCCAGCGAGGCTTGACCGAGGACCCCCTCAGGCAAATTTTCGGCGTCAAATCGTGGCTTCATCATCATTCCTAGGTTCAGTGTGACAGCTCCCCTGGCTACTTTAGGACTTACTCGAGGGCCAGTCACAGCGATTTTGGCTCAATGGGCCATGGATCTCCAGATATTCACGATTTTGTGCCTTAGAGACGCCATTTTATCTTGATCTGGGAGACAAAACTGAGATTTTCTCGTTGACTGGCCCTGCAATGATGTTCCTACTATTAGATAGTGCAGCCTATACGGCAGAGTTGTTGACGACCATGCTGTAATTTGACGCCGACTATGTTATATTTGCAGGAGGTTGATCTTGGGCTGCCTATTCGCTATGAAGAGCTGACTGCTAAAGAAATAGGAACTTTTAACAGTAAACTTTCATTGTTTTAAGTTTAGTTACATAAAAATAAGTGTAGTTGGTGATATAAACAAAAGTTGTAACTCATGAATAATTAATGAGCAAACTGTATAGTAACCTTAATACCTAGCTGACTTTTTTGGCAATTTTTTTTTTGTAGTGACCTTTTACTGCGACTTTTTTCTCTAGCGACCTTTCTAAGTCTGACTTTTTTAAGGTTAGGGGCAGAACCCTTCTAGAGCACTTCAGTTATTGTGGTTAAACAAGTACAGGACAGCATCTGCTAGCAGCTGCAAAATCAGATTAAAACTTGGCTGCTAATATTTTTTGGTCGGCAGCTGGCGACTTTTGTAGTCGCATTGGTTAGTCGTTAAAAAGTCTCCTTGCCTTAGAGACTATTTTTCTGTTAGTCACTAAAAAGTCTGGTTGCTATGGGAACTTTTTTTTTGACCCCTACTGTAGGCCACAAAACCACAACAAATTTAAAAATAATATATTTATAGTGGTTTTGTTGTGTGTTTACAGTCCAACCAAATTAGTTCAAGTCCCAACCAAATTAGTTCAAGTCGGTAAGCAAATGAAGTTTTTACTTAATTGATGTATAGCAAAGTCTAGTTAAAAGCTGTTTGACATGATTAGCTATATATTAGAGTACACCACCAACTTATTAAAATGACAAAATTCTAGTGAAAATAAGTACTTTTTTACAGATATAATAATGAATTTATTTCATTCATAACCGAAAACGAAGTAAGACATGTCTACTTGTTACATATCAACAGTAATTATTACTCTTTATTTCTTTAGTGTAACAATGTATTGAAATCACGCAGACATACCTTCTACTTTTCCGGGTTTAAGAAAAGGCAACACCTGGCACTTTGCGAGGAACAAGACCTTGCACGGAAAGCACTCAAACTGACAGAAAATGAGGTAGGTATATTGTAATAATTTTCACGAATACAATTTAGAAGTTAATGCTGCTGTTATTCATCATTGACTTGACTTGAATGATTACTAAAAGCTTTTGAGAATGTTTAAGGATTATTTTACCGGGCCTTATTTTCTTTAGATTATTTACATCCTACTAAATATTCTCCTTCCAAGGAGTTGGTTCAAAACGCTTTTTGTAAACACACTACTTCACATAGGTGGTATATCAAGTACCACATGCGGTACAAACTATGAGTTAGAAGATAATGCAGGATGAACCTGGAGTGGTACACGAGAACTAGCTTACAACACTTGTAGTATGATAAATAACAATAATAAACTTGAAAGTGTACAATCGGTACACATGTAAGTCTTTAGCTCTAGCCCCCTAGGTAACACTAGCACTACAGAATTTACCAATCGTACCACCTATTACACTATCAAAATTAATAAACTTAATACAAGTATATACAAGTTGAAGTTGTTTTGTTTTAAGTACTACACGGTATAACTTAATTTGTGTGCCGTATAACATACTGTACCACTTGTTGTTGTATGAGACTAGAATAGCACGGATAAACTGTTGCTATATACACTGTTTCAGTTAACTTATAAACAAAATATGGTACATGCAGTACATTTCAAAACATGCAATCAAGAATTGAAAAACTAGTGTTACATGTGGTGCAAGTTTTACAGTTAATGGAATATTGCTTTTTCAAAATAGGCAGTACCACATGCGGTACAAACTATGAGTTAGAAGATAATGCCGAATGTACCTAGAGTGGTACACGAGAACTAGCTTGCAACACTTGTAGTATGATAATAACAACAAAAAACTTGAAATTCTACAAACGATACACATGTAAGTCTTTAGCCCTATCCCTCTATGTAACACCAGCACTACAGAATTTAATAATCGTACCACCTATTATACAATCAAAATTACATACAAGTTGAAGGTGTTTTGTTTTAAGTACTACACGGTATAACTTAATTTGTGTGCCGTATAACATACTGTACCACTTGTACCACTTGTTGTGTGAGACTAGAATAGCACGGATAAACTGTTGCTATATACACTGTTTCATTTAACTTATAAACAAAATATGGTACATGCAGTACATTTCAAAACATGCTATCAAGAATTGAAAAACTAGTGTTACATGTGGTGCAAGTTTTGAATATTGCTTTTTCAAAATAGGCAATTTTGTTCTGTGGCATACCACCTTGTGGTAAGTGATGTACCACATCTTATACATGCATAATATATGATTATGCATCAAACACACTACTTCACATAGGTGGTACACCAAGTACCACATACAATACAAACTATGAGTTAGAAGATAATGCCGAATGTACCTAGAGTGGTACACGAGAACTAGCTTGCAACACTTGTGTATGATTTTGACAACAAATAACAATAAAAATTGTACAAACAGTACACATGAAAGTCTTTAGCCCTAGCCCTAGCTCTAGCCCCCTAGGACCACCTTGTGGTACGTGATGTATCCCGTCTGATACATGCATTATAAGTGATTATGCATTAAACACACTACTTCACGTAGGTGGTACACAGGCCTTCATCTAGAAAATTTGTGAAGGGGGGGCGTATTTTAAACATTCAAAATTCTGGGGGGGCATAACATTTTTGTGTGATTTGAAGAGGCATAACTATTTTTAGGTGTGATTTAAAGATTATAATAGTTGCTAAAGGAAAAATCAAAAGGGTTTGTGGTGATAACTTAAGTGAGACAAAAATTGAGGAAGAAATTCATGAGGCAAAGAAAATTAAACAGCAATTCTTCTGGTTTTCCTGCTCCATATATCCACTATACCTTCAAGTTCACTATCAGTTAGTTTGTCTGAAGTCTCAATGGCTATTTTCATCAGGTAAGATAAGTTAAGAGTCTTTCAAACAACTTCTGAGGCGAGTTTTAATCAACTTCATTTGAGAAAAGCTTCGTTCCACTGAGGCAGTTGTAACAGGAATAGTTAAGCTTATTCTGGCCAGCATATTTAAATTTGGAAACATAGTTTTTAGCATGTCGTTAGCAGCCAGCTCTTTCAATTGCAATTTCATGTTCTCCTTTGGCTGTTTCACCAAATACTGCTTGTATGTCTTCCACTCAGTGCAAACATCTGCTGAAATCAATGCCTGTTTAACAGTATCTTCACCATCCAAAGCCTTGGCTACTTTCTGTGTTCCATAATAGTCCAGAAGTGTATGAAGGTAATCTTCACCAAAGCCTTGAATAGAGTCCTCAGCACATGGTATTTTTGGGTCAAAAATACTCATAGCTCTGACTACATCTCCAGAAGACGAAAAACGATTTGAAATATTACATTTCAGAAGCTCAATGAAAGGCTTAGCCACCTTCTCCTGAAAGGATTGTATGTCATCAGAAGAAATAGCTATTCCTGTGACTAGTTCCAGACTGCTTTTCTCATCCATGAGCTCTAAAACCCAATTTGCTGATGGTAAGGTAGCTTCATCCAATCCAATGAGAGTAGCTTCTACCAGAGTAGAAATCATTGTCAAGTCAAGGGATTCTGTCTGGAGGGTTCTACTCAGTTTACCCAATTGTGGAAGAGTATAATCTAGCAAAAATATTCCTGCAATAGATGCCTGTTTGCTAAGAGCCTTACTAAGTCCTAGCGCTTCTGGTGCATGTGTACTGTCATGAATATTGTCTAGGGCTGTTACAATTGCAGCATAGCTAGCTTTCACTACCTTCAAACACTTCTCATGTGCTAACCAGCGGGTATCAGATGGCTTGAGCACCTTGAGTTCTGGCATATCAAAGACATGTTGTACTTCCTTCAGTGATTCTGTCCTCTTAGGCGAGTAATGAAAAAATTTCCATAAGGAAGTAAGTGTTGTGTACACATGCTTTATTCCTGGAGTGGAGTTAGCAGCTTGCACACAAGCCAACTGCAACAAGTGGCACCGACAGTGAACAAACAGAGCATGAGGAGCAATGGCCTTAATACAAGTTGGAACTCCTGACTTTTTTCCAGAAAAAGTGCTTGCTCCATCGAATCCCATTCCAATTATTTTGTTCACTTGGAGATTCTTTTCTTTAAAACATTCAATCAAAGCTGAGTAGATGCTTGTAGCATCACTCTTTTTCAAATGAATGATTTCAAGAAAATGCTCTTCAGGAATCCCATCCTCTTCCCAACGACAGAAAAGAGATAGCTCTTCAATGCAAGCAATATCTGTGCACTCATCAGCCATAATGCTGTAGTATGGTGCTTTTTGCAAGCGCTTCAATGTACGCTCTTCCACCCATGTACCCAGAGCCTCCACAAACTCAACAACAGCTACGTGGGATGTGTACGCAGCATTTTTTGCCGTGTTTGCCATGAAGTAAGCAAGAGTATCACCACCACAAGATACTACTAAGTCAACTAGTTTTTCAAAGTTTGTGGTATGAGCCATATGGTTACGCACAAGAAAATGGGTACACCTCATGAGAGATTTAACAGCTGCTCTATTTTTGAGCCTCTCTTCTTTGCTAGCTCTCTGAAGTTGCTGAAAGACAGATCCAGTTGTCAGTGTTCCCTCTGCTGCCAATGCTGACTCTTTAGCCAAACAGTGAGAACTACTTTTTTCATGGGCTTTCATTTTCTCCACACCTTTCTTCCAATTAGAAAAAGGCTTAGTCACCCATACACCTCCACTTTTCTGGCTTGGAAGTGAACTAAACTTTTTACAAATCTTACAGAATGCACCATCCCTGTCCTTATCATAGTCAAGCCAATCAAAAGTTTTTTCCCATATTTTGCAGTATTTTCTGGTGCTGGACTTACTGCAATACTTTCCTTTCTTTCCTTTAGTTGTGATACTACCACAATGCTTTTTAGGTTGACTGGGTTCTTCGCACTCAGAGTGAGACTCGTCTTCACTGCTGCCAAGAGTACTTTCAACAGAAGTAGAAGTACTAGCAAAAGACTTTAAATCCATTTTGTCCAGAAGAGAATATGACAATTATTGCATTGCATCTGACTGTAGTACTGGTAACTGTAATGGTGCTGATCTACCCTATACCACCTCCCAGCTGCTTCATTTGCAGCTGCTTCATCAACACACAGTCATCAAGCTATTAGATGCATTAATGGGGTGTGCAATGGGATGTGCCTAACCTTTGCAACTTAACCACTCAAAGTATAAGGGAATAACACTGCTTTCTTAGTCATGCAAACCCTAAAATTTTAAGGAGGACCAGGGGGGGGCCAATGCCCCCCCTGCCCCCCCTTAAATGAAGCACTGGTACACCAAGTACTACATGCGGTACAAACTATGAGTTAGAAGATAATGCAGGATGTACCTAGAGTGGTACACGAGAACTAGCTTGCAACACTTGTAGTATGATATTGACTACAAATAACAATAAAAAACTTGAAATTGTACAAACAATACACATGTAAGTCTTTAGCCCTAGCCCTAGGTCTAGCTCTAGCCCCCTAGGTAACACCGGCACTACAGAATTTACCAATCGTACCACCACTTATACTATCAAAATCACAAAATTAAATACAAGTATATATAAGTTGAAGTTGTGTTGTTTTAAGTACTACACGGTATAACTTAATTTGTGTGCCGTATAACATACTGTACCACTTGTACCACTTGTTGTATGATACTAGAATAGCACGGATAAACTGTTGCTATATACACTGTTTCATTTAAGTTATAAACATAATATGGTACATGCAGTACATTTCAAAACATGCATTCAAGAATTGAAAAACTAGTGTTACATGTGGTGCAAGTTTTACAGTTAATGGAATATTGCCTTTTCAAAATAGGCAATTTTGTTCTGTGGCATACCACCTTGTGGTAAGTGATGTACCACATCATAATAAATGATTATGCATCAAACACACTACGTCACATAGGTGGTACACCAAGTACCACATGCGGTACAAACTATGAGTTAGAAGATAATGCCGAATGTACCTAGAGTGGTACACGAGAACTAGCTTGCAACACTTGTGTATGATATTGACTACAAATAACAATAAGAAACTTGAAATTGTACAGACAGTACACATGTAAGTCTTTAGCCCTAGCCCTAGCTCTAGCCCCCTAGGACCACCTTGTGGTACGTGATGTATCCCGTCTGATACATGCATTATAAGTGATTAAGCATTAAACACACTACTTCACATAGGTGGTACACCAAGTACCACATGCGGTATATAGCTACTTGTGTTCCAACTCTGGATCCTGAATATCACTGAATAATCACTAACCTCTTAGAGAAGACTTCAGCCATTCTTGATTCACTCACCTGTACCAAATGATGAACTTTTGCTGTTGTGCTATTATTTCATACAATAATATTTTATTCTTTATTTCAGTGTTTTCAACCAAGTTTATATGAAAAATGTTTTATAGTAACCACCCTTGTAGATATGCTGTACAGATAGCTATACCACTACACAAACCACCGATATCAAGCAGACTAACTTGCAGACTATTGTGTGCAGCTGTTGGCTAATAGTTATTAAACCCCTTTGTTGTACGCGGAATCGAGTATTTGGCATTACGTGAACCTAATAACGGGAACTCGATTTAGAGTATTTTGACCGATAATCGGTTAACTCTATCCAGACTTGCTGACTGTGCATGACTGTGCAGCTCTCTGTTGTGGTGGTGGTCAGGTGTGTGGCTAACTTATGTAACAATTCCTGGAAAAAGTTATGTGGGCTTATGTAAGAATTCCGGGAAATCCTATTGCAAGTAAGTAAGCCGGGCGGGTTCCGGGAAAGGCTAAAAAAAACATAGTTGGCAACTATGAGAGTGGTACACGAGAACTAGCTTGCAACACTTGTATGATATTGACTACAAAAAACAATAAAAAAATTGAAATTGTACAAACGGTACACATGTAAGTCTTTAGCCCTAGCTCTAGCTCTAGCCCCCTAGGTAACACCGGCACTACAGAATTTACCAATCGTACCACCACTTATACTATCAAAATTACAAAATTAAATACAAGTATATATAAGTTGAAGTTGTTTTGTTTTAAGTACTGCACGGTATAACTTAATTTGTGTGCCGTATAACATACTGTACCACTTGTACCACTTGTTGTATGATACTAGAATAGCACGGATAAACTGTTGCTATATACACTGTTTCATTTAACTTATAAACATAATATGGTACATGCAGTACATTTCAAAACATGCATTCAAGAATTGAAAAACTAGTGTTACATGTGGTGCAAGTTTTACAGTTAATGGAATATTGCTTTTTCAAAATAGGCAATTTTGTTCTGTGGCATACCACCTTGTGGTACGTGATGTACCACATCTGATACATGTATACTAAGTGATTATGCATCAAACACACTACTTCACATAGGTGGTACACCAAGTACCACATGCAGTACAAACTATGAGTTAGACGATAATGTAGGATGTACCTGGAGTGGTACACGAGAACTAGCTTATAACACTTGTAGTATGATAATAACAACAAAATCTTGAAATTGTACAAACGGTACACATGTAAGTCTTTAGCCCTAGCCCTTGCTCTAGCCCCCTAGAACAGCACTACAGAAGTTACCAATCGTACCACCTATTATACTATCAAAATTCAAAATTAAATACAAGTATATACAAGTTGAAGTTGTTTTGTTTTAAGTACTACATGGTATAACTTAATTTGTGTGCCGTATATCATATTGTACCACTTGTACCACTTGTTGTATGACACTAGATTAGCACGGATAAACTGTTACTATATATACATTTTCATTTAACTTATAAACATAGTTATGATACATGCAGTACATTTCAAAACATGCCATCAAGAATTGAAAAACTAGTGTAACATGTGGTGCAAGTTGTACAGTTGATGCAATATTGCTTTTTCAAAATAGGCAATTTTGTTCTGTGGCATACCATTTTGTGGTACGTGATGTATCCTGTCTGATACATGCATTATAAGTGATTATGCATTGAACACACTACTTCGTATAGGTGGTACACCAAGTACCACATGCGGTACAAACTATGAGTTAGAACATAATGCAGGATGTACCTAGAGTGGTACATGAGATCTAGCTTACAATACTTGTAGTATGATAGCTAATAACAATAAAAAACTTGAAATTGTACAAACGGTACACATGTAAGTCTTTAGCCCTAGCCCTAGCTCTAGCCCCCTAGGTAACACCGGCACTACAGAATTTACAAATCGTACCACCTATTATACTATCAAAATTACAAAATTAAATACATCCAAATCGGCTTGTTTCCCGAAATAAAATGTTTGGAACAGATCCTATCATTTTTCAAAATCTTTTCTGTCACCCCTCTGGAAATAGCAGCCAAGTAGCCAGCCCTACGCTTCTTACTCAGCTCCAACAGGTTCTGTGGGCGTTTCCCGCTTACAACCTTGGGAATTCTGAAAAAGAGACGTCTCTATCTCTCCCTGATCGCTTAGAACAGCCGACTACTACTCATCACCAATGTTTACAGTTGTTTGTAGGCAAATGACTTTTTAAAAGCTGGCCTACTTTTAGCGAGTGATAGCAAGGGTAACCTGTGCTATTAGGTATCAATAGCACTTGTAAAGCAATCCCCAATTTTCAACTGTGTTACCCCTGGTAGTGTTTCGCGCGCATGCCAATAACAAATAACCGCGATACTCAACGGGACCCCACAAATTAATATCCCCAATATTCAACAGTGTTACCTCTCGTAGTGTCTCGCGCGCTTGCCAATAAACAAATAACTGCAATACTCAACGCGATACAAGTAAAAACTTCCCCAAGTACATCCTTACCTGTCGCATCACACCATGTCGTGTATATCTTTCTCTTCAACTGTTAAAAATGTAGCTAGCTAACTATGATCGAACAGTCAACTTAAATTTTAATATTATAGCTTAGTTATCTACCAAAATGCTTGGGGCAATTTAGCTAACATTTCATCTTATTGAATTTTCAATCTCTGCCACAATATTGTTGTAGATCTTGATAAATAACTGTTAATATGAACTGTTTTAATCTCTCTTTTGTATAATACTCCTTATTGCAAGAAATTTCTCATCAGGCATTTTCTTATGTCAGATATAAAGTAATGTTAAAACCATATGATGGCTTTTACTAGGAGTAGCAATGGTAAAAAATAAGTTGAGATCTAGTCTAAGAACTGTGGGAAGGAAGTAGCTAACATGGCACAGGTAATCCAGTTATTTTTGTCAAAACCAACTATTTGTCCACTGATTTACTGTGACTTTACTACCCGAGTGATTAGCTAGCCTACTGCCAGTCATCTAGCCGTATACGAAATAATTTGACAAAAGCCTGTAAAAGGGAGAAAAAAATAACGGGAGGAGCGACTAGTCTGGCGTAACTTTGTGAAGAAAGATGAGGACAATGTAACCACTTCTAACACATACACATTATAGCAACGTGTAGATATGCTAAAGAATAAGGGGAGATTTGTAGCAATCAATCTGAATATAGCCTTTCAATTATCTTATACTTAGGCAAAGTTAATCATTGTCATCACGATCATTATTATTATCTTATCATGATGGTGATAGTTACCGTTACAATTAACATGTGGCAGTGGTGGGATAGTTTGTCCAATGACTTGCTGCAGTTGAGAAAATGAGGGGGATGGCTGCAAGTAACTACACACTTCCATGGCCACATCCCAGAAATCCAAACGATTCAAATAAAGTTAGAGTAGCTACGCTCTAGCCACTGGACTTGGGCCAAGAAGGAAACTATACAAGTAGCTACATTACTCAACTGTTACTGGAGAAAATCAAGAAGTGTTTTTCACTTTCAATATTCAGCAAAGGTGTTATAGTATGTCAAGGTTGAGTTGGCGCGACAACAAACCTAGCAAAAGTGGAATGCAGTTGGCTAAATCGGAAACCAATTAAGGTCACTTGGCAGAGCTGCTCAAACGCGCGAAAACGTCGGCGCCCGTTGGTAAAAAATGGGGCGGGTCTAAAGTGTGAATTATTACCGTAAGTTTACCTGTTGAAATGAGTAATAAGTTAGGTCAGTTTCTTCCCAGGCAGTATCATGTTTGCGGGGCTACAACTAATCACTCTAGTTTATCCTTTATACTAGCTTATATTTGTACGCTAAAACCGTCTGAAGAGTGTGGGAACGGACACAGCAACGGCAATGGAGAGACGGAGTGTGGGGGAACGGGTCGTTGGCCGAGGTGGCGATGAGGCTTCCTTGGTCGACTGTCCCGCTCGAGGGTCGCTGCCACCAGAATCCAGGTAACGGCTCTTGCTCGTCTAGAGTAATCGGCTCCTTTATAACGCTAGGGTGGCCGGAGCTCGTCTCGCAATCGCGCCTCAAGTAATAGCGGTTTAAAACTATTCTTGAAACCCTTCTTAAAATTATTCTAGACTAATTTGACACGTGCGTGACTGGCCTATTTATTGGTCAAGGCTACGCAGGTGCCGACACAAAAGATACAAACATCGGTCACAAACATTGCATGACGTCCACTACCTACGCTAACCACAAAAATTACTCAATATAAATGCATACAAAATAATAACATCCACTGTCCGTTCTACCAGTTCATTTCTCTTCTCTCTTCTTTTGAGTCTTCTCTCTTTAATTGGAGGCCAGACCCACACGGAGGAGGGAAGAGAAAGAAGACGGTGTCTGGTCTCCAAAGAAAGCCATGAAAGTTTTGATCTGCTTCACAGAGCTCTACAGCACGATACATTTTGCTTATGTCGGAGGAAACAGCCACTGGATAGGTCCTAAATCTTATGAGAATATCACATATATTGGGATACAATGTAGGACCTACTATGAGAGTCATTGAAAGAAGAACCAGAAGTGGTCTTAGCACTGGTATCAAATACTACTCTGAGCTTTGTGGTAGAACTACTTTCCTTCACAACTCCATGCATTGCCATGTAATATGATTTTTCGGAAGAGAGTTGAAGAGCTGGAAAAGGAACTAACTTAGCATGGCCAAGATCCAAATACTCTTGAACAACTTGCTGAAAGGCTTCCCAGTTACCTCTCCTTATGAGAGACTTCTCATTGGGAAAAGAACCGTTGCAATGCATGAGCTCTAGAGTTTCCGAGTTTTGGAGCATCTGGCTTTCTGGGAAGAGTCACTTCGTATCGACCTACAGAAAATACATGAGTAGTATTGTAATAGTCAATAGAGATACTTTCTTCATGGGTAAGTGAATGGGAGTTTTCTGAGACTTCTTCAATTTCCCAGAAGCGTTGCAGAAGAGCATCTGTGTTTGGACTCGGAATGACATGAAATACTGAGCTTGAAGTAAAGTCTCGCAATGAATCATTTCGATTGTAGCGACCAATAATTGCCCAGCCAAAGACAGTATCCTTAGCAACAGGTTGGTCTTGTTGACCCTTTCTTATACCTGGAAGTACCAAATCTTGGTATATATTACAACCTAGCAACAAATCTACTTGCCAGATTGAAAGAACAATGGATCTGCCAAGTCAAGATTCTTCAAATGAGGTAAGTTTCTGAGGTGAGTTACATCAACTGATGGCAAATCACATGTTACTTTAGAGACCACTGCAGCTTCGAAATTTAGTTTAAACTGTTTAGAGTTTTTTGTGAACAATAGTTAATTTAACTATAAGTGATATAGATCCCACGTGTGCTCCCATGGCTCCTGATATAGAGACACTGTGATAAGATTTCGGCAGTTGAAGTTGTTTCACTATTAGTTGAGACACCAGAGGAAGTTACACTCAGATTTAACCTCAAGCTTAGAAACTGAAATGGTTGTCATTGGGGTAGTTTGCATTTTGTTTTTTAGAAATGCCAAGAAAACTGCAACATCTGGTACCTTCTTATAGTCTTTACTGTAAGTAAGCCAAGACTCCTGAAGTTTCTTATTTAATTTGGTTGTAAGAACAGATGTTAGAAACGGCCCTAAGTCATATTGTTTAGTATCTTTCAGGCAACTTATATTATGATCTATAGTATCTATGAACAACAATTCATCATGGGTATCTTGCTTGATAGAAGAGGATTCTATCAAAGATAGGGCATAATTTTGATGTACCAATCTTTTTTGATCATATCTCTCAACCAGCATTTGAACCAAATCATCATACTGAGTTTCAGATGAAGTTGCTCGATGAAGAAGAGGTATGACTTTAGAGTCTTTTATTGCTTCTCTTAAGTAGGTGAGTTTGCTTGCTTGCCTTATCCAAGTTTGAATTTGAGTGCACAGCAGAATCAAATATCTCCCAGAATGCTGCCCAATTCAATGGATCTCCGTGAAAGGTAGGAAGTGTCAGCTTGGGTAGTTCCACATGAGATTGAGTAGAACTGGATGCACTTGAAGCATCCCAATCCAGAGTAGTAGTCGATTTATCTATAGAACATATATTTAAAATCCGAGGTTCAAGGTCTAAAACCAACCGTCTAATGCTACGAGTTAAAGGAATAGTAGAATCTCTCAGGATATCCTCCACTGCTTCATATCGTTTCTGAAGTTTGGAAATCACTGACTGAAATGATTTCTCAGGTTGATCCTTCATTTGACGCTCTGGTGAATCCAGTTTGGCCAAAATTTGAATTGAATTTGAATGGACCTTGAAAACAGCAATCAACTGGTGAACTACACTAAGAGCTTTCTCCACTAAGAGCTTTCTCCACGGACTCTTCGTGCTGTTCCAAATTGTCAGATTCTTCGTCGTAGTTGACGTCATTGGCTAAAGTTTCAAGTAGCACGTTGGGCAATTTCCTATAGGAAGCATCGGCAGAGCGGATAGACTCAACTTGGCGCTCCAGTTGTCCAAGGTTGAGTGAAGAATAGTCTTCTTCTTGGGTAAGTGTACCCTTGTTAAAGAAACAAGTTTAAATTCACAAGTAGTGAAAATACCAAAACGAATATGAGTACGACAGTTCTTTGTTGAAGTATCCGGCTTGAAGGACCAAAAAATGTTAGGATGCGGAATGGCTAATACCCAAACCAAGATACTGTTTCCCAACCAAGTGGCTGGGCGAGCTGATGCTGGCGTAACTCCCAACCACTGGTGTCACCTTCTGAGTCAGTTCTTTACTGAATAAATAACTAAAATGTTTAATTATGAATTATAAAGAACATATGCCAAAGGCACCGAGAGCACTAAGTGAAAGAGGACTGTAGTCCTTTCAAGTAAAAGATGAAACCAAAAATAGACAGTTTAAATATGATAAGTAATATCGGTGATATAAAAACTGTTTGACTACCTTGGATGAGTTCTTTGACTGTAAAACAAGGGTGAGACAATAGATGACTAATAATAACAAGCGAGAACTGAAAACTAAAACTATGACAACTGTTTATATGTTAGGGGATATGCGTGATGAATAGTTCGAGGTAATGAAGGGCGATATGAATAGCTCGAAGTCATGAAGAACGATAATTGACGACGAGAACTCTGACGAAGACATCGACTAACTTTCGATCAAAAACTTTCCCATTTCATCTGCTCCTTCCAGGACAGTATGGATTTCTTCTTCCAAGCCTTCTAAAGTTATACAAAATGCATTATTTATGTTCAATGGTATGTTTAATAATACTTTCAGTTTTACCTTTGCTATGATCAAACTCATTGACATCATCAACATCACTATCTTCACAATCCCTTTCATTGCTAAAGTAGTCCTGAATAACATCAACTAAGGCTTCCTGATAACTATTGCTGAAGTGCAGCAAGCTATTAACAGCCAGAGTAACTTCCGTTGTGGTTCTTTTACAAGCCATTAAAAAGAAGCGCTATAAATTAACGCCCTACCCTGGAAATCCCCTTCTTTTCGCTTGTACTGACGTGGTAAATTGAATTTCTATTACTGTAAATTAAAAACTGAAAAAAGTGAGTTAACTTTAAGCGGCACGCTCTGTTTGAAAGAACGCTTTTAAGAGCTGAATCTTTGGAGAAAGCTAAAGGAAGGTACGAGATACTGTCTAGCAAAAAAATATTTTGTCAAAACTAACCCACTATCGTGTTTTGCCCATTATCTCAAAATGAAATAGTGCTCAAAGTGGGCTGTTTTCGAAGATCCTGTCACGATAGGGCAGACAAATTAAGTTTACCAGATGTGACGAAGTCTTATTATAGGCGATCAATTTTTGGAGTATTTAATTAGTAATACAGTAACACATACTATGCTGTCATAAGTTCTCTATAGCTCTAGTTTTTATCTTAGCCCGTTGAATTACATTGCTGATTTCAATGGGAAACCATTTTCTAGTTTACTGGCCAATTAAGGGTGCTGGCACCCAGCAACTCTGGGAGCCTTTAGTAGCTCACTCCAGCTGAATAGTAGCCCGCTATCTACCAAAAAGTATTTTGGGCCACGAGGGGTCGACCCAGTAACGTTGACATATTTTTAATATAAGGAATTTCTCGGAAATAATCCACAATAGTTCACGTGGTAAGGTGAGTAAATAGAAAAGTATAATAAAATTCAACAAAAACTCAACGTTGTTATGGCATGCTCACAGAAAATGATGTACAAAAAATCGGCTTCTAAACTAAGCGGTAGCCGTGCAGTACTGCCAAGAAGTCCAGAATGGTGATTGGGGTATTTCTTGAGATGCGATTGACTTCCAGTCTTCATTGTTGGTAGGTGCTATCTCCTAGCAGTACTTGCTGGGGGAAAAGCAGAAGTAAGTTTAACACGCCCTAGCAACCGGGCCTATTTGGTGGGTTTTTCAAGCTTAAGATAAGCCCCAATTGAAATTGGGACCTATTATTGTATTTGTGACCGGATTTGGGAAAATCCGCCTAAACGCGGCAAACAATTTTTTTCAGTATCACCGGGTAAAGCCTTATGGGTCGATTTTTTTCGAAAAAATTTTTATGGCAGAAATGGGTAGACACCAGTTAGCTCTAGCTTATGACGCAGTTGTAAGCTCTGGCGTGCTCTAGAACTCACACTAGGAGGCTAGAAACACTAGCCGGTTGGACTCGTGGACGGAGAGTTGCTAAGAAATTATTGGCGGGCTTTTCACTAACAGCCGGGAAAAAACTGTAGCTAACTAATTGAGGAGGCAATGTATAAATCAGTATTGCAATTTTATTGATTGTAATTGAATAGCAACTACAATATATATATATATATAGAAAGTGATAAAAATAAAAAATAAAATACTTGAGAAGTTAAGTTGATGACATGCAAGAGGTTAAGTGTAAATGTTGCACCTCTAGTCAATCCTCCAACTTTGTTACTCACTAGTAAGTATGATTTACAGTGTTACTCACTAGTAAGTAGTACATCAGCTCAGTACATCAACTCATTCAGTTCTGAAGACCGAATTATTTTTCTCCTTTAATAGTGATAGCGTATAGCTAAGCACCCAAGAAACTTAATAAGATTACTTTTAAGAAAAGCAAGCAAATAATTAATTTAGTATTGTATCATTTATCTACAGTCTTAACTCTATATCTTATCACTGTCCTTGAAATTAATTATTGTATTAACATTGGCACCTGAAGCAATATTGGTATAAGTAATTGAGTAATTGTAATGATTACAGTGACTTTCAATTAGTAATTATAATAGTAATCAATTACGAGTGATCGAAATGTAAATTGTCATAATTGTAATGGTTACAAATCTTCTTTAATTGCAATATTACTGATTATAGCTAACCATAATCTATGGGGCTGATTTATTGTAAAATTTTATCTATATCTCTTTAGTTTAGCTATAACACTCTCCGAACAAAATAAGAAAACAAAAAAGCAAGCTGGAGTCATAATTAAGGTTTAAATGATTTGAATTTCCAATTTCTATGTTCATTTTTTAAAAATGCAGGAAATTTCTTACATACACTATCCAAATCTACAACAAATTATCAAAACTGTAGGACAATTTCCTTCTTAGTTCCCAGAATATACAAATTACACTGTCAAAATGCAGGAGAGATTCTTCATATAATCATTACAATATACAAGAATGAGAGTATTACAAGCAAAATGTAGGAAGGAACGCTCATAGAGTATATTCAATATAAAAATAAGTGCATCAAAATGTTGGATATTTCTCACATTGATACTCCAAATATGAAAATAATAGCAGCCATGTCTTTAAAAATACTTACCATAATTTTCATAAAGTAAAAAGGGTTCTGCAAATGCAGGCCATTTACCTCAATGAGATACCAAACTTAATGATAAAGTGAAAGAAATTATGATGAAGACAAAATACATAAAGGAAAGTATTAAAATGTAAGGAGTATCTCTGTCTGCTATTTGTTTGCAAGAAACTCACACATATGGTCACCATAAAACTTTTCATATTGGTTGTAGGAAATTTTCCTGTACCATGAAAGTTTGACGAAATATGTCCCTTTAGCATAAAATTTCCTCTACATATTTCACAAGAAAGATACGTACCCTTGGTGCACCAGAAAATTTCCTGCATTATTTTTTTGCAGGAAATTTTCCTGCACTTATTTTGCCAGAAAATTTCCCACATTATTTTTTGCATGAAATTTTCCTGCATTTAATTTGCCAGAAAATTTCCCGCTTTATCTTTTTGCAGGAAATTTTCCTGCACTTATTTTGCCAGAAAATGTCTTGCTTTTGTTTGCTAGAAATAAGCCATGGAAACACTTGAAGTGAGACAGCTTGAAAGAATACTTTCCTTGGAGAGCTTTTTGAAGGGTTCCTCCAATCATCAATCTTTCTTTTTGGCCGTTTAACTTTCCCAACTCATATCTCCTTAAAACATCCTGCATTTTATGATAGACTGCAGCAGGCTGTAGTGCCATCTGTATGGCCTGCTCTATAATTGTTTGATTCTGTTAAATACAGCATATAATTAAACATAGATAGCAAAAAAAATGACCTTACAATTTGGGAAGTTGTCAATAAAGCCAAACATTCTTGCTGAAATGCAATATATTTTTTTGAGTGATATCTCTCCCTGGGTAAGTCAGTTTTACCATCATCTGCCCATAGCAAAATGCACGAAATATAACTTTCAACAACATGCCGCCAGTTCTGCAAATCCAGTGGAACATTGAATACTGTTGAATTTGTTGTGCTGCTTTGCCAACATCATGACCGCCATCCTTGGAATGTCATTTCCATATATTTCCTCAATTATCTGTGTCAATAGGAAGGTAACCCACAATGTGTAGTAGTACAGCTTTGTTAAATTGGTACCAAAGAGTCAAAAGAATCTTCCTTATGCTTAGTATCACAGTATAAGACACAAACTGTTTACAAATTATTCCTCCCACTACACTCATTATTTCCTCCTTTCACAAATCTCCTCCAGCATGATCAAATTTCAGTCGGCTCAACATGTACATAGTGTGGTATATATGTGTGTGTGTATGTGTATAAGAATGGGTATAACATGTGTGCATGGATGTACAGTATATGTCAATCTCCCAGAAGCCAGCCCATGTTTCTAGAGGATATCCAGCCCAGCAAAAAGACAAGCAGTAGAAGTTAATGCTGAGCACCAAAATAATAATTAAGTCCTAATTAATAAATGTGGGCAAGCAGTAGAAGTTAATGCTGAGCACCAAAATAATAATTAAGTCCTAATTAATAAATGTGGTTTACTTGCATGGGGACACTACTTTAGCACAAATACACACCATGTAACTATTCATTGTACACTATCCCAAGCACATGCAACCCAAACAAACATACATACACAATAGACCCACAATGGCTATAAAAAAAATTAGTATGATTAGGTTGTGAGCATAAAGCTTATATCAATTATAATAGTAAGATCAAAAAGAAAGCTTCCATCATTGGTTAAGTTTCCTTGATTTAGCGCTACTCAATTCCAGTCAGGTGTTTCTCGGATCAAACAGCAATTGAATCTTGGCAAGTTTTCTGTCAATGCATGGTAAGGTCAATATCCAAGATATAAAAATAGAAAAAAATTATTTCCCAATTGCTTTGCATATGCATTCCCATTCTACTATGAAATACACTTAATATACATATTCCCTACTATCCTGACAACAATCTAAATAGCTACTATACATGCTTGTCAATGATACCACAAAAACGAAGCAATAATAATAAATAAAAAAAAGAACACATGATATCTCACTTATTTGATATGGAATTTTTTCTTCTAGATCACGTTTTTGCTCTTTATACCCTTTCTTGGTCATCTTAGCATTAGGTGGATCAATAGCTTCAGCAGTACTTCTGCATCTCTTCCTTCCTTGTGAAGAGGCTGGATCATTAGACAAAATTGATGTCTCCATCTGTGGCTTCATTGTCTTTGAAGATAGACTGGCACAAAAGGTCATCACATCAGAAAGATAAGGAGCCATTTCCGCACCGAAATCATTAGCATCCTTTGTAAAGTTGGCAAGTCGGCAATTAAAACTATATTTATTGCTCCCATCTTTGTCATGACCTTTACACTGAGGAAACAAATAATCAAACAAAATGTTGATGGTAGCTTGCTAGAAACACACAGACATTATGCTAGCTTAGTAAGTTGCTGTCGTCTTGACTAGCCGTGGTTGCCGTCGTCTCTCTAGCCGTAGTTGCTGTCGTACCGTCGTCTCTAGCCGTGGTTACCGTCGTCTATAGCCTAGTTGCTGTCGTCTCTAGCCGTAGTTGCTGTCGTCTCTAGCCGTAGTTGCTGTCGTCTCTAGCCGTGGTTTCCGTCGTCTCTCCAAGTGTTGCTACTTGCTGAGTTTCATCCGTTTTGGTAAGAAACTGGGATAAGAGATTCATGCTAGCAGCATAAATACAAGTTATGAGATTCATGCTAGCAGCATAAGTACAAGTTTTAACCACAAGGCTCAAAGGTAGCTGGCACAGAGAGGACAGGCTTTTGGTGGGATTTTTTTAAAAATTATTCATGACATTTTATTTTCCACCATAACTTTGTTGTTGTTCGTCCAATATCCTTGACTTTGATGCCAAAAGACAGCTTATTTTAAAGGGCTTTTCGGTCTACTAAGGAACCCGAGTAGGAGTAGCAGTCTAAAACAAAGAGTAGGAGAGGGTCTCGTAACAGGGGGTGGAAGTAAAATTAGGAGCAAGAATTTAATTTCCTGTGTCAATATAACTTTACTAGCCTGATTTCTCCTCCTCAGAAGAAGAGCTGAACTAAAGAAAAGCATGACAATTTCATATCCTGGTGCTGTTGAATCTTGCCTTAGCTAGTAAATCATGTGGAAGCAGCAGTTAATAAGACGTAGGAATCAGACTGTGGTTTAGTTTGATAAATAGCCAGAAACCTGTCAGGATACTCCTGGATCCGCCACTTTTATGTACAACATAAGTGTTCTTTGATCAATGATTTGGTTGTATAGAGGTAGAGTATTCCGTCCTCCTGCGCCCAAAGGGAGCTGAAACCGCGAGGCTCAAAAGCAAGGAACGGAGAGTTTGGTGAGTTCAGGTTACTATTGACCAGAGACTGTCATTCATTAATATGTTGCTGTTGTTTTGAATTATTTCAAGTCAATACTATTAACCCCCCTGGATTACACAGCACATTTGGAAAAGGATCCACAGCAACAAGTGAATGTGTTTCGGGATTTTTGTTGGAGAGAGTGGAATGCAATGGAAAGTAGTATCGAAGAAGATATAATAGTAAGGGGAAATTTTTTTAGCTCTCAAGAGTACATTGATAATTATATTTTTGTTCCTACCCTTTAAACTTTAAATCATGTTATTTACTGTCACATCTCCTCTTTCTTTAGTGTATGTTTTAATGATGTGATTCATTTTATTAACTGCTTTCCTCGTATTTCAGAAGGGAAGAGAAAGGCTTGGTAAAATATCATTTAGAAGTATTAGTGAATCGAATCGCATTTTTCATAAATCTACACATGCAAGCCATGCCAAGCCGCCAAATGCTACCACATGCAGCAAGTCAAGTTCTGACCCACTAGGCAATCAATCCAACATTTTTGCCGTACGAAGTACATGATGTCATTCCAGGCGGAGGAGAGAGCACCAACGAATTGTGTCAAGATGTGATGGAATGGCTAAAGAGAAAGAACTTGAAATATGCTAATTCTGGATTGAAAGCTAAGTTGTTTGTGGGGATCTCACTGCGAAAAATGGGTGGAGAGAGCTCTTGGATCACAAAAGATAAAAGGCTTGATGTTGGTATTGTTTCTGAAAGTGAAAAATATCCACTTGTGCAAATTGAGGTGGAATCCAGTCGAAATGAAGAAAGCACGATTATGAAGTTGATGTATGGATTAATTGATCAATTACGGTACTATAAGAACAAAGGTGTCCTTATTTCAGAAGTTAGTGGATTTTTCATTCCTGTCAATCCTGGATATTTCAAAAAGGTTGTTTGTTCTTGGAACGATGCTCAGTTAACCTATATTAGAAAGTGTATTTCATTAAGAAAAGAATAATTGTATCCCGAAATTAGGGATACTTTTAGGAATCAAGATGTTGTCATCGATGATGTGTTTTCAACAGAACTTGTCTTTCCACTAAGTCGTGAATTTGTGAAACATACGTTTGGTCAAGATGCAGAACAGTTGAGATCGGGGAATTCGATAGTTATACTGTGCTCTAATGAAGGGTATGTTTACAAGCATGTCTTTTCCCAAAATGAATCGGATAGGTTGATTCAACTACGTCTTTCAGACTGTTCCTTCCAATATTCTTCTAAACCATGTGATATGAAGACATATGATGGTAAGACATATTTCCAATATAAAGCTTTGAACGTTCCAGCAACTAAAGAAGAAGCACGTGCCGCTCTACGTACATTTGTACATGATTTAGTTGAAGCAATAACAGAATTGCATGAAGTAGGTTATGCCCACCTCGACATTAGATTGGAAAATGTATGTTTTAGTGAGTGTGGACATGCAATACTTATAGACCTTGACAGATCAGATGAGATAACGTCGTCTTCGTTTGATAACTATGGAAGTTCACAAATGTATCAAAGTGAAAATGACTTGTGGGTGGCAGAGAATTATGATTGGAAACAATTATCTATTTTGATCCATTACATACTGAATGAAGAGATAGTGGACTACCATGGAATTCAAATATTCAGGGATACATATTCGGATTTGTTTCTCTATACCCTGTTCAGTGAAGGTAAACCATACATGTGCATTATGTTTGCTCTTTGTCATAATCATTTGTTGTGATCTTTTGCAGGGAAATTCGACAAAACTTTATATGACCAGTGGATGAATAATTTCACTTAAGCTCTCAACTAGAACAGTTCACTCTAGTCAATATGTTTTATTCTTTTTTTTCTCTCTATTAAACATTGAACAGATATAAGGAAATATTTAGCTCTCAACTAGAACAGTTCACAAGTTAATATGTTTTATTCTCTTTTTTTCCCCTCTCTATTAAACATTGAACAGATTATAAGGAAATATTTTATGCTACATGCATTAGAACAAATTGGCACCTTCATGTAACCAATTTGTCCTAATAATTGGTATGATTAGTTCTGACGGTTAACGACTACTTGAAAATAGCGGTACTCTATGTAACAGCAGTGGTACATCTCTATAACTAGCTCTACTCTATGTAACAGTATGTTCTCGTGTAACATGTAAGTCTTTAGCCCTAGCCCTAGGACCACCTTGTGGTACGTGATGTATCCTATCTGATACAAGCATTATAAGTGATTATGCATTAGACACACTATTTCACAGAGGTGGTACACCAAGTACCACATGCGGTACAAACTATGAGTTAGAAGATAATGCCGAATGTACCTACAGTGGTACACGAAAACTAGCTTGCAACACTTGTAGTATGATATTGACTATAAATAACAATAAAAAACTGGAAATTGTACAAACAATACACATGTAAGTCTTTAGGGTACGTGATGTATCCTGTCTGATACATACATTATAAGTGATTATGCATTAAACACACTACTTCACATAGGTGGTACACCAAGTACCACATGCGGTACAAACTATGAGTTAGAAGATAATGCAGGATGTACCTAGAGTGGTACACGAGAACTAGCTTGCAACACTTGTGGTATGATATTGACTACAAATCACAATAAACAAGTTGAAATTGTACAAACGGTACACATGTAAGTCTTTAGCGCTAGCCCTAGCTCTCTAGCCCCCTAGGTAACACCAGCACTACTAAATTTACCAATCGTACCACCTATTATACCATCAAAATTACATTATAACTTAATTCTTGTGCTGTGTAACATATTGTACCACTTGTACCACTTGTTGTATGAGACTAGAATAGCACGGATAAAGTGTTGCTATATATACTTTTTCATTTATCTTGTAAACAAAATATGGTACATGCAGTTGCATGTGGTGCAAGTTTTACAGTTAATGGAATATTGCTTTTTCAAAATAGGCAATTTTGTTCTGTGGCATACTACCTTGTGGTATGTGATGTACCACATCTGATACATGTATACTAAGTGATTATGCATCAAACACATTACTTCACATAGGCGGTACACCAAGTACCACATGCGGTACAAACTATGAGTTAGAATATAATGCAGGATGTACCTAGAGTGGTACACGAGAGCAAGCTTGCAACACTTGTAGTATGACATTGACTACAAATAACAATAAAAAACTTGAAATTGTACAAACGGTACACAAGTAAGTCTTTAGCCCTAGCCCCCTAGCTCTAGCCCCTAGGTAACACCAGCACTACAGAATTTACCAATCGTACCACCTATTATACTATAAAAATTACAAAATAGAATACAAGTATATACAAGTTGAAGTAGTTTTGTTTTAAATACTACACGGTATAACTTAATTTGTGTGCCGTATAACATACTTTGGAATATAGACTTCATCACCATTGGGTTGATTTAGAGTTTGGAAATAGCAGTGAAGTAATTTGTGGAAATTTGGGCATGGGATGCAATGAATCCACGTGGTATGGAACTATTGATGGGCACCTTCGTGGACAATTGCCAGCGAGTTTACTTCCAGTAGTTTCAGTAGAACAAGAAGATGATGATAGTAGTGAAAGTGATGGTAATACCGTGGTTGTGGAAGTAAAATAACACAGTGTACACTCATCCCAGGCTATAGGTACGGTTGTCCTATCGTCATTTATTGAACATAATTTACATACGGATTTGAATTCTCTGGTCCCATGCATTCTAATAAACTGCTACACAGTGCAGATATTGATGTATGACTATGTGGCAGACGTACTGTTGATTTCGGATAGTTTTATTTTCAGGCAAGGCGATAGCATTAATAAGGAGAGTATTCTATTGTTGTGGCTCTTTATTAATCACAGGTAAGTTGTAAAAATAGCAGCTAGCAGTGTACAACTTGTATATGTTAACAAGTTAGGAATGCATATTAGTACATAGTTTGCAAAAATTATGAAAAAAAATGCTAAAGGATTAATAAAACAGTTACGATTAAGTAAATATTTATTTCGTTCAAACTTTTGTATTTCTTAACCCTCTCGTTCCCGAATTGTTTGGACGCGCGCGGAAAAATCTAATCTTCCACCGCGGAATAGTGCATTACCGTTTTATTTTTTTAACTCGATGCTGGCTGGGAAAACCCCATAGCAACCATATATCACTAAATAGACCAAGAGTTTGGGATTCCCCTCACTTTTTGATTGAGAAAATTGAATAATATTTAGGCCCTCTACTAATACTTTAAAAAAAAAAAATTTTTTCCCCAAAAAATTCCACTTCTCCCATCAATAAAAATAAAATAAAAAATAGAAATAAAATTGTTTGATGTATTGTATACCAATATTATATTAGTTCTACAATAAAATATGTTGTTTGTTGTGCTTGGTGCTGATTGTGATCATGTAGGAGACATCTATGAGTGTCCCCACGGAACATATGCCATCGGACGTCTAGCTCCACTACAAAACAATTTCATATACACAAAAACACAAACAACAAAGATATTTGTAATACAAACAACAAATTATTCATGATCCTATATAATTGCAACTTTATGATGTATTGTATGCGGTTTCATACAGGATTTTTGTTTGGGGTGGGGCTCCCAGTGTACTTCGCCACACCCATTTTTTTGAACCTACACTACTTTGATGCACATCTTTGCATACGAGTCTATACTTCACACTGATGATCAGTGTTCGGTCCTATGCACTAAATGGCTCAGTTATGATAGGAACATAATGGGATACAATATCAGACTAAAAATAAATGCTTCCAAAATGTTTTCAACTCCCAAAATTCTAGGGGGGAACCCAGGGCTAACCTCCCACTGTATGAACCCCTGGTATGTATACTCCACACTGTCCATGAGATAAACAATCGTTGTATTGAGAGTGTGTAATTTGAAAATGAAAAGCAGTACAAGCACACACGTGGAATTCAACCGGCATGGATGGTGTCACAGACTGAACGATCCCCCCAGGTTAGGATTGACTGGTGTACACACACACACACACACACATGAAATTCAACTTACATGGGCATAGTAGCACCGATCCAATAAGATCCAGAGTTCCCTCCCAGGTTGGATCCGGAAGTGCCGCATACTGTTTGTCCACGGTTGCTCTCTCTCATTCCACAAACGCACGCACACACATATACACACACACACACACAAGAAAAAAGAAGCTACAGGTGAATATAGATCATAAAAATAAATTTATAATTTATTATACATAAATTGCCTGGTGTACACACACACACACACACACACATGAAATTCAACTTACATGGGCATAGTAGCCAAAAAGATCCAGAGTTCCCTCCCAGGTTGTATCCGGAAGCGACGCATACTGTTTGTTCATGGTTGCTCTCTCTCTTTCCACAAATGCACGCACACACACATACACACACACACACAAGAAAAAAGAAGCTACAGGTGAATACAGATCATAAAAATAAATGTATAATTTATTATACATAAAATGACTGGTGTACACACACACACATGAAATTCAACTTACATGGGCATAGTAGTCATGATCCAAAAAGATCCAAGTTCCCTCCCAGGTTGTACACGGAAGCGCCACATACTTTTTGTCCACTGTTGCTCTCTCTCATTCCACAAATGCACGCACACACATACACACACACACTAGAAAAAAAGATACAGGTGAATACAGATCATAAAAATAAATGTATAATATAAATTGACTGGTGTACACACACACACATACATGAAATTCAACTTGCATAGGCATAGTAGCCCCGATTGGAAAAGACCCCCCCCCTCCCCACTTCCCGAGTTCGTTCCCTCCCCAGTTAGATCTGGAACTCCACGCACACATATATACATCGAGTGTGAAGCTCCACTACAACACCACAAAAACACAGACAACGACAACGACAATAACAATACATATTACAACTTTTGGGATGTTCAGGGGGGGGGAGGGGGGGGGGGGGAGCAGCCACAAATATCAAAGTCTGTGGTCCTTCACACAAAAGATTATGGAATATCAATGGGTGTGTTGTCCTCTTTCTTCCACTCTCCCCCTACCTCATCCACCCGACTCTTCTTCTTCGGTTCCCGCCTTCTCCGACCGCGAGGACGTCCAGAACTCGGAGCAGGAGGAGCCACTTCCTCTTCTTCATCACTGGAACCTGCTGCCTATTCGTGTTTCATCATTGGAAGATTCAGGTCCGGTATCCTCTCCTTCATCCCTGGAAGACTCTGCTCCTGTCGCCTCATCTGCGTAATCGGGTCGCTGACTGCATTCACATCTGGTCCTAGTAGTATATGTGGTAAAAAAAAATTTAAATTTTTTTGAAAATTTGAAATTGTTCAAAAAACCACAAGCCACTTTCAAATCTCAATACTAAATAAAATGTATATATATATATTATAGCTAAACAGCTTACTCTATCTCAATATAGCTATAAATAAGTCCTTTCCACAACAGAAGCTTGCTATTTTTCAAGAGAAAGACAAGAGAAAGACAAGCTTACCTCGATCATCTTCTTGACTCCCATTTTCAGTGTCAGAGTTGACGGGGTCTGGTCTACCAATCCTGATACAGGGCCTCCTATAGCTCTAGATGTCGTCTCCCTACTCTCCGCTTGATCCTGAGTCGCTAGAGTCAGCATCAAGCAAGTCTAAAACTTGCACCGCATTGTAACTTGTAGACGCCATCTTCCAAAAAATGACTTTGAAAAAAAAATATTTTTTTGCATAGTTACCGGGGTCACACGACACGCTCACTTTTTTCCTATGATGTAATTAGTATTACCTAAGACTGTACGTAATAGGGAGGTCCCAAGTTGAACTGGCGATTTTATAAAAAATGGAGAAGACAGTAAGTCAAACCGCAAAGTCTTGGTCGGCAAAGAAGCGGTTGTTTCAATGTGTTATGGAAGGCTACTGAGCTCAAGCAATTTTTTGCTGCTTCTACAAAGCTCTGGAGATGACTGGATCCATAAATGAAGCTGCTGTGAAGAAGGTAACTTTTTTAAAATTCGACGGAGAACCGATGTTTGTTTTTTTTGCCGAGGAAGAAATAAACGCAACTGCTGTGAGGTACTGTCGAAGCAGTCCTGGCTGAAAGCTATTTTAGATGCTTCTCCAATGCATTGGGCACCTGTGTATGCAATCTGAAGGTTCTAGCTATGAAGTAACTATTTTTAAAAATTCATAGAAGCCAACCGGTCTTCACCCGCTTTTAAGCGGGATTGGGAACGAAAGGGTTAAATTCCATATTTTTTTAAATTAATTCTAGAATTTTTCTGAAAGAACTTGGAACTCCTTTACAAGCCATTCCGACATCAAACATACATCAGTATTTATCAGGAGCTGGAGTCTTAAATGATTTTAAATCATTCAATGAAAAGGAAATTAATTGGAACTCGGGTAAACATGGATATGGCTCATGCGAAGAATGTTCAAGTGAACATATAAGTGAGAGTGAATGTTTCAAACCATTTGTAAAGAAGAGAAAAACTGTCGAACACTAATGTCATTCTCATTTTTTATTTCTTATATTTCATTTCTTTTCTTAAAAATTGTATTGCTTGTTCGCTGTGTAACATTAAAATGTATTTTTAACAATTCCCATATATTTGTTTAAATCAAGGGGAACTTGATAGATACATAGCATGAGGCATTCTTTACACAAACACACTACACACATTAAAGGAGAGAGGAGTATGTGATTTGAGTCAGCGGTTGAAGAACATTCAGTCAAGAGGATGATGCTAAGTGAAAAGATAGTCATAGTTTGCTGTCAACATGGGGTCAGTGGTTGAAATTATAGTGTCAGGGACTGCCCCCTAGAGATCCAGGATGACATCCCAGACAAGCCAGATAGCAACCCTAATGGACCGTGACGGTTTCAATTCAGAATTAATGGACCATGAACGATTCAATTATTTGTTGTGACAACATTCAATTAGCTAGATTTGTGCATATATGCCAGTGATGTTTTGTAAGGTAGTTCAGTCTAACGATTGTTGGAATGGCTACACATTGATTCTCCAGATTCAAAGAAATACTTTATCTTTAACCATTGTTGACCGTTGACTGATAGACTAGATCTGGTGTGGCGGAAGCTCACTGTAATTGATAGAGCAGACTCCCGCTACAGTTGGTGGCAGCGGTACCTTCGACTAGGAAATTTCATCGACATACTCTACTTTCGATTCAGGACTGAACTTGTTGACAGAAGCACCTTTGACAGGTTATCTTCGACAGATATTCAACTAGTCAACAAGTGTATGTCCTGGGCACTACGATCGAAACGAATCTATAGCAAAGGACTCAGCAATACCAAGCGTTGTAAGGACGACAACACCGAACTGGGAAAAGATATTGAAACGGAAGAAGGTGAGCTTGACAGTAGATCGATAATGGCAGACACCGAAGTGAGCGAGGAAATATCTAGAATTGAGGAGAGGCCCACGATGGAGGACAGGGCAACGTTGGAAGACTCGGCGACTCGCATCGACCCTACAACCGACTTGCTGGCGAAATTGTTCCACGAAATGCACGAAGCTCGCTCAAGAGATGAAGACCGTCGGCGTCGTGAAGAGGAAGCAAGGGAGAAACGTTGGCAAGACTTTATTGGAAGTTTTATGGGTGCCACTTCCCTCACCGCGCCTGCCGTACCAAGAGAATCGGCCTCAACAGCTGAACGGGACATTCCTAAGTTTCGTAGACTAGATACTGTTGGAGAGGAAGACATCGAAGCATACTTCAGTGCCTTCGAAATGCACATGGACTGTTATGGAGTACCAAAAACTCGGTGGGGCAGACATTTGGGCCCCATTCTGAACCCTGACGCGTCTGAGGTATATCTGGCGCTCAACTCAGATGAACGTAAGGACTACGACACGTTGCGGAAGGCATTGTTCAGTCACTACAATGTCAACAAAGATACCTACCGTCTTAAAATGGACAAACTGAAAAGAAAACCCGGTGAAACTTGGACTGTCTGCGGGAAGCGTTACCGCAGCCTCGTGAAGAAGTGGCTCGAGGGATGTTCGTCGATCGATGACGTCGTGGAACTCCTCGCTAAGGATGGTGTGACCCGTTTGATGCCGCGTTCCATCGCCAACTATGTTAAAGACAAGAATAGTGCCACACTGCTAGAGGTGACGACGGAGGCGGACGATTTTATTCGCCATCGCGGTTGGAACTTTGATCAAACAGACAAAGCTAACTCCTCGTCGACTGGGAAGTCTCAGCCAAGAGAAGATTCTACAGGTTTCCAGAAGACAAACAGTAAGTCGAGCGAGACGAGAGACCCGAAACAACAAAGCTCCATGTCCCAAGCGGGAAAAGACACTCGGACAGCACAGGTGACAGCGCAGACTACTTCGTTCGGCAAGAAGTTTATTGACCCGAAATTTTTCGACAAAGACAAAGGACCTCAGTGCTTCAATTGTCACCAATGGGGACACAAAAGCCAGGAGTGCCCACAAAAGAGCTGTTCAGTGATCTGCAGTCCACCGACACAACAGTCAGTACCTTGGCACATTTCTCGGTGCAAAATCGGGGTGCACGTCTGTAACCTGGTTTTGGACTCAGGAGCTGATACGACTGTTATCGCGGCTGACCTTGTTCCGGTAGCGTCCTACACCGGAGAGACCCTAAGAATAGCTGGAGTACATTCGATTGGAGTTGAAGTTCCATTGGCTAGAGTAAAGATCATGATTGGAAATCAGAAGATATGGCTAAAGGCTGCTGTAGTGGAGAAACCTCCGCACGATATTCTCCTTGGAAGAGATTGTGAGAATTTGCAGCAACTTCTTCGTGATGCTTTAGAACTTCAAGCCGAGGAAACAAAAGAGACAGTTTCTGTGGTCACCAGACAGCAAGCTAAGGCGGAGCAGAAAGAAATTACTCGCGATGAGGTGGCGGTATCAGAAAGGGAGGATGAATCCTTTCCATTTGGCGCTGACTTCGGTGACTACCAGAGTCAGGAAGTCAGATTGCAACAGCGGAAGACCAGAAAGCAAAAGCGACAAGATAGACTGAAGATTTTTCAAGAGCAATCTGAACCTCTAGAAAGTGAGGAGTCTTTGGGCAGACAGGAATTAATCCAAGACCAACGAAATGACTCAACTCTCGACTACGCACGCAAAGCCGCTCAGCAAGGGCAACAAAATTTTGAGATTGACGGCGGCGTATTGTTCAAAGTGGAGAACCCAGACGGTGACGAAGAGCCAGTCAAACGATTGGTGGTACCGAAGAATAGACGAACAAACCTTCTGTCTCTGGCCCATTCGTCTCCATTTTCTGCTCATCTAGGCAGAAAACGTACATTGGAACGACTCAACCGACGATTCTACTGGCCAGGGATGAGTACAGATGTCAAACAGTTACTACAAGAATGTGTTGAGTGTCAAAAAGGTAATCGGTCAAAACTAGGCAAGGTTCCACTGATTAATCTACCGGTAATCGGCACCCCATTCGACCGAGTTGCAATGGATATAGTTGGCCCTTTACCGATGACAGAAAGGAAAAACCGATACGTGCTAACATTGATGGACATGGCCACTAGATATCCAGAAGCCTTACCCTTACGTCGAATCGACACGGAGACGGTAGCGGACGCACTCATCCAGTTTTTCGCCCGGTTTGGATTACCGAAGGAGCTACTATCAGACAGAGGTTCTAACTTCACATCGCAGCTTATGAAAGAAGTTAACAAGCGGCTAGGAATCACTCAAATATTCGCATCGCCCTATCACCCAGAGACCAACGGTATGCTGGAACGTTGGCACAGCACGTTAAAAGCGATGATGCGGAAGTCTGGAAAAGGTCGAAAAGAATGGGATTTACTCCTGCCGATGCTACTTTTCGCTTACCGTGACGCTACGCACGAAGCAACGGGATTCTCGCCATTTGAACTGCTCTTCGGTAGACAAGTACGCGGTCCACTCGATCTGGTGAAGGGGCAATGGGAAGGAATTGAAAATTTCCCACTGTCTGTCGGTAATTATTTGTCTAACCTCTACGACAAAATGAAGTTGATGGCCGACATAGCGAAAGAACGTGACCAGGCAGCGAAGCAGAAGTACAAGGAATTTTATGATAAGGGAACCAGACCTAGATTTTTCGAAGAAGGAGAGTCGGTTCTGTTACTGATGCCAGATGGCCATAGCAAGTTAGAGGCATGTTACTCAGGACCCTTCACGATTGAAAGGAAAGTATCACCAGTGACGTACCAAATCGCTACCCCTGGAAGAGGAAAGAAAAGCAAAATAGTTCATGTGAACCTGTTGAAACGGTGGACAACGCCTACTGCGAAAGCGTTAGCGGTGTCTATCATTCCTGATGGTATGACTGAGGACGAAGGAGAAGTTGTCTTGTTGGATGATAAAGGTGCCAACAATCCAATGTTTGGAGACAATTTATCTCTTGAACAGAAAGAACAAGCAAGAGCACTTCTAGATGATTTCTCTCAAATTTTCAGCTCGACCCCAGGTTTGACGAATCTAGAAACCCACGAAATACGTACCGGAGTGGCCAAGCCGACTCGAGCACCGATCTACAGGATACCTCATGCGTTACTCAGCCAAGTACGACAAGAACTTAAAAGTATGGAGGAGCTTGGCATCATAGAAGTGTCAAAAAGTGCATGGTCTTCGCCACTAGTCACTGTCAGAAAAAAGGACAGTGGAATACGTCTTTGTGGTGATTACAGGCGTTTGAATGCCATTACTGATGATGATAGATATGCAATGCCAAGACCAGAGGAATTGCTAGATCGTATGGGTCAAGCGAAGTTTATCAGTACACTAGACATGATCAAAGGATACTACCAAGTTCCAATGAGTATGAAAGATCAGGAAAAGACGGCCTTCTTATCACCCTTCGGGAAATACCAATTCAAGAGGATGCCGTTTGGATTAAAAAACGCGCCTACTACCTTTCAACGGCTTATTGATCGAATTTTTGATGGCATGCTGGAGTGTGTGGCGACCTACATTGACGACTTTGCTGTTTTTTCACAAACATGGGAACAACATATTGCCCATTTGGAAGAAGTGTTTGAATGATTGACCAAGGCTGGACTTACACTGAGAGCAGAAAAATGCACCATTGGAACAAACAAATGCAGTTTCTTAGGACATACAATTGGTGGAGGATGTATCAGACCACTGGAAGCGAAAATCTCTGCAGTTACTAATTTTGCAAGGCCAACAACCAAACAAGATTTGAGAGCTTTCCTTGGCTTAACAGGCTACTACAGAAAATTCATTCCCCAATATGCCACTAGAACTGTGCACTTGACAGATGCTCTGGGAGGAAAGAGACCAGACAGTTTGATTTGGACTGACAAGATGGAAAGTGAATTCATAGATCTCAAGTCAGCTATTACCAGCAGACCAGTGCTTAGATCGCCAGATTTTGAGTTGTTTTTCATTCTGCAAACCGATGCATCACTGAGAGGTATAGGAGCAGTCTTGAGCCAAGTTTTTTAACATGAAGGCGAGCGACCCATAGCATTTTATTCAAAGAAACTGAATGGAGCTCAAAGGAACTATTCAGCCACAGAAAAAGAATGTTTGGCCATAGTTTCAGCAATTCAACACTTTTCAATTTATTTGATCGGTCAGAACTTTGTCCTTCAAACAGACCATAAGAATGATTGACCAAGGCTGGACTTACACTTACAATGGAGAACAGCAACCAAAGGCTTATGAGATGGTCACTCTCTTTGCAACCTTATTATCACTTCACGATTGAACATCGACCTGGAAACAAGCACACAAATACGGATGGATTGTCCAGGCAACGATTTGTGGAGCCAGACACCAGAGAGGAGGGGGGAGGTGTCAGGGACTGCCCCCTAGAGATCCAGGATGACATCCCAGACAAGCCAGACAGCAACCCTAATGGACCGTGACGGTTTCAATTCAGAACCATGAACGATTCAATTATTTGTTGTGACAACATTCAATTAGCTAGATTTGTGCATATATGCCAGTGATGTTTTGTAAGGTAGTTCAGTCTAACGATTGTTGGAATGGCTACACATTGATTCTCCAGATTCAAAGAAATACTTTATCTTTAACCATTGTTGACCGTTTGACTGATAGACTAGATCTGGTGTGGCGGAAGCTCACTGTAATTGATAGAGCAGACTCCCGCTACATATAGGATGAGGAGTTATAGATGCAAACAACACTTTGTTGGGGTTTTGGGGGGCCAGAAAGAAGAATTTCCAAGTTTTAGAGCTGTAGCTCTAACCACACACTTGGAAATAATATTATGAAGCAAAATATGTTTGTGCATGTAAAGCAATGTAAAGTATGTATAAAGTGTGGTGACTCTGCCTTATGTAATGAAGCACGTATGTGCTAATACGCAATAATATCGTAACGTATTTATAAATCGTACAAAACTAATACATTAAAAGATTAGAACATATTAATTTCACAGATACAAATTACGCTATTTGTATCTATACCCACCGTAATAAGCTCAAACTAAATTATTTAAAAGCAATCGGTATGCCTCACACAGCAACCCGAACATTTTAATGATTGACGTGGCGTATTTTGTCCTGAAAGAACCAAGAAAAAGCAACAATTAATGGATGCAAGAGAAAGAAATAAAATTCTCAGTCACTCTACAAGAGGTACTATATTAGCTAATCAGGTTCCACAATTTATTCTTTGTTATTGTTATTAGCTGCGCTGAGAATTATCAACAAAATTACCAGGTGTCAACACCAATTCTCCTGAGGTACACAGTTTCCTTTTGCCTGAGCCAACAATACACTCAGTGGAGTTGTACTTAACGAGATTCTACTGTAAAGCTTAACTGAACGGTTACGTCTCTTCCACAAAGTAGGTGGAGCTCTAATAATTTTCAGAAATGATTCAACTTTATCATGCTAAGATGATTAACTCTGTAAAAGTCTAAAAATGTACCATTACTGTTACATAAAGTAGAGCTAGTTATAGGGATGTACTACTAATAGTAGAGGTAGTTATAGAGATGTACAAGCTGTATTAGTTGTATTAGAATAGTATAACACAGACAACTGTTGCTATGTGCAGTTTTTCATTTAATTTATAAACAAAATGTGGTACATGCAGTACATTTAAAAACATGCAATCAGGTATTCAAAAACTAGTGTTATGTACCAGTTCTGATACTATTTTATGTAACAGTTGTGGTACATTTTTATAGCTAGCTCTACTAAATGTAACAGTAGTGGTACATCTATATATTATAGCTTTGTCTGTTAGCTAAGACAAGATATTAAAGTTGAAATAGTATTAACTGAAATACTTTAATATTAAACATCTTTATCAAAGACATAAAATACATAGTTATAACAATAGTTTTTGTAATTCCTTACATATTACATTCTGAAATATTTCTTATCATGTACGATATAAGACAGTCTACTGTAAGAGATGGGATGGGACCATGCTTGCAAGCGACTTTTCGAAAGACTTCAACTTCTTTCTTCTCAAAGTTCATTCTTAATTTGTACAGTTGAAGTGGAACAACGTGATCTAAAGAAAGTCCATATACAGATATAGTCTTTAAGCTATGTAGGTGGACATCACAGTTTTGACACATTCGGTCTACTGACATTGACAATGTAACCATCATGTCAGCCAAGATCTGCTGTTCTAAAGACTCAGCATCATGTGTATTAATTTTATTCTCAATATCGAAGGCAAATTTATAGTCATCTTCTTCCAGACTTGGAGAATTTGGTCTATATTCATGGTATTGTTGAATTAAAAACGCTTCCGAAGTGACCTTGCGAAATGCAAGAATGTCTCCACCCCCCCCCCCTCGAAAAAGGGGAATATTTGCAATTGAATGCCCCTTGCTCAAAATCAAAGACGTCTTCAAACGATTTAAGTGATTTTACCATTTCACGTGTTACATCAGCTTCACGATTTTTTCGGTAAATATCGTGCGTAAGTTCGTCTAAACATTCTTCAATGTCAACAATCACACATCGGTTTTTAACTTTAATGGAACACTTGTTGGGAAAAATATTCTTCCAGGTGAGGTGTCTCTATTTAGAAATACATCGTCAGAAAATAAAAGCTTCTCAAGTCTTTGATTAACAATTAACTGAGACAAAAACTCATACATTGGTGAAATGTCTGAGCATGCGTGTCTAGTTTCAAATTTAAATACATAAATTCTTTTTCCACACGATGTTCCTCTTGCTTCAAATATTCCATTATTATCAGAGAATACATCTTTACCAAGATATCCATTCACAATTGATGTACGAAATGTTTCATGATCAGGTACCTTCGTCTCTGCTTTATTAGGCTTCAATCCCAAGTAGAAAAAAGTAGCATCAACTGTCTACAACAAAAAATGCAACCTATGAAACACAATCGACCAAGTCAAAAATACACATGCTACTCTCTGATCACACATTAAAATTGATTAATGCATAATATTTAGACAGTCACCAAAATATCCTTGATACTGAAAATAACTATGTTGTGTGCATGTGTCCTCTTCATCAGCCCAATGACAAGTTAATAACATGACTAATAAATATGATATTGACTACAATTAACAATAAAAAAACTTGAAATTGTACAAACGGTACACATGTAAGTCTTTAGCCCTAGCCCTAGCCACCTAGGAAACACCGGCACTACAGAATTTACCAATCGTACCACCTATTATACTATCAAAATTACAAAATTAAATACAAATATATACTAGTTGGAAGTGTTTTGTTTCAAGTACCACACGTTTGTATATAACATTGTACCACATGTACCACTTGTACGACAATAGCACAAACAACTGTTGCTATGTGCACTTTTAAATTTAATTTATAAACAAAATATGGTACACTTTCAACTTCTTCCTCTTCTACTGCAAACACTATTCTTTCAGGTCTCGTTTTTGAAAGATTAACAAGAAAAAGCTCCTTCTCAAATATTGATCTAAATTACTAAATAAATAAATAACTAAATGAAATAATTCATATAGTGTCGACATGCTATAAAATAACTATTCTTTGAAAAAACAGCAACAAACCATTTAAGATACAACTACTACCTCTGTACCAGCCAGGAGCTAAAAATAAAGGAGTAGAAAGATTTGGTATGGTGTAACCCATAAAAAATTCTGGAATATTAAACTACATAAAAACATAATTCAAGAAAAAAGGCCACTAAAATCCTGTCTAACCAAAACCTGAACAAAAATTTTCAGAGTCCTGAAGGCAGGCTTAATCGAGCATTTTGTGCTACACGAGCACACACACCCTACCCTTGCGTGACAACAGACCCTACGCAGTGACACTAACTTACCATTAATAATTTCATTGGATTAGAAGGTGCCACGTTTTCTTTTCTCATTGCATCCATTATATTTCTTGCTTTCTCAACTGGAGAACGCACGCCAGCTTTACATAAAGCAGCAGCTATCTCCTACAAAATGCATAACAGACTACTCCCTCATTTCTGTAATACACATATCCTGTGTTCCCACGTGTTTTCTTGACCATTTTGTGTATTTGTACTACAATGCTGTTAACTTACCTCAATTGTACATGAATTGAATGGGAGAGTACTCATAGCTTTAACTAACAATATTTGCAAACTCTCATCATCACAATAGAGATCACCCATAAAATCTTTCCATGCTGGGAATAAAAAAGAAATTAATACTCATGCACAATACTTGACAACAACATACCTTGCGAGTCAAGTCTAATTCTCTTACTTTTCTATGTGAACAAGACAACAACATGAAAGAATGCGTGAGACTCAGGCATATGGTGAGAGTTGAGAGCTCTGCACCTGCCCCACCTATTAAATACACTTTCTATACCTAGGTATACTTACTCTTACAGGAGAACAAATTAATGCCTTATATTTATTCTCAGTAATCTCCTTCTCCTTCTCCGATTTCTTTAGAGCCGTCTCTAGATCCTGAATTTTATTCTGTAGAGCCATACTACACTAACGACAGCAGGTGTTGTGTTCCGCCACTTCTCTAGTTAATGCACACTTTTAATATAACGGGCATGCGCGACTTTTGTCAATTACAATATTACCGCATAATAGCACATGCGTGCTTCATTACATAAGGCAGAGTCGCCACACTTTATACATTGTATTACATGACATGTACAAACACATTTTGCTTCATAATATTATTTCCAAGTGTGTGTCTAGGTTCTGCTTTGCATGAGGGTAAAGTTAACATAACGAGATTCTACTGTAAAGCTTAACTGAACGGGTTACGTCTCTTCCACAAAGTAGGTGGAGCTCTAATAATTTTCAGAAATGATTTAACTACATCATGCTAAGATAATCAATAACAGCTGGCCTCGCTGAATTGCCCCCCCCCCTCCCCCGTCATTACTTTTCACTGACATTCTTGTACCATAACCCCCCCTCCCCCGTCATTACTTTTCACTGACATTCTTGTACCATAACCCCCCCTCCCCCGTCATTACTTTTCACTGACATTCTTGTACCATAACCCCCCCTCCCCCGTCATTACTTTTCACTGACATTCTTGTACCATAACCCCCCCTCCCCCGTCATTACTTTTCACTGACATTCTTGTACCATAACCCCCCTCCAAAACTTAACAGTTTATCCGTGCTAATCTAGTCTCATACAACAAGTGGTACAAGTGGTACAATATGTTATACGGCACACAAATTAAGTTATACCATGTAGTACTTAAAACAAAACAACTTCAACTTGTATATATTTGTATTTAATTTTGTAATTTTGATAGTATAATATAGGTGGTACGATTGGTAAATTCTGTAGTGCTGGGGTTACCTAGGGGGCTGGAGCTAGGGCTAGAGCTAAAGACTTACATGTGTACCGATTGTACACTTTCAAGTTTATTATTGTTATTTATCTTACTACAAGTGTTGTAAGCTAGTTCTCGTGTACCACTCCTGGTACATCCTGCATTATCTTCTAACTCATAGTTTGTACCGCATGTGGTACTTGATGTACCACCTATGTAAAGTAGTGTGTTTAATGCATAATCACTTATTAAGCATGTTTCAGATGTGTTACATCACGTACCACAAAATGGTATGACAGAATAAAATTGCCCGTTTTGAAAAAGCAATATTCCATCAACTGTAAAACTTGCACCACATGTAACACTAGTTTTTCAATACCTGATTGCACGTTTTGAAATGTACTGCATGTACCATATTGTTTTTATAAGTTAAATGAAACAGTGTACATAGCAACAGTTTATCCGTGCTTTTCTAGTATCATACAACAAGTGGTACAAGTGGTACAATATGTTATACGGCACACAAATTAAGTTATACCGTGCAGTACTTAAAGCAAAACAACTTCTATATACTTGTATTTAGTTTTGTAGTTTTGATAGGGTAATAAGTGGTACGATTGGTAAATTCTGTAGTGCTGGTGTTACCTAGGGGGCTGGAGCTAGGGCTAGAGCTAAAGACTTACATGTGTACCGATTGTACACTTTCAAGTTTATTATTTTTATTTATCATACTACAAGTGTTGTAAGCTAGTTCTCGTGTACCACTCCAGGTACATCCTGCATTCGCTTCTAACTCACAGTTTGTACCGCATGTGGTACTTAATATACCACCTATGTGAAGTTGTGTGTTTAATGCATAATCACTTATTAAGCATGTATCAAATGTGTTACATTACGTACCACAAGGTGGTATGCCACAGAACAAAATTGCCTATTTTGAAAAAGCAATATTCCATTAATTGTAAAACTTGCACCACATGTAACACTAGTTTTTCAATTCTTGATTGCTTGATTTGAAATGTAATGCATGTACCATATTTTGTTTACAAGATAAATGAAAAAGTATATATAGCAACACTTTATCCGTGCTATTCAAGTCTCATACAACAAGTGGTACAAGTGGTACAATATGTTATACGGCACACAAATTAAGTTATACCGTGTAGTATTTAAAACAAAACTACTTCAACTTGTATATACTTGTATTTAATTTTGTAATTTTGACAGTAGGTGGTACGATTTGTAAATTCTGTAGTGCCGGTGTTACCTAGGGGGAGAGCTAGGGCTAGGGCTAAAGACTTACATGTGTATTGTTTGTACAATTTCAAGTAATTTATTGTTAGTTTTAGTCAATATCATACTACAAGTGTTGCAAGCTAGTTTTCGTGTACCACTGTAGGTACATTCGGCCTAATCTTCTAACTCATAGTTTGTACCGCATGTGGTTCTTGGTGTACCACCTATGTGAAATAGTGTGTTTAATGCATAATAACTTATAATGCTTGTATCAGATGGGATACATCACGTACCACACATGTGTACCGTTTGTACAATTTCAAGTTTTTTATTGTTATTTATAGTCAGTAAACACAATCTCAGAAACTGTGTCCACCGGCAGCATACACCTTCATAGTTCTGCAGACATGAAGATCCATGACTCATTGTGTTCATGGCAGCAGTACTACCTGGTGCTGTCATTCTTGATGACTGGTAACCTGCACGCCGATTACCAACGAGTAGGAGGTTTACTAGGATTCCCAGCATGCTTGAGTACCCAGTGGAGTAGGATTGTGAAGAGGTTGGAGGAGATTGTCTCTGAATTGGCAGAGTGGTCCTGTAGTCAGGTAAGGAAGGAAATAATGGAGCGAGGCGATAATAAGAAATGGATGGCTTCATTTGATGGATTTTACCTGACTCGGGGCCACTGCTCCAATAACTCGTCCGCCACACTCCATGACTACTCCACTGGGAACATCGCTTGGTTTGCTCATAGAACTAAACGTGGTCCAGGGCATATTGGACTGGAACTTCAGCTGGTGCTGAGCCGAATATGTTGGATGAGCTTCTTGGAAAGGCAAAGGAGGCAAGGTTTTCCATCAAGGAACTTGTCTGTGACAAAGACTCCGCAACCAACGCTACATTCTGCCGGTACTTTCCGGAAGGGATGATCTCATACTGTAGCAATCACAGCACCAAAAACATGCACAAGGCATTAGAAAAAATAAAGAAATACAAGTGTGAGGTAATCATGTATGTTATTAATTAAAACTATATATATTTACCTTATATCTGATAACATAAAGTGTAAAACAGATAACTTCCGTTGTAAGAGAATGGCGGATGTTGCACTGAATGCCTGCAAAACATCCCTAAGCACCCTCATTGCTTCCGATAAAGTCCAAGAGGCAGAAAACCCTTTGCAGGCTTTTTCGAATGGCCTAATGAATTTCGTGCAGCATTATTGCCTTGACAACCACACGTCATCCTGGTGCTACCATCATAAGGTAAAAATGAATTATGTCATATATTGAAAATACTACCTAAAGAGATAGAAGAAAATATCATTATTGCCGGTATTAGGTGAATCCTGATGGAACTCCCTATTGATTAAAGCACCATTTTACCTGCAAGTCACAGGTGGCAGGATTTTCTAGTCTTTTGGAGGAAATGTCCATATATCCTCAAGACTATGTGTCCGACCATGGCAGGTTGACCACAAATACAGTCGAAGGGTTTCATGGATTGGCGCTCATCTACCGTGACAAACGGACCGACCTGTCGCACACCCATTACGCGTGTAAGACAAACATGGCAGTATGCCACAAGGTTGGCTGGAAATAAATATATATAATATATAATATAAATCATATATATTTGCATAATACATATATAAAACAATGAAAATGAAAACAGCCGCAACGTTAATTTATACTAATATTGAAATAGAATCTTGGAAGGCTTTCTGCTTTTGAAAAATGGGAGTGGACATGCCTGAAAATGCAGTCGCTTCCATATTAAAGGAACAACAAGAGTGGGTCAAGAAGTGCTCCAAAAGGTCTAGCAAAGAATACCTCCACAAACGGTAAGCATTATTATAGTATGTCCAAGTTGAGTTTGCGCGGTAAAAACCGTTAATAACTTTTGAACGGAAGTAGCTACGCTTCCGGGGGTTTGTACCATTCGAAAGCTCGTGCCGAAGCGGTCCAGAAAATTCCCTTTAAAAACTTCTGAGCCAGCGGGAAAGTGCAGTTTCAAAACTCAATAGAAAAGTCTATGGGAATAAATAAAACCACACGTTTCCCGTGCTACACGCGGCGGGATTTAGTCACGCGCTCAAACTGGGCCAAATACGTGCGCAGTACCTCAGAGACAATTGTAAAAAAAAAGCAGTCGTAGTTTGGTGACTTCGTTTCTACCCCTCTGCTTGACATTCTGGTTCATTTGAGGCTCAGGAATTTGTTGCTATTCAAGGCTACTTAGCAAGAGCAAGCTACAATGTGAGGTACGTTTGTATCACGGGTTGCTTGTCCACTCAGATTTTCTTACCTGTTTAAATAGGGCCTTTTATTTAGAAACTCAGCCAATTTACTGTTTGCTGACCAAGATAATAAGATATACAATTCATCATAGACTCTATATGCCACTATTTATGCTTTCGCTGTCCATTACTCCTCATGTCTATATAGGTACAGTTCTCTATGGTTATGGTGATGCTATTTACCACCATCCAAATTCAACTGCTGCTTGTATCTACCACAATTTCATGTCATCATAAAATTATATAATATATATATTGTACATGTCATTATAAAATTATATTAATTGTCTTTTTTTTTGTATAATTTAAAAAAAAGTTGAAATTTAACAAGTAGATAGAAAATATAGTAAAATCATGAATAAAATGATATGAATGATTCAGTGTGAAGGACAAAGTAATACTGGAATGTGTCTGGCCATAGCTAAAGTGTAGGTGATTTGCTGGATTCTTCACATTACTGTTGAGTACTTCAGATTTTCGTCACATTAAGAAAGTAAAAATAGAGTTGAAATACACGCTTAAGCACACAACAATCAGACTTACTTGAGGAGGTATCCAGCCGCGGTCCTGTGCTTCTTTCCTTTAAGTTTTGTAGCTCCAGATAACCCTCCGCAACCTTCAACCAGTTTTAGCGCACAACTAGAAGCTCGTACAAACTATATACTACGAGTGATTAGTTATAACTGGGCATATATTGAATACAGCCACGGAAGAAACAGCCATAGCTTCTTTTTCATTTCAACAAGTAAACTTACGGTAATAATGCGCACCTCGGACCCGCCCCGTTTTTACTGTGGGCATTGACGTTTTCGCGCGTTTGAGCTACTACTGTCATGTGACCTTAATTGGTCTCCGGTTTCGCCAAGTGCATTCCTCGTTTGCCACATTTGTGGTCGCGCCAACTCAACGTGGACATACTATAATATGATTTACTAGTGGCTAGTTTCCCAGCTGTGCATGAAAAACTATCTCTTGTAAAATAATATTGGCATATTAATAACAGAAACTTACAGAAGAAGGCAAAGAAAGCTCGGTATGAGCTCGAGAAAACGTTTATGGAGAGGCTACGTGGAGCAGGATGCAATGTTGGGGAGTATACTGGAGATGGGCAGGGTGAGTTTGTGCCTGCAGAACTCCATTCTGTTGAAGAAGGCACTGGAGATGCTAACCCAGAAGCAGAACATCGAGAGTTGGAAGATGGTGATGATGATGGAGATGATAATGATGATGATGGAATTGACCTTGACCATCACCCTCTTCTTATCTTCTATGACTGTGAAGCAACTGGGCTGAGCATCTACAATGACCATATAACTGACATTGGTGCAAAGGTTGTGGCCTGTCCCACTCCACTGCGGCAACCAACATTTTCCAGTCTTGTCCGAACCACTAGACATATTCCAGCACCTGGTAAAAATAAAAATATATTACGTCATGAATGATTATCATGGACCTATTTTATAATAGTGACCAGAATCACAGGTATTTCTCAAGCCATCCTTAGGAATGAGCATGTGGTAATGCCACAATTCCTTCAGTGGGTAACCTCGGTTACTGCTGAGGTCAGCGACACCACAAGTACCACCCACTTCCCTGGTATTCCCATTGACTTTTTTTTTTACCAAATATTATTTATTACATTTTTATTTTATATGTATGCAGTGTTAGTTGCCCACAATGGCTTCAGTTATGACTTCCCGATTTTATTTTCGGAAGTTGAAAGCCAACAAATTCCCTTGTCCATCTTTCAAACACACAATATTCATTTTAGTGACTCACTGCCACTTCTGCGTGTGGTAATAAACTTTAGCTACTCTATCAGAACATATTTAATACAGATATGTAAAACTTCTATTGTAGATGAAGAAGGATGGTCATGAACATCTAAAGGGAACTACTTCTCTGGCGATGGGCAAGCTGCACAATAAAATTGTGGGAAAGGATTTTGAAGGCAACTTAAAATTGTTGTTTTTTGTGAGTATTCTTAATTTTTAATTAATTAAATAGGAGCACATCGAGCACTTCCAGACGTCCTAGCATTGGAAGCGGTACTCACCCACCCCTCCATAGTCAACCAAAGGGATTGGGCAACTGCATCACGGCATCGCAAGCTACCCGACTTGACACACTGGGCATTTCCTTGCAGGATTTGGTTGAAGTAAGGGACAGCACTGATAAGGAAGGGTTTCTCAGAACTCTGAAAGACAAAGGTTTGAGAAGTAAAGTTTTGAGGGACAAGTTACATCAGGCAGTACTGCGGTTAACTTAGCGTGGACAGGAATATCTCACCAACTTGTCTTGGTAAGTTTTCATTTCTATTTTTACTCTAATTATTCTTGCCTATTTATTGTACAGTGTTCCAGCCAACATTTCAACAATTTTAGTTCCCATGAGTAATGCCTCCAAGTGGCGGGAATGGAAACACTGTTATTTTATCATGGTGGCTAAATTACTCACTCCCAAAAGGAAGAATTACTCACTCCCAAAAGGAAGTTACTTGTCTTACTATTCTTAAATGGGCCGGTGAAAGCAAAAACCAACCTTAGGGTGAAAGCAAAATTTAGTGGTAGAGCGAAAATTTACTAAGTTGGGTCAATTTTTGCCTTTTGGAGTTTAGGCCATTTTCTTGTAGTTTCAGCTCTCTACTTTCCATTGCACTATTTTAACTGTCATACCATGCTTACCAAGGATCTAATGGGCAGTTCACTACATGTGGTCTACCAGCTCAGCTGTTAGCCACATTGTGGTCTACCAGTTCAACTGCTGATAAAGCATAAATGGGCATTTATAAGACCACAGCCACATTGCAGCTGTATGAAAAATGGCTAGTCAATGTGTAGTTAGTGCTGTTCTTGCTGATTAGGAGGTTTTGGAGCAAATTGAGCAAACTGAACGTGAATTTTATGGTGCTGATTCATCTGAAGAAGAGCTACCCCCTAATCCATCGGTTGGTGATGATGATGAACTACTCTCACTCAGTGAAGATGAGGCTTCCACCAGACAAGGAATTAGCTCTATGAGCATGCCAACAGGGTCTACTATTTCAGGACCTAGTGTCACTCCTGCTCCTGATGAGGAGGAGATAACCAGAGAATTTGAGGAAGGTTGTGGGTGTGCTGAAAAATGCTACGAAAAATTTAGTGTGTCTGAGATTATGTAGTTCAGACTGAGTATGATGGAGCTTTCAAAGAGTGATCGGGATATGTTTTTGATGGGAAAGCTTCAGGTTCTGATCAGAGACCCCTGCACTGTCTCTCATGCCCGATCATCAAAAGCAGTGAAGAAACAGCGGCTTACCACTGCATATATGCTTTTGATAGCCGGAATATTTGCCAAAAAGCATTTTGCTTCATTCATGATATTAAAGAGTTCACTCTTCGTGCTCTCAGAAAGCACATTATTGAAGTTGGGCCTGTACCTAGAATACCCGGTTCAAAGGGACGCAAAGCCTATAATGCTTACCCTTTTGAAGTTGTTGAAAGTGCTGTAACATTTATAAAGAATTATGCTTCTGTGTTTGGTCTTCCTCAGCCAGCAGCTCCACGTGGTAGAGCCAATCAGGCCCCTACATACTTTCCAGCTCACCAGAATCACAAGATAGTTCATCAAAAATATCAAGAAGCATGCACAAGTGAGAATAAACCCTTCATGCAATACCAGAGCTTTCTTGATACCTGGCATCAGTGTGTACCACACATTGTTTTTATGACACCCCGAACAGATGTATGCCAGTCATGCGAAAATTATCGTGTTGCCATTCAGCGAGCTGTGACTGAGGCTGACAAGAGAAGACTGTTGGTGAATTCAGTGCACATTCGGAATTAGCACAGAAGGAACGTGATGCATACTTACTGGCTATAAAAAAATCCAAAGAATCATCTGCAGCTGCTGGTGAAGGTAATACGCCAACATTTGCCCATCTGACCTTTGATTTTGCCCAGCAAGTATTCCTCCCTTATCATGCACGTCAGGTTGGTCCTCTCTATTATGAAGTACCAATACGTGTTCAAATCTTTGGTATTTGTGATTCACAGCCTCTTCAAGTTAATTACCTTTTTAATGAGAAAGAGACCATTGGTGTTAATGGATCGAAATCTCATGGTCCAAATTCGGTGATATCTATGATACATCACTATCTTGAAGTGCATGGCAAAAAGAATCCTCGGTATCAGTTCCACGCTGACAATTGCGTGGGACAAAATAAAAATAAATCAGTTTTGGCCTATTTTATGTGGCGTACTTTAGTTGGTTTGAATGAGGAGATAGAGTTGTCATTTATGAGAGTTGGGCCCACAAGATGCATAGTGGATGCTTGTTTTGGGCTTCTAAAGAAGCGTTATAGATCATCTGACTGTGATATCATGGAACACTTGAAGAGTACTATGGAGCTTTCAGCTAAGTGTAATTCTGTGCAGCTTTACGATTGGGAATGGAGAGAATGGGACAAATTTCTAGCTACTTCTTTCAAGTTCTTACCTGGAATTAGGAAAATTTATCACTTTCGGCTTTCCAAAACATCCCCTGGTATTGTATTTACCTGTACTACTTGTGACTCTGCTGAAACAGAATTTAAACTTACTAAACGTGGTGTAAGAGTTGACCGGTTCAAAGCCGATCGGTTACCTCCAGTGCTACGCCCTCCACGTCTGTCGAGTACACGGGCTCATTGCCTTTATGATGAAGTCAGGCAATTTGTTTTTCCAGAATTTAGGGATGTCTTATGCCCCTGCCCAACTATGGACTAATGACATTCTAGTGGTGCAGAGAAACATGTTATCAAACTTTAAACTGCTGTTTTCTCATAATCAGTCATTCCTAAACATTATGATATTCACTTGTGTATCCAAGAAACAATTGAGTATCAGTGTCTAATATTGATTTCCGGGACTCCTCATTGTACTCTAGTTAAGATACAATACCTTCGGCAGGTACTTGTTCCTTGCACACAAACAGTTTAGACCTGCAAGCACACAGAAAGCAGTAACGGCCCTTAGCAACCATAAAATTAAAATTGCATGGGCGGTGTGCAGGCACCCTTAAAGACAAGGTGAAATTGACATGTATTGTCTAGCCATAATTTTATGCTAATATTGACTGGTCTGTAGTGTCATTTGCCATAAAGCCACTATACAAATTACGAATAAAAAAAAATCTTTGAATAATAAATTATATCATTTCAATATTATTTTAGGGAAATATTTTTCAAGTTGAAAAATAATGAAAATTGGTGTAAAACTATTTTTTAAGAATTTTTGTGGAATACAGTAGAACCTCCCTTATCCGGACTCCCAAGTTACGGGCACCTCCCTCTACCGGGCAGCTGCTATGTACCTTGTGGTTAGGTAAAGTATCCCAACTAGCAAATTTGACAGCTGTTTTTGGATAGGCAGTTCAGCTGGCAGCACTATTTTGAATGCATTCTGAGATATGGGCAAATCTGAGATACGGGCACCCCTTGAAACCAAGGTGCCCGGATAAGAGAGGTTCTACTGTACCTACCTGTTTAATTATTTTATACTAAAACTTATTGTTAGGATATAGAAAGGATGGTCAAGGATATTCACCAAAAACAGTTAAAAATTGATGAGAAATTGGTCCTCATATTGTCTACCTTGAAAAAAGGGATAAATTGAATACATATGCAAGGGAGAAGACTCCTGAAGCTAGGTTTATCACTGTAAGTTTTTGTTGCAATATCAGAGTAATACACACCATAACTACAAGATTTCACTTGCAGTAACCTTTGGAATTACCAAGGCAGACAAATATGCATTTGCTTTATTGGATGCCCTCTTTTCAGAGGATAAATTGGCTAATTCATGTTACAAAGCTACTGATCGAAGCAAGAAAGGTCCACTTAATGAAGAAAAAATTTATCTACTCAAAGGTCAGAATGAATTGTAGCCTTTTTGTGGGAGGGAGGAGTTAGCAGAATTGGTTAAGGGATAGTAAAAGAGGATGATGCAAGGTTGAATTAGTAGTAGAGTGGGGGGAAGGAGGAGAAGAATGCACACAGGACAGTAGAATGTTATTGAACAAATATGATTGGCCTTTTTACTAAGTAACAAGAATATCTTAATGTTTGTAGATGTGTTGAAGGAATTATTTGGGCCCAGTGTACTGGAGGGTGTGGAGGGCCGAAACATAAGAAAATGTAACCAAAAGTGTTTGGACACAAGGAAAACCTACTTAGCCAAAGTTAAAACTATTCCAAAAGAAAAAGCAAGAACTTCTTATAATGTATGTAAATTTTGTTTTGCAACTCAGAAAAGACCTTATCTTGTAATATGTTATTAAGATTAAGTACAAACTAAAAAATTATTACAGATTTTTGATACACGAAAACAAATTCTGACAGTCAGTCGACAGTCGACGTCTACCAGGATTATTCGAGAGTGGCTTGTAATTGTGTAGGGAGTTACGCCCCGACATAATTTTTGGTCCTTCGAGCCGGATACCCCTAGTTTGGAAGACGAACCTTACCTAGCTCTCCCTCATTTTCAACTGTTTACCAACCTTCACTTCGTTCATCATCTCTTCGTTCAACTTCGTACCTAACCCTTTTGTTTCACTTTGAACCTAACTTCATTGCGTTCATCACCTACCTTCTCCTTCGTTTCGTTCATCAACTCTTTGTTCAACTTCGTACCTAACCTTTTTGACTAACTTCTTACCTAACCATTTTCGTTTCACTTCGTACCTAACCTCTTCACCTCGCTTCTACCTCACATTAGTTTCTTCGTGGACTCTACCACAATGCCTCTTGCCCTGGAGGAGGAAATCAAGCAAATACAAGCTCTAATGGACCCGGCTAAAGTCCGTGCCAAGAGGACTAGCCGGAAGGGACAGTTGACAAGGATGGACGCACTGATTCGTTCTCTACTCGACACACCGCTTGCCTCCATTCGCCCTGGAGACGTTATAGACTGACTAGAGGAAGCCACCCGCTTATCTTCACTTTTCGATACCCTGCAAGAGAGGTATGAAGAACTGTCCAGTGAGCTGACTGACTTCAACCTTGAGGAAGAGGTAGCTCAAAGTGAAATTGTCCGCTCAGAGAACAATGCTTCTATTCAAAGGCTAAAGATTCTTATGGAAGAAGTACATATTTACTCTACTGGTGTTGTAATTCTAGAATCCTTGTCTGCACTCCTAGACCTTGAAACACCTTCTTCACCTGTCATCCTTTCTGAATTTAAAACACTAAAATTACAGATTTCCGAGTTTAGAAATGATTCTTTGTTCTATTCATCTGATGGAGAAATTAGTAGGCTCCGTGGCGAAATATCTGCCACAATGAAAGACATCAATGAAAGAATTTCCACAGCTCAGAAGGTGTTCGACGAATCCAGTAAGTGTCATGATCTTAAGCCTTCCGATATGTGTATGAAACCTATTGTCCAGAACTCTTCTAAGTTAACCCTTGATCTTCCCAAATTCTCCGGAAAACCTATTGACTGGATTCATTTTAAACTACTTTTTACCGCGGCTATCGACAAACATGGCCACGGCCTCATTGATGAGGAAAAGTCGTGCCATCTCTTGAAAGCTATGTCCAGTGAGGAATCCAGACGTATTGTACAATTTGCGTCTACTGGCAAGGATGGCTACAAGGCTGCTCTACAATCTCTCGAGGACGCATACGGTCGCCCACGTCTAGTCTATTCCCATCACGTCAAAGCAAATCTAGCTAATGACAACTACACTTATGACCGTAAGAGTGTTCAACGTATGCGGGGAAACCTGGGAAATGCACCTCAGGGGCTTCGAACGCTGTAATGGCAATACCCTCGAACAGTTTTTAGCTACGGTTGTAACAGAGCGCTTTGATAAGCGTATGAAGCATGAATGGTCTACCTATGCCTCTGATTATACCGACCCACCAACTATTCGAGATGTTCTAGATTTCTGTAGGAAAAGAGAGTTCAGCCTGGATGATGATACTTCTTTCAAACCTCTTACCTCTGACCAACAATATAAGAAATTAAATTCATCAGCACCTACTCCTGTGCAGAAGAGTCGTCCAGTCTACAAAGTTGGCATTAACTTGTTTAAGTGTGCGGTTTGTGAACATGAGGGACACTCTCTAGCTAAGTGTCAAACCTTTTTAAGTTGGGATCCGAAAATGTGCACTTGATCTGCAGGATGAGCGTCTTCTGGCTAAACTAAGTTCTAAAGATATGGTTGCACAAGAAGCAAAATATCATCCGAAATGTTTAGTTGCACTGTACAACATAGCAGCAGCATTGCAAGCAGCTAAAGACTTAGACCAGCATGATGACAGGGGTAACAAAGTCAGCCATGGTATTGCCCTCGCTGAGTTGCTAGCATACCTTGATGAAACAAGAATGCATGAAGAAGCTGCTCCTGTTTCAAGCTTTCGGATCTTGTCAAGCTTTATAGCTCCCGTCTACAAGAGCTAGGAGTGAAACAGCATACCCGTCAACACAGTACAGAGCTGAAGAACCGCATTCTAACACAAAATCCAAATCTTAAAGCCAATAAAGAAGGAAGAGATGTACTCCTTGCTTTCAACAATAACTTGGGTCCTGCTCTTAATAAGGCATGTGATATGACTGTGATAATGAAGCTGTTTGTCTAATAAGAGCAGCAAAGATTGTGAGGAGAGACATGTTTGAAATGCAGGCACACTTTACGGGATCATTTGATCAAGATTGTCAAGTGAAATCTGTACCTCAGTCCTTGTTGGCTCTGGTGAATATATTCACAATGGTCCTGGTATCAACTCACAGAGGATGTCACAAGCAACCCAGAGTACAGCACAACTACTACAATATAATAGTTCTGTTTGTCGACGAGCGAAAAGTATTGGAACACACCATAACAAATCAAGAGAAACACCCCTTCCCAGACTCACAGTGCATGCAAGAACACAAAAAAGTGACTTGATAGATGCTCTCTTTGATCTCGGGCTTTCCATCTCCTATGATTGTACCGGAAATAAAGATGAATAGGAGTGATACACAAGTAGTGTTCAAAATAGTTAGATAAGTTAGAATGAATCAGATAAAACAAAACTATGGCAATATAAATATGTTTGTTTGACATCGATGAACATCGACAAACAACAATATAGCCATTGCTGCGCAGGCGCATCAACTTCCAGTATCTTCTGAAGTCCTCTTTTACAAGGTTTCTTCAGCCTGAACAATGTCAATTTTTTTGTATAATTAAAAAAATTGAAATTTAACAAGTAGATATAAAATAAAATTATGAATGATATGAAAGATTCAGTGTGAAGGACAAAGTAATGCTGGAATGTGTGTGGCCATAGCCAAAGGCGTAGTGAATAAAATGGGTGTAGGTGTGTTCAGGACTGAACAACCGCTAGAATGAACACTCTACTAGTAACTGTCATACGCACACACTCCTATGCTCATCCTGTCTAATTATACATAATGTTATTCATGAGTACAACCCACTGATGGTTATGTCACTGTGCGTCATATATAAGTCGTTGTTAAATTGTATATGACTTTAACTTTTGCCATGAACCTTACCTATTGTGCATTGTGCGCTTGCGGAGTTCGACTTTAGACTGAACCAGGCCAGCAATGACGGCAGAGTATCCGTCTTCCTGGCAGTTACTGGTGCGTGGGTTAGCGTTCACTTAGGATAGGTGTGGCCAAGGTTCTGGTCCTTCGATTAGCTCAGGGGTCAACAGGGCTTGAGGCTTTACAACCCTTAAACAGGTGAATAAAATGATACGAATGATTCAGTGTGAAGGACATAAAGTAATACTGGAATGTGTGTGGCCATAGCTAAAGGCGTAGGTGATGGTGATGTACTGGATTCTTCACATTACTGTTGAGTACTTCAGAAACTCTTCACATAAAAAATATTACATGCTTAAACCCGCAACAATCTGAGCTACTTGAGGTGGCGTTCAGAAGCAGTCCTTCGCTTCTTTTCCTCGAAGATTTGTGCTACTTTAGTAGCTCCAGATCACCCTTTTTGTGGTACACTCTGGCCTTTTACCGCTAGGTAATCCTCGTTAGATACGCTGCCACCAAACGACTGTGCGATGCTGTTTACAAGTTGCCAGAGATAGATTTTAATCACAAACTTGGCACACACAAACACAGAAGTGACCCAACTTGCGGTTACCCGGGAGTTTTATTCAGTGAATGATTTCAATCCATTTAAAATGCGGCACTTAGACACACCCCCAAAAATATTTTCCCCAGTGTCAATTTCCCTAGCAACTAGTGCAATAAGAATTCTATTTTTAAGGGTGCCCGCACACCGCCTACGCAATTTTTTGTTGATGGTTGCTATGCACGATTACTACTATTGTATACTTACAGGGGCTTCTCCACTACAACACAAGGACAAAGTACCTGCCGAAGGAGCCGCTCACTAATTTTAGAGCGAATCTGGAGGAAATATCGGGGCCTGGTTATAAAACTTTGAGCCACTTTTTTGGAGCGGTGCTGCAAGTTAGAGCTCCGCAATTTGGTACACTATTAGCCAAGCCGCTACTGTACTGCAGGACAGAGAGTTTTTTTTTATTTCAACATTACTTTATGATTTATTCGCATTTTTTTCTTTTTATAAGATATTAAAAAATTCAACCTGTAGTGCACTTCATTTTTTTGAGTTCTACCCGTGTGCAAAAAAATATTGTCATTCTCGTTATTAGATTCCAAGAAAAACTGACCCAAAAATTGGAACTTCTATTCTACTCGCAAATAACCCCTCCCCCCATTTTTCCTACATTCATACGCGAGCAATATTTTTTCGTGGTGCAATTAGCTCTAAAAAGAGCCCGCCTTTATAAAAAATAAATAAACATCATGGTACAACAGCGAGAAAGTTTGAAGTGAGGGCAGTTTCTTGGAGGTAGTAAAGGTCTCGGAATGTGTAACGCCTTGGAAGTCTTCTCTCGTCGGAAATCGAGCCTGCTGGACAATACCGCGCGAACTCAGATGTGGAATGCCTGGAGTACGGCTACTTGAGATACAGCCTGGTGGATCCTACGACGTGAGCTCAGAGAGGACTGTAATGGAGTCTTGTTGAAAACTGCCATGAAAGAACCTGAAGCTGAATACACCATAGAAGGTTTGTGTGACACACAACATTTTAAGAAACTAACATTCAAAGCTAGATAATAACTTCCCTTTTTGGAGTGAATAATTTAGCTATTGTGGAGTGAGTAATTTAGCCACTGTAATAGAAATAACAGTGTTTCCCATTCCCGCCGCGTGGAGGCATTACCCATGGGAACTAAAATTGTTAAAATGTTGACTGGAACACTGTACAGATGGAGGCAAATATAAATTGAGTATAATCATGATTGAAAACTTACAAAGAAAGGTCAATGAGATTCTCCAAGCTACTATGCTAGGGTAGCCGTAGCACTGCTTGTAGCAGCTTCTCCCTCAGAACTTTGCTTCGCAAACCTTTTTCTTTCAAAGTTGTGAGAAAGCTATCCTTGTCAGTGCTGTCCCTTAAATTCACCAAATCGTGCAAAGCAATGCCCAGTGTGTCCAGTCTAGTAGCTTGAGCTGCTGTGATACAGTTGCCTAATCCCCTGGTAAGAGCCATCTTACGGTGGTGAGTACGCTTTTGGTTGACCCACTGTCTCATCTGCATGCTGGGATGGCGAATTTCCAAACGGGAAAGGCAGTTCACCAGTGATGGGTGGGTGAGTACTACTTCCAAGGCCAGGACATCTGGAAGTGCACGATGTGCTCCTATGTATTAACCCTTTCACCGTCGGATTTATTTAGACATTTTGAAAAAAATTATATAAAATCAAGACTATAAAATGGTCCATAACAACCATAGAAAAAAATTGTCTTTATAAAATATACATTACAGAAAAAATGTTTATGTTGCCTAGCAGCCAATGTGTGGTAATTACCACTTGTAAACCATAACATGAATATAATTATCTTGTAAACCACGACAATGAATAACGTTATTTTGAACTCCAGACTGGTTCAAGCCAGTCCATCGATTATTTTACTGTACAGCTACTTCATGGGACAAAACTAATCAACTAAGGTTTCATATTTATCCTGGGCTCAATTTCATGAATATTATTTAGATAATTCCAGTATAAAAAAATGTATTAGACCCATCTTTCTAATCATTATTCTTCAAACAGGTTATTATTTCTATAATAGACCAATAATCAGTAATGTTGATGTGAATTTGAGATGATATGTGTTTATAAAATATAGAGCATGATTAACCATGAAGTACAAAAAATGAATAACTGAAAATAGTGCATAAACTATCAAATATTGTGCATGAGTCATTACAAAATATATATTTCAAAAATATGAGCAGTTAGTTTCATGAAGTGAAGTCTACAAGGGTGTGATACTTTTGAAACAGCTTCTTTCAGATGATACACATAAATGCACTTTGCAGGACTCACATTGAACACGAGACTCATGGTGATTCCCAACAGCAGTAAGCTTATTTTTTCTTATGATAACTGACAGCACAATTCCCCTTTCTATCTGCATGCTTAGGCCAGTGACCTAAATTTACATTCAGTCTATTAGCTGAAGATGCTCAACAGATCGTGGACGACCAGCACTACGACATCTTGTAGAGAAGCTACCAATGAGCTGTTTTACTAGCTCATCAGTAGTACTGCTACTATTCCTGCCTGAATTGATTGTTCTTCCACGCCCCTTTCTACTACTAAGCCTTATACTAACACACCTCCTTCCCCTTATTCCTCTTCCTCCCCTGCTAGGCCTTGCTCTTACTGTTACTCGCCTACCTCTCCCTCTCCCTCCTCGTACAAGCCACCTACTTCCACTAACACACTGTTGAGAAATGTCTGATTCTGCTCCAGACCCTTGAGAAGTGACATCCATAGTAGATGAAGGACTGAAGTCTTCCATGGATGATGGAAGATGGAAACTCCCTTGACTTGCTTGAGCATCCATATCAATTGACTCCGTCTGTAAAGTTACAATAGATTCCTGTTCAATGTATTCTTGTGCATTCTCTCTTTCTCTCTCCCTATATATATATTTTTATTGATTATTATATTGACTTGCAACCAGCTATTTTGCATGTTACTTACTATAACACCTAAAAAGTATTGTTTGACTATATTTTATATAGCTACTACATCTATTTTACTTACTCTACATTTACCTGAAACATCCAAGTTGGCTCCAGTAGTGCTACTAGGCTGAACTTCCACTCCACTACTCAGAGTTGCTAGCTCAACTGTGTCCAAATGCTGCTGCCCAGCACAAGCAAATATTCCTTCACCCTCCTCGTCGCTAGTTTCATTCTCAGAAAGACCGAAATCGTCGTCGAATAAGCGCTGAATAACTTCGTCGGCATCCATTCTCTCTCCTGCGGTCAACGCGTGCGGTCAATTTCAAAATTCAAATTTACTTTTCCGTTTTCTCCTAGTTACCGACAACACATAATTCGCCTATTTAGAGCGTTGTTAAAGCTTTTCATTCTGCGTACTTTGAGACCAAATTTAGGATCGGATCGCGAGCGGTTGAATTTTTATTGGTGAAAGCGCCATATGGCGCTATTGCCGGTGAAAGGGTTAATTATTAATTCAGAGTATGCACAAGATATGACCTCAATTTAATTTACCTTCGAAATCACTTCCCACAATTTTGTTGTGCAGCTTGCCCAACGCTAGAGAAGTCCCCTTGAGATGTTCGTGTCCATCCTTCTTCATCTATAATCGAGGTATATATTACATGTACATAAAGTAATACATATATTTATAGCCTGTTACCAGAGCGACTACGCTGTTGTCAAGAATTATAAATCTGATACTGTCCCCAGTATTCCCATAAGAATATGCATTAGCGGGGCAAGTCTGATATAGTTCATAGCAACAAGCGCAGTCGCTCCAGTAATGGGCTATAAAATAGTCATAAACCAATATCTTTTGGTTTGCATTGTGATTCACAAATTCTTGCCACTCGGGCTACACCCTTGTGACTCAGTTTTGTACATCTCACACAAACCTCAATATTGGTTTGTAACTATAACATCAATATTAGTTGTTGATATTATATCTGGCCACACAGGCAAGTACAAAACTTTAGCATATAAATGCATGTATATATAATAGTGTGGGTAAATTTTTATTACCATGCGCAGAAGAGGTAGCGGGTCACTAAAATGGATGTTGTTTGTTTCGAAGGTGGACAATGGTACTTCTCGCTTTTCAACTTCCGAAAATAAAATAGGAAAGTCGTAGCTGAAGCCGTTGTGGGCAACTAACACTATATTCATATAGAAAAACAATAAATAAAATTTACTATAAAAATTAATTGCAATACCAGGGAAGTGAGTGGTACTTGTAGAGTCGCTGACCTCAGCAGTAACCATAGTTACCCACTGCAGAAATTGTGTGAGTACACAAGACAATGGCTGCTCATTTCTGAGCATCGCTTGGGAAATTCCTGTTATTCTAGTAACTATTGTAGATATAGGTCTGTAATACAATGTGTATGATATAATAATTTTTTAAAATTACCAGGTGCGGGAATATGTCGAGTGGTTCTCACGAGACTGGAAAAAGTGGGTTGCTGCAGGGGAGTCGGACATGCCACAACTTTCGCACCAATGTCCGTGATGTGGTCACTGTAGATTCTCAGCCCAGTCGCTTCACAATCATAGAAAATCAGAAGAGGATGATGATCGTCATGTCCAATGTCAATTCCATCATCATCATCATCCTCTTCCAACTCCAGATGTTCCACTTCAGGGCCGGCATCTACAGTGCCTTCTCCAGTAGAATGGAGTTCAGTTGACATGGAGTCACCCTGGCCATCTCCAGCATACTCCCCAACACTGCATCCAGCTCCTCGAAGGCGCTCCATGAAGGCTTTTTCCATCTCATACCTCTTCTTCTTGGCCTTCTTCTGTAAGTTACTGTTATCAAAATATTGATTATTGTAACCAGACAAATTAGTCACCAAACAGAAATTATCATACATATTAGGGAATGATATTAATCATTCTTACCGTTTGTGGTGGTGTTCTTTGCTTGACCTTCGGCGGCAGCTCTTGATCCACTCCCTTTGTTCCTTCAATATGGAAGCAACTGCATTATTTGGAATTTCCAATCCCATTTTCAGAAAACAAAGGGCCTTCCAAATTGGTCCAAGATTCTATTTCATTATAGTATAAACTAATTTTGTGGTAACCTTCATTGTTCAGCTAACCTTATGGCATACTGCCATGTTAGTTTTACACACATAATGTGTGTGAGACAAATCAGTCCGTTTATCACGATAGACTAGTGCCAGACCATGGAAGCCTTCGACAGTGTTTGTCGTCAGCCTGCCATGATCTGACACGTAGTCTTGAGGGTAAATGGACATTTCCTCCATAAGTTGAAAAAACCCTGCTACTTGTGAATGACAAGTGTAGTGATTTTTAGTCCTGTAAGGACTTCCGTCAGGATTCACCTTATATAAACAATAATTATTAATTAAAATATTTTTGCACACATTTTTGTTTTCTACCTTAGGATGATAACAATAGGGTGATGCATGCTTGTCGTGGCAGTAATGATCCACAAAGTTTTTGAGGCCCTCCGTAAAAGCTTCCAATGGATTATGAGCCTCTTGCACCTTGTCAGATGCAATAAGTGTGCTAAGAGCACTCTTGCAAGAGTTTAACATTGCATCTGTCATCCTCTTGCAGCGAAACTGATCTGCCTTGCACTGCATACCATTGGATATAAAGTAATAGTATTGTTTTATTTGTATATTTACCTCGCACTTGTACTTCTTTATTTTTTCCAGTGCCTTGTGGAAGTTCTTCGTACTATGATTACTACAATAAGTAATCATACCTTCTGGGTAGTACCGGCAGAAGGTGGCATTGGTGGCGGAATCCTTGTCGCAGATGAGCTCCTTGACAGAAAACCCCGCCTCCTTTGCTTTGCCAAGGAGCTCATCAAGCATGTCTGTTTCCGCACCAGCCGAGGTTCCTATCCAGTTATGGCCTGGACCACGCTTTGTTCGGTGTGCAAACCAAGCAATGTTCCCAGTGGAGTAGTCATGGAGTGTGGCGGAGGAGTTATTGGAGTAGTGGCCCCGAGTCAGGTAAAACCCATCAAATGAAGCCATCCATTTCTTATTATCACCTCGCTCCATTATTTCCTTCCTTACCTGACTACAGGACCACTCTGCCAAATCAGAGACAATCTCCTCCAACCTCTTCACAATCCTACCCCACTGGGTACTGGAACATGCAGGAAAGCCTAGCAAGCCTCCTACTCGTTCGTAGTCTGCATGAAGATTACCAGTCATCAAAAAAGACAGCACCGGGTAGTACTGCTGCCACGAACACAGAGAGTCGTGAATCCTCATGTTTTTGGAACACTCAAGGCGTATACTGCTGGTGGACACAATTTCCGATATTCTATCTACTAATTCACTAGGGAATCCAACATGGTTGGCAGCAGTGACCAACTCTTCTACGACAGACAAGTTGTCTTCAGCATTCTACACAAAAGAGGTTTGTTATATCAGCGACTATTTTCTTTTCCTACTAAGTCTTTTTTTTCCCCATAGCACTAACTCAGTCCATAATTTCTTTTTTGGCATTTATTACTATTATTATTATTATTATTATTATTATTATTAGAGAACTGACCAGTGATGAGGATGGGTCTGGGTCAGCACAAGTCCTTTGTGAAATTGGACTGCCAGAGAACGAATCCTGAACTTCATCAGGAGAACTAGTGACAAGATCCTGACAATCACCAGCACTTCCAGGAACGGAATCCTAAACATTTTTTATTTGATTCAGACTGATTTTAGTATTTATACTTTTTTTTTTCTTTTCGACAAACCATGTGTGGATCACCGAAACTGCTAGTGAATGAATCATGAACATCACCAAGAGAACCAGTGATGTAATCCAGAAGATTACCAGGACTGCGAGGGACAGAATCCTATACATTTATTACATTGCTGCTGTTATAATTTTTTTCTTATTATCTCTTTTTTATTTATTTATTCATTTTATTTTTTTATATTCACATACCATGTGTGGATCACTAGGGCTGCCACGATTCAGGGAATCACCAGGTCCACCAGAGACAAAATCCTGAAGGTGTTCAGGACTGTCAGGGACAGAATCCTATACATTTGTTACATCACTGCTGCTATAATTTTTTTTTTTTTTTACATACCATGTGTGGATAGCCAGGGGTGGCAGTGATGAAATCCTGAACATTGCCAGGACTGTCAGGGATGGACTCCTGAACATTTTTTACATCATTGGTGGTAGTTATTTTTTATTTATTTATAATTGACTAACCAGTTGTGGTAAAATTTCTGGCTGTGCACTCATGGTATCCATGGTACCAGAAGTACTACTACCATCACCAGGCAAGCCTGGAACTGGGTCAACCACAGAATCTATATTTACACAGTAGTAATCCATAAAATATCTACTGCTCTGCATAAGTTTTACCAATATGGTTGTGGTTGCAGGGTCTGTTGTTCAATCTTGCCACAAGTAGCTGCTTCTTGCAATTGCTCTTCCTAGCAACAACTTTTTTTTTACTGTTTCTCTTTGAACCCATAGCAGCTGATTGCTTTAGATTACCCACAGAGATAGGGGAAACAGATAACCACACTACCAGCACGCGAACTACGCAAAATACACGCCAGCTGCTACTCGCATTTGTTCCGGTTTTGGCGGGTAATTGTTAGAGGGCCCCCGTCAACCGGCGGTGCGCGTTGCTATGTGCGGGCACCCTTAACCCTTTCGTTCTTGAATTGTTTAGACGCGCGCGGAAAAATCTAATCTTCCACCGCAGAATAGAGCATTACCGTTTAATTTTTGTAACTCGATGCTGGCTGGGAAAACCCCATAGCAACCATATATCACTAAATAGACCAAGAGTTTGGGATTCCCCTCATTTTTTGATTGAGAAAATTGAATAATATTTAGGCCCTTTACTAATGCTTCAAAAAAATTTTTTTTTTTTAATTCCACTTTTTTCATCAATAAAAAAAAAAAAATAGAAATAATATAGTTTGATGTATTTTATACCCATATTATATTAGTTCAACAATAAGATATGTTGTTTGGTGTGTTTGGTGCTGATTGTGATCATGTAGGAGACATCTATGAGTGTCCACAAGGAACATATGCCATCGGACGTTGAGCTCCACTACAGAACAATTTCATATACACAAAAACACAAACAAAAAAGATATTTGTAATACAAACAACAAATTATTCATGATCCTATAATTATAATTGCAACTTTATGATGTATTGTATGCAGTTTTATACAGGATTTTTGTTTGGGGGGGTGAGGGTGGGGCTCCGAGTGTACTTCGCCAGGTCCGGCATCTTCTCCTTCATCACTGGAAGACTGCTCCTGTTGCCTCATCTGCGTCCTCTTCACAATCAGGGTCGGTGACTACATACACATCAGGTCCTAGTAGTACATGTGGTAAAAAAAATTAAATTTTTTTGAAAATTTGAAATTGTTCAAAAAACCATAACCCACTTTCAAATCTCAAAACTCAATGAAATATATCCTATAGCCCTAAATGTCGCCTCCCTTTTCTCCGCTTGATCCTGAGTCGCTAGAGTCAGTATCAAGCAAGTCAAAACTTCCACAGCACTGTAACTGGTAGACGCCATCTTTCCAAACTGACTTCGAAAAAAAATTGTTTTTGCATAGTTACCTGGATTTCACGACACGCTCACTTTTTTTCCTATGATGTAATAAGCATTACCTTAGATTGTACGTAATGGGGAGGCCCCCAGTTAAAGTGGCGATTTTATAAAAAAAGGAGAAGACAGTAAGTCAAACCTCAAAGTCTTGGTCGGCAAAGAAGCGGTTGTTTCAATGTGTTATGGAAGGCTACTGGGCTCAAGCAATTTTTCGCTGCTTCTACAAAGCTCAGGAGATGACTGGATTCATAAATGAAGCTGCTGTGAAGAAGGTAACTTTTTTAAAAATTCAACGGAGAACCGATGTTGTTTTTTGCCGAGGAAGAAATAAACGCAACTGCTGTGAAGTACTGTCGAAGCAGTCCTGGCTGAAAGCTATTTTAGATGCTTCTCCAATGTATTGGGCACCTGTGTATGCAATCTGAAGGTTCTAGCTATAAAGTAACTATTTTTAAAATTTCGGAGAAGCCGACCGGTCGTCACCCGCTTTTAAGCGGGATCCGGAACGAAAGGGTTAAGCTCAATTAACACTTGGCTCGACACTGAAATTTATAAGAATTTAATTTAATGTACATAAAATAATTAAAGAGGACAACATACCTCACACTTGTTCTTTTTTAATTTCTCCAACTGTTTGTGGAGATTTTTGGTGCAGTGGTTGGAGCAGTAGGTCACTGTCCCTTCGGGGAAATGCTTACAATATGTGGCATTTGTGGTCGAATCTTTGTCTGTGACAAGTTCTATTACCACAAATCCAGCCTCCTTCACATTCGTAAGCACTTCCTCTAGCATGTCCGCCTGATGTTCCCACCCAATTATGCCCTGCACCCGTCTTGGTTCGGTGTGTGAACCAGGCCACGCCTCCGCCATAAAAATCATGCATGGTTGCCGAGGAATTGTTTGAATAGTACCCTCTAGTTAGATAAAACCCGTCAAAAGACGCTACCCACTATCACTGTCTCCTCTCTGCTCTATTCTCTCCCTTATTTGTTTGCAGGACCATTCTGCCAACTGCGTGACATGTGGCTCCAGACGCTTGATTATTCTCTGCCACTGTGACTTGCCACAAGATGGAAGCCCCAACCATCCACTCAGTTTAGTGTAGTCTGCGTGCAATTGGCCATTCAGCAAGAAAGACAGGAGAGTGTAGTGCTGTTTCCATGACCAGGCTTTGTCATGGACACGAAGTGTAGGTCCAGACGTCTGGAATTGAATTGCTGAATTCTTAACGAATTCAGAGAGTGTGGCGACATCAAATCTCAACCGTTTTGTTGATCTATAGCTGACAATTTCTCAACTGAGTCTTGGACAAGTTCTTGAGGAGTCGCAGGAGTTTGAAAAACTTCAGTAATACTTAAAACTGGAGAAAAGGCGCTGAAGAGACTGGAGTTGAAATCTGTACGTCATTCATGGCAGGAAATTCAGGGTCTCGATCATTTGGGACCTTAACTGAACTTGAAAAAACTTCAGAGCTGGCTGATAGTCAGGACAAGGGGGTGGGTCCACAACAACTTCAGATGATGATTCCTGCCCAGCAGAGTTAGGGACAGCGAGACTATTGAAAGGAGGCTCATCATGAGAAAGACCATCAACAGTGGAATCACTGGACACCCTGTCTGTACCACCTAGCACTGCGTTTCTCTTTATTCAGACAAGCATTTTAATATTTATATATATTTTTGTAATTTTTTATGGTGTATTTGTTCATTATTTACCTCTCCTCAAAGTACAATTCATTTTCCTAATTTCTGTGGCTGCATTAAGAGCCCTCTTCCTTTTCCTTGAAGGCATAGTTTAGTGTTCCAGGCCAGTAGGTTGTAATAACAACGTGGTCAAGGTTCACCACGTGGTCGCACTTCCACTATGCTACGCGCTAATTGTAATCATTGGTTATGTTTGCGCGGTGCATACAAAGCCTGGCTTGAGGTGTTATTTCTGTGGTTGTTAACACTTATTAGCTCATTGAGGCATTGGTAACAGGTTGCCATGGGTCTCCTCCCTTAAGGTATATTATATTTTTCTGTAAAATGTGTTACGTTTTCAAGGGGAATATAAAAAATTACACCCGATCACGTTGTTGTAATTCTTAGTCTAGTTGATGTTGCCTTGACCCTTGGTTAAAAACAGTGAATGATCTTCTCTGAGGCTACTAAGTGACCGAGCTGGAAATGATCCCCTCTGAGCTAGTGGTTGACTCAGGTTGGCACTTCTAATGTGGCACCATAGGCAGTTGAGTCTTCCTGTATATTTAAGTTCAGTGTTTTATCCATTTTTTGATAAGCAAAATATGTCACTACCACTGGCACCACTCAGCCCGTACATTCTACAGAGAAACTCGTAGTCCACGGAAAGAAACAAGCGAACTATACAATTCCTACATAAAATTAATTAGTGTGACTCAAATTAATTTATAGATATATTATTATCCTACTTGATCGGCATTCCTTGTGCTTCTGTTACATGTTGTTGATACATCTCCAGGGCTGTGTGAAGATTCGTGGTGGAGTCTCCAGCTTTGAAGATAGATGTGGAGCCAGGCGGCCCCTCCACTCTTGTTGCCGCCTAGAAGACCGATGAGACGAAGTCATCAAGCAAGACAGGAAGCAAGACAGGAAGCAAAGACTTAATTACCATGACAATTGACTGTTTGTATGCGGGTTGCGTGTGTGCGTTTGAGCGGGCAATAATTCTGTTCAATTGGATGCACACACATAGCTAGCTAGGTAATTATATGGACGGGATCCGGGCAACTTTATAGGCTGGGCCCTGCGAGTTGTGTAATAGTTCAGTGTTAGACCTCGTTTTCCTGTACGTTGTGCGTCTGAGTTAAAGTATTAGATTGTTTACTTGACTTCTGGGGAAGGCTAACTAACTTGCGGGAGGGAGCTGCTGAACTCTGGTGGCAGCGGGAGCTACTGACTTTGGGAGTGTTATTAAACTGATTCTCACCGGGACAGGTCCTACAATAGACAACAAGCATGTCTCCTTTATTGAGTTTGGGCACTTCGTAACTTAACTTAAAACTCCCATGGCCCTTATCTCCTGCAAGTTTCAGCCAAATCTCAGTGGAAGGAATGCCTCCATTGTGCCAAGTCAAACCAGGGCTAGATCTGTGATGGTCAGTCCTTAATATCAGAAATCAATACCAGTTAGGTTTTACTTCTCATGCTTTTCTAATTTCTTCTATCGACTTGTAAGAAAAGATGAATGGAGCCCTTTCTGGATGAAATTTTCATCAACGATTCTCTTCGCCAGTTTACGTTGCTGTCTCTCAGTAGCTATCGAGATGTTCAGAGACTTGAACCATCTATACATGTGGTAGTTTAAGATTAGACAGGTAGGTGGCAATATTTTTATTTGGCGAGCGAGCGTAGCGAGCGAGACACTTACAGGGGTAACACAATGAAAAAATCGGGGATGTTTATTCAGCGAGCGAGCGAAGCTGACTATCAGTCGTGTTCAATTGAGATTTCAGATATATATATATATATATATATGTAGGTATGTATGCGTACGTCAAAAAATTTCGCCCGCGCTTCTAATTACGTAAGTTAGGTAAAGCGTTCACAGTTCCAGTATTTTTCAATTAACGAGCATGGAGAATCCTGCTGCACTGCCTTACGCAACTTTGTTTTAACCAAAAAGTTTATAGCTACTCTCTTCTTGGCGAAAGACTGAATGGCAAATTGTCAAGCTGCGCTTCTTTGCCACTGCTTTCGAAGTTTATTCAGGTAATTCTGTTATTGTTAACTCTTCATGCCTAATCATTGCTATTATTTAGCGATTTCCTTCACAAATCATCTTTACCTATACTCATATATTTACTCGCTCGCCATGCATTTGCGCTATTCGAGCGCACCACTAGTTTATTGGCGAGCGAGCGTAGCGAGCGAGACAGTATTAGGGGTGGATAATGCAAAATCGGGTATATGTTATATATATGTATGTATGTATGGATGGTACGTATGCTCTTTCAACGCGCGCGCGGGGAACGTTTTTCTCCTAAAAACACGGCTATTTAGGCTTCACTCCAGTTTATTCTGAAACTACAGCATTAAGCAAACCTTACTTTTTACTTAAGCTCCAAAGTATGAGAAAATTCCTGCTAAAACGCTTGTTTTCAAGACACAAAAAGTTGATTCGACAGGTTACTATGGCATTGAAGACCCTTTTCCAGACTAAATTTCAAAACTTCGCCGTTTTATGGGGGGATACGGAGTGCCGGTTGTTGGTTGTCAAGAGCCGTTGGTAGTCAGAATGCCGTAGTATTAATGCTATGGAAGCTACTACTTCTCGAGGGAAGCTGAGATAAGTACGCAATTCCATATTTGTTAGCTAAATATGCAAAATTAACTCTGGCCTTTCTTTTTTGTAGCTAAGAGCTAGTCAACAGTGACTGGTAAATTCAAATAGTCAGATTGGCTCAAATGGGCTCAAATTTGGTACTACAAAAGTTACCACTGCTCAAGAAAATGAGGTAAGAAAGTAATTTTGTATTTGTGTGCTAAAATGGATTGTCTTTTGTTTTTGTAGGGTCAAAGTAACTTCAGTTTGATACTACAGAAGTTATCAATACTCAAGAATGATGTAAGTAGTAATTTCATATTTTTTGGCTAAAATTACAAATAATAACACTGGTTTATTTTTTATCGTAGCTGAGAGCTTGTTCAAGAGTTACTGGTGATTGAGATTATCAGAATGGTTGATGTTTGATACTACAAAAGTTACCATTAATAAGGTAAGAGAGTGATTTTGTATTTGTTTGCTGAAATCAAGTGTCATAACTGCAATTATAGTGTTTGCATGAAGTAAGCTAAAACATAGTAACATTTTATGTTACCTAACTATCAGGCTCGCTCGCCATTTGTGCTCAAGCACACCACTAGTTTGTATATATGTTTGGACGTACGTATGTCATTTTGTACTTTGACCCTCGCGTTTTTGTGTTAGTTATTTGTTCGACCCCGTCCCAAATTGCACTAAACAGAATCCTCTGGTTTATCGATCAGTACCCGTATCACCCTAGAAATTGAATTGTTTACCGTTTTGAATTCTTTTGCGGGTGCAGTTAATACTTGAAAACTTAAGGGACTTCCATTTCTATTCGAGTTAGTGGCGGTGGTAAGTCAATGCGCTCTTTGTCATAGTTATAAGCCGTGCGCACAGTATTTACCTGAAAATACATTGTCCACTAGACTACTGCCAAGGAAGTCTGTGTAGGTGCATGTCCAGCTGTGTCAAAGCATTGTGTGTTACAACCACTACTTAGCTAAAGAATATCACAAAGAAAACTTTTAAATAACGCGTATTGTTTTGTTGTTGTTGTTTTTTCCTTCAATTCAAGCAGTTGCAGAGAGTTGATACTATGGCACTGAAATCCCTTTACCCTGTATGCTAAATTTAAAAACTGGACCTTATTTTCAGTAGCTTCAGTGTTAGAATTCAATAAAAAATAGTATAGTCTTTAGGCTCGCTCGCCATTTGTGCTCAAGCACACCACTAGTTATTTCATTAATTGGCGAGCGAGACACTTACAGGGGTAACACAATCGAATATCGGGGATGTTTGTTTATTTGGATATATGTACACTGTTAAAAATGAAGCGTTATCTTAACACTCCATAGAGCGTTCCTAGGAGAGGGAGGAATTTATACCTTGGGGTGGTTGTTAGAACACTATTTTTAGTGTAAATATTTAATCTCTTGCTAGTGTAAACATCACACTATAACCAGCGTATAAGCAACTCTTTTGATATGCTTATGTTAACACTCACTGTGGCTATTACTACACTGTAACTAGTGTTTAATATCATTGCTTGTGGTTATTGCTTTATTATTTTTTATTTTATATTATTGCATATTGTAGGTTGTCATGGTGATTTCTGGTAGAAGATTTTAAGAAGTTCAATAATTTTACATATATACAGCAATATATATGTGTGTAATATTTATTATAAAATCATGATATACAATAGTTTAGAACTTGGAACAAAAACTGACGACTGAAGGAGGTATAGAGATTTAGTGGGAAGATTGAACACAAATTTTTGAAAGAACATTATATAAAGCATGCATTGTTTTAGGATAAGAAATGTTTAGCACAAAATAATAGCAAACTACATTTATTATTCCATCAATAAGTGTTTCAGTGGTAAACATGAAGCAATTGTCTACTATAATATGGTACTGATTTGACCCTGTAGATAGAACATAAGCCTCTTCTTGATCCATGGACCCAATTATGTTGGCAATTACTTCAATATCCTATAATGCACAAATGTTAGAACATAATAAACACAACTGAAATAATTGTGATATCTATATTTTCAGTCATGTAATTAATGCACCAAATAGCTACATTATACATATTCATAAATTGTAACTTACACTTTCGCAATAATGAATTTTTTTTTTTTTATTCTTCGTAGCCCGAGGTAGAAGAAAATGTTCCAGGACTATTACAGCTCTTCTAGTACAGCAACTTATACCTTGTATATATTATTATAAATGACATATATTATAAGAGAATTGAAAAACTACATACCTAATAATTTTTCACTTAGTATTTTGCCATTATTTGTTTCCATCTCTGCATAATCAGTTAATTTTTTCTCCCATTTCACCCATTCTGCTTTTGCTTTAGAAACAGTACTGTCTTCAGTAACCCAAGAAAATTCTTTCCTCAGCTGAAAAGATGGACATTACATAGTAACCAAAGTAACAGCTCCAATTATTAGGTACAGCTGCAAATATTACAGCTGCAAATATTACAGCTGCAAAATGAATACATGTACTACAAAAAAATTACCCATTTCTCTGTACTAAAGCAAGAGTATTTCTCTAATAATTCTGTGGAAGTGGGGCTGGAAGTGTTGATCCACTGTCTTCTTTTCTCTTTAGTCTTTATTAAAATATCATAAATTCTTCCAGATCTTGGAGAACTTCTCTTCATCTCTTGTTTCAAATTCAAAATTAGTCCTTCATATTCCTTATCACTTAATTCAATTTTTCTTTCCTTAGGAGAGGGATTTATATCATTTTCAAAAGTAGCTCTTTCTCTCTTTGACCCACGCCTTCTCATATTTTTAAATTTTTCTATTATTCTTTTCCTCCAAGTAGACTAAAAATAAATAAATAATTATGTCATGCATTTTAACATGAACTATCTTAAATTATTAATTCTACCCTTTTATTATAAACATAATTATAACTTACGAATCCACAACCATATGAATCAGTTAGTATAGGATACTTGTTGACATTATTTTGGGCTAAAATTGTGTATTCCTGTGGTGTTGGTTGGATGGTGTGTACCATAGCCAGTGTAACAGTTGCTGTTACAATTTCACATCTAATAACATCTGTTATTGCCATTTTGTTGTTGCTTCCTAGTGCCATCATGGTTCTTGTGGAAAACTGGTTTGGAACTTCTACTTTTCCCACCCAATCATGATATTTCTACACACATGCAATAAAACAATAATAATTATTTTAGCTAATTAATCTCTGTACTGTAGAAATTGGTGTAGATGAGCTTGAAGTACTATGACAAGTGGCAGAAACAGTAGAACAGCTGTGCTCCATGGGTGATGCTCTGGAATGCACTTCAGTCTGTATAAACAAAACAAAAAGAAGAAAGTATTTAGGGTACTTTTTTAAATATTTTATCTGCATTACTGTTTCTCCCAATTCAAATTCAGCAGCCATACATGGATCAAGGTCTTCATCTGATATTATCTGGTATTATGTAACCATGAACATAGCAAACAATTCTTTATACAAATTTAGATTTAATACCTCCTCACTAAAAGTGTCACCAATGAATTCTTGAGATAATATAATATTTGTATCCTACATTACACAAAAAAATTTGATCAAAAAAGTAATAATGTAAAATTTTCTTACCTTTTCAGATTTATTTGCTGCAGCTTGTAAGTCCATAAGCCTTACAACATCCCCAATTGCTGGTATCATGATTTCCATCTGCCTTTCAGAAAGCTTCAGAAAAGTTGAACCAGATATTTTATTTCTTTTTACTACTTCAACCACATCTTCCTCAAAAGATTTAGCTAAGTGTGCTGAAAATTCAGCCACAGACATTGATTTTAAATCTTCGACTATGTCCATTTTTACAGTTTTGAAAAACACTGAATGTTCAAATAATGCCAGCTTGCTATATTGTACAAAAGCACATGCTTTTTTTTGCAGCTGGGCATGCCCGCCAATTTTTTCCCCTCATAGTTTTTTGGCTCTATGTGCATTTTATTTAGAATTGCAACTTTTTTTTTTTAATATTATGGATAGTAGCTCTATAGTGTGCCCTCTGTGCAAGAGGTTTCAATCTCCAACTCTTGATTTACTCTGGCCACATATAAGACTTGTGCATGCTACTGAACCTGGGTTTCATGTGAGGTGCAATTTGGATGGCTGTAGCAGAGAATTTAGTACAATGAAGTCTTATGACAATCATATTTCAAAAATTCACTTCATGCGAAATCGAAACACAGTGCCACAAAATTTTTTGTCAAATGTTCATGAAGTAGATGAAATCAATGATTGTGAGAATTCGGAAGACAGTGGAGATCTGGAAGAATTTAATGTGCATTCTGCCAACTTGCAAGAAGACCTGCTTAAAGCTGCTGCCAAGTGGATATTAAAAGTTAAAGAAACCTGCAAGCTAACTGAAACAGCTATGGAAGAGATTGTACAAGGTGTAACTGACTTTCAGAACTTATTATTGACAAAGCTATATGAAGTTTTAAAATCATCTCTGAGTGGTAATAATCTTAGTATTAATGATTTCCCTCAATTAGTTGAAGCATTTCAACCTGGCAGTCCTTTCACCAGACCATTTCAAGGTGTTGAAACAAGCTATCAGCAACAGAAGTATTACAAAGAACAATTGGGATTAGTAGTAAGTAATTAATCATTACAAAAAATAAACTTAGAATATTAATTCTATTATTTTAGGAGCCAATTACAGTGAAACTAGGCTACAAGCACATCTGGAGAGGACATGGCAGAAAAAGAAAGTACAAACGAGTAGATGAGAACATGACTTATATTCCACTGCCACTTACACTACAAAAAATGCTGGATGATAAGGCTATTCTTGAAGCAGTATGTGATACGTTTTTATTGTAGCTAATCTATTATTAGGGTGAATATATATAATATATATTATATATACACAGGTAAGAAATCCTCCCAAATCTGCCAGTGGAATTATCTCAAGTTTCAGAGATGGGTCAAAGTTTTTGCAAAATCATCTATTTGGTTCAAATTCTCAAGCCTTACAAGTGAATCTCTACTATGATGATGTAGAAATTTGTAATCCTTTGGGTTCTAAAAGAAAAATTCACAAATTAGGTAAACCTTAATTTTTTTTTATTTCTTGTTTGCAGTTGGCAGAAAACTAAAATATTGCTAAATATCAGTATTCACGGTATTAAAAAATATATATTATTTTTAATTTGTTATTAGGATTCTTTTATTATGTGCTGCGGAACACATCTAACCAGATAACATCCAAAGTTGATAATATCCAGCTACTAGCAGTGTTGAAAAGATCATATATCAGCAAGTATGGTATGAAATTTGTATTGAAGCCAATACTTAGTGACTTGAAGAAACTAGTAAGTTATTTTTTTTAACTTTTTTATTTTTTAAATTCCCTATATTTACAGGAAGAAGGAATGCAGTTTATGCTATGTGATGACCCATGTACTTTTTATGGCACTATATCCACTGTCAGTGCTGACAATATGGCTAGCTGTGCTCTTGGTGGTTTTAAGGAAGGTGGAATAGCCTATCGCTTTTGTCGTCATTGTCTTGTAACATCAAACACAGTAAGAGAAACGGTAAGTAAAGTATGTAGTATGTAGGAAATTAATATGAATGTAAAATGTTTCATTAGACTAGTGAGCAAAGTTGTGAATTGCGTACACCTGCAACATATGAACAGCATTGCCTTGAAATATCATCTGATCCATCAAAGTCTAAAGAACATGGAATTAACTCCAATTCTGTCCTGAATGAGCTAAAGTACTTTCATGTCTGTTCTGGAGCTCTTGTTCCAGATGTAATGCATGATATGTTAGAAGGAGTTCTACAATATGAACTGAAATTGCTTCTCAAAAAGTTTATCTTTGAAGATAAATATATCACATTGCAACAACTAAATTCAACTATCGAAAGCTTTGACTTTGGACCTTCAGAAAGCAAATCTAGGCCTACACCAATTGAATCTAAGACTTTGCTCAGTCAAGATAATCACTTAAAGCAGAATGGTAAGAGCACATGTCATTGCATTATTTGTCATGTAATGACATTTATTCTTATAGCTTCCCAGATGTGGGTTCTTGGACGTTATTTCCCCCTATTAGTTGGTGATCAAATACCAAAGGATGATGAACTTTGGAATTGCTATTGTATTCTATTAGATATTGTCCAATATCTATTGGCACCAAAGCTGCACTTTAATGATCTTGCTTTACTTGAAATGCAGATTACAAGCCATCATGAGAAATTCATTACACTATATCCGAACAACTCGGTCATTCCAAAATTACATTATCTTCTTCATATGCCTCGATTAATATATGAGTAAGTATTAATTAGTTTTGAATTTTTGATACACGTATTTGCAATAGGTATGGCCCACTAGTGGAGCATTGGACAATGAGATTTGAAGCTAAACACAAGTATTTCAAGAAACTGGCCAGCCACATTGGAAATTTTATTAATATTTCATATACTCTTTCAATGAGACACCAGCTTTTGCAATGCTACTTACATCAAAATAATACTGAACCATACTTGCAGCTTGAATTTAAAAAAGGTAAGAATCACATACTATGAATCAATTGTATATACACACACACACACATATATTACACATTATGGTCCATGAAGGGGGAGTTATTTTGAACTAATTAATACATAACCATGCCCACTTAATAACCACAAACACATTCACTAATAGCCACACCTTTTTGCAACAATGAGCATGTTATTAACAAAATATCTTTCCAATTTCTTCTGCATTCTGTTTTTGATTTGTTAAAGTCAGTGAATAGTGACTAGTGTGACTAATAGTGCCCTTACAAAAATAGATACGTGCTGCATGTATGCCACATTTATAACGCATTCATTGCAACACATGTGCATATTGCACTTGTGCGTAATATGTAAGCAAAATGCACTTAACTGCAGCATGTGCCCTGCATGTATGCACAAGGAGAGTAGCATGCACACATGTAGTCTACACATGTGTCACATATATTTGCCTTGCATGTGTGCACGGTTTTATGTGCCACATGCATGTTAGGTGCACATGTGCATGTCGCTACTATGCCACATGCATGTCAAGTACACATATGCCTGTTGCTACTATGTCACATGCATGTCAAATACACATGTGCATGTCGCTACTATGCCACATGCATGTCAAGTATGCATGTGCATGTTGCTACTATGTCACATACATGTCAAGTACACATGTGCATGTTGCTACTATGTCACATGCATGTCAAGTACACATGTGCATGTTGCTACTATGTCACATGCATGTCAAATACACATGTGCATGTTGCTACTATGTCACATGCATGTCAAGTATGCATGTGCATGTTGCTACTGTCACATACATGTCAAGTACACATGTGCATGTTGCTACTGTCACATGCATGTCAAGTACACATGTGGATGTTGTTACTATGTCACATGCATGTCAAATACACATGTGCATGTTGCTACTGCCACATGCATGTCAAGTATGCATGTGCATGTTGCTACTATGCCACATGCATGTGAAGTACACATATGCCTGTTGCTACTACGTCACATGCATGTCAAATACACATGTTCATGTCGCTACTATGCCACATGCATGTCAAATACACATGTGCATGTTGCTACTATGCCACATGCATGTCAAATACACATGTTCACATCGCTACTATGCCACATGCATGTCAAGTACGCATGTGCATGTTGCTACTATGCCACATGCATGTCAAATACACATGTGCATGTTTCTACTATGCCACATGCATGTCAAATACACATGTTCACATCGCTACTATGCCACATGCATGTCAAGTACACATGTGCATGCTGCTACTATGCTACATGCATGTCAAATACGCACGTGCATTCTGGTGCTATGTTGCATGCATGTCAAATACACATGTGCATGTTGCTATTGTGCCATGTGCATGTTAATTTACCCACGATACCACATCGACCCTTACCAAATCTCATTTACATTAATGTTATTCATACCCACTCAAACCCAATGCATGTATCATCGTGCGTCATACATAAGTACTGTACTTGATTTCTTACTTATAACTTTTCATAAAGGCAATAGTATTCGCTTGAGTTGTGTGCGCTCCCACTTCCTGACTCATTCCAGCTCTACAACGACGGCAGAGTACCAACATCTACCAGGCAGACATGCAGCACATGTACCACATCTACCAGCATCTACCGGGCAGACATGCAGCACATGTACCACATCTACCAGGCAGACATGCAGCACATGTACCACATCTACCAGGCAGACATGCAGCACATGTACCACATCTACCAGGCAGACATGCAGCACATGTACCACATCTACCAGGCAGACATGCACCACATGTAACACATCTACCAGGCAGACATGCAGCACATGTACCACATCTACCAGGCAGACATGCAGCACATGTACAACATCTACCAGGCAGACATGCAGCACATGTACCACATCTACCAGGCAGAGATGCAGCACATGTACCACATCTACCAGGCTGACATGCAGCACATGTACCACATCTACCAGGCAGACATGTAGCACATGTACCACCTCTACCAGACATCTACCAGGCAGACATGCAGCACATGTACCACATCTACCAGGCAGACATGCACCACATGTAACACATCTACCAGGCAGACATGCAGCACATGTACCACGTCTACCAGGCAGACATGCAGCACATGTAACACATCTACCAGGCAGACATGCAGCACATGTACCACATCTACCAGGCAGACATGCAGCACATGTAACACATCTACCAGGCAGAGATGCAGCACATGTACCACATCTACCAGGCTGACATGCAGCACATGTAACACATCTACCAGGCAGAGATGCAGCACATGTACCACATCTACCAGGCAGACATGCAGCACATGTACCACATCTACCAGGCAGACATGCAGCACATGTACCACATCTACCAGGCAGACATGCAGCACATGTACCACATCTACCAGGCAGACATGCAGCACATGTACCACGTCTACCAGGCAGACATGCAGCACATGTACCACATCTACCAGGCAGACATGCAGCACATGTACCACATCTACCAGGCAGACATGCAGCACATGTACCACGTCTACCAGGCAGACATGCAGCACATGTACCACGTCTACCAGGCAGACATGCAGCACATGTACCACGTCTACCAGGCAGATATGCAGCACATGTACCACATCTACCAGGCAGACATGCAGAAATATACCATAGTGCTTGTGTGCCACATACACAAAAATTGAAACGCGCCATAGGCATGCAGCATGCAAGTAGAAGGGTGCACAACTCATGAGTGGCATACATGCCACTGCGCATGTATAGCATACAAGAGAATGCACACATGTGGCATGCTTTTTTGTGCACACATGCATCCCTCATATGCACATATGTGGCACATGTGAGGCGCTGTTTCAATTTTTCTGTATGCAGCATACATGCTTGATAGCAGCATTACTCCTGCAGCACATGTGCTGCATATGTACATGATGAGTGCAGTAAGGCAGCACGAATGTGTGCAGCATGCATACAACGTTTTTGTTAGGGTGACTACTAATTCTTGAGTTATAAATCTTAAAGCAATCATTGTTTTAAGGAGGAATGATGCAATGAGCTAGACTGTCAGAGAATCAAACTATTCCATCACCATCTAATTCAAAGATGGTTAATCCCCCTTCCCCCCCCCCCCCCCCCCCCCGCTTCCTCCTGGTTAAGCCATGAACATATAATTTATTTGTTTGTTTTGTAAACGTAATCCACTGAAGTAACTTCTATGAACTCATCTTCTCTACCGGCCTTATCAGAATTTCAAATGAACAATATGGATATAATCAGGTAATTAACAATATTATTATAAACCTACATGATTATAAAATTCATGTGTAGCACTCCATCAGTGAAGGTGGGCAGCACTGAGTATAAGGAAGACACCATTGTTGTCATTCAACCTAAAAAAGAATTTGAAGATCCAATATTTGGAGACATTAAACAAATATTTATAATAAATAATAAACTTTATTTTTATGTTGGCAAACACAGTACCATAGAATACAATGAACATTATTGTGCTTATATATCAAAGCCATCATCATGTTTAGAATTAGTTCAACATGTCAACTTAGGCTCCCATATTCCACTACAGCATCATACACACGGCAATTTCCAAACTGTTTTCTTATTGTACCAAAATACATATTCAGGTAACTCATACATATTTGTGCTTCAATTTCATATAACAGTGAAAAGAAAAAAAAATTTCAGTCAAAAAAAGTAAATTCAATTAATTAAAGAAACAAATGCAATAGAAGTAAGATACAACAATGTTGTACTTCTCAAGGAGGGCAGCTGGATTTTGGTGTTAATATTAAGCAGCTGCATTATTTTATTCTGTAATAGCTATCACCTTGGAATGAATTAGGCTAATGAAGTAGGTATCTACTCAAAGCAAATAAAATCATTCATGTAGGGAGAGCAAAGTATGACTTACATACCAAAATACATGTCACCATTTGCATCCCATAACTTGGTGTGATACCCATACTTTTTGTTATAGTATGTTTTACATACCAAAAAAAGAATGATTTACATACTATATTTTAGTATAATATTTCATTTTGTCTTTGGAGTGCTTCAAACCTGTGCAACAGTAATTGTTACGTAAATAACTATACTAATATTAAGTTAGGTCAAAATATCTGTGTATCCCTTATTAATAAAAACTGTGTTCAAATTATTATTATCCAGTTCCTGTAGATTGACTTTAGGAAAGGATATTTGTTTATTATTTGCTGTCCAATATGGGTATATTCGTCTTTGGTTGGATAGCTTTTATAAAACACTGCTGCAGCGACGTTGCCAATGAACTTCGTCTTAGGGGATTTGTATCAAATGAAATATCAAATACCAACCTACATTAGACACATTTCCTTTTATTAGCCGAAGACAAACAGATGGGAGGGACAATACACACTTGTTTATACTACAGTTTCTTAAAGATTTGCCTTGACTGAAGGGCTTAGTATCCTCGCCTGCTTCAGTATTATCAGGATCCATACTTGCAGACGGTAACTATGCGTTTTTATGTTAAATTTTTATTTACAATCCACTATTTTAACGAATTGAAGTGAGAGATTTATTCAAGTTATTACACGCTAGCAATGAAACATTCAAATAGCCCAAGAACAAACCAAAAATAAATAAGACTCTGTATACAAAGTATTATATAAGTTATTTTCAAGGTTAAATAGTGATGAGTGAACTTGATTACAATCAATGTAGACTACACAAAAAAAATTTTGTTTCAATTTGTGTTGATACTTGTACATGTGAAGACATAAATATTGTGCAAAGCTTTGGGATCATCTTGGGTATGACAGAGGAACCAGACCATGCATGTTTGAATGGCTTGTGGCTGACCTCACCACTTAACCTATAGGTGATAAGAAAAACCACACTTGCCTCAGGAGGGTTGAACAACAACTTCACTTGTATTTTGAATTGCTTAGATGGACACAAAACAACTTAGCTAATATTTTATAAATTCAACCCTAAACTATATAACAGAACCTTTAAGGAGCTTACATATCCAGAGATTCAATACTAATATGAGTCAGGGGGTGGGTGATGGGGGAAAGTAGGTATCATTAAATTGAATGTCATTCTCATAATCTACATAGCCATTATTGGATCTTCTTTTTTAGTTATGTGCAATTGCTTTTTTGCACATAGTAAGTAGTTGTTCTTGTTGGCACTTTGCTTTATAGCAAGTGATAAGTTCATGTGTAGCACTGACCTAATATTTATAAAGTAACTTGCTCAAGAGAATGTAAACAATAACAACTTCCAACAGGTTGTAACTTTAAAAAAATAAAAATATGAATAAAATATGCTAATTACATGGTCCCCCTGCAGTTTACTCGCTTCATTTTAGTCCACTGAACATGTCCAACCACAAAATATGCTAATTACATGGTCCCCCGGCAGTTTTCTCGTTTCATTTTAGTCCACTGAACATGTCCAACCACAAAATATGCTAATTACATGGTCCCCCGGCAGTTTTCTCGCTTCATTTTAGTCCACTGAACATGTCCAACCACAAAATATGCTAATTACATGGTCCCCCGGCAGTTTTCTCGTTTCATTTTAGTCCACTGAACATGTCCAACCACAAAATATTCTAATACATGGTCCCCCCCGCATTTTCCTCGCTTCCTTTTGGCCACTGAACTGTCCCACCACAATATATCCTAATTAACAATGGTCCCCCCCGGCAGTTTTTCTTTCTCGTTCATTTAGTCCCCACTGAAAACATGTCCAAAAACCACAAAATATGCTATTACATGGTCGCCCCGGCATTTTTTCCTCTTTCTCGCTTCATTTTTACTTTTAGTCCACTGAACATATCCAAACTCACAATATAGCTAATTATCAAGGTCCCCCCCTGAGTGTTTCTTTCTCTCGCTTCATTTTAAGTCCACGGAACTGTCCAACCACCAAATTGCTAATTAGATGGTCCCCCCCCCCGGCAGTTTTCTTTCTCGCTCATTTTGTCCACTGAACATGTCCAACGCACAAAATAGCTAATTACTGGTCCCCGCCCCCGGCAGTTTTTTCCTCTCGCTTCATTTTAAGTCCACTGAACATGTACAACACAAAATATTGCTAATTACATACATGGTCCCCCCCCCCCCCGCAGGTTTCTCTTCTCGCTTCATTTTAGTCACCTGACAGGTCCAACTCTAAACATGATCTATTACATGGTCCCCCGGCAGTTTTCCACTTTCATTTTAGTCCACTGATTGTCCAACAACAATATGCTACTACATGGTCCCAAGTCCCCCCCCCCCCGCAGTTTTAGTTCCCTTTCTCTCTTCATTTAGTCGCACTGAAACATGTCCACCCTAAAACATGCTAATTACATGTTCCCCACATCATTTTCCTCGCTTCATTTTAGTCCACTTGACTTGTCCAACCACAAAATATGCTAAATTACATGGTCCCCCGTCAGTTTTCTTTCTTCTCCCCCTCCTCGTCTTCATTTTTAAGTCCACTGAAACATGTCCAACCACACAAAATATTCTAATTACAAAGGTCCCCCCGCCCCGGCATTTTTCTCGCTCATTTTAGTCAACTGAAACAGTCCACCACAAATAATGCTAATTCACATGGTCCCCCCCTGATTTTTCTCGCTTCATGTTAGTCCACTGAACTGTCCCAAACCCACAAAATATTCTAATTACTGTCCCCCGGGCAGTTTTCCTCGCTTCATTTTTGTCCACTGAACATGTCCCAACCACAAAATATGCTAAATTACAGGGTCCCCCCCCCGGCATTTTTTCTTCCTTCTCGCTACATTTTAAGTCCCCACTGAAACATGTCGCCAACCACAAAAATAGCTATTATTACAAATGTCCCCCTGCAGTTTTCTCGCTTCCTTTTAGTCCACTGAACTTGTCAACCACAAAATATGCTACTTACATAGTCCCCCCGGCAGTTTTCCTCGGTTTCAATCCATTTTATCACTGAAGCAGGTCCAACCACAAAATATGCTATTACATGGTCCCCCCCCCCGTCAGTTTCCCCGTTCCTCGCTTCATTTTAGTCCACTGAACAGGTCCAAACCACAAATAGTCTATTACAGGGTCCCTCCGGCAGTTGTTCTTTCCTCTTTCTCGCTTCATTTGATTCCACTGAACATGTCCACCAACCACAAAATATGCTAATTACATGGTCCCCCGCAGTTTTTTCTCGCGTCATTTTAGTCAAACTGAACTGTCCAACCAAAATATGCTATTACAATGGTCCCCCCCCCCCCGCAGTGTTTCCTCGCTTCATTTTAGTCCACTGAAACATGTGCAAACCACCTAAACATGCTAATTACATGTCCCCCCCCGGCCGTTTTTCCCTCGCTTCTTTTAGTCCACTGAAAACATGTCCACAAAACCACAACAATGCACTATTAAACACGGGTCCCCGGTCAGTTTTTCGTCCCTCCCTCTCGCTTCATTTTAGTCCACTAACATGTCCAACACCACAAAATTATTCTAAGTCAACATGGTCCCCCGGCAGTTTCCCTTCTCTTCTGCTCGCTTCATTTTAGTCCACGGAACATCCAACACAAATATGCGAATTACAATGGTCCCCCCCCGGCAGTTTTCTCCTTTTCTCGCTTCATTTTTAGCCACTGAACCATGTCCAACCCACAAAATAATGCTAATTACATGTCCCAAGGCTGGCGTCCGGCGTTTTCCTTCCTTTCTTTCTCCCTCGTTTCATTTTAGTCCACTGACGTGTCCACACCCAATAATGCCTAATTACAGGTCACCGGCGTTTTTCCTCAGGCTTCATTTTTTGTCCACTGAACATGTCCAAAAAAACAAAATCAAGGGTGGGACCTGACAAAAATATGCTAATTACAAACATGTTCCCCCTGCAGTTTTCGCTGGGCTGGTGTGGGTGGGTTTCGGGGGGTGTCGGGTGGGCTATTCGGCCCCCTGTCCGCGGGCGGGTTCCGGTGGGGTTAGGTGCCTGAACTGTCCAACCACAGGAAAGTAGGATGCTAATTACATCCTGTCCCACCGGCAGTTTCCTTACCCCCTCGCTTCTTTTGTCCACTGAACATGTCCCAACCACAAAATATGCTAATTCAAGGTCCCCCTCCCCCCCCCTGCAGTTCCCTCGCGTCCATTTTAGTCCACTGAACATGCCAAACCACAAAATATGCTAATTAACAACCAATGGTCCCCCCTCCCCCGCAGTTTTTCCTGTTTCATTTTAGTCACTGAACATGTCCAAAACAAAACCACACATATGCGAAGGTTACATGTCCCGCCCCTCGGCAGTTGTCTCGCTTCATTTTAAGTCCACGGAACATGTCCAACCACAAATTGCAATTACATGGTCCCCCCCGCAGTTTTTCCTCTCCCTCTCGCTTCATTTTAGTCCACTGAACAGGTCAACCACAAATATGCTAATTGAGTGGTCCCCTGGCAGTTTCCTTTTCTCGTTTCATTTAGTCCACTTAACAGGTCCAACCCAAAATATGCTAGATTACATAGTCCCCACCCGCCCCCCGGCAGTTTTCTCCTTTCATTTTAGTCCACTGAACAGTCCAACCACAAAATATGCCTAATTACATGGTCCCCCCGGCAGTTTTCCCTTTCTCCTTTCTCCTTCATTTTAGTCCACTGAACAGTCCTAAACCAAAAATTGCTATTACATGGTCCCCCGGCAGTTTTTCTCCTTCATTTTAGTCCACTGAACATGTCCACCACTAAAATATGCTAAGTACATGTCCCCAGGCAGTTTTCCCCTTTCTCAGCTTTCATTTTATCCCACTGAACATGTCCAACCACAAATATACTAATAACATTGTCCCCCCGGCAGTTTTCTCGCTTCATTTTAGTGCACTGAAATGTCCAAACCACAAAATTATGCTAATTACATGGTCCCCCCCCCCCCGGCAGTTTTTCGTTTCATTTTAGGCCACTAACAGGTCCAACCACAAAATATGCTAGATTTGTCCCCACGCAGTTTTCTCGCTTCATTTTTGTCCACTGAACAGTCCAAAACCACAAAATATGCAATTACATGGTCCCCCCGGCAGTTTTCCGTTTCATTTTTAGTCCCTGAACGTGTCCAACCACAAAGCATCTAATTACATGGTCCACCGGCAGTTTTCTCGTTTCATTTTTGTCCACTAACGTTCCAAAAAACCACAAATATGCTAAGTACAAATTACATGGTCCCGGGCAGTTTTCCCTTCTGTTTCATTTTTGTCCCCTGAACTGTCCAACCACAAAAGATGCTATTACATATCCCCCGGAGCGTTTTCCCCTCGTTCACATTTTTGTCCACTGAACATGTCCAACCACAAAATAGCTAATTCAAATGTCCCCAGGCAGTTTTCCCTCGTGTCATTTTTGTCCACTGAAACATGTCCAAACAACAAATATGCGATGCATGGGCCCCCCCGGCAGTTTGCTTCTCTAACATGTCCAACCACAAAATATGCTAATTACATGGTCCCCCGGCAGTTTTCTCGTTTCATTTTTGTCCACTGAACATGTCCAACCACAAAATATGCTAATTACATGGTCCCCTGGCAGTTTTCTCGTTTCATTTTAGTCCACTGAACATGTCCAACAATGGTGTGTGAATCATTACAAGTAAATGGATAGAAAGAACTGAAAATACGATAAAATTCCCCATTAGGCAATGTTGACAAAACATGTGATTGTTGCAGTGAGGAGGGTGATACCCCCTCTCCCCCCCCCCCCCCCCCCCCCCCCCCCCCCTTTCTTGGCTCTTCCTCTTTTACTAGCCCAATTCTTCTATCTGTTAGTTTCCTTGGGGTTATTCATTTTTCCTTACTTGTTTTTTTTTTTGTTTTTTTCATTCTCCTGTAAGTGGTGTGGGGTACACCTAATAGTATAATTTTCATGTGTGTGTGTGTTTTTTTTAAAATTATATCTTTAAGCTATAATTAGTTGTTATTACAACATTCAAACTTCATAAAAATAAAATAAAATAAAGTTCTTATAGTAGTTGGAGGGGAGGCTAAGTTTTTAGGGTGTGTGTAGTATATTATATTATTTGACATAGAGATGCTCATTTTTTTGACTGAGATGACAATCACCCCTGTGTCCATTGCATCACCTATAATGAAAGAACAGAAGACTTACAATCTATATCATTGTACTAACATATAACACTACTTGAAGTGTTCATACAACACTGCTGGTGTAACACTTTTAATTTACACTAAGGTTAGTGCTACAGATACACTGCAAAAATTTACACTCTGATTTAACACTCTAAAGTGTTATAATTGGCGAGCGAGCGAAGCGAGCGAGACACTCTCAGGGGTAACGCAATCGAGATTTCGCTATATTTATTTATTTATCTGTTTATGGGGTACGTGAGACCTCTGTTTTCGCCCGCGCTTCTAATTACGTAAGTTAGGTAAAGCTTTCACAGTTCCAGTATTTTTTTCGAGCTCTGAGAATCCTTAGTGGCGGTGGTAAGTCAGTGCGCTCTTTGTCATGGTTATAAGCCGTGCGCAACAGTATTTACTTGAAAATACATTGTCCACTAGACTACCGCTAAGGTAAGTCGGTGTAGGTGCATGTCCAGTTGTGTCAAAGCATTGTGTGTTACAACCACTACTTAGCTAAAGAGTATCACAAAGAAAACTTTTAAATAACGTGTATTGTTTTGTTGTTGTTGTTTTCCTTCCAAGCAGTTGCAGAGAGTTGTTACTATGGCACTGAAATCCATTTACCCTGTATGCTAAATTAAAAAACTGGACCTTATTTTCAGTAGCTTCAGTGTTAGAAGTCAAAATAATCCATATAAAAATAGTATAGTCTTTAGGCTCGCTCGCCCTTTGTGCTCAGCACATCACTAGTATATATGTATGGTATGTATGGATGGTACGTAAAGGGGGCTCTTTAAAAAAACGCGCCGCGCTGGAACGTTTTTTTTACAGGGGTAAAAATGAAAAAATCGGGGATGTTTGTTTGTATATATGTTTGGACGTACGTATGTCATTTTGTACTTTGACCCTCGCGTTTTTGTGTTAGTTATGTGTTCGACCCCGTCCCAAATTGCACTAAACAGAATCCTCTGGTTTATCGATCAGTACCCGTATCACCCTAGAAATTGAATTGTTTACCGTTTGAATTCTTTTGCGGGTGCAGTTTTTCTATTCGAGTTAGTGGCGGTGGTAAGTCAATGCGCTCTTTGTCATGGTTATAAGCCGTGCGCAACAGTATTCACTTGAAAATACATTGTCCACTAGACTACCGCGAAGGTAAGTCTGTGTAGGTGCATGTCCAGTTGTGTCAAAGCATTGTGTGTTACAACCACTACTTAGCTAAAGAATATCACAAAGAAAACTTTTAAATAACGTGTATTGTTTTATCCTTCAATTCAAGCAGTTTCAGAGAGTTGTTACCATGGCACTGAAATCCCTTTACCGTGTATGCGAAATTTAAAAACTGGACCTTATTTTCAGTAGCTTCAGTGTTAGAAGTCAGAATCATTCATATAAAAATAGTATAGTCTTTAGGCTCGCTGCCATTTGTGCTCAAGCACATCACTAGTTTATCTGTTTATGGGGTACGTGAGACCTCTGTTTTCGCCCGCGCTTTTAATTACGTAAGTTAGGTAAAGCGTTCACAGTTCCAGTATTTTTCACTTAACGAGCTCTGAGAATCCTTAGTGGCGGTGGTAGGTCAATGCGCTCTTTGTCACGGCTATAAGCCTTGCGCAACAGTATTTACTTGAAAATACATTGTCCACTCGACTACTGCGAAGGTAAGTCTGTGTAGGTGCATGTCCAGTTGTGTCAAAGCATTGTGTGTTACAACCACTACTTAGCTAAAGAATATCACAAAGAAAACTTTTAAATAACGTGTATTGTTTTGTTGTTGTTGTTTTCCTTCCAAGCAGTTGCAGAGAGTTGTTACTATGGCACTGAAATCCCTTTACCCTGTATGCTAAATTTAAAAACTGGACCTTATTTTCAGTAGCTCTTCAGTGTTAGAAGTCAAAATTATTCATATAAAAATAGTATAGTCTTTAGGCTCGCTCGCCATTTGTGCTCAAGCACACCACTAGTATATATGTATGTATGTATGGATGGTACGTATGCTCTTTAAACGCGCGCGCGGGGAACTTTTTTCTCCTAAAAACACGGCTATTTAGGCTTGACTCCAGTTTATTCTGAAACTACAGCATTAAGCAAACCTTACTTGATACTTAAGCTCCAAAGTATGAGAAAATTCCTGCTAAAACGCTTGTTTTCAAGACACAAAAAGTTGATTCGATAGGTTACTATGGCATTGAAGACCCTTTTCCAGACTTAATTTCAAAACTTCGCCGTTTTATGGAGGGATACGGAGTGCCGGTTGTTGGTTTGTCAAGAGCCGTTGGTAGTCAGAATGCCGTAGTATTAATGCTAAGGAAGCTACTACTTCTCGAGGGAAGCTGAGATAAGTACGCAATTCCATATTTGTTAGCTAAATATGCAAAATTAACTCTGGCCTTTCTTTTTTGTAGCTAAGAGCTAGTCAACAGTGACTGGTAAATTCAAATAGTCAGATTGGCTCAAATTTGGTACTACAAAAGTTACCACTGCTCAAGAAATGAGGTAAGAAAGTAATTGTGTATTTGTGTGCTAAAATTGATTGTCTTTTGTTTTTGTAGGTGAGAGCTTGTTGTCAAGAATTCAAGGTAATTCAGATGGTCAAAGTAACTTCAATTTGATACTACAGAAGTTATCAATACTCAAGAATGATGTAAGTAGTAATTCCATATTTGTTGGCTAAAATTACAAATAATAACACTGGTTTATTTTTTATCGTAGCTGAGAGCTTGTTCAAGAGTTACTGGTGACTGAGATTATCAGAATGGTTGATGTTTGATACTACAAAAGTTACCATTAATAAGGTAAGAGAGTGATTTTGTATTTGTTTGCTGAAATCAAATGTCATAACTGCTATTATAGTGTTTGCATGAAGTAAGCTAAAACATAGTAACATTTTATGTTACCTAACTATCAGGCTCGCTCGCCATTTGTGCTCAAGCACACCACTAGTTTATTTATATATATGGACGTACGTATGTCATTTTGTACTTTGACCTTCCGTATTTTTGTGTTCGCTCCGCGTTCGACCCCGTCCCAAACTTCACTAAACAGAATCCTCCGGTTTAGCGACCATTACCCGTATCACCTTAGAAATTGATTTGTTTACGGCTTGAATTGTTTTGCGGGTGCAGTTAAAACTCAAAATCTTATGGGAGCTCCATTTCTATTCAAGTTAGTGGCGGTGGTAAAGTTAATGTGCTATTTGTCACAGTTATAAGCCCTACCCAACAGTATTTACTTAAAAATGCATTGTCCACTAGACGAACCACGAAGGTAAGTCTTGCGTATGTATGTTCAGTTGTGTGAAAGTATTGTGCGTTACAACTACTATTAAGAATATCACAGAACATTTTAAATAACGTGATTTAATTTTGTTGCTTCTTTTTCAATTCAAACTGTTGCGGGAGCGGTTACTATGGTATTGAAATCCCTTTACCTCATACGTAATTTAAAAACTCGACTTTATTTTAATAGCTTGAGTGTTAGTTGTTAAAATCAAATTTAACAATAGTGTAGTTTAAGACTCGCTCGCCATTTGTGCTCAAGCACACCACTAGTAACGCTTCATTTTTAACAGTGTATGGACGTACGTGTGTCATTTTGTACTTTGACCCTCGCGTTTTTGTGTTAGTTATGTGGTCGACCCCGTCCCAAATTGCACTAAACAGAATCCTCTGGTTTATCGATCAGTACCCGTATCACCCTAGAAATTGAATTGTTTACCGTTTTGAATTCTTTTAGTTACGGGTGCAGTTAAAACTTGAAAACTTAAGGGACTTCCATTTCTATTTGAGTTAGTGGCGGTGGTAAGTCAATGCGCTCTTTGTCATGGTTATAAGCAGTGCACAACATGTTTACTTGAAAATACATTGTCCACTAGACTACTGCGAAGGTAAGTCTGTGTAGGTGCATGTCCAGTTGTGTCAAAGCATTGTGTGTTACAACCACTACTTAGCTAAAGAATATCACAAAGAAAACTTTTAAATAACGTGTATTGTTTTGTTGTTGTTTTTTTCCTTCAATTCAAGAGTTGTTAGCACTGAAATCCCTTTACCGTGTATGCGAAATTTAAAAACTGGACCTTATTTTCAGTAGCTTCAGTGTTAGAAGTCAAAATCATTCATATAAAAATAGTATAGTCTTTAGGCTCGCTCGCCATTTGTGCTCAAGCACATCACTAGTGTACGTATACGTACGTCAAAATATTTCGCCCACGCTTCTAATTCCGTAAGTTAGGTAAAGCGTTCACAGTTCCAGTATTTTTCAATTAACGAGAGCGGAGAATCCTGCTGCGCTGCCTTACGCAACTCTGTTTCAACCAAAGCGTTTATAGCTACTCTCTTCTTGAAACAATTGTGAAGTCTTTGTCAAGCTGCGCTTCTTTGCCACTGCTTTCTAAGTTTATTCAGGTAATTCTGTTATTGTTAACTCTTCATGCCTAATCAGGTATATGTAATTTCTGTCCTATTTTTCTGTAAAATCAGTCAGCTCGCTCGCCATGCATTTGCGCTATTCGAGCGCACCGCTAGTTACCTTCTAAGGACTCGCAACTTTCTCCAGGGAATTGCTAAATCTGCTTTCATTGCAAGAACATGGTCTGCAAGAATGACTACTGGGAGCTGGACCTGCTGGAGAAACTCTTCACGCTGACGTTTGGACAGGTATTTCACTTCTGCAGCCAACTGTGAGGTACTGTCACCTCCACTGGCAACATCCCTAACAGTCTCCAAAACTTCAGCACTCCTCTTCACTGTTCTGTTGCTAGCTTCACTGCTAGAAATACGACAGCCAGAGACTTGGACAAGGGTGATTGGCTGTATTTGTGGCATATTTGTTTCATTATTATTATTATTATTATTTTCATGTACCTGACCACAAGTGGACACCCTGAGTACTCCAGGAGTATTGGAGTCACTGCTTTATTTTATTTTTATTATCATCATTATTATTATTTGTTTATTATTTTGTTATTTAATTACTGTTGTTACCTTGCAGTCCTCCTCTTGGTGTGCAATCCATCCATGGCAACCATGGATTGTGAAGGTAGTCCCTCTTGGCTGGCCTTCTTCACTCTCTGCAGCTTGAGGTAGCATGGATTGCAAAACCTGCTAGGAGCAATACTCTCCTCTTCACCTAGATCACTAGGGACCCCTGCTAAAGACTGCAGATCAAGGATGTATTCCTTGCAGGAGTGGACTGGCTGGATCTTCTTTCCCTTGGCTTTGTTTAGCCTTCCTCCACAAATTCTGCAGTGCTGAAGCAACTTCATTTGATGTTTTAAGTACATTAATCCTTATTTGTTTCACTGACCTCATTGGAGGAATCCCAAGAAGTTCCAGTCACCAGCTATTCACCAAAAAAGGAAGCCCACCCAAATCTGGTTAGCACCTCATGGTTAACTATACAGCGATAAAGGGTTGCGCCTGGGGTTCCCCAACGGGTTATCTATGCGCAGTTGGTATTCATTATGTAGCTAAAAGGTCAATATTTAGCTGTAGCTTATTAAATAAAAAAAATTTCAGTTAGCATAACAGAGAAAATCCCTTCTAAAAATTGTGAATTGCCATACCAGCATGGAAGCCCCGGATTCGCTAGCGATTTAGAGCACACCCCCAGTAATTTGGGGTTCCCCAGCTAATGTGTCTCGTGGATGTGTTGGCCTGGTAAATTGTTCTTACATGGCTTCACCTGATCCAGTTCTTTCTTACATGGCTTCACCTGATCCAGTTCTTGCTAAGGCTTCCCTGGATCCATCTTCTGCTAAAGCTTTCTCTAAACCTGCTAATAGCAAATACTCAGATTCTGCAATTACAAATTACTTAAAATCTGGTGTGTAGACAAAGTTTATAACTCAGGATTACAAAGAGATCTAATTTTTTTGTTTTAGGAGGGGGTCATTTGCATTATGTAGGAGGGGAGGACAAAAGAACACCAAGGCTGGTTGTACAAAGTGAGCAAGAGCAGCATAGATTGGTCAAGGTCACTCATGATGCTGCTCACCTAGGGAGGGACAAAGTATTATCACAACTAAATGAAAAATACTACTGGCCACCTATGTATAGCCAAGTGTGTGAATATGTAAGTATATTTAAGTTTTTATTTAGTTCCCTATTATATTGGAATCAATATCAACATTCATAATCATGAATTAGCAGCATAAATGGCAAGCAATTGAAGTTGCATGACTGCTTATTTTATACTTGTATAGGACCAACTATACATATGGCTTACACTCTGCCAGTTAATTATTTAGTGTGAGTTAGATATGAATTCCTTTTGGAAAATAGCTAAGTGAAGATTTTTTTAAGTTTGATTAATGTCTGAAAGTGTGAGGAATGATGAATAAAGAATGGATCTTTTACTAAATTATATTGACTTTCATCTGATAGTAGTGTGATTGATTCAGAATCTTCAACACTTGGCGAATCTAAAAGTTTTGCTAGAAGATCAGCTTTCTAATACTGGTGTATTGCGATTATGGAGAACAGGAGCTGAAGCAAAACAGTTGGAACCTCATGAAGATCTTGAAGTTGATGTACGTAATTTAGCAAGACAAATAAATGGTCTATCATCAATTCTTTAGTTTGACATAAAGTGTTAAATACGCCTACCAAGAAATATGAATGCTTAAAATTATTCTATAAAAGTTTAATAATTCAATTTATTAATAATTAAATTTCAAAATCTTTAATTGGGAATTTTAAGTTCAATAAATTTTTATAGGACGCTTTAAGAACTACTTATGTTCAAATATTTTTTTTTGTCAGAACTACTTCATATGGTTTAAATAGTTCATTGAAACAGGTTGATAATAATAGGCTTATAAAGTAAACTGAATTTTTATTATGTAGTTGTCTCATCTCTGTGAATACTATGAATATCCTCTAAGCAAAGATGTGGATGTTGTCTTGTGGCAAGATTGCAGAGCTTATTATAATCAAGCAGCACTCGTAGAGGTAGATAAGTTTGTTATTGTGAATTCAGAAGTACATGGAGAATTTGATGAATACAAGAAGAATACAATTGGAAGAGGGTATAGCTATCTTAAAGTAAATGAACTCATTGAATTTTATCTCCTTCAAAATGACCACCTGAGCGGTAATGTTAAAACCTTATAATATAACAAAGCCTATCTCAAATTGAGTGGTAGTAATATTGATGAACTTTGTGATTGCCTGCTTAATCTTAGAAAATCCTATGAGCAAGAAGGAGTAAATGTTTTTAGTACAGGTAATTATTGCTAGCTTGATTTAAAATTGCTGTAGAAACCCACATCTTTTATTCCATTTAGAACCAGCTTCAAAGAAAAGGAAAACAATGGATATTGTTACCATAGAAGATGGAGGATGGCTTTCAGATACCGTATTCATATATCAGCTGCATGTAAAAATTTACAATTGCAATTCCCTGATGTAGCAGGGTTTCAGGATCCAATCAAATGGCAAAATAAATATTTTAAGCGTATTAATGGCCTATATGTCCAAATTATTCACATCAATGGCAATCACTGGGTTACAATTGCTGGGATTCTGGTTCTCGGTAAAAGTTTACGACAGTAAGTATCGGACCCTTCAGAAGATGCTATTTAACAGATTGCTCTCATCACACAGCCAAGCCATAATTTTATAAATGTTGATTTGGAAACTACCCAGTTCCAGACTGGATATTCTGACTAAGGTTTGTACGCTATTGCATTTGCCACTGAAGTGTGTTATGGAAACAATCCAGCCAGTTATGGTTAGTTATGAGAGCTAGCCAATTACTAATAAATGTGTTTATGTTTTGTATTTTTAATGAATGTTCTTTGCAGATACGATCAAGGCAGCATGATGAAGCATTTTATCTCTTGTTTGAATAATGAAAGAATGGAACAATTTCCTTCCAAAGTAACAAAAGCCCTACCATTACTCAAAAAGTTTAAGATAAAGCTTTTTTGTTCATGCAAATTGCCAGAAGTAGGGAGTCAAGAAAACATGGCTTACTGTCCAAGTTGCCATCAATGGTTCCATAAGACTTGTGAACAAATTCCTGACAAATTTTTTAAAGATAAGAAGGAAAAATTACTTGTTCAAAATGTACACAGCAAATAGTTTAACTGTAATGATTAATTTTGTGTAATAGAACTAATTGCTGCAACAATCATCACTATTTGTCATTAAAATGAATTATTGAGATCAACTTACTACTATTTTTATGCTATTTTTAGATAAGCATCCTCCGAAGTAAATAAGAAAAGAAAAAAAGAAGCTAAATGCAGGAATATTTCCAGCAGTTTCAAATGTGTTTTTGCAGTTGTCAAAAGCTGAATTGTTTCTACATTTTAAAAATGTAGCAATATTTCCTACATTTTGGAAATGCAGGAATATTTCCAGCATTTTTCAAATGTGTTTCTGCAGTTGCCAAAAGCTGAATTGTTCCGGCATTTTAAAAATGCAGAAATATTTCCTACATTTTGGATGCAGGAATATTTCCAGCAATTTTCCAACGTGTTTCTGCAGTTGCCAAAAGCTGAATTGTTCCTGCATTTTAAAAATGTAGCAATGTTTCCTACATTTTGGAAATGCAGGAATATTTCTAGCATTATTCAATGTGTTTCTGCAGTTGCCAAAAGCTGAATTGTTCCTGCATTTTAAAAATGCAGAAATGTTTCCTACATTTTGGAAATGCAGGAATATTTCTAGCATTTTTCCAATGTGTTTCTGCAGTTGCCAAAAGCTGACTTGTTCTGGCATTTTAAAAATGTAAAATGTTTCCTACATTTTGGAAATGCAGGAATATTTCCAGCATTATTCAAATGTGTTTCTGCAGCTGTCAAAAGCTTGAATTGTTCCTACATTTTAAAAATGCAGCAATGTTTCCTACATTTTGGAAATGCAGGAATATTTCTTACATTTTTCCAATGTGTTTCTGCAGTTGTCAAAAGCTGAATTGTTCCTGCATTTTAAAAATGCAGAAATGTTTCCTACATTTTTGATGCAGGAATATTTCCAGCAGTTTCAAATGTGTTTCTGCAGCTGTCAAAAGCTTGAATTGTTCCTACATTTTAAAAATGCAGCAATGTTTCCTACATTTTGGAAATGCAGGAATATTTCCAGCATTTGCAAATGTGTTTCTGCAGCTGTCAAAAGCTTGAATTGTTCCTACATTCTAAAAATGCAGAAATGTTCCCTACATTTTGGATGCAGGAATATTTCCAGCATTTTCAAATGTGTTTCTGCAGCTGTCAAAAGCTGAATTGTTCCTACATTTTAAAAATGTAGAAATGTTCCTACATTTTGGAAATGCAGGAACATTTCCAGCATTATTAAAATGTGTTTCTGCTGTCAAAAGCTTGAATTGTTCCTACATTTTAAAAATGCAGCAATATTTTCTACATTTTGGAAATGCAGGAATATTTCTTACCTTTTTCCAATGTGTTTCTGCAGTTGTCATCAAAAGCTGAATTGTTCCTACATTTTAAAAATGCAGCAATGTTTCCTACATTTTGGAAATGCAGGAATATTTCTTACATTTTTCCAATGTGTTTCTGCGGTTGTCAAAAGCTGAATTGTTCCTGCATTTTAAAAATGCAGAAATGTTTCCTACATTTTGGAAATGCACGAATATTTCCAGCATTTGCAAATGTGTTTCTGCAGCTGTCAAAAGCTTGAATTGTTCCTACATTTTAAAAATGCAGAAATGTTTCCTACATTTTGGATGCAGGAATATTTCCAGCATTTTCAAATGTGTTTCTGCAGTTGTCAAAAGCTGAATTGTTCCTACATTTTAAAAATGCAGCAATGTTGTTTCCTACATTTGGGAAATGCAGGAACATTTCCAGCATTATTCAAATGTGTTTCTGCAGTTGTCAAAAGCTTGAATTGTTCCTACATTTTAAAAATGTAAAATGTTTCCTACATTTTGGAAATGCAGGAACATTTCCAGCATTATTCAAATGTATTTCTGCAGTTGTCAAAAGCTGAATTGTTCCTACATTTTAAAAATTAAAATGTTTCCTACATTTTGGAAATGCAGGAATATTTCTTACATTTTTCCAATGTGTTTCTGCAGTTGCCAAAAGCTGAATTGTTCCGTCATTTTAAAAATGCAGAAATGTTTCCTACATTTTGGATGCAGGAATATTTCCAGCATTTTCAAATGTGTTTCTGCAGCTTCAAAAGCTTGAATTGTTATTCCTACATTTTGGAAATGGAGGAATATTTCCAGCAATTTTTCAAAAGTATTTCTGCAGTTGAGGCTGTGTCGATGAAAACTGGAATCTTTTTTGAGCTCTCTACTCCATCAATTAGCTGTTCTTAATAGTTGATACCTACATATATAATTTTATATAAATATTATAATCTTGTAATTTTAATCTTAAATGATTCAAGCACTTTCACCTTTTATTGGCTGAGATTTTGTCTTCTGACTGAGCTGATGAGCATGTTCAAGCTAGTTAGTCCACCAGGTAGAGGCATTGACAGTTGCTTTACTTAAATATATTTAATCCATTTCAAAGTATTTTCCAATAATTTCAAATTGTCAGGATATAGTAGGGTGCCACTATCAATGGCAAATTGCTGGGAAAAGTGTTGCCATTGAGAAGAAAAGAAAGCCCACTTTGAGGCAATCAGAATGGGCCGGTACTCCATTCTTTATAAAACATGACACACTCTCCTGATTCATTACGTTGAAACTTGAATTGCTGTGCCTTAAGATGGTCATGGAGTAGAGGAGTTTGATCTGACATCCAATCCTTGACTTCAGTTACAGAATCCAAAACCACCACTTGTAGGAGGTGGTGAGAAAGAAACTTCTATACTTTGACAAAGATCTGGAAGAAACAAAACAAGGAAAAGTGTACAGTTACATGTAGCTTATAACTTTGCTAGGTTAGGTGACCTGGAATAGTCAATGCATTGTGATGTTTCAGTTTTCGAGATATGCATGAAAATGTTTGGTCTATATCCTCATGAGTATATCCAACTAGTAGGAATACAAACTTCACCTACACACATAAATATCTATATCAACCTGGGATCAGTCAAATCTAATCCTAAATACCTTTCTGAACACTCCCAATTCAGCCAATATAGCAGCAAATGTGAGTGTAAACTTGTTCTTATTATCACGACAAGTATTATCCATCTGAATATACAGCACTTCTGGTAATCCATCCTGCAGCTTATATTTTTACATCACTATGAATCACTTTACATCATATTGATAGAATTCTTACCTTCAACTGATAAAATACTCGTAATAAAACTTCCACAGTCAGATTGGAGTCATGGTTAAATTGTCCACTGTCTATGAACATCATAGTGAATTGGCCATGAACTTTAACTCCAGTGATATGTGTTTCCAGCCTGTAAGCACCAGTCATCACTTTGGGGTTGTTGACAATGTGGGGTATTTTTGTTTTAAAAAATGCCTGAAATTATTGTAAAGCCCTTTAGCTACACACTGATGATAGCACAAGATTTGGGCTACTATGCAATATTCATAAGTTACACAAACTCATAGGTAAAAAATAATGACGCTATAAGTAGCTTTATGAACCAATACAACTAAAACATATTACCTCTTGTTCTGTTCCTTGTGGGGTTAGTCAATAAGGGATGGAAGCATCTCCAGGCCACAAGCTGAAGAACCATTGCTGCAATCAGAACTAAACAATAAGCATCCATCAACTTCCATCTTGAACTCCATTCAAGAATTTGAATTTTGCCTATTGTCCAATGAGCTTGCTGGAAGCTCAGGAAGTAATTAACACCATGTGGTTTTTTTATAGCCTGTAGCCAATAGAATTCAGTGTTTAGTAAAATGGCTTCAATTCAGGCAGTGAACATTGCAGCTTAGAATGTGTAAATGTTTCTTCAAAACCTTGGCATTTGATTTCTTCACACAAGACAAGCAAGCTTTTCTTTGGAAAAAAGGAAGTCGAATGAAGTTAACCAATGGTGTTTCCAGTGGACCTGTTGTACATGCATCTGTTAGGAGTGCAGATGTCATAAACGTGAGTATTTTAATAGTCATTGCTATAATACTACCATTTTAGCTGCCTACATTGATTAGTTAGGCTTCCACAATTTGGAGTTTTTTGGTGCGACAAAGAATAAACTACAAAACAGAATCACGTGCACACTGACCCGCACACACCGGTACGGTCGGGAACAATAGAGAAGACCATGGTTTGTTGACAGTGAGAACACAACTCTTACGCGGTCAGTTAATTAGGTTGTTGGCACACCGGATACGCGCTCCGCCCACACAAATCAAGTAAGGTTAATTGGCTTTATGTTGCTAGCATTGCCGGAAGTCACGTGAACGCACGTGTCAGTGAACGCACGTGTCTGCATCGTGGTTGGTAGTCGGTTGCTAGGCTAATGGCGGATGAGGAAAAAATAATTTTAAACTGTTTTTGTGGAGATTCAGAAGTATGTTTGTTTTTTGTTTTTTGTTTTATATAGGTTATTTTATTGATCTGTTTAGTTCAACGATAACCTGATCGGCTGCGAACATTGCGATGTCTGGGAACACCAAATTTGCAGGGGTTTTACCGAGCCACCCTCAGAGTACGTAGAACACTTCTGCCTGCAGTGTCTCCGTGTCACTCCATATGAAGCGGAAGTACGTATATTTATATATATGTATATGTGTGGAACACTTATATGTGTTAAATTTATTTCCCACAGCCATTACTTTGTTGTCGAAAGTTTATACACCATGTTTCTAAGAGTAGACACGTGGTTGTTTTCTCTAAGAAAGAGGTTATGAAGTCTATCAAGATGTCGGAACGTGGGTTCATGGAAGTCTTAAGCAAACTAAAAGATTTTTTTATTCTATGGAAGAATAGAAATAAGTAAGTTATTTAACATGCTTAAGAAACAAACTTATCTTTTGCATAATTATTGCAGGACGTTTACAGTGAATTTTTCAGTTTTACAAGACGTGAGAGAGCGTTATTTTAAGGTTAGTATTATTATTAGTGTTTGTTTTCTGGCATTTTCTAAATTTGTTTATATACTTGTAGAACTAAATCAATCAAAGGCAGACTGACAGTCGTCAGTCCAGACCAGTCTGTCCGGCGACCCTTTTCCCGTCAGGGGAGTCAGCACCGCCGCCGAGCCGGCGAAGTCCGGGACGAACCTCCGGTAGAAGCCCACCGTACCCAGAAATCGCTTCAGCTGGCGCCTGGTCCCGGGGACCGGCCACTCAGCAAGTGCAGAAACCCTGTCTTCAGGAACACTAACACAACCACTGCCAATGAGATGGCCTAGGTACCTCAGTTTGCGTCTCCCGAAGCTACACTTTCTCAATTTGATCTTAAGCCCTGCTTCGTCTAAACACCTCAATACTCTCTTTAAATCTCTCATATGTTCTTCCCAATTACTTGAATAAATCAGAACGTCGTCAATATAGCAACCACAACACTCTCTAACCTTGGCAAGCACCCCATCCACCATTCTCTGGAATACTGCTGGTGCATTTTTCTAACCAAAGGGCATTCTTCTGAATCTATATCTGCCCCAAGGGCTGCCAAATGTGGTAAGGTCCTTGCTCTCCACATCCATAAGGACCTGGTGGAAACCTGCGGTCAGGTCCAGGGTCGTCAACACAGAACTGTTGCCAGCTCTGTCGAGGAGCTCCTCCAACGTAGGCATGTAATGCCGTGTCATCGGAGTCACCTCATTCAAGGCTCTGAAATCAATGCAGACCCTGACTGACCCGTCAGGTTTCTTTACCGGGACAATAGGGGAACACCATGATGAGCTATCATCTGCCTCCTCGATAACTCCATCAACTGCCATCTTATCTATGGCAGTCTTAACTCCATCCCTAAGTCCAAATGGGACACGCCTTACCGGAAGGTTTACCGGCTTGGCATCCCTATCTACGGTGATGGTACACTTACTCGTCTTACAACAACCCGGGGTTTCACTAAACACCCCCTCAAACACACTCAGTAAATTGTCTAGCTGACACTTATTAAAATTCTCACAAGGCTCATCAGACAGCTTGTTACTCCTTGCTGTCATACTCTCATCAGCTGACTCCTCTATAGCTACACAAGCCCTATAGGCTTTTCTGACATTGTACCTCTTGAGGTTATTAATATGGACTACACGTCCCTCAGCCGGCAACCCATCACCCTTCACTCTGTAATTGACACGGTTGAGTGCCTCAACTACCAGGAATGACCCCTCCCAAGAGCTAGAAAAGGCGCTATTCCTTCCCGGTACCTTCATGAGTACTAGGTCTCCTTCCTTAACACTCTGTCGACCCTATTCCTATTGAGCACCTCCCTCTGCTTATCCTTCCCCACCTTTCTACGTGCAACACTCAAATCAGTCAATTCACTTAGCCTCTGTTGCAGGGTGTCAACCCACTTTGAGATGGGCACACCCTCACACACCTCCCCGAGCCACCCAAGGGGGCCCCTCACCCGAAAGCCATAGACTAAATCAAATGGGGAGAAACCTGAATCTCTGTGGGGCATTTGCCTTAGTGCATACAATGCAAGGGGTAGGAACCGAACCCAGTCGATCCCTCTAAGACTGGCCTTAGCCAGCATCGGTTTCAAGGTACCGTGCAGACGTTCGACCACACCATTACCCTGGGGGTGGTAAGGTGTAGTCGTTATCTTCCCACAACCGAACAGTTCACAAGTTCGTTTGAACACTTTGCCTGTAAAAACAGACCCTCTGTCTGTAAGAACAGTATCTGGTAGGCCAGTTTTGCACACAATCTGGCAGAAGGCCTCGGAGACCTCCTGCGCAGACACGTTTCTCAGAGGGATCGCCTCAGGCCACCTCGTAGCCATGCAGGCATATGTGAGGATATACTGGGCCCCGCCCCTCCCTTTAGGCAAAGGTCCCACAATGTCTATGGCCACAACCCTAAAGGGCTCATCCACAACTGGCCGTTCCTGGAGCTTAACTGGCTTATTACCCTGTTTATTGGCTTTTAAACACAAGTCACAGGAACCCACAAACTGGGAGACATCCCGCGCCATACCGGGCCAAGTAAACAGACGATTAAGCCTGTCCCTGGTTTTTCTGACGCTGAGATGCCCACCACAGTCATGGGCCAGCTCCAGTATACGCCGTCTATCTACTTGCGGCACTACCACTCTTACCAACTCCTCACCACACTCTCCCTCAATCACGTTAACTAGGATCCCATCCCAAAGCCCATAGCCTCTAAGATTTGACTCAGCTAGGAGTCTACACTCCTCTAAGGATCCACACTGCTTCTGCCTCACAGCAAGCTCTCTTCTGCTGTCTCTTCTCTTCACTAATTCCATCAGGCAACTCAATATGCAACTCTTCCTCACTACAAACCGGACCCTCCCCCCTCTTAGTCTCTGGGGAGTCAAGGCCTGGTGAGTTAATTCTCTCACAGGTTGCCGTACTATTCTCACTACCACTCAGAATGTCACAGCCTACCTCGCTATTATTCATTGCTCTTGTTCCCTTGGTTACTGTGCCCTCCCCTTCTCTCTTATTTGGGGTGCTACAGCTTATCTCTTCGAAAAAAGGTCCTTCCTTAAATCATTAACGTTCATAATTGAAGTAGTTTTGTCATAGAGGACACATGTATACCATTCAAGTGTTTGAAATACAGTTGATCCCAAGTCTAACAGCTGAAAGGGATTTTCAGCTGCATACTGGAAGGCTTTCGTAGCACTGGAGTATTCCCTCCAAGCTACCCATGTGACTTCTTTGCTTTACCATGAAACTGGGAAGTTGTATCACAACCTGTGAATGAATGGTAGAAAGGCAGGCCAATACACCTTTCTTCACCAAGTCTTTGGCAAATAGCGTTTATGTGGTAATACCTGAAGTATTTTCCCATGCCAAATGCCACCCATATATCCAAATCTGAGAATACTTTCTGGAGTTCAAAAAAAATCCCAGCCAGTACTATGATCACATCTGTATCAACTGTTCGTACCAATACTTTTCTAGCACCTTTCTCAAGGGCATCTTGAAGATGAACACAAATTCTCGTGTCGGCTTCTTCATGATCACATGGAGGCAGTTGCTGATATGGAACTCTGCAGACAACAGTTTGACCTAAAATGATGAAAAACATCATTAAAAGAGCACCATTATTGATAACATGATTGAAAATTACCTGAAGTAATGTAAACTTGTTTCCCTGAAAGGTTATCACAAGTGGCAACTTTCTTGGCAAGAAAAGTGAAGAGTTCTTCCTTGTTCTTTGAATCACGAAGAAAATCATGGAAATTCGATGGCAGCTTTGCTTGTCCAGTCACTTTCTTCCTGATACCTTTCCCCCTTTTTTCCCGAGTGGACTCTTTAAGGCTATTCTGCCTATACAAATCCCAAATAATGTCGACCCTGTTGCTATTGTGAAAGGCATGCTCTGTCCATGGCAAGAAAACTGCATCACTGTATTCCTCAAATGTTTTTACCTGCTTGGTTGGAAGAGAATGGACAATGGCAGGACCATCCACTAATTTAACATCATAATGTGTTGGAGGTTCAATGTTGCTCACTTCATCAATAATAGAAAGCAAGTCTGACTTCTTACTTGGCAAGCGAAGCTTGCCTTGTTCGGAAAGTGAGGGTGGCCAGGACTGATTTTCATGGGCAAAAAAAGTCTTCTAGGTTACCTTCACGGAATCCGCTCGCAATGTAAAGGTGACTGAAGAGATTGCATTCACTCTTGAGACTAGCCACTTGGTGCTTCATTTTTGAAGGTTTCTTTGGCAAAGGCCGCTTGAACAATGATAGACAATTCTTTTTTATGGGATTATGAATTGATACAGTTCGGTTTTTGATAACATCCTTCACATATTGCTCATATTGAGTAGAACCTAACTCCTCAATAGTTTTCATTGTAGAAACCACTGCATCACTTACACAGTTGCGTGTATCAAGAACAAGAAGTTCAGGAAAGTCATCCAAAAATGGGTTACCCATGCTGGATATGACCTCAGACAAACTCTTTACCTGTTTCATGAATAGCTGCTGGTTGGAGTAACTTTGTTCATGCTGTTGATCACTGCGTTCTTTTGATTCCAACAATTGATGTTCAAACTCGGTTAGTATTCTTGCCTGCTCGGGACCAGCCACCATCCATCTATGAAATGCAGAAGGATTCTCAGTTAGTCCTACTGCCCCACCAGAGCCCTTCACAATTTTGTTATTTTGCTCGTGGACTTGATCGATAGGCATACTGGAATATTTCTTCTGTGACTTTGACACAACCCAGCAACTTCGCAATTGGTCTTTGACTGGGACAGGAAGAGCTTTTATATCTCTGAGATGTATGGGAATCCACCTTGCATAGTTGGTATGGTCTAAGGCAAAGAACCATGGGGCTAGTGCTTCCAAAGACTCGATAAACAGATCAAAATTTTTCTGTCGATGAGCACGCACAAAGTTAAACACAAGAATTTCTATCTGAAGGATAATACTCCAGAAATGAAATGTAGGGCTTCTGCTGATCATGGTCTTTTTCCAATCTTCAAAAGACAAACTTTCTTGAGATGTCACACACTTCCATGCCTCATTTTGCAACTCTACCAGTGTCAGAGCTGTGACCTGGTGAGCATGTCGTGTTCTTGTTAGATGAGAAGCCTTCAAAAAAGAGTCTGCAGTTCCAGAGGAGGCCACATCAGCTTCAAACAAGGCTGTTGTCCACCCTGAACCCTCAAGCAAATCCCCAACGGTTTTCCAAAGTCCCATTTCTATATGCAGTCTCCCAAACATGAAAATAGGCTGCAACTGTCAAGTTGAGTTGGTTTAACCCTTTCGTTCCCAATCCCGCTTTAAAGCGGGTGAAGACCGGTTGGCTTCTCCGAATTTTAAAAAATAGTTACTTTATAGCTAGAACCTTCAGATTGCATACACAGGTGCCCAATGTGTTAGAGAAGCATCTAAAAGAGCTTTCAGCCAGGGCTGCTTCGACAGTTCCTCACAGCAGTTGCGTTTATTTCTTCCTCGGCAAAAAACAACAACATCGGTTCTCCGTCGAATTTAAAAAAAGTTACCTTCTTCACAGCAGCTTCATTTATGGATCCAGTCATCTCCAGAGCTTTGTAGAAGCAGCAAAAAATTGCTTGAGCCCAGTAGCCTTCCGTAACACATTGAAACAACCGCTTCTTTGCCGACCAAGACTTTGCGGTTTGACTTACTGTCTTCTTTTTTTTTTATAAAATCGCCAGTTCAACTGGGGGCCTCCCTATTACGTACAGTCGTAGGTAATGCTTATTACATCATAGGAAAAAAGTGAGCGTGTCGTGTGATCCAGGTAACTATGCAAAAAAATTTTTTTTTTTAAAGTCAATTTGGAAAGATGGCGTCTACCAGGTACAGTGCTGTGGAAGTTTTAGACTTGCTTGATACTAACTCTAGCGACTCAGGATCAAGCGGAGAAGAGGGAGACGACATCTAGGGCTATAGGAGGCCCTGTATCAGGGTTGGGGACCAGACCCCGTCAACTCTGACACTGACAATGGAAGTCAAGAAGATGATCGATGTAAGCTTGTCTTTCTCTTGTCTTTCTCTTGAAAACTAGCAAGCTTCTGTTGTGGAAAGGACTTATTTATAGCTATATTGAGATAGAGAAAGCTGTTTAGCTATAATATATATATATTTCATTGAGCTTTGAGATTTGAAAGTGGGTTGTGGTTTGTTTAACAATTTCAAATTTTCAAAAAAATTTAATTTTTTTTAACCAGAATGTACTACTATGCAGTCACCGACTGGATTGTGAAGAGGAATTGTGAAGAGGACTCAGATGAGGCAACAGGAGCAGAGTCTTCCATTGATGAAGGAGAAGATGCCGGACCTGGCGAAGTACACTCGGAGCGCCACCCCCCTCCCTCCCAAACAAAAATCCTGTATGAAACCGCATACAATACATCATAAAGTTGCAATTATATAGGATCATGAATAATTTGTTGTTTGTATTACAAATATCTTTGTGTTTTTGTGTATATGAAATTGATTTGTAGTGGAGCTCGTCGTCCGATGGCATACGTTCCTTGTGGACACTCATAGATGTCTCCTACATGATCACAATCAGCACCAAACACAGCAAACAACATATTTTATTGTTGAACTAATATAATATTGGTATAAAGTACATCAAACAATATTATTTCTATTTTTTTTTTATTATTATTGATGGGAAAAGTGGAATTTTTGGGGGAAAAAATTTTTTTTTTTAAAGTAATAGTAAAGGGCCTAAATATTATTCAATTTTCTCAATCAAAAAATGAGGGGAATCCCAAACTCTTGGTCTATTTAGTGATATATGGTTGCTATGGGGTTTTCCCAGCCAGCATCGAGTTAAAAAAATAAAACGGTAATGGACTATTCCGCGGTAGAAGATTATATTTTTCCGCGCGCGTCCAAACAATTCGGGAACGAGAGGGTTAAGGACTTTCTAAAGTCTGTACAGAAGACATTTAAGGTTATGGTATACAACTTGTTCATTAATTAATTATTCATGAGTTACTGTTTTTGTTTGTATCATCCACTACACTTATTTTTATGAACTATGCTCCAAACATGAAATTATAATGTGTTCAAGTTTCTTTATTAGCTAGCTCTTGCTTTTCAATGAGCAGCCAGCGAGGCTTGACCGAGGACCCCCTGAGGCAAATTTTCGGCGTCAAATCTTGGCTTCATCATCACTCCTAGCTTTAGTGTGACAGCTCTCCTGGCTACTTTAGGACTTACTCGAGGGCCAGTCACAGCGATTTTGGCTCAATGGGCCATGAATCTCCAGATATTCACAATTTTGTGCCTCAGAGATGCCATTTTATCTTGATCTGGGAGACAAAACTGAGATTTTCTCGACAAACGTCAGCTTTCTTCACGAAAACTTTTGACTGGCCCTGCAATGATTTTCCTACAATTAGATAGTGCAGCCTATACGGCAGAGTTGTTGACGACCATACTGTAATTTGACGCCGAAAATGTTATATTTGCAGGAGGTCGATCTTGGGCTGCCTATTCGCTATGAAGAGCTGACTACTAAAGAAATAGGAACTTTTAACAGCAATCTTTCATTATTTTAAGTTTAGTTACATAAAAATGAGTGTAGTTTGTGATATAAATAATTTTATTTTTCTGTTAGTCACTAAAGAGTCTGGTTGCTATGGGAACTTTTTTTTGGACCCCTACTGTAGGCCACAAAACCACAACAAAGTTAAAAATAATGTATTTATAGTGTCTTTTGTTGTGTGTTTACAGTCCAACCAAATTAGTTCAAGTCGGTAAGCAAATGAAATTTGTTTTTACTTAATTGATGTATAGCAAAGTCTAGTTAAAAGCTGTTTGACATGATTAGCTATATATTAGAGTACACCACCAATTAAAATGACAAAATTCTAGTGAAAATAAGTACTTTTTTGCAGATATTATAATGAATTTATTTCATTTATAACAGAAAACGAAGTAAGACATGTCTACTTGTTTCATATCAACAGTAATTATTACTCTTTATTTCTTTAGTGTAACATTGTAATGAGCTCACGGAGATATTCTTTCTACTTTTCCGGGTTTAAGAAAAGGCAACACCTGGCACTTTGCGAGGAACAGGACCTTTCACTAAAGACACTCAAACTGACAGAAAATGAGGTAGGTATATTGTAATAATTTTCACGAATACAATTTAGAAGTTAATGCTACTGTTATTCATCATTGACTTGACTTGAATGATTACTAAAAGCTTTTGTGAATGTTTAAGGATTATTTTACCGGGCCTTAATTTCTTTAGGTTCAATACATCCTATTGGAGATTCTCTTACCATTTTACCGGCACTTAGTTCCAAACCCTTTTCGCTATGCAATGGATGTTGCTCTCGTTGAGGTACAACCCAATTACGTTGCATTGTTGTGTAGTAATATGTCTTTTTGTTGTTTTGTTTTGTTTATTCAGTTAGTGATAAACTTTATTAACGGAACACCTGGCATTGTAGTCTCCTGAAATAACACTGATTTTTACTATACAATGATTTGTGGGCACTATTTTTTACTATTTTTTAATAAAAAAAACTTGAAATTGTACAAACAGTACACATGTAAGTCTTTAGCCCTAGCTCTATCCCCCTAGGACCATGTATCCTGTCTGATACATGCATTATAAGTGATTATGCACCAAGTACCACATGCAATACAAACTGTGAGTTAGAAGATAATGCCGAAGGTACCTACAGTGGTACACAAGAACTAGCTTGCAACACTTGTGTATGATATTGACTACAAATAACAAAAGAAAAAAACTTGAAATTGTACGAACAGTACACATGTAAGTCTTTAGCCCTAGCTCTAGGACCACCTTGTGCTACGTGATGTATCCCGTCTGATACAAGCATTATAAGTGATCATGCATTAAACACACTATTTCACGTAGGTGGCATACCAAGTACCACATGCGGTACAAACTATGAGTTAGAAGATAATGCAGGATGTACCTAGAGTGGTACACGAGAACTAGCTTGCAACACTTGTAGTATGATATTGACTATAAATAACAATAAAAAACTTGAAATTGTACAAACGGTACACATGTAAGTCTTTAGCCCTAGCTCTAGGACCACCTTGTGTTACGTGATGTATCCTGTCTGATACATTCATTATAAGTGATTATGCATTAAACACACTACTTCACATAGGTGGTACACCAAGTACCACATGCGGAACAAACTATGAGTTAGAAGATAATGCAGGATGTACCTAGAGTGGTACATGAGAACTAGCTTGCAACACTTGTGGTACGATATTGACTACAAATAACAATAAACAAGTTGAAATTGTACTAACAGTACACATGTAAGTCTTTAGCCCTAGCCCTAGCTCTCTAGCCCCCTAGGACCACCTTGTGTTACGTGATGTATCCCGTCTGATACATGCATTAAACACACTACTTCGCATAGGTGGTACACCAAATACCACATGTGGTACAAACTATGAGTTAGAAGATAATGCAGGATGTACCTAGAATGGTACACGAGAACAAGCTTGCAACACTTGTAGTATGATATTGACTAAAACTAACAATAAAATACTTGAAATTGTACAAACGGTACACATGTAAGTCTTTAGCCCTAGCCCTAGCTCTCCCCCTAGGTAACACCGGCACTACAGAATTTACCAATCGTACCAACTATTATACTGTCAAAATTACAAAATTAAATACAAGTATATACAAGTTGAAGTAGTTTTGTTTTAAATACTACACGGTATAACTTAATTTGTGTGCCGTATAACATATTGTACCACTTGTACCACTTGTTGTATGAGACTAGAATAGCACAGATAAAGTGTTGCTATATATACTTTTTCATTTATCTTGTAAACAAAATATGGTACATGCATTACATTTCAAATTAAGCAATCAAGAATTGAAAAACTAGTGTTACATGTGGTGCAAGTTTTACCCCCTAGGTAAAATCAGCACTACAGTATTTACCAATCGTACCACCTATTACACTATCAAAATTACAAAACTAAATACCATTGGACATTTCTACAGCTTATAATGATTTTTTTGATACACACTAGTTCATTGTTTCAGTTATTGAATCACCCGGGAAAGAACCGTTCACTTTATTTCTTACCGTTACTTTCTATCGATCGACTATTTCTTTGTTTACTGTCAAACCTACGCTTTTTATAGTTCAAAATGAAGCACACAGGAAGTGCTCAGTGGCTACAGCAACAAGCAATTACGTAGTAGAAGTAGGCGGGAGTGCGCACGGCCGATGTTTGTTTTTTTTGCTTGATTGGAACTTGAACTTGTGTCCGCATGGCTCTCTCTTTATTCTCGTTGTTTCTTGAAACTACGCCTAGGAGAACTTGTAGAAAGCGCCCTAAAGGGTTCCCTGGCACTCAGTGGCAACAACAGTCACCTACTAAACGAAGAAGGATGGATTCAGAGGCTACCCGTCCCTCGGTGAGTAAGACTAAATTATTTAGCTCACCACCTAGGTCTATAGGGTTTACTTCTGAAAGCTCTAGTGCTCTATTGCGCCCAAGAAATAGTAAATCCTCAAGTCCATTGTCAGACAATAGTTATGTAGCTCTCCCTGATGCTGGTTCAACTGAAGCAGATAAATATTATATACTGGGCATTAGGCTAATGAGAATGGCTAATGAGAATGGCTAATGAGAATGGCGGTGGTGAGTCTAGGAATGACATGGCAGAAGCAAATGAACTTGACAATGCAGAGTCAGATCAAAATGATGATGCAAGAGTTAAGTGAAAATGATGATGCCAAGTCAAGTGGTTCAGAGGAGGAATCCTCTGCGTCAGATTCTGAGGCTAGTTGCAGTCATGATGATCAGGCTGACTCTGACGGGGTTGGTGTCGGCAGTGACGTCCCATCCAACGATTAGACCGAGCCCCCATCAGATGTTACTGTAACGTTTAATGGAACATGGTCTAACCAATATATCAAGATAACTTCTAAAACCTTCATTTAGGTCTAAATATTCATTGTATGCAATATTATGCTTTCTTACAGGCAATGTCAGCTGTTATTACAAGTGTCGTGTTTAACCTCAATTATCTCAAGACTACATTTTCCCAAAGTGGTCATACTTCGGTACATCATAACTTACTCTCACTATGTTTTTATTCTTATGTTTATATATCATCTTAAAGCTCATATTCTACTCTTTAAAATGAATTGATACTTTTTCAAAAAATTATTTTTTTCTTCAGTTATGTAAGTTTTTCTAAAAAAAAAAGAATTTTTGGATATTTTTGGACAAAAACAATTATAAAAAAATAAATAAGGAGAAATTCCAAAAAGTATCAATTCAATTATAAGATAAAAGTATACTGAATGTGTGAAAAAAGTTTGGAGTGTTGAGGATCATGTCTGATGGGGTTTACATCGTACCGAATAGGTAAAGGGTGAGTGGACGATGAAACCGATCACTTTGGGTGGGTGGGGCCAAGTTGATATATCTGTAGTTCATCTTGAAGATGATGTTTTACTCATCATTTTAAGACTTGAAGTATGAAAAAATACACATGGATGACTGAGTTATGACCAAATAAGCAAAACACCCAAAAATGGTTCCGGCCCCCCTTAATTTATTTGTGTATGTATTTATTCTTTTTTTTTTTTTTGTTATTATTATACTAACCATGAGTGGATCGCCATGACTGTCCATGAAGGAATCATGAGTGTCACCAGGAGTGCTATGCACAGGATCCTAAACATTTTTTTTTTTTCGTAATTCATTTTATATTTTATTTATGTAACAAACCAAGTGTGGACTGCCAGGGCTGCCATGATGGAAGAAATTCTGGACATCTCCACTACCGGTGACAATCTTCTATAGGACTCCCAGGGATAGAATCCTGAACATTTATTACATTATTATTTTTATATTATTTATTTATTTATTTGTTATTTCACAAACCATGTGTGGAAATCCAGGACTTCCAGTGAAGGAAATGTTATTGCCAGAACTGACACTGATAGAATCCTGACCATTATTAGAACTGCCAGGAATGGAATTCTAAACATTTTTTTTTGTTACATCATTGAATGTATGTCAGTAGTATTCACAAACCGTTGGTGGAAAAATATCTGTTGCCATTGTATCTGTGAAACTTGAAGTGTTACTGTCACCATCAACTGTAACAGCCACAGATTCTGCATTCCCATTGCAGTGAACTCTAAAAAAAAATTCTCCACATGGGGTTTTGAAATACCTTGGTGGTTGCAGAATCTCTTCGATCTAGCCACTAGAAGCTTAACCTTCCTGCCTACCCCAGACTGTTTGTGGTTTCTCTTAGAACCCATAGCAGCTGATCACTTTGGATTACCTCCAGAACTTGAGGAAACAAAGTACGCGCAAATATACTTCTGCCTGCAGCAGCGCAATTGTTCCCGCTCGCGTTTAAAAGAATTAGCGGTTTATGGCGGGAAATGATTTGCGGACCTGATCTACCGGCGATCTACCGGCGTGCGCGTTGTTATGTGCGACCACCCATAAAATGTCTAAAAATCAAATAAACTCCATCAAATTAATCTGCCATATAGTACATGATATAATTATTTTATCCCAGTTAAAATATATATATATTTATTTACAAAATATATATTTTTTCAGTCCTGTTAAAAACATACTTGTGTATCAACACCCGTGGCACACACTTCTTCAGCTCCAATTTCTAGATCGTCTTCATCATCGTCATCATGGCTTACAGATTTATTCAAACTTTCCTGGAAATTAGAAAAAAATTAATAATGTAGTTACTGTCTGTTGAAACTTAAATGAATTGTCTTTCTAATTTAGTGAAAATAATCAAGATGTGGTTTACCTGCAGCAATTACTAACTTTTTTCCTACTGCTTTAGTCAATAAACTAGTGGAGCTCTCCTATAACAATAATAAAAACTTAATATTTATGTAGTAGAAAACTATAACAATTAATTACTCCAGTTGACGATGTATCTTCTTCACTATCTGAAATAGGAGGTGGTTTGTGGTCTAACACAAATTTAATATGAAAACCCACAATTTTAACAGTAGTATTGATTAAAATAAAATTTTTGTACCATGAACTTCAAGGATTTCCACTTCGTAAGGGGCCCCATGATATTCCCATATGGCATGGCTTCCAGGAACTATATCACCTGTGCTTAATCCCAATCCCTCCAAACTTTCCAGTTTGTTGGAAGGAGACACGTAGTGTTTGTTATCTTCTAAGCACAGAATGGTACACCACTCTGAGTCACAAAAAAACACCTAACTAGCTTCTTAATTGTGAGATTTCTGAGCGTAGGTCCGCGATGTCAGCAGCAGTAGCAAACTCGGGAGCAAGAGGTGTGGATAGAGCGTCAGGCAGGCATGTGCTCACGGCAGCAACAGAAGCAGTAGGGGCTGCTACCTCGATGATCTTATCTGCTATCTCAGCTAAAGCAGACAAGGTGGTGCCTTCAGGAGTGGAGGCCAAAACCATGCGAACACTCTGGGGTAACCTCTGTAAAAACAACTCCTTCAAAAAGGTAGGGTTAACACCTGGGCGGTCACCAAGTAGCTGTTACATTCTACGAAGCAACTGAATAGGCTTTCTATCTCTTTGTGAGTTGCTCCTTCAATGTTGTATAAGGGCTGTCAGCAGGCGGTTTGAGAAGTAAATCCCTTACTTCGGCGGCGTAGTCCGGCGATAGAGAGGTCACAACTTGGTCGAACTTAGACTTCTGTGAAGTGATGCGCTTGCAAGAGAACTGCGCTTCCACCTGAGCAAACCAGAGTTCCGGGTCGGCTGACAAGAAGGGCGGGAGCTTTAAATTTACCGCGGAAACGTCAGCGGAAATATGAGATCCGGGGAAATTGGGCGGAGCGTCAACCATGGGACGAACCGAAGCTTCCAGTGAGCTGCTTTCTTCAGTATCCAACATCGTTCGGCAGCGTCGAGGTCACCAATGTAGGGTATTTAGTCTAGGCTAACTACCTACTATTAATTTACTAACTATCAGCGACAGAGACAAGTTTAGTTCAACTATTTCATCTGAGCAACTACATGACGTTGACACAAGATAAGGTGAGTTGAGACAACTGAATAATAATTGTGTGAGGTGGGTGTGTCTGTGATATAATACGAGGTGAAAGTTCATAAGAGTTCCGAGTGTCCACTACAAGCTAACCTAACTCTAGCTACAGACGGTGAACATCAAGCTCTAGATCATTTTGCTCGTACGCACAGTCAGACAAATAGTGTGTTTGCCTAAGAAATATATTTCTCTGTCCTTAGGTTGTTCCAGATTCTCCGGGGGAACAGGTTCAGCATGATCCATTTCTTCATATTGAAGTTACTCAGAAAGCACTGAAGCAATATGAAGAAATGGATCATGCTGAACCTGTTCCCCCGGAGAATCTGTGCAAGCCAGAATCAGACGTGTATTACCTCCCAGCTCACAGAGTAGTCAAGGCTTCGAGCACTTGAACCGAACTGAGGGTGGTGTTTGATGCCTCTGCACGGACTACCTTTGGAACTTCACTCCATGACATATTACTGACAGGTCCTAACCTATATCCTTTGCTAACAAATGTTGTTCTCTCTGTCAGGATGCATGCAATTGGAAAAGATCTAGCTAAATTTGGCGAGGTCTCGAGGCAGAGCAGCATTCAGCGTCTCAGGCCTTTCTTAGATGCAGATGACTCATCAGAGTTGGCGGACGTTTGGAAAAGCAGATATGACTACAGATCTGACTACAGATCAGAAGCACCCAGTTATCCTGCATCATTCTGACTATCTGACAAAGCTTATTTCTAAACAAGCACACATTGATCATTTACATGTTGGTCCTACAGCTTTACTTGGCATTGTTTCTCTTAATTTAACTTGCAAAGGAGATATCAAGAGCATGTGTCAGCTGCAGGAGAGCCTATTCAAGGACAGCCACTCACCAAACCAATTGGGTCGATCCTTCTTCTCCATTCCACCACACTGGTGCTGACTTTGCTGGTCCCATCAAAGTGAAACGGGGATACAGGCAGTACATATTGAAATGGTGTTAAACCTCTCAACTGCAGATTTTCTGGCTCTGAGGAGATTCATCTCTAGACGAGTTTAACAACTGATAATGGTATTACACATATATAGTGGCATCTCCTATTACGTATCCTTGAATAGCAATAAAGTGCTGAGTCTAAAATTATTGCTGCTTTTTGTTTACAATTGTCTCTGAGGCACTGACACTTGGTTGGCCCAGTTTGAGTGTATTTAAATCCCCCCACGCGCAGAGCGGGAAACGTGTAAACGGAATTTTCTGGACCGTTTCGACACGAGCTTTGGAAGGGTACAAACCCCAGAAGCTTAGCTACTTCAATTCAAAATTTATTGACGGTTTCTACCGCGAAAACTCAACCCGGACATACTATAGCTAAATTCCAGGATTATTGCCAACCTCGAAAGAAAATCCCTTGTGATCACAAGAGCTGGAGAAAAGTATGACCAGTATTGAACGGCTGTGAGGAAACTCGGGAGAGCTGCAATTTCCAGGCCATCACACCAGATAAAATTCAATGAGACCCCTAGTTTTGTAATAAGTGACAGTAAAGTAAGAGAACGACTTCTTAGGGAACCCAACCTCACATTGGCCAAGATGAATTATGTAGAGCCACCGCCAGTATGTCAATGCAAATGAAAGTTTTTTAACAAAATTTCACCTCTTTCATCCATGAAGTCAAACCAGATATAGGGCAGGCCATGACATATGTATCTAATACAAAGGTTTAAGTTGCTTTGTTCAGAAGCAGCTCAATACAAAGTATTGTAACTTTTCATTAATCATGAGGAAGCACTACAGCATCACAATGCTTGAAATACACTGGCATACCTGAGTTGGGGGAATGCTGTCCATAAGTTTAGCCTTATTGGAGAAAAGATCTTTCCTCAACTCATTCACATTTGAAATCGATGTGGTCTTGTCATATAAGACACAAGTGAAATGTTCTAATATCTCAAATGTTGGAGAACTAAGGCATAATAACTGAAACAGGTGTTTTTAACCCTTTCATTCCGATAAACGCTTTAAAGCATTCCAAGACCGGGTCGGCTTTAGAGACACTTAAGGTTACGGGTACCACATGCTCATGAATTATTCATGAGATTATTCACAACCAAATATTTACAGTTTATACACCCTCAAGGAGCCGCTACTAATGTCAAAACAACAAATAAACTGAACTCCATAGGATAACACCAAAAGTTAGCCCTGCTACTCACATAAACAAGTCAAAACACCGCTAACAAGTTTAAGGCACTAAGCGTCAAATTCTTCATGCCACCCTCTACCCTTCATGATACTTACCTCATAGCAGAAGTCCTTAATACAATACAAGGTGACTAAATGAAAAAGCAGCACTGTGAGCGCTGTTAAAAGGCTGTAAACTACCTCAGAACAAGATAGAGACGCCATTTCAGCGACCCTTGCCAGAAACTTCACTTCACAACTTTGTTTCCAAGCAACTCTAGCACTTTTTAAAGGACTCAGACTCCGCCCCAAACTCCGTAGAATGACGTACTGTATAGCAATCAATAGCAGCAGTGCTGAGAAAAGCAGAAATTGACGCTGCACGTGAGCAGTCCACAACTCAAGCAGAGTCGAGACCGCCAAACAGCTGTGAACGCCCACGCATTCTGAAGGCGCGCTTTAAGCTGGAAGACTTACTAGTGCAGCTCGGCGTGGTCCAGCGATCTAGTACAGGTGCCTTGGCTGCCAGCTCTTAATCAGGTAAAAAAAGACTTGAGGGAGCATATTACAAGTCTGGGTAACTGGTTTAAATAGCCTATATCCTAAGTAACAGTAATGCATTTCTAGGCCGTTGCTAGCTGTATATAAAGCCCACTAGGCTATACAAATATTAATAGTTGAGTATTAGTGTAGAAACAATAAAACTAATCTTCACTTTTGAGCTTGTGTTTGGAGCAAAGTTTAGCATGAGCCATACCCCGTTTTAAAAAACACAGAACTTTATTTTCTAATAACTAGGCTTGGTAATGTTGAAAATTATTGTGCAGCAAACAGCTAGCATTCCCAAAAAGGGGTTCGAGGTGGTGGAGGTGAAGCTGGTTGAGCCACATCTATGATCAATGGCTTTCCTTGTGGTGCAATAATTAAGTATTCCATCAGGGTGATTTGTCCATGCATTCATTTTTTAAATTTTGGTAACTAGCTAGCACTTCATATTTTCACAAAAGTGAGGTTTGATTAATTCCATGAAAGCCCCTGTGTAAAGGCCTGCACTCATTCTGAAACTCAAATTGCCATTTCAATACTTATAGTTTTCTTATCAATAGTAAAAAGACTACTAATGGCTGAATGGGAATAAATCAGTAAATTTCATTTTTCACTGTATCGATAATGTTCTTTCTTCACAGCAGAACTGGTTGGATCATGGGCAATAACAAAAACAAACGTAACCATCGGAATAACCATCGGCACGGCATGCAGAAAAAATGGCATGCTTCTAAATACCAGAAGCTCTCGATACGCAAGAATTCTGCTGATATTGAAGATTGTCAAAATAGTGGTTCCTTAGATGGCTCGCGAATTGTAAATCTGGACCAGCTCAAGCAATTCATCAGTGAATTGTCAGTGCATGCATCTCAGTGTGATAGTTCCATTACACTGAAGGGAGAGAAAAGGGCAGGTTTAGCTTCTATTTTGTCGTGCAGTTGCTAAAATGTGATTTTAGCATTCCCTTGAACACCTCCAAGAAAGTATTAGGTCCAAAAGGTAAAATGCGCTGGGAAGTTAATCTTGCTGCAGTATGGGGACAAATATCAACAGGAGGTGGATTTGCAAGACTTCACGAGAGCATGGGTATTCTTGGAGTACCAGTGATGGCCCCTAAGAATTTTGTGGCAACAGAGCGAAGCATTGGGCTTTGGTGGCAGGAGAAATTGAACGAGGAAATGATTGCAGCTGGAAGAGAAGAAAAACGACTCGCTGAGGAAAGGGGTGACTACCATGAGGGAGTACCGGCTATTACTGTGGTAGTAGATGCAGGGTGGTGCAAACGTTCCCATCGTCACTCCTACAATGCTAAGTCAGGTGTGGGGATAATTGTTGGGCAAGTTACTGGTAAACTCCTTTACCTTGGTGTCCGGAATACGGCCATGTAATGGAAGATGCTGCAAAGGAGGATTACACAAGAGAACAACTACGAAATGGCAAAGTAGGAGTGGTTGTGAGATGATCCGGCTTAGTCGTAAGTGAGTAAAACCCGTGGCTGGCATGTAGTCCAGATGGAAGAGTGTTTGATCCCACAGCTCCAGATCCTGAGGGATTGATTGAAATAACAAATCCATATAATGGTAGAGACAAAACAATTGAAGAGTGCTATGTCAACATTAAGAATTTTTGCTTGAAATTGGATGGCATGCAAAATATTCACCTGAAAAACAATCACAATTATTATTATCAAGTTCAGTGCCAGATGTACTGCACTGACACCAGCTGGTGCGATTTTGTCGTGAGAACGGAAAAAGACATTCACATCGAAAGAATTTCTCGGGACCACATATGGTGGGACAGCAAACTACAAGTCTTACACACTTTTTATTTTGATTTTTTACTGACAGCTAGGAAAAATACATGACTAAGCTGTTGCCTTCCACTCTACCCTACTCAATCCTTCCTAGTAATGTTAATTTTATTCACAACTGCTCTTAATACATCACAAGGCATCTTTTCAATGTGGTGTAGAGTCAACAACTCCTTTGACTTTGGGCAGTCTGAAAAGACAATGACAGTGTTGTGTATGGTGCCATAAAAGAAAATGTAGATACCCAGAAAAGGTAGAAGAAGAGAGAGTGTGTGGATGGTGGATACATCAGTATCAAGGGGGGTGAGTTACTGCCAAGGGGGGGTGAATGCTCCCCGCCCCCCCTGAAAGAAACCCTGGTACAATTTTACACTATTCAAAACACACTCCCCTGTATATAGGAGAGATTTTGCCTCAGACCTTTTCAAAACGGGCCAGACCATTTTATAACCAACCTGATCATTTTAATATTGGCTAGCCCTGTTCTATATTATAGTAGTATATACTGCACGAAATACCCATTACAAAATGTGGGTAAATTGAGAAGTACCTATAAAAAGCGTAGGGAGAGTGAAATAGCATCGCTAGAATTGAATTAGCAAGTTAGCAGAGTGAAATAGTACAGGTTAAGTGTGCATCTGCATGGGGTGATTAACCTTAGTAATGCTGTTTTTTGTTATTTTCTAGCTCCCCTTTCTCCCCCAAATAAAACTTTTCCCTAATTGACATGAAATGATTACAACATGCACCATTTACGATGTACCCCACCCCCTAATTTTATAGTATTTCCGATAATAATAATTTAATAATTACCAATCTATGTTTTGGCTCCATGTGCATATTATATATGTGATCAATGACAATTCATGGTATAAGCATGGAGGAATGGCCGGCGCAGAGATTATCAGTAGACACCAGGGTTGTAAATCCCTGTACTCCAGCCGGATTTAAACTTAATCTTTCCTCCACTTGCCACCTTTAAGGTTACGGGGTGGTGTTTGCTCATGAATACTCATTTGCTTTTGACTTTTTTTTTATCAATAAATATGTCCAAATGTCTCTATTAGTAAATGGTTACTAAAATTTACTATTAACTGAAGCTAAATCTATGGCTATTGGTAAAGATCCACTAACAAAGTAGTTCATATTCCCCAATCAAACAGCCTGACTTACTGAAATAGTTTGGCTACACATCACATTGGTGATAACGCATCTATGATCCTGAAAGTTAAATAATGGGCTAAAATAGCCTCATGTCTAGGGCGGCTCGATGCTAGCTAAGTTCCAGTAGAACTGAGTGCTGCAAAGTTTCACTTACATTAGTCAGACTTCAGCGACGGTTTGCCTTCTCCGGGTTGTAACTCGAGTTAGGAACACTTTTTTGAAAAATTCTTTCAAGCCGCCCTGCGCCTAGTTTCCTATAAATAGAACAGCTCATTAGCCGCTGCTTGTTCTGTGTATTTCCGTTTAAAACGGTTGCCAAAGCACTCATTAGCAGAGTCTCGAATCATAGCCCCGGAAAAGTAACCACCGACTCGCCAGAACTTACCAAAAACCCGCCAAAATGCCCACGCATCAGCTGTTCACTCCTCGCTCGAGCAAGAAGCCTTAGAAGATGGGAAATAAAAAGCATAGAGTAACCAAAGGCAGTTCTCATAGGCATGTATATTGCAAGAAGAAGGGAGCATGCAGGAAAATAAAGGTAACAGTGAGCAGATTTGTAGTAATGACAGCAGAGCTCAAAATTCTGGATTAGAAGGGAGCAGAATCATCAATCTTGGCAAGCTTCAAGAGTACATTGATGACTTACAAAGACATTCTACTGAATGTGAGGGGTCCATGATTCTTTGTGGATAAACTAGAAATGGGCTTGCATCTATTCTGGAAATCAAGTGTTCATCTTGCCAAAAAAACATTACTTTTGATACTTCGAAGAAAGTGAAGGGTCCTAAAGGGTACACCAGATGAGTAAGGTTTAATTAATTTATTTCATGCATACATCATTTATAAAGTATTACTTCAGTAATTAAGTAAATTAACAACATATTACACAAAAAAAAATTTTTTTTGGCAGTAATTTGAGATAGGAAACTGGGTGCCTTGTCTTCCCAAGAATTTGATTAATAAGTCAGAAAGGAAGAAAACTAAATTGTTTTATGTTAGATGGAGACTTGTCATTCATGGGTGTATCGATGGATATAGTCGTAGAGTAGTGTATTTGAAATGTGCTGACTATAATAGAGCAGAAACTGTCCTTGTTTTTTTTATGGAACAGGTAAGAACAACAGGACTACCAAGTAGAATACGTACTGATCGAGGAGGTGAAAATGTACCTGCTGCTGCATTCATTTCAACATCCACAGAGAGGTATAGGTCGTGGCAGTGTCATAACTGGACGAAGCGTTCACAACCAAAGAATAGAAAGACTATGGCATGATGTCTTTACACAATGTACAGTACTTTATTATTTATCATTTAGAAGATGAGAATTTGCTGGATCCAAATGATGAAATACACTTATTTTGCTTGCATCACGTATTTTTGTCAAGAATAAAATTAATGTTGCTTTAAGTCTGTTCAGAAGCGCTTGGAATAATCATCCCCTGTCATCTGAAAATTTTTTTACTCCAATGCAGCTTTGGATCAGAGGGTTATCTGTGCAACCCCCACCAGATGAGCTGACTGAGCATCGCTATTTCTTACAATTACCTGTATTTATTATTATTACATCAAAAATTATTATTTTTAGGAAGAGGGACTTTTATATGGAGTTGAATGGGAAGGGCCACTTCCTGCTGACGAGCCAGAGAGTGTTGAAGTTCCACCAACAAACTGTCCACTCACTGATCATGATCTTATGGAGTTATGTGAATCAGTAGATGTATTGGCAGCTTCAGACAATTATGGCATTGATAAGTATATAGATACATTTCGTTTTGTAAGCAATCACATATAATTAGATATTTTACAGAGTAAATGATGGATATTATTAAATAATCAAAACATCAATTATCAATTCAGTGAAAGTTAGTTTGTTTGAGCTGTTTTGTGTTTTTTCCGAAACCACCGTGGCATGTGAAAGCAATGTTCATCATTCGCTTAAAATTACTGTAGCCGTCACTGTATTTTGTAGGTAGTGTCAATAGGGGATTTGCATGATGACATCACGTAACATCCTACCACGCCCACCGATGGTGTCACTGCACACCGTGTCCCATTGAAAATGTATTAGTTTTGCTGACCGCCTGGTCTATTTTTTGCTGTAGCACCAGCGCCAGGCTGCACAGAGCTTCCAAATTACAGGAATAGCTTTATTATGAAATTTACTAACTGCTGATAGCAAAAGTTTAGGATTTTCAGGCCTGGCTATTAGAATTCCTGGGAGTGAAATTTGGTGATGGTTATCTAACCACCCTACTTCTTCTTGGAACTCACCTTGAAAACTGAGACTGGCTGGTTTTTCTCAGAATTCTATAGCCTGGGGGTGGCCTGCTTCTTAGAAGCTGATTGTGGTGAAGATACTAATTTCTCTGGAGGGATTGGTGAGTCTTACAAGAGAAGTTAGAAAAAGAGATTGCTTTGTTCCTGAATGCTATGATAACAGAAGAAAGAACAACATGGTGATCATTTCATAACTTTAGGATAAACTGATGAGAAAGAAATGATTAATTTCTAAAAAGATAGGATTTGTATCATTAGCTGTTTTGCTCCACAATGTGGAAGAACTCTTGAATATCTTTGTGGAAGATATTGTAACAAAAAGCATTGCTACAGGGACGGCAGTGGAGAATTGGCAAGCCTACAATTAATATTGCCTCTTATTACTGATCAAGTTTACTTTATTTAGATTGAGTATGTTTTTGTGTTTATTTAATTATCTTTCTCCCCTTAGTTCAATATGTATTCATTTTCTTTGATTGTTTAGTTACAGTTTAACCACAGTGTAAAACATGAAAGCAATAGTTATGCCAGTTCTGCAGGACATTAATGTACTTCTTTTAACACATCTAAGGTAGTAGCAGACACTAACTGAAAATAAATTAAAGATTTAAAGATAGATACTTTATTAAACAGTTATATATACCTGGTCTATAATTTGTTTAGCTTTCAAATCGGAGATCTAGACTTCCTCAGAGTCTGCAATAATATCTGCAACATTTCTTCCAGAGATGTACTCATACACAGAGTTGGACAATACATGAAAGCCACCTCCACCTTGAACAAGGCACATGGATGCTACCTGTCCCAATCGATAAAACACTTTGTCCTGTATTATATGAATAAAGCAGTAGCTATAGTGCAAGATACAGTAAGATTACTTGCCTGAAGTGCAATAGAATTATGAATAAAACATCCTCTGCAGTCGATGTATTTCGGACACAACAATTTTGCCACAAGAGTGAAGAACTCTCTTGTAAGGCCACCAGTGTCTGACCCTTGCTCCCCAACAAACTCTACCTACATAATGCCACAATCACAAAAAAAACAAAAAACAAAACAAAAAAAAAAACCCAAACCAAAACAACTACACGTTATCAATAAATTGTGTCTAATTATACTTTCAGTCTCTTATCAGGGCTAAAAGATGATTTGTTTAATAAGGAAAATATCCATCATCCCGTACATTTTTTTCATAATTGACATAATCCCAATTTAGATACATTGCATTAACCACTCTCAGCTATGTGCTGCATGTCATGATGTAACTAGTTATTCTATTGTATAGCTTATGTCTAAGCAACATTCAACATTATTTATTTTTAAATTAGCTATGCATGTCTCATACTTACCAAATATTTCTCAATGACAATGGCATTTGCTTCATCCTCTCTATCTTGCTCCAGAGAAGTTGATAATGTCACTTCTTGATCAACAGTCATGCTGCATTATAACAAGTTTCAAATACAATACTTAGCCACTTCAATATTTATTTTTTTAAAACACTGACTTGCAATCAAAAACATGCTGTTTCAATTTGTGTAGTGGGAAGTGATGGCCACACTTTAAGGGTGCGGTGCAGTACCACTTGAAACCGCAGCGCTAAACCGCAGATGGAGGAGTTATGCTATGTATTTATTTCTCGTTGTCTGTTCAATGTACGTTTACTTTGTTGTTGCAGTTGAAACAGACACCAACAGACAGCTCTTATAAACCAAGTTTCAAGAAAAAAGACCGACCAGGAACTGAGAAACAACGGTACAAACCTTAAGGCTATTCAGCGATATTCAGGGGCGACCGTTGCAGTTACAAAGTCGATTTTTTTTTCCAGCGGTAGCCTAGGAGCTTCCCCACAACTTAACAACGCCGTATTTGTGATATTAGTATTTGTTTTCCTTTTTTTTAAATATTTTTATTTTTATTTTTTTGTATCCTATTTAAGAGAAAAAAACTCGTTGTTATGTTTTTTTAGATGTGGAGTGTACCCGTGTACAAAATATGAGTTCATTCTGGTCATCCAGTACTTCTGAATATCGATTTTTAGGTACGAAGCTAACTATTGATTCGTATTCATTTGATTCTTCAACTCCGCCCCCCAACTCTGAGCGCGCAATTTATTGTGGGCAAAAATTCCGGGTGGTGGCGGCTCTAATTAGAACTGGTAAGCAAACACAAAAGAAGAGTTACTGTGCAAGTGAGCCCTGCGGGGAAGAGTACAAGACTTCTGGAATGTACTGGAGGGTCCTAGACAATGAAGAAGCGGCGGCGTATTAATGGGGCCTGGAGTCACTCGTTTAGAATAGATATATCACGGCTCGCAGCTGCGACTTGAAGGGAGCCTCTGCTTTGGTGTCTTTGGAGAGCTTGATAGAAGGTTGGTGTAGCGGGTAGAAGTTAGAAGCAGTTTCAGTGTGTTAAGTTCAACTTATCAGGAATTTTTGGTGCTATTTGTTAAAAGAAAATGTGAATTATTACTTTTATTGACTAATGTTATTTTCTTTCTACAATAACATATATTTATCAATTAGGCTGTTTATTATCAATTATTATTTTATTGATTTATTTAAAATAAGACCAGAATCAAATTTTAGATCATAGTACTTTGTCTGATCTACCTCAACAGGAGGAAAGGTGCTGGCATGCTCTTCATAGAAATAGATGAGCTCCGATTATGAGAAGGCACAACTCCTTGGTTATAGGGTACAACTGGCAGGTTCACAACATAAGTGCAGAGCAGAAGACATGGCTTCCTTGTTCTCCAGAGGAGAGAATAGTAGACCTTTGGCTCTCCTAAGAAGTCATGCCTCCTGAAGGGAAGAATACTACATACATCCTGAGAGAGGACATGGCACTCCAGTAGAGAGGTCAATGAGAAGGCACAGCTCTTTGGATTCCCTTGATAGTATTGCATACTTCAGAACCTTTGATTTTGTTCATTTCATATTGTATTTGATTATGGCCCTGCTACTATGGAGTTATGATTTATAATATTGTTTAGTAATATTTTTTTGAAAGTGAGCAAATATTAATTATCTGCACTGCTGCTTCTGCCCTACAGTACTGGTAGTCCTTTGAGGTGAAAGCTCTTTGTGGTAAATTGTCTGATACAGTTAATTGGTACGTGTTCAAATTGTGCGCGAGTCGCGTACAATAGTCAGTTCGCGGAGAGTAAATTGGATCGAGTTACGGGCGGGTTTTGTGGTATTCTACTGAATCGCTTAATTACCGCAGGTTCCGGTGGTACTGCACCCTTAAACACTCCTCCTCGTGCTCCATGGCCACTGCCACATTCTTCAGTATATTAGAATAACAACAACAACAACAATAATAATAATAATAGTTAAAAAGTACTACATTATAATAAATATACTATGAAATAATTGTTTCAGCTCCTTAGATGTTGATTGTTAAGATGCTTGTCCCAAGCGCACCGGTGCTGGTGACACAATCCTACTAGTTGATGGACTAGTGGATGCTCCTAATTAACATAAAAACGAGCATTCACCTGCTGCCATCCACAACACTTATCGGTTAATCACAATTAAGTGAACAAAGCAATGATTAAAATCGCTTCATAGAAGCAGGCCAGAGAGGCACCTCACAGGAAACCATGATCTAGTCAGTCTACGCTATGACCCGGGTAGGACAGGATTTGGAGCCAAAATGGACGTGGGAAATAGGCGGAACTCAACTCCATCATTTTATTTATTTCCACCTTTTTTTCTCGTTCATGTATTTTGCATGTCATCATAAACAAAGCTAAATGTGTTCAGTCAGCGTATTTTCTACCGGTTAGTGGTAAATCCACACCCAGTAGCGGGACAAATCAATAGGGTTTTGATGGTAGCTTCACTTCAGACGACTGATGCAGACTATATTCAGAGAATAATGTTGGGTTTGAGGGTTTTATAAAGGTTTGTTCTTCCTAAATCAAAGCATTACTTTCAATGGTTTGTCAGAAAAGAAGGGTAAAAAAATCGATCGATTTTGACAGGGCCAACTAGCATTGACAGGTTAATGCCAAGTAGAACCAGGCACAATAGCCAAGTCAATGCATGATATATCTATGATTCTGGCTTGGTTTTGTTCGTGTAGATCCTCAACCCTTAGAGTTACGAAAGGTTTAAGTCTCATAAAATGTGCTAATAATTTGCGAGACTGTAGCGTGTGTGCATCGTATTTGTATGTTTGGCCATTTAGGTTTAATCTTGATTCCTACAGCCCTGTACTGTATATAGAGGCAGCCAGCTCTATCATTTCAAACCAGTCAAAACACTGAAGGACCAGTTTTGCTTTAGAATTTAGAGGCAAGAGGGTGAGGGTGAGGTCATGCCAGACTAAGCCAGTTCAAGAAAAAACTGAACTGAAGCGACTTACCTTCTCAATTCTTCAGCCATTTCATACACATGACTAGCGCACTCACATCAGATGGCCTGATGATCTTTACCAAATGAGTGAGGCACGCATTATCGTCCCACGTCTAAAAATATTAACCAGTACCTCTTTACAGTTAGTACCCTCTTGAAAAAATAGTACCTTCTTGAAAAAAGTACCTTTACCCTCTTGAAAAAGTACTCTAGAAAAAGCAGTACCCAGTTTGACAAACGAATGCCCACGTACAAATGTACCCTCTTAAAAAGATAAGCACCCACTTGAAAATTAGATACCCTCTTGAAAAAGTTGTACCCTCTCGAAAAAGTATTGTCTCAATAAACGGCGTTACTTTTTGGCGCGGATCACCTCCCATAGGTAAAGGGTCTGGCCCGCCAGACTAGGCTAGAGGTGAGATTTCTGTGGTTTATAACACTCATTAGCTCATTGAGGCCTTGGTAACAGTTGCCATGGGTCTCCATGGGAAAAGTATATAAGTAAGTAGCTATATTTGTAAGCTAAAATTTCAACCCCTGGTCGTTTTTTGGCGGCTGAGTGCTTGAAGGGAAATTAAGGTAAGAGAGTATTTTTATATTCATTTACTATTCAACTACTGCTGTAGAAAAGTACACTATATATATATATATTTATTTATTTATTTATTATAATTTATAAGTAAATACACTCATACTGTACTTATACGGAAAAAAAACACACATTTTGATCCTATAAAGAAGCTAGAATATAAAGTTTATGTGTAACCTATATAACTAGTCAGGCTCGCTTCCCATTTGATGTGCTCAAGCACACCACTAATTAAAGATATTAGCTAGCTACATTTTGCTATGGATATAGCTACCATAATTATTATTATTGCTTCATGCACATCATTTAGGTTAATATACAATAAACAATACAGGAGATAGCTATGTTGTTATAGCTACTTTTTCAATTATCCAAAGACCTTTGGTCAAAAAAAATATAGAAAGTGAAAGCCTGGATAGGGATATGTGAAATTATCCAGATATTCAACCACCATAATTATATTCATTGGCTCATTCAGCTATTTCCCTGTAGCTATCTAATAAAATTTAATAATTCACATGTATAGAAGAGAGAATAATTACTGGAGAGGGTAGTACTCACGCACAGTCGACCTCTAGCGAGTCAGGTTGTAAGGCTGGCCTCTTGGTTGATGTCTGAGACTTCCGCTCTCAGTAACAGACTGGGAACGGTTACTGGAAACAATTCCCCGCTCCGGACTTCTCGCTAATTAGCTATAGGTATTAATTGGCGAGTGAGCGTAGCGAGCGAGACACTTACAGGGGTAACACAATCGAAAATCGGGGATGTTTGTTTATTTATTTATTTATTGGCGAGCGAGCGAAGCGAGCGAGATACTATCAGGGGTAGCTAACTCAATCGAGATTTCGCTATATTTATTCAGCGAAGCGAGCGGAGCTGACTCTTGCGTGGGCGTACGTGTGTACCCTTTCTCCTACGCGCTTGCGCGGGCCGGGTAACCTTCTTAACAACATTTTGTTTTGTTTACCCGCCGTACGAAGTAGCAATGCCCAGTAGAGAAAACATTAGAAACGCTCGGTCAAGAGCTTTGAGGGCGTTCGAAACTCCTGAAGAAAAATTAGTAAGGAGAGCGATAAGAAATGAAAAAGACAGGGCAAGGAGGAGGAGAGCTAAAACGAAACAGAAACAGGTAGTAAAGTAAATAATCTGACAGTATTTTGTAGCCACACCAAGCATGCATGGAATAGCTGCAATTACAGGGAATATGCATCGCTCGCTTCGCTATTTTGTGCTATTAGAGCACATCACTAGTTTATTTATCTGTTCATGGGGTACGTGAGACTTCTGTTTTAGCCCGCGCTCTAATTACGTAAGTTAGGTAAAGCGTTCACAGTTCCAGTATTTTTCAATTAACGAGCGCAGAGAATCCTGCTGCACTGCCTTACGCAACTCTGTTTCATCCAAAACGTTTATAGCTACTCTCTTCTTGAAACAATTGTGAAGTCTTTGTCACTGCTTTCTAAGTTTATTCAGGTAATTCTGTTATTGTTAACTCTTCATGCCTAATCAGTTAGATGTAATTTCTGTCCTATTTTTCTGTAAAAGAGTCTGCTCGCTCGCCATGCATTTGCGCTATTCGAGCGCACCACTAGTCGGCGAGCGTAGCGAGCGAGACAGTATTAGGGGTGGATAATGCAAAATCGGGTATATGTTATATATATGTATGTATGTATGTATGGATGGTACGTATGCTCTTTAAACGCGCGCGGGGGAACTTTTTCTCCTAAAAACACGGCTATTTAGGTTTGACTCCAGTTTATTCTGAAACTACAGCATTAAGCAAACCTTACTTTATTCTTAAGGGTGCACGGTTGCTAGGGCCTGTTAAACTTACTTCTGCTTTTCCCCCCGAATTATATTATTTATGCAGGCCAGCAAGCACTGCTAGGATAAAGCACCTACCAAGAATGAAGACTGGAAGTCGATCGCATCTCAAGAAATACCCCGTCACCATTTTGGACTTCTTGGCAGTACTGCATGGCTACCGCAGTAGTTTAGAAGCTGATTTTTTGTATATCATTTTCTTACCCGTGCGTGCATGCCATAACGTTGAGTTTTTTTTTAATTTTATTTTACTTTTATATTTACTCACCTTACCAGTGAACTATAGTACCCTGGCAAAATTTGAACCGTAGCAGTTAGTCCATTCCTGAGCAGTACGCAAGAGAAGATTCTGGATCCATTACTTTAGAGCGCGAGAATTTTTTTTTTGTAAGTTGACTCCGCCCCGCCCTATCAGTACGTGCGTAGTGGTGAGTGAGGCACAGCTGCATTTCACGGGCACTAATTTGTTACAGAACGGGGTGTGACTTTGTGGTAGATAACGCGCTACTATTCAGCTGGAGTGCGCTACTAAAGGCGCCCAGGCGTTGCTATGTTTGAGCACCCTTAAGCTCCAAAGTATGAGAAAATTACTGCTAAAACGCTTGTTTTCAAGACACAAAAAGTTGATTCGACAGGTTACTATGGCATTGAAGCCGCTTTTCCAGACTTTATTTCAAAACTTCGCTGTTTTATGGGGGGATACGGAGTTGGTTGTCAAGAGCCTTTGTCAGAATGCCGTAGTATTAATGCTATGGAAGCTACTACTTCTCGAGGGAAGCTGAGATAAGTACGTAGAGCTTGTAATAGTCAGATTGGCTCAAATTTGGTACTACAAAAGTTACCACTGCTCAAGAAAATGAGGTAAGAAAGTAATTTTGTATTTGTGTGCTAAAATTGATTGTCTTTTGTTTTTGTAGGTGAGAGCTTGTTATCAAGAATTCAAGGTAATTTAGATGGTCAAAGTAACTTCAATTTTTTTGATACTACAAAAGTTACCATTAATCAGGTAAGAGAGTGATTTTGTATTTGTTTGCTGAAATCAAATGTCATAACTGCTATTATAGTGTTTGCATGAAGTAAGCTAAAACATAGTAACATTTTATGTTACCTAACTATCAGGCTCGCTCGCCATTTGTGCTCAAGCACACCACTAGTTCAGCGAGCCAGCGAAGCGAGCGAAGCTGATTCTCAGTCGTGTTCAATTGAGATTTCAGATATATATGTGAGTGGGTCTAGGAAAAGGGACCTTATGGCGCAAATAAAAAAAATTGAGTTATTTATGCTAATAAAAAGATAAAATTTATCTCAACTTAATGCTAAAATACTGGAGGGTAAAACCTTCGACACGCAGAGAAACTGGCAGTTGAACTGGGCCCTATTCAGCAAAGCAATTGAGCTAGAAATCGAGAAAACATAAACAAAGGTAAGCTGTAGAGTGCATGCAGTAGTCTCAAAGCTATGCCGTTTTTTTTAGCTAGCACTAAAAACTCCGCCCATTCCCCGTTTATTGTACTTCGAGAATGAGAGAGAATAAAAAGTAGCTTGTCTTTTCACGGCACGCTTGGGGTCTTTTAAGTCGTTTTGATATGCGAAATTTGGCATAGACTTAGAGTAAGGGTCACTAAAACTATTTCTGCAAAAAACAAAAATAGGAGAAAGAAAGAATTTTTCCGATGACTTACTTCTGGAGCCTATATCTCAATTTCAATTTTTGCGCCGTAAGGTCCCTTTTCCCAGACCCGCTCACATATATTATATAGGTATGTATGCGTACGTCAAAATATTTGCCCACGCTTCTAATTACGTAAGTTAGGTAAAGCGTTCACAGTTCCAGTATTTTTCAATTAACGAGCACGGAGAATCCTGCTGCACTGCCTTAAGCAACTTTGTTTCAACCAAAAAGTTTATAGCTACTCTCTTCTTGAAACAATTGTGAAGTCTTTGTCAAGCTGCGCTTCATTGCCACTGCTTTCGAAGTTTATTCAGGTAATTCTGTTAATTGTTAACTCTTCATGCCTAATCATTGCTATTATTTAGCGATTTCCTTCACAAATCATCTTTACCTATACTCATATATTTACTCGCTCGCCATGCATTTGCGCTATTCGAGCGCACCACCAGTTTATTGGCGAGCGAGCGAAGCGAGCGAGACAGTATTAGGGGTGGATAATGCAAAATCGGGTATATGTTATATATATATATATGTATGTATGTATGGATGGTACGTATGCTCTTTAAACGCGCGCGCGGGGAACTTTTTTCTCCTAAAAACACGGCTATTTAGGCTTGACTCCAGTTTATTCTGAAACTACAGCATTAAGCAAACCTAACTTTATACTTAAGCTCCAAAGTATGAGAAAATTCCTGCTAAAACGCTTGTTTTCAAGACACAAAAAGTTGATTCGACCGGTTACTATGGCATTGAAGACCCTTTTCCAGACTTAATTTCAAAACTTCGCCGTTTTATGGGGGGATACGGAGTGCCAATTGTTGGTTGTCAAGAGCCGTTGGTAGTCAGAATGCCGTAGTATTAATGCTAAGGAAGCTACTACTTCTTCAAATTTGGTACTACAAAGGTTACCACTGCTCAAGAAAATGAGGTAAGAAAGTAATCTTGTATTTGTGTGCTAAAATTGATTGTCTTTTGTTTTTGTAGGTGAGACCTTGTTGTCAAGAATTCAAGGTAATTCAGATGGTCAAAGTAACTTCAATTTGATACTACTACAGAAGTTATCAATACTCAAGAATGATGTAAGTAGTAATTCCATATTTTGTTGGCTAAAATTACAAATAATAACACTGGTTTATTTTTTATCGTAGCTGAGAGCTTGTTCAAGAGTTACTGGTGATTGAGATTATCAGAATGGTTGATGTTTGATACTACAAAAGTTACCATTAATTAGGTAAGAGAGTGATTTTGTATTTTGTTTGCTGAAATCAAATGTCATAACTGCTATTATAGTGTTTGCATGAAGTAAGCTAAAACATAGTAACATTTTATGTTACCTAACTATCAGGCTCGCTCGCCATTTGTGCTCAAGCACACCACTAGTTTAGATATATGTATGGACTTACGTATGTCATTTTGTACTTTGACCCTCGCGTTTTTTGTGTTAGTTTGGTTGTCGATCCCGTCCCAAATTGCACTTTACAGAATCCTCTGGTTTATTGATCAGTACCCGTATCACCCTAGAAATTGAATTGTTTACCGTTTTGAATTCTTTTACGGGTGCAGTTCAAACTTGAAAACTTAAGGGAATTCTATTTCTATTCGAGTTAGTGGCGGTGGTAAGTCAATGCGATCTTTGTCATGGTTATAAGCCGTGCGCAACAGTATTTACTTGCAAATACATTGTCCACTAGACTACTGCGAAGGTAAGTCTGTGTAGGTGCATGTCCAGTTGTGTCAAAGCATTGTGTGTTACAACCACTACTTAGCTAAAGAATATCACAAAGAAAACTT
>WLWD01006205.1_pt1 | contig 237749 bp, 154 predicted proteins | sample 6712731 | NCBI WGS metagenome assembly WLWD01 (sample SAMN12718690, study PRJNA576275) | sponge metagenome | isolation source: marine sponge | host: Mycale hentscheli | place: New Zealand: South Island, Marlborough, Capsize Point | collected 2014-11-01
TACACCTGACAACAATATAGCAACGGTATTTAATTATAGTAATGGCCACTGTAAGAAATATGAATCACCATTCTCTATTTCCTGCTCAAAGTGGTGACTCTCAGTTGGAGAAATTACTACCAGCTCATTTCTCTGTAAATAGAACATTTCCAAATTGTATGTATAAATCACATGTATGATTATCATACAGTGATAGGAGGTATATAGATTGATGATGATTACCAATCACATGACATGATAACACACATATGTATGACCTCAGTGCTGAGGAGGTGTGCACATGCCATGTGTCTGTGGGTGTGTCTGTATGATATAATTTTTGAACCGCATGCTCTTCATCACTTTGTGCATGTTCAATCTTCCTGCAAAGGAGACCCACCCAAACCACACCCACCATGACACACCCAATAAGCCTGAACCTTTTAGCGTCCAGAGATGGTTGATAAAGGGTTGCTTGTGGAAGGGAGGGAGGGATTTTGATGGCCTGATAACTCTCCACGTACATGTATGTATGTGTGTGCTCCGTGTTCCTGTTTTTCTGAAGCAATCAAAAACAACTTTATTTTCTTCTTTCAAGTTATTGTTGACTTTTTATCCAGCATTTTCACTGCATTATCGTGTTCACAATTTGGCAGGACAGACAATAATTAAAATATTTATTTAAGCTTCTGCTTTTTAAATCTATCAACCCACGAAATTTTCTTCAGAGTGATCATCAATAGGAAGGGTTGGTGGGTGTGGTAGGGGGTGTGTACTTGAAGAGAGAACACTGGAAGTTGCACTAGTTGTTTCAACTCTGCAACAGAAATGCCCGTACAAAATGTCAACAATCTTCATGGATTAATCATCATATGTGATCATAAGACCAAGGTCTTACATACAACAATGAGGTCATGTTAGCCTCTCTCTCTCTTTCTCTCTCTCTCTCTGTACTCTCCCCCTCACGAACTACTTCTAAACAAGATAGCACAAGGAAAACAAAACCAACTCAACATGTTGTTCATCTTGTATACATAAGCACACATTGTCCATTGAAACAACAAATGAGACAACATCAGGCTGTAAAGAGTACCTACAGAGTGTGTGTGTGTGTGTGTGTGTGTGTGTGTGTGTGTGATGTGTGTGTGTGTGTGTGTGTGTGTGTGTGTGTGTGTGTGTGCGTGTGTGCGTGTGTGATGTGTCCTGGTTGGTTTTGGTTATTTCCTTTAGTAGGCATGTTTAGTAAAAGTGTCCCCAGCACACTTTGTAGCTTTAACTTATAAAGCTTTGAGCTTCCGTTAGATGGTTTCCCTGATCTGAAGGATAGGGTGGTTGCTATAGTTACTGTAGCTACTGTATGTAATTGCATTGATAGTTCCTTTTTAGAAGCTTAAAAATGATTTTAGAAATGGGTTACCTTGGTCGGCCCCACAATTTCACTGTGCCACGAGGTAAAGAATAATAACAAAATGGCTGAAAGAGCTGCACTGATTGGATTATAATAGTATGAGGCATTTGATTTCTAAGCTATGTAGCACATCTTGAGAAGTTTTTAACTAACACTCATTTAACAAAAAAAATTGAAGTGGTCATCAATGACTTGAGCTTGCATGCAGCATGTTTTTTTTTTTGTTGTTGTTGTTGTTTTAACCTTTCTCAATCCAAAGATAAGTATTACAAAATCTCAGTTGTTGCCAGGGAATTGAACCCAGGACCCCTGGTTTTAGCCACCTGTGCTCTAGCCACTGAGCTACGACAATCCACGACTTAACAAACAAAAATGAAAAGTACCACCTTTCTGTATACACACTGTGTATTTACAGCCTGTGTGTCCTATAGTGGCAGTGGAGGATTTGGAGTGAACAACACTTCATACTTGGTATGTAATTATTACAGGATATTACGAGGAAGAAGTCTTGCTCACCAGCTGCCAGTCGGCGCTTCGCTGCGTCCGTCACTCCAGGGTCTGCCAGCAACGAGATGGCCATGCCCAATGGCTATGAGATCGCCTCCAGAAGCTGGCGTTCCCAGAGTGCCTCTAAAATCAGATCTGGGTCAGCCTCCGTGAAGATAAAGAGCTCTGGATTCATCAGCTACCTCGACGGACCTGTGAATTCACCGCTGGATACCCCTCAGAAGCCACCTCGTCCTACGTCTCCACCTCCTGTCCCACAACCGTCGCCATTGCATGCCATGTCCAGCTTCCTGAAGGACAGCAACGTACCGGAGGGAAACCATCTCCAGGTGGCGTCCACTGATAGCAGTGAGATGACCGACTTCTGGGACATGGTGCGAAGGTGAGGATGTAACAGGAAGAGTGGAAGGGAGGGGTTGGGGATGTCTCTCGTTGGGGTTCCAGGTTGGACTTATAGTAGTTTGTGTGAGGCTGTTTTGGATAGTGGTTTGGTACTAAATGTGTGTGCTTGTGCACTGTATGTGTGTGTGCATGTGTGTGTTGCTAATGCACAATGTGTGTGGGCGTGTGAGAGAGAACACTCAAAACACTTAGGTGGCTTTGCAGGACAGGACTTTTAATGTAGTAGTAAATGTGGACTAATATGGTATTATTTACATAAGAAGTTTCATACTATTGTTGCATATCATCGTCATCATCATAATCATCATAATCATCATCATCATCATCATCATCATTGTCATCATGTTATTGTACTTCTTTTTTCAAAGGCTTGTCAGATCAATCAATTTCCTTTTCCATCCTGTGACTAGGTCTTTGAATCTGATATTGTCACATATGTGTATTTCTCTCTGTTGATCCTTACCAGACTACAGTCTCCAGGCCGTGGCAACAGTAAAGACCAAGGTGCAATGTTGACCTCGCCCATTCTGTCCCAGACGATTCAACCGGTTGCAGGCAGTCCAGCAGTGAGTCGTAGACACGAGTCCATCTGCATGACGGCCAGACGTGCGAAAGAAGTCGTAGTGATAAGAGTGGTGGAGGCAACTGGGAGCACTGACAGGCAGCCAGTGGAGTTCACCTGTAATGGTGAGTATGTGCATGTGTGTCTGTGTGTGTGTGTGTAAACAAGCACAAGTAAGAAGTATTTAGAAGTGCTCATACACCGCTGATAATTATTTTTAACCAATGTCAATTGATAGAGTCAGTTAACCAGATAGTGCACATTTCATTCAAGCTACCATCAGTGAATTCCTAGGCACTCTGCACAGTGAGTTTTAGAGTTTGCTCTCTAGCTTGTGACTAGGCAGTACGTAGTGAAAGTCTAACTCGTCTTTCAGTGGATTTGTTTGGGACAGATGTCTGCCAGTTTTGAAGTTGAACTCGAATTAAATATGTAGTATTCAATATGATGTAACTACAGCAGCCAGTGGTAGGATATAGACTCACTCCATCCTCATGGCCGCCCAATATATAGACTCACTCCATCCTCATGGCCACCCAATATATAGACTCACTCCATCCTCATGGCCACCCAATATATAGACTCACTCCATCCTCATGGCCACCCAATATATAGACTCACTCCATCCTCATGGCCACCCAATATATAGACTCACTCCATCCTCATGGCCGCCCAATATATAGACTCACTCCATCCTCATGGCCACCCAATATATAGACTCACTCCATCCTCATGGCCGCCCAATATATAGACTCACTTCATCCCCACAGCCGCCCAATCACTTGCTTTGGTTGTCATGATTACATAACTACAAATGAATATGTTAGTGACTCTTCTCTTATGCTAGACCTGTCAGTCTGCAAGTGTAGTGATGAAGTAATGTAAGAGATTGTTCACTGGACATAGCTAAACTATCTACCAATTGTCTTTCTTCTTATTTATTTCGTGTCAATATTTGGCCATGCGGTGCTTTACATGTCCTTTTCTCAAAATATATAGAATACAAGTAATTTAGTTAACCAGACTGATTCACTTAGTGTATTGTGTGGCTGTACAGTTCTTATGGATTAAACCTTCATTGCCATACATTCCAGGCTACAGGTGTGTGTGTTCACCTGTGCATGTCATGTACACACGATACTGTGGTGGACTTGTGTCAAAGGCTGCTACAACATGAAGGTTTAGAGGTTAATTATAGTTATGTAATTCATTTCCCCTCTGGTATTTTTTTTTAAGCAGCCCCAGGAAGTGGTGTTGATTGGTTCCCAAGGCCCGGATAGTGGAGCCAGGAGTATGCCCACACTGAAAACTATTAATTCTGGACCAGAATTAATTACATTTTATGTACTACAGTCTATAATATGCCATGCACAAATTTATTTTTAGGTATGCACCACCTGCACTCTGTATTGCCCAGCTCTTAGTAGTTATAGCAACCGCAACCCGCCTAGCTTAACCACTTTTCCAGAGCTAGGTGGGTTTTTGCCGCTACCTTGGTTAGAGCAGCTGCTAAAATATCAGCTCTCTACAGCCAACTTTACATTCTGTGAGTTTATTCTAGGGTAGAATAAACTTATTACACTCAGTCAGAGTGGTGGCAAGATATTTCACTCTCAGACTTTTTTTCACTCCCTCTGGCTCCTGAAAATGAATAAGCCTGCTTGTGAAATATTTGACCACATTACTCTGACTGTGTAATAGGTATTATGTATATTATATGAATTGTTAAGTGAGGATGGGATATGTCTACATCTGTGTGACTTAGACTGGAACTAGTCTATATCAGTCCCTAACCCAATGTGAATGCCCTTATGTAATGGATTCATCACATTGCTACTAGTAGTATGAGATAGAAGGAGAAACACATGCATACACATACATACATACATACATGCATACATACATACATACATACATACATACATACACTTACGTCCTATGTACTCGTGGGAATTAATTAAGACAATGTGTGCCTGCCTACATTTTTTTACTTGTTTTATTAGCTAAAATGTTATGAAGCGTCACATGTGCTGTGCTTGTGTCACATGTGCTGTGCTTGTGTTGAGATTATGAGACAAGTATTGTCTTACTTTGTTGTTGTTATGTCCAGTGAAAAGTCTGGTGTACACAGTCCTCTCTAAGGCGGTGGACTTACTGCGTAAGGAATGGAGTGTCAGCAAGTCTGTCCAGAGCTGTGCCCTCAAGGTGCGGGGCAAAGATGAGATCCTGGAAGAGTAAGTAGTAGTCGAATCCAAAGTCCAAAGGTCAACACACATTATAGCTATCAACAAATGCTTTTTTTAATTTTTAATTAAAAAAAAATTTTTTTTTGCTATCGCGGTAACAACTTCACCAAGTTTTCAGAGGTTTAATTAATGATGTGAATATATAATATTTAACAGCAAGTAAACTATGTTTTATTATGAGGACTAACTGAAAAAGAAACTTGTGCCAATAAACATGTTAAGTGAAAGTTATTTGAGTAACCAAGTGCTGTGGTGGAAGAAGATAATCAACTAGCAATAAGTGATACTACCACCTCCATCTATGCAGTTCATATACACATTGAAAGTGTAGTCTTGTGGTGAGAGAGATATTTCATTAGCGAGGGAAGCAAATGAAACACTTTCAGGCATAAATTACAAATTGAGATGTTGATAATGTGCGTATGTCATATGTACGGTTCGTAGGAATTCTTCTTTTCATGCTTCTAATTAGGCAAGTTTGTAAAGTATCTTGAGTGAAATTGCTGACCTTTGGTAATGACTCCTGGTCCTTGACAAGCAAGCCAGCCCAGGGTAGACCTGAGTAATACTTCAACTGTTTATGTAGCAATGCATAGCAGACTATGAAAGCCAAATCTTTAGTACAAAACACAGCTAAGCTGGCTTACTCGCTATTTATGCTGAAGCAACACTAGCTAATGTATGTATGTATGTATGAATGTATACGTGTATATATGTATTTATTTTGTATGTATGTGTGTTTATATGTAGAAAGAGTCTCATATGTGACTATGAGTACATTCATCAATGTCGTAAGTTTTCCACGCCGGTAGAACTGGTAGTGGTGGACAAACATCGTCCTAGCCCCACCCACCTGGCCAGGAGGATCCATTTCCCAGGAACCAACTCTTCCTCCACATCTGAGACCACGCCCCTCTCTCCCCTTGCCACGCCCCTCTCCTCTCCCAAGTACTCTCCCCATGTGTCCAAGTGTCTGTCCATCAAAGAAGCTAATTACCTGCTTGATGGATTTCACGCTAAAGAGGACAAGTTCAGGACCTTCCTCCAGTCCAAGCAGGGACCCGTGAGTGAGGGGAGGGGGTAGGCAGGAGTATTGGGGTGGGGGTGTGGTTTAGGAAGTCACGTATGGGGAAAAGGGGGGGGGGGGGGGGGGGGGGGGGGGGAGAAGAGAGAAGGGTTATATTAAGCAGACTTCTCTCCCTCCCCCTTTCTAATGCTGTAGTCTTCTGTATGCAATTCTTCCCAACAACTGTTAACCTTCTGATGGTGTGGCAAGCAATTATGACTCAACTTTTGTCTGTTTGTTTGTGTGTTTGCATGTGACCACGCCCACCCTCACAGAGCTCTCCCTTCACTATCCCCACCATGGTGCAGTCGGTGGTGAGTTGCGTGAAGCTGCTGTGTGAGAGAATGTCGTTCATAGAGCCTCCGGAGATCACGGACGCTGTCTTCAACTTGAGGAGAGCGTGCAAGGCTGCAGCTCAGCCTGACATAGAGTCCTCTTCTCTGTTTGCTGATGTAAGATAGACTAGCAGATGACTTGTGTTAGTTACTGAATATTGCAGAGGAGCGGATGACATGTGTTGATTACTGAATATTGCTGAGGAGTGATGTAATTCAAAATTAAATATCCTATCCTGTGGCAAGTTTCACTAATTTCAGTCATTATTCCTTAGAGAGCAATCACTCCAACTTAGTACGCTACGTTCTTGGCACTAGTTTGTTTATCGTTAGCCCGCACTTGTTTTCTAATCTTAATGGGCCATGAGTGATCGGAGGTGTGACCATACACTGCCATCCATACTAGCCCTGCGATTTATAGTGTGATTTCATGTTTACTATAAGAGCCTGAGGACATGTTTGGAGAAGGACGATTTTTAATGTGATCCTTGAGGGCTTATTAAGGAATGTCATTTAAAGGAATGTTATTCTTACTGTAGGTTTATATCTTACAAATATGTGTGTCTCTTTGTTTGTGTTTCCATAGCAAGAGGTTGGGAGTAGGTCATCGATGATCAATGATAATTGGGTGGCCGTTCCTGACGGAGAGTTCTGTATGAGCGAGGACCACATTGAGGTGTGTATGTATGTGTGTGTGTATGTAAGTATACGTGATAGTTAAACCATGGGTTCGAGGCATTATCGTGTGATAACAGTCTCGATCCTGAGAGTTGTAATCCGGCAATAATTCCTTGAGTTGCAATAGTTTAACTATTTTATACCACAGTTATACCATTTTGAACAGTGTAAAATACCAAATAGAAAGAGAGTATGTTGTTGTTTGGAATGGAAATAATATGTCCAGTTAAGTGATTCACAAACAAAACTTATACTCCAATAAGTAGGTCTCTGTGGCAGTCTTCTTTAGAGTAAATGTTCGCAAAGAAATTTGTACAGGTAATAAAGTAAAAAAGAAGTAGAAGTGGAGGTGTTCCTTTTTACTTGTGCTTCTCACTCAATTTTGTCAAAAAAATTCTTTTGCGTGGAATTTAAACACTCTTTGTGGTACAATTTTTTTATTTTTATGCAGGCGGTAGAAGGGAAATAATACGGGGAAATGGCATTTTAATCCATGACTGTTACCACAGAAATTATGGTAGAAGTACTGCATGTAATGTATGCATGTAGGATGTGCTCTGTGGTCTGGATGTCCTGCACAATGGCGTCCATCGTCTTGTCTCTCTCTACTGCAAATCATTTCTCCCTGGATACACCCCCAAGTGGGAGGAGCCATCAGGTCAAGGATCCACTGGCAAGACTTTCATCTCTTCTTTCTCAGACCATCTGCTGCGCATCAAGATAGCAGCTTTACACAGACCTTACCTGGACGAAATGCAGAAGTAAGTGGGAGGAGCATGTGGAAGTGGGAGGAGCATGATAGAAGTGGGATGTATTCATGATACTCACACGGTTTCATAACATAGGTGATTGGAGACATCCCTGGGTTTTCCCCATTGGTCTAGTTAGGTTTGCAGTGGAGAGGACTTACTTGTTCTATAAGTGTAATAATGTTGTGGCGGTGTGTTGCTAGGTTTGACGCTCTTCAGTTGGAATGCTGCATCTATCATGGAGGCAAGGCTCTCTCTAAGAAGTCTTACTCACCTCACGCCAAGTTGTTTAGGAGCTTTGGGCACACCGTTGTCTGGAATAAGTGGTATGGATGGATGTATGTACATGTGTTTGTGTAGCACATGCTTTTTTTCCCCCCCAACTAATTGTTTATGAAACTGAAGTATATTTCTGGCCCATTATTTTAATTACATACTCAATTTACAGAGAACCACAAAATAACTTGTTGAAGGTCAGTCAAATGTATCCATTTTTAATCTTTTTTCTTTAAATCTTGAGCCCTTTCACAATTCTGCATAATATTTGTAATGATGACTTTTTCTTTCCGGTTGTTAGGATTAACATGTCTATAAAACTGACATGCCTTACCCCTGAGTCTCGGGTCATGTTCACTTTGCACGGGCTAGAGTTCCCTGGATCCGGTATCAAGTGGTCTCGTACGCCCATCGCCTGGACCATCCTCAGGCTGTTTGACTGCAGGGGGTATGTGTGTGTGTTTGTGTGTTAGTGGCTGAAAATTTACATAACACACATACGTACTTTCAATGAATTGTTTTTTATGTAACGAATGATGAATGGTTGAGTGAATAGGCAGTAAGTTCAAGGAATAAGGTGTGAAGTCAGGATATGTTTGTGTATGCTAATGTTAGTTTGTGTATGCTAATGTTAGCATGTGCTTATGCATGTGTGCATTAAAGTAGTGTATGATTTAAATTATGTCAGAGAGCACGAATGAGTAGACTCCATACTTAGTGCATACACACACATCAGTGTAGCCTGTCCAACGCCAGCCTGTTTTATACAGGTACAGGTAGGATTTGTAGCACAGAATGACTACAGATACAAATAGCTATGTATATGAGTTGTTTGTGTGTGTGTGTGTGTGTGTGTGTGTGTGTGTGTAGATGTCTGGTAAGGGGTGGTCTGGTGCTTGGGATGTGGCTCGGTGAAGATGCAGATCCTCTAGATTCTCCATACCATAACATGCATAACAAGAAAACTATGTTGTTACAGGTAAGACTGACCACACCCACCCATTGCTACGCCCACTCATTGTCACACCCACACTGCCACACCCACCCACTGCCACTCCCACTCATTGCCACACCCACTCACTGTTCACCACTTCTCCATGTATATTATATATATGACAAAGTGACAGGTTTGCACAAATTTCTTGTCTGTGTAGGTGGAGTTTGAAGATCTAGGGACAGACTTGTATCATGCCACGCCTTCCAGTTCACCGTGAGTTTGTGTAGACCACACCCACTAGTTCACACATAGTATGTGATATGAGGTACATATGAGTGCACTGTGTCATCCAACAGTGTATACAGTTTGTGTGATGACAAGGTAGTGGGTGTAGTTAAAAGGTATAGAGACAGAAAGAAATGTTGTAGCTGGACAGAAGTATGTTTGTGCACATGTGTACAAAAACCGATTTCTTCAATTACTTGCCTTTCTAGATTAGACTGCGTCCTGAATAATTTAGAACATACCTCGAATATTGTGCACCTGGACACAATGATGGACGATCATTACCCAACACGCACACACACACACACACACACACATACACATACATACACACACACATACATACACACACACAGGTTGATTGATGATATTTAGTCTGCACTGTACGAGATACAGTATACAACACCTACTGAACAATTCAGAATCTCCAGAATAATGAAGAAAATAGACCACACCCTCTAATATACCACACAATTTTTGGAGGCTTGAGATTAATTTGAAGAAATATGATATTACTGAACTGCAGTAGGTGGCTGTAGATCACAGTCATGCATGTTGAAAGGGGAGGGGCTTATAATTTCTCCTTTGTTGCTGTTGTTGTTATTTACTAGATCATCACAGTCTAAGTCCAAACTCCCAGGTCCTCCTCCGAATGTCTCCAAGACTCTTGTTGCTTTGGCAAAGAAAGACAGATTTTACAAGTAAGATAAACCAATATGTCATTTGTTAGTAAAATATCATAATTCTTCTATTGGTGCAGAAAGGTAGAGCATTTAACTGAGTTTTTGAATTAATTTTTTCTTGTCTAAATGATAGAGGGCATATTAAGAGTATTTTTACTTTCTTCTTTCCCCATTCACAACAATCACAAAACTTCTGATTAACTTGTCTGTAGGAAGATATTACAGTCTTTACTGTTCGCAGTAGATAAAAAAAATGCTAATGACGTATTCCTTATTTTCATCTTATTCTGTCATCTTCAGTCTGACTATGGCAGACCAGAAGATGCTGTGGTCCAACAGGATAGCATGCGTGTCCCTGCTGATGGAGGGCTATCCTCGAGGATTGCCCGTGCTACTGCTGGCAGCCAAATACAGTGACGTGGATTTATCTGAAGTTCTGTATGTGGTACAACAATGGAAGTCCAACAATCCGGTCAATGGTCTGGAGCTACTGGACCCACAGTGAGTTAGTGAGACTTACTGGACCCACAGTGAGTTAGTGAGACTTACTGGACCCACAGTGAGTTAGTGAGACTCACTGGACCCACAGTGAGTTAGTGAGACTTACTAGACCCACAGTGAGTTAGTGAGACTTACTGGACCCACAGTGAGTTAGTGAGACTTACTGGACCCACAGTGAGTTAGTGAGACTCACTGGACCCACAGTGAGTTAGTGAGACTTACACCGACGTGTGGAGGTTGTCGTACGGGTTTATAAATGAGGATTAGTTCTTGTATTACCATGTGAATTTTATTGGATAATGACTGATTCGTTTCTTCATTGGATGCAGTCGGTATTGATACTTGCTGTCGGATGATGTTTGTATAGTTTTGTTGATTAATTTAAATTTAAATGTTATATGTTTCCGCTTGTTTTTGTAGTTTAATTGTTACGACGGTTTTTAATTTTTATTGGGATAAGTTTGTTGTTCCAACATTCAAGACCCTGTAATTAAACAATGCCGTATGTCTTTTTAATTGATGCTGTGGTTGCTAGGTTCTCCAGTATGGTGGTGCGAAGTAAGGCAGTGGAGTGTCTCTCTCTGCTCAATGATGATGACATCTGTGACATCCTACCTCAGCTGGTGCAAGTGAGTAGACAACGTTGGATGTGTGCCTGCAGGTGTGTGTGTGTGTATTCACCAAGCGCGTATGGTGTTGGTTTGTGTTGTAGCAAGTATGTAAATGATGTGTGTACATGTGTTTTCCCGTGTGTGTGTGTGTGTGTGTGTGTGCGTGTGTGTGTGTGCGTGACTAGCTCATTACTGCTGCAGATATGAATTATAAAACTGTATTTCTGTAGGAGACTGTTATGTTAGATGTATTTTCTCTCTTTGTTATGTTAACAATCGTACGTAGCTTGATTACTAGGAAACCAAAACACTAAAGGAATGTTTACATAATAGTAAAAGAACCAAATGGCAAGCAGAGAAATGACTTTCTTCTTGAAATGTCTAATTAGAGTGTGTGTGTGTATGTGTGTGCTACTATCCTCTTGAGGCAAAATCTCTAGTAAGGAGCCATACACTCATTATACATTCAGACATTTACTGGGACTGTACCACAGCCTGTATACTTGTGTTGCCAGTGAAGTAGATCTGTGACACCATCCTCCGTGTACCATAACTGAGAGATGCCATTGAGTGAGGCACATACAATGTGTACACTGTGTCTATCTAGTATGCATGTATGTGTGTGTGTTTGTACTAGTAATACACAAGACACATTCTCATACTGTGTGTAGACATGTGGAATACACTATTGAACGGAGAAATTAACAACAACAAAACTAAAAACAACAACTTATACATATACATGCCACTACTCTGCTACCTTTCATGCTGAGCTGCCTGAGGCTATTTTGTGGTCCAACATCAGGTGTGTGTGTGTGTGTGTGTGTGTGTGTGTGTGTGTGTGTGTGTGTGTGTGTGTGTGTGTGTGTGTGTGTGTGTGTGTGTGTGTGTGTGTGTGTGTGTGTGTGTGTGTGTGTGTGTTGTCCAGTCTGTGCAGTATGACAGCAACCTGTCCTCCCCCATGGTACAGTTCCTATTGCAGAGATCCTCCAGGTCCCAGAGAATAGCTCATGGGCTGTTCTGGAATGTGCGTCTAGCACTGACCACTAACTTTAGGTTCAGGGATCGCTACCAGCCTGTACTGGACGCTCTCAACAAGCTGTGCGGGGAGGAACAGCAGCAAGAGTTCTCTAATCAGGTGGGTGGGGCATTGCGGGAGGGGAGTGGTCAGGAATGGAAGTGTATTGGGGGGAGTGGTTTGTGGGAGTGGTCAGGAATGTATTGGGGGAGTGGTCAGGAATGGAAGTGTATTGGGGGAGTGGTTTGTGGGAGTGGTCAGGAATGGAAGTGTATTGGGGGAGTGATCAGGAAGTCTGGAGTAGTAGAATAGATAATAGTGTGGTACCCAAGGATTGAGAAAAGAATTCTAAAAAAAAGTGAAGTATAGATGAAAAGAATGGCTGAGGTTGGAAAAGATGACTCGATAGTCAAGTAGAGGAGAACTGAGGAGAACGGTAACGGTGAAAGTTTTGGGACACAACAATCACTTGTGAATCCAATGCAGCAACAGTGAGTGCTGCTATTGTTTCCGGCAGGTTTGTGCACGTGTAGTAGCGAGCATCGTTTGAGGACACCTGTAAACATAGTTTCAATTTCTAAGAGAAACAAATTCTAGACTGGAGGAATGTACGTATGTAGCTGTTTTTGTTTTGTTTTGTTGGTTCATACTTACTATCAGTTTGGTAGTGTTGTTACAGTTCAGTAAACATATCATATACCTCCCTCAGGTGGAGCTGGTGGAACAGCTCTGTGCGGTTGCTATGGCAGTGAAGAACATGCGTGACTCTCACAGACAGACCACTCTGGTGGAGGAGCTGCAAGCTGTGGCAGACAAGTTCGTGGGAAAGTTCAGACTACCACTGAGCCCCTCGCTACTCGTTAAGAGCATCGATATTGAAGTATGTGTGTGTGTGTAAAGATTGTTTCATGAGTGTACTCTATGTCAGTGTGATACTGTGCATACATGTGGAGCTAACCTGGATTAAATGGAATGTAATTTTTACGCGCGCGCACACACACACACACACATGTACACACACACACACACATACACAGTCTTGTTCTTTCTTCAACTCCAACACTGTCCCCTTGAAGCTGTCTTTTACAAACGCGGATTCTTTCGGAGACAACATTAGCATCATCTTCAAGGTATGCACTGGCTACATACATACAGTTTTATGTTATTTTACATGGTGGGTGTGGTACATATATTGATGGGGTGTGTATTGAGGGTGAGTGAACAATGGTGGATGAGACATTTTTGGTGGTAGGTGCGGCATATAGGTGGTGGGTGTGGTATATATAGTGCTGGTAGATGAGTTCACTGATGAGAGTGATCTTAAGGTTTCTGAAATGTTGAAACTGAACCTTACATGCTAGGAATCATTATAGTTTATCCTTAATTGAATTCACTATACATGTATGTATGTATACATGCATTTACCTGCTAATATCTAAAGTGCTAGCAACGTCTTTGCAGTTCTCTTCTGTTGAATTTATTGTCCAATGATTGTTTGAAATAAAATCCAGGACTGTTCACAACAGCTCCTCTATTTAAGAGAGGGTGTGGCACATTTTAATTTAGGGCACGTTTATAAATAGAGATGTGGCATGTTTAATTCTATGTGGTGTGATTGATAGGTAGGGGATGATTTGCGGCAGGATATCCTCATCCTTCAGATGATTCGACTCATGGAGAAGATATGGCTGAGAGCTGGTCTGGATCTCAAGATGGTCACCTACCAGTGTGTTGCCACTGGCAAGGAGGAAGGTGGGTGGGTCAGGATAAAGAGGGGGTGTGGTTAGGTAGGAGTACAGTAGTACAGTTACAACCTCCCTCAATCTGGGAATCAATCTTCCAAAATATCAATAACTGACATAAGATAAACTACCACACAAGTACATATATTTATGTTGTATTTGGTCTCTCTCACTCTCTCTTTTTTGACTATTTGCTATTGCAGTGTTGTTTGTTTGTTTGTTTGTTTGTTTGTTTGTTTGAAAGCATCTTCCTTCAGATATCAAGTGGAGTAAAGGTGAAATGGGTAGAAGAAGTGCTAAGAGGGAAAGAGTTGTTTTTTCCGAGCTTAAATCTAAAAACCTACTTTTAGATACTCTCTAAAAATGTTGACTTTCTTGTATAGCATTGAATTCTAGTAGCACTCACTCCCATTAGTTTAGATGATCCCAGATCTGGTGGAATGGCTTATTGAGATCTCACAGAGCGAGACAAGTGCTGGGAGCCATGGATGTAGGATGTTGGTCGTTTTATGTCACATGATGCGTCATTGTTCCAGCTACAGAAATGATGGGTTTTGTTGAATGCCTGAACCACCTGATGTATGAGTGTAATGGTGTCATTCTACCAGGAGTGACATGTTGTACTACCCGAGGTTGTTGCCATAGTGTTGCTTTTTTATTCCATTTTTTATTTCTTGTTAGTATTTGCACCAGTGCTATAGCATTTAATATGCCACAACAACATAACACCTTAATAGCCCGTATTACAGAAAGATCTCTTGCGCTATATTAAACCTTACTACACTATACTAACCTTTTTTTACTAGACTAGTAAACCTTACTCTAGTAACCCCTTACTCTCTAGTAACTTTTATAGTGTGTGTGTTTCCATGGCGACAGGAATGTTGGAGATGGTTCAGGAGGCGTCAACTCTGCGGCAGATTCAGATGGAGCATGGGGTCACGGGGTCATTCAAGGACAAACCTCTCAGTGAGTGGCTGCAGAGACACAACCCAACAGAGTCTGCCTACAGACAGGTTAGTCTGGGTTCATAGGTCAGTGAGGGTTCATAGGTCAGTGTGGTTCATAGGTCATTGGGGTTCATAGGTCGTTGGGGTTCAACGGGTTCATTAGTCAGTATGGGTTCCTAGGTCCATATGCCTAACAACTGAGCAAGTAAATTTATCATGAAGACATACGTGGGATAGAACCATAGAATAAAATATACTTTGAATTTATTCTTTTAGACCTTTCATCCTAGACTGACCAGCCTCAAAGTATTTGACTTTTTCTAGCAATAATAATGATGATGATGATGATGATGATGATGATGATGATGATGATGATGATGATGATGATGATGATGATGATGATGATGATGATGATGATGATGATGATGATGATGATGATGATGATGATGATAATGATAATAATAATAATAGTGATAATTTGCCATCTTGGTGTATGTTTAGTTAAGCCTATAAGGTAGTGTATGTGTGTGAGCATTGCATTATTATACCTATGTACCTGTAGGCGGTGGAGAACTTCACTCTGTCTTGTGCGGGCTACTGTGTGGCTACGTATGTGCTGGGTATCTGTGACAGACACAATGACAACATCATGGTGAGGAAGTCAGGCCACATGTTCCACATCGACTTCGGCAAGATACTGGGCAATGCACAGATGTTTGGCAACATACGCAGGCAAGTACACAAGTGGCATGCACTGTGGAACTGTACGTCATGAGAGAGAATAGCAATTCCTGCAAGAAGTTTACCAAATTAGTTGCAATTTTTTTTTTTTTGTGTGAAGAAAATTGGGCTTCATAGTGTTTTTAGAAGAATTAAATTGAAAATTGCCGAAATTATACAAGCATTTGTTTTGGAATAATCTGTAGCACTGCAATGGTAAAAAATTATTAATGTGCCCCTGAGTAATATTATAATTGCAGGTCCTGATTAATATTTAGGAGGAGGTTGGGTCTTGAGTGGGTAAATAAAAAATGTTAGTGGTTAAGTTTTGTAAGAGAATTTAACAAAAACTTTTGAGTTTTCACTTTATCATTTGTCTATGATTGCAGAGATCGAGCTCCCTTTGTGCTGACCAGAGATATGGCATATGTGATCAACGATGGGGACAAGCCCACGGCCAAGTTCCAGCAGTTCTGTGATCTGTGCTGCTCCGCCTACAACGAGCTCCGCAGACACACCACTCTGTTTGTCAGCCTTCTCTCACTGGTGAGGAAGGTGTAGTACCTGAACTATAATTGATACTATTAAACTGACTACCCCTTACCTATAATGGCAGTTCACTTTTTTTTTACATTAATGACCCTTTACCTACATAGTTTGATAAAGTCTTGACCATGCCCTTCTGTTAGTAGATTCTGTCCAGTGGTCTCCCAGAAGTGACGTCTCTAGAAGATGTACGCTACGTGAGAGATGCTCTTCTGCCTGACAAGTCAGAACCTGAGGCTACCTACGCCTTTACTAAGTTAGTGGCTGCAGATTAAGTGGGTGGGATGAGGAGGCGGTCATGGGAGTAGGAGGAGTTTGCTATACCAGTTGTAGGGTAGGAGGAGTTTGCTATAACAGTTGGAGGGTAGGACGAGTTTGTTCTTACCACTAGGAGGAGTTTGTTGTTACCAGTGTGACGACTTCAACATAATAATGAAAAAAATGTTATTGTTGCATGTGAAGGTACATTGAGGACAGTCTGGGTTCCATGGCAACAACGCTCAACTTCTTCATCCACAACCTTGCTCAGTTCAAATTTGGTGGTCCTAGTAATGCTCCCTCTCTCCTGTCCTTCTGCCCTCAGGCCTACAGCATAGCAACCAGTGGCAAGATAGAGTCAGCCATCATCACGACCTATCACAAGTGGTTCTACCCTGAGACCTACTATGTGAGTCAACAGGCTAATTTATACCTAAACATTTCATGTAGTTAGTAATACCTTGGTCTGTTATACTTGAAATTGTATGCATGTGTGTACACACACACACACACATACACACACACACACATACACACACACACACATACACACACACATACGTACCTGTCTCATAATGATAGGTGTCCAAATGATAGTCACCTAAGCAATTGGAGTCATGAGGGTTTGAAGGTTGTGAATTATCAGACAATTCTTTCTCTAGAAAATCTTTTAAATAGTTATAACAGTATACAAGTTAGTTTTATATTCATTGTGTGTCCATGTTAGATTCATAATCCAACTGTGATGTTGATGGGAGTGGTTATTGGGTGTGGCTAGTGGGAGTAGGTTTCCCTGCTCTAGCCTATCTCCAGCTATTTGTGCATACTTGAGACACACACACACACACACACACACACATGTACAGGTGTATGTGTATGTGTTTGTGTTTTCCAGGTGTTAGCCAAGACATTAGAACAGGTCACCTCACAAGATTTCTTGTAATTAGGAATTGATTAGTTATTTTGTTAATGAGCTTAAGTTTCTGTAAGAACTTTTTTTTATCAAACAGCCATCAATGCATGAAGATAAGACCCACTTCCATTCCTGTTTTTACATATGTTGTCATTTTTTTTAAGGATTTTGTTTTCCTTTCATGTATAGTAATGCTGAAAACCTTCACTTTGTGATTGATCATAGAGATACTGTATGTAGTCATGATTGATAAAAAATATGATTGTAATAATAATAGCAATGATTGTAATGGCATCAAATTTGCCTTGCTTCTATTCAGATGTACCAGATAGAAGTCAAGAGGTCATCGCCAGACAAGGAGAAGATATTCCGCCGCTACCGTGAGTTTGACGAGCTCCAGAACAAGTTGATGCAGTGTTTCCCAGATGCACAGCTGCCTCAGCTTCCGGGGAAAATACTCATCCCGGGAAAATCTCACACTAAACAAGTAAGCAAGCAAGCAGAGTGTTTCTCAGAAAGGCAAGACTTTATCACAAGTTTGTGGCAATGGTCCATACTTGCCAATATTATATGCAATTTTAAAATGTTCACCCAGTCTCATAAATTATGTATGTCTAGCTACAGTATATTTCTGTATATGGATCTAAACCCACTATGTATATATTTCATTTCTAGTATTAGTGGTACTCCTCATAAATGGCAAATAGATCATCCAGCTGTATTTTATGTGATAAACAAGAAGGATTTATAGATGCTAATTCTTCTCACTTATAGTTTTACTCTTAAACTTAACTATATTCAAATTAACTTGATGTGAGTAATGAGCTAAGGAAGGCAAAGAGCTTCATATGAGCTAACCTCCTGAAATAGCCACAAGTGTATAGTTTGTCACCTCTATGTAGTTTTCTTGAAGCACAAGTGGACAGTTGAGTGAAGTCCAAACTGCATTCTCCTTTTCAAGGGGCCAAAAGAAGTATATTATTATTATAATTTGTCACCTAGGATTGTAGTGTTGTTGTTGATTTGTTATAAATAGTGTTTGAATGTACTGATTTGCAGACGACAGAGCGTCGCATGGTAGATCTGAACATGTACCTTGCCTCTCTCTTGTCCATGCCCAGGAACATCTCAGAGTCTGACATTGTTTACACCTTTCTCCATTGTCTCATCAGAGATGAGCAGGACCTCGCCAAACTAAGAAAAGGTATGCAACAGGGTACACATTTTACAGTAGAATGTCAGTTATCCCAACTCCAATTGTCCGAGTTAGCTGAACACCCAAAATGTAATAATAGCATGTGCAGAAACAAAGAATTACTTGACCACGCCCTTTCATAGGTGTTTTTATAATATAATTTCTATGGTGTCACTTGTTCGAACATTTCAGTTATCCAGACATCTCTCAGTCCTAATGTGTTCAGATAACTGACATTACTATATAATATCTCACATGTATTTATAATAAATATATAATATATAATATTTTTCTTCCGTATTTCTGCTGCACGTAGCGATATAATTATATAGATTAATCATTGAATACCGCAGAATATCACGAGTCTGCCGGCTAGCATTTGCACTCCCGCAGGCACTCGTGTAAATGCCACCGACAGACAAGTGATATTCCTGCGATATCCAATGATTTATTGTGTACTGGTCATGCGCAAATGGCTAATGTAATGGATGCTGCGAAGAAGTCTTTCGATTTTTTTCTGATGAAGTCATTGTAAATCTTTTCTCAAATATCCGAGGTGGAATAGAAAGGGAATGTGAATAGACAAGGAGTACTGCCATCTTGTAGCATTGAGAGTGAACAATCAGTTAGTCTTGACGTTGAGGAATTACGGAAGTTTTTAGAAGAGCAAAAATAACTGTAATACTCAAAATAAAACATTACCCGACTTGAGAACGTGATAGCTATCATTCGTGCAAAGGGATAAATGAAAAGTGAAAAATTGAGAATATTTCACCTAAAGAATTAGACAGACTTATCGCGGAGTGCAAGCGGTAATCTGTATGAACCGAGCACTCCCATAACTAGTAATAAAAAGTCTCTGCATTCATATGAAGCTATTTTATTTGACCAAATTAATGTATAATTGGTGCAGAATGGTATTATAGAATTAGCAGACCCTCAAGGGACGCAATAAGCATAAAAATGAAGATTAGGAGGACGCAATAACCCAACGCAATAACTCCAGACTTCCCTTTACTGCGGAATATTGCAGGCATACGATACTTTCCAATTCAATACATTTTCTATGTAGAGGCACTCAATAGGCCAATTCAGTACACAATAATTTCCCAAATTAAACACTGCATATTGACAAACCAATGCGTCTGTGTGCTATGCATATGCACTTATGGCGGAGTGTTACTGCAGAACATTTACAGTTTCAGATTAATATCCAGCGTATAATAAACAATTATTACACTAGTTGTACATAAAGGAATGCCATTTCACTCTCACACTTGTATTTTCACGCACCTTTGGCTCGTGAACTATCTCCCCATACTATACGCTGACTCATGTGATATACATGTTTTTCTTTTGTAGATGAAATCCCGGATGCAGATTATAGTTCTGGTAAGGTGAAGTTGGAGATGTTGTACAACGATAAGCAGGAGGTCCTGTCAGTGATGGTCAGACATGTCAAAGGACTGGTTAGTCAGTGTTGTTTACTCACACTCACTGGGTAGGGATCTGTCTCTATGTAACATAACTTAAGAACATAGGTGATATTATGAGAAAGAAGGGCTTCTGAGTTGCTCTTCTTTTTTAGATGTGTAATAAATCATTCAGTGTAAAGATAAAACTCCTTATTCAATTGCTAGTAAGGGCTCCGTATGCATCTAGTATTTAATCAGCATGAACTCACTCATAATCTGTACATGTATAATTACAGTAAGGGTTTCCACATAATTTATGCATGCTACTGTGTAGTGTCAATGTGTACACTTAAACACACTGATTATTTATTTATTTATTTTTATTCTGTGTTGGTTTTTTGTCTCCATAGATGCCTCGTGATGGCTTTGACTCTGCTGACCCCTATGTGAAGCTCTACCTCCTTCCAGACCCAAATAAATCTACCAAACAAAAGACTAAAATCACAAAGAAAACCTTGAACCCTACCTATAATGAAACAGTGAGTGGACCGAGTCATAAACCAGAATTGGGGCATGGCAATGTATTAGGAGCTATATTGGAATAACACTACTGAACTGGATCAAGTAATCTTAAAAACAGTGTTATAATAAGCTTAGTTGTGAAGATGATGATGTAGGAGTGTCTAAACTGGTGATTCTTACGTTTGTGTCTGTAGTTTGTGTATTCTTTGCCTTCTGCTGCTCTAAAGAAGAGAGCCTTGCAGCTTTCTATCTGGGATGCCAGCAACGTTCTAGGCAACCACTGCATGTGTATGACTACAATAGAACTGTCTAAAGTGTTGGAGCAGCTCACAAGCGATACTCATTTTGTGGAATGGTTTGAGCTCTTCACGATTCCAAACTTGTAGATTTTTTTGTATTTATTATTAAATGTTTTTACTCACCAATATTTATAAATTGTGTTTTGTTCATGTGAAATCAGTATCTATTGTTGGGCTATAGTAACTTGAGGTGGCTTTGTGAGTGATACGTTTGATCTGCACATCCATGGAGACAGCTCGACAGGGTATTCACTCACCTACTAATAGTCCCTGTATCCCCACAACCAGAGGACTAGCTATGCAATGACCAGTCACTGCACACTACACTAGATGTTACTATGTCCTTCAATATCCAATTCTCTTCATCTTCTTTCTTTTCTTAAAGACATGCCCTATAAAAAGAACTACTGCAGTAAAAACATCAGCTACAATGACTAAATATTTTGTTGTAAAATTTTGGTGTTCTTTTGAAATTGAATTGAACTACTATAGTAGGTATGTATTTCACTGGATACAACTTTTTCAGAGCATAGTGGTAGCTAGTAAGAAGAAAAAATGGCTGGTATTGGACACCAAAGATTTTTTCTCATCTTTCAGTGAAAGTGATGTACCAGAAACTGAGAAAGTGCATCAACTGTTGGTACAGAGATACAAGTATTTCTATTCCAATGCCATCTGATTGAGAGATGGAATTGATTATTGGAGTTCATTCTTTTATTGGAGTTCATTCTTTTGTGTTCTTCGTGAAGAGGGCTAGCTAGAATTGAGCAACAACTAAATTGGGTAAAACTAAACTAAAAAAACAATAGCCCCAAAGCTAGCCTGATTTCTCACTTGACAATAACAATTTTTCGACACTCCAAGTTGGAAAGTACGACTTCTTGCTCTGTGACATACAGGCTTAACATAAACAAGTAAAGGAAGAAGCGTAGCTACTTATACAACTACTTGTGCACGTTCCGTGTCAGTCTGATTGGAGAGGTGTTCCACCTTAGCTACTGTATTTCTTGAGGATTTGCGCTCAATTATTAAAGTCGGGGCTAATGGCGCTAGTGTCGAACTTACGCTCTAGTTGACCGGCAATGGCGCTAGTCTAAGTTTATCACACGCGCGATAGCCTTCAAGCTGGCCTATAAAAGAAGAAGCCTGGACGCTAGAACTCATCGGGCGTTCTGGAATTCTAGAACTTTCGGTCATGATTGCTATTAAATTACTTTTAATATTAGCTTTGGTTATTATTACATGTAAGTTCATTTTATTTAAATTAGAGCAAGATTAATAGTATAACTGCTTGTTTGTTTTATTTTTGTTGTTCTTGTGTTCTTTTTACAGCACAACTTTCCACTGACTGGAAAGAACAAATACTTCAAGTTATGAAGCTACTGTTCAACACTTTACCGATTCCTTATTCCGCTAATTTAGACCTATATTGTGGAGGGAAGGAAGGAGAACTTTGGTTCCAAACAACAGTTCACTTAGATAGAGACAAAGACTTGATAACTGGTGTTCACCCCAGTGTTGATGATGCCAAATTTCATGTCAACTTTACCAATTTCAAAATCCCAGTTACATCCGAATATACCTGTAAGGCATCTGTTGGTACTTACACTAATGATGACCTAGTACTTTTAAATCTCAGTAAGTTAAAACATATTTAAATGTACATGAATTATTTTCATCCAACATTACCACATCACTTTTAGCTGGTAGCAACTTGGATGTTACAGACTTTATTAACAACGAAGTGATGCATGCAATATATGCAAGTATGACAGAAGACCCGGAAATTAGCTATCACTTTGATTGGAGCCTGAATCCATCTGGATCAACACGGAGTACTGCATTCCGCAAACCTACCAAACCGAGAGAAAACTACAAACTCAGCTCTCTCTGGCCAATTCTAAATAAAGTAATAATATACACTCTTAATTTACCAAAAGACATTATCACTCGATTGATTAAACTAAGATCTAGCAAACAATCTATTTCAGATGTCACAACTCCTCAAGAATCTAGTATGTCAGAACAATCTCACAGGTATGAGAAAATAAACCAGCAAGCATAGCTAATCTAGACACAATCAAAAAATGTATAGAAAGGAACCAATTGTGTGTACATATATATAGTATTAGCACCCACTTCATATTCTCCCCTCACAATCATGACCCCACCTCCTCCATTCCCTCCCACTCCACCTCCTTGCCTCCTACTCATCCCACTATAGCACCCATAACTCATATATATACTTTTATGTATTAACTAGTGATGTGCTTGAGCACAAATGGCGAGCGAGACTAAAACTACACTATTGTTAAACATTTGATTTTAACTTATAACACTTAAGCTACTAAAAAAATAGTCAAATTTTTTTAATTACATATATATGGTACAGTGGAACCAATGTTATAGTAACCACTCCCCGCAACTGTTTGGATTGGAAAAAAAAAAATCATTTATTTAAACATTTTCTTTGAGATATTATTTAGCTAAATAATAGTTGCAACGCACAACACTTTCACACAACTGAACATAACACAAGATTTACCTTTGTGCTTAGTCTAGTGGACAATGAATTTTCAAGTAAATACTGTTGCATAGGGCTTATAACAAATAGCGCATTAATTTACCACTGACACTAACTCGAATAGAAACAAGTTTTAGAGTTTTAGTTGCACCGCAAAAGAATTCAGAGCAGTAAACAATTCAATTTTTAGAACGATATGGGTAATGATTGATAAACCAGAGGATTCTGTTCAGTTAAGTTTGAGACGAGGTCGAACACAGAGCTAACACTAAAATATGTGAGGGTCAAAGTACAAAATGACATGCATACATCCACACATATATAAACAAATATCCCCGATTTTCAATTGTGTTACCCCTGAGAGTGTCTTGGTCTCTTCGCTCTCTTGCCAATAACTTAAGTGTACTAACCAGAGTAGTGTCAGCAGAAGAGTCTTTAGTTTCAATTAAAGAAGTTAATATGACGAACCAAATTATTTTTTAGCTAAATAGATATTTAGTTAAGCCATTTAATGAATAGAATAAGACTTTACCATAATAATTATGTGTATAATTATATATTAATTTAGGTAATAAAGTTATATCGGAGGCTTCTGTACTATTTAAAGAGGATATATACAAATTTGATGATGGAAACAACAGTCGTCAACGTCTTGCTGCTATATTGGCTGCATCTTTGTTAAGTTTGGGAATAGTTAGTTTAACTGTCACTCTTATCATTGCCCTAGTGCTTTACTATAAGAATAGCAAAGAAAGAAAACAAATTCCAGATGTAGAAAATGGACTAAGCAGAGATCTCAACTCACATCCATCTTTGATAAGAGCAAGAGAAGGACCTAATGGAAGACGACTAAAGATGGCAAGGTATTATCTTGTGTAATTTATGTTGACATAAGGACAGTTGAGTAATACAGAATATAGTGTGTCTTTACCTCTTTGCTAAAAACAAGAACCTTAATAACTCCGTCTAAGTTAAGAATTAGTAGACTCTATAGCCTCGAACCGTTTATTCCTAGTCACAATTAATTTGTGGGTGTGACAATAGATTTTCAAATACTATATTTAATTTGAGAAACCTAATCTTATTGTCATGGCCAATTTGAAGTTCAGAATTATTGATCATTATTCTACCTTCCAAATTTTGTTAGTATTTGTGTTCACTTTAGCTCTGGTTAGATTAATAAGTAGTTCAATATATTCATACAGCTATACTTACATGTCACACATTATAGGTACTATTATTAGTTGATTATATTTCATAGAATCCAACGAACAAGATCAGGACCAGATTTGAATATTGTATCTGTTCCTGTAAACACTAACTTGTTTACATCCAAATCCTGTGACAATATGGCGGAATCTCTGGTATCCGACATAAAAATATTGATGCCATCCATGAACCGAGTATCCAGTGTAATTCAGTTACCTAATCCCAATGAGTCCAGCAACACACTCACTTCACCTTCAAATCCTGACATGTCTACTTCTCTGACTAGTAAATCTAACTCTGTCACATTGGAACCATCTTCATACAGCCATCTATTTAAAGGAAAGCACGTAAGCACAATGAGAAAAGTTTCCACCAATGCAGACTTACCTAAAGATGAAGAACATCAGGAGACAAAGACTACTTTAATTTATGTCCAGCCAATTCAATAACATAATCTACTTTTAGTAGTTGTTAACTATCACAGTTTACATTATTTTAGAAAAGTTTAAATTGTCATAGAGTCAGATAGGGTTACACTAGTACTGTAGAATCAATTACAATAACCTATTACTATAACATAAAAATATATAATACATAGGGTACTCAGTACATGCACACATCTGAACTGCCGCCTTAACTGTAGGAATGACCTCAGACTACAGAATCCTCATAGGTAATTTGCCACTCGAGTCCGTAGTGTGGCCAGTATCTCGCAGGTACACCTAGGCTCTAAATATTACTTTAAAGTTAAATCTTGACTTAAAGTCTAAGATGCTGGTCTGGGACACAGCTAGCAAAAGAAAAATTAAACAGACTGAAACAACACGAGGCACCACAAAACGTTAAAGTCCAAACTCGTGCCGACTGTGCAAGTGCAGACTGACTATGTTTGTTTGATACTTTATCGAACAAGCGTACACAATAACTCACACACACAACATACACAATGACTTAAGTATATGAAACAAAAAATAAATGAAGTCAATTCTTCAATCTACTTTGTTCTCACTCTTCTCATCTTTTCTCTCTTTTAAAGTCTTCCTTCACATTACAGGGCGGCCCCACAGCACCCCCCCCCCCCCCCCCCCCTCCCTCCATCCTCCCAAAGATCTTGCCTATATAGGGCAATTCTGATAACCCAGGATGACCTCTGACATCTCATCGATTCCTTCCTTGTCCCAGTCTTGGTGGCAAAGACCATCAGCATTCCCATTGGCCTTACCTGGCCTATAGCGTATGCACAGCTGCCTGTCTTGAAGCTCGAGGGCAAATTAAAGTCCAAACTCAAGCCAACTATGCAAGTGCACATCACTGACTCATGTTCAGTTCAGTTCGTTCGATACTTTACCAAACAAGCATACATAATAACTCGCACACCACACAACATACACAATAACTATTACAACTTAAATATGTGAAAAAAATAATAAATGAAGTCAATTCTTGAGTCCACTTTGTCCTCCTCTTTTCATTTCTTCTCTCTTCTAAAGACATCAGAGGGCAGCCCCACGTACCATTTGATAGACGACCATATGCTCACAAGGGTGTCATAACCTCGACCTGGTACAGGTAATTTTATCCACTGAGTGATGCCGAGGACACTCCTTTACGGTATGATAATTTTATAGCTTGGAGTAAGCTACAGTTCTAGCTTCTACAGCCTAATACAATTCACCTGATACTGCCCCTTTTGTAAATCTAGTTTAATTCCATCCTATCCAACCACCATATTTCAAAATGCTGATTTAAATATTGGATACTTCATGATATTTTTGTGAATTTCAATGCAAACCTGAAGCATTACTAGTGTGTCTTGCTTGTTATTGAGTCTATGTTATGGAGTCTAACCTTTCCCTCAATTAGGGACTGAAGTAGCACAAGAGAGTAAATGGGAGAAAAGGGATTGCTTTACCCACTTCTCACCTATTCACTACATATCCTGCTCACACCACACCTGCTAGTCAACCCCTCCAGCAGCTAAATAAACATTGATCCATTAACAGTCACCCTACACTCCATTCATTCTGTATCATTATGCGATTTATTTAATTTGTGGAACAGTTACACACACATGTTCATGCAAACACTTCTTTTCCATATATGTATATTTTCCACTCATGCTCACTTTTCCTCATCCAAACTATTCAAACTAGAACCTTGCATCATTTCACTTTCTCTGTTTTTTTTCTCTCCTTGCTCTATGTTTTCTTTAAAGATAGTTTTAGTTAAGTTTAACTGAGCTATTTCTGCGCATAGCTGGCATTACAACCCAGCTACAGAGGGCAATCCGTTATTATTAGTGGATCTACACAACAATTGCTGCTTGTGCTGCTTTTGTTGTAGTTGAAAGAAAAATTTAAATTATGAAAAGTTGACAATAATTTCAATGTTAAAGTGTAACACAATGTTAGAGTGTAACACACAATATTAGAGTGTAACACACAATGTTAGCGTGTAATACAATGTTAGAGTGCTATAATGATTATTGCCGAGTAAACAATCCGAGATATTTTTCATAGTAGTTAATTGCAAATATTTGCTGATTATGGAGGTTGTCATCCCTTCTTCGGGGACTATATACCCTTTGAATAATCAAGGAGGAGAAAAATAAAACAATAAAAAATACAGTAGTTGTTACGTAGTACCAAATGCCACACATTCTTATGTATTGAATTTTTTCTTTCAACAAAGAGGTGACGTAGTAATACAGAATGTGAAATAAAGCAACAGAAGCTCCAAACAGGAAGAAAATACAGCCTATCAGCAGCCCTCTCATCGAGTATGGAGTCTGTGCAATGATAAACTCTGCACTACTTGAGGTACTCAGATACAAAGACAGACCAAGAATAGCTTTTGGTAAAAGTAGCCATTTATAGTCCAGTTGGACAACATTATTGTGTTTAAGATTGTCATAAGAAGCGTAGAACAAACAGGTATAGTTCTGACTGTGTGTCTTGAACACAGCTGAAGTTTCGATACACAAGTACACTATTTCACTCAGAATAAGGATTGCTAAACTAACTTGTATTCGACTTATACTTCCCGTCCTACGTATGTTAATATACTTGTCTATGATAGGATATAATATGAATTCAAAGAAGACTGTGAGTATAACAACTGTGATATAAGAGAAGTCTGAGACAACGATGAGTTCAAAGTAACTTCGTAAATATCTTAATGTCAAACTATTGCTACTGTATTCAATAAAAGATTTATCCAGATAGTGAAATATCTGGTGGTGTATCACACCCTCTCTCCCATAAACAAATGCTATTAAGACAACAGAAGCGCAAAATAGAATTAAAAGTCGAAAGAAAGTCTTCACATCTTCAACCTGCTCTGTAGTAAATGGTCCTCCATATTTAGTCTTTCCCAGATCTATCCTGGAGTAAGGCTTATCTTCCCAGTATGTGAAGGCACTTCTCAGGCGAGGATGCTTGTTCTTCGCTGCATATCTGAGTACTTGGAAGATGAGCTTCAGTGGATTGTGAGTCACTGGCTCTTTTATTAGTAAGTGATTTAAACTGATATCTGAAATCACTAGGACTGTCATTAAAAATGATACAGTGATTAATGAAACAGGAGTGCTATAACATTTATAGAAACCAGTTTGAAAAATTGCTGCTACCATTGCAGCTAAAAAACTCATACATATGCACCAGTTGATGTAAGAAATAATCTTGGTTGATGAAGCATCAACCATTTGATCTAATCCCAACTGAATGCTGTTAGCCAGTAATCCTGCCAGACCCACACCTAGGATTCCATTCAGAATAATCTGAGTAACAATATCTGCGATGTGGGGAGGTTGCCACAGATAGTTCTGTATCACGTAATAAGTATTGAGGGCAATAGTTCCTACCCAGGCAATTCTAATGCTGTATCGTATGCATCGATACCTTCCAATATACACATCTGCCAGCCAACCAGATGTGACACACCCACCAAAACAAATGGCTAGAAAATATCTGCGATTACCACCAGTAGAAAAGTGGAGGAAGAAAAGGGCATAGTAAGTTATTAAAATCCACAGAAGAATCAAGAAAGGGCTCTTAGATTTACTACCTCGCAACATAGAAAATTTGCAATAAAGTAACGAACTTGCAAATTTAGAAAAGATCTTCATCATCAACTTTAGTTACAATATGACCATCTATCGAAATATTTTGCTTGAGTAAATCACAAATAGATTCACTTTTATGGATTGAGCTATCAGATGTTTTTAAAAACCATATTGTTTGTCCCAATTGCCAAAAGTTTATCTGCAATGATATATTGACACTGAGACTTGTATATCTAAAATGAAACTGAAAATCATTGTGAATGATTGCTATATACACTAGCTATTACAATATAATCTCCTTCCAAAATAAAAGCAATCTGTTCCCTATTTTAATGAGGCATCAAAATAGCTGACCAATGAAAATTATACATGGAAATGCTATCTTCATAAGAAAAGAAGCTAAACTAGTCAGAAACACTCACCTATACGCATTTTCAATGCGAAACTTCACTTCTTTCAACTCCGTTAACTTCCCTGAGCATAAATCAAACTACACCGCTGGTTGCAAGAAATAATTTGCTCACATGATTATGACGTGACGCTAGGGGGCATTGCCCATAAAATCTGGCACATACAGCGGAGCTGAAAGCTTCGCGTTTTCTCAACGATTAGCCCGAAATAAAAAAAAGTAACACAATAAAAGGTCTTATAGCCCGTTACCCGATCGACCGCGCTTGTCGTTAAGAATTATAAATCGGATACAGTCTGGTATGCTCGTAAGAAAATGTATTAGCGGGGGAAAGTCTGATATAGTTCTTAGCAACCATAATTATGGTGGAAGGCAGATAAAAGTAAATGGAATAATGAAGTGTTTGGATACTTTATTAATACAATTACCAAGATAGCTAACGCTATACTTTGCTGGTTGTTTATGTTTGGGTATAAAATAGTTATAAACCAAAATCATTAGGTTTGTATTTCGATTTATAAATCCTCGCCACTCGGGCTGCGCCCTCGTGTCTCGGAGTTTATGTTATAGTTATAAACCAAAATTGAGGTTTTTATGCGATTTATAAATCGTAATACAAACCTAATGATTTTGGTTTATAACTATTTTATAGCCCAAACATAAACAACGAGCAAAGTATAGCATTAGCTATCTTAGTAATTGTATTAAAGTACCCAAACTCTTCATTATTCCATTTTGCTTTGATCTGCCTTCTACCATAATTATGGTTGCTAAGAACTATACCAGACTTTTCCCCGCTAATACATTTTCTTTCGAGCATACCAGACTGTATCCGATTTATAGTTCTTAACGACAAGCGCGGTCGCTCGGGTATCGGACTATAAGTTATAGTTATAAACAAAAATTGAGGTTTGTATGTGATTTTTATAGCCCGTTACCCGAGCGACCGCGCTTGTCGTTAAGAACTATAAATCTGATACAGTCTGGTATGCCCGTATGAAAATGTATTAGCGGGGAAAAGTCTGGTATAGTTCTTAGCAACCATAATTATGGTAGAAGGCAGATCAAAGCAAAATGGAATAATGAAGAGTTTGGGTACTTTAATACAATTACTAAGATAGCTAACGCTATACTTTGCTCGTTGTTTATGTTCTGGCTATAAAATAGTTATAAACCAAAATCATTAGGTTTGTATTTCGATTTATAAATCCTCGCCAGTCGGGCTGCGCCCTCGTGTCTCGGAGTTTATATATCGCATACAAACCTCAATTTTGGTTTATAACTATAACTTAAATCTTCCTCCTGAGTAAGTTCATAGTAAATCAGCTGTTAATTGTCAGTATTCACCAAAATCAGAGCGTGACAGACAGACAGACAGACAAACAGACAGGACGACTACTATAACCCTCTCGCGCATGCGCGATGAGGGTTAATAAAACTTTCTGTAGGAGACTGTTATGTTAGATGTATTTTCTCTCTTTGTTATGTTAACAATCATACGTAGCTTAATTACTAGGAAACCAAAACACTAAGGAATGTTTACATAATAGTAAAAGAACCAAATGGCAAGCAGAGAAATGACTTTCTTCTTGAATGTCTAATTAGAGTGTGTGTGTATGTGTGTGCTACTATCCTCTTGAGGCATAATCTCTAGTAAGGAGCCATATACTCATTATACATTCAGACATTTACTGGGACTGTACCACAGCTGTACTTGTGTTGCCGGTGAAGTATATCTGTGACACCATCCTCCGTGTACCATAACTGAGAGATGCCATTGAGTGAGGCACATACAATGTGTATACTGTGTCTATCTATATATGTATGCTTGTATGTGTGTATGTACTAGTAATGCACACGGCACATTCTCATACTGTGTGTAGACATGTGGAATACACTATTGAATGGAGAAATTAACAACAACAAAAACTAAAAACAACAACATATACATGCCACTACTCTGCTACTTTTCATGCTGAGCTGCCTGAGGCTATTTTCTGGTCCAACATCAGGTGTGTGTGTGTATGTGTGTGTGTGTGTGTGTGTGTGTGTGTGTGTGTTGTCCAGTCTGTGCAGTATGACAGCAACCTGTCCTCCCCCATGGTACAGTTCCTATTGCAGAGATCCTCCCAGGTCCCACAGAATAGCTCATGGGCTGTTTTGGAATGTGCGTCTAGCACTGACCACTAACTCTAGGTTCAGGGATCGCTACCAGCCTGTACTGGACGCTCTCAACAAGCTGTGCGGTGAGGAACAGCAGCTAGAGTTCTCTAATCAGGTGGGTGGGGCATTGTGAAAGGGGAGTGGTCAGGAATGTATTGGGGGAGTGGTTTGTGGAAGTTGTCAGGAATGTATTGGGGGAGTGGTCAGGAATGGAAGTGTATTGGGGGAGTGGTCAGGAAGTCGGGAGTAGTAGAATAGATAATAGTGTGGTACCCAAGGATTGAGAAAAGAATTCTAAAAAAAAGTGAAGTATAGATGAAAAGAATGGCTGAGGTTGGAAAAGATGACTCGATAGTCAAGTAGAGGAGAACTGAGGAGAACAATCGATATAGGGAGGAAGGAGGGGTTTTGAAGAGAAGGGAAGACATGTGTTGAAGAGAAAGGAAACGGTGAAAGTTTTGGGTCAAAGAATCCGCGTTTGTAAAAGACAGCTTCAAGGGGACAGTGTTGGAGTTGAAGAAAGAACAAGACTGTGTATGTGTGTGTTTGTGTACATGTGTGTGTGTGCGCGTGTGTGTAAAAATTACATTCCATTTAATCCAGGTTAGCGCCACATGTATGCACAGTATCACACTGACACAGAGTACACTCATGAAACAATCTTTACACACACACATACTTCAATATCGATGCTCTTAACGAGTAGCGAGGGGCTCAGTGGTAGTCTGAACTTTCCCACGAACTTGTCTGCCACAGCTTGCAGCTCCTCCACCAGAGTGGTCAGTCTGTGAGAGTCACGCGTGTTCTTCACTGCCATGGCAACCGCACAGAGCTGTTCCACCAGCTCCACCTGAGGGAGGGATACGATATGTTTACTGAACTGTAACAAGACTGCCAAACTGAACCAACAAAACAAAACAAAAACAGCTACATACGTACATTCCTCCAGTCTAGAATTTGTTTCTTTTAGAAATTGAAACTATGTTTACTTGTAACCTGCAGGTGTCCTCAAACAATACTCGCTACTACATGTGCACAAACCTGCCGGAAACAATAGCAGCACTCACTGTTGCTGCATTGGATTCACAAGTGATTGCTGTGGGAGACAACATTAGCATCATCTTCAAGGTATGAACTGGCTACATACATACAGTTTTATATTATTTTACATGGTGGGTGTGGTACATATATTGATGGGGTGTGTATTGAGGGTGAGTGAACAATGGTGGATGAGACATTTTTGGTGGTAGGTGCGGCATATAGGTTGTGGGTGTGGTATATATAGTTATCCTTAATTGAATTCACTATACATGCATGTACAGTAGGTGTCAAAAAAAGTTTCGAATTCCGTTCCGTAGAACGGCCGTCGCAAAATAAAAAAACGGGGGGAAAACGGTACGCCGTTTGTTGAAAAACGGCCGTTCCGTTCGACCGTGTTACCGTTTTAATCTTTCTTGTTCACCATATGTCTCGCTCAAAGAAATATAAAAAATCGTTTATCCAATAAGACGTTCCGATTTTTTGTTTACAGGCTCCAGAGGCGGAGTTTTTCGGGTTAAAAAAACAATTGAAGCCGTCCTATTCGAAGTTGTCTCGAGGAGAATTGTTAGTTCGACCACTGCACAGTATCGACGTTTTCTCGCTGTTAGGGCCTTCTCGGGCTTAGATTTTTTACTACTGGAGGTCCATCAGAAGATCTACGAAGTGCGGACCTCGTTATAGCTCTGTGCCCGTCGGAACTTCAGTCTGCAGCTTTATTGAAGCAAGTTAAAATTTTATACGAGCTTTTTTTGCACTATCCCCGTAGCGTTTAATGGTCGATACAAGGCCTTAGCTTGCTGATATAGCTATAGAAAAGTTTCTAGCTAGAAAATATCTGTGAATCGACGGAAATGCTTCACCGTTTTTTACCGTTTTAGTAAACGGTGTCGGCCGTTTAGTCAAAACGGTACGGAACGCAACGATAAAAACTACAGTTAAAAAACTACCGTTTTAGGGCCGTAGTACAGAACGGAATTCGAAACTTTTTTTTGACTCCTACTGTATGTATGCATGTATTTACTTGCTAATTTCTAAAGTGCTAGCAACATCTCTGCAGTTTTCTTCTGTTGAATTTATTGTCCAATGATTGTTTGAAATAAAATCCAGGACTGTTCACAACAGCTCCTCTATTTAAGAGAGGGTGTGGCACATTTTAATTTAGGGCACATTTATAAATAGAGATGTGGCATGTTTAATTCTATGTGGTGTGATTGATAGGTAGGGGATGATTTGCGGCAGGATATCCTCATCCTTCAGATGATTCGACTCATGGAAAAGATATGGCTGAGAGCTGGTCTGGATCTCAAGATGGTCACCTACCAGTGTGTTGCCACTGGCAAGGAGGAAGGTGGGTGGGTCAGGATGGAGAGGGTGTGTGGTTAGGTAGGAGTACAGTAGTACAGTTACAACCTCCCTCAATCTGGGAATCAATCTTCCAAAATATGAACTGACATAAGATAAATTCACAAGTACCTGTATTTATGTTGTATTTGATCTCTCACTCTCTCTTCTTTGACTATTTGCTATTGCAGTGTTGTTTGTTTGATTGTTTGTTTGAAAGCATCTTCCTTCAGATATCAAGTGGAGTAAAGGTGAAATGGGTAGAAGAAGTGCTAAGAGGGAAAGAGTTGCTTTTTCCGAGCTTAAATCTAAAAACCTACTTTTAGATACTCTTTAAAAATGTTGACTTTCTTGTATAGCATTGAATTTTAGTAGCACTCACTCCCATTAGTTTAGATGATCCCAGATCTGATGGAATGGCTTATTGAGATCTCACAGAGTGAGACAAGTGCTGGGAGCCATGGAAGTAAGATGTTGGTCATGTTATATCACATGATGCGTCATTGTTCCAGCTACAGAAATGATGGGTTTTGTTGAATGCCTGAATCACCTGTTGTATAAGTGTAATGGTGTCATTCTACCAGGAGTGACATGTTGTACTACCCGAGGTTGTTGCCATAGTGTTGCTTTTTTATTCCACTTTTTATTTCTTGTTAGTATTTGCACCAGTGCTATAGCATTTAATATGCCACAACAACGTAACACCTTAATAGCCCGTATTACAGAAAGATCTCTTGCGCTATATTAACCCTTACACTATACTAACTTTTTTTTTACTAAACTAGTAAACCTTACTCTAGTAACCCCTTACTCTCTAGTAACTTTTACAGTGTGTGTGTGTTTCCATGGCGACAGGAATGTTGGAGATGGTTCAGGAGGCGTCAACTCTGCGGCAGATTCAGATGGAGCATGGGGTCACGGGGTCATTCAAGGACAAACCTCTCAGTGAGTGGCTGCAGAGACACAACCCAACAGAGTCTGCCTACAGACAGGTCAGTGAGGTTTCATAGGTCAGTGTGGTTCATAGGTCATTGGGGTTCATAGATCGTTGGTTCAATGGGTTCATTAGTCAGTATGGGTTCCTAGGTCCATATGCCTAATAACTGAGCAAGTAAATTTATCATGAAGACATACGTGGGATAGAACCATAGAATAGAGTATACTTTTAATTTATTCTTTTAGACCTTTCATCCTAGACTGACCAGCCTCAAAGTATTTGACTTTTTCTAGCAATAATAATAATAATGATGATGATGATGATGACGATGATGATAATGATAATAATAATAATAGTGATAATTTGCCATCTTGGTGTATGTTTAGTTAAGCCTATAAGGTAGTGTATGTGTGTGAGCATTGCATTATTATACCTATGTACCTGTAGGCGGTGGAGAACTTCACTCTGTCTTGTGCGGGCTACTGTGTGGCTACGTATGTGCTGGGTATCTGTGACAGACACAATGACAACATCATGGTGAGGAAGTCAGGTCACATGTTCCACATCGACTTCGGCAAGATACTGGGCAATGCACAGATGTTTGGCAACATACGCAGGCAAGTACACAAGTGGCATGCACTGTGGAACTGTACGTCATGAGAGAGAATAGCAATTCCTGCAAGAAGTTTACCAAATTAGTTGCAATTTTTTTTTTGTATGTGTGTGTGAAGAAAACCAAATTGGGCTTCATAGTGTTTTTAGAAGAATTAAATTGAAAATTGCCGAAATTATACAAGCATTTGTTTTGGAATAATCAGTAGCACTGCAATGGTAAAAAATTATTAATGTGCCCCTGAGTAATATTATAATTGCAGGTCCTGATTAATATTTAGGAGGTTGGGTCTTGAGTGGGTAAATAAAAAAATGTTAGTGGTTAAGTTTTGTAAGAGAATTTAACAAAAACTTTTGAGTTTTTACTTTATCATTTGTCTATGATTGCAGAGATCGAGCTCCCTTTGTGCTGACCAGAGATATGGCATATGTGATCAACAATGGGGACAAGCCCACGGCCAAGTTCCAGCAGTTCTGTGATCTGTGCTGCTCCGCCTACAACGAGCTCCGCAGACACACCACTCTGTTTGTCAGCCTTCTCACTGGTGAGAAAGGTGTAGTACCTGAACTATAATTGATACTATTAAATTGACGACCCCTTACCTGTAACATCAGTTCACTTTTTACATTAATGACCCTTTACCTACATAGTTTGATAAAGTCTTGACCATGCCCTTCTGTTAGTAGATTCTGTCCAGTGGTCTCCCAGAAGTGACGTCTCTAGAAGATGTACGCTACGTGAGAGATGCTCTTCTGCCTGACAAGTCGGAGCCTGAGGCTACCTACGCCTTTACTAAGTTAGTGGCTGCAGATTAAGTGGGTGGGATGAGGAGGCGGTCATGGGAGTAGGAGGAGTTTGCTATACCAGTTGGAGGGTAGGAGGAGTTTGTTCAATCATCAGTAGGAGGAGTTTGCTATACCAGTTGGAGGGTAGGAGGAGTTTGCTATACCAGTTGGAGGGTAGGAGGAGTTTGTTCTTACCACTAGGAGGAGTTTGTTGTTACTAGTCTGATGACTTCAACATAATAATGAAAAAAATGATTGTTACATGTGAAGGTACATTGAGGACAGTCTGGGTTCCATGGCAACAACGCTCAACTTCTTCATCCACAACCTTGCTCAGTTCAAATTTGGTGGTCCTAGTAATGCTCTCTCTCTCCTGTCCTTCTGCCCTCAGGCCTACAGCATAGCAACCAGTGGCAAGATAGAGTCAGCCATCATCACGACCTATCACAAGTGGTTCTACCCTGAGACCTACTATGTGAGTCAACAGGCTAATTTATACCTAAACATTTCATGTAGTTAGCAATACCTTGGTCTGTTATACTTGAAATTGTATGCATGTGTGTACACACACACACATACGTACCTGTCTCATAATGATATGTGTCCAAATGATAGTCACCTAAGCAATTGGAGTCATGAGGGTTTGAAGGTTGTGAATTATCAGACAATTCTTTCTCTAGAAAAATCTTTTAAATAGTTATAACAGTATACAAGTTAGTTTTATATTCATTGTGTGTCCATGTTAGATTCATAATCCAACTGTGATGTTGATGGGAGTGGTTATTGGGTGTGGCTAGTAGGAGTAGGTTTCCCTGCTCTAGCTTATCTCCAGCTATTTGTGCATACTTGAGACACACACACACACACACACACACATGTACAGGTGTTTGTGTATGTGTTTGTGTTTTCCAGGTGTTAGCCAAGACATTAGAACAGGTCACCTCACAAGATTTCTTGTAATTAGGAATTGATTAGTTATTTTGTTAATGAGCTTAAGTTTCTGTAAGAACTTTTTTTTTATCAAACAGCCATCAATACATGAAGATAAGACCCACTTCCATTCCTGTTTTTACATATGTTGTCTTTTTTTTTAAGGATTTTGTTTTCCTTTCATGTATAGTAATGCTGAAAACCTTCACTTTGTGATTGATCATAGAGATTCTGTATGTAGTCATGATTGATAAAAAATATGATTGTAATAATAATAGCAATGATTGTAATGGCATCAAATTTGCCTTGCTTCTATTCAGATGTACCAGATAGAAGTCAAGAGGTCATCGCCAGACAAGGAGAAGATATTCCGCCGCTACCGTGAGTTTGACGAGCTCCAGAACAAGTTGATGCAGTGTTTCCCAGATGCACAGCTGCCTCAGCTTCCGGGGAAAATACTCATCCCGGGAAAATCTCACACTAAACAAGTAAGCAAGCAGAGTGTTTCTCAGAAAGGCAAGACTTTATCACAAGTTTGTGGCAATGGCCCATACTTGCCAATATTATATGTAATTTTATTTTTAAAATGTTCACCCAGTCTCATAAATTATGTATGTCTAGCTACAGTATATTTCTGTATATGGATCTAAACCCACTATGTACTGTATATATTTCATTCTAGTATTAGTGGTACTCCTCATAAATGGCAAATAGATCATCCAGCTGTATTTTATGTGATAAACAAGAAGGATTAATAGATGCTAATTCTTCTCACTTATAGTTTTACTCTTAAACTTAACTATATTCAAATTAACTTGATGTGAGTAATGAGCTAAGGAAGGCAAAGAGCTTCATATGAGCTAACCTCCTGAAATAGCCACAATTGTATAGTTTGTCACCTCTATGTAGTTTTCTTGAAGCACAAGTGGACAGTTGAGTGAAGTCCAAACTGATTCTCCTTTTCAAGGGGCCAAAAGAAGTATATTATTATTATAATTTGTCACCTAGGATTGTAGTGTTGTTGTTGATTTGTTATAAATAGTGTGTGAATGTACTGATTTGCAGATGACAGAGCGTCGCATGGTAGATCTGAACATGTACCTTGCCTCTCTCTTGTCCATGCCCAGGAACATCTCAGAGTCTGACATTGTTTACACCTTTCTCCATTGTCTCATCAGAGATGAGCAGGACCTCGCCAAACTAAGAAAAGGTATGCAACAGAGGTGCACATTTTACAGTAGAATGTCAGTTATCCCAACTCCAATTGTCCGAGTTAGCTGAACACCCAAAATGTAATAATAGCATGTGCAGAAACCAAGAATTACTTGACCACGCCCTTTCATAGGTGTTTTTATAATATAATTTCTATGGTGTCACTTGTTCGAACATTTCAGTTATCCAGACACCTCTCAGTCCTAATGTGTTCGGATAACTGACATTACTATATAATATCTCACATGTATTTATAATAAATATATAATATATAATATTTTTCTTCCGTATTTCTGCTGCACGTAGCGATATAATTATATAGATTAATCATTGAATACCGCAGAATATCACGAGTCTGCCGGCTAGCATTTTCACTCCCGCAGGCACTCGTGTAAATGCCACCGACAGACAAGTGATATTCCTGCGATATCCAATGATTTATTGTGTACTGGTCATGCGCAAATGGCTAATGTAATGGATGCTGCCAAGAAGTCTTTCGATTTTTTTCTGATGAAGTCATTGTAAATCTTTTCTCAAATATCCGAGGTGGAATAGAAAGGGAATGTGAATAGACAAGGAGTACTGCCATCTTGTAGCATTGAGAGTGAACAATCAGTTAGTCTTGACGTTGAGGAATTACGGAAGTTTTTAGAAGAGCAAAAATAACTGTAATACTCAAAATAAAACATTACCCGACTTGAGAACGTGATAGCTATCATTCGTGCAAAGGGATAAATGAAAAGCGAAAAATTGAGAATATATTTCACCTAAAGAATTAGACAAACTTCTCACGGAGTGCAAGCGGTACTCTGTATGAACCGAGCACTCCCATAACTAGTAATAAAAAGTCTCTGCATTCATATGAAGCTATTTTATTTGACCAAATTAATGTATAATTGGTGCAGAATGGTATTATAGAAGTAGCAGACCATCAAGGGACGCAATAAGCGTAAAAGTGAAGATTAGGAGGACGCAATAACCCAATGCAATAACTCCAGACTTCCCTTTACTGCGGAATATTGCAGGCATACGATACTTTCCAATTCAATACATTTTCTATGTAGAGGCACTCAATAGGCCAATTCAGTACACAATAATTTCCCATATTGAACATTGCATATTGACACTCCAATGCGCCTGTGTGCTATGCGTATGCACTTATGGTGGAGTTACTGCAGAACATTTACAGTTTCAGATTAATATCCAACGTATAATAAACAATTATTACACTAGTTGTACATAAAGGAATGCCATTTCACTCTCACACTTGTATTTTCACGCACTTTTGCCTCGGTAACTATCTCCCCATACTATATGCTAACTCATGTGATATACATGTATTTCTTTTGTAGATGAAATCCCGGATGCAGATTATAGTTCTGGTAAGGTGAAGTTAGAGATGTTGTACAACGATAAGCAGGAGGTCCTGTCAGTGATGGTCAGACATGTCAAAGGACTGGTTAGTCAGTGTTGTTCACTCACACTCACTGGGTAGGGATCTGTCTCTATGTAACATAACTTAAGAACATAGGTGACATTATGAGAAAGAAGGGCTTCTGAGTTGCTCTTTTTTCTTGAGATGTGTAATAAATCATTCAGTGTAAAGATAAAACTCCTTATTCAATTGCTAGTAAGGGCTCCGTATGCATCTAGTATTTAATCAGCATGAACTCACTCATAATCTATACATGTATAATTACAGTAAGGGTTTCCACATAATCTATGCCTGCTACTGTGTAGTGTCAATGTGTACACTTAAACACACTGATTATTTATTTATTTATTTTTATTCTGTGTTGGTTTTGTGTCTCCATAGATGCCTCGTGATGGCTTTGACTCTGCTGACCCCTATGTGAAGCTCTACCTCCTTCCAGACCCAAATAAATCTACCAAACAAAAGACTAAAATCACAAAGAAAACCTTGAACCCTACCTATAATGAAACAGTGAGTGGACCGAGTCATAAACCAGAATTGGGGCATGGCAATGTATTAGGAGCAATATTGGAATAACACTACTGAACTGGATCAAGTAATCTTAAAAACAGTGTTATAATAAGCTTAGTTGTGAAGATGATGTTTAAACTGGTGATTCTTACGTTTGTGTCTGTAGTTTGTGTATTCTTTGCCTTCTGCTGCTCTAAAGAAGAGAGCCTTGCAGCTTTCTATCTGGGATGCCAGCAATGTCCTAGGCAACCACTGCATGTGTATGACTACAATAGAACTGTCTAAAGTGTTGGAGCAGCTCACAAGCGATACTCATTTTGTGGAATGGTTTGAGCTCTTCACAATTCCAAACTTGTAGATTTTTTTGTATTTATTATTAAACATTTTTACTCACCAATATTTTATAAATTGTGTTTTGTTCATGTGAAATCAGTATCAATTGTTGGGCTATAGTAACTTGAGGTGGCTTTGTGAGTGATACGGTTGATCTGCACATCCATGGAGATAGTGGAGCTCGACAGGGTATTCACTCACCTACTAATAGTCCCTGTATCCCCACAACCAGAGGACTAGCTATGCAATGACCAGTCACTGCACACTACACTAGATGTTACTATGTCCTTCAATATCCAATTCTCTTCATCTTCTTTCTTTTCTTAATGACTCCTTCTCATTCTCTCTTTCTTATAGTTCTAATTCTCTGGTCTCCAGTCGTGAATAGTGCCCTATAAAAAGAACTACTGCAGGCCCTATAAAAAGAACTAGTGCAGTAAAAACATCAGCTATACGCAATGACTAAATATTTTGTTGTAAAATTTTGGTGTTCTTTTGAAATTGAATTAAACTATAGTAGGTATGTATTTCACTGAATACAACTTTTTCAGATCATAGTGGTCGAAGAAAGAATGAACTCCAATGAAAGAATGAACTCCAATAATCAATTCCATCTCTCAAACAGATGGCATTGGAATAGAAATACTTGTATCTCTGTACCAACAGTTGATGCACTTTTCTCAGTTTCTGGTACATCACTTTCACTGAAAGATGAGAAAAAATCTTTGGTGTCCAATACCAGCCATTTTTTCTTCTTACTAGCTATGAAGAGGGCTAGCTAGAGTTGAGCAACAACTAAATTGGGTAAAACAAACAATAGCCCCAAAGCTAGCCTGATTTCTCACTTAACAATAACAATTTTTCGACAAGTACGACTTCTTGCTCTGTGACATACAGGCTTAACATAATAACAAGTAAAGGAAGAAGCGTAGCTACTTATACAACTACTTGTGCACGTTCCGTGTCAGTCTGATTGGAGAGGTGTTCCACCTTAGCTACTGTATTTCTTGAGGATTTGCGCTCAATTATTAATGTCGTGGCTAATGGCGCGTGAACTTACGCTCTATTTGACGCGGCAATGGCGCTAGTCTAAGTTTATCACACACGCATAGCCTTCAAGCTGGCCTATAAAAGAAGAAGCCTGGACGCTACAACTCATCGGGCGTTCTGGAATTCTAGAACTTTCGGTCATGATTGCTATTAAATTACTTTTAATGTTAGCTTTGGTTATTACTACATGTAAGTTCATTTTATTTAAATTAGAGCAAGATTAATAGTATAACTGCTTGTTTGTTTTATTTTTTTTGTTCTTGTGTTCTTTTTACAGCACAACTTTCCACTGACTGGAAAGAACAAATACTTCAAGTTATGAAGCTACTGTTCAACACTTTACCGATTCCTTATTCCGCTAATTTAGACCTATATTGTGGAGGGAAGGAAGGAGAACTTTGGTTCCAAACAACAGTTCACTTAGATAGAGACAAAGACTTGACAACTGGTGTTCACCCCAGTGTTGATGATGCCAAATTTCATGTCAACTTTACCAATTTCAAAATCCCAGTTACATCCAAATATACCTGTAAGGCATCTGTTGGTACTTACACTAACAATGACCTAGTGCTTCTAAATCTCAGTAAGTTTAAACATATTTAAATGTACATGAATTATTTTCATCCAACATTACCACATTACTTTTAGCTGGTAGCAACTTGGATGTTACAGACTTTATTAACAACGAAGTGATGCATGCAATATATGCAAGTATGACAGAAGACCCGGAAATTAGCTATCACTTTGATTGGAGCCTGAATCCATCTGGATCAACACGGAGTGCATTCCGCAAACCTACCAAACCGAGAGAAAACTACAAACTCAGCTCTCTCTGGCCAATTCTAAATAAAGTAATAATATACACTCTTAATTTACCAAAAGACATTATCACTCGATTGATTAAACTTGGATCTAGCAAAGAATCTATTTCAGATGTCACAACTCCTCAAGAATCTAGTATGTCAGATTTAAAGTTATAATGTGTTAGCAGTATCACATCTGTATAATGAATGTAACTGTTGCATACCTTTTGTTTTTGCTCCATATACAAGTTCATATCAGTTTAAATAGGTGAATAAACATATGTAACATTGCAACTTCTATCTCACATGTGCATAACTGAATTCAGAGTCGAGCAACGTATTTTTATTATATATCATAATTTTGGAGACAATAGATAATTATCTTTGAATTTAACATGCACAATATACTTGTTAATTTGTAAAGTAACTGATATTTTTGTTGCACTTAACTATCATGTTAATAATTCTTTTATTTTCAGATACTCAGAAAATAGTTGCTAACAATAATGGAAATAATGCTGTAAGGTCAAGAAAGTTTTCACAGTTGTTCCAAAGTAAATAAAATGACCAGAGTGCTGAGTGTTTAATAGAGGATACAATAATACAATAAAGTGTGTTTGTGTTACTATTTGATTTTTGTTTGTTATGGAACACTTTATATTTATACCGAGCTAGCATTATTTTAAATGAGTTTATAAGTTTCTTTATGTAATTGTTACTGTTTCCCCCCCCCCCCCCCCCCCCCCCCCCCTATATTAGGAAAGAAAGATTCAGATGTGATGTTTTTGAAGAATTCTGCCAAACTATCTCGTGGTACTTACTACAATGCAGGTACTGATACTAATAGGTAGTGATAAGTGGAGTGTAATTGGCGAGCGAGCAAAGCAAGCGAGACACTATACAGGGGTAACAAATTGAGAATCTGGGATATTTGTTGGTATACTTGTTAGGACGTATGTATGCCATTTTTGTACTTTGATCCTTAAATTTTTGTGTTAACTCGGTGTCCTACACTGTCCAAAACTCACTAAACAAAATCCTATGGTTTATCGATCTTTACCCGAATCATTCAAGGAAATTGAATTGTTTTTCTCTCTTGCGGGAAGAGTGGCGATAAATTATTGCGCTACTTGTCATAGTTGTACTCTCTACGAAACAGTTCCTCATTTGAAATTCCCTTGTCCAATAATCTAACCACGAATGTAAGTCTTGTGTTTGTATGTCCAGTGAACAAAGTGTGTTAAAGTGTTGTCGTTACAGCTACTGCTTAGGTCACACCAAATTAATTTGTTGTTGCTCGGGCGAACTAGGCTGAGATGTAGGGTCGGTAGGTAGGAAAAACAAAACAAAAAAAACATGAATATCATTTTTTAAAATCATGAATATCATTAATTAACGTGTCAATATTACTTTATTGTTCATTCGACTTGATGTCTTTTCACATTGTTTGGGTGAGAAACTTTATTAGTCTTGCCTGTAGATTGGCATATGCAGCAGGGTGGACGGACTACCCTAGCTTCTTTTCAATTCTGCTACTCCTTCTGTTACTAACCCTCCTTCATCCTTTCCACAATAATAGCACACTGAAGGGAATTTGACAAGTGCAGCACTGTAATATGAAGCTTCCATTGAAATTTTTCTTTTTTTGAAGTCAGAAAAAACAGGGTAGGTAGGGCCCGAGCAACAACAAATTAATTTGGTATGGCCTTAGTTAAGTAAATGTTTAACTAACAGATAAATATAGTAGCTGTCTTTACACAGCTTTTTCGGCTCCTACAACAGTAATCATTTCCTAACATAGGGTTAGCTATGTTCAAACCTGTGATGTAATACTTTAGTCTTTAGAAATGTCTGCTTTTATTTTGTATTTTTCTAAAAGTCAAACAGCTGGGGCAAGAGGTTACTATGGCATTGACAGTCCTTCACAATGTTTATGGCTACTATTACAAAAACAATGAGATTGCGCCATGCTATCCTATTGTTGTAAAATGTATAGTATAAGTTAGTTGTTGCATCATCCAGACTGTCTGTACTATTTGACAAATACATTAATGCCATAGCAACCTTCTACTGTTGTCTTTTGTGACTTTTCAAAATAGACAATACTTGATATTCTTACGTTATGACCAAATTATATTTCAGTATAGCAAAGTGACCTATTTTTCCTTATCTTACATTTCTTTTCAAAAATATTGGTGTGACTTCAGATATTTATTATAAGTATTACTAATTATAGGGATTACTAATACAAGATTGAGACCAATCACCAAGACTTATAAAGGTATGAATATTAATAGGATTCTCAGTTGAATTGTACTTTCAAAATTAGAATTTTAGGTTGTGTATAAAAAAACGTTAATGCTTTACTACTAAATAATTCAACACCAATTTTTGTGGTGTCTAAATAATATAGTTTGTTTGACTTTTATAGGTGCTTGTTATTGTTAAAGAAAGTGAAATTTATACTGTGTATATAACACATTATTTTTTCTAACAGGAAAGAAAGATACAGATGTGGCATTAAAAAATTCTGTTGAACAATCTCAGATTGAAAATTCTAACACAGGTATGAGAAAAATAAACCAGCAAGCATAGCTAAGCTAGACACAATCAAAAAATGTATAGAAAGGAACCAATTGTGTGTACATATATATAGTATTAGCACCCACTTCATATTCTCCCCTCACAATCATGACCCCACCTCCTCCATTCCCTCCCACTCCACTCCTTGCCTCCCACTCATCCCACTATAGCACCCATAACTCATATATATACTTTTATGTATTAACTAGTGATGTGCTTGAGCACAAATGGCGAGCGAGACTAAAACTACACTATTGTTAAACATTTGATTTTAACTTATAACACTTAAGCTACTAAAAAAATAGTCAAATTTTTTAAATTACATATATATGGTAAAGGGGAACCAATGTTATAGTAACCACTCCCCGCAGCTGTTTGGATTGAAAAAAAAAAAAAATCATTTATTTAAACATTTTCTTTGAGATATTATTTAGCTAAATAATAGTTGCAACGCACAACACTTTCACACAACTGAACATAACACAAGATTTACCTTTGTGCTTAGTCTAGTGGACAATGAATTTTCAAGTAAATACTGTTGCATAGGGCTTATAACAAATAGCGCATTAATTTACCACTGACACTAACTCGAAAATAGAAACAAGTTTTAGAGTTTTAGTTGCACTGCAAAATAATTCGGAGCAGTAAACAATTCAATTTTTAGAACGATATGGGTAATGATTGATAAACCAGAGGATTCTGTTCAGTTAAGTTTGAGACGGGGTCGAACACAGAGCTAACACTAAAATATGTGAGGGTCAAAGTACAAAATGACATGCATACGTCCACACATATATATAAACAAGCAAATATCCCCGATTTTCAATTGTGTTACCCCTGAGAGTGTCTCGCTCTCTTCAATAACTTAAGTGTACTAATCAGAGCAGTGTCAGCAGTAGAGTCTTTAGTTTCAATTAAATTATTTTTTAGCTAAATAGATATTTAGTTAAGCCATTTATTGAATAGAATAAGACTTTACCATAATAATATTATGTGTATAATTATATATTAATTTAGGTAATAAAGTTATATCGGAGGCTTCTGTACTATTTAAAGAGGATATATACAAATTTGATGATGGAAACAACAGTCGTCAACGTCTTGCTGCTATATTGGCTGCATCTTTGTTAAGTTTGGGAATAGTTAGTTTAACTGTCACTCTTATCATTGCCCTAGTGCTTTACTATAAGAATAGCAAAGAAAGAAAACAAATTCCAGATGTAGAAAATGGACTAAGCAGAGATCTCAACTCACATCCATCTTTGATAAGAGCAAGAGAAGGACCTAATGGAAGACGACTAAAGATGGCAAGGTATTATCTTGTGTAATTTATGTTGACATAAGGACTGTTGAGTAATACAGAATATAGTGTGTTTTTACCTCTTTGCTAAAAACAAGAACCTTAATAACTCCATATAAGTTAAGAATTAGTAGACTCTATAGCCTCGAACTGTTATTCTTCCATGTCACAATTAATTTGTGGGTGTGACAATAGATTTTCAAATACTATATTTAATTTGAGAAACCTAATCTTATTGTCATGCCCAATTTGAATTGCAGAATTATTGATCATTAATTTACCTTCCAAATTTTGTTAGTATTTGTGTTCACTTTAGCTCTGGTTAGATTAATAAGTAGTTCAATATATTCATACAGCTATACTTACATACCACACCTAATAGGTACTAATTATTAGTTGATTATATTTCATAGAATCCAACGAACAAGATCAGGACCAGATTTGAATATTGTATCTGTTCCTGTAAACACTAACTTGTTTACATCCAAATCCTGTGACAATATGGCGGAATCTCTGTTATCCGACATAAAAATATTGATGCCATCCATGAACCGAGTATCCAGTGTAATTCAGTTACCTAATCCCAATGAATCCAGCAACACACTCACTTCACCTTCAAATTCTGACATGTCTACTTCTCTGACTAGTAAATCTAACTCTGTCACATTGGAACAATCTTCATACAGCCATCTATTTAAAGGAAAGCACGTAAGCACAATGAGAAAAGTTTCCACCAATGCAGACTTACCTAAGGATGAAGAACATCAGGAGACAAAGACTACTTTAATTTATGTCCAGCCAATTCAATAACATAACCTACTTTTAGTAGTTGTTAACTATCACAGTTTAAATTATTTTAGAAAAGTTTAAATTGTAGTAGAGCCAGCTAGGGCTACACTAGTACTGTAGAATCAATACAGCAATAACCTATTACTATAACATAAAAATATATAATACATAGGGTACTCAGTACATGCACACATCTGAACTGCCGCCTTAACTGTAGGAATGACCTCAGACTACAGAATCCTCATAGGTAATTTGCCACTCGAGTCCGGCCAGTATCTCGCAGGTACACCTAGGCTCTAAATATTACTTTAAAGTTAAATCTTGACTTAAAGTCTAAGATGCTGGTCTGGGACACAGCTAGCAAAAGAAAAATTAAACAGACTGAAACAACACGAGGCACCACAAAACATTAAAGTCCAAACTCGAGCCGACTGTGCAAGTGCAGACTGACTACATTTGTTTGATACTTTATCGAACAAGCGTACACAATAACTCACACACACAACATACACAATGACTTAAGTATATGAAACAAATAATAAATGAAGTCAATTCTTCAATCTACTTTGTTCTCACTCTTCTCATCTTTTCTCTCTTTTAAAGTCTTCCTTCACATTAGAGGGCGGTCCCACAGCACCCCCCCCCCCCCCCCCCCTCCATCCTCCCAAGGATCTTGCCTATATAGGGCAATTCTGATAACCCAGGATGACCTCTGACATCTCATCGATTCCTTCCTTGTCCCAGTCTTGGTGGCAAAGACCATCAGCATTCCCATTGGCCTTACCTTGCCTATAGCGTATGTACAGCTGCCTGTCTTGAAGTTTGAGGGCAAATTTCTTCAACCTCTTGTTGAGCTGTCTGCTAGTAATGCTAGTATGAAGAGACGTATAGGCTTTGTGATCAGTGTAGACCACCACTTCTAAGTTATACGTGTAGAAGTTAAAGTAGAGAATAGCTGCTACAATCGCCAGAGCCCCCAATTTGGTAACAGAATATACCGTCTTGACACCCCGGAGCAGTCTGCTATAGAAAACAACAGGCGATTCCACTCCATCCGTATAATAACATGTGGAAAACTTAACTCCTGATGTATTGGTGCACAAAATAAACAGATCACTGATACTAGGTACATGCAACACAACACTCACATAAACTCCTGAAGGCTTCATCCATCTCCCGTGACCAGACGACCCTCTGTGGTGCCGACATAGAGACATGGATGGAGTAAGCTGCAGGATAACCTAGCAAAACCCTGAATGAAAGCCCTGTAGTATCCCACTAACCAAGGAAAGACCACAACTGTCTTTTAGTTTTAGGCCTCCCATAATTTGCCATAGCCAACACTCTAGCCTCAGGCACTGCAACTTTTCCACCACCAACCTAATGTCCTAGGTAACTCATGAATTTCCTACCAAACTCACACTGTCTCAGCTTCAAGTTTAGCCCAGCTTCACCTAAACACTTCTCTTTCAACATCTACCAAATGATATTCCCAACTACCACTGAACACAATAACATCGTCAATATAATTTGAAAAAACATCAGCAACCGGTTTCAATACCAATTCCAAAACAGACTGAAACACTGTGTCTGGTAGCAACTGCGATTCATATACCAAATTTCCTGGCATACTGGTGATCTCAGCACCCATATCAACAACAAACTGGGACTTGAAACCAGTTACCTTTCCTTCAACGGAGTGACCACCAGACTTGATAGCCACCCAATTGGATTTCTTGGGCTTGTTCCCTCCCCTAATGCCAAGACTCTAGGTTGCAGCATTCCTGCCACCACTAGTGCTCCCTCTACTAGTCTTTACTTGGTCCTTCGACTTAACATTCGTGTGATTGCTACATTGTGGAGGTCTGACAAACTGTAGATTGGTCTGCAATTCATCAACCCTTGCTCAGTCATGGGTAAGCCTATCCTATAGATCGCCTTCATCAGGAACAAGGTCACCTCATTCTTGTATCTAGTACGTATTCATCACAAACTATCAACCCAAGACTTAGCTAACATGTTTGTATCTGTGATACCTCTGGTGTCCTCTTCCCAGTCAATACACAACTTAACCTCCACCTCCCTCTGACTCAAACCCACTTTGTCCAGTAACTTCGACTTCAGTTTATCATACATGTATGTGCATCCCTTCTCACACAGTAGATCCAACACCGAAAATCTTCTTTCTTAACCCAATGTCATGCAACTCGGCTCTAAAGTAAGTGACTGATATCTGCTCCATTTCTGTATGGGAGTATTCTGTCAACCATCATCCCCTTACCTAACACTGTGTTCTTTCGTGCATCCCTTTCTTTCTTCATTCCAGACAACAGTCCTTGTACCATCATTAATATTTTATCAACCCTATCATCACTGGAACTTCCAGCCTCATATGGTTCTGACAGATTTTCTTCATCACTCACTTCCCCCTCTTTTTCCAGTCTACTACCTCTCTCAACCTCTCTATAACCTAACCCACTAGTTAAAGCATCACCTTGTTCACCACACATTCGGACACTACTTCTAGCAACACCCAAATCACTATGATCAACAACACTTTTAATGAGCTCAGCACCCTCACTGGTACTTACACTTGGCACTTTATCTTTCACACGATGTTAGCAGGCTCTATCCAACCGTGTTCTACCCAAAATCTACAGCCTACAGAAACACAAAAGCAAAAAAAAAAAAAAAAAAGCAAAAGCAAAAATTAAACAACACGTGGTACAGGCACTAAATAGAAACAAAGACACAGAACACAAACAGTTTGTAGAGTCGCGAGTTGCCGGTAGTACACCATGGAAGACGCCTCTATGACAATCCTCGTAGTACCACTGCCGCCAACTGTAAGACCGATACTGTGAGGACAAGAAAACTGCTGCCTTAACTGTAGGAACAACCTCAGGCTAGCAGAAATTTGCCACCACAATCCGTAGCGTTGCCGGTATCCCGCAGGTATGCCTAGACTCTAAATATTATTTTAAAGTTAACTTTTAATTTAAAGTCTAAGATGTTGGTCCGGTACACAGCTAGCTAAAGCAAAATTAACAGACTTAAACAACATGAGGTACCACAAACCATTAAAGTCCAAACTCGAGCCAACTATGCAAGTGCACATCACTGACTCACGTTCTGTTCAGTTCGTTCGATACTTTACCAAACAAGCATACACAATAACTTACACACACTTACACATAACTTACATACACAATAACTATTACAACTTAAATATGTGAAACAAATACTAAATGAAGCCAATTCTTCAGTCCACTTTGTCCTCCTCTTTTCATTTCTTTTCTCTTCTAAAGACATCAGAGGGCAGCCCCACAGACCATTTGATAGACGATCATATGCTCACAAGGGTGTCATAACCTCGACCTGGTACAGGTAATTTTATTCACTGAGTGATGCCGAGGACACTCCTTTACGGTATGATAATTTTATAGCTTGGAGTAAGTGACATAGTTCTAGCTTCTACAGCCTAATAATGTGTTGCATATACCTAGCCTAATAAAATTCACCTGATAATGCCTTCTTTTGTAAATCTAGTTTAATTCCATCCTATCCAACTACCATATTTCAAAATGCTGATTTAAATAATGGATACTTCATTAACACTTCACAATCAATAATATTTTTGTGAATTTCAATGCAAACTTGAAGCATTACTAGTGTGTCTTGCTTGTTATTGAGTCTATGTTATGGAGTGTAACCTTTCCCTCAATTAGGGACTGAAGTAGCACAAGAGAGTAAATGGGAGAAAAGGGATTGCTTTACCCACTTCTCACCTATTCACTACATAATCCTGCTCACACCACACCTGCTAGTCACCCCCTTCAGCAGCTAAATAAACATTGATCCATTAACAGTCACCCTACCCTCCATTCATTTTGTATCAATATGCGATTTATTTAATTTGTGGAACAGTTACACACACATGTTCATGCAAACACTTCTTTTCCATATATGTATATTTTCTACTCATGCTCACTTTTCCTCATCCCACTACTAAAACTAGAACTTTGCATCATTTCACTTTCTCTGTTTTTTTTATCTCCTTGCTCTATGTTTTTTAAAGATAGCTTTAGTTAAGTTTGACTGAGCTATTTCTGCGCATAGCTGGCATTACAACCCAGCTACAGTGGGCAATCCGTTATTATTAGTGGATTTACACAACAATTGCTGCTTGTGCTGCTCTTGTTGTAGTACATTATATCATTTTAAGATGTAAAAAACAACACTGAATAGAAATTAGCTATTGTGAAAGAAAAATTTAAATTATGAAAAGTTAACTGTTAAAGTGTAACACACAATGTTAGAGTGTAACACACAATGTTAGAGTGTAACACACAATGTTAGAGTGTATCACACAATGTTAGAGTGTAACTCACAATGTTAGAGTGTAACACACAATGTTAGAGTGTAACATACAATGTTAGAGTGTAATACAATGTTACGTAGTACCAAATGCCACACATTCTTATGTATTGAAATTTTTCTTTCAACAAAGAGGTGACGTAGCAATACAGAATGTTAAATAAAGCAACAGAAGCTCCAAACAGGAAGAAAATACAGCCTATCAACAGCCCTCTCATCGAGTATGGAGTCTGTGCAATGATAAACTCTGCACTACTTGAGGTACTGAGATACAAAGACAGACCAAGAATAGCTTTTGGTAAAAGTAGCCATTTATAGTCCAGTTGGACAACATTATTGTGTTTAAGATTGTCATAAGAAGCGTAGAACAAACAGGTATAGTTCTGATTGTGTGTCTTGAACACAGCTGAAGTTTCAATACACAAGAACACTTTCACTCAGAATAAGAATTGCTAAACTAACTTGCAGTCGACTTATACTGCCCATCCTACGTATGTTAATATACTTGTCAATGATAGGATATAATATGAATTCAAAGAAGACTGTGAGTATAACAACTGTGATATAAGAGAAGTCTGAGACAATGATGCGTTCAAAGTAACTTCGTAAATATCTTGATGTCAAACTATTGCTACTATATTCAATAAAAGATTTATCCTGATAGTGAAATATCTGGTGGTGTATCGCAACCTCTCTCCCATAAAAAATTGCTATTAAGATAATAGAAGCGCAAAATAGAATTAAAAGTCGAAAGAAAGTCTTCACATCTTCAACCTGCTCTGTAGTAAATGGTCCTCCATATTTAGTCTTTCCCAGATCTATCCTGGAGTAAGGCTTATCTTCCCAGTATGTGAAGGCACTTCTCAGGCGAGGATGCTTGTGCTTCGCTGCATATCTGAGTACTTGGAAGATGAGCTTCAGTGGATTGCGAGTCACTGGCTCTTTTATTAGCAAGTGATTTAAACTGATATCTGAAATCACTAGGACTGTCATTAAAAATGATACAGTGATTAATGAAACAGGAGTGCTATAACGTTTATAGCAACCAATTTGAAAAACTCCTGCTACCATAGCAGCTAAAAAACTCATACATATGCACCAGCTGATGTAAGAAATAATCTTGGTTGATGAAGCATCAACCATTTGATCTAATCCCAACTGAATGCTGTTAGCCAGTAATCCTGCCAGACCTACACCTAGGACTCCATTCAGAATAATCTGAGTAACAATATCTGCGATGTGGGGAGGTTGCCACAGATAGTTCTGCATCACGTAATAAGTATTGAGGGCAATAGTTCCTACCCAGGCAATTCTACTGCTGTATCGTATGCATCGATACCTTCCAATATACACATCTGCCAGCCAACCAGATATGACACACCCACCAAAACAAATGGCTAGAAAATATCTGCCAGTAGAAAAGTGGAGGAAGAAAAGGGCATAGTAGGTTATAAAAATCCACAGAAGAATCAAGAAAGGGCTCTTAGTTTTACTACCTCGTAACATAGAAAATTTGCAATAAAGTAACGAACTTGCAAATTTAGAAAAGATCTTCATCATCAACTTTAGTTACAATATGACCATCTATTGAAATATTTTGCTTGAGTAAATCACAAATAGATTCACTTTTATGGATTGAGCTATCAGATGTTTTTAAAAACCACATTGTTTGTCCCAATTGCCAAAAGTTTATCTGCAATGATATATTGACACTGAGACTTGCACTGCTTGAAGGTGCTTGTTTTACTAAATTGAGGAAACTATTACACTAAAGATTTACTGCATAGTTTACTCATTTAGTAAAACATACTTAGTTTTACTTGACAGGAAACCTTAAGTAAAACATTGTACCACGTTTTACTGTAGTTTTACAGGTCTGTTTTTTACACCTTTGTTTTACTCATGGTTTACTGAAGGGTCCAAATGTTGTTAGTTAACTATTAAATGCATTTAGCTAACTAATTGTTTAGTTAACTTCTTGCATTATATTATTAAGCAAAATTAGAAAGCTAGGAACTGTTAAGGATAACTTGGCTGATGATTAATAAGAAGAATCCCTCATAAGCGCCAGCATATCCAGTGTACATACCATTGCACAGTTTTATAACTGGTGTAGTTTTTTGCTTGATCACTCAGGTCCTTCCAGAGAAAGAATTAGATAGTGACCCCACCTTGAGTTTATAATGTCCCTCCAACGGCATTGATGAAAATGTAGCTACGTTAAATGTTTGTTAGGCTAAGTACATGCGTAGACATAGGCGGCTCTGTGCATCGTGAACTACCGGCCTCAGGCCCTAAGTACTTCGCTGCGCTAGACGCTGGACCGTTAAAATAAGGCTGTTTCCTCCCCAGCAGCTCGCAAAGATACTGCATGGAAAACCCTTTTCCAGTTATGTGTAGGTAAGAATCGCCAGGTTTAATAAGTTAAAAACGCTTTACCAATAAAACTCTCGACTGGAAGTGGTCGTCTAAACTATTGTTGCGCGCTAGTCTACTGATTCGTAATACGGTACGGTGAACTTGAAGGAAGCTTTCGCTATCTACCTGGCTTATGCTTCTGGGTAAGTAGTTTTATGGCTAGCAGTCTGTGGGTTTCTAAGTATTTTAGCTGCAGGGGGTCACCCAGATCATTTTTTTCCTGGTGAAGTTGTGTTTCCTGAACAATTTTTTCTAAGTTATGATAGTGATATTTTGTGGTAGTTTTAGCTATAATATTATGACAAGGGCTCGTCAGTTTGTTTGTTCCATAGTACTCTTGAAAATTTTCATTTCTTTGTGGGAAAGTGTTGGTGCATGTTGGAATGGTTTCTAGTTACTGAATTATTCTAAAACATGCTCCACCAAAATTATCCTCACTCATAGCTTTTTCCCATGGCCACCCTAACATCCTTTAGTGTGCTCCTGGACAATGAAGGGGAGATAATCATTGCATACAACTCAATATATTATATTTTCTACTTTGTTTTAGGCCCATGGTTTCATGTAGTCTCGCTGGCCAGACCCTTTACCTAATCGCTCCACTCAGAAGGGTCTGGTTACCCTAACGTATCTGTTTGGTATCTTTCCCCAGGATTCCGGGGGAATGTATAAAATGTGTACGTCTTACGTCAAATTTAAATGTGTGTGTCTATAAAATGTGCGTACAAATATTTTTAGCTAGTCCCACCAGTGTGCAGTGATGGTAAGAAAAATGGCCATTTTAAACATGCAGTTCATAGAATAAGACTAGGACAAGTCATAGGAGCCATGACAACTACTAAGGCCATAAGCAACTTGGCATGATACAGTATAGTATTGATGACCATTACCAAATGTAAGTCTTATGACCTCATAGAGGTAGTTGCAGGTCTTATAAGTCACGATGTGAGTTAGGGACTGCACGGCTGTTTCCTGCAGTTAATTCCCGGGCACTTAGACCCGCCCACAAATATTTTTCCCCTTCTCAAATTTCCCTAGCAACTATCATAGCAACCACAACTGGGAGTGCAAAAAATGCATTTTTTTACTCTATTTAATTGAATTCACGTGAGTCTGGGGAGCTAATTGGAAAGAGAGGGAGTTGAAGCGGCCATTTCAAGAGATCAGAACAGAAGGAAGTGGAGCGGCGCGGACCTGCGGGGTAAACAATATCTGCCTACAAGTGTTGATGCAGCGTAGTTCTGGCAGTGCTTCAAGCCTGAACAGTCAGGTAAGATGAAAAACTAACTCTTTGTGTGGCTGTAGAAGCGTTTAGAGACTGTTAGCTATTTTTTTGACTGCGAGTCAGACATTTTAGTTCATCATGGTTTTTTATGATGAATATAGCCAGTGAGTAGCTGGCTGTAGTATCTACTAAACTAAAATGATAAATATAAAAAAAATGTCACTTTTCAGGATTCTTTTTTCTCCTTTTTGCTGGAGGTGGTCTGAGAGAGTTCAATAAAGGATCAGACTCAAGCATATGCTGTTTCACTATATACTTGAGTCTCTCCACTTCATTTGCTATGCTCTGGTTGTTTCTTTCCAGCTTCATAAAATGGGAATGCATGGACTCTGCTCCCTGCTCTCCCATTAGCCCAGCTCCAATTCTCCATCGACGCATCCACGGAATGACATGGTCTTCCATGATATGCATCTTGGGGAGAATAGTTGCCCGAGGAAATTGCTGTCGATAGAAGCTCATGAATGTCTCGATACTGGTTTCTGAAAAGCAATGCAAACCTGAATTGCATCCATTAACAGGTATTTGTAGTTAAGTCCTACCTAACTTCTGTATGTCAGAGTCACTCATGCAGGTTGAAGAATTGTAGCCACAGTGGCAATGGCCGAAGAGTGAGAAGGCTCTTGAAAACTTGTCAGCAACTTTGTTGACAGTCTCCTGTTGCGATTGTGATGCTGGTTGAGCTCTCCTCAAGTTGTCAAAGAGTGTGGCGATACTCTTGGCCTAAATATTTAGGTATGACAACAAAGTAATGAGTAAAACCATATTTCATATTTGTGTACCTCTAGAAGTTTATGGACGTGATTGCCTATAAACGTTCCCCCTTGATATGCCTGCCTTTGCACATTTAGGGACTGTAGGCTAGCCTCCAGTGAAGAATAAAATATTCCACTGGTGGCACTGAAGTTCTTCCGAAGGGAAGCTTCAAGTTTTGAGGACTCTTTCACCTGTGTGTATATATCAGGTTAGTTGCTAATCTATGTTAGATTAGTTATTATTATACCATATTGTTAATGTTTTCTTGTGTAGAAGTGATTTCATCTCTCATACTTGCTGCCAGAGTGCTGATGTCCTCACTGGTATTGGTCAGTAAGGTATAAACCAACATTTCTGAAATAAGTTTGGCATACTTCCTCTGTGTAGTTAGTTCAAACTTCAGAGAGGATAATTTCTGCAGAGTGAGTGTGTCACTCTCAGTAAAGCCAGCACCACTTCCTTCAACAGCACACTTAAAATCCAATTCTTTACAAGCATCTTCCAAAAGCGTCCACAATCGATTAAATATTCCTAAGGAAAGATGCAGTCCAGGTATGCAAACCTAAAGTTAAGATGGGATGTATTTGAAAATATTTTGTAGGTACCTAAAAGCGAACTTACATTAGTGAGGGGAATTTGAAACAGTGCCACTCCTATAACATTATTGTAATGTTTCGCCACATTCAAATTTCCTTTTCCTTCACTCAGGAATCTAGCATGGTCTTCTTGGAGTGACTGAAGAGTCCGTGTAGGAAAAGTTCCCCTTTGCTTTGGAGACTCGGCCAATTTGGTCTTCGGGATAGTGCACCACAAGCAGTTGTGGCGACCTTGTTCAAGTAAGTTAAAATAGTTATTCAGCACATATTAAAATATTTTGGTTTCTAGACATACCACTAGCACCACTGAGCCCATATATTCTACATAGGTACTCGTAGTCCCCTGACTGGAATAGGCGCACAGTACGATTTCTAAGTTGTAAATGCATTCATAGTATATATAACGCACACATTGTTACAATAATTTAGTTTCCTACTGGATTTCCATTCCTTGAGCCTCCATCACATGCTCCCGATACATATCCAGTGCAATGTGGAGGTTAGCGGTACTGTCACCAGCCTTAAAGATTGAAATGAGGTGCGTGTTCTTCATGGAGTTAGGGTGATGTGTGTTAACAAGCTGCAGATTCAGCTTGAAACTTCCTTGACCCTTGTCTCCACAGATCTTCAGCCACAACTCATTTGAAGGGATTGCGCCATTGTGCCAGGTCAAGCCAGAACTAGACCTGATGTCAGTACGTATATAAATTATATACAATAGCGCACGTTCTTAATACATTATTTTGTGTGATTCTAGTACCTATTATGCTTGTCCACCAATTCAGCAATGGCAATCATGAGATTAGGTGAGTACACAAAAGGTACTTCCCGGATCTCTTCGCCATGGCCTGTACTAAAGGTGAAAGCACCTCTTTCAGCCACCAAATTGTCACTCATGTTCCCTTTGGCCAGTTTTCTCTGTTGCTGCTCACTCGCAATGGAGATATTGAAAGAAGAAAACCACCTAAATGCAATATTATTAGTTAACTTTATTTTTGTAGATGATATTGTTCACCTCCTGAGTATCCTAAATTTGTTCCAAGGTATACTGAGGTTCGCTTTCATGGCAAGGGCATGATTAGCAGGGATGGCAACAACTGGAAGATTGGCTGCCTTGACCAGTTCCTCTCTTTCACACTTGGAGAGCTGCTTAATCTCAGCAGTGAGCTGTGATGTGCTGTCACCACCACTACTAAACTCCCGGACAACACTCAAAACTTCTGTCCTTCTCTCAAGAGTCCGCTTGCTGGCATCTCCAGATTGAACTCTGCACCCTCGTACCTTGACTAAGGTAATAGGCTATACAATACATCATTTTATAATCACTTGTTTTTGCTATTAGTATTTAATTACTAACTTGACCACCAGTAGGGACTGTGATGATGCCTGATGCACCAGAACTGCTATCTTCTTGGCATAACACTCGGCGCACTAAATGATGTGTTGCCATCATCTCAGCCGAGGTCGCAGGAGATGAAGATGGCTTATCAAGAACATCTCGCAGAGTCACTTTAGAAGGTGAGTTAAGATCCTCATAATGACTTCTGCAGTTCCCTGCAAGATGTTCTTGATAGTGTCGTATCTTCACTGACTTGCCGCACTTTCTAACACATGTAATGTGTAGGTCATTTAACACAGAGAGGAGAAATGTTGAGGGTTGAGAAATTGTCGAAGAACTTAGCAGGTGGTCATAGCAGCAAGGGCATGCCAAGGAATACAATGCCTGAATTGCTTGGCAGCAGCAGGAGGCACAAATAACTCTATCACATGAGAGCTGAACCGGTCTATTCAGGAGGGATAGGCAGATGGGGCAGGTGAGTTTTCCTGACAAGGACGAACATATGTAGCTGGGGTAAGGATCTTCCAGGGGCAATCGTATTGTATCGATTGAGTTGACATACTCAGTCACACTTCTAGGAGATTCTCCTTTCGGGCGGCCCCTATTTTTTTGAGCCTTTTTATTGTGTCCACCACCTTTAGATAGTTGTTGGAAGTGTAGACAAATCTATACATTTTAAATTTCTGGTAGTAATGGGTTGAAGAATAAATAACTAAATTAACTGCTGGGTGTTTTATTATTATTATTTCATTTTTAAGGTAATTAGTATTTTACAATTCTATTTTTAATATGGGCCCAATTCAAATGGTTTGCAAAGATAAGATAACCATTGATAGGTTACTATGGAATTTCAGTTAGTTTATTAATTGTTTATTAATATTATATTTTTTATTAGAAAGGTGAAGTATTATTGTTCATACTCTCTTACTGTGCAGTCATCAGTGTGTGATGTCCATTCCATTGGTTGAATCTGATGTGATGGAGTACCTGATTCCTTGGCCTTTTTCACCCTACGCAGTTTCATGAAACAATTGTTGCAAAATTTAGGAGGCAATAGAACACCATCATCCTCAGGCACACTCCTAATTCCAATACAAGTGGCAAGGTCTTCACTGAAGTCAGCGCAGCAGTAAACTGGTTGCCGGCTGCCCTTGGATTTGGACAATCTATTGCCACAAATTCTGCAGTGTTTCTGAAGCTGCTCAAGATGGAATTCCATTACTAGTGCATACATTTCATGGTGTATTTTTGGGGGGGGGAAAATAATTACCATTTTGTTATTCTCTTATCTAGTTTATTTAATGTATAATGAAATGTTTTACCTTTGAGAAAATTACTGAAGCACTTCCTGTCTTGAGTAAAACCTCGCTGGAGAAACCTAGTCCACTATCACCCTCAATCAAAACCACCGTGGTAATGAAAAAGGTCAATGTGTGGTTGCTGGATATTGTTTTTTAACATGCGCAATGGAATAGGAATGGGTTTATAACCACTGGGGAATAATCCTGTGACCTCTGAGGTTACAATTGGAATGAAAGATTGAAGAAATGCGACTGGAAAGAAGAGGCTTATTTCTTGCACAACCGGCATGCTAATTATAATATTCATGAGGCTGTACCGTATATACGCGGAAGTGAAACAATTAACCGCTAAGTGCCTGCTAGAAAACAGCCGTGACTGGTAGACAGTTAAATTGCTAAAAAAAATTTCAACAGACAATGTTGGTTGGTGGTTGTTGTTGTTGTTGTTGTTGTTTTTGTTTGTTTGTTTGTTAACCCTAAGAGTGCATGTGCAAGAGGGTAGTAGTAGTAGTTGCCCTGTCAGTCTATCTGTCATGCTCTGATTTTGGAGATTACTGACTATTAACCGTTGATTTAGGTATAAACTTATTAAGAAAGAAGATTTAGGACCTTTTATTGTGCTACTTTTTTTTTTTTTGGGGGCTAATTGTTGATGAAACGTGAAGCTTTCAGCTCCCTAGCGTCACATCATAATCACTTAAGCAAATAATTTCTTGCAGCCTGCAGTGTAGTTTGCTTTATGCTCAGGGAAGTTAACCAACGGATTTGAATGAAGTGAAGTTCACGTTGAAAAACTATAACAGTGAGTGTTTCTGGCGCGCTAGTTTAGCTTCTCTTATGAAAACAGCATTTCCATGTACTGTTTTCATTGCTTGAGCTATATTGATGCCTCATTAAAATAGCTAACAGATTGCTTTGTTCTTTTTGAAGGAGATTATATTATTATAATAGCTAGGTAATGTTTAGTAGCACTGAGTGTTCGCACCTTTGCTGCTTCATTTGTTTTGTTTTTGTTTTGTTTCTTATTCTTATTTAAAGCTTATCTGTATTATATAATTTATAGCCAGTACACAATGTTTTTTGTATGGTAGTCAAGGTGGTGTAGTTTCACTGACCATACACGCCCATCCTTCATCTGTAGCTCAAGTACGCAAGCACACAATCATACACACCCACTCATATACACAGTCCTAGGGGAAAAGGCTTGTGATGTGCTTCAGTAAAAAAAAATTGACATATAAGGTGAAAGGGTAAAAATTCATCTTTATAAAAATCATCATGCACAATTTGTTTAAACAATTTACACAGCCGACTTAATTAAATTAGCGTATGAGACCACTCACAGCAATTTTTGGGACTTAAAAAAAAAAGCTTTTCCAAGGAATTATTGCGCTGTATAAATCCTAACTCTATGTAAAACTTGCTTACTAACAAAAGAAACAGGAAGGAACCTAAGAAGCTTTACATAATAATTTTTTTTCTAGCAATTTTCACACATTTTTTATCGTTTCGTCACAATACAATATTTCTGGCTATTTGTGCTCCATTATTGCTCTGTTGTTGTGATGTATGTAGCTATACACACTTTACTTGAAAAAATCAATTTTCATGCTTGCAAGTAATATACATAGATGAGACCCGATTACATCTAGGTGCAGTTGTAAATCACTAAGCTGCTCTCCTAGCGCAAGTAAGTACCAATAAACAGTTGTGTAGTCTCTTACAGTGATTCAGCTATCAACGTATTGCCGCTTAATTATAGCTGGCGTACATTACGAATGGGACTCTAGTTGCTTAGCAATTTGCGGCCCATATAAAGGGAGGCGGCGTTCATATCCAGACGCTAGAAACGGAGAGCAAGTCTCACAAAATGTTAGAGCTTTCATGATTTCATTTACAGCTAATTTGATTGTTTTATATAGCAATAATATATCGAACTTTATAGGATCACCAGGTAAGATATTATACAAGATAAAAATAACTGATCAGTAATAATTAAAACATATAATAATTAAGAAAAATAGTGATTAAATAAAGAGTAAATTGTAAATAAATAATACGATTTAAGTATAAGTAAAAGAATAAGTTAATAAAAGAGTGAATGTATAAGAGAATTTAAGTATATTATGTAAGTGAATAAATAAGTAAATAATGAGTAAATAAATAAGAGTTTAATATAAATATGTAAATAAGCTGCACATAAATAACTGTATGTATCGCTTGTCAACACGACTTCTCACTTCAATAACTTACTTGAAACTTGCCGCATGACACTACCTGTTTCACGTGACATGATACATAAATATAATTAAAATGATATTTGACTTTGCGTGTGCATGATGCAATAGTTGTTATTCACGATTAATTATGTTGGTTACATAAGCCCCTCCTTTGGAAAAACACGTCCTATATATTCTAGTAAGAGACGATAGTGCCATATATCAGTCTGGTTTGTGATGAGAACGAGTAGGCGGATAGGATTGGTTGGTGAGAAGGTGAGATACTCGTAGTAAGTAATGGAGAACTGGGTGGGATATTTGTTGTTAAAAGTAGTGTGCTGGTTGTGGAGTCTCCTAAGAATTTGATTTAGCATCGATAACAAAGCCATAATTGTCAACCAAACGTTCATTTGCATGTCCGAAAGAAGGCAATAGTGTTGAACAATTAACTCTAGTGGGACTAAGTGGTTTAGGGAGACGAATGCTTTCTAGGCAAGCTTTCAAATAATCAAAGTGAACTAGTGATGAACTAATGGTTGTGAACGTGTTTTACCGAGGATAAAAGAATAAGTAAATAAGGAGTAAAAATAAATGAGAGAGTTTAAATTAAAGTAAGTAAATGGATATGTAAATTATGAGTAAATAAATGAATGAGAGTTTAAATTAAAGTAAGTAAATGGAAATGTAAATAATGAGTAAATAAATGAATGAGAGTTTTAATACAAGTATGTAAATAAATACGTAAATAAAAAAGTTCATGAATGATGAATAACAAAGTTAATGAATGAGTAAGTAAAGAAATAAGTGAATAAAGGAGTTAATAAATGAATAGATAGGAGTATAAATACATCAGTAAGTAAACGAATAAGTAAATAAATGAGTAAATAAATGAGTAAATCGATGAGTAAGTAAGTCCAAACAAACAGTTGTGTAGTCTCTTACAGTGATTGAGCTAACCGCTATCTGCGCGCTTCATTATAGCTGGTGTCCATGACCGAATGGGACTCTAGTTGCTTAGCAACTTGCCGCCGATATAAAGGGAGGCGGCGTTCATATCCAGACGTAGGTAAAGTAATAAGGAAATAAATTAATAGATATATAAATAGGTGTTAAAATATAAATCAATTAATGAGTAAATAAATGAGTAAATGAGTAAATAAATGAGTAAATGAGTAAATAAATGAGTAAATAAATGAGTAAATAAATGAGTAAATAAATGAGTTAATAAATGAGTAAATAAATGAGTAAATAAATGAGTAAAAAAATGAGTAAGTAAATAAGTAAATAAATGAGTAAATAAATGAGTAAATAAATGAGTAAATAAATGAGTAAATAAATGAGTAAATAACTGAGTGAGTAAATGAGTAAATAAATGAGTAAATAAATGAGTTAATGAGTAAATGAGTAAATAAATGAGAAAATTAATGAGTAAGTGAGTAAATGAGTAATTAAATGAGTAAATAAATGAGTAAATAAATGAGTAAATGAGTAAATGATTAAATCAATGAGTAAATAAATGAGTGAATAAATGAGTAAATGAGTAAATGAGTAAATAAATGAGTAAATGAGTAAGTGAGTAAATAAATGAGTTAATAAAAGAGTAAATAAATGAGTAAATGAGTAAACAAATGAGTAAATAAATGAGTAAATGAGTAAATCAATGAGTAAATGAGTAAATAAATGAGTAAATAAATGAGTAAATAAATGAGTAAATGAGGAAACAAATGAGTAAATAAATGAGTAAATGAGTAAATAAATGTGACAGTCTATGGGAAAAAAGGGCACTTCACTTGAACCAAAAAAATTGAGTTTTTTATGCTAATAAAAAGCTACAATTTATCTCAACTTAGTGCTAAAATACTGGAGGGTAAAACATTCGACGGGCAGAGAAACTGGCAATTGAACTGGGCTGTATTCAGCAAAGCAATTGAACTAGAAATCGAGAAAACATAAATTGAATTTCCACTTCCGGTATAATTAATGTTTCCGTATACTTAACGGCGTACTCCGCATACGCAATTAAATCGTACAGCCGCTTTTTAACGGCGACTAACCAAGTTTGCGTACAGTTCTTTTTAGCTTTCAGAGCGTCTCACAGCCTGTCTTGTCGGAATCCTGGGCTACTCTACTCCATGTAGTGGTAAACTTTCAACCAGAGGTAAGCTGTAGATTGCATGCACTATTCTCAAAGCTATGCCATTTTTTTTAGCTGCTTGTTCGAAACTCCGCCCATTTCCCGTTTATTGTACTTCGAGAACGAGAGAGAATATAAAGTAGCTTGTCTTTCCACGGTACGCTTGGGGTCTTTTAAGTTGTTTCGGCATTTGAAATTTGGCGTAGACTTAGAGTAAAGGTCACTAAGACTAATTCTGCAAAAAACAGAAATAGGAGAAAGAAAGAATTTTTTCTATGACTTACTTCTGGAGCCTATATCTCAATTTCAATTTTTGCGTGAAGTGCCCCCTTTTCCCGTAGACTGTCACAAATGAGTAAATAAATGAGTAAATGAGTAAATAAATGAGTAAATAACTGAGTATATAAATGAGTAAATAAATGAGTAAAGAAATGAGTAAATGAGTAAATAAATGAGTAAATTAATGAGTAAATGAGTAAATGAGTATATAAATTAATAAATGAGTAAGTGAGTAAATAAATGAGTAAATAAATGAGTAAATAAATGAGTAAATGAGTAAATAAATGAGTAAATAAGTGAGTAAATGAGTAAATAAATGAGTAAATGAGTAAATAAATGAGTAAATAAATGAATAAATAAAAGAGTAAATAAATGATTAAATGAGTAAATAAATGAGTAAATAAATGAGTAAATGAGTAAAGAAATGAGTAAATAAATGAGTAAATACATGAGTAAATAAATGATTAAATAAATGAGTAAATGAGTAAATAAATGAGTAAATAAATGAGTAAATAAATGAGTAAATAAATGAGTTAATAAATGAGTAAATAAATGAGTAAATAAATGAGTAAAAAAATGAGTAAGTAAATAAGTAAATAAATGAGTAAATAAATGAGTAAATAAATGAGTAAATAAATGAGTAAATAAATGAGTAAATAACTGAGTGAGTAAATGAGTAAATAAATGAGTAAATAAATGAGTTAATGAGTAAATGAGTAAATAAATGAGAAAATTAATGAGTAAGTGAGTAAATGAGTAATTAAATGAGTAAATAAATGAGTAAATAAATGAGTAAATGAGTAAATGATTAAATCAATGAGTAAATAAATGAGTGAATAAATGAGTAAATGAGTAAACAAATGAGTAAATAAATGAGTAAATGAGTAAATAAATGAGTAAATAAGTGAGTAAATGAGTAAATAAATGAGTAAATGAGTAAATAAATGAGTAAATGAATGAATAAATAAATGAGTAAATAAATGAGTAAATGAGTAAAGAAACGAGTAAATCAATGAGTAAATGAGTAAATAAATGAGTAAATAAATGAGTAAATAAATGAGTAAATGAGGAAACAAATGAGTAAATAAATGAGTAAATGAGTAAATAAATGAGTAAATAAATGAGTAAATAACTGAGTAAATAAATGAGTATATAAATGAGTAAATAAATGAGTAAATGAGTAAATGAGTAAATAAATGAGTAAATTAATGAGTAAATGAGTAAACTGAGTAAATAAATGAGTATATAAATGAGTAAATTAATGAGTAAATGAGTAAATGAGTAAATAAATGAATAAATAAATGAGTAAATGAGTATAATGGAAAGCAGTGGCTAAAAGAAGGAGGGGGAGATGTGGGCCAGCCCACATAAACTCTCTGTCATTCATATAACTTTATCATTAGCATAATTAGTCTTTGTTATTTGTGTATCATGTATAATATTATTATTTAAACCATAGTTGCTACACTAACAGCCATGCATTAAAATTCCCCTTAAGTTTCCCCTTCAGCATGAGTAAGCGCATCATCGTGAGTATTCTGTATTTTCCTGTATTGTATCTTTGACATTGAATGCTCGAATTAGAGTGCATAAGCGAGTAAGATTACTTAAAAATTAATGGTAATTGTCTGAGAAAAATATCAAAGCAGATTCGTCGTACAAGATGACAATGATATTTCACTCTCACACCACATATTCACTCACTTTTAGCTCATAACAATATTTTGAATGCTTGTGAATATTTCCCCCTAGTGTACTATTACCACTTGCGCTACCAGTATTATAATACACCCAAAAAAATTGACGGAATATTTAATTAGACAATCTGGTAATTTGGGCTAAAATTGCACTTTAAATCTGTGGGTACAGTTCAGATAATGATCATGTAACTAGCATACTTTTTTCCCAATTGACAACCACCAAGCCTATGTAACAATGGGCAAGTTTGTCAAGTATTAATCCAATCAACATTTCCTGCTACATGACAAACTGTGTGAGTAGTACTATTCCATTGTTTCGGATTAAAAAAAATGTATTAATAAAATCATAAGTAGCAATGGATGGTCTATTCAAGGGCATGTACTGTTTATCTCACATAGACAAATCGTATGTGATTCCAGACAACTGTCATAATGTTACTTGATAATTTTTTACTTTCAGTGTGATAACTTGATAATTTCATGATTTTTTTAATTTTTTTCCAGTAGACAAACAGCAAGAGAATAATTTTTAAAGCAAGTTAGCACAAAACTAATTTCTAGTATCCAAAAAAAGTACAACATAGTCCTTAAAGAGAAAAGCTAAAAATTCAGACTTACTGTTAGATTGAACAAGATGACAGACGGTCATGATGCTGCTACGAAGTTCACACACAGTGCACAGCTTGTTCACCATCTAGTTACTAAATTTGGAGCTTCTGAGGCTCGTACTATAACAAAATTTTGGGCAGACCGATGCTCAAAGGTAAGCATTTTGGAAGCCATATATTTTTTAATATTCTAAAATATAGAATACCAATTGTGGGCGGAGGCAGAAAGAGAGAAACCAAGACAAAGCATTGAAGATTGAAGATGGAAGACAAGGAACACTGGATTATATTATGTTGTGTGTCACAAAAGGTTTTATTATTAGCATTGTGTATCATTGTATGTATATGTATTATAGTGTGTGTGCAAGTCATGAATTTAGTTTGTGCCCCGGATTTCCGGTCGACCCTTTCCATTGTTCCCTGCGCATGCGTGTCCTTGGTATATAAACCCAGACACGCATGCGTCTAGTTCAGTTCCCCTATAGTTCAGTCTAACCCCAAACTGATTTAAGACTCAGGGAGGGCGGACGTAGCTAAGAGGAATTCTGGTGGCAGCAAGTCACTGGAGTTCGAGTAGTCGGGATATTAACTCTAGTGGCTCTACCTTTCGTTATTGGTCTACGCCTGTTGCTAGCCGGGCTCGAACGTCTCAAGCCGAGCCTTCGTCTGCCATACCCCCGACTAGGCGGCATCGTTAGAGTCGTTGCCGTCCCGCCGACCCACAATTGGAGGCAGCGGTGTCGAGATTCGAGTTTCTCCTGCGTTTCGAAGTGCGTGAGCTACCTATTACGACGTCTACAACCGACTTAACACTCGGGTGGATTGTCAGTGTGTGCATTCTTGGTGCCGTTGTGCGTGTCTCCCTGCCGTGTCTCCTGATTTATAACTCAGAAATCTCTACGCGGTTCACTCACTACGTCTCGGGAAAGCCACTCGCCATTGTCTCTTTCTCCAAAACGAGCGCATCACACGTGGATCGTCATTTCGCGAACTTTTCCCTCATTAAGGAACTCGCTGTGTTTGATTGTTGTCATTTGTGGTCGTAATTGGTGTTTGTTTCTTCACACTTTGGTGTTGTTGTTGTTCAGTTAAAAGCATTGTTGTTGGTCTGTTTTTCATTAGGCTTTGAGTTACGTCTCTTGTTGTTGTCAGTGATCATTTTGTGGTGTTTAAAACTTGTAAAAGCTGATTACTGTGTGTTTAATTTCTATTTTTGTGTGAGCTTTGTGGTGTTTAAAACTTGTAAAAGCTGATTACTGTGTGTTTAATTTCTATTTTTGGCTTTGAGTTACGTCTCTTGTTGTTGTCAGTGATCATTTTGTGGTGTTTAAAACTTGTAAAAGCTGATTACTGTGTGTTTAATTTCTATTTTTGTGTGCGCTGTAGGTCATCGAGTCCTCCAGTACACCTGAATGAGCAAGAGAGAGCGGCTGGACAGGAAGTGCAAGAGTGGGTCGCAGCCCAGGGATACTGTTGTTGGTGGTAGTGCTGTGTCTTCTTCCCCTAGCAGCTTGATTAGTGGCATTTCATACTCCACCCCATTACTGGCAAGTTCAGTATATAGTGGTAGTACCCCCGCACCTAGTCCACCTTGGTCTGTAGGTCAAGGGTCAACATTTAGTTCCTCTACCTTAGACAGGATTGCATTGTGTGAAAGTGATAATACAGTTGTTAATACTGATACCACTGTTGAATATCCCAGAATGTCCGATGATGAGTCTGCAGGTGTGGCGGTAACTGGTGCACTTGCAGTAGAGTTGAGCCCAGTAGTTGAGGCTGTGATTGAAAGATTGGTTAGCAAAATTAATACTGCTGGCCCTAGTCACGATAGATATGGTAGTGATAGGTATGAGGAAGGTCTGACCAGGCAAATTAATGCTCTTGCCCCACATAAAGATGGGTTCGACATTTCGAAATATATTAGGAAGTTGGAGGCTGACCTCAGAGATATAGGCTGCCCTACTGTTCGCTGGAAGGCAGTCCTCTTTCAAAAGCTGCAATCCAAATCAGCTTCAGCGATTGCTTCTACTGTTGACAGAGATAGAACCACCTACGATGAGCTAAAAGCTTTGCTGATTCGCTCTCTCGGCGTTAGTCTTACCTCTTTAGGTTCGAAGTTGACTACCGAATTTGCTAGCACTACTCGTTCCATGACTCCTCTGGAATCTTATGTGCACCTCAAGAATCTCAATGACTCTATTATGATACAATGTAAAACTATGGAAGAGCTATCTCTTTTCGTTTGCTGTGCCACTTATCGAGCTTCTCGACCGCCAGTACAGAGGTCTTTGATGGATCAATGGACGTTCAAATCGTTCAATGATCTGCACACGTTTGCGCTGTCTATTAATGCATCTGAGCCAGACAGACCCAGTAGTAGTAATCATGGTAGGCAGTACAGAATGAATTCCGGTAACCATATCGCTACTTATGAGTGTTTTAAATGCCACAAGTTCGGCCATAGGGCCTTTGAGTGTCGTAGTAACATGTCTAATGTGAGTAACCCTAGTGCCAAGCTTCCCTCCATTGTCTGTTTTACTTGTCACGAAGTTGGACATAAGTCCCCAGACTGTCCCACTAAAAGGAGTGATAATAGCAGCAATTCTTCTGACTCCAGGTCAGAGAATGGGAGGAAGTTGAATGTTAAGAGGGGACGAACCTATAATACAAGTTGGGTTGCGGTGAGAGATGGTTCTCGCCATGTTGAAGGGTATGTCAATGGTACAAAATGTAGGATAGTCCCGGACACGGGAGCTGAAATTACCATTGTTCCTGGTTGCCTTGTGTATGACGACCAGCTTAGTGATGAGACTGTTAGAGTGAGAGGTTGGGATAGCGAACCTGTTTCCCTATACACTGCTGTAGTTGATTTTGTGTTCAATGGTAAATCGTTTAAGTCCAGAGTAGCAGTTGCTCATGAAGATAACTTGTGCGGGTCAGTCTTGTTCTCCATTCCAATGGATACAGACAAAGCAACACAGCTCCTGCTGGATGCTGCCTCCGAGTCTGATCTTTCAGGCAAGGAGGCAGGGCACTCTGGCGATACCCCAGACATTCAGCCATTCACCTATGTGGATGCCTGCTCTGGTGGAGTTTCAGTGGAAGCCACAGAAAACCCCACTGATCCTTCCACTAATCAGGAGGTAGCAGAAGTCAATGTTGTTACTAGGTCCATGATCAGTAAGAGTAACGACAATAGGAAGAAACAAAATACCCAGCATGTTGTAGAGGCAGATCCCGTGCCTTTTGATGATGAATTCAATAAGTTAGCCAATATTGACTTGTCTTATTCACCCCCAGAAACTAGTGTAGGGTCTAATTGTATGGATTCTTCTGGAGTTGAGCTTCTTACGGGGGCTGACGTGGATGGGGATGGGGCTTTGGCAGGTAGCGCTGATAGTGAAGGGCCCACAGGTGTTGCATCTCTTTCCCAAGTAGACAAGCCCATAGATGTAGAAAATAATTATCCCACAGAGGTTGATTGTTCTGTTGGTGATGATCCAATTCCTACTTTAGACATATCTAGTCCTATGTTGTCAGATTCTAATAGTGTTGATAGCCTTAAATCAGCTGTTGCTGCTGACGACACATTGCATTCCTGTAGAGAGTTGGCTGATAGGAAAGAAAATGGGTATTCATATAATTCTAACGGTGTCTTAATACACACTGTCTTAGTCCAGAACTCCCCAGTGAATCGAGTAGTACTCCCAGCGAGTCATAGAAACAAAGTCCTCAAACTGGCACACGATGGTACTTCTCATGTAGGTGTCCGAGGTATGAGGCACATCATTGGTCGAACTTTTACTTGGCCAGGTGTACATTCAGATATCGTAGCCTTTGTAAAGTCGTGCGAGGTTTGTCTGAGAGTTAATGCTGCTGGTAATAAGAAGTCGAAAATGGTTGAGAGGAGGATAGTAAGTGTCCCTTTCGAGAGTGTATCGGTAGACTTGGTTGGGCCTTTGCCCAAAGCGAAGAGAGGAGTGAAGTACCTTTTCACTTATGTGTGTCTGGCCACTAGGTGGCCAGAGGCAGTGCCCATGCGCACTGCCTCAGCTTCAGAGGCAGCCCAGTGCTTCTTGGATATCATCAGTAGAACGGGTATCCCACTTAAAGTACTGTCAGACAGAGGGACCATTTTCCTGGGTAAATTGTTGTCGGGTCTCTGTGAGACATTGGGTATTGACAAGATTGCTTCCTCCCCATACAGGCCGCAGTCGAATGGTGTCGTAGAAAGATTACATGGAACCCTTAAACCCATGCTGGCTAAAGCCGTAGAGTCTGATATAGACTGGTCCGACTTCCTTCCGTTAGCTCTTTTTGCCATCAGGCAAATTCCCAACAGAGATCTAGGTGTCTCACCCCATTGCCTAGTGTATGGCAAGAATGTTGTTGGCCCGTTAGACATCCTGTACAAAGGTTGGGCTGACAGGGAATTTGAGCCCATGGAAGTGGATGAGTGGCTACTCTCTCTTAATGACAGGTTAGCCATTCTCCAGGATGCAGTAGTTGCAAACCAGTCTGTGGCCAGTGAAAAGAGAAAAGAGTGCTATGATAAGAATAAGAGTGAGAAATCATTGGAGGTTGGTTCCCAGGTATTGATGCGTATCCCAGGCATTAAGGCTGCTTTGCAAGCAGCCTGGGAAGGACCTTATTCTATTGTTGGTAAATCCTCCCGGGTAACGTATCAGGTCTCCAAAGGAGAGGGCCACCCTACTAAGACAGCACACAGAGACAACCTGAAAGTGTATACTCCTAGGCCACTAGCTGTCAATGCAGTGACACTAGTGGCAGAAGAACAGGGTATCTCCCCTGACTTGTTGGTTTCCAAGGCCACGTTGAGTGTTGATGTGTGCCCAGGGTTTAGAGTAGATGAATTGAACCATGCTCTTGATAGTGTATGTGAATATTTTAGTGATGTTCCAGGATTATGCCGAGCTGGTACCTGTCAGATTGCTCTGGTAGACGGTGCTGCTCCGGTAAACCTTCCCCCTAGACAGATCCCAGGTGGTATCAGACAGGCCGTGAAAGATGAGTTAGATAAGTTGGTTGAGCAGGGTATTATTGTCCATTCAGAGTCGGCTTGGGCTAGTCCGTTAGTGCCGGTTAGAAAAAAAGACGGAAGTGTTCGCATATGCGTTGACTTCCGCCAACTGAATTCCTTGACCCCACTCAGAAGGTATTGGCTCCCTTCCCTCACGGAAATCTTAGAGCAAGTAGGTCCTAACATGTGTCTCTCAACCTTGGACCTAACGGCAGGCTTCCATCAGCTTGCCATGGAGCCGGGTTCAAGTGAACTCACAACTTTTGTTTGCCCTTTTGGCAAATACAAGTATATAAGAATGCCGTTCGGGCTGAAAAATGCTCCGGCTATTTTTCAAGCTGTGGTGGAAAATGTGTTGAAACCGGTCTGTGCATTCAGTAAAAATTATGTTGATGATGTGGTTATTTACAGCAAGAGTTGGAGTGAACATCTTGACCATTTGAAGAAGGTGATAAATTGTCTGGGTAGGGCAGGCCTTACCATTAAACGTAAGAAGTGTGTGTTTGGTAAGAAGCATTTATTGTATTTAGGCCACAGGGTGGGTGGTGGTACCTTAGCTGTGCCCGAGCTCAGAACTAAAGCTCTAGCTGATTTTGCCCAACCCAGAACCAAGAAAGAGCTGAGATCGTTTTTAGGCTCAGCCTCCTACTATAGACAGTTCATTCCGGGGTTTGCGGGCTGCTCAAGTGCTCTCTCCCCGGCTACCTCTCTCAAAGCTCCACATCGGGTTGTCTGGAGTGATGAGATGTTCAAGGCGTTTAGTGAGTTGAAACTGTCTTTGTGTAAATCATGTGTGTTGCATATTCCACTCCCAGATGACGATTTCTCCATCTACACAGACGCCTCTGGCAGTGGCATAGGAGCTTGCCTCCATATAGTTCGAGGAGATAATGAACTCCCAGCTGGTTTCTTCTCTCGGCAGCTCAGGGGCGCTGAAAAGAATTATAGTGTCACTGAATTAGAAAGTTTAGCCGTCCTTGCCTCTCTCAAACATTTCGAATACCACATATATGGCAAACATGTTGTTGTTATTACTGACCACAAGCCTTGCCTTGCTCTTCTAGATGGTGCTAACCTGAACAAGAGACTGCTCAGATTCGCGCTGGCTCTTCAGCAGTATGATGTCACTCTACAGCACAGGCCGGGTGCTGCACACTTGAATGCAGATGGCATGAGCAGGCAGAATTGGTGCACTGATGAAGCAGATTCTTTGCCACATTCCGCCCAAGGGTTCTCAGCTTTGCCCTCCAGCCAAAGCTTGGCAGGGGGAGATGTGGGCGGAGGCAGAAAGAGAGAAACCAAGACAAAGCATTGAAGATGGAAGACAAGGAACACTGGATTATATTATGTTGTGTGTCACAAAAGGTTTTATTATTAGCATTGTGTATCATTGTATGTATATGTATTATAGTGTGTGTGCAAGTCATGAATTTAGTTTGTGCCCCGGATTTCCGGTCGACCCTTTCCATTATTCCCTGCGCATGCGTGTCCTTAGTATATAAACCCAGACACGCATGCGTCTAGTTCAGTTCCCCTATAGTTCAGTCTAACCTCAAACTGATTTAAGACTCAGGGAGGGCGGACGTAGCTAAGAGGAATTCTGGTGGCAGCAAGTCACTGGAGTTCGAGTAGTCGGGATATTAACTCTAGTGGCTCTACCTTTCGTTATTGGTCTACGCCTGTTGCTAGCCGGGCTCGACCTTCTCAAGCCGAGCCTTCGTCTGCCATACCACCCCGACTAGGCGGCATCGTTAGAGTCGTTGCCGTCCCGCCGACCCACAATTGTTAAAGAAGCTTTTCATCATATTTGAATTGGTTAGTATTGTGTTTATGCACAAATAGGTCAAAATTCTTATGGGATTTAATGCTGCTATAAGAATTGCATAGAATAAATATAAATTAAATTATAACTATAAAACTAGAGGAAGAAATAATGAATATGCGCATGTGGCTATTCCTTTCCTTGTCGATTATTGGTGGAGATCAAATGACTGCATCCAGGAGAAGGGGCAGTAAAGGAGCTGTGAACAATAGTGAAAATGGTGCAGATGGTCTTGAAGGATTGATACTAGTAGTTGAAGATTGGCATTCAAAAAGGTGTCTATTAGAAGTATTACAAAATATATAATATATACATTATAGCTCAGCTTATTTCTACACAGGTGTTATGGAAGCGTATGTATAGCTCTTCTTCAATGACTGATACTGGAAAGCTATATCAACTTTGCAATCTCATCCAGCTTCATAATGTAGTGAACCACCCAAAGAATAATTTCACCACATGTGAAGAATTCTATTTTTGTATTACTGAAACCCACATTTTTGCAGCTGCCCTGGAAGTATTTAAGATGCAAGATGTAGATGGCACTCCTTCTAGTGAACTATTTACAGATGGATCATCAGATCTGGATTCATTTGAAAGAAGGAATGTGAAGATGTTGGCAATTACTAACTTAGTTAGTATCAACTTGTAGACCTACCATTTGGAGAGGAGAAGCCTTCGAAGAGAAAGAAACAGAGGAATGAGATTAGCAGTGATGAAGATAGAGTCTATGCATAATATGCTGGTGGGATCCTCACACATGGATTACTGTATATGGAATTTAGTGATGCCATTAAAGAACGAGAGAGAAATAGAATTTTACGCTACTGGAGATATTTTATGCTGCTTTTTAAGGAAACCCAACGAAGTAAGTATTCGTCTGAGGCTTTTACTTTGCTGGCACAGTATCATTTTTTACTGTCTCCAAGAACAGCAAAGCAGCTAGTCTGGATTAGAACAATAAATGTACATGGGCATTCCAGAAAGAACATATAATAATGACCGTCTAGGGGAAAACCGGGCACAACGCGGCGTGCGTAATATCGAGAAAAGATCGATCGATTTCTTAAAAATGTATTGTTTTAAGCCGACGGAAGGGAACGGTTAGGTCTATTATAGTGGGAACGACTTAAGCTACGACGATAAAACTTGGAGAGCTCAATATCTGGACGCCGACAACTCCGTAAGTGCAAAAAAAAAAATTCGAAGGGTGCCGCGTTGTGCCTGGTTTTCCTATAGTATTATGATCTTCACATGGAACCTTTAAACAAGGAAGCAAGAAAATGGCATTCATGGCATGGGTTCCAGTATCACAGATGTAGGCAATGAAACATGTCGGCAAGAGTAATGGACAAACTGTGGAGATAATCCATAATTTTGATGCTATCAATAGCATTAAAGAGACATCAGGATGACATTCTAAGCGTTCTTCTGCATTAGACCTGAAACTTTTGCTAATGCAGATATGAACTAAGTTTTGTATTCAAAAAGGTTCCTGGACGATATCACAGGAGTTATCCTGAATTTGAGGCTAGCCCACTTCGTTTTTAACATTATTACAATTAACTCTGGATGGAAGAGAAGCTACAGAAACTTTTAACATATAATTGGCAGGAAAAATTGGTTTAAAATGATAATAATAGTATATTAATTTAATATAAAAAAATAACACAAATAAATATAATTTTTTGCTAGGTCATTACATTTAAAACATTTACAAAGCTTTTCACACATCACAACATCTACACAAAGTGTCACAACATTCTGTATCTGACACAGAAAATTCCTCAAATTGTGTTTAAGAAGAAGCTTCATTCTACAGCACACTTTTTTTCTGAAATATGTCCTCTGCAGTTTCTACTGTTAAATGTGACAGTACTTGGGAAAAGGGACCAATTGCGTTAAAAATTGAAAAATGAGTTTTTTATACCACTGTGTAGAGTACTCCGCATGGAGTCTTTTGATACCAAGATTGTAGGTAGACGCAGCGTGGTTCATGTGGCACGCCGTTTGTAACAAAAATCAATTCAAGCTAATACCTTTCTATCATACAATCCCTTATTATGTCTGCTTTTCAAGTGTGGGGATGGCAAAGTTTTTTTTCTGAGATACAATCGTTTCTGCAGCAAGTTCAGCCAGGGAAGGCAGGAGCATATAATAGAATGTTTGGAACTTTACATACCGTGATATTCCATGTCACTACAATCAGCTGGAAACTCGGCTGATCCCATACTGGTGCAGTACAAATAATTAGTTAATGAATTGCTTATGCATCTGCAACAAGTTAATGTGTTCTTAAATGGTCGTCTTGACCATAGTTTAGCTGAATCTGTGGCGTACAGAGCTTCAGTTATTTGAACGCACCAACGAGGCCGTCCTCCGAGGAGGTCACAATTGATCAACTGAAATACTTACGTTCTGTGTCATTTTCCTGGATTAGAATATCAAGAATACTTGGAATCTGTAGAATGACTCTGTATCGTAGGCACCAGCAGTTTAATATGCTCCATGATCATGGTGGAATAACTATACAGTATCAGGAGCTGGTTGAAATTCTACAGCAAATGAGAGCTGAGCATCCTTACCTTAGAGAAGCAATGGTTCTTGCAAACAAACTTACCAATTATGCCACAATGAATGGACCAGGAACACTATAGACCCTTCTTGATAAAGGACCAGTTGTTTCCCTCATAGCAGTGTTGATTGGGTCAGTTTCTTGGATAGCTAGTCTAAGTTGGCGTCGACAAACAGCATACCCAATACTTCTTAGTCTTCCAATATATTATTCCAATACATTTAACTTTGCTTTAAACAAATTGCTATGACAAAAGCAATAAAGTTTAAGAAATACTAGTAAACGATGAATGAAGTGAGTTATTGTTCACGCCAATTTCCCGCCGGTCATTTTAGGCCCTAATCCAAACTGTGGTCAGCGGCTAAAAAATCTAGCCGCCGACCACGGTTTGGATTAGGGCCTAAAATGGCTAATACTTTATTGCTTTTGTCATAAACAATTTGTTTAAAGCAAAGTTAAATGTATAGAGGTTATTCCAGTGCGTCAATAGACGCGCATGCACTTTGCGTGTCGCTACACTGAGTGGCAAGAAAATACCACCGGTTGGTAACGGGCATCACCGCAAGCCATGTCTCTGAACACTGACAGGGTTTACTCTTCCTACTATGAAGCTATGGAGGAAAAGGTGAAAACTAGATATTTGGAGAAGCTTGATATTTTAGGAGGAGTGAGTGATCCTTATACTTTTGATGTAGTAGAATCTAGGAGCTTATCTAATATGCCAAGTATTGAGTATCCTGATATATACAATTATCTAATCAATACTCCTAGTCCATACACAAAGGAAGAATTGAAGTCTTATAAGAGTTTAATGGGATATAAGTATCTTTTAGCTGGATGGGTCAGCAACATATCCGTTCACAAGATACTACCTGAAAATTGTGATAAATTAGTAGTGCTGGCAAGAGTAAGACATTCCCAAAGTGTTTCAGCTCCACCCCTCATTCCTTGGATAGCTGCAGAAAATAATGGAACGATATTGTGTGCTCACTGAACCTGTATGGCAGGTCTTGGGGAGGCTTGCTCACATATTTCTGCTTTGCTTTTTGCAGCAGAGGCATACACAAAGTTAGCCCAAGAGACTTCGTGTACATCAGAGTCATGCAAATGGCTGCCTCCAAGTATGCAGAAAGTAAAGTTTGCACCAATATCAGATATTGATTTTTGTGCTCCAGTAACTAAGAGGAGAAAATTAATGAAGCCATTGCAACCAATTAAGTTATCAAGTATCAGCAGAAGTAGTATTGTACCAGTCTCTTCACCATCTAAAGATGAAATGGCAAAGCTTTTTTCTGATCTTTTGAAGTCGGGCAAAAAGCCAGCTATTTTGTCGATAGTGACAGGCTATGAGGATATGTTCAAAGTAGATCATGCTGAATTGTCAAGCCCACTTAGTAATCTGTATCAAGAAGATTACCTGAGTAAATCCTACATTGATCTTCTTGAACAATGTGAAACAGTTTTTGATAGCATATCCATTAGTCACAAGCAAGCAACTAACATTGAAGTAGCTACTAGAGATCAAGCTAAATCAAAATTATGGTTTCATTTTAGATCTGGTCGTGTAACTGCTTCAAGATTAAAGGCAGCATGTCATACCAATTTGTCCCAACCCTCTCAATCTCTTATTAAGTCTGTATGCTACCCAGAAAATTACAAGTTTACTTCAAGAGCTACTAGTTGGGGATGCCAACATGAGAAGGAGGCAAGAGAGGCATATATTTGTGAAATTCAAACAAAGCATTTGAATGTAACTGTAACAGACAGAGGACTTGTTATTGATCCCAACTATCCCTATCTGGGAGCTTCACCAGATGGCTATGTAAAGTGTGTATGTTGTGGGCCTGGTGTAATTGAAATAAAATGTCCGTATTTATGTCGTGACAGGCCTTTCTTGGATGCCACTGATGATGGACGATTTTTTCTGGGAAAGGATTCTGAAGGACAATTTTATTTACAGCATAAGCATGCTTATTATTACCAGATACAGCTACAAATGAAATTGTGCAAGGTCCAATATGGTGATTTTGTGGTTTGGGGGAAGACTGAATTGGTGATATTGAGGATCAATTTGGATGAAGATTTTATTTCTGAGGCCATGAGAAAAGCTGCACTCTTTTTTAAATATGGTGTTTTGCCTGAATTGATTGGCAAATGGTACACTAGAAAAGTTGTCAAATGATGCTATGCATTTTGAGGAGTCTGAAACTCCTTCAGCAAGTGAGGAAAAAAGGGGGTGGTGTTATTGCAATGGTGAAGAAGAGGGAGAGATGATTGGATGTGATGGAAAACAGTGTACAATTCAGTGGTTTCACATTGATTGCTTGAAAATAACTAATATTCCAAGTGGAAGATGGTTATGCACCGACTGTCGGCAAGTCAAATCAGTTAAAGGCAAACATAAATAACAGTAGGTTATTTTATATGAATTTGAACATTGGAAAACATAATTCACATTACAATATATTGCAACACAACTATTTCATTAATTAGCTAATTAGATTTTTTTCACTTCACATCATTATTATACATAACTGAATATTAATTAAAATGGAACAACAGATTCACAAAAATTGCACATTGCACTACAAACTACAACTATTTCATCAATTAAACTATTATAGTTTCAGTAATTTCTTCACACATCATATTAATTGGTATAGTGGATTGTAGGATTGTATATTTCTGTCTTAAGACACCAATAACCCGTTCCACATGAATTCTCACACGAGACAGTTGACGAGATAAATCTACTTCCATTCGTGAAAGTTGCTTTTTACCCTTGGTAAATGATGGTGTTTTAATTTCTGCACGATACAGTCCCACAGTGTCTGCAACACTAAAGCCACGATCTGCCAATACTTGATCTCCTGGTAAAAGATTATCTAAAACACCACACTGCTCTGTGAGGTGTTTGTCAGAAACACGACCACCCCAACCTTTTGAGACATATGAAATAACTCCTTGTGGTGAGATACCTATAAGGAATTTAATGGTATTGTGATGTTTATAGTTAGAATAAGTTTGTGCTCTTGCTAGGAGGTCACTAGATCGCTCACAAAAAACTTCAAAGCAATCTATTATGCAAACACATCGACTGAACTTCTTTTTAAAGTCAGTAGGCATAGTAGCATAGAGTTCTTCACGTGAAGGCCACCGAATAACTGGTTGTAGTCTAATAGACATAACGTTGATCCATTTTCGGAAGTATTTAGACACTGTTGATTGACTAATGCCAAAGCGATATGCCAAATCCTGGTTGCCTAAATTGAGTCTCAGTTTCATCAGAGTCATAAGAAACTGCTGAAATTTAGGTAAAGACGATTCATTGCATTTGAAATCAGTTGAAACATGCAGAAACACTGTATTCATGACACTGTAACAAGGAAGTCCAGTATAGAATTTAACCTTATCATCATCAGACTTTAGACTCTCTTCATTCAATTGCACTGATTCAAGCAACTTCTCCAGTTTACACTTTTCATTTTGAAGTTGTTGACTCTGCTTTTGCAAATGGCAGAGGAATTCAGAGGTTAATTCTGTCTGTACTTGAGCACTGGATATTGCTACTGTCTCCATCAGTGGTTCTCCAATATCATGATTACCTTCATCACAATGAAGGGATTCTGTAGTTTCCTAGGAGAGTAAAGAATCATGCTGCTCAATTCTTGTTTCATAAGAGGAATGAGTGGCTGTTGTCCTCAATTTCTTCATTCTTTTCCTTCTGCCATAATCATCTAATTCCTTAGCTTTCCTTTTCCTAGAAGAAATAGGTACATGACAAAATGCTGGGCACATAATCTGGCGATAAACAATCGTCACTCTTTTCGCCACTTATAAAGTGAGAGGAACAAATCCAACTGTGCCGGTTTGGCTTCCAGTTTTTCCTACGTAGAGCAGCTATCCACTTTTGACGTCGTTCAGGGTCAGCAGGAAAGCGATAAAAACTAAGTTTACTCCCTTTGAAAGCACGATTAGAGCAGCCTACAGCAACGCAACTTTTCACCATTTTTCTTTTTGCCACTCAGTGTCGCGAACGCGCACCATTACGTCATATAGGACGTCACGGAAATAACGTCTATTGGAATAATGTATTTTCAACTGCTGTGTTGTAAATACAGGGCCAGGAATAACGCGAATAAAGCTGGTAAGTTTTGAAGGTAGGTTAACTTCAGATGACTGTGCAAGTTGTTCACAATTGTAGTTTAGAAACAGTGTATGGCTTACAGGTTGTAGGAAGGCCTGTTATAAGACATACTCGTAAATCAAAGCGCACTAAAATTCTTCTAAGAGATGGGGTCAAAAGTATGAAAAATTGATGGATTTTGACGACAGTAATGAAATAATATCTTTAGAGTACAACAGCTATTGCACATATACATTAACCTAACTACTATCACTGTAACAAACAATTGCAGTGAAGCTATGCTGACTTGGATTATATGAGCTATTTAGTCTAGCCGACTTACCGCTACAAGTGATTTTCCCATTTTCAAGAGACTGTACTAGTTGTTCACCATCGTCACAAGGTATTTTAAACACAATAAGTCATTGAATACATGACATATCTTTAATTTCTAGCTTAGTTTTGTTCGTGTGAATCCTTATTTCTCAGTGTTATAGGAGTTTTCGATCTCATAAAATCGACTAATAAATGTGAAAGCATTAGCTAATGGGTGTGGCTCAATGCTATCATTGCGAGCCTTGGCAAGTTTTCTATTGAACTGGGTGTGCGGTGAGCTAGTTGTGTTAATCAGGACATCTGAAGTCCTCAATTAAGTGGGTCTTCATGTAGACTGTGAATGTCCTCCATGCCATAAAACTCCCAGAAATAAAATTTCTTAAAAAACAATGATGCTGATCGTTATTGACTCCACCCATGTACGTGAAGGAGTTGTGACCTACCACACACACACACACACATACACACACACACGCACACACACACACACACATACACTCGATCAAATTTGCATTCAGTTAGAGCTGAGAGTGTCTCACTCACTTCACTGGCTTGCCTACTACAGACTTGTATGGTTTGGTTACTTGCCTTTTTTATTTATTTATTGATTTATTTTTTTAATTTTATTTATGATATGACCAGCAGGGACTGGAAAATGTACTTGTGGCTCAGTATATGCTGGAAGCACATGGACTAGATCATGGAAGCATAATTACCAGTCGATCAACACACAACCAAAGAATTTAGAGGCTGTGGCGGATTTGTCACCAGTGTGCAACTCAACTGTACTACATGCTGTTATACTATTTGCAGGACTCTGGATGTCTTGACACTTTAAATGACATACATTTATTTGCACTTCATTATGTGTATCACACAAGGATTAATAGCATTGAAAGGATCTTTGGATGGATGGAATCACCACATCCATCAGGACTATGAGGCACTCGTCACCACATCAACTGTTCATAGAAGGAGCTCTTAGTTTGCAAAATTCTGGGCTGATTGCTTTCGATTTTTTGAGAAAGTGGATAACACTTATGGCAGAGATATTAGTGACCCTGTTCCAGTGGAAGAAGACTATGAAGGAATTGAAATTAATCAATCTACTTTTGTGTTACAAGAGGACCACTTGGAAGCTCTTCAAGCATGCATTACTCCACACAAGCATCCATATCATTTGTATATCAAACAATACAGGCACACCCTGAAACATATTATGGTGTATTAGAATAAATGATGGATGTGTACATTGTTGTAAAAATGGGGTATTTTGCTACCTTCCTTCGATAGAGTTTAGGAGTGAAGGCACACCCTGGAGTGTTTTATCATACTTTGTTACCACACCTGCAACGTTTTGTTATTCCCCCCGCCCCCCTCACCCATCAAAGAAGTTTAGGAACACCCAGGTGTATTAGCTAGTTTTAATTATTGTTTCTTGGTCAATAGTTCATCTGAGCTCAAGGTGCCTTCTCTAATCTAGCCTAGCCAGTTTTTTATCCTCAACTAGTATAACCTGGCTAGACCCTCATCTGACACCATGGTAACATCTGGGTTTTGCATTATTCTAAAAAAGACCAGTGAAGCAGTTGAGGGTAAAGATGCATGTGGGAAATTTCTGTTCTTGCCTAAGGTTGACAAAAGTAAGCTCCTCACTTAAAAGGCTTTGCAGCAGTAATTGGGTAAGCTGCCACCAGACTTTGCAGCAAGTGATGTAGAATTGTCCTTTGCAGTAACCCACAAGCTTTCTCTTGATATTGACAGGGGGTTAGTTATGAAAACATTTACAAAGACAAAACACACACAAGGACATGAAGACATTTGCAGAGCAAAAGGAAGTTGTCTACAGAGCTTCCTTTTATATCAGTGCAGAAACTGTTACTAAATATAGTGTTCTAAATATAACTAGCTAAGTGACAATGTACTTTGAATTATGGAATGCAGTTGTCAATAAATGTTAATTAGTGTCTTTGTGGATGCTGAATGTGTTGTGAAGGTCAGCATTCCACAGCTTCCCCCTTCTTCTTCAGCTGGGATCCACCTGTCATGGGTGGCGTTCTTGTACTTCCAGAGGGAGGTTTGATTCATACGTAGGTGTGGCTTCTTCACATGCCCTGCTTAGGCAATCAGCAATTATGTTTTCTTTTCCAGGCCTGTAGGATATGGAGAATCTGTAATAGCTCAACTTCAATGCCCATCTCAGGATTCTGTTATTCTCCTGAGGTCTAGACATCATCCTTTCCAGGCCACAGTGATCTGTTATTAATGAAAATTCCTTCCCATATAGATAGAAAGCAAAATGTTGAATAGATTGATATAGGGCCAATCCTTCAAGTTCTTGAGCAGAGTACTTTTTCTGAGCCCCATGTAGCTGCTTGGAATAAAATGCTACAGTTGATTTTCTGCCTACTCTGATCACTGATAATACAGCACCAATCCCATTTGCACTGGCATCTGTTTCTAGCACAAATTTGTCAGATTGAACAGGGATGCACAATTTCACTTGGTTGCTGACACAGTTGCATAGTGCTGTAAATGCATCCTCCATTTCTGCATTCCATACCACCTTAGTTGGCGCACTCTTGGTTGTGGCTGGAGTCAAAATTTGTTGCAATGCACTAAAGTTCTTGACAAACTTCCTATAATAATTGACTGTTCCAAGGAATCTTCTGACTTGCTTTTTTGTGGTTGGTTTGGGAAACTTCTTGAGATCCCTGACTCTTGTTGCTGGCACACTTATCTTGCCATTTCCAATCTCATGCCCTAGGAATTGCAAAGTGGTCATCCCAAACTGACACTTTGCAGGTTTGCATGTTAGTCCAGCTTTCTTGAGTTCTGTGAACACCGTGTTGAGATCTTTCAAGTGTTGTTGCCAAGTTGGGCTCCAGATCAAAATGTCATCAATATACACACAACTGATTTCTGTACAATCCTTCAGCACTAAGTCCATCAGCTTCTGAAATGTAGCAGGAGCACTGGCAACTCCAAATGGCATCTTCAAGTATTTCCATTTTCCAAATGGTGTAATGATGGTAAGTTTATCACTATCTTCATTATTTACTGAGACTTGATGAAAGCCTTTAGCTAAGTCAATTTTACTTAGAACAGCTGAGTCTCTAACTGTACTGACAAGTTCCTCCAATCTGGGGATGCAATATGGTTCAGTTGTTGTAATTGAATTTAGCTTCCTGAAATCTCCACAGATCCGGATTGAACCATCTGGTTTTCTAACAGGCACCATTGGTGAACACCATTTGCTGTTACTTCTGACAATAATTCCATTATCCTCCAAGTTCTCCAGTTCTTGTTTGACCTTGCCTCTCAAAGACATAGGCACTGAGTAGGGTTGACATTGTATTGGTGGATGATCTCCAGTGTCAATCTTTAGTTCTGTTACTTTGGTGACACCAGGTTCATCTTTCATACATCCATCAAATTTCTTCAAAACTTCTCTCAACTCTTCTTCATTGTAAAATTTACATCTGTCTTTCAATATCTGTTTTCCTGTCAATTCTTGTTGAACTTCTTCATCTTCTTCCTCTGACACAACATCCAGCCTGTTCACAGTTCCTCTTTCTGTCAATTTCATTAGATTATTGATGTGTGTCACTTTGCCTTCACCTTTGGCTCCTTCCTTCAGAATTTGATAGTTTACACTTCCCAGTTTCTTCTTCACAATGTAGGGTCCATCCCAACTTTCAGAGAGAGCACTCAACTTCCCTGGGATTCTGTATCTCACTTTCTGTCCAACTTGAAATTCTCTGTCTTTTGCATTCTTGTCATACATTTCCTTCCTCTTTTCAATGGTGTGTGCCGTTGCCAAAGCTGCCTTATCCCTGATTAGCTGTAGTTTGTCAGCCAGATCATTAACCCAAGCACCTGTCTTCAGATTCCTTCCATTGAATTCATTTAAGCCAAAATACAATGCCTCCAGGGGGGTTCTACTTCTGCTGCCATAGATTAATTCGAATGGACTAAATCCATGTTCCGAATTTGGCATTTGCCTCAGGACAAAAAGGACAAATGGAATTTGTTGCACCCAGTCAGTTTTGCAGCTGATACACTTCTTCAAGATGGATTTGAAGGTGCCATGAACCCTCTCCAAACATCCATTTGTTTGGGGGTGATAAGCAGAGCTTGTGACATGAGTTATTCCCAAAAATGATGTTAAATCTTTCATTACAGCACTCATGAACTGAGGACCCTTATCACTCAGTATTTTCTCTGGTATAGTAGTGTTTGAAAAGATGGTCCAGAGAGCTTCAGCAACTGCTCTTGATGTGGTTGATTATAAGGCTATAGCACTAGGCCACCTGGTTGCTAGGCAAATACTTGTAAGAATAAACTGACATCCTCCTCTTCCTTTGGGGAGGGGTCCCACTAAGTCTATGGCCACACTTTGAAATGGTTCAGTGATAACTGGTCTGGGAACCATTGAAGCTTTCTTTGGCTGATACTTAGAATTGTATTGGCACTTTGTGCAGCTGGAGCAATGTTGGTATATTTCTTTCTTCATGTTGGGCCAAATAAATCTCTTCTTTATCATTAACAATACTTTTTCTCCTCCAAGATGGCCCATCTTTTCATGCCCAAGTTCCATCAGCATATTTCTCCATGACTTTGGAACAACAATGACTTCACCAAATGTTCCCCATTCAATTTCTCTTTCTTGTGTCAGTAGGCCATTATTGATTCTAAATCCTTGCAGTTTCTTCTTGCCAAGTTCTCTCCAAACATTGATTGTTGTGTCACTTTCAACATCCTTTACAAACTCCTGCCTTTCAGTTCCTTCTGTCACTGGCTTTAATTCCTCAATAAATTTCATCATACTGTCACTCTCTTGCATATTGCTATCTGCTTCTAATTCTGTAGGGATTCCTTGAATTCCAGACTCACATTCATCATTTTCCTCTGCTTCCTCTGTGATTATAGGCTCAGCGACTTTATCATCAGTGATTACCACCTCCTCTATGGATGTGTTTTCATGAACATCATTATCAGTTGCTGGTGTTGCAGCTGTCAAAGTGTCCTCTTCACCAACAATACCATCCTCTAAAGCTGGAGTTGCTTCAGTGGAAGTGTCCCCTGACTCTGTTGATTCCATAACAGCAGAAGTTGCTGTCTCAGAATCTGTCACAAGAGGTTTGGCAGGAATAACTGATTGTTGCTTCTTCAAAAGTTTTCCATTCCTCTTCTGTTGCCTTGTTATCACAGCAATATCTTTGGGTTCAGCTTTTCTTTCAAACATTGGAACAAATAACTAATTTTCTTGCTTGTCTTTAGGGTTCCAAGGGAAAATGATTCCTTGAAAGTCTTTATGTTTGTCACTTATTGCAGCCTCTCTTTCCAAAGTGATTCCATTAAATTCATATTCCACCAACACAAGTTTCCTATATCCTCTGATTGCACCATCCAGGAAAATCTCTTTGTCAGATTTATATGTTGACATTTCTGCAACTTCTGGAGTGACAACTCCTACTGAGGCACCAGTATCAATCAGGATTCTATGTTCTGTTCCATTCACTTTCCCAGAAATCCAACTTGAGGCTTGTCTGAAAGCACCCATGTTTGGCTCCTTCAGATTCTTCTCTTTCTTTACAGATGACTTCTTTTGGGGACATTCATAAGACCTGTGCCCAGTTCCATTGCAGATGAAGCAATTTTTGTTTTTAGAACTTCTGTTGTTGTTGCTGCCATTACTATTGCTGGATTCTCCATACTTGCCATCTTTTCTGAACCAGCATTGGTCACTGGTGTGACCTAACTTCTTACAAATGGTACAACTCTTTGCATCACTTCTGTCTTCTCTATGGTGAGAGTTTCCTTTCTTCTCATGAGTTTTACTGCTTTGGCCAGGTATTTTGGAATAATCACCAGGTTGTCTAGAGTTAATCCAATCATTCAAGTGGTCCGTTAATTCAGTAAGATTTGAGCTGGTTTTCCCATCCAAAAAAGAAATACCATGATAAGGCAGACATCTCCTCAATACAGACCTCACTATAGCAAATATTGCTTCCTCTAAAGAAGTGGCATCCTGTAACCATCCTTCAGTTATTTTCCTGAGGAGTTCAATAATCTGAGATGCAGTTTTGTGCTTTAATTTATCCATGTTCATTTCTTGTACTTGCTGACCAAATGCAATTGAAGTGGCTCCAACTGATTTCAACAGTGTCTTCTTGATGTATTCATAATCTTGATGTTGCTCTATGAGAGGTTGCATTCTTTCTGCCAAAGTTGAATCCAATTTTGGGAATAGCTTTGAGTTCCAAGTATCCTTTTCATAATGACAATCTCTCATGATGGTTTCAAATTGTAGAAAATGTTGCCTCAGATCATTTCCTGTTTTGTAACTGCTGAATCCAGAAAATTTCTCTCTCCTTTCATCATCCAATTTCCTTAATCTTCTTTCCTCTCTACTCCTTCTTTCATCGGCTTCCATTCTTTCCTTTTCAGCTTCCAATCTAGATTGTTCAAGTTCTAATTTCTTTTTCTCTATTGCCATCAATTCCTTTTCTCTTTGCCTTTGTTCTTCTTGTTTCCGTCCCTGTTCTTCTTGTTCCTTTTTCCTCTCTTCTTTTTCCTTTCTCTCCTTTTCTTCTAGTCTTGCTTGATTTTCTAACATTGTTGCTAATAATTGGGCCATGGTGGCCTCCAGACTTGACATTCCAGTTGCCATTCTTGTTTCTTTTCTATAGTTACTTACTTCTGTAGAATTTTCACACTCAGTGTTGAGTTCAACCGTTTCAGGAACTATTTCTTCTTCAGAGATTTCCCTGCTGACTTCTGTAGTAATGTTGGTAATTGTACTACTTTTTGAAGTTTCTATTGTGGAAGTATTTTCTGAAGTTTCTATTGTGGAAGTATTTTCTATTCTTTCACTTTCAATAAATGTTTCAGTTTCAGTGACTCTCTCTGCCAAGGGAACTGTCAATGTTTCAGCAAATTCCTCAGTATCACTATAACTTAATTCCAATAGCTTGAAACACTGTGTCTCCTTTCTTTTCTTGGGATTTCTTCTCAAATTATAAGCTGTGCTCTGTCTCTGGACAGCAGCTGGTACTGGAGGAGTTACAGGTAAAAGAGCTTCTCTCCAACTAACTGGAACTGTTTTTAATTCTCCTCCTCTGTTAACTTGTACTTCTTTCTTCTTTCCTTTTGCAGGTCTGTTCTGCATTAATGTAGTTTTTTCTGCTTCTTCTTCACTGGTTTTGTTGGATTGTTCTTTGTATCCCACCGCTGCCACCAATTGTGGGAAATTTCTGTTCTTGCCTAAGGTTGACAAAAGTCAGCTCCTCACTTAAAAGGCTTTGCAGCAGTAATTGGGTAAGCTGCCACCAGGCTTTGCAGCAAGTGATGTAGAATTGTCCTTTGTAGTAACCCACAAGCTTTCTCTTGATATTGACAGGGGGTTAGTTATGAAAACATTTACAAAGACAAAACACACACAAGGACATGAAGACATTTGCAGAGCAAAAGGAAGTTGTCTACAGAGCTTCCTTTTATATCAGTGCAGAAACTGTTACTAAATATAGTGTTCTAAATATAACTAGCTAAGTGACAATGTACTTTGAATTATGGAATGCTGTTGTCAATAAATGTTAATTAGTGTCTTTGTGGATGCTGAATGTGTTGTGAAAGTCAGCATTCCACACTAGCTACCAAAGATGATGGTGAGTTATTGAAAGGACACAAGTAGTTAAAAGAAAAGTAAAGCATAGCAGTAGCAAGATGATAACTGTTGTCGTGTTAAATAGCTACAAAGACACTTTAAGTTGACCAAACTGCCCTTCATAGGACTACAGCCATGTAGCTATGTACACACACTTTATCCAGGGGTAACTAGAGGAATATATCCAGGCAAAAAATTAAGCACAACTTAAAAGCATAACTAGATGTAAGGTAATGTGTAGTGGTAGTTTGTTGCATAAATAAAAAAAATTCTTACATCATAAAGAATATAGATGAGGAGTGTTGTAAAAGCCATGAGTAATTTTAAGCTACCTGAATTTTTCAATCAGTGTTCATCAATTGACACCATTGAAACAATTGGTCCAAATATTATAATTAAAGATGTGCTGAACCTGGATTAGCTATCTAGTCCAGAGGCATTTCTGATTATTCATATTGTGATAATTAGAACCAGAGTTGACATCTTTAAAAAATCAATTCAATACAAATGGCAGCACAACACTAGTGTTGTTTTGGTTAACCAAAACTAAAACTAAAATTAACTTTAGTTACACCTAAAACATTTTAGTACTAACCACAACTAAATTTCACATAGGATGATAATAACTAAAACTAGGCTGATGAGTAATAACTAAAAAAACTAAATTATATTTTTTAATCAAAACTATAAATATAGCTAATCATTTTCAGTGACATCACTGAAAGAAGACAAATGACCCAGGAAGCAAAATTCTTTACCCAATTATTTCTCCATAGCACCTGAGTAAATTGTTTGGCTATGGCAAACTGTTGGACAGCAGTCTGCAGTTGCTCATCTACTATCTAGCCCAGTCCCCTCCCTTAGCAAAAAACCAACTAAAAATGAAGGTTAATACATTATTAACATGGGTTAACGGATGGAGGCTAACAGGTAAAGGGTCGCCGGCGGCAAAGGAAGGGTTTTACGATGGCAAGTGCCCAGTTAGGCAGCACGTGGACTAAGGCAAAGAAACAGTAGGGAGAAAGCAAGCATTAGACTCAATTGCTGCCCCACCCACCTACACCCAACATAACAACGAGTGGCGATAAAATAGGAGGGAAGGAGGGCAAGAATAATCAAGGGGGTGCATGTCTGCACGAGGAAATAGAGAAATATCAGAATCACTGAGAGGGTAACACAATATCAGGCACATTATTTTCTCCACCTGTCCTAGAGTAGGTACCTGGTGTGACCAGGTCTCGGACGGGAAGTAGTAGTGGCTGAAGCCACTCCCTTAACCTCACCCAGAAGAAATTACATGAGAAGAAGCAGAGCAGGGGCTATCTGGTAAGGTGAGGTCTGAGGGCAGGTGGCAGGACCACTTAGCACTAATTAGCACCTACTTTCCAGGAAGACCTCCTGCCATGATGGGATCCAGGCCGACTGACGTTAGTGGAAGTTAGTAAATTTGAAAAGCTAAAACTAAAGCTAGAGTTGAAATTAGTACATTGGAAAAACTAAAAATAAATTTGTAGTCTTTGTTAGTGAAAAACTAAAACTAAAATTAATCTTGAAATATTTTTTGTCAAAAAAACTATAAACTAAAACTAAAATGTAAATGTTCAACGTAAACAACATTACACAACACACAATTATATATTTGTGCAAACAAGTTAACTTATACCTCAAATGATCATTGATGTGTGGAAATCTTCAATTAGCTAAATATAACTCGTTTATTGATCCTAAACCATTAATATGCAGTCTTTTTGGAGCTGGTTCTTCCAGAAGAAAACATGGTTGTCACTAGAGATTTCCCAAGTGCTTTTCTTAACACACATTGTTTAGTACTTACTATCCCATCACAGTCTAGCTATATGGCAGTCAAAATGTTTAATGAACTAAAATATTTGTCTACATGTAGTCCAGTTTAGATGATAAGACTTAAAATTATAAAATTTCATACCAACCAATAATTAGCATGTCTGTCATACATGTTCATCAGTACCCCTAAAAATAAAATACAGAAATTGTTGTCAGTTTGGTGTATAAGTCTCGTGAGCGAGCCTTTTACCGACTGGGTCGTAAGAATATGATGAGACTCAATTTTTTTTTTTAAATTCTTCTTCCGCTATCCGACCGGCGAGAGCGGTCTACAGTCCCGCAGTTCTTATCAAAAAACTCATTTCATTGGTTAATCAAATCATGTGACCAATTATAGCGCCGCGCGTGACCAATTATAGCGCCACGCAAAGGGCTAGGGCTAGGGCTAGAGGACCAATCAGAAGAATTCTTTGATAAGAACTGCGGGATGGCTCAGAGCGGTCATGAGACTCTCGAGGCTAGAATGTAGTCTGACTACGCCAGACTAGCTAGAATGCCGCCTAGTGCAGGAGCGTTATAGTCCCGCGAGCTAAACCCTTTTACCAACCGCACACGCTGGGTAAATTAAAGGATTCAGCTGGAGCTCTGAGCACGGGGGGCCGCTTAGCTAGTTTAACTACTGGCGAAAAGCCTAAACGAAAAGCTTAAACGAGAGACAAGGTGCTACGCTTATTACGTGGAGTTACTATCTGAAATTTGTTTATTCTTTCCAATATTTTTTTAATCATCGCAGCTATAAAAGTTGGAAATTCAGCTTGCTAACTATCAGCGCAAAGCGGCGAGTAAGCACGATGTCCTGGCTGGTAGTACTGGTTGTATCTTCCCCTTTGTTAGCGCTTGTAACAGCGAGTTCCTTTGACAGGGACGCTCTTATTAATGCTGCTATACAAGAAGTTAAAGATGAATTTGCAAAAATGGCCGACAAGCGTGTCCTCTCGACTGCTGAGAAACGCCTGAGGGCTTTCAAAAAAGCTTCTGAAGAATCTTTGGTGCAGGGCAGGGCTAGACTAAGGTTCGAAAAGATGGTCAAGAAAGCTGAGCGAAAGATTTTGGAAAGGAGAAGGCAACTGATGGCACTATCTCAGACAACAGAACAGAAAGCTGAATCTCTAGCTCTGGAACTCTTTCACAAACCTGGCAGCGTTCTAGATTCACAAGAAATTGCTCGCATTTACAAGGAATCAGAGTGCCACAAAACTCTCATCGAAGCCCCTACCTGCACAAACACCAAATTCCGCACACCATCTGGTGCCTGCAATAACCTGCAGAATCCCACATTTGGAAGTGCAAACACCTTAATGAGAAGACTCATTCCAGCCAGGTACGATGACGGAATCAGCAGACTCCGAGGAACGCTACAAATTGAAGGCTCCTCTATTGTCCCTGGGCCCTTTAGTCCACCTGTTCCCAGTCCTCGAGTTGTGAGTTTAGGTGTAGTTCGAGACAGACCGGTCAATGACAGCCAGTTTAGCCACATCATGATGCAGTGGGGCCAATTCATGGACCACGACCTGGACTCCATTCCGGAATTCGAACCAGAGGAGTGTCCAAAAGGCTGCAAAGTAGTCGAAGACAGCTGTGTTCCTTTCCCAGTGCCGCAGGATGACACCAATGTTGAAGTCACTTGACGTGGCTCCAATGCCTGTCACGCCTTCAGGAGGTCTTTACCTACGTGTGAAGGAACCTCTTCAGAAGAAATGACTCCTAGAGAGCAGTTTAACGGCATCAGTCATTTCATTGATGGGTCTATGGTTTACCACCACAACGACACAGTGTTTGCTACCATGATTAGAAATAGCAGCAGTTCAGATGGTCTTCTGAATGTTGGACCTCCTGCTAAAGGTAAGCTCCAAGTTTATGTTTCATATCATGACCTAAAATGATTGTATTCAACTCTACAGGTACCAATCAAGAGTCCCTGCCTTTGATCAACACTGGATATGGTTCAGTCAACTGTATGAATTTTCCATGTTTCCTTGCAGGAGATTTGAGGGTAAACTAGCAGGCTTCTCTTACAGTCATGCATACTCTGTGGGTCAGGGAGCACAATAGAATTGCTCGTGCTCTTCGTGCCAACAGTCCTAGCATGTCCAGTGATGATGTTTTTGAAACAGCTCGCAGCATCGTGATTGCAGAGATACAAAAGATTACGTACACCGACTACCTCCCATTACTTTTAGGAAGCTTTTCTTCTAGGCTAATACCAAGCTACACTCGCTATGACCCTAGTGTGTTCCCAAATGTACCCAATGCTTTCGCAGCTGCTGCATATCGATTTGGACACAGCCAAATCCAGCCTTTTTTTGAGCGGCTAGGTAAGGATTACAGACCCATTTTAGCTGGCCCTCTATCTCTGGTAGATGCTTTCTTCAACAACACACACTTTATGGAAAATGGAGGAACTGATCCCATACTACGCGGACTTTTAGCTACTCCAGCTCGACAAGTAGATGAGTTCCTGAACAATGTGCTTACTAACATGCTCTTTGCCAGTAACTCCAGCTCTCCAGGAATGGATCTTGCCTCCCTGAACATCCAGCGAGGTCGTGATCACGGGCTGCCCACATACTTGGTGTGGAAAGTGGGGGGGGCAGAAAATAACTGGGGCATAATAAAGAAATTGCTTAGGAAATCAAAACTGCGTTTTGAAGATGCAAAAAAATTATGAGCCTAATAAAAGTAATTGGATCGTGACAAAAATAAAGAACAAAAAACTTTATAAAAATGACAATGAATCTAGGAGTACCAGCTGAAAATATACGAATTATAGTGTGCTTGACCAGAAACTCAGCAAACTTGTTTCATTACAGAGGTACTAGCTACTTAGTCAGTGGATATGAAAGGTGATAACAAAGGTGAGATAGTCAGTTACATAAGAGTATGGCCTCAACTTTTGAAAAATGTTTAGGGATAGGGGTGGCTATCACTCTCCTGATATAAAATAGGGCCTCTGCTCTTTGTAGTGTAAAAGTGGGGGGCTGTGCCCTCCCTAATAAAAGAGTGGGGGGGGCGATTGCCCCCCCCGTGCCCCCCCAGTATCTCTGCCACTGCAATGAATAAAGTTTGTCAGATGAATAAAGTTTGTGAATAGCTAGAGCTATGAATAAAGTTTGTGAGTAAGTGGTAGCAGTTTTAATTTACAATGAATAAAGTTTGTCAGTAAGTCAATTTGTGAGTTTGGTATTTAGAGCCAGAGGCAGTTTATATCTATTTTATAGCCAGCAGATTTCTGTTCTTGGAAGTGAGCCTAAATCTGATAGCACAACAACTAATATTGACACTAACAGTTATGTAAAAGCAGCGATTTCACTTTTAGACTTACATAACTGCACTTTCATTATCAACAGCGACAAAACACAAAGGAGTAAAAGAGGACTCTTATTCAATATTGTATTAACTGAGTGTTTCATCGTATATGCTTTTTATCGTCAACAACAACAAAACACAAATTACAGCAAAATGAATAAAAGAGGACTCCCAGTATTGTAGTATTAACTCACTAAACACGTTAATTGTTTGATATTTGATTCAAAAACAACAATGACATGTAGAGTGTTGGGTATTATAAACAAACTTGATAACAATTAGCTCTATTAATAGGGGTGAGCATTGTCATTCCAGCAGAGCTGACTTGGTTGTCAGACTGAGCTATACACAGGTCAATCAACACCAATTAATATTAATCGTCACACATACACAAACAAGTTCTGTACACAGGTCAACACCAAATTAATATTAATCATCACACACAAACAAGTTCTGGGTATATATCAATCACCTCATCTGAGTTTTATTCATTCACCACTAGAAGGCCCAACAAGCCGAAATATTATGGTATAAACTTAACTTCATCTCTTGAAGGGATCACACTTGGGGTAGCCTAGTAGCAGTAGCTACAACCTAACACTGTTTTCCAAGCGCCTTCCTCGTCCTCGTCAGGCGCTCGGAAAACCTGCCATCATGTGTGTATCCTGTTCATTTAGCCTTCTCTGACTCCATTTCCCCCATCTTATCTTTAATTCTCTTCTTTCTAATTCTTTTTCTTTATCTTTCTCTGACATATAGGGGTGAGCATTGTCATTCCAGCAGAGCTGACTTGGTTGTCAGACTGAGCTATACACAGGTCAATCAACACCAATTAATATTAATCGTCACACATACACAAACAAGTTCTGTACACAGGTCAACACCAATTAATATTAATCATCACACACACAAACAAGTTCTGGATATATATCAATCACCTCTTCTGAGTTTTATTCATTCACCACTAGAAGGCCCATAGCAAGCCGAAATATTATGGTTTAAACTTAACTTCATCTCTTGAAGGGATCACACTTGGGGTAGCCTAGTAGCAGTAGCTACAACCTAACACTGTTTTCCGAGCGCCTTCCTCGTCCTCGTCAGGCGCTCGGAAAACCTGCCATCATGTGTGTATCCTGTTCATTTAGACTTCTCTGACTCCATTCCCCCATCTTATCTTTAATTCTCTTCTTTCCAATTCTTTTTCTTTATCTTTCTCTAACATATAGGGGTGAGCATTGTCATTCCAGCAGAGCCGACTTGGTTGTCAGACTGAGCTATACACAGATCAATCAACACCAATTAAAATTAATCTTCACACATACACAAACAAGTTATGTACACAGGTCAACACCAATTAATATTAATCATCACACACACAAACAAGTTCTGGGTATATATCAATCAACTCTTCTGAGTTTTATTCATTCACCACTAGAAGGCCCAACAAGCCGAAATATTATGGTATAAACTTAACTTCATCTCTTGAAGAGATCACACTTGGGGTAGCCTAGTAGCAGTAGCTACAACCTAACACTGTTTTCCGAGCGCCTTCCTCGTCCTCGTCAGGCGCTCGGAAAACCTGCCATCATGTGTGTATGCTGTTCATTTAGCCTTCTCTAACTCCATTTCCCCCATCTTATCTTTCTCTGACATATAGGGGTGAGCATTGTAATTCCAGCAGAGCTGACTTGGTTGTCAGACTGAGCTATACACAGGTCAATCAACACCAATTAATATTAATCGTCACACATACACAAACAAGTTCTGTACACAGGTCAACACCAATTAATATTAATCATCACACACACAAACAAGTTCTGGATATATATCAATCACCTCTTCTGAGTTTTATTCATTCACCACTAGAAGGCCCACAACAAGCCGAAATATTATGGTTTAAACTTAACTTCTATCTCTTGAAGGGATCACACTTGGGGTAGCCTAGTAGCAGTAGCTACAACCTAACACTGTTTTCCGAGCGCCTTCCTCGTCCTCGTCAGGCTCTCGGAAAACCTGCCATCATGTGTGTATCCTGTTCATTTAGCCTTCTCTGATTCTATTCCCCCCATCTTATCTTTAATTCTCTTCTTTCCAATTCTTTTTCTCTATCTTTCTCTGACATGTAGGGGTGAGCATTGTCATTCCAGCAGAGCCAGCTATACACAGGTCAATCAACACTAATTAATATCAATCATCACACATACACAAACAAGTTCTGTACACAGGTCAACACCAATTAATATTAATCGTCACACACTCAAACAAGTTCTGGGTAACACTGCAACAAGAGAAGGCAACACATTTTGAAAGTCCATCATTTTTGTTCATTGATTTAAAGAGATTCCTATTGTTCATTTGTTCCAAAACAGGCAACAAGCTGGCTGCAAGACAAATATAATCCTAAACTTAGCTAGCCAGTGAACTAACAAACCAAGCTAGTTGATCATTTCTAAAAGAGTGACTGTATTATAGTTACAATGACTTACTGTAACCATCAAACTGTTGGAAACAGAAAAAAAAAAAAAAAAAAGAAGCACAAAACGGCGTGAAAAATTATGTCTATACGCATCTAGTGCTATTTAAAGCCATACCTGTCTAGTACACAATGTATGGTCTAAACTGAGTAAGGCCTCCCCCATCAATGAAGTAAGCGGCCCCAACTATAACTTACTGCAGTTCAAGAGATGAAGTTAAGTTTAAACCATAATATTTCGGCTTGTTGGGCCTTCTAGTGGTGAATGAATAAAACTCAGAAGAGGTGATTGATATAGACTGAAGTCCTCATCATCACTGAAACCTTTGTCCAGTAGGCATAGCTAGCTCACCTAAAGTGGGGCGGGCTGATATCGCGCCAAAGCAATCACTACATTAAAGTTAATGTAATGCACAATTATTTCACTATTGTAGTAAGTTAAACAAAAATTAAAAATTGCCAAAGTATCTTTTTCTTTCATCTAGTTTTTCAACAAATTCTTCAGCTATCAAAATTAAATCCAAGTTTTCTGTAAGCTCTTTGTGAGCATTTAAAAGTAAACAGTTATTTAAACGTTTTTCTGTCATACTTGAACGTAAGTATGTATTTATTCTTCACATAGTTGAAAATGTTCGTTCAGAGGTGGCAGAGGTTATCGGAATTGTACACATAAGACGAAGTAATTTATGTAGAGAAATTAGCATGTCCTTCAAAACTCCATTGTTCTTGTTCATTGCACTAACTTATCCATATCTTTTGATTGGCATTGATGAATATAATGTGAAAATCAGGTAAATACAAATGTGTCTGGTTACTTATATTCAATACATGTGTATTGTATAGTTGGTATAAAAGTGGGGGGGCTTAGCCCCACTTATTATAAAAGTGGGGGGCTCTAGCCCCTCCAGCCCCCCCTGTGGCTATGCCACTGAGTCATAAACTTGCTGATTCTTCTATTGTCTTCACAAAAATAGTCCCAGGAGTCTCCAGGTCTGCAGACTCCAGACTCCATAAATAGCAACATCAACCTATATAGCTTGATTATTCACATTTATTATATTTCTATTCTGTTGCTGCAATGCTATAACGAAAACTTATAAGAATATTTACCCGCGATTATCCGAGGTAGGGGTAATTTGTTGCTAGGAAACAAATTGAATTCTCCCACGATTTTCAATTACTCGCGGGTTGGATTTCCGTGCACGCACAGAAGGTCAAAATAGAGAGTAAAAGGTAACTGTGTATAAACGGGCGCTCGGACCTTTAACAACGGTTTCAACCACTCAAATTTGATGTCAGTGTAGCTAAAGGGTAGGAGATACCTGTAGGCCAATAAAAAGAAAACCCCCCCCCAATTTTTTTTTTTGTAGGTGTTTGGGCTCTACTATACATTTTTGATTTTACTTAAATGGTCCCTTTTCCTAGGCACTGTCACATAATAATAATAATAATAGTAATAGTAATAATAATAATATTAATAATAGCAACAACAACAATGAACTCACTGGGCTAGCTCTGTGTCTTCCTCCTAGAGTTGCAACAGCTGCCTCAGCCAGCTCTGCCAGTTGAATAGCTGGGCCTTGAGGTTTTTAGGCAATCAGCCACATCTCCCACATTCCTCCTCTTAGCAGCAGGCCTTGAGGTTTTTAGTGCAATCAGCAACATCTCCCACATTCCTCCTCTTAGCAGCAGACACCAGCTTCTGGAGCTGTGACACTTATGTGCTCATGGCCAGGTCTGCGCTGTCTGTAGGATCAACTGGACCTCCTTCTCCCTCCCCAGACTCCTCCCCTACTTCATCATTATCAATGTCGGTGGGAGAGAGAGAGAGGGGGAGGAGGGGCCAGTGGAGGAGACACGTGTGGGGTATAGAGAGGATTAACAGTCAAGGAGGGAACTGCAGGTGTTTGATGTTTGTACACCGGGGTAGTTGTGTCTCGGCTGTTCACAGATCTGGGTGTGTTCTCTGTGGAAATGGGCGGAGTCCAGCTGCTGACACTAGAGTCTGGGCTAACTACTGGTAAGGTACTTCTGAGTGTAGCTAAAAGTAACAGGAAAACAAAGAGTTGATGGTACATGATACACAATAACAAAGACTAATTATGCTAATAATAAAAGTTATATGAATGACAGAGAGTTTATGTGGGCTGGCCCACAAGTGAATTATTGCTTTTGTTTGTGGTTTTTATTTTATTTTATTTGTTTATTAATTAGTATGAATGATAGCTAGCCAGCTAGTACCTAGATGTGCAGGACATGAACCTTGAGGATATATCTGAGAAGATAATTCTCAATGGGCACTACTAAAGCTATTTATAGTGATGTAAACATGTTCACAAGTCGTCTGAACATGCGCAGCAATAACTTGTAAGCATATAATAAAACCACAAGACCCGCTCAAACAGGCAGTAATCACACAAGTCAAGATGCTGGCGTTGAGACTTGTGTGGTTTTTTCTGGTTCTAGATTGTGTTGACGCCATGTTGACTACCTACGCCAGCACTGACATGGTAAGGGATAGTTGAGAAGTGGATGGGTGGTAGGGCAAGTTGCTTTATGATGCTCTCTGTGATATACCTGCTAATATTCAGCTAATAATTCTCTGGCTATGTTTAGTCTCAAAGATTTTTTTTTGTTCTGTTTGTTTGTTTTTCCAGTCTCACGTGTTTTTTTTTGTTTTTTTTGTTTTTTTGTTGTTTTTTTTTGTTTTGTTTCAATGCTGCCTTAATAATAATTTTTTGATTGGTCGATGTTGGTGACATTGTTGTTGATGTTGTTGTTGATGTTGTTGTTGATGTTGTTTTTATTCTCAGTATGTCATGTTTTTCTTTTTTTAGTATGTATGAAACCCTGATATGTAAAACCATTAACTGATGGTTGTCAGGAGCCATTTAGCAGTGTGTAGAAACTCTGTAATTTCTTCATATCACTGTAACTGTGGAAATGAAGGTTCTGTGGCCAGAAACAAGAGCTAAATTACTCATGGCCTGACCTGTAATGGATCTTTGGTGTTTGGCAGTGCACATAATTTCATTTGCTTCAAAGCCATTGCATAGATTCAATACAGTGAGCAGGGCTCATCAATTCATTTTTTTTTAGAGTTCTTAAAAGCTGTAGACCATCTTGTTATTAAAGTTGCTATGAATCTCAAGAGGGTACTAGTTTAGAGAAACTACTGAAGGTAAGGAATACCAAGAGGTGGTTGTAACCTGTGTGGTTACTGGCATTTTATGTACCCTTTACCTGATCAGCTCTAAATTGAATTGCGCTGTTAATCTAGCGTTTATTTAGTGCTAAACATAAGGGACCAGCTGCAATTACTTTGCTTAGAGCTCGCATTGAGTGGATCCTTTTAATATGATTAGTTTCTTGGAAGTATTTTGAATACAATGTTTAGCTTTTAAAACAGCTTGGGTTACCCATGAATATCATTATCCTGCCAGAGTGGCGCCAATGTGAATGCAGTGGATCTGTGGATGTTCACTCCTCTACACGAGGCAGCCTCAAAGGCCAGGTCAGCTGTCTCTCTCTTTGTGGCAATACTGGCAATGAAGCTATGACTTGTTGTTGTTGTTGCTGTTGTTGTTGTTGTTGTCGCAGGTCTGAAGTGTGCACGCTGTTGCTGTGTTGTGGTGCTGATCCCACTCTGGTAAACTGCCACAGTAAAACAGCACTGGATCTGGCATCTAATGAAAAGCAGAGACACAGGATTGAATGTGAGATCAGATTTTGTAAATTTGCAATTGTTGACGGTTGAATTTTTTTTTCTTCCGATAGATGAGTACAAAGGTCATTTACTCATAGAGCATGCCCACAAAGGAGATATTTCCAAGATGAAGAAGCTCCTGTCCTCCAAACTGGCCAATTTCCAGCATCCCCAGACACTGGACACACCTATGGTATGGAGGACTGATGTGTGTGTGTGTGTGTGTGTGTGTGTGTGTGTGTGTGATGTATGTTTGTGTGTGTGATGTGTTTTTTTTTGTTTGTATGTGTTATGATCACCATTTAGCACGAGTTAGTACGTTCGTCATGTTCTAAAAAGAAGCAAGCCATAGATCTGCTGGTGAAGAAGGGGGCGGATCTAAACATCACAAATAAACAGTGAGTGAGTCGTACGATGTAGCGATGGGCTAGGACTCTCATCGTGGCTCAGAGGGTGTACTTTGAATTCGTAATTTTTTCCTTTGAGAGCTGCATGCATGGTTTGTAACAGGTATGTGTGTGTGTGTGTGTGTGTGTGTGCCTTGCAGGGAGTTATCTCCTCTTCACTGTGCGGTAAAGTTAGACAGGACTGACGTGGTAGAGCTACTGATCAAGGCTGGGGCCAGTGTAAGTAAATATATAAAAACTTTCCCTTCTTTCATTCTTTATTTTTTTCTGAAATATAAATAATAAACATTCTCACAACAAATGACTTCCCATGCCAATGAAAAAATTGATGGGATTGAACGAGTGATTTGGTGCTCGATCGTCTAGAATAAAACAATTCCTACGCCTCATTGGTTTCCTATCTAACCAACAAACAACAACAAACAAACAAACAAAACTAGAGCTGCACCGATAACTGTATCAGTATTGGCCGATTAATTCTAAAAGTGGGGTCAGTATACCCTAGCCGATATCCAACTGATATCCGGTAAGGTAGCGGGTATTCTACAATATTCAAGAAGGTAACTGCAGTTCTGAGCCTTTATTTAGCAACTCCCAGAGCTGGCTTTCTAGCTAATGGGGTTGGGGTTTCCCTTTTTTAAATTGTAGTGGTTCATCATAATAACTTGCGTTCCCTTCCTTAGACCAAATATCAGTGTGTGTGTGTGTGTGTGTGTGTGCAGATATTTTCAAGCAAATATTGTTTATCAGAGCATCGACAATTATTGATACTCTGAACAAAACAACAGCAAAAAAATAATAAAAAATAAAGGAGCAAGAAGAAATACATACTTGCAACTGTGTAGAATAAATGATTAACTTTTGTTTCAGGTGAACCTGAGAGGTCCCATTGGCAACACTGCCCTTCACATGGCGTCTGAGCTAGGTCTAGTGAGCATGTGTCGCCTTCTCCTCAACAATGGGGCAGACTCCTCCGTCATGAACCATCTGCGGAACAAACCCATTGACATGGCCACGCCCATCACCATCAAGATATTCCAGGAGGAGCCAATCAAGGGTGTCGGAGATGTCGAGTCTCAGCTGCTGGAAGCGGCAAAGAATGGAGACCTTACAAATGTCAAGGTATGTTGATATTGATTCAGTCATTCTCGGCTGAAATAATTATAATAATAGAAGACTTCGGCAAGAATTTGAAACGTCGGGTTAAGTTTAATTAACAATATTGGCAGTTAAAACGAGAACATTTGCTATTATTATTGTGATATTTTAGTATTGTATGTTGTAAAGATGAAGCTTGCAGTTACATACATGCATGATGGAGACTTCACTTGATGTATGATCATAGCATTATAGCCACACCCTCTCAAAGACACTCTACAATATTCTAATTTCTGATGTTCAATTATCAGGTGATTTTACCACACAATGAAAGCACTTCACCACCAAATCCTAATTTTTTCTCCTCCTCCTGTGAATGTGGTAATTGTGATTCATACACACAACTTGACATGCTACAGTGCTGACTGTCTATACTCCACTGAACTCAAACAGGTGACTCCTCCTCGTACAAACACATGCACGCTAGTACACATGCATGTATATTGTATTATGCGAAAATCATACGCACAGACAAAATATTTAGTATATATTATATGCACACACATATGTACGTATCTATGCAAGCTAACCACCTTATGGCTCTACTACACACCTCTATTAGTTAACTGGAAGTTGTGGCTTGGCTTACACTGACTCTTTGAACATGAGAACTAACAATACATGCACTATATGCTAATACATGGTAGCCTGTATACTGTGTGTGTGTGTGTGTGTGTGTGTGTGTAGCGGGAGTACATATGTAGTTAGAGTAATTAACAAAGGCCAGAGGAAGGAGAGAGTATGTGATTGCATATTCTGCTGGAAGTGTTAGTATAGCCTACGACTAAAATAACGGAAGACTGGGAAATATAACATGCCCGTGTAACGCAACTCGCGATAAATCACACGTGGTGTTAGTACCAAGGATTGATTACTTCACAATACATTTCCCACCAAACCCATTATAACAATCCCACACACTTTTATTCTTCTCTCTGGCACCTCACTCCATGACAAACCCTCAGCTGCTACCAATCATCTCACACTCATCCCTCATCCCCCCTCATCCCTCTCCCGCTCATCCCCCCTCCTCCTCATCCCCCCTCCTGCTCATCTCCCCCTCCTCCTCATCCCCCCTCATCCTCATCTCCCTCCCTCCTATATCCACACCCATTCCTACCCACCACACCCTGGAAAGCTCCATTTTTATTTACCCCACCTTCTCTCTCTCTCTCTCTCCTTGCTCATCCCAGCGTCTGTGTACGTCCCACAACATCAACTGCTGCGATACTAAAGGCCGCTTCTCTACCCCACTCCATTTCGCTGCCGGCTTCAACAGAGTCAATACCGTGGAGTATTTGCTGCAGAATGGAGCCGATGTCCACGCTAGAGACAAAGGGTGAGGAGTAAGATCTGTTGTGTCTGCAAACTAAAACCCAATAACCAAACAACATAATAATATTAAAATTAGTAGTAGTAATAGTAGTAGTAGTAATAATAATAATAATAATAATAATAATAAAAGTAGTGGTAGTAATACTAACTTAGCACTTGTGTTTGACGTGTGTTAACTTGCAGGGGACTAGTGCCTCTGCACAATGCGTGTTCGTACGGTCACTACGAGGTGGTGGAGCTTCTGCTGAAGTTCAATGCTAACGTCAATGCCGTGGACCTATGGAAATTCACACCCATACATGAAGCTGCTGCCAAGGGGAAGTACGATATCTGCAAGCTATTGCTGGCAGTGAGTACATGCATGTGCACATGTGGGTGGATATGTCAGCACATGTACATGTGTGGGTGGATACGGTGAAAGGAAGATGTTTCTGTAAGGGGGTGTGGCTCTAGGGCATGTGCAGTTTAAAAGGTTTTCATTTGTGAAATCATTTCTTTAGATTGAGCCTCCGAAATTATAGGGAGAGGGGGGGAGGGGGGCAGTTCCCTGAGCTACAGTATTGTGACATTGTTTACAGTATATTTGAAAGCTTGCCAGTTCTCATGTCCCAGGCTTACTTCAAATACTTGAAATTTAAAAGCTTGCTGATCAAGGTCATGCAGTGGAGTAGGAAAGCGGGTGTGTGACTGCTGTACTGTATAATATGTAATGGCCAGATTAATCTGCCGACCCTTTACCTGTCGGTGCGAGAGTAGACGTCTATTTATTTACCTGTACTCATTTATTTATTTATTTTTCAGCATGGAGCAGATGTGAACAAGCGGAACAGGGATAACTTGACATGTCTAGATCTGGTAAAGGATCAGGAAGGAGACTTGGCAGACCTGTTGCATGGAGACAGTGCCTTGCTGGATGCAGCAAAGAAAGGTCATCTCAAGAGAGTCAAGAAACTGATCACCAAGGACAACATCAACTGCAGAGATAAACATGGCCGGAACTCCACCCCCCTCCATCTAGCAGGTTGGTAAACTACCATTAACTCTTGCAATTTAATTAAATTTGTTGCATTTTTCGTATAATTTATTAAGAGCAATTGATGCAGAGTGAGACGTTCAAAATACATTAATTTTTATGTATAAAAATGTTATTTTAAACATCTCTTCTTTCATTTTGCCGGTGTTTAATTCCATACGTTAAAGTATTTAATAATCAGTGAGAGATTCTAGCAAGAGTAGAAGAGCAAGAAAAATCTTCTATAGAAACATTAGTATTTATTTCAACAGAAATGGTGGTATGGTATAGTTAAGATAATTATCAGAGCAAATTAGAAGGATATGTTGCATTCTTACATTTATAACATTAATCACGGCTTGACTGGACCACTTGTCATATGTTTATAGTAGAACTACTTCATAAACGGAAAGCTTCATACCAAGAAAACATAATTATTATAATCATACATAGAATTAGGCAGTGGCACACAAGCCAAATACGCCACAAAATAGTGTTAGTGTAACTTTTTATAATACTCTTTGATTATTATTATTTTTATTATATATATATATATTGTTTTACTTGTTCCTTTATTCATTTTTTTAATTTTTTTTATCCATTTATCATTTTTATACAGTTACATAAATTTTGATTTATGTATTTCTCGTAGCTGGTTACAATCATCTGGAAGTGGTGGAGCTATTGCTGGAACAAAGAGCAGATGTAAATGCCAAGGATAAGGGAGGTCTCATCCCACTCCACAACGCTTCTTCCTTCGGGGTGAGCCACTGTCAGTCAGTCAGTCACCCATGGCAGGAGTTTACATGTTGTTTTGTCATTGTTGTTGTTTTGGTTGTTGTTGTTATTGTTGTTGTTGCTGCTGTTTAAATTGATTATAATTATGGCCAGAAAGGAAGCTACTGTATTAAGTTATAATCAGATCACTTGCATTTCTCTCCTATCATTTCTTTCTCCTGCTGTTTGTCTCTAGCATGTGGATGTGGCTGCCTTGTTGATCAAATACGACAGTCTGGTGAATGCCACTGATCGCTGGAACTTCACACCTCTTCACGAGGCGGCTCAGAAGGGACGCACTCAACTGTGTTCGCTCCTCATCCTGCATGGAGCAAACGTGCAGATGAAGAACCAAGACGGACACAAACCCATAGACCTGGCTGCGGTGAGGGTGGAGGGTGGATGTGGGGGCGTGTAGAGTGGGTGTGGGTTGTGAAAGAGAGGAGGAGTAAGAAGGGATGCTGGTGTAGATAACCATTGTGTATGTGTATGTGTGCTTGCATCACTATGTATGCTGTTTTAGCTGTAGACTGACTTATCATTGACAAATAAGTAAATAAGTAAACAGATAAACGAACCAGCCATATTTCTCTAGGCTGATGATGTGAAAACTCTCCTGCAAGATGCAGTCTCTCCTGATATTTCTGATGCGGACATGCAGCACAAAATCCTAACCAAGTCCATCGTGGCCAACACTGGCCTGACAGCAGCTGGAGCGTCCCTTCTCTGCACAGAGTACATCAAGGACTCCAGGACAGAGATTGGGGATGGCTCTGAGAGACCACTCAGCGACCCCTCAGGTCAGTGTGGAATCCTGGCTGAGATTATGACATGATATGTGGTACAGGATCGTCAACCAGTTCCCTCTTGGTTGGTAAAGGTCGTCATATCCATGCCTGGGTAGTAAAGGGTCGATGTGGTCAGTGAGATTGCTGGTTGTGGTAATGGGTCATCATTAATATGTACATAGACTGGTGGGTGCATGGTGAGAGCGTGGTGCGGAGGATAATACTACAATGTCCGTCTGTGTGATGCTACACAAATAAGGCTTTATGTTGCTGGTGCAGGTCATCGTGTGTGGGAGGGTATGAGCGTGGAGGAGTTTCTACAAGACTTGGAGCTCGACCATCTCTTCCCTATTTTCGAGCATGAGCGTATCACCATGGATATTCTCATGGACATGTCACACGAAGATCTCAACAGCGTGGGTGTGACTGCCTTCGGACATCGGCACAGGATCATGCGCAAGATAAAGGAGCTGGCTCAAGCTGGAGGGGCGGTGCCGACCATTCCTGTCGGTATGGCAACAGCCAAGCATGTGGGAACGCAACTCATCGAGCTGTTGCGTAGTGACAAGGACTTCATAGCAGTGTCAGAGGAGGTGAGGGGTGTGGTCTATCATAAAATCATAAATGCTTTCATAACACTTTGAATACCGTGTAAGGGATTTTAACTCTCATTCATATTATTCAGTTTATCTATTCCTTTTTTAAGTTTACATTATTTTTTTCTGTGATTGTTTCTTAAATTGCATTTTACCATCTATTGTGTTCCATTGTGTCCACAGATGCAGAACACAATCTGTGATCACAGAGACGATGGCAAGGCTGGAGGAATCTTCAGGTCTTACCACATCATTAATGTAAGTGTGTGTGAAGTTACTCATGACAAACACAAGTCTTCAGGTTAGAGAGTTTTTAAATATGGTTCTTATTTTAATTCCATAAATGTAATAAACCTATAGATTGAAATGGTTCCTTCCAATCAGATATATCCATAGGAAAAAAACAAACTAATGCATTGTGGTTTATGCTACATCTACGACTCTACCATTTAGTCTGTAAATTAAGTGTTTGTTTAATTTGGCCCTTCACAGCATGGCATATGTTTGTGTGTTTGTTTAGATCGAGCGGGTGGTGAATGCAAAGATGTGGGAGAAATACGTGTATCGTAGGTGTGAAGTATCCGAGGCCAACCATAACCATGCCAACGAGAGGATGCTGTTCCACGGCTCTCCCTTCATTCACTACATTGTTCATCACGGCTTTGACGAGAGACACGCCTACATCGGGGGCATGTTTGGGGCAGGTGAGATGATAGGACAAGACAGGATGTAAATTATTGGTTAATTAATTAGTTACTTCCCCTGCAGTCATGGTAACACAGAGACTGCTTCCTGACTGTAATAAAATCCAGCCATTAGAATTGTACTGAATAATATTTTGATGGTGTTGTTGGTGGCTCTCTCTCTATTCCTTGTTGAAATCTGGTCTGTCTGTATTGTGTGTTTTTATCTGTAGGAATTTACTTTGCTGAAAATTCGTCCAAGAGCAACCAGTATGTGTACGGTATTGGTGGGGGGAGTGGCTGTCTGGAGCATAAAGACCGATCGTGTTACACTTGTCACAGGTATGGCACAGAGAAAGGAGGTGTGTACTTACCAGCTGCTTCTTGTTTTGACGGTCAACTCATTTGCTTGTGTTAATAATCAACTTTTTGTGTGTTTCTTCTTCTTCTTTTTTTTTTGTGTGTGTATGTGTGTGTTTATGTTTGTTTGTGTGTAGGCGTCTAATCCTATGTCGAGTGACTCTGGGTAAACCGGTTGAACAGGTTACGTCTATCAGGATCGCCCACGCACCTCCTGGACATCACTCTGTCATTGGTCGTCCCAGTGCTGGAGGGCTGAACCACCCAGAGTATGTCATTTACAGGGGGGAGCAGGTATGTATTGAAGTTATTTATTTGTTGTTGTTTTATTTATTGTCTATTTTTAATTTTTTTCTCGTTCATTTATTTATATTATCATCTGTAAATTTGGTATAAATCCTTCAGAACTTGTGAATTTCATGCCTGAAGTTACTGCAATGATTTTTGTATTCATAAATGTTGTTATTGTAGGCATATCCAGAGTTCTTGATCACTTACACAATCGCAAAGCCAGAAGAGACCACTGGCAGGTGTGTCTAGCCTATCATGTCCGGCATTCATTCAGTCATCCACAGACCACACCCACTGACCGACCATTGGACCTACCTCTATCTACATGTTATCATATTATTTATGATTGAATTTCAATTTGAAATATTGAAATTAAATAAATGTATTCTGGACTTTGGGGTGGTTTGATTCTGAATACTCCAATAAATTTAGCGTAGGCCGTGCCCAATTCATTATTATTGGTGCGAATGAAGCGGGTAAAAGGTCGCTCTCCGAAATAAAAAAGCATGGCAAGTGGATTAGAATCGGATATTTTGAAAGGTTTACCAAATAATTTCAGGACTCAGCTGAAGGAATTGATCATACACAATGTCAAACCTACAGATAAGGTACTGGGAAAAGGATCGTTTGGAGTAGTCAAACAACTGGATATTAACGGACTTAAGTAAGTTACTTTTTTTAAAAATTAGTATGGTTTCTCAGCTATTCCCAGCATTATTGTAAAGTCTCTTAATTGCTAATTTTTTTATGTCTTTTCTTCCTGTAGGTGTGCAGGCAAAACTCTTCACCTGATTTTCTTTGATTCCTCAGCTAAAGAGCAGGAGTATATCCTCCAGAAGTTTGTGGAGGAATGTGTCCAGCACTCACACCTGAGGCATCCCAACATAGTTCAGCTTCTTGGGGTCTGCTTCATTTCAGACAAACCTGTACCCACTTTGGTCCTGGAGTTCTTGCACTCTTCTTTGACGAGTTATCTTGAACATCACCCAGACCTTCCGCCTCCTTTCAAGCACAGGATTCTTCTGTACGTCAGTGTAGGTCTGCGTTTCTTGCACGAACGCTCTCCTCCTATGAGGGCAAGTTGCTTTATGATGCTCTCTGTGATATACCTGCTAATATTCAGCTAATAATTCTCTGGCTATGTTTAGTCTCAAAGATTTTTTTTTGTTCTGTTTGTTTGTTTGTTTTTCCAGTCTCACGTGTTTTTTTTGTTTTTTTTGTTTTTTTGGCAGTAATCACACAAGTCAAGATGCTGGCTATGAGACTCGTTTGGTTGTTGCTAGAAATAGATCTCGTTGACGCCTTCTTCAATTGTACTCGTCTAGAGGAAAGCCAAGGCACTGATCCGTTGGTTCGTGGACTTTTGGAAAAGAATGCAAGGAAGGTGGACGAGTTTTTAAACAATATACTCACCACCCGTTTATTCGCTGATGACGCAGACACACCTGGACTTGATCTAGCTTCTCTTAATGTTCAGAGAGGACGCGATCATGGGTTGCCAAATTATCTAAGGTGGAAAGACTGGGCCAAAAGAACATGTGGAATCGAGAGCAAATTTCGTTCTGAACTCACCAAAATTCGTCTTCTTCAAACGTATGGCTCTTTGAATGATGTAGACCTGTTTGTTGGCGGCTTAGCAGAGCAAGCGATACCAGGAGGACTGGTTGGGGCCACATTTGCATGCATTTTTGGCCAAACATTCACTGCTGTGCGGGATGGTGATCGATTTTATTACGAAAACACTAGGACACCTGGTAGATTAACCAATCGGCAAATTAGAGAATAGAAAAGGCCTCTCTTTCTCGAGTGATATGTGACACATCGGATAATATCAAAAGGATACAAAAAAATGCATTTTTGTCCGGCCAGCCACGTGTTCCGTGCGATTCCCTGGACTCCGTTAATTTGGATGCTTGGAAAGCAAGCGGGTCTTTGTGCTCTATAAGAGTGCTCTCTGACACTGCAGGATCCATTTTAGTTGTGAGTAGGGTTAATAGCAGGATTCACTTGAGCCTTCGTGGAGTGTCAGCCAACCAGAAGACATGTGCACAGTTCCTGTGTCCATCAGACAATTCAAGAATCGCTGTGTCATTCTTGCCCAGGACTACCAGCTGCACTTTCACACCTAACAACAACCTCCCTCCGTCAACGACAGCAAACTTCTACAATGCGGTTATTAGCCGCAGTCTGGTGCAGCCTAATAATGGCCTCCATTTAAATCAAGGTGACTGCAACTCTGGTTCCACAGTGGGCATGAGAGTGACTTGTGGCAGGTCTCCATCTTCTGTTGAAATACAAAGTAGCAATGAGGAAGTTGAAGTGGATGTTGATGATGTCTCCGAGATAGTGCCATCAGTTGGTGAAGGGAACATGGATTTGCTGGACTCTCTGAATTCTGGAGACACTGGTGGAGCTGGCTCTGAGAAGAAGCTCATTTCTCTCATGGAAAATGTCTTGGCAGAGCTTCAACGTTCTAATGATCAGGATACAGAGGAAGGGGAGAAAAGCAAGAAGGCAGAAGCTATGGGAGGCGAAAAAAGTGCTATGGCTCAACTTGAAGAATATTTCAAGTCTAATTAGTTAGCTATAATAATATTATATGAACAATTAAAACTTTTATTCGTTGGTTGTGGGATACAAGAAAATAGTACATTTGAAACTGACTAGTTAACCTTTAGCTATGGTGAACAGCTAATTTTCATACACTTTACTTACTAAATAAACTGGATTTATACTTGACCTGCTTTCACGGCCCAATGAAACCACGCCCTCAGTACCAAGCTGTAATTATTTATAGTAAGTACTGTGGCGGTCCTCCGCAGAATCCTCGGTTCCTGGGATGGCCACGCACTTAGTAACAGCTCAGTCGCTGCCACCAGAATGTTAATCTAGACGTTCTCGCCGTAGCTAGCGCCTAGCCGACTTGTCGGTACTTCAACTTATTGATGTAATTGAACACTGAACTGAACAAGACATGACAAACACTTTTATAGAAGAGGGTTAACTCCTCCCACAATGACTATGTATGACGTACAAACGACTCGTGACCATTATGCATAAACACTCAGAGTTCATCAACACTAATTAACGAAATAAATGACTGAGTTCATCAACACTAATTAACGAAATAAATGACTAAGTCCACAAACAACTTCAAATGACATGCGCACACATACAAGTTCTTTCATACACACAACAGATTGACTATACAAACACAAGCACACACGGCATCAGTATACAGTCTCTCTTCATCTCTTTATCTTATCTCATGTGGGCTTGTCCTGCAGGCCCACAAGTACAAGCTGTATTATTATTATAGTACAGTGGACGATTATTACCGTATAGTAACAGAAATAATCATCTCGATTGAAATGGCGTATAGATTGGTAAGCATGTTCTTTTTGGCGAGCGAGCGAAGCGAGCGAGCAACTCTAAAATGTAGTCTATGGAAATCCTGAATACGTGGTCCTTTAAACGCGAGCTCGTCGTTTAAACGCGTTTAAACGCGATACGTCGTTTCCATTTGCGCATCCTGAATACGTGGTCGTTTAAACGCGAGCGCATTCCATTTGCGCATATCGCTCATGCGTGCGCATGCCCACCAAGCAACTAAGCAACAACAAGTTTGGTTCTCTCAGCTCAGCTCACCATGGCACTTACGGAAGAACAGAGACTGAGAATTACATATTCTACTACTAATAATGAGATGTAAATAAATAAATAAACAAACATCCCCGATTTTAGATTGTGTTACCCCTGTAAGTGTCTCGCATTCAGATTTGGCAACCTGCAGGAAGAAAACCAATGCAAATTCAAATCAAACGACCCCAATGCAATTGAAAGTGTCAACATTTCCCCAGAACCTCGCTCGCCAACCAATGCTATACGAGCATTTTCTAGTTATGCTAACTTAGGTGTTCACGCGTTCTTATGCCTAGGTTCGTACATTGTGGAGGACGGCCGGAACTGGCTCCCCTCGGCAAGTGCTGCGGAAAGCGGTAATAGGACCCGTTAGGTGCAGTAGTTCAAGTAGTGTACCCGTGCCTGTTACTACATTCACTGAGGAAGAAAAGCTCATGAAAGAAGCAGGTACACTGATGGATGTTGCATACAGTGAGATAATTAATGGTCCCTGCAAGCAAACCTTTATCTCTTTACTAGGTGCTCATAAATAGTTAATTGCAATCATCCGTGAAGATGCACAGTAAGGGTGCTACTTAGGGTCTGATGATCCTAAATATGGTAGTTCACAAGGCTGCACAGCACCTAACTGATTTAGTTTGACTATAACAACAAAATTGATAGTGAAGTGCATTGCCTAAGTAGTGACCACTCCTAGCAACACATATTGTCAAAGTAGGCTGGGTTTTTTTTTTGGTTATGGTTGTTGTTTTTTTAATAAAGGATTTCTTCAAGAACCCAAGCTCTGTCCTGTTAGCCAGTTTCGTAATCTAGGTTTTTTGAAGAATACACAACAAATAATGGGCATTTAGTTGATTAATCCCATAGCTATATATACTCTATTTTTCTTATTTTTTCACTCGCTTAAACCATTTATTAGTTTCTAGGTATGCCAAGGAGCAAGTACAGCCGCTGGTGCGGGAAATGGATGAAAACTCCAAGATGGAGCCTCCTCTAATAAGCTTATTTGATAATGGGGTAGGCTCGATTATTTGCTTCATTTTATTTGCTTTTTTTTTTTTTTTTTTCTCATAAACTAGCTAATGGGTATTCAAGTAGACCCCAAGTACGGTGGTGCGGGTTCCACTTTCTTTGCTTCAATTGTTGCCATAGAAGAGCTGGCTAGAGTGGATGCCTCGGTGAGTGTGGTTTGTGATGTCCAGAACACTCTCATCAACGACTTCTTCACTACCTACGCCAGCAAACAGCTTCAGGAGAAGTACTTCCCAAGGCTGACAACTGACATGGTAAGGGATAGTTGAGAAGTGGATGGGTGGTAGGGCAAGTTGCTTTATGATGCTCTCTGTGATATACCTGCTAATATTCAGCTAATAATTCTCTGGCTATGTTTAGTTTCAAAGATTTTTTTTTGTTCTGTTTGTTTGTTTGTTTTTCCAATCTCACGTGTTTTTTTTTTGTTGATGTTGTATTTTTTTTTGTTTCAATGCTGCCTTAATAATAATAATAATAATAAGTAATAAAAGAAGGGAAACCTTTCAGATTACCCATTCTAAAATCATCATACTTATACTACGGACTACGGATTACATATTGAATAAATGAATTTGGTAAAGGATCTAATCACTAAGCGTTGACTTTTTAAATTGCATCAATTGGACTTAGTCGAGGTGCCCATTTTTGATTACAATAAATTATCGCAGAAAAGCCAAGCGGAAATTTTCAATGCAGAATTGTATGAATGATATACAATTATTTCATAATTCACCATATGCACATTCCAATAATCACCAATTATTAGCTATGACTAAACTAAACCAGGCTTGTGGTGTGATGCCATATGACCTCTGTTCCATCAGGTGGGTAGTTATTGCTTGTCAGAGCCGAGTTGTGGAGCAGATGCCTTCGCTCTGAAGACCAGTGCTAAACGAGACGGAGAGCACTGGGTGCTGAATGGGCAGAAGATGTGGATCACCAACGCTGAGCATGCTGGAGTGTTCATTGTGATGGCTAACACAGACTTCAGTAAGGTGAGCTCACAGTGAGGGCTCTAGTAATGCAAGTTCTTGTTCTATTCGGTTGTTTAAAATTACTTTTGATATTATTTTTGTATGTTGTTTAGGGATATAGGGGTATCACTGCATTTGTGGTGGACAGAGACACTCCAGGCCTGGCAGTGGGCAAGAAGGAGGACAAGTTGGGGATTAGAGCATCCTCAACTTGTCCAGTGTACCTCGAGAATGTTAAGGTAAAGGGTAGGGAGTATGTGGATTGGTGTTGGATTATTTATTTATTTATTATTAATTTTATTTATTTATATTATATTATTTATTATTTTTATTTTCTTTGTTCAGGTGCATGAGTCACAGGTTATTGGTGAAGTTGGTAAAGGTTACAAATATGCCATTGAGACCCTCAACACTGGCAGAATTGGGATAGCAGCACAGGTAAGGTGAAGCTGGATTGTGCAGGACATACCTGGTGGGCGTCACTATATGTTGGTGGGCGTCACTGTAGGTTGGTGGCTGTAGTTATAGGCTAATAATTTCTAGACACTGCTCGAAAGCACACCCACTGATACCTCTCTCCTGCTGTATTAATAAATTAATAAATACATTAGTTCATAGTAATATTATATACCCATTTCTTATGCACGACTTCTGGTTGTTGGACTGAGTCTATGTCGACTTACATTTATTTATTAAAAGACAACATGCAAGTTTAGTCCAGGGCTGTGGTGGGCATGCTCAAAAGAGCACTAATAGATTAGGATGAGGTGACCTTTGAGAGTAACAATAATAGACATGATGAATCTTCATTAAGGCAAAGCACTAGAGAAAACAGTCATTAACTTGTACCTATTGTTCATTTCTGTAGATGTTGGGACTGGCGAAGGGTGCCTTGGATTGTGCGTCAGCTTACATCCGTGATAGAGAAGCCTTTGGCCAGACTATAGGCAGTTTCCAGGCCATGCAGCACTTGGAGGCTCAGTTGGCTATGTTAGTGTCGCAAGTACTGAAACTCTGGTTATTCAGCTATAGAGTTGTTCTCATTTTCAAAACCTGGACACTCTCAAAAAAACAGAGAGCACCCAACCAAAACCAAGAACAAAAAACATGAGTCAGCATATGTGAAAATCAAATACATTAAAAAGAGTGTTTAATGGGTTTTATGACTCCATTATTTAATGAGTGTTGTTGACTGTTCAGTGCTGCTCAACAGCAAATAGTTAGTTGATGTTTGGGAAACCCAAACATACTCCGGCCACAACATTGAAGTAAGATGCACGAATAGAAAAGGTGACACCACGTAAACATTGAACATGTAATCCTTGTTGGGACAAGTAGCCAGTGACATTGACTTTTACTGTGTAGATGTGGTGTTGGTGTTCTGGCAGCCATCGGCTTTTGAAGTGGAGTTGGGTTGAGGAGATGCTGCTTTGTTTTCATCTGCTTCTAGGTGAAGTGGAATCAGCATATTTATAGCTCTTCTGTACGTTTTGTTGTTGCAGTAAACATCCACCACTCTGACAGCTCCGTCATTTCCAGTAAACAACTTTGTTATTCTCCCAAGTGGCCATCTGTCATGCTGCATCAGGGTGTCATCCTTCACAAATACTATGTCACCAACCTTAGGATTTTGTTCAGGCTTCCTCCATTTGCTTCTGGCTTTGGAGTGATTGAAGGTAGCTGCTTCTCCATGCTTGTTCAAAGTCTTGCTGCAATCTTTGCACAAGTTGCCACCTTCTGAGAGATGTGATTTTTGCAGCTGATATTGCTGGAGTAGGGGGTGCCTTCATTGGCCTGTAGATAAGAAAATGAGCTGGAGTCAGAGCCAGTCCTTCCTCAAGTTCCACTCCTTCAGCAGATAACAGTGGTCTGCTGTTCATTAAGGCTTCAATAGTGGTGATGACATTCATGAGCTCATCAAGTTTGAGTGGATGTGGTTCCACCATCTTCTTCATCAAGGTCTTCATCACCTTTATTCCTGCTTCCCAAATGCCTCCGAAATTTGGAGATCTTGGTGGTGTAAAGTGCCATTTTATGTTCTGCACATGAGCTTGCAGTTGTTGTTTTGCCTTCTTCACTATCTGTTGAAGCTTGTAAAACTCATTGGCTGCACCTTGGAAGTTGCTTCCGTTATCTGAATACATTTCTTGTGGGCATCCTCTTCTGTTGCTGAACCTCCAAAAGGCAGCTAGGAAATCTTCAGTGCTGAGTGATTTGCACACTTCCAGATGCACACACCTTGTGCTCATACAGATGAACAAGCAGAGATGTTGGTCCTGATGGGTCCTGATGGATGGCAGCAATCCCATTCTCTGAGACATAGGATGAGCATTTACTTGTTGACACTTTGTACATGTTCTTGATATTTTCTTCAGCTGATTTTTTATTCCAATGATGTAGAATTCATTTCCCACAATGCTGATGAGTGTAGTGTTGCTTGCATGAGAGTAGAATTGATGAAGTGTCCTCAACATCAGCTTGGTCAGAATGTGCTTTCCAGACAGAGGAATCAACTTTCTGTCACTGACTCTTCCGGAAACCATCAATACTTGCTTGTCAGAGATGCTGACACTCAGGCCCGCCAGAGGAGATGACTTGGGAAGTAGCTTGTTTTTTGAGATCGAATTCCATTCCTCAGGAAAGCTGTCCATTTGTTGCTGCCTGAGCAATGTAAATTTTGCATGTCTGATGTCACTGTAGGATAGAAAAAGTTCGTCATCTTGAATGGTGGTGTTATTGTTGATAGTTGCTGTTTTTATTTTCTTCTTTTTGGCAAGGCAACATCTGTGGAATCTTAGAATCCAAGCCACAATCCTCAATAACTTGAAATATGATGAGTAAAGTTCCCAGAGAGTGCAGTTTTCTTCAGTTTTGTGTAGTGTCAACAGCACAGTGGTAGTGGATTTCATCCCAGGCAGTTTGTCACCAGTGAAGTAGTGGCAATCATTTGGCCATTGACTTTTGTATTGCAGAATTTTGAGGCCTTTCCACCAAAGTGTTGATTTCACCATATCATCAGCTGAGATGCCTCTGCTTGGAAAATCTGCAGGGTTTTCTTCACTGTTTATGTGTCTCCATGGTACTCCAGGCAGAAGTTCTTGAATAATGGCAACTCTGTTTGCCACAAAGGTTATCAACTTGTGCAGTGGCTTCTGCATCCATGACAGTGCTATCATACTGTCTGACCAGCACATGGAGTTGTTAATTGGAATTTTAAGTGCAGCAGCAGTGTGGGAAAGAAGGTGAGCAAGTAGTTTTGCTGCCTCCAGTTCCAGTTCAGGCAGGGTTCTTGTTTTGAGGGGGCACACTCTTGCCTTGCTGCACAGAAGTGTTGTCCTGACTGAGCCATCCTCACCCACATTTCTCAAATAGATTGCAGCTGCAAAAGCCTTAGTGCTGGAGTCTGCAAATCCATGCAGCATGGTGTTGTTGTTCACTGCCCCAGCAAATCTTGGTGGGCGGGTAAAAAGGCGGGAAAATCCAGCCAATAAAGCCTAAGGGTCGACTATATATAGTTATAATAGTGCATCCAGTAACAAAAGGATGGAAGAGGCCAGGCCAGGATAAGAAAGCGGCGAAAAGCCTGGCCAGGGCTGCCGGGGAGTCTGGCGGCAAGGAGAAACTACCACCCACCTCTACCCAATTCATAGAGGGTTAGGGGATTAATAAATTCATTCCGATATTCCCATCGATGGGGAGGGATGTCATGACTGGTTCAGCGTGAGGCTTGTGGGAGACAAAGCTCTGGCAAAGCAGCAGCACGAGTGCGCGGCGCGCGCGTGGGAAAAAATTCTCACGCGCGTGCCGAGCGGGTCGATTCCCCCCCCACACCTCTCTGCGCAACGGTGGCCTATTTGGCTGGTTTTTCTGCTCACAGAGAGTGTGCCAGCTACCCTTAGAGGCAGATTGGTGAGGGATGGGTGACCACTCACTGGGAGTTGGCTGTCAGCTCGTGGACATGCTTATTGTGATGTAACTTTCATTTTAAGACTTGCATCAAGCTGTTTTAAACATGCAGTTTACTGACAAAAAAAGGATTTTCAATGACATTGAACTGTAAGCAGAGTACAATTCAACATTCAGCTCTCAGTTTCATCATATATGCTTTTTATCATCAACAGTAACAAAACACAAATCACAGCAAAATGAATAAAAGAGGACTTCCAGTAGAGTAGTACATAGTGGCGTGCTTGAGCACAAATGGCAAGCGAGCCTGTGCACAAACGAAACAACTTCAGAAGAATCTATCAGTCCGTTTCTAATAGTATTAGTACGTAGCCATTGTGACCATACTTTATCTAACAAATACAGAACTACTTTCTTACCTCAATTTCCCGAGTACTGGTATTTTCCGTAGTCTCTAATATGCATTGTGACTATCTGAGTAACCAGTAGCTTTTGACAACAAGCACTCACAGCTAGTATAAACAGCCAGAGTTTTTGAAATTGTCTTGTAAAGGGTATCGATATCATAGTAACCGTTCACCTTAACATTTGCGACTTGAAAAAACAAGAAGTTCTAACGAATTACTGCACACAGTGTTGAGTCTAACAGTAACTTTTAAGACCTAAGTGCGTCTTGTGACATTTAGAAATAACGTAATAAAAAGAGGTAAACGATTAAATTTCCTTGAATGATACAGGATCGCTAAACCGAAAGATTCTGTTTAGTAGAGATATGGGAAGGGGTAGACCACGAAGCAAACACAAAAACAAGAGGGTCAAAGAACAAAATGACATATGTATGTCCACACACACATATATATAAACAAACAAATATCCCTGACTTTCAATTGTGTTACCCGTGTAGAAATCTCTCCCATGGTATTGACCATCAAATACCAAGGGAACTGCCAAAAATTTCCTGGACATTACAACTGCTAGAGACCAAACTGCTAGAGACCAGAAGGATTTTCGATGGATAATAGTCTGATAGTGTGACCTATAATAGAGATACCTGGCCACAGGAGAATTGTAAAACTATTGTACGAGGCTTTGAAAGCGAGTAGAACTTAACCCTTTCACCTTATTTTTCCAGGAATTTTGAACAGGTAAATCAACATTACAATTGGTATTATCTTCATAAACTCCCAAATAATTATACATGAATAGAAAGCTGTGGACCTAATGAGGATAACTGGTTTTTGTTGCCTAGCAACTAAATACTAAGGTTTGACACTTGGTTAGTTTTTTTTAATTTTTAAACCAATTTTCATGGAAAAGCAGCTATTCTCTCTCTTCTTTTCATATATGTATTTCTGCGTGAATGGAGCATGGAGCAGCAGTGCAAACCTCAGCACTACTATACTCTAGCTAGCTATTACAAAATTATTTCTCAGACCAAAAGAATAATTTATTTGCCTATTCCTAATCAGGTATCAATACGGCTCAAGCAATGAAAAACGGTAGATATAAATGTTGTCTTCATAAAAGAAGTAGCTAAACATGTAGGATACACTCACTGGTATATTATAGTTTCAAACTCCAATTCCAGCACAAATTAACTTTTCAGCATAAAGCAAAACTACCATGGGCAGAAAGAAATTATTTGCTCAAGTGATTGTGACATGATGATAGGGGGAATTACCCACGAAAGCTTGTGCCTTTGTGCGGAAGTTTGGAAGACGGGTTTCAATGTGCTAGCAGCCTTTGCATTGATGCCAGAGACTTCGTATACGTCTCCGACAGCAAAAACTCAACTGTGTGAAGATATTTGACCCCAATGGAGTCTTCAGAATGTCCTTCGAATGGTTGTTCCAGGAATCCTTTGGGATAGCGATGGATGAAAGAGGACATCTGTTTGTGTCTGACAGTTACAATGGGAAGGTTCACATGTACCAGTAGTAAACTATGTAGTAGAACATTGTCTATTTGTATTAATACTTTTTTCTATTAAAAACAATGTGTGAGGTAAGGGTACTATTAAGGTACTATTAAAAGAGGTGAACATAGACTTATAGAGGCAATGGGGATAAAAACTTGTGTTTACTATTACTAAAGGAAAAAAAGAAGATGAAATTAACTAATAGCTATTTGCGTGGAGTTTTCAAGTATTCCTCATTCGGCATGATAATGTCTGCAGCTGACGGGGCTGTCCTGAACTTGTTCACTACTCTGAGACCCCTTGCCCCTCGAGGGGCATTACCAGTCTTCTTGGCACGGTGGTGGTACAGCTTCTTCTTCCAACTCATGGCCAGAAATGCAGCATCTGGACCTCGATCCTCATCATCATCATCTGCTAAACTGCTCTCCCTGGCAGCTGTTAAGTTCTATTAAAAGTCATATAAACACTTATTGCAATAGTCAGTATACAATATGGGCATATATTTCACGAGCATGCTTATGTATTTTAATGAGCCAACGGTGTGTGAGAGTGAAATGCCATCCCCATATCGTACGAGTGTAATAAATTGTATACTGAATATTTTACCAAACTGGTAAAACAATTTTCTTCAAAAGCCTTGTCGCTCTCTACACCATGCATTAAAAAAAAAAAAAGCAGTTGTCCAGAGCTAGACATGGGCTCTTTGGAATGTTCAATATGCAGTGTTCAATATGGAACAAAATTGAATGCTTGCATGGTGTGGAAATACTCAAGGAAATATCCAGTGTACAATATATATATAGATAGATAGATTGTGTGGGGGTGGTTGTAAGGTACCTGGCAGCTGGTGATGAGTAATGCTAAGGACCAGCTCTATCTATTTATTTAGATTGAGGAGTATGAGTAGCAACCACAGCTAGCTAGGCTAAGTACTTGCTAGAGTGACTACTGATAGATAAAATATATAAACTATGCCTACTATGAAGGCAAAGCTAAAGAGATAGATTGAGTATAGATACTGAGCTTGCAGCAGCTAGGTTTCAGATTCTTCAACAAAAAGTGAATGAACAGAGATAAAAGAGTGATATATATCATTGGGTTGAGTGGGTGGTGCCTACATACAGAACTCAGACAGTGAGGAAACTGGGCAGGGCCAAACAATCTATAGCTACACAAACAAACCAATTAACAAGTTCAAAGTTCATGCATTATTGGATGACACGTTATCTTGCACACATAGGGGTCCAGGGGTAGGCCTGGACATAGATAGATAGATGTATGTAATTATATATATATATATATATATATAATATATATGAGTGGGTCTAGGAAAAGAGCAAACCAAAAAAAATTGAGTCTTTTATGCTAATTAATAAAAAGCTACAATTTATCTCAACTTAGTGCTAAAATACTGGAGGGTAAACCTTCGACGTGCAGAGAAACTGGCAGTTGAACTGGGCTGTATTCAGCACAGCAATTGAACTAGAAATCGAGAAAACATGAATTGAATTTCCACTTCCAGTATAATTAATGTTTCCATATACTTAACGGCGTACTCCGCATACACAATTAAATCGTACAGCCGCTTGTTAATGGCGACCAACGAAGTTTGCGTAGATTTTTTTAAGCTTTCAAAGCGTCTCACGGCCTGTCTTGTCGGAATGCTTGGCTACTCTATTCGCTGTAGCGATAAACTTTCAGCCAGAGGTAAGCTGTAGAGTGCATGCAATAGTCTCAAAGCTATGCTGTGTTTTTAGCTGCTTCTTTGAAACTCCGCCCATCCTCCGTTTATTGTACTTCGAGAACGAGAGAGAATAAAAAGTAGTTTGTCTTTCCACGGCATGCTTGGGGTCTTTTAAGTTGTTTTGACATTTGAAATTTGGCATAGACGTAGAGTAAGGGTCACTAAGACTAATTCTGCAAAAATAGAAAGAAAGAATCTTTCCGATGACTTACTTCTGGAGCCTATATCTCAATTTCAATTTTTGCGCCGTAAGGTCCCAGACCCACTCACATATATATATATACATACATATATAAATATGTATAAATATATTCATGTATATATTCACAATGACATGTTTGTAATGCTCTAGCAAGTGTCATAACTAGTACTAAATGCCTTGAAGTAACTTATGTAGTGCTTTATGGAGGGAGAACCACACCCACCAACCAACCACCCACTCACACACACTTACTTTCATGCAGGCAGCCTCTGCAGCTCTCACTGTGTTAATGACCACCTTCATCAGGTTCTGTGCATTCTTTATCAGCATCAAGTCTCCCTAAGAACCACAGACAGGTAATGACATCATGACAACAGAAAACAGCAACGACAGTGCTGGCTAATGCAGGAACACCCTCAGTTATCACTAACAACCAATGTTGAGTCTCAACTGAATGAACTGTTCTAGCTGGTATGATTATTATGGATTTGATTTGTTGCTTTTTGGTTTGATTTCATGTCTTCAAAATACTGAAATAATATTGCAACTCACACACTCACAAATAATAACATTTGTCACATTATGAATGGAAATGAACTGGTTGGCCCGAATGGCTCCCTCTTACTTGTCCAAGTAGCCCCTCCTACCCACCCAGATTTCAGGCTTACTGCGTAGTTATTCTCGGCTGTGGAAGACCGGACAGATGCGAGCATGGTGAGCGGTGTGCTCAGGGTAGGGATCATTTCCGTGCGGCACTGCAAGTTGCTCTTAGTCTTCTGGTCCCTGCAGTGCTTGCAGATAGACTGCGCTATCTTGAAGATTTTGTTGCTGTTCTCTGCAGCCGCCTTGGCTGTGTTAATCATGTCAGCTTTGCTCTTGAGGTCTCCTCTGCCACGCCCAAAGTCTGCCATCTGAGTCATCTGCTCAGATATGACCTTGCCCACCGATATGAGTGGGTTGTCGTCTTCTAGGAACTCGTCAGTGAACTCTCGCAAAGACATCGCAGCTGCCTGGAATGAATAAATGAATGAAAGAATGAGTGAATGAGAGAATGGATGAGTGAATGAATGAATGAGTGAATGGATGAGTGAAGGAATGAGTGAATGGATGAATGAATGAGACAATGAGGGAATTGATGAGCGAATTAATGAATGAGTGAATTAATGAATGGATGAGTGAATGAAACACACTTACAGTGACAGACTCAAAAGAAGGCATTTCATCCCCTGAATCGGGTGCTGTCCAGGCTGGAGGTGTGGAGGTCACAGGGCCGTAGGAAGCGGTCCGGTTGGTCCGGTTTTCACCGGACCACTTTTCAACCTTCTTTCCCAGCAAAGTTCAGCGGTCATCATTAAAAACGTTAAGAGGTCATCAGTAATGTAGGCGTGGCCACGTGGCAAACAGCAGCTAGCTCATTTTCGATGCAACATGGCTTCAAGTTCTGCCTCCAGTGACACCGAGTCTGTGGATATTCCTGCAAAACCTCACCAGCCTACAACTTTTAGGTATCCTAAACGTAGTTTTGGAAAAAAGAAAGTAGTCCAGTGTAGTTTTAAGGCATCTTGGTTTGCTAAGTGGCCATTCCTGCACTACATCGAATCCAAGGATGTTGTATTCTGCCATACTTGCCTAGTGGGATTCAAGCTAAAGAGAATGAGGACAAAGTGCTGATCCAGCCTTTGTAAGTCATAAACCACTATAGTTTTTAGGACTCGGCTATGTCCAGTCACTGTATATTTATAGCTAGCCTACATACTGACTTGATTTTATTTGCTCAGATCATCGCTCAAATATATTTGCAAAATTCTAATAATTTATTATTAAAATCAATAGCTAATATCTATGAATAAGGCTAGCTTCTCACCTCACCACTTTCCAAGTGCTTGCTACGGGCCTGGGTCACACTCCGACGCTTCTGCCTTTGTGGAACATGCCTCAGGCCCATCTCAGCTAGAAAAGGAATATAAGGCTTCTTCTGGGTCGAAGCTCCACACTATTGCAAAGACAAATTTGCACTGCTAAAAAAAAATCTGCTTTCTCTCTTTTGTTATGGTCAGTTTCACTTACGAGGGTGTACTGGGCGCGTGCAGCTCCGTGTCTTCAAAATCGAACCTGGTGGTGGGAGTGATTTGCTCAGTGGAGCAGGAGCGATGTAACGGTGAGGACAGGTCTACCCTGCTAGACTGGTTGGACTGGTCAGAAACATCTGACATCATCTCCAATGCCTTAGGACTGACTGCAGTAGCCGAGTCATGAAGAAGAGCCATGAAGGCCTCTACATATGGAAGGGAAGAAGATGTAAGAAATGATGAAACAGAATAGGAGGATGTGGCTATGCATATTGAAGCAGAATTAGACATGCTACATAAAAGAGATCTGCTACTATTACAACAACAACAACAACAACTACTACTACTACTACCACCACTACTGCTGCTACTACTATTACTACTACAATTACAGCTATAACTACTACTACTACTACTACTACTACTACTGGTGCTGCTGCTACAATTACTACTACTATTACTAGCTAGTACAATTACAGCTACAATGAAGTAAAACTAGAGAATACATAATAATAATTAATGACAACAGTAAATGGTCACGTGATTAATGTAGTAGGGGTGGTTGTAGCATTCACGTGGTCAAGTTTTTTCTTTCTGCTTTTTTTATTTTTAAAATAATAATAATAATAACTAGTTGATGCGCTCTAATAGCACAAAATAGCGAAGCGAGCGATGCATGTTCCCTGTAATTGCAGCTATTCCATGCATGCTTGGTGTGGCTAGGAACATTTAATGGCTTTTCAAAAAGAAAGATTCTTTACTTTGCTACCTGTTTCTGTTTCGTTTTAGCTTTCCTCCTCCTTACACTGTCTTGTCATTTCTTTTCTCTCTCCTTACTAATTTTTCTTCTGGAGTTTCTAACGCCCTCAAAGCTCTTGACCGAGCGTTTCTAACGCTTTGTCTCTCTTTCGCAGAATTTGTTTCACTGGGCATCGCTACTTCGTACGGCGGGTAAACAAAACAAAATGTTGCTAAGAAGGTTACCCGGCCCGTGCAAGCGCGTAGCAGAAAAGGTGCACACGTAAGCCCACGCAAGAACAAAAACAATTTCTAGACCTAAACATATATATATATATCGCGAACTCATTAGAGAGTCAGCTCCGCTCGCTTCGCTCGCTTCGCTGAATAATAATAATAATTATTATTATAATAATAAAACACACAGATTTCATTTTCTTTAAGATTGTCATCTAACCTATAGTTAGTCCCATGTCTGCCATCTTTATCTTGTTGAGATGAGCCATCAGGAACTGGGCCTTGGTGGCCCACTGTCGATGCAGATGGTTGAAATGCTCCAACATGGCTGACCCAGCATCAGCTACAGACAAACAGATAAACGATCATCTCTCCAATATCTCTGTCAGTTTATAGAGATTCATTCTTACTATGCATGCATACCTACTAGAGTAGTGTTTGTTATAAGTTTGGTAGTACGTACAATTATACTCCTAGTTGCTAACATTTCTGCTTTATGAAGAAAACCAGAGCTGAAGCATGTGAAATATTATTAAATATCATATTTTACTATGAAATATGTTAACTAAATTATAATTTGCATCAGTGTCAGTTTCACTTGTATCACATCAACTGCAAACAATCACTCACTGGCCAAGTATCGCACAGCTCCGATAGCATGCGGTGTTAGGTTGCGCAGGAACCCGATGGCAACCTTGGAGGTGGTAACGGCCATCTCTGGAGGCTTCTGATGCTCCTCCTCTGCTGCCATAGTGGCCTCGTTAAAAAGAGTCTCTACTGTTTCCAGTTGTTCTAGCAGGGAGCTGGACTTCTCTTCAAACTTGTTCATCAGGTGCTGCTTGGCGAGTATGCTGGTGCGGTTGGCCGCTAGCGAGAGCTCCATGAGTCGATCCAGAGGGGCAGAGGCCGCGGCAGTTATGTGATCTATGTGTGCCGTCAGGAGGTGGAGCTGCATGGGAGTTAGGTAGTGGGTGTGGCAGTCAAGCCCAGAGCATGGATAATATAACAAATTGTTAATTAAGTGAAATAAAAAAAAAAGTTTCCACTGTTGAGTTTGAACAGTCTATAAATATTAGCCCCCAGAGCTATATACTTCCTATGAACCATAACATTAACAATAACCAATCATTACTGGTGCACTCCAATATACATCTTTTACTACTCACCTGCGATGACCACTCCCTTCACAGGAGCTCCGCCTCTTCCCTAACTTCCAATGGAGGCTGCTCCCCATCTTCATCCTCTTGGAAGGTTACAGCCATTTGAGATGCGCAATCCACCAGCCTCTCTGACAGCTTGGCAATCTCCTACCACCCTGACCACCTTTACCTTTTCTTCATTCTCTACATGTATAAACACAGAACACATAAAGCTTGGGTCTTACACTTGAAACAAACTTATCAGTGTTTAATCTTATCTTAATAGGATTCAGCAGTTTGAACTTCACCAGTGAGAAAAATATAAATAAATAAATAAATGAATACAAAAAAAGAAAAACTTTTAATCGGCGAGCTGATATGCATGTTGACGAGCAAATGTCACAGTATGTAATGATCGTGCTCAGTACTCACCCTTCAATAGCATCCCTTGCCATGGTCTGCAAGGAGCTAGCCAACGTCTAGATGGACTTGGCTTGCTCCTGGAGGAGGCCAGTGTCTCCTGATTGCGCGGCCAGGATCAGGGTGTTGGCAGCCCTGCCCACTCCCAGAGTGATGTCATCAACACCCTTCATCAGGACTTTGGCCTGTGGAGAACACATGCGGTGTGGTGGTGATGGTAGGGTAATGTACAGGCTGCATTGACTTGACTAATACTAGTGATGTGCTTGAGCACAAATTGCGAGCGAGCCTAAAGACTATACTATTTTTATATGATTTGACTTCTAACACTGAAGCTACTGAAAATAAGGTCCAGCTTTTAAATTTCGCATACACGGTAAAGGGATTTCAGTGCCATAGTAACAACTCTCTGCAACTGCTTGAATTGAAGGAAAAAAACAACAACAAAACAATACACGTTATTTAAAAGTTTTCTTTGTGATATTCTTTAGCTAAGTAGTGGTTGTAACACACAATGTTTTGACACAACTGGACATGCACCTACACAGACTTACCTTAGCGGTAGTCTAGTGGACAATGTATTTTCAAGTAAATACTGTTGCGCACGGCTTATAACCATGACAAAGAGCGCATTGACTTACCACCGCCACTAACTCGAATAGAAATGGAAGTCCCTTAAGTTTTCAAGTTTTAACTGCACCCGCAAAAGAATTCAAAACGGTCAATTCAATTTCTAGGGTGATACGGGTACTGATCGATAAACCAGAGGATTCTGTTTAGTCAATTTGGGACGGGGTTGACCACATAACTAACACAAAAATGCGAGGGTCAAAGTACAAAATGACATACATACGTCCATACATATATACAAATAAATAAATAAACATCCCCGATTTTCGATTGTGTTACCCCTGTAAGTGTCTTGCTCGCTATGCTCACTCGCCATCTAGAAGGTTACTGCCAGAATTCACTACACATACAGTGCCAGTGGCTACAGCTATTGCTCACATGACCTGGAATCTTCACATATTCTTCACTGTACCAAAATACGGTAACTGTATGTATGTACGGTAAATTGGCCTCCTGGGTAGCCTCAATAAGGTCCCGAACATGCCCTGCCCACTTCTGAGTGGTGGTTCGAAAGTCGTCCCAAACTTGTCCCTGGTCCCACTGGCTTCTGGACACAGCTCGAGCCTGCTTAACGAGCTTGGGAGTGAGCATGCTCACTTCTTCAGACTTGGTTTTGATGACTCTGCGGGTGAAAGGATAAATTATGATTGATAAAAAATAATAGTTATAATAAATGTGTAATATAATAATAAGATGTATTCTCTTTTTTGCAGGCTTTTTTAAACGATATAGAATTAAAAATTCTGTAATGTTTAAAAAACTTGAATAATATAATTATATAATAATAATAATAGTAATAATACCATAACAATAATAAATATAATAATAATAATAATAATAATAATAATAATAGCAACAACAACAATGAGCTCACTTGGCTAGCTCTGTGTCTTCCTTTACAGTTGAAACAGCTGCCTCAGCCAGCTCCGCCAGTCGAATAGCTCGGGCCTCGAGTTTTATAGTGCAATCAGCAACATCTCCCGCATTCCTCCTCTTAGCAGCAGACACCAGCTTCTGGAGCGGTGACACGTACGTGCTCACGGCCAGGTCTGCGCTCGTCTGTAGCGGATCAACTGGACCTCCTTCTTCCTCCCCAGACTCCTCCCCTACTTCATCATCATCAATGTCCGGTGGGAGAGAGAGAGAGGGGGAAGAGGGGCCAGTGGAGGAGACACGTGTGGGGTATAGAGAGGATTAACAGTCAAGGAGGGAACTGCAGGTGTTTGACGTTTGTACACCGGGGTAGTTATGTCTCGGCTGGTCACAGATCTGGGTGTGTTCTCTGTGGAAATGGGCGGAGTCCAGCTGCTGACACTAGAGTTTGGGCTAACTACTGGTAAGATACTTCCGAGTGTAGCTAAAAATAACAGGAAAAACAAAGAGTTTTTAAAGGAATGAAGAAAATCTATGCTAACAAATGAATGAATAAAATGGATGAATGAATGAATGGATGAATGAATGAATGAATGACAAATTAGTAGACTATTATGCAGTCATAGATACATTAATGAACTCACCATTCACAGAATAATTGATGTACTGGTGCTCTACTTGGGAAGCTTTGTCTTTAGTGGGCGAGCGAGGAACTTGCTGAAGTGCACTGTGTGGTAGAACCTACCACATTTACAGATTACACAAGCCACACCCAAGAACACACCCCCTTATCATCCATCATTAATAACACATTATATTATTAGCATAAGTTATTCTATTTATTTCTATACTAGCTAATTACATCACTTATCCATGCATTCTATCTAACCCCCACTTCCCATTACATCATCTTATTTCTATATCATCCCTTAGTTCCTTTGCACATGCCCAGTGGGTTTTATATATATTGGCCCACTGGCCATGTGCCCCTTCAGTGTCACTCTTGAGGCATAACCATACACTTAACCTGAAGTAATCCTCTGTTCTGCCTTGACAAGCAGCAGCTGATAGCTAAGGGCCTCGTGATAAAGGCTGTGTATGTGCTCTCTGACACTCTGGTGGCAGCCTCTGTGTCATCTTCCCCACCATTCCACCACACTTGGTGGCAGCGGTGCTCCTTCTGCTCTTCAGTCGTTGGAGGTCCGGAGACGACCTCACTTCATCGACGTTCCGTTGCTTACTTCCTTTTGCTTCCACTGTGTTATTCTGTTTTGAGTCAAGCCCACCTTCTGTTCAAGTCATTTTACTCGTTCTGTTCTCCTTCAGGCAATCCCTGATCAGTTCCCGGCGTAGAGGGCTTCCGCCACACAGCTTCTTACTTCTTCAACGCAGCAGTCCTCCCCCCCACACTCTTGATTTGGTGATTAATTGGACCAAGCCGTACCAATAGTCCGGCCTCTTCGGGAAATTCCAGTCTATTTTCGACAGTCTTCACCTGTTGCTCCACTTCGGCAGTCTAACCTGCTCGGACCACTGATTATCGTTTTAATCCTATAACTGTTCGCCGCTACAGCTGATTGCTCTTTCTGAACGCAAGTTATTAGTTCGTTATTATTGCATCTGTTATTGTTTCATTTTATTGTGCTCGGACGTTGTTACTTTGTGTTATAATTTAGTCAGAGTGCCATTTATTTAGTATGCAAACTAGGCGGCAAAGAGCCTTAGAATTAGCAATGAACCCATCAGAACAATCTTCCACTTACTCAGCGGATACTTCACCACTTGATTCTTTTTCCTCATTATTCTCAACTCAGTCTGTCATTTCAGGCATTTCCTCACCTTCTGAATCATTGAGTTCTACTAGCACCACTGTTTCTGTTGATACTGTCAAACCAAAAGAACACCAGCCCTTAGCAACTCCCATGGATGATCCCACTACCTTGTTGAAATCTATTTCTGATAAAGCTAAAGCTGCTGATGTAGACCCTACAATGTTCATGTTTGCACAGCTTCTTTCTAAACAATCACAACCAGTTACACCCATTGCTGATAAACCAGAATCGTTGTCCTCTGCCATTGGCAAAATGTCTGATGGAGAAAATATCTTCGTCTTTCTCCACAGATTCGAGTTTGAATTAACTGCTAGAAATATCCCATTGAATAGATGGATTACATACCTCCCCTCAGTTTTGTCAGGATTTTATAAGGAGGCTTATTACAATAATGTGGCAGTATGTACAACTTATGATGACATGAAATTAGTGCTGTTAAACATTGGTGGTTATTCCGTCACTGAATGTCTTAATTCATTTCCATTGAAGTTTAGAAATAATGGTCAAAAGTCCTTGTTACAATGGTATAACCATTGGCGTAACAAATTCCAAGTAATACTAGATAGCCTTCCCTTCCTTACCAATTGTTCAGACAAGATAATTGAAGAAATGTCAAATGTTTTTGCCACTGTTGGCATTTTGGCAGGCCTCCCCCAAGAACATCGGGATGCCCTACTTACTAAGCCCTGCACTTCTAACCAAGCGTTTATCCAACAGTGTAACACCTGGTGCTTGTCAACTTCATCTCAACAAGGCAAATCTTATCCATCCAAGTCTCAGTTTAGCAGATCACTCGATCACAACCCTCACTCTGATTCCAAATATCCCATCCCAAGACAGTCTCATTATCCTAAACCACCTTTGCTGACCTCACCTACTCATTCACACTATTCTCATTTCAATCCTTCACATTCGCACACCTCCCATCATCACACTTCTCAACCCCGCTCTAGCTCACCCCCCAAACGTGACCTCAGTACAGTCACCTGTTATAAATGTAATAACTTGGGACATTATGCTAACAATTGCACTGCTATCCCTGTCCATTCCCATCCACCCAGGCCAACTCATTCCCAATCTACTAACCCCACTAACACTTCCAACACTTTGCCTAATCATCCCCGCCCAACTCCAGTACCAAGAACAAACATTCGCCCTGTCAGGAAAATTGAAGTTAACATCTCACAACCTGACCATACTTCACTCACTTCTCCAACTGACACTTTACCCACTCCCATTAATTCATTTGATGATGATCTTGTCACCCAAGGCATAATCAACAACATCCAGACACCCATTGTGATAGATTCTGGAGCCAAGATTTCTTTAATCTCTGACGATTTCATAGACATCACTTATGAACCTGCTAAGTTTGTTTCTATCTCTGGGATCTCATAAGTTTCCAAGTCAGTTCCTGTTTTCGAACTCCCGGTTGCCCTTCCCACCCTTAATGGAGTTTGTCAACTTGCTGTTGACTCTAGGCTTCCTCCTAGAACTGTACTTCTTGGTTTAGACTTTGGCAGAGACAACATTATAGCCCTTATCAACCACCTCAAATCAGATCCCACACCAATCCTATCTGTTACCCGTGCTATGCAAGCTGAGTCTGATTTAGCAACCCATGTTGCAGAAACATTGCAATCCACTGAAGGTGCCCAACCCATTGCTCTTGATGACATTGTTGAAGTCGATGCAGAAACGATTGAACCCGTGCCTGCAGTTGTTGAGTCTAGTACCAGTGATAAAGCACATGACACACTAGTTCCCTTGTCTATCCCTACACTGAATTTTGATGGTATCACCAAGGATAAGTTCATTGAATTACAGCACAATGACGAATCACTAGCACCATTATGGGAACATGCCAAGAAAGGCGAAAAGCATTTTTTCATTGTTAACCAGCTACTCATGTGCATGACATCAACACTCACTACAGTATCACATGCTATTGTTGTGCCCAAATCACTTCGTCACAAAGTACTCCTAGCAGCACACGAAGGTCTCGGACATGGAGGTGTAACAACCACTAGGTCCTTGATCAATAAGCACTTCACATGGCCAAATCTCTCATCTGACATTAAGACTCACATTTCATCCTGCAAGAAGTGCTTGCTCTATACCAAGTCCAATGGTCCTAAACTGCCTATGGTTGAAGCTGAAATAATCTCGCAAAGGGGTGAGAAATTAGCAGTAGACATTGTCGGTCCCCTCCCACTCTCCAAAGACAAGAAAAGATACATACTCACTTCCATGGAACTTTCATCGGGCTTTCCTTTTGCTATTCCCCTTAAAACATACACCTCAGAAGAAACTGCCAAAGCTATTCTGTCTATCATTTCCCTATTAGGTGCACCCCTTCAAATACTCTCAGACCAAGGCTCAAACTTTTTGTCCACCACCCTCTCTCACCTTAAACACAAATTTCACATCTCAACTATCAAAACATCACCCTACCACCCCCAATCAAATGGACGTCTGGAACGTTTTCATGCTACACTCAAAACCATGCTCTCTAAAGCCATCTCTGAGAAGCAAGAATGGACTGTTGTCTTAGATTTAGTTCTTTACTTTGCCAGGAATACCCCTAACACCAAACACGGATTCACACCCCATGAACTTCTCTTTCTCAAGCCCACCCCGTTCATTTTATCAACTCTTAAATCCATTTGGACTACTCCTTCTTCATCCAATGTCAATTTACCACAGTTCATCCATGACATGGACAATATGATTGCATGTCAAACCCATCATGTCAAGAAAGCCCTAGCTTCCAAACACTCATCCAACAGACTATCACATGAATCAGAGTTAGCAGCTGACTTTAGTGTTGGTGACATAGTTTACAAGCGTAACCCAGGCTTTAACAAGTGTCTTGATTCTTCCTGGGATGGTCCCTTTACTATTTCTCAACTTTTACCACCAGTAAACTGTTCTATAGTTCCCCAAGGGAAGAAATGCAAACCCAAAGTGGTTCACCTTTCCCAAATCAAGAAGGCCCTGCCTGTTTACAGAGCACTAATAGTACCTGATGAACATGTCACAGATGATTTTTACGTCCCTGTTAATACACCTCAACCAGTGGAATTGTTACCTGAGCAGCAAGAACAGCTACAGTATGTTTTAGACTCATTTCCATCTGTATTTTCAGACACACCTGGCTGTACTTCCCTAGCTAATCATTGTATTTCTGTCACTTCAACTATTCCAATCTGGTCTCCATCATACTCAATCCCATTGGCTCACCAAGAAGCCTTCAGACTTGAAATTGAGAACCTTTTGTCACTCGGCATCATAGAGCCTTCATCTTCAAAGTGGTCAAGCCCCCCAATGCCAGTACGTAAAAAGGACGGTGGCATTCGTATTGTCATTGATTTTAGGAAGCTAAATTCAGTTACTATCCATGACCCCTTTACAATGCCTAGTATTGATGACATCCTTTCGCAGCTAGGTAATGCAGCATTCTTATCCAAGATGGACTTGTTAAAGGGCTTCCATCAGGTTCCCATGGCTGATGACTCGAAGGAGCTCACTGCCTTTACATGTCTCCAAGGCAAATTCCAGTATCGGGTAATGCCCTTCGGTTTGACTAATGCACCATCTACTTTTCAGCTCTTAATGCAGACTGTGTTAAGAGGTCTGGAACATTTTTGCCTTCCCTATATAGATGACCTGATTATTTACTCCCATTCCTTTTCTGATCACTTGTCTCATGTCACTTCAGTTCTTTCAAGACTTTCAGGAGCAGGCCTTACAGTAAAGCAGTCAAAGTGTTGTTGGTGTTTTAAATCTTTTGATTTCTTGGGATTTCATGTTGGCAACGGTTCACTTTCTATTCCTGAGGCAAGGATTTCTCACATTTCCAATTATGTTTTACCCTCAACCAAATCTGATCTCAAGTCATTCATTGGGCTAATCACGTTTTATGCTAGATTTATTCCCTCGTTGTCACATCACACCTCTGTTTTAAATTCTCACCTGACAAAACGTAGCCCAGACAAGTTACTTTATACAAACGACTTTATGACAGCATTTAATTCTATTATTAGTTCTGTCTCATGTCATGCTTCCCTAACTATTCCTAATTCTCAAGATGCATGGTGTGTGTTCTCCGATGCCTCTTACCAAGGCATAGGAGGTTGTCTCTGTGTTTACAGAAATGATACATGGTCTCCCTGTGCTTTCTACTCTAAACAACTCCTACCCCGTGAAAAGAACTACTCTATCCTGGACCTTGAAGCCCTTGCCCTACTCTCCACCATTAAACATTTTCATTTTTATTTGGCCGGAAGATTCTTCAAAGCCTACACAGACCACAGTCCTTTGGTCAACATCGTTAATGGACAACCTCCCTCAGCTCGTTTGTGCAGATGGAAACTGAAACTATCTGATTACAACTTCCAGCTCATCCACATCTCTGGTGATGCCAACTATGTAGCCGATGCTCTCTCCAGGCAATCCTGGACCACTCCCACCTCTGTCACAACCCCTCAGCAGTAATCGCAGCTCTTCTCTTGAACGCCACCTTCAATCTCTAAAGGAGGGGGAGATGTGGTAGAACCTACCACATTTACAGATTACACAAGCCACACCCAAGAACACACCCCCTTATCATCCATCATTAATAACACATTATATTATTAGCATAAGTTATTCTATTTATTTCTATACTAGCTAATTACATCACTTATCCATGCATTCTATCTAACCCCCACTTCCCATTACATCATCTTATTTCTATATCATCCCTTAGTTCCTTTGCACATGCCCAGTGGGTTTTATATATATTGGCCCACTGGCCATGTGCCCCTTCAGTGTCACTCTTGAGGCATAACCATACACTTAACCTGAAGTAATCCTCTGTTCTGCCTTGACAAGCAGCAGCTGATAGCTAAGGGCCTCGTGATAAAGGCTGTGTATGTGCTCTCTGACACTCTGGTGGCAGCCTCTGTGTCATCTTCCCCACCATTCCACCACACACTGCTAGTCCCGCCTTGCAAGTCTTCATTGCCTTGCCGAGGCCTCCTCCATGCCGCTTCATCATCATCATCATCGCCTCTTCTTTCATCATCAGTGGGCTTCTAATTTACAATTCAAATGAACTTAACTACTTGTATAGTGTTTGTCTTGTGGGCACTCCTTGTTAGCTATTAGCTAGCCACCGTTCTGAACGAAGTACTACAGACGCTACTATTGTGGAGTCAGAGAATTATTGCTTTTTTTAGATAACGCACACCGCATGAGGTGATACAAAAAAGTAAAGGTTGCAAAGTGACGTAATGATGATGTAATGTGTTGATAATGACATTCGTAGAGTAGTTCACTACATTACTCCCCCGCCAGTGCTAACGTCATATAGTGCTCGAGATGTTTAGGGTATTTCACTTGACGACCAGCCCTAGTGACAGCTGGTGCAGGACGGTAAGTGTCTGCAGTGGAGTGTGATGCTGTAGAGGATGAATCCACAGTGGACGAGGCTGGCTCGGCTGGTGGTTGAACCGTAGTGGACGTGGCTGGAGGTTGAGGATGTGCAGCTATTTGCACTGGGACCTCAGAGCGTTCAGCTGGTGTGGCTATGGGCGTTGGATGTGAAGACTTTGGAGATGTTGAATCACAATGAGCTGGTTTCAAGCGATCAACTGAAATCGTGCCTGTTCGTCCCCTCATGTCGAGTTGGTAATATTTGTCAGTTCTGCGAATGACCTTGAAGAGACCGTCGTAGGGTGGCTGCAGGGGTTTCTCGACGGAGTCACGACATACGAACACATGTGTGCAAGATTGCAACTTGGCTGGAAAATAGGTGGGTGTATGTCGAGGCTTGCGTGTAGTGGCAGGGCTTGCAGTAGCCATGCAGGATCGAAGACGGTTGGCGAAGACTGTGGAGTCTGTGACCACATCTGCAGGCTGAGGTGCGATGAATTCCCCTGGCACTCGGAGAGCACTGGCATAGACTAACTCTGCAGCTGTGCACTTGCTGTCTTCCTTTACTGCTGATCTGATGCCAAGCAACACCCAGGGAAGTGCATCGGTCCACTGGTCTTGGGGAACGTGACTCTTCAGAGCGCCCTTCAATTGCCGGTGAAACCTCTCGATGAGCCCATTGGCTTGAGGGTGATAGGCGGTTGTCCTGAGTCGATGAGAACCGAGTACTTTCATGAGGCTGCTCCACAGGTCGGACTGGAATTGACTGCCTCTGTCAGTGGTAACAGTGGTTGGAGTGCCAAATCTGGCTACCTATCCTTGTAAGAATGTGCAAGCGATTGTCTCCGCTCGAATATCTGGCAATGGCAGTGCTTCCGGCCATTTTGTAAATCGATCAATGATAGTTAGCAGATAGGAGTATCCATTTGAGTGTGGAAGTGGTCCAACGAGGTCAAGATGGATGGAGTCGAAGCGAGCGCTGGGTGGTGCGAAGGTGGACAAGGGAGCGAAGGTATGCCGATTGACTTTGCTGCGCTGACAGCGTAAACACTCTGTGGTCCGCTGTTGGACGTCCCGGTTGATGTGTGGCCAAACGCATCTCTCTGTGATGAGATGCTCAGTTGCTCTGATGCCTGGATGAGACATCGAGTGCAAAGTGTCGAACACCAATCGGCGCATGCCAGCTGGAACAAATGGTCTGGACTTGTGGGTTGTAGTGTCACACAGGAGAGAAAGATCAGTTGTGCCATCCAAGGGTGTGCATTGGAGCTGTAAGCGAGATGTCTCAGGATGACTCCTTATGTGTTGTAGTTCCACATCTGTCTGTTGTTGGTGGGCCATATCACGAAAGTTGATGTTCTTCAATTCCGGTAGAATGACAGAATTCTCAGGCATCCGGGACAGGGTGTCAGCTGGAATGTTAGCAATACCTCTGATGTGCCGGATGTCCAGTGGTGAATTGTGCGATGAAGTCTAGGTGCCTGGACTGTCTGGGGGAGCGACAATTGTGGTGAGCTTGGAGAGAGTGCGTGCGAGGTTTGTGGTCAGTCCGCACGAAGAATTTGCGACCTTCCACGAAGTGCATGACGTGCCGAATAGCCAGGTATATTGCCAAGAGCTCTCGATTGAAGGTGCTGTATCTGGTCTCTGCTGGCTGAAGTTTCTTTGAGAAGAAAGGCAATAGGTGACCAGGCCCCGTCAATTAGCTGTTGCAGGACTGCACCGACCGCGAAATCTGACGCATCTGTGGCAATGGACGTGGGAGCGTCACGCCGTGGGTGGAACAACATGGTAGCATTGGCTAAACACTCCTTGCTGCTCTGAAATGCTAACTCAGTCGAAGGGGACCAAGCAACAGGAGTTTTAGGAGAAGCTTTTCCGATGAGCAGGTTTGTGAGAGGCAAAAGGAGCTTGGCGCAATTGTAAGAAACCTTCGATAGAAGTTGAGCAATCCCAGGTACTCCCGTAATTGTCGATGCGTAGTCGGCTTGGGAAAATTGCAGATAGCTTGAACTTTGTCCGGCAGTGGGACGGATACCATTGGAATCGACAACATGCCCCAAGAATGTGAGAGTAGGTACACCCAAAATGCTCTTCTGGGCATTGATGACGATTCCAAATCGGCTGAGACGGTCGAAGACTTGCCAAAGGTGTACTACGTGATATGTTGAACTGCTGCTGGCAATTAGGAGGTCATCCACGTACACGTAGCAGAAGTCTAACCCGCAAAGTACTTCATCCATGAACCTCTGGAATGTTTGAGCCGCGTTTCTCAGTCCAAACGGCATTCTGCAGACGAACTCAAAGAGACCGAAAGGTGTATGTGGTTACTGCTGTCTTTGGAATGTCTTCCTCTGCGATGATATAGGCGCGAACTAAGTCCAACTTTGAGAAGACCGTGTTGCCCTGGAGAGATGAGGAAAAATCGTGTAGGGGTGGAATGGGGTATCTGTCTGGTGTTGTGACTTGGTTGAGATGCCGGAAGTCTCCGCATGGTCTCCAGTCACCTGATTTCTTTGGAACCATGTGCAGAGGTGACGCCCAAGGGCTCTTGGAAGGCCGGATGATGCCCATGTCCAACATGTGCTGGAACTCCTTCTTGTTGGCGCATAACCGTTCTGGTGAGAGACGTTTGGTTTTCATGGCTATGGGTGGACCTGTCGTGACTTGGAGTGAGCGACGTTGTGCCTAACAGGCTGCTCACTAAAGTTGTGTGGTTGAGTGAGTTGAGGGTAGTCCACCAGAAGTGCAGCGTATTCTGCAGACGAGTTAGGAGGTGGGATAGCGGGTTTGAGTGCAGCTGAGTTGGCTACAACACCTGAGATTGTAAGTTGTGTGGTGTTGTCTACCAGTTTCTTGTTGTTGAGGTCAACTGTTAGCTGAAAGTGATGCAGGAAATCTGCACCGAGGAGAGGTTTGTCCACATCTGCAATGATGAAGACCCAGGGTAGGGAACGACGAAGTCCAAGGTCCAGGGTGAGCGACTTCCTTCCGTAGGTGGAAATAGACGAACCATTGGCGGCTTGGAGGTTGAAGTGGAGTTGACGGTGAATTAGACCACCGACTTGACCCAATCGATGGCTAAATAAACTGACGAAACTACCTTTGACTGGGTTGTAAATTCCAGCCGTTTGACTCGCCTTCAGAATTAGTTCAAGTGTATACAATTTACGAATAATATTATTAATAGTAAATTACAAGAACAACATCAAAGGCAGTCGGTGAGCACAAAACAACTAGTAGAGGTAGTAACCTTCCAAAATGAGAGATGATACCAAAAATAATAGAGAGAGAAAAGTCCAAATCACAAAGTTTAGAGAGAGAACCAACAACTGAACAAGGAAGAGAAAGCAATCAGTATAAGAGAGTAATTCTAACAGTAATTAGTGTGAGAGACAGAAATACGAATACTAGTGAGTGAATGAAGGCGTGAACTAGTTCAAATGTAAATTAGTATTTATGATCATAAGTTAGTTTTCATGCAGCGGCTTCAACACACTCCCTCACGAAGGGCGACTCGTCCTTCCTAGATTCTTGTGAAGAACTTGTGCGAAGAATGAGTGCCAACTTTGAAATCGGTCGTTTATAGAGAGCAGTGCTGGTTTTCACTTGTACGACTCGTACTTTACCATCCTTTCCAGGAAATGTGGCTGTTACTTTAGCGAGTGGCCAGTGATTAGTGAAAGCTGAATCTTCTTTGATAATGACTATGTCATCAATCTGGATATCTTGTTGTGGGGTCTTCCACTTCTGCATGCGCTGCAGTTGCTGCAAATATTCACTAGACCATCTCTTCCAAAAGTGTTGAATGAGATTTTGGCAGAGTGTCCATCGACGAAGCAGAGAAGTCGTCTTTACTGTGTCTCGTTCAGGGAATGCTCTTAACGATCTTCCAATAAGAAAATGTCCCGGGGTTAGAACTTCTATTCCATCATCGGAGTGAGTCGATCGGCAACAGAGGTCGACTGTTCATGCAGCTTTCAACTTGACAAAGCACTGTGCTGAATTCTTCATAATCAAGTTTCTGAGCACCAATTACCCGTTTGAGATGATACTTGGCTGACTTGACCGCTGCTTCCCACAAACCACCAAAGTGAGGAGCACGTTCAGGGCTGAATGTCCACTTTATTCTTTGAGACAACATGGAAGCACTGATTTGGTTCTGAGTGGCATCCTTTTGCAGGAATTGATAGAGATCAGACAAATGGTTGCTTGCTCCCTTAAAATTTGATCCATTGTCTGTGTAAATTTCAGATGGCAATCCTCGTCTTGAGACGAAGCGCTTGAGGCAAGCCAGAAAGGCTTCAGTAGTGAGGTCTGACACTACTTCAAGATGAACTGCTCTGGTGCAGAAACAAACAAAAACACAGAGGTAAGTCTTCACGATGACTGGTCGTCGGGTGTGCCCTTTCTTCATGAGAAACGGACCAGCAAAATCGATTCCAGTCTTGTCAAAGGCTGGACTTGGGATTACTCGAGCTCTAGGCAACTGTCCCATTTGTTGTGTCTCCAGTTTGGCTGCCACTTTCCTGCAAACCACACAACTCCTGCACACTTTCCTGGCAAGTGGACGTGCTCCCAAAACATGTGCTATGCTACCTGCATGAGATAAGAGTAATGAAGGACCACAATGACACAAGGATACATGGAGAGAACGAAACATCAGCTGAGTAAGGACATCTTTGCTGGCTAGAATAGGTGGATGCTTTTGTGATAGAGCCAATTGAGAGTTGGAAAGACGACCACCAACAACCAGCAACCCAGCTTCTCCAAGAAATGGATTAAGAGCGAGTAATCTACTTGAATTTTTTAGAGGTTTACCACGTGATAATTGCTGACGTTCTTCAGTAAAATGTCGATCCTGAGAGCGTGCTAATAAATGTTGTTCAGACAAAAGAAGTTCCATAGCTGATAATGTAGGAGAGAGTTGAGTGTTCTTGTTAGCTCGCTTGAGCTTGAGATTAGAAATGAATCTAAGAATCCAAGCATTCACCTTTAGCAGCTTATCATAAGTTTCAAATTTCTCTTCAATCCACTTGGTGGAAGTGTAACTGACAATGTTGCACACAACTGGCTTTGCTTCAGGAATACTGGCTGGAAGTGAGATTGGTTGTGGAGGCCACTGGATGGGGTTCGTACGTAGCCAAAGCGGACCATTCCACCACAGATCATGGTTCATAAGGTCTTGTGGGAATAAACCTCGTGATGCGCAATCAGCAGGATTGCTTTCTGTCGGAACATAATTCCAAGATGTGGGAGGTATACTGTCCAGAATGCTCGATACTCTGTTAGCCACAAAGGTTTTAAACCTTCGTGGGTTTCCATCCAACCAATACAACACAATGGTGTTATCACACCAAGCGTAAGTGTCACATAATGGAATGTCAAGTGCTAGCCTGGTTGTGGTTAAGAGTTTGGCTAGCAGAGAAGCTCCACATAATTCCAGTTTAGGAATAGATAACTTCTTCAATGGGGCGACCTTGGTCTTAGCAGTTACCAAGGATACTGTGGGAGGGTTGTCGCTGTAGGTTGCTCTGACATAGATGACTGCTGCATATGCATTTTCAGAAGCATCTGAGAAGCCATGGAGCTGGATAGTGTCTGGAATTGAACTATTTCGAAAGTAACAGCGTGGAAGTGACTTTCCTTTAAGCAGTGTGAGTTGTTGTCTCCATTGTCGATGCTGTCTTGATAGTTCAGCCGGAATTTCCTCGTCCCATGAGAGTTTGAGTTCCCAGAGTCGTTGAAACATAATTTTCATGACAATTAGAGATGGAGCTAGCCAACCAAGAACATCAAATGTTCTGGCAATGTTGGAGATCACTCCTCGCTTGGTCGGTGTTATTGCCTTGGGTTCACCTACAGACACACTCATAGTATCTGATATAGAATCCCACACCATACCTAATGCCTTGGGGTGTTCGGACGAATGGTCATCAGTCAGTGACTTTGTTGGAATTTTTTCATGGAGAGTTGTATCTATGTTCTGCAATACTTGTGTAGAACTGCTTCGCCACTTGCGCAGATCGAAGCCTCCTTTCAATAAGAGTTGCCTTAGCTGTTGTTGGAGCTGAAGGGCCTCTTCAGGTGTGTTGGCTCCAGCTAACAAGTCATCAACATAGAAAGAAGAGAGCACATGAGACTTAGCCAGGGGGAAAGAATCACCGAAGTCATGGGCTGTTTGCTGCAGAGCTTGAACTGCTAGATAGGGAGATGATGCTACTCCAAACGTCACTCGAATCATCCTGTAGTCTTGGATTGGTTCATTTTTCTCTGCTCTCCACAGGAAACGATGAAAGTCTCTATCTTTCTATGCCAACTCTACTGCCCGGTACATCTTGCTTATGTCGGCAGATATGGCAACAGTATAGGTGCGAAAGTGAAGTAGGATCTTATCAATGGCATTGAAGAGAGTAGGTCCAGTGAGTAACACGTCATTGAGTGATACATTGGATGTGGTTTTTGCACTTGCATCAAAAACCACTCTCAACTTGGTTGAGGTGCTGCTGGCCTTAGTCACACTGTGCATAGGAAGGTAATAGTGTTCACTGACCGGACTGTTCATGGCTGTCTTCGGAACTAACTCCGCATGACCCAGATCAATATACTCTTGAACCACTTGTTGAAATGCAGCTCACTTCCCTTTTCTGGAGATTGATCTCTCATTTGCTTCAAATCGTTGAAGAGCCTGCTTCCTTGAGTCTCCGAGAGAGAAAATGCTTGCCTTGCAAGGGAGTGATACTTGGTATCTGCCTACAGATAATTGTCATTGAAATGTTGCACGACTACCCTTTCTTCAGACGTAAGACTGGTAGTCAGACTTGAGGCTTCTTCAGTCTCCCAGAACTTGAGAAGTAGTGAATCCATGGTTTCACTGGCGGAGAGGTTGCAGACAGGAACTGGTAGAGCTGGAGGGGAAGAGTGATCAGGTGTGTATCTTCCAATAATTGCCCAACCAAAGACGGTATTTCTAGCAGTTGGCTCGTCAGGGCTCCTTTCTTTGTTTCGGGTTTCACTATGTCTTGCCAAGCATCACAACCAATGAGGAGGTCCACTCTGCCTGGTTTGTCAAATGTTGGGTTGGCAAGATGGAGTGCTTTGATATAGGAGAGATTCCGAAACCCAGTGGCATCTTGGAGTGGTAGGTTGCATGTCACCTTGTTGACCACCGCAGCTCTGAGAGGGATTCTGGGGCTACAGACATGAGTGGGAGAAAGAGTTACATTCGCAAGACAATTACTGTAACCTAAATTAACTCCCTGAACACCAGATAGGGACAATTGTTGAGGAATCTTTTGCAGATTAAGATATTGCACCGTCCTGCTGGATATCAATGACGCAGATGATCCAGAGTCTAATAAATCCCTGGCAATAAGCTTCTTGCCAGAGGGTGCTTCTAGCATGACTTGAGTAGTCATCATCAAATTGGGCTTGAGAATAGGAGATGGCTCCGAAGCAATGGTGTTGAATGATCTACCTTCTGTTTGTGATGGGAGCGGCGCTTGTGACGGAAGCAATGGTTGAGATGGAAGCGAAGGTTGAGGTGGAAGTGTCGGTTGTGATGGGAGTGGTTGAGGTGGTTGAATGGTTTGAGGAGGACTCTCGGACTGATTGACAGCTGGAGTTGACTCTCGATGAAGAGAGGTGTGATGAAGTCTAGAACACTTCTTGCAGCGAGTGCTACTCAGGCATTCCTTAGTCTTATGACCATAGCTGAGACAGTTGAAACAGCGATGAGCTGTTTTCACATGAGTTGCTCGATCTTCTATAGACATACCATTGAATGTTGGGCACACATATAAGCTATGTTTCTCTCCACTGCAGAGAACACAGTTGTGCCGAGAGGATGAGACTTGAACTGGTGCAGGTTGGCTGTGGTGTACAGCAGCTTTACTTTTCTTTTGTTGGTTTAGCTTTACTTCCTGTTTATGAGCTGGAGTGTCCATGTCTGGTAGAGTCTCAGACCTTTCTTCTAAGAACTCAAGCAGTTTCGTGATAGGTAAGACATCCTTTGTGTATTTGATATGTTGTTCCCAGGCTGTTTGAGTGATCTTGGGCAATTTGTACGCATACAATGAAGTGAGAAATGAACAAATGTCATACTGACCCATGTTCTGGAGTCCTTGAAGGCTGTTGCGTGTTCTGTCAGTAAGAGCTCGAAAGTCACTTTTGCTCTCCTTGGTGAGCGGAGTCCAATCCACTAATGACACAGCATAATTTTTGTGTATTAGACGGCGTTTGTCATACCTTTGTTTCAGCAAAGCGATCATGTCTTCATAATGATTTTCGGACTCAATGGCGCTGAAAAGAAGAGGTGAGACTTGAGGATCTTTAATGGCACTTCTCAAATATGTAAGTTTGTGAGCTTGACTCAAATCATTGTTATCATGGATGGCAGCCTGAAACTGGTTCCAGAATGCTGCCCACTTCATGGGGTCTCCACTGAATGTAGGGAGAGCAATCTTAGGAAGCTGTACTTGAGATGCACAGCTTGAAGAGCTACTTCCACTGCTGCTCACATCGAGTGAAGTTGCAGGAGACTTGTCTGTTGCAAACAGTTGAGTGATAGCTGAAGAAAGGTCCAACAGCAATCTTCGTATCAGGTGATCCCTGGATATTGATGAGCGATTGAGTTCAGCTTCAATTTTGCTGAACCTTTCCATGACTATAGCAATGGATGCACCATAAGACATGTCAGAAAACTCGTTGATTTTCTGTTCAATATCCTGCACTTGACCACGTAGAGAGAGAGCATCGGCAAGAGTTAACAGTTCATGAGCAAGTAAGTCAGCCTCTTCATAGGCATCCAAATGCTTGGCTAGAGTTTGTTCTTCTTCATCTTGATTGATGGCATTAGAATAATTGTCCACAATGTCTTCGTGTATCTGCAGGTATGTATCGTTTGCTGACTTCAGAGAAGAAATGTATCTTTCCAGTTGAGGAATGTTCAATGCATCCAAATCTGCCCGTGAGTATCTTGCAGTTTTTTGAGAACCCGAGTGATGTTTCCTGCTTGTCCTGCTCTTTTTCTCTTTAGATTTTCCATCTTCAAAGATATTCGAACACAGTGAGTTGCTGAGACTTGAGAATTGAGATGAATCTGAGCTGTAGAACTGATCGAATTAGTAATCCGGCTCGAAGGACCAATGAATTAGACCACCGACTTGACCTAACCGATGGCTAAATAAACTGACGAAAGCTACTTTTGACTGGGTTGTAAATTCCAGCCGTTTGACTCGCCTTCAGAATTAGTTCAAGTGTATACAATTTACGAATAAAATTATTAATAGTAAATTACAAGAACAACATCAAAGGCAGTCGGTGAGCACAAAACGAACTAGTAGAGGTAGTAACCTTCCAAAATGAGAGATGATACCAAAAATAATAGAGAGAGAAAAGTCCAAATCATAAAGTTTAGAGAGAGAAACTGAACAAGGAAGAGAAAGCAATCAGTATAAGAGAGTAATTCTAACAGTAATTAGTGTGAGAGACAGAAATACGAATACTAGTGAGTGAATGAAGGCGTGCCGGTTTCGCCAAGTGCATTCCTCTTTTGCCACATTTGTGGTCGCGCCAACTCAACGTGGACATACAGTTCAAATGTAAATTAGTATTTATGATCATAAGTTAGTTTTCATGCAGCGGCTTCAACACAGTATCCCCCTTAAAACGGAGAAGTTTGAAATTAAATCTGGAAAAGTGTCTTCAATGCCATAATAACCGGTCGAATCAACTTTTTGTTTCTTGAAAAGCAAGCGTTTTGGCAGGAATTTTCTCACACTTCTGCGCTTAAGTATAAAGTAAGTCTTGCTTAATGCTGTAGTTTCAGAATAAACTGGGGTCAAGCCTAAAAAGCCGTGTTTTTTTGGAGAAAAAGTTCCCCGCGAGCGCGTTTAAAGGGTATACGTACCATCCCCACATACATACATATAACATATACCCGATTTTGCATTATCCACCCCTAATCCTGTCTCGCTCGCTCTCGCTCGCTCGCCAATAAACTAGTGATGTCTTGAGACAAATGGCGAGCGAGCCTAAAGACTATACTATTTTTATATGAATGATTTTGACTTCTAACACTGAAGCTACTGAAAATAAGGTCCAGTTTTTAAATTTCGCATACACGGTAAAGGCATTTCAGTGCCATAGTAACAACTCTCTGCAACTGCTTGAATTGAAGGAAAAAAACAACAACAAAACAATACACGTTATTTAAACGTTTTCTTTGTGATATTCTTTAGCTAAGTAGTGGTTGTAACACACAATGTTTTGACACAACTGGACTGCACCTACACAGACTTACCTTAGCGGTAGTCTAGTGGACAATGTACTTTCAAGTAAATACTGTTGCGCACGGCTTATAACCATGACAAAGAGCGCATTGACTTACCACCACCACTAACTCGAATAGAAATGGAAGTCCCTTAAGTCTTTAAGTCTTCAAGTTTTAACTGCACCCGCAAAAGAATTCAAAAGGGTAAACAATTCAATTTCTAGGGTGATACGGGTACTGATCGATAAACCAGAGGATTCTTTAGTGCAATTTGGGACGGGGTCGACCACATAACTAACACAAAAACGCGAGGGTCAAAGTACAAAATGACATACGTACATCCAAATATATATACAAATAAACTAGTGGTGTGCTTGAGCACAAATGGCGAGCGAGCCTGATAGTTAGGTAACATAAAATGTTACTATGTTTTAGCTTACTTCATGCAAACACTATAATAGCAGTTATGACATTTGATTTCAGCAAACAAATACAAAATCACTCTCTTACCTGATTAATGGTAACTTTTGTAGTATCAAACATTAATCATTTTGATAATCTCAATCACCAGTAACCCTTGAACAAGCTCTCAGCTACGATAAAAAATAAACCCAGTGTTATTACTTGTAATTTTAGCCAACAAATATGGAATTACTACTTACCTCATTCTTGAGTATTGATAGCTTCTGCAGTATCGAATTGAAGTTACTTTGACCATTTGAATTACCTTGAATTCTTGACAAGCTCTCACCTACAAAAACAAATTAAAGACAATCAATTTTAGCACACAAATACAAAATTACTTTCTTACCTCATTTTCTTGAGCAGTTGTAACTTTTGTAGTACCAAATTTGAGTCATTCTGACTATTTGAATTTACCAGTCACTGTTGACAACAAGATCTTAGCTATAAAAAAGAAAGGCCAGAGTTATTTTTTGCATATTTAGCTAACAAATAAGGAATTACGTACTTACCTCAGCATCCCTGGAGTAGTAGTAGCTTCCTTAGCATTAATACTTTATGTGCTTACATATGCTTTTCAGAAGTAGTGATAGCTCTCTTAGTACTGACTACAGGTGGCTCTTGACAACTAACAAGCCGCACTTAGCCAGAAAAAAGGCGAAGTTGTGATTTTAAATCTGGTAAAGGGTCTTCAACGCCATAGTAACCGGTCGAATCAACTTTTTGTTTCTTGAAAAGCAAGCGTTTTCGCAGGAATTTTCTTACACTTTGGAGCTTAAGTATAAAGTAAGGTTTGCTTAATGCTGTAGTTTCAGAATAAACTGGAGTCAAGCCTAAAAAGCTGTGTTTTTTGGAGAAAAAAGTTCCCGGCGCGCGCGTTTAAAGAGCATACGTACCATCCATACATACATACACATACTAGTGATGTGCTTGAGTACAAATGGCGAGCGAGCCTAAAGACTACTAATGAATGATTTTTGACTTCTAACACTGAAGCTACTGAAAATAAGGTCGACTTTTTTTACACAACTGGACATACACCTACACAAGACTTACCTTCGCGGTTAGTCTAGTGGACAATGCATTTTCAAGTAAATACTGTTGCGTATGGCTTATACTAGTGGACAATGCATTTTCAAGTAAATACTGTTGCGTATGGCTTATAACCATGCCTAAGAGCGCATTGACTTACCACCGTCACTAACTCGAATAGATATGGAAGTCCCGTAAGTTTTCACGTTTTAACTGCACCCGTAAAAGAATTCAAAACGGTAAACAATTCAATTTCTAGGGTGATACGGGTACTGATCGATAAACAGAGGATTCTGTTTAGTGAAATTTGGGACGGGGTCAACCACCGAACTAACACAAAAACGCGAGGGTCAAAGCACAAGAATGCCTACGTACGTCCAAACATATATATAAACATACAAACATCCCGTTTTCAATTGTGTTACCCCTGTAAGTGTCTCGGAGCCATCCCGCAGTTCTTATCAAAGAATTCTTCTGATTGGTCCCCTAGCCCTAGCCCTAGCCCTCGTGCGGCGCTATAATTGGTCACGCGCGGCGCTATAATTGGTCACATGATTTGATTAACCAATGAAATGAGTTTTTTGATAAGAACTGCGGGACTGTAGGTGTCTCGCTCGCTACGCTCGCTCGCCAATAACATATACCCGATTTTGCATTATACACCCCTAATACTATCTCGCTCGCCAACAAACACCCCCGATTTTTTTATTGTGTTACCCCTGTAAGTGTCTCGCTCGCCAATTATTGGCGAGCGAGCGTAGCGAGCGAGACAGTATTAGGGGTGGATAATGCAAAATCGGGTATATGTTATATATATGTATGTATGTATAGATGGTACGTATGCCATTTAAACGCGCGCGCGCGGAACGCTTTTCTAAAAAAAACCACGGCTTTTTAGGCTTGACCCCAGTTTATTCTGAAACAACAGCATTAAGCAAGCCTTACTTTATACTTAAGCTCCAAAGTGTGAGAAAATTCTGGCGAAAACGCTTGCTTTTCAAGAAACAAAAAGTTGATTTTACCGGTTACTATGGCATTGACGACCCATTTCCAGACCTAATTTCAAAACTTCGCCGTTTTAGGGGATACGGAGTGCCGCTTGTTGGTTGTCAAGAGTCATTGGTAGTCAGAATGCCGTAGTATTAATGCTAAGAAACCTACTACTACTCGAGGGAAGCTGAGGGAAGCTGAGGTAAGTACGCAATTCCATATTTGTTAGCTAAATATGCAAAAAATAACTCTACCCTTTCTTTTTTATAGCTAAGAGCTGTCAACAGTAGTCAGAATGGTACTATATACCACTGCTCAAGAAAATGAGGTAAGAAAGCAATTTTTGTATTTGTGTGCTAAAATTGATTGTCTTTTGTTTTTGTAGGTGAGAGCTTGTTGTCAAAAATTCAAGGTAATTCAGATGGTCAAAGTAACTTCAATTTGATACTACAGAAGTTATCAATACTCAAGAATGAGGCAAGTAGTAATTCCATATTTGTTGGCTAAAATTACAAATAATAACACTGGTTTATTTTTTATTGTAGCTGAGAGCTTGTTCAAGAGTTACTGGTGATTGAGATTATCAGAATGGCATATGTTTGATACTACAAAAGTTACCATTAATCAGGTAAGAGAGTGATTTTGCATTTGTTTGCTGAAATCAAATGTCATAACTGCTATTATAGTGTTTGCATGAAGTAAGCTAAAATTAGTAACATTTTTATGTTACCTAACTATCAGGCTCGCTCGCCATTTGTGCTCAAGCACACCACTATTATGTATATCATACCCTCCAACTTTTCCAAAGGAGCTTCAGGGACCATAGCCACGCCCGCCACTAATTAACTAAATGAAAAATGATAAGATAGAGATAAATGTGAATTTATGTATTAATCAGTGATTATGGCGTAGAACTTGACGGTTGTGATAATGATGGTGATGATTGTTTATTACAAATTACTGTAGCTTTTTGCAAGTTGCTTTTGTTTATGTATTTATTTTATAGTCATTATTATACAAAGTTTGTTGTGCTAGCTAGAAAGTAGTAAATAACCACTACTTTATTACTGCTTTTACCTTTAGAACTTCTCCCTATACCAGGGATGTTGAGGCCAGCTAAAATCAAAATGGCATTGCCTTCTGGCTCTTTTAGGCTTAGGAGGACCGAAATCACTCATGTCAACCTCTACAATAACCGTGAATCTACTCCTGCATTTATGATACTGACGATCTTTTCCCATTTCGCGTAGAGACACCCTTTACCTTTTGCCGGTTAAAGTAACTTTCCGGGACAAATAGTAGTCTCTTCCGGGACCGGGGACAAAGTAAACAAATCCGGGATGGTCCCGGACATTTCGGGACGGTTGGAGCCTATGGTATATATGTGTGTAAGGATGGTACGTATGCCTCTAAAATGCGCGCGCGGGGAACTTTTTTCTCCAAAATAACGTCTTTTTAGGCTTGACCCCAGTTTATTCTGAAACTACAGCATTAAGCAAGCTATACTTAAGCTCCAAAGTGTGAGAAAATTCCTGCGAAAACGCTTGCTTTTCAAAAAACAAAAAGTTGCTGCGACCTGTTACTATGGCATTAAAAACCCTTTACCAAATTTAAATTCAAAACTTCGCCGTTTTAGGGGGGATACGGAGTGCCGCTTGTTGGTTGTCAAGAGTCATTGGTAGTCAGAATGCCGTAGTATTAATGCTAAGGAACCTACTACTACTCGAGGGAAGCTGAGGTAAGTACGTAATTCCATATTTGTTAGCTAAATATGCAAAAATAACTCTGGCCTTTCTTTTTTGTAGCTAAGAGCTTGTTGTCAACACTGACTGGTAAAATTCAAATAGTCAGAATGACTCAAATTTGGTACTACAAAAGTTACCACTGCTCAAAAGTAATATTTGTATTTGTGTGCTAAAATTGATTGTCTTTTGTTTTTGTAGGTGAGAGCTTGTTGTCAAGAATTCAAGGTAATTCAGATGGTCAAAGTAACTTCAATTTGATACTACAGAAGTTATCAATACTCAAGAATGATGTAAGTAGTAATTCCATATTTGTTGGCTAAAATTACAAATAATAACACTGGTTTATTTTTTATTGTAGCTGAGAGCTTGTTCAAGAGTTACTGGTGATTGAGATTATCAGAATGGTTGATGTTTGATACTACAAAAGTTACCATTAATCAGGTAAGAGAGTGATTTTGTATTTGTTTGCTGAAATCAAATGTCATAACTGCTATTATAGTGTTTGCATGAAGTAAGCTAAAAATAGTAACATTTTATGTTACCTAACTATCAGGCTCGCTCGCCATTTGTGCTCAAGCATACCACTAGTTATATGTATGTATGTATGTATGGATTGTACGTATGCCCTTTAAACGCGCGCACGGGGAACTTTTTTCTTCAAAAAACACTGCTTTTTAGACTTGACCCCAGTTTATCCTGAAACTACAGCATTAAGCAAGCCTTACTTTTACTTAAGCTCCAAAGTGTGAGAAAATTCCTGTGAAAATGCTTGCTTTTCAAGAAACAAAAAGTTGATTCGACCAGTTACTATGGCATTGAAGACCCTTTACCAGATTTAAAATCAAAACTTCGCCTTTTTCTGGCTAAGTGCGGCTTGTTAGTTGTCAAGAGCCACCTGTTGTCAGTACTAAGAGAGCTATCACTACTTCTGAAAAGCGTAAGTAAGCACATAAAGTATTAATGCTAAGGAAGCTACTACTACTCGAGGGATGCTGAGGTAAGTACGTAATTCCATATTTGTTAGCTAAATATGCAAAAAATAACTCTGGCCTTTCTTTTTTATAGCTAAGAGCTTGTTGTCAACAGTGACTGGTAAATTCAATTAATAGTCAGAATGACTCAAATTTGGTACTACAAAAGTTACAACTGCTCAAGAAAATGAGGTAAGAAAGTAATTTTGTATTGGTGTGCTAAAATTGATTGTCTTTTGTTTTTGTAGGTGAGAGCTTGTCAAGAATTCAAGGTAATTCAGATGGTCAAAGTAACTTCAATTTGATACTACAGAAGTGGTAAGTAGTAATTCCATATTAATTTTGTTGGCTAAAATTACAAATAATAACACTGGTTTATTTTTTATTGTAGCTGAGAGCTTGTTTAAGAGTTACTGGTGATTGCGATTATCAGAATGGCATATGTTTGATACTACAAAAGTTACCATTAATCAGGTAAGAGAGTGATTTTGCATTTGTTTGCTGAAATCATGTCATAACTGCTATTATAGTGTTTGCATGAAGTAAGCTAATAATAGTAACATTTTATGTTACCTAACTATCAGGCTCGCTCGCCATTTGTGCTCAAGCACACCACTAGTATGTATATGCTTAGTGTCCCTGAACTATATGATTAGATAAGTTGGCAACTATGTTTGTTAGTTTAGCCAACCTGTACCAAGGTCAAATTTTGCTTTCCTATTTCAGATTTTGTAAAGTGGCATATTGAGAATTACATTCACTAAATTATTAGACAAGCCAGTTAGGGTTGTTTTTTTTGTTGTTTTTTTGTTTTGTTGTTGTTGTTTTGTTTTTTTGTTTTTTTTGTTGTTGTTGTTGTTTTTTGTCACCACTAGGTTGAGTGGGCAATAAATCCCTAGCATTTTTGTGGCCTTGCCAGGTTAAGGTTATCATCACTGAGTGGAAATTATTTCTGAAAAGTTGATGGTGACTGGTCATTACTGGCTTCTCTCAGAAAAACAGCATTTGCGTGAGCAAAACCTGCTTATGGACATTGGTAAGGGTCAGTGGTAGCTACCCACTGGTGCATTGGAATACATATAATTTAATGTGTACATACCTATCAATGAGATATGGTTGCCACCTTGTGGATGTATGTTCTTGATCTTCTCTAGCCTGGCTGTAACTGTATTAACCTAGCTTATACTATAAGTTTCTCTCCTTTTTTTCTTTTCTTTTTCATATCTTCTCTAATCTGTAATGTTCTGGGTTTAGGTCCCTTTTTCTTTCCTTCCAACCCCCTTCCCTCTTTTCTTTTAACCCCCTTTTCAGAGGGGTTTTAAGTTGGAGGGCACTGGTGGTTGTTGTTTTTGTTTTTTTTAATAAAATAATGAATGATCAGTTGCAGCTATTTCCAAAATAGTTCATTTTTTGTTAAAATAAAATCTTTAGCTGTCTGGTCTGAGTCAATTATATCACTTGCGATGAATATAGAGCAAGAACAGGCTGTTGAGCTTACAATCAATAAGTCGTTGGTTTCTCAAAAACACGTACACATATGCATACAATAAAAAGTGGGGGCACCAGCACCTGGGGCCCCTTGCTTCCTACTCCAATGCTTTTCTTCCATTCTCCTGATATATTTACTTGTCTTTTTGTACCCCCTTGTCTTTATTTCTCTGTCCACATCTTTCTTTATTCTATTTCCCCCTGCTCTTATACTTTCTTCTCTTATCTGTAAATAAATTAATACCACAATATGTTTTAAGTAAACTTAATTTGTATGCACATACTTTGCCTCAATGATTTCTACCATGGCAATGCCTAATAATTCTTCAGTCTGAATCGTGATTTTGTGTGTGTAGTTTGAAGTTCTAATTAGGTCGGCACCACTGGTGTGCTTTTTCTCAGAGGTCATGGGGTCAAACTACACTGAAGATTCACACTTTGTGAAGTGCTTTTAGTTTCTGGGGTTGAGATATCCTCAATTCACTAGTTCATTTGACTATGATCTTCATCTTTTCCTAACACTGTTCACGCTTCATAACTATGGGAGGTGATTACTGCCAAAAGTGGACGTCTTAATAATCTTACATCATGGTGAGTGACCTGGTTGAGCAATAGCCATTGTGTTTCTTTGTTTCTTAAGCATTACTAAGTGATAGTACCATTTGACAATATAGCTCTGGACTAGCTCGCCTATGCTGACTTTGAGTAGTTCCAGGGAGTAGGAAGCCAGATCTTATTGGTGCAGCCATTATAACCACACCCACTCATTTGTTCAAGTAATGAGTTTTATTAATAGAAAAGACAATAGAGTTGATTTTTCTATCAAATGAACCAAAGAATTTAAGTCTATGCTCTGTGTATCTAATAAATTCAAATGCCACTGTAATCTCACCAAACAATTCAGTACATGACATATTTTATGATATTATTACAAAGCAAATGATTTTTATAACAATCAGTAGGTTCATTCAAATACATAATGTTAAATTAGTTATAGCCATTATGTAGACTGTATATATCATATAGTTAATATAGCTACTTGGCATATAAAGTAAACAGGACACAAATGCCTGCCATTGCGGCAGTCATAGCTTTATTTTCCTCTAATATGTGTGGCAAATAACTGAATGGGAAGACTCCTAGTAGCAAAAATTACCATTTTGCAGACCAACATTGCTGGAAGGGTTTCTGAACTATGTTTATTTTTACAAAAGATTGAGTCATTTTTGACAGCTCGATTTCAACCGTCCAAGTTTGATAACAAGGACAAGTTCAGGTAAAGAATAGAAATGCCCCTTTTTGTTAAAATATTGGTGCAACCATGGCTGCTCGGCCACACCCATTCTGACACGCCTGGTCCCTAGTTATCTTGACAAGAAGGCAAACAAAAGGTTTTTTGTATTTAATTCACAACAATTCAACTTTGTGTTAACATATTATGAACTGTATTAAGATGCTTTAGCTTGGAAATAATGATATTTTCCCTCAAAATGAGTTCCTCTCAAACACCCTATTCTCACCAGAGCGACAAGCATGCACATGTTTATTTTTATCACTCCACTTACCAACTTAACTTTTAAATCCGGTGATATGCTGACTGGGGATGTTCTACAATAAAATTATGATGATATTTTTTATAATCAAACAGTAAAGCAGCAATTACCTTTGCATCTCTCTACAAATCTCAATGTGTTTCCTTTAAAGAAGCTATAGGCACAAAATTTCCACATTGAAGGCATTCTTCTATTGGTGGGGGCCTGCTAGATTCCTATAAAATACATGTAACTTTCATGATAAAAAACAACAAAAATAAAACAAAAATAAAACAAACTAAAGTAATGACCATCACCTGCTCATATTCATCAGTATCCAAACTTTTATGAAGTGGCCGAATTTAAATTTTTGCATGATGCACTACAGCTCTTAGATATTTTACGGTATAACCATTCTTTGGCCTTGCAATAGGCTGTAGTGTTTTTGCACCACCCTCCGAGCATCCAAGAAACTCATAACCACCACATCCACATAGTTTAGGAAATTTTTCCTCTAGATTCTGTAGAATTTCCCATGCTTCAGCATTTTCCAAAAAACATTTTTTTTCTTCGCCTAAACAAGCTGCTTGCAACCTCTCCCTCTCAGAGGAATCTGGAATTGCTTCCTGTTCAGGATTAGCCAAACAAACGAATACATGTGTCCATGTGGGCAGCTTATTATAGGGAGATTTTATTGATTTTGAGGGCTTTCGCTTTTTACCTAGAGTCAACGACTTCTTGGGATTCCATTCGAAACGTTTCTCTCCAATCGAGAATCCCACAGAGGTATTCTTACGTAATTGTTGCTAACCGATACTAGTTGACTTAAAACAGAAGAATTACTCGCGACGGAGGAAGATCCACTAATAGTGCCAATTGAGTTGACGCTCGAAGGAGAACTAGAGCTTTCAATAATTTCTACTGCTTGAAGAAGTGTCTTTTGAAGCTGATTGGTAGAAGAAATCACTTCATTACGCCATTCACGCCCGGACTGGACTCCAAACCGAAATGGTGGCTGCTGAGAACTCATAACACGACTATGTTGTATGTCGCTTATGCTCTTTAACGATCCTTTACCATTTTTGAGTAAAATTGCTCACATAACCAATTTTAGGATTGAAACGAATTACAACCCCCCTCCAGTTGCACAGTACACCCCTCCAAAGTTGCATTGTACACTTATTTCAAAAGCACCCCTCCAAAACTCTCCAATTGCACCTCCTCCAATTGCACAGTGCACCCCCTCCAATTGCAGGGTGCACGCACTCCTTCCAGGGTGGTGCAAAAACACTACAGCCTATTGCAAGGCCAAAGAATGGTTATACCTGCACCTCCCAACTACCAGTCACCTGTTTGGCCGCGTGGCAGTTGCTTTATGGCGGGGCAATGCATCCCTGTGGCTCCACCGTCTCCATCATACCACCCTCCCTGGACGGTGTAGTCTGAACTTCTTGTGTTTTTATTGTCTTTTTTTTTAACCAGTTGTATAGCTGATCTTTTCATCATAAAGAACAGTGTAATAAATTATTTTTTAAAAAAACCCTCCAAATGCAATGCGCATCCCCTCCAAATGCAACGCGCACCCCCTCCAAATGCAACGCGCATCCCCTCCAAATGCAACGCGCAACCCCTCCAAATGCAACGCGCATCCCCTCCAAATGCAACGAGCAACCCCTCCAAATGCAATGCGCACCCCCTCCAAATGCAACACGCATCCCCTCTAAATGCAACGCGCACCCCCTCCAAATGCAACGCGCACCCCCTCCAAATGCAACACGCACCCCCTCCGAAAGCCAGGGACTCCCTAAGATTATTAAGACGTCCACTTTTGGCAGTAATTACCTCCCATAGCGTAGCTGGTTGTTCGAGACGAAGGGGTCGAGAAACGGGAGTATCATTCCATAAAATTCCTACTGTTGTTACCAACCAGGGTAAGTAGACAGAAAAGCTATGTTGTGAACGTCGAGCGGCATGGTTGGCAAGCATAAACAGGAAGAATTGGATTCCTAGCCAACATTCTTGTGTTTGCTCTTGTCATTTTATCTCAGGTCAGTATTGGTGTTTAACTCACTCTATAGTCTTATTTATGCTTCATTTGATAGGAAAGCCATCACTTCTTTATGACACAACAAATCCAGATTGGGTTCCTAGCCAGGATATGGGTTATGCTAATGCCACACCAGATTTAGAGAGATATGACAGGTTACACCATAGGAATAAGAAGAGAAAGCTAGATGTAACTGAAGACAGGGAGGTCACTGCTGAAGTGTCAGAAAATGCTGTGAACACCGATGTTGAATTGCGTGTGGCACATGCTAATGTGGAAGTGCAAACTGAAGTTGAATTTATGAAGGACCATGCTAGTATAGTAAAATAAGTCACATTGCTAAGAGAGGAAAATCACAAACTTCGCAGTGAATTGATGGAATTACAAGGGCGAGCTCTTTTTGGCTTTTCACCAGAGCATTTGAGGGAGCATGAAGATAAGCTTAAATTTTATACTGGTAAGCTTTGTTTTCACTGTTTATATTAACTTTAGATATTGATTAATGCTATGTAGGCATTTCAGAGTGGACCATATTCAAAGGTCTCTTTGATTTAATAGCTCCAGCTCTACCAGAAGATGTCAAGTTAACAAAGCTATCAATGATTATGATGTTTTTTTCTAAGATTAGGTTAAACCTGTATGATCAGGACATAGCAGATCGTTTTGGAGTTCATCCATCTACAGTATCTATAAGTTTTCATCGGGTGTTGGATGTAGTGGCAGTAAAAACTAAACATCTGATAAAATGGCCAGACAGAGAGACCTATCTCACTCATAGCAGATCCTAGTGACTCTCAGTCAACCATAGATAAAATTGTTAAAGTATGTTGTGCTCTAGTTAATTTATGTCCATCAGTTATACCACAAGAATAAAATATTTTAAGTTAAAATTGTTGTAGTTACATTTGTTTTATTTTGTTTTTGATGCTGCAACAATAATTTAATTAATAATTGTGCAATTTATATACATCATCATAATAACAAGTTTAATAATTGTTCGTGCGGGCGTAACTCCGCACTACTGACGGTGGGTATGGTAAGGTGATGGTAACTCGAAGGACCAGATGCCAGGTGCGGCAGTCAGTTGAAAGATTGGCAGAAGCTCGCGCGGCAACAGCTTTAGATACAGTTTGGAACATAATTTAGGGAAAGGGATGATTACATTAAGTAGAGGTGAGGTGACACAAAACTGAGTTGGGTAAGAAAGGGAGGAGTTTGAAAACAGAACAAAGATAATGTGGTAAGGGTCTGTACTTAGGTAAGGGGAACAAATGGTAGGTAATATGAGAAGAGCTATTAGACAAGTTAATTACTAGTGGAGTTCAAAGTTTAGTTTTTGATCTTCTTGCCTTGATCCTGGCACTCTTGCGGCGAGGGTGTATCTCACGCTGCAGAGCTGGAGTTGACGGATCACTATTGGATGGCAATAGTGGTTGCTGTGCTATAGTCTGGTCTGACCCAGACACACTCCCGGGGGAAGATTGGTCCTCGATCAGTAGGACTAATCTGTTAGTTGCACGTTTGTAGTGGCGTCCTTGACATAGGAGCTCCACAGTCCTGACTAGTCCATCATCGCCAGGAAAAGTACGAGTGATACGTGCCAGGGGCCAGTTCCTGTGAGCGAAAGTCTTATCCTTCAGGATCACTATGTCTCCAACCTGGAAGTTCCTGGTGGGGCGTAGCCATTTGGTTCGGGCATGGAGAGCTTGCAAGTAACGGGATTTCCAGGCTAGCCACAAGTCATTGGAGATTCATCGCACAAGGTTCCAACGGCGAAGGTGAGAGATGTCAGTGGAGGAGTCGACATGCACAGGAGGAGGAGCTTTCAAAGGGCGTCCAATCAGGAAGTGCCCAGCAGTGAGGGCAGTGGTTCCATCAGATTCTGTGGCATCCAGTGGGATAATTGGCCGGGAGTTGAGGATAGCTTCGGCATCTATTAGAACTGTGTTCAATTCTTCAAAGGAGAGAGGTCGTGGTGATATCAATTTCCGCAAAAGCACTTTCATTGACTTTACGCCAGCTTCCCAGAGCCCACCAAAGTGTGGAGCTCTAGGAGGAGAGAGGTGCCACTGAAGTCCATGAGTAGTAGACAAGTGGGAGGTACCATTCCTAGTGGCTCGCGAGGTGAGAAGACGGCGGACTTCCTCTATTTCCCCTTTGGTCCCTAGGAAATTGGAGCCATTATCCGAGAATATGTGTGAGGGAGTGCCTCGTCGAGCACAGAACCTGTGTAGGGTGGCCACGAAGGCTTCTGACGTCAAGTCTGAGCAGAGCTCCAGGTGCACTGCTCTGGTGATAAAACACACAAAAACAACTGCATAAACCTTCAGTCTTACAGGGTTCCTTGGGTTCCCACGGTGAATCAGGAAGGGTCCGGCAAAGTCAACACCAGTTCGGTCAAAGGGTGGAGCCGGAGTGGTACGCAAGGAAGGTAGCAGTCCCATTTTTTGGTTGGAAGGTCTGGCATAAGCTCTTTGGCACAGTGGGCAGGAGCGGCTGATGTGCTTCAGGTAGTTCTTCAACCCAGGTATATGATGATTTTCGGCTAGAATTGCCAACAGGGTAGAGACACCTGGGTGATGTAGAGATACATGTAAGGTGCGAACATACAGTTTACATAAAGGTGATTTAAGGCTTAGAAGGAGGAGAGAATGAGAAAATTGGGGGAGGAGTTTGTTCCGGACACGTCCACCAACTCTGAGTAACTGGTCTTGACTAAGGTGGACATCATATTTGCTCAGAGGATGGTTTATTGGGAGTGGTTTGCCAGACTGCAAGTGTTCGAAAACATCAGAGTAGACATCCATCTGGGCTTGTCGGAGGAGGTAATTCTTTGTTTGTAGGCACTCTGAAGGTGTCAGGATGGCTGACAAATTACGATGCTCACGAGATTTGCGTGAGTTGGTGATAAAGCGTTGTGCCCAAGCCAGGATCCTGATGAGATGGTCAAACGAAGAGTAATGAGTCCAGAGGTCATTAGATGGATGGGAGACTTGAAGAGTGGAGGTGATGGCTCGAGTTTCAGTGGTGTCCTTGATGGCAGGATTACTGAGTAGGAGTGGCCAATCTGAAGGAGGACCCTTGAGCCAAGAAGGACCCTCCCACCAGAGGGTGGAGTTGAGTAAGTCTGAAGTAGATACTCCACGGCTGGCTAGATCTGCAGGATTGTCTTTTGAACGTACATGACGCCACTGACGAGGTGGGATAACATCTTGGATGGAAGCAATGCGGTTGGCCACAAAGACTTTGAGGTTAGTTGGCGATTTATTTACCCAGGACAGAACAATGGTAGAGTCCGTCCAGGCGTAAACATCATGGATGGGTATGTTCAAGTCAGTTGAAACAGTGAGAAGGAGTTTTGAGAGTAGATAAGCTGCTGTCAATTCAAGACGTGGAATGGTTACTGGACGTACAGGTGAGACTCGAGCTTTGGAGGTGATGAGTACAATAGAAACGTCCGCATTTTGATAGACAGTGCGTAAATAGACAACAGCACCATAAGCATTAGCAGAGGCATCAGAGAAGCCATGAATCTGCTGGGAAAGAATTGGCACATCAAGAGGTCGTAGGCGTCGGTTTATCGGGTGTGAGGCAATTGCTGGGACGGTGCTAATCCAACGTTGCCATTCAGTGGCTATTGTGTCAGGAACAGGTGTGTCCCAATCAAGATGGAGTTTCCAGAGCTGCTGGAGGAGGATTTTGGCAGTGATGGTGATGGGTGAGAACAAGCCGAGAATGTCAAATATTTTTGCAGTTGTAGAGGCGATAGTACGCTTTGTAGGAGCAACATCAACAGGAGTAGGAGGGACAGTGACATGAAACTGGTCTTGGGTGACATTCCAGTGAATCCCAAGAGCCTTAGAAGACGTCAAGGGATCAGAGATGTGAAGGTCAGCTGACTCTCGAAGTTGTTCCGGAATAGTCTCAAGGAGAGGTTGGGAGTTGCTCCGCCACTTCCAGAGGGTCATCCCGGCTGAGGCAAGCAGGTCGCACAGTTGTCGGCATAGTTGATCTGCCTCTGAGACGGTGTTTGCTCCTGTAAGGCAATCATCAACATAAAAACAAGATCTTATGGCATTGGCAGCTAATGGATAATTATCTTCATTGAGTTCAGCAATTTGGAGTAAAACTTGCGTGGCTAAGTATGGGGATGACTTCACTCCAAACGTGAGCCTCTTCATACGATGATCAACAATGTTTCCTTCCTCATCTCTCAGGAGAAAACGATGTAAATCTCTGTCGGATTCATCAAGCAGAATTTCCCGGAACATTTTGCTGATGTCCGCAGAGACAGCAATGGGGTGGAGACGAAATCGAGTTAGGATGGTAGTGAGGAGTGGATACATATTGGGACCTGGTAGGAGGAGATCATTAAGAGATGCCCCACTAGACGACTTGGCAGAGGCGTCGAAAACTGCCCGCAGTTTGGTTGTGGTGGATGAGTCCTTGGAGACGCCGTGAACTGGAAGGTAGAAAGTGGATGCTGGATCCCGATCGCTCTCAGAATCTGGCACTTTCTCTGCATGATCGAGAGCAGGGTACTCTCGGAGAACAGCATTGAATTCCTGGAGTCTTCCTTTATTCTTGAGAGATTTCTCATTCTGCAGGAATCGGCGATGTGCTGACTGTCGAGAAGAGCCCAGTGCTGGAGGTCTCTGGCAACGAGGTAACTTAACAGAAAATCTCCCATCAGATAAGATCCTGTAAGTATCTTTAAATTGAGAAACTGCATCTTGTTCATCAGTAGATAGGTGACGAGTTTGGGTGTCTGGAGTCTGATCCATGAACCAGAGACGTTGGAGCAATGAATCCAAGGAATCTTCCTTGCTCTGTGCTCGAAGAATAGAGGTCGGAAGGGAGGAGTCAGGTATAGCTCCTCCTAGTGTCCAGCCAAACAGTGTAGGATTCGCCATGGTAGCCTGATCATCTGATAACGAAGGGTGACCTCGAGCACAGCGACCGCAGTCTGCAATTCCAAGAAGCAAGTCAATTTCACCCCCAAGAGCAGGATCTGCGATGGGTTGTTTGCCATTAATACAGGGTAGGTTGAGGAGTTCAGGCGGGTTTCTCGGAGGTCGTATAGATTGGAGTAGTGGCACTGCATGACATTTCACTCTCACTTTGTTGTCGGCATCTGTGGAGTGCAAAGAGGCAAGGTCAACAAAAACATGGTATTTACTTACAGCTCCTCCAGTGACTCCTGCTATCTGAAGACGCTGGGGATATCTCTTCAACTTGAGACTGGAGGCCAAACGTTCAGACATCAAGGAGATAGAGGCTCCACTATCCAGCAGAGCTCTGGCCTTCTGTCGGTAGTCACCATTGCTGGCCAGGGTGAGAGCAGTTGAAAGGAGGGCTGATGGAAGAGTGGACACGTGTTGTACAGCAGTTTCTTCATCGGTGGTGATGACGCTGGCATTTGCATCAGGTGGGGTGGGTGAAGACGGTTCTTTATGGAGCAGTGTATGATGCTTGGCACCACAAGTTCGGCAGGTGTAGGTTGATTGGCAGTCTTTGAGGGCATGCTTGTGGCTTAAACAATTGAAGCAGTGTTTTGCATCCTTGACAGCCTTTTGCCTCTTGTCCTGGTTCCACTCAAGGAAGGTTGGGCATTTGGAGATGGCATGACCTTCCTGTGAGCAAACTGGACATTTAAAGGAAGCTGGAGCAGCTTTTAGTACATGATGTAAAGGTTTGGATGGAGGTTGAGATGATTGTGTTTTCTTGGATTGGTTGGAGTGGAAAGATCTGATAGATGGGTCGTCGTCAAGGCTGAATTCTCTTTTCTTGAAGAAGTCTAAAATTTCTCTAATTATTGGTAGATTGGTTGAGTCTGCAGTGTGAGTTGACCATTCATGCTTCATTCTCTTGTCAAATCTTTCAGTTATAACAGCTGCAAGAAATTGTTCTAAGGTGTTTCCATTGCAACGTTCGAGGCCCCGAAGATGGGTCTCTAATGTCTCCCTCATTCGGCGAAGACCACGGCGATCGTAAGAGTAATGATCGTTGGCAAGAATGGCTTTGATGTGATGTGGATACACCAAGCGAGGACGACCATAGGCATCTTCCAGGGATTGAAGAGCAGTCTTATAGCCATCCTTGCCGGAGGAGTAGAATTGCACAATCTTTTGAGCTTCTTCTGTGGTCATAGCTTTGAGCAGGTGGCAACATCGTTCAGCATCGATAAGGCCTGCGCCATGCTTGTCAATGGCAGCAGTGAAAAGGTTCTTGAAGTCGGCCCAATCTACTGGCTTGCCTGAAAACTTAGGTAAATCAAGGGTGAGTTTGGAAGAGTTGAAAATGACTGACTTGATCTCAGTGTCCGAAGATGAAGATTTGGTAGATGTGGTTGAAGGAGCCTCTTGTTCGCTGGCAATTCGTTCCTGAATTTCTTTGGTTACAGAGGTAAGTTGACTCCGAAGACGTTCAATTTCCGGATCCGAAGCGAAACAACGAGTGTTTTTCCTGAAGTCTGATGTTTGTTCCTTTAACTTTGCGAGCTCAGCAGTGTAGATAGGTTTGGTGATATCATCCACGTGCGATAAGGTAGCTAGTGAATCAAGAACAACCATGCCTACATCATAGAGATTGATTTTCTCTTGCAGAACTTCCAGAATTTCCACTATTCTGTGGTTTTCCTCCCGAACTAGCTCACCATGGGACATTTCATCCTCAATATTAGCAGATTCAGTGCCTCTGATGAGGTCTTCATACTGTTCCTGGAGAGCATCGAAGAGATTGGATGAGCGAGTAGCATCCTTTAGTTTTTTATCAACATCACTTGGTCGTATTTCAGCATAGGGTGTATCCCGTAGAGTACGAACTTGAGACTCAAGCTTGGTGAGCTGGCCTTTGCGACTTGATCGCTTGTCTCGGACTTTGGCTGGGTCAGTTAAGGATTTGATGAGCTTTAGTTCTTCCTCCAAGGTGGGCATGGTCAGATAGGTGTTTGATGAGGAACTTAACTGTTTTGGTGGGATCACTTGATTGCGATGTTCTCAGTGATGGAACGGCAGCGCAGATCGATGTGACGTAAAGTAGAGGTAAGGTAGAGCCAGGCGCGGTCGATACTCAAACTAGAGATCCGGCTCGAAGGACCATATGTTCGTGCGGGCGTAACTCCGCACTACTGACGGTGGGTATGGTAAGGTGATGGTAACTCGAAGGACCAGATGCCAGGTGCGGCAGTCAGTTGAAAGATTGGCAGAAGCTCGCGCGGCAACAGCTTTAGATACAGTTTGGAACATAATTTAGGGAAAGGGATGATTACATTAAGTAGAGGTGAGGTGACACAAAACTGAGTTGGGTAAGAAAGGGAGGAGTTTGAAAACAGAACAAAGATAATGTGGTAAGGGTCTGTACTTAGGTAAGGGGAACAAATGGTAGGTAATATGAGAAGAGCTATTAGACAAGTTAATTACTAGTGGAGTTCAAAGTTTAGTTTTTGATCTTCTTGCCTTGATCCTGGCACTCTTGCGGCGAGGGTGTATCTCACGCTGCAGAGCTGGAGTTGACGGATCACTATTGGATGGCAATAGTGGTTGCTGTGCTATAGTCTAGTCTGACCCAGACAATAATTACAAATTATGTTTTCTTCATTTTCTTGTTGAATTTTGGAAGTTTACGGCATGAAGGACAATACCATTTGCCCTTAGGAGGACATCGAATTCTCAAACAGTCAAAGTGAAACCATTGAATAGTGCACTTGTCATTGTCACACTGCACCATATTACCAAAGCTAGGCTGATTACAGTAGCACCACAGCTTGGATAAATCTTCTACATTGTCTGCTTGCTCACTATAACTAGGAGAATTTGATACTATTGGCGATTGAACGATTCCTTCAGAATCTGCCACTGGCTTCCGAGTATAATATTTCCCCACAATTTCAGGAAGAACACTAAGTGTTCCACAGTTTCATAATGGGTAGAAAGAAATTGGTCATCTTTTCTTATCCTGTCTACCACATACTCTTTCTGAGTCCATACAACAAAGTCACAATATTCAACTTCGCATGCTGCCATCTGTAGTTGAACTTGGAAATAGTATGCATGAGTTTTTTTTCAATTCCCACACTCCATTTTTCTTTTCCATGCAAAATCCTGGAAGTTGTTCTCCTATAAGTAGGCCCAGTCGAACCGCACCCTCCGCGTATCGCGCTTATAGTACGATATATATTTGCATTCAGCGGCGACCCTTTCCTACCGCATTAATTACACCCATTTTATCGTACTATTTTTTCCTCCCTTTTCTGGCCACCCTACAGCTCTGGGAAACCTTTACCTGTTTTCTTATCTGTTGATCTTGCCACATGTCGATTAGTGACCGCCAATTCCACTTAGAAGCCATAAAACTGTCAACACTTGCTGCTGGAGGGGGAGTGACAAAATTAAGGGACAAATTTGTTTTGCAGGTGAGGAAGCCAGTATTTCAAGTTTAAACTTTCTTATATAGATACCTGTATAAAATGAAGGTAAAAAAATTTGTGTCCCCAATATATTATGTACATAAAACATTGGTCAAACATACGGTTAAATAGCAAGTACAGAAAACATTGCGTACCACTGAAAACACAATAAATAAATCATAAATACATCTGGCATATTTCTAACTATTCTTTATAGATCCAGCACTGTGTGTTCTTATGTTGCTTGTCTAGTACAGGTTTTCAAATCATTCCCTGCACTTCTCCTCGCTTCCTGCAACTTGCCTCCATCACCTACTACTTCCCCTCGTTTCATCCTGTAGTTTTGTCCTGCTATTTGTTTCCAGCACCTCCTTTCCTGTATTTCCCCTCGTTTCCTCCTGCAATTCATTTCCAGCACCTTGTTTCGTCCTGCAATTTGTTTTCAGCACCTCGTTTCCTGTATTTCCCCTCGTTTCTTCCTGCAATTCATTTCCAGCACCTCGTTTCGTCCTGCAATTTGTTTCCAGCACCTCGTTTCCTGTATTTCCCCTCGTTTCTTCCTGCAATTCATTTCCAGCACCTCGTTTCGTCCTGCAATTTGTTTCCAGCACCTCGTTTCCTGTATTTCCCCTCGTTTCTTCCTGCAATTCGTTTTGATAAAGAAGAGTGATGGCTGCTTTGATTTTGACTGGGAGTGTGATGAAGTTCATCAGAGTGTCCAGAAAACAATTAATTTCCTGACAAAAGGGTGCTCCTGTAAGACAGGATGTGGAAACCAGAGGTGTGGCTGTGTCAAGAATGGCCGGAAGTGTGGACCCAGTTGTAACTGCCATAACTGCCAGAATGTCCTACCATCTGATGAGGTGCCATCTACAAGTGGCTTCACTAGCAGTACTGTAGCTCCATACGAATCTGAAGATTCTGACATCACAGACTCAGATTCTGATGAAAGCACCACTTCTGAAACTATAGAAACTGAAACAATATCAAACGTATATGATGATGATAATGACTTGTATTTGTAGTCAGTCACCAGTTCAGAATATCCTGTTTTTATAAAATTCAGAATACCCTGTTTTTATATTCATGATGTTAAAAAAAAAAAAAAAAAAGCTTGTACATACTTTGAATGAAAAATAAAAGCTAATTTAATGTGGTTACGAATTTCTTCGGACAAAATAGTTTTGAACATGTCCAACATAAAAAAAGAGAATAAAATTGTACAAAATATGTTACTACATTATTCTAACCCTGTGCATTTTGTGTCCCACACTCACCGGCTAAGATATCAGCTCTAGTAGCAGATATTCTTCAGCATCCTAACAAAGACGTTAGTGGTATGACAGCTTCCCAAAGCTATTTCACCCTCAGTTTTGAGATAGCAACATTGATATACATTATGATTTCATAGAACTCTCTTTCATTTGAATAGCGAAGCCTAATCTTGAATCAGAGCAGCACTTTTAGGAGACGCTCAGACGGACATTTTGTTATGACACGCCCCTCATCTTTGCAAATAAATTTATCGCATATTTTACGCGTGCGGTTCGACTGGGCCATCCTTCACACAAAATGGACATTTTATTTCTACCACTCCCTTTCCACAACATTTACAGTTAACAAAACCATCTGGTGAGGCACCCAAGTAAGGGTTTTCTGCACAAATAAAAAATCCTGTATTACTTATTTTGTGCTCCTTGTGTTTACTAACTGTCTGAGAATAAGCCTGAATCCCATCCTTTTCATGTCTACATCCATATCTAAAGAGACAAGTAAGAAAAGCATTTATTTTATCACTAAAAGTAGATATTATAAACCAATTGTTTTAATTACCTTGTACCTGCAGTCGAAAACTTAAAAGCCTCTGGATAGCATATTTTTTTATCAAGCTTTGAGAAGGCATATTGAAATTTGTAACTGCAGCGGACTTGAAATTTGAAGCAGTAATTCTACCTGCCCTATATACATTCCCATAGCTTGTTTTTAGTCTGTCCTCTGGTTTCTGCTTCAACTTTCATAGCTTGGTCCCTAGTTACCTTTGCAAAAGTACAAAGAGACTCTCAGTAGGCTTCAATATATTATATATATAATACTTATAGCACGAGTCAGAGTACAATATGGGAAAATATTTTACGAGCACGCAAAATATTTTCACGAGCCAAAGGCGAGTGAAAATGTGGCGTGAGAGTAAAATATCATTCCCATATTGTACGCCGAGTGTGATAAGTGATTTATTGCTTCTTTGAAATTTTTCTCAACCGGTTACAATACAATTTTCATTGATTTTACTCGCTACGCGCGCGCTCCAAGGAGCGTACAATATAAACCGTACAATATGGGAGAATACAGAACGCTCGCGTGATGCGGAAATATTCAAGTAAAAATATCAAAGCTGCAATAAAATATATTATATATAATATATTATATACATTATTATTATATGTATGTAGCTATATATTCTTTTTTAATGTTGTGACTTACTGTTATTGATTGAAAATTCTCTTCACATTTTGATAAGAACTCAACATAATTCATTGTAAGTGCTTCAGCATTGTAGAGATCAGTGAGTGGTTTAGGAAACTCGGACGAACTCAGCTTTGGAATAAAAGCCTGAGCATAGGGTTGGGTAATTTTTAATACTGCTGGCTTTTTTGCTGCACTATTTAAAACCTTAGTGAATGCATCAATTTCCTCCATAGTAGGCTGTGGTATATCTTTCTTCTTTGAAGCTTTAACTTGATTTTGGGTTCCACACTAGAATGCTCTCTCTTCCTTCTACTGGACAAACCAGAAAATTTAATTTCAGAAACAGGAGCTGGTGAAACCTATTAAAAAGGTTAATAAAATATAATTCAAATAAGCTATAACCTACATCCTGAGCCGGAAGGAGCCATGAACATTTTTTAGAAGTACATGCTTCTGATCCACTCTTCTTTCTTGCTTCAGTTGCTTTGATTAGGCATGACAACACTGCAGCAATGTGGGAACAGGCTTCACCCAGTCTATAATTAAAATGATGGTTATATATAAAAAATTATAAAAAAAATTAGTTGCAAATTTAACATACCTGCCATACAAGTACAGTGGGCTGCCAAAACACCGCCTTTCTCTGAAGCTATAATCCATGGTAGAAGCGGAGTGTAGCAGACAACCTTTGTGAATGCTTCACCTACTTTGAGTAACTAATTGCAATGTAATACTGGTAGTCTTTACCTTTCCCATAACCAAAAAACATAAGTTTTCCTTTGCTTGATACATATGAAGCTTCAGAGCATGGACCCACCCTGCTTTAAGGAAATTATCACCATCAAGCATTCCTTTCCATGCCTATTATACAGCCAATTTTTAATAAAACATACAGGTAGGATTAAAAAATGTATTACTTTTATTTCCTCCTTTGTGTATTGACTGGGTGTTGCTATCATATACAGCATCATATCGCTCCATTTCACATCTGGGATTAGATCTGGGCTCTCCGTCCATTCTTGAATAGCGTAAGGATCCTGAGCAAGCCCAGCAGCTACAACTTCATTTTGATAACGCATTTTAGACTCCTTAGATAAATTTAGGAAGTATTCTGACTTCAGTTCCATGACTTCTTACTAACGGTAGTACGCAAAACCATACACGTGGGCCGAACTTGCCCTCAAAAATGGTGGTTAGCAACAGTTGCTAGGACCATCCATCAGCAAATTTCAGCGTTTTGCCTTCCCCTGCATCTAGTTGCAGCTCAGATTTTCCCACTATTACAGCTCCCTCGCTTGATTCAGCTTCATCAGACACCACCATTGTGGAGCTAGAACGGCTTGGTCTAGGAGAAGAGAGCACTCAACAGGATTCTCAACAGGAAGAAAAGGTACCTCCTTCAGAAAGCACTGGTGCCACACCCAATCCAACTATGCTGTCTCAGATAGAGAATTTGAAGAACCTGACTAAAAGAGCCAGAGCCTGTGAATTGGATCCACATATGCTTTTCCTTGCCGAGATAATGGCCAAAGCAACCACGCCTGTGCGCCTGGCTTAGGACACAGTGATGTGCAATCTTGCAAGAAAGAATTTATGGAAGGGTAAGCCGTCTTGCACACAATATCCCTAACATCATTGGGAATACCAGCTGCCGCTGCAGTAGCTGCAAATATCTTTGAAACACTCTCTAGGGCTGCCTCTGACATGTGATCTAGGAATGGCATGTGATTTAGCATTACTGCAAATGACCACATATTGAACCACTGCATAATAGACTTGCTACCACCTGGCCTGTATTTTAAGGGAAAGGAATTTAAACATTCATTTGCTGTGTAACCACCAACAGCTAGAAGTGTATCTATCATTTGTGTATATGACTGACACCCTTCTACATTGTTAAAATAATGCTTCCTTATACTGCCCAACCAATACTGCTTGTAATGCTTTTAAACATTCCTGCTGTGGTACATTATTTGCTTTAAGGGTATACTGAAATCTATGAAGCACAGCAAAGATATCCTCACCCTTGTGCATTACTCCTATTTGCTTAGCCAAAATGTCATACCTGCTATGATTGTGTTGCGGCTGTTGAGTGGGAGTGACTGTGGGGCCAGGCATGCCATGCCTCATCCATTCCAGTCTAATAATCACAGACCACAAACTACAGTAACAACCATGGCAGTCAAACACACAAAGGTATGGTAATGACCAATCCCATTTTAGGCAGTCTTATACTAGCCACACCCCTTATGGCAACAAGTCACACAGTCAACACAGAACTCCCTTGCTTGCAAATCCACAATCACAACGTGATGCATCCATTGTCACTTGCTTCAGGTGTAACAAGGTCGGTCATTATGCTAATAATTGTCCCAACAGTAACACACAATCACAGCATTATAGTAGCAATCATTCTCAGCCTCAGATGCCATCACAGCCTCAGCCACACACTGTCAATCAATATCCACAATCTCAACAGCAAGTTCAACTTGCTAGAAATTCACAACCTGCCAGACCTATCAGGAAAATTGATCATTCTTCACCAACCACTAACGTCACAGACACTGACATTCTCAACACTCACGACAGTAAAGATGAATCCTTCATCACACAAGGAGAAGTCAATGGCATTTTCACAGACATTATCATTGACTCTGGTGCCAGAGTCTCACTAATTTCCAGTGATTTTATTTCACCAGACATGTCACCAGTTGGCACAGTTACACTCTTTGGCATATCCCAAGTTAAAGTCACTGCCCCAATCTATGAAATTGAGGTTGTGTTACCAACCATGAAAGGCAAATGCAGGCTTGCCATGGATGATAGACTCCCACCCCACACGTTTTTGTTAGGTGTGGATTTTGGCAAACAGAAACTGCTTGACTTGATGTCACAAGTGAAAGCCACCCCAGTGCCAGTTATGGTAGTCACTAGGGCTATGGTAGTCACTAGGGCTATGGCAGCTGACAATGCCTTGGCTGACTAAATTGCCAATATCCTGCATCTGTCTGAAGGTGCCACACCCCTGGCACTTGATGACATTCCATATGCTCATGATTTGGTCACACCTACTGACACTGAAAGTGCCTCTGTGCCCCCCAGAAATCATTGCTGAAAGATGTGAAAAATTAGCTGTAGATATTGTGGGGCCACTGCCCAAGTCATTACATAACTGCAGATTCATTTTCACATCCATGGAACTTGCTTCTGGTTTCCCATTTGCTGTGCCCTCTTAAAAGTTACACAGCTGAAGACACTGCCCATGCACTACTTTCTGTCATTGCCATCACGGGACCTCCCATTGTAGTCCTGTCGGACCAGGGCACCAATTTCATGTCTAAAGTATTGATTGCACTTTACCAGAAACTTGGGATTAACAAAGTCAGGACAGAACCTTACCCACCCCAGTCAAATGGGAGGCTAGAGAGGTTTCACTCCACCTTGAAAACCATGCTCACAAAAGCTATTGATAACAAGCAACAATGGGTTGCAGTACTTGATTTAGTATTATATTTTGTCAGAAACAAAAGTGGGAGACACAGTTTTCAAGAAGGTGCCTGGTTTGAATAAATGCCTGGAATCCTCCTGGGAAGGGCCATACACTATTGTGAAACTGTTGCACCCTAGTGAATTGCATCATTCGAAGCACATCTGCCAAGAAAGTCAAGCCCCAAACTGTACATGCTTCACAACTCAAACTGGCTCACAATCCTTCCATTTACAGAGTTGCAACTGTAGTGGATGATGTTTTGGAGGAAACACCCAACGGGGAGGAGTCAGTATCCCTGTCACAACAGCAGCAAAAGCAGCTTGATGACACACTAGCATTGTTTCCCTCCGTCTTTTCTGACACACCTGGGCTTACTTCTGTCATTTCACATTCCATCAAACTCACTAGCACCACACCACAGTGGACACCATCATATACAATTCCATTGGCATACCTGACAGAATTCAGGAAAGAAATAGAGCAATTGCTCTCACTGGGAATCATTGAGCCATCACACTCAGCATGGTCAAGCTCACCACTACCTGTTAGGAAGAAAGATGGTGGAATTAGAATCGTGGTCGACTTCAGGAAATTGAACAAAGTCACTATACCTGAACCATTCACAATGCCATCCATTGATTTTATTGTGTCTCAGCTTGGTGAAGCAAGGTTTCTGTCCAAACTGGACTTACTGAAAGGATTTCATCAGGTTCCATTGGCTGAAGAAAGCAAACACCTCACTTCATTTTCTTGCCTACTAGGCTAATTCCAAAACAGGGCAATGCCCTTCGGGCTCAGAAATGTGCCTGCAACATTTCAGCTTCTGATGGAGTCGGTGTTGCTTGGACTGGAACAATTCAGCACAGCATACATAGACGACGTCATCATTTTCTCTGCCACTTTCAGTGAACATCTCGTACACATCTCCAAAGTGCTGGAAAGGCTAGCACAGGCAAATCTTACAGTGAAGAAATCAAAATGCAGCTGGATTTTCTACAGTTTCGACTTCCTTGGTTTCTGTGTGGGAAAAGGAAAACTCTCCATTCCAGCAGCTAGAGTTACTCAATTTGCCAATTTCTCACGACCTACTACCAAATCACAGCTCAGATCATTTTTGGGTTTATGTAATTTTTATGCAAGATTCATTTCCAATTTTGCTCACTTGTCATCTCCTTTAAATCAGTTACTTAGACGTGACTCGCCTGACAACTTACCATGGAACGACTGACTTGGACAAAGTTTTTCATAGTTCTATCACCCACCATACCTCACTGGTCATTCCCAATTGTGACGAAGCACGGTGTGTGTTTTCCGATGCCTCCTTGTGTGGCATAGGTGGTGTGTTATGTGTTTCCAGGTTTCAGTGCTGGGTGCCATGCTCTTTCTTCTCAAGGCAGCTGTTGCCCAGGGAACAAAAGTTCGCGGCTACAGAGCTTGAAGCACTGGCATTGCTGGAGACGGTGGAACATTTCAAACTGTACCTTGCCGGAAGAGATTTCGCTGCTTATACAGACCATCAAGCACTGTTAGGCATTCTGGAGGGAGTGCCTTCATCTGCCAAATTGACGAGATGGAAACACAAACTGGAAACACAAACTGGCGGACTACTCCATCTCTATTGTCTACATCAAGGGAGAGCAGAATCCAGTGGCAGATGCACTGTCCAGGCAAGGATGGATACAGCCATTGCATCAGCAGCAGCTACATCAGCAGCAACGCATCAGCAGCTACATCAACACATCTCACTGCAGAAGCAGCCTATCCAGAATTATTCTCCTACTCCAGTGTCTTCTGACCAAGCACAGGCTTCAGAGGAGGGGGGAGGTGTGGTGGATCCACCCACCAAACACACACATAGTGCAGGACACTGTTATAACTAGTGACTGTCTGTTATCATCCATATCCATCACCCACTGTAGCTAATGTATGTTTATTTATGTGTCACCCTTTTACCAATTATTATTTGTGCTGACTCATGCCTCACACACACACACACACACATCCTGTCTCATGGTTTTCACGCTCATGCTCAGTGGTTTAATATACTGTGGCCACTGACCATGTGCTTCTCAATTGTACATTTTGGTGCTTTAATCCTTTTGACAGACTTTAACTTCTGTGACTTGAGTTGTGGGAAGCCCTTACAAGCTTGGTCCTGTGCAACTCTGGTGGCAGTCTACTGTGTCTCCCCCCAGTTGCCACACCACAGAGTCATTTGACAAAGTTACAATGTCTACAACAACTCACCAGGATACGTGAAAGACTGTTGTGGCCCAGTAGTATTCAAGTGAAAATGTGATTTGAATTTTGGTGAGCGGTGACACAAGGTCCTTATGGCAGGGTGGCATATGTTGATCCACCTGATAAAGTGTAGGTTTGCCTGGAAGGAAGGGGGAGGAAGTGTGTTGCCACTGGCAGCCACTTTTCACTGGCTCTTTACAAACAATATGTCCTGAATTTGATACATATAACTGTTCCATTATGTTACTATATTGTTGAATCTAGAGCCTGTGAAAAAGATGGAATACATCTAAATGAAGACATTTATATAAAGGAATTGATGTATACTGAGGGAGTCAGGAGTCTGTTACCAATTGCCCAACAATGGGTGCATGTGTATGTTGATGCACTGAGATGTTACAGAGGACCATAGCTTAATGAGCAAAGCTTCATGTTTTCCTGCTTCAATCAACTATTGGGCCAGCTCTTGTCTGGTAAAATGAAAATGCATTTTTAAAAGGAAATCAAAATATTGATAAACAGCAGGTGTCATCAGAAATAAGAAGTTTGAGGTGGCAGCAGCTTCCTGGGAGGAGTAACCTCAGCATCCTTTAGATTAAACTGCTACACCAACATCCCGGAAAAGGGAATTTTTATTGGGGTTAGCAGGTCACATAACAATGGGGGGGGGGGGGGGGGGGGGGGGGGAAGTGTGAGCGAGAAGGGAAGAATGGGGATCCCTTCCCCTCCTCTTCCCTCTAAGATGAAGTCTCCTCCCAAGACTTTTAGAAGGGATTGTTAAATTAATATAACAGGACAACAATTACACTGGTGATTTCTAATTGTAAACGACAAGTTTTATAGAGTAACCCCCCCCCCCCCCCCCCCCCCCCCACTGCAAATCTGACCTATATATACTTGCATTGTTCAATTCATGGTTTTAATTCTGACCTCTTTTCGAAAGAGAATGCTAGGCACCTAATCAAAGTGAGCTTGGTATTGTTGTACTTTAAAAATTTAGAGGCTTTTTTTTTTTAATTGTTTTAAACATTGATCATTCTTGCTGGAAGCACTACATGTAGCTTTCATTAATGTTCCCTCTCACTCCTCCCTGGAGTGAATCCCTGAAAGTGATCTGGCAACTCCCTCTCTTTTCTTTTTCTTTAATAGTTGGAAGGGTTAGCCTCAAACTTCCCTCATCACACACACACACACACACACACACACACACACACACACACACACACACACAGGTACACACACACACATACATATTCTAACCTCACCATGAAACAGCTGGTTTGGCAGGTAATGCAAGGTTGAATGGGTTTGAAGAGAAGCAGTCAAGTTGTCTAGTCAACAGATAACATCATGAAGACTTGAGCAGAGGCTGATTCCTCCTATACTTAGTTTTGAAAAAAATAAAAAAATAAAAAAATTACAAAAAAGAGCATCCATACTAGGTAAATAACCATAGTCTAACCCCTAGTAATGTTTCCAACTGGCCTAATATTACACATCTAAAGCTAATAATATTACACATCTAAAGTTATAACTACTGAATCTATGAGAGATGTATTAGCAGTGGCATGGGAAGGGGAGGGAGGAGGAGGGAGAGAGGGAGGGCTGGAGCTCCTCCCACTCCCCCCTCCCATAATATTGGGACATAATTTAAAGAGGTACTTACTTCCTCACATGAACACTTTTAGACCATAAAACACATGCCCTTGGAGCCCCCCATGTCCTACTCAAACAAAATGTTGTTATTAGCAACAAAAGTAAAGCATCAAACAAATTTAAAAGATTTATCTATTGCAATGTTAACTACAATAGATGCAGAAAATATATTTGCCATTGTGGTGGATCTTCTGACTATCTAACATGGTGTGTAAAAATATGTATAGTAGACAATTCAAGTGAAATAGAGCGCTACAACCACAGGACTACAATATAACAATACTATAATTTTGAATGGGAAACAATAAAGCACTCACCAAAATCTTATGGAATAATATTGTGTTTCTAGTTCTTAAAAAAAAAACAAAAAAAAATTTACCAAGATTTGCGGCGTACCAGTACCCTGGGGAGGATGGTCGCGAAGAGAAGTAAGGTATAATCATCACATGATTTGGAAAAAGGACCACCAACGTATCATCAAAGTCATTTCGCGGACGGTGATACCTTACCCAGCGTAGCTTGTTCTCATCCCAATTTGGAACCCCAGCAGCAGTGAGATAGGAAACCATGGTTTGCTTGCTAAAGAAACCCTTATCTTTCCAAATTCTGTTTAGGCACAACCTCACATGGGTGGCTCACATGATGGCAGTTGCTATAGAATTTGCAACAGCAGTGTACCACTGACTGCAGACTCTTGTGGAGTTAATTGTTAGTCTTGCTCCAAATATTTCCTATAATTCATGGCATGAGAATTAATTTATTGTAATGCAAGTATTCTTATTGTTAGGGGGCTAATAGAGCACATTGTTAGGGTTCAGCAAGACTTACTTTTTGATCAGAATGAAATTCACTGGCTCTGTTTTGAAGCAGCTCTCTTTTTGAACAAGCTAGTCAAAAACACAGCTGTTCAACAACTGTGGGGGCTGCAGGATGTGCTGAAAGTAGGTGAGTGAATTTTTCACAGGGCAGGGCTGGAAAATTAAAGGTCACCCCCAATACCTGGCACTAATCCACTTGGTATTTTGTGGCCTGTATGCTAAGATAGAGTGATAATTGTGACTGGCCACCACACCAGGTGCTCAAAAAACTACAACAAACTTTGTTATGGCTTAGCACCAGTTTTGGTCACTTATAGTAAATATGAAACCTACCAGTATATAAGCCGATAAACAATGGCTTACTCAAGTGCATTGAATAAACACAACAAAGCAACAAAAGCAAAAATGAAAAGATTTCTATGTGCTTTTACAGAAACAAAACTGCGACTTAATTTTTAATAGCTACACCAAATACTAGTATAAATTGAATATATTATTTCCTGGCCACATTCTTCTGCATATCTATTGATGTGAGTGGGAAAAAGTACAGTGGATGATTCAAGGGAAATAAACTGCTGCAGCAGTAAGCCAACAATACACAACAACAACAAAATTTGTATGAATGGGAAATGGCTTGTGACACTACTTTAAAGTAATACTTTGGACATCACACCACATGCATCCTTTGCATACTCAACAGATCCAGTCCAAAAAAAGAAAGTTTTCCACTCCATCTAAATTCACATCTGAAGAGAGGATGTCTGCAAAGAGAATTATGATAGGAAAATAACAATTATGTCATTTAAGTACTTCTATGAGAATAGTGATATTATTCACTTCATCCAAAATGGAAACTCGATATAAAGTATTCTGGAAAAAAAACAACAACTGGTTTTATCCAGGGCATGATATAGCCTGTTATAAATGGTTCTAATGACACTGAAGTCAGCTTAGACAGAATGGAGGAAGGCATTTAGTCTCATTATCTAGACCAGCATAAAGAAAACAAATCTACTTTATTATTATTATTATTATTATTATTATTATTATTATTATTATTATTATTATAAGAATAGCTATAATCACTTGATGAAAATTGGGATATCAGCATAAAAAACATGAATTTGGGGCATTCGTGACGTTAAGGAAACTAACCTCAGAATAGTGACTTAAGTTGGTTCGCTTTTACTAAAAAAAACAACAGAGGGAGAGAGAAAGCTATAGACCAGGAGTACGAGAGAGTATTATAGCGACAGACAACGCAAATTGAAATGAAGACATAGATCCTGAACTCGTTAGTCAGCTTCGCTCGCTCCTCCGCTGAATAATTTGCGCAATTTTATTTCGCGATAAAGTCTCCCTTAAAATGCGTCGCTTAAATCTTACTGTGTCTACAGTCCGGAGAGTCAAGGTTTTGAGCAAAAGCTTCTACTTTCTATCGACACCCTTAGTGCCTTATCCCCATAAGTTGGTATAGCAGGTATGTAAATAGTAAGTTAAAGTGTTATGCAGCCACTTTCATTATGTGCAGGACTTAACTGAAAGACAAATGATTTTCATAGGTATAGGAACTTTTGCAAAATTATAGTGCTCATTGTAGGAGGAGTTCCTTAATTTAATTTGAAGATAATCTATATTATTATATTTTAAATATCTTCGCATGAAGATACATTCCCTTGAGCATATTTTGTCCTTTGTTGTGCCCCCCTCTCCCCACTCCCAATTAAATAAATTATTCCTATACCTATGATTTTACCTATTGTTATTGTAAACAAAATTTGCATATCATTGTTAAACTTTGCTGCTGTACTGTGTTGTATCTGTAGATTTTCCAGCATGCTCAACTTACTGAATGTATTGCCTCTTTACAAGAATCGCAGGATTTCCCACGAGCCTAGGTGGGAAGATGGGGACATTGGCTATGATACTAAAGAAGTCTTACCAGCTGAAGAAACTTCATTTCAGCAGAGTAACACACTGAAACCATTCTACATGAAGATAGTAGAAGAAGGCTTATCAGTGGCTTATAAAGACTACAAGGATAAAAATCCATTTAAGCCGCCACCATTGGGGCGGCGAGGCAACCAAGTGCCACCTAAAGTTGTTAGGAAGATAATTATAATTGGTGCAGGAATGGCTGGATTGTCTGCCGCTTATGAGCTCAAGAAAGCTGGTCACAAAGTCCAAATCATAGAGATGCAAGAGAGAGTGGGAGGAAGAGTGAAAACATTTGGAGAAAAAGAAGGATTTGCTAAAGGTCTATATGTTGATGGTAAGTGTTTAGAGTATCCCCATGCACTAAGTTAGTAAAATACAGTATCCTCAAAGATATACAGTTTGCATATGCAAAAGACATTCATTCAACACTTGCAGAGGCAATTCCTGATATATTATTAAGGAAGTTTATAATTTTCTTTGCAGGTGGAGCCATGAGACTGCCATGTCCACCTAATGCAAAAGAAAAGATACATTTCCTTACTGACTTCTACGTGACAGATGAGTTCCACTTGGAAACATTACCATTCAACAATTCTGACGAAAATGCTTTCTTGAAGTTTTACAACATGGAACCAATCAGAATTGAAGGTACCGCATCATAGCTGATTATCTAATATAGCACCCCCATTCTAGTTTCTACATTGCAGTAATATAGTACTTCCTGTAATAATAAGAATTGAAGCTAAAGCATTGACATTTTAGAATTTTTAAGATAAGGGCTGCTTGTGTGCTTACTTTTGAGCACTGGTTCACCTGAAATTTTATAGTATGAGATTCTGAAGCTTAGAATGTAGCAACTAGGAGTTGAATAAGCCATGCACTCCTTGAGCCCTGCGGTAGCCCTGTGACTGTCTAAAATAGAGCTTAAGATTGTCTGGTAAGTCTTAATTTTCAGCTTTTCTCTTTATGGACTATGATACTTTTTTGCACATTAGTAGGTGTTTTGTCTCCAATTGCTTTAAAACTTCATCTCTTCCTGAATGTCCTTTACAAAAAATTAATTAACAATTACAATAATTATTCATATAATGTTGTCGTGTTACCATTCAGGTCATCATAACTTGCCAGTCAAAGTGTGAAACAGTTGGTACAAGTGATGTGACTGTACGAGAATGTAGAAATATCAGATATTCCGTCTCTGAAGCCATATCATTTGCTCAGTCATTTTTTTTTTTGTTTCTTTAAAGGAAGTGATAAAGAAGATCATGAGCCCAATAGGTTGACTGCTTTCCTAACTTTTCTTACTATTGTAATAGAATAAACATTTGATGTATTAGTGTGAACTACTGCAGTGAAGATATCTAGTGTAAAATAAACCACTTATTACATTTGTTAGTGTGAAATACCTTATTCTTGCAATATGCATATAACAATATATATATATAACATATAATAATACTTATTATGTGAGTCAGAGTGTGATATGGCGAGATATTTCACAAGCAGGCTAATTTATTTTCACAGCCAGAGGCAGTGAAAATAAAGCCTGAGAGTGAAATATCTTGTCATAACACTCTGACTAGTGTAATAAGTGGTTTATTCCACACTAGATATCTTCACTACTGTAGTTAGTACTAGAGGAAGGGTAACTCACAGCCTTAAAGTTGGTTGTAGGGGCTACCCACACCCCTAGCTGATATTTTAGCAGCTGCTCTAACCCTGTTGAGCAGGGTAAAGAGCAGGGAACACCAGAGGAAAGTAGCTGTAAAACGAGAAAATTGAAAAGTTTGGCAGGTTGCTATAAACTACAGGGGTAATTTCAGGTCAAGTACCTAAAAATATCATTGTGAAGATATCTAGGGTGGAATATATATATATATATATGCAAGTTCTGTTACTCATTAGATATTTTATTACCTATTAATTGTGCCTACATAGAGTGGAAGAAAGATGAATACAAACATTTCTCTGATACTTGGCCAGGATGGGATTCAAAGATTAAGAATATTAAACCAAGAATAAACACTATAAGTAAGTTTTGAGAAACTTAAATAAGTCTTTAGAATATGTCACACTTTCCTATATGTCTAGTTAAACTGATGTTATTGTGTGATTCAACCAGTGAGGTTATTATGCTGATAATTTAACTTTTTGAGGTAATTATATTGGTTACTTAATTATGTATATTTTGCTCTAAACCACATAGATGAATATTACGACAAATCAGTTGAAAAAGTTAAATGGCAGCTAACTTCACGACTGAAAAAAGCAACCACAAGTACAGAAAAAGCAAAAATATGGAGAAATTGGATCGATAATTACAGCCAATTTCCTCTCAATGGATTTTTGCGCAGTGACAAGGATGCGGTTGTTAGCAAGCTCTCACAGGATTACAAACAAGAAATTGAAGATTCTGACCTTGGTGACTATATCCCCTGGCCTGAAGAGGCTATTATTGCATATTCAGTGTACAACTACACTGAGCAGCTCGATCAAAGCCTTGTGCAGTACCTTCGCGATGAGCTGGGTCAGTGGTGGTCAGACAACATGCACCACATCGATGGAGGAATGTCAAAGCTGCCAGAGAAATTCTACGATTACCTTCGTGAAGAAATTACATTCAATGTCACTGTGAATGAAATTGATTATAAATGCACAGAAGATGAAATGGCAGTTACAGTAAAAGGGTTCTATACTACTTCAGGCAGATCGTGTGAATTTACTGGAAATGCTGTTATTGTTACTACACCTCTGCACATCATCCGACAGATAAAAATGAAAAGCATGGACACCAATCCGGACACAGAGTTTCCCGACATGCTTTACAAAGCAATTGAAGATGTCTGGTATGGCCCCTCCACAAAAATCATGATTCAAACTAGGACGAGATTTTGGGATATTGGAGCCGAATATCCAATAAAAGGTGGATTCAGTAAGACCAATCTTCCAATTGGACAAGTCCATTACCCAACTGCCCCGACGAGTGGTGAACCTCCCGAAAAAGGCATTCTTCTTGTTTACACGTGGAAGTCAGAGGCTCTTTTATTTGGATCACTACATCCCCTAATTGCCATCAAAGAAGCTGTCCGCCAAATTGGAGAAATTCATCCTGAAATTGCAGATGAATATGAAGTTGGAGCCGTCGAGGCATGGTACAATGAGCCATCTGCTCAAGGAGCCTATGTTCTCCTCAAACCATATCAGTATCGCAACATTGAACGCCTCATGTATTATCCATTTTTGAATATATTTTTTGCCGGGGAAGGTATATCGACTGCTGCTGGTTGGATTCAAGGAGCTCTTGAGTCAGGACTCCGAGCAGCGTACCAGTTTTATGCTCGAAATGAAGAAGGTACAATGCACATTATTAACCCTCCTGTTGGTAACTGAATAACTTTTGAACTAAATGCATATGTAGCTTTTTTTAAACTTTTCACTCTTTTTGCTTAGATTTTTTTTTGTTATTGTGTGTTTGATATAACTTCACCTGTAGATGCATTATAATTTACATGATTATTAATACTTCTTTTGTGGCATGACTTCTAACTACCGAGAACATATGCAGTTAAGAAAAATATTCTAACTATAAGGCGTCTCTCCCTAGTAGCAGGGGAGGTCTGAATCTCCATGAGGCCTCCCTTCACACCCCTGCTGCCTTTATCGCTTCCTCCACACAATCTGAGGTACTTGTCAGTCGAATGCTGGATCCTCAGCCCTCTTCTCACTTCTCACAAGCCCTGGACCTGTTTTCAGCTGCCGCCAACCACCCAGACTGGCTTAGTCTGACTGACATTGACATACCCCTCTGACAGCGCCATCTTTCCCATGCCATTGACGATGCCCTACATCACCAGTTCACTTCCTCTGCTCCTTCTCCTAGGGCCCACGTGCTCACCACCTCCACGGCCCTACCACTCAGGATTGGCTTAATGGTGTCCACTCAGCAGTCGTGTATGTTTGCAGTACTGGTTAGGGGTTCCTCTCCACAGCTCCCAGTATGCCTGCCCTGAATGCCCCTCTATGGTTGATGTATATGGCGATCACCAAGTGGGCTGTGGTGGCAATGATGATAGGATCTACTGCCATAATGCCATCAGGGATGTCCTCTTCACTGCTGCCCAATCTGCTGCCATCCATGAAACTGCCAGCATCGTTGCTGATTCCCTCTTCCACCCTGCAGATGTGTTCCTTCCTACCTGGCACCTTGGTCGCTCAGCTGTCCTAGACATGCACATCATCTCCCCTCTCCAGCATGCCTTAGTCAACTCCACTGCTGCCTCTGTCTGGTCATGCACTGGAAGTTGTAGTACAGAGGAAGCTCACTGCCCACTACAGAACTGTAGATCCTGCGAGTGGATTTTGTCCCTGTTGTGGCAGAAACCCTAGGTGGTTTGGCCCAGGATACAATACATCTTGTTCGCTGCCTGGGAGGGCTGATTGCTCAGCAGTCTGTGGCTCTGACACTGCTACCTCCACACCATTGGCCATTGCCCTTTGGCGAGAGAATGCCTGCCAGTGCCACCGTCAACCTTCCCTTCCAGCCTCTGTAGACAGATTGCTCTAAACCCACTTCTCCAATCCCTCTCTATTAGGAGTGTACACTTTATTTGCATTCATTTTCGAAGTCTGGTAAAAAATAAAAATAAAAAAATAAAAAAACTATAAGTGCATGATAACGTGACTTCGGTATGACATAACCCAATGTACGGGAAAGGGTCGTAGCATTTAGCTTGCACTTGTTTGGAACAGAAGTTTCTCTGCATTTACTCGGAAACTAGCTGGAAATTTGAAAAAGTGGTGACAGACGGACAGACAAACGGCCAGTAATATTGCCTTCCTCAAAAGAGAACGAAAAAACACATTCACATGTAAATGATAGCAAAAAATACATAATGTGAATGGAAGCAGAACATACACTGACCTACCCACACACTTATTCTACTGTTGAGTGCTTCGTTCTTTGCTCCTAGATTTTGAGGTCCACATATATCTGGAGGAATGTGTCACTGTGCCATCTGCCTAGCATCTGAATCCTCAAACCTTCCGCGCATGGTATGGCTGCTGTAATGGCCACACCAATCCGAAAACTGTACCCAGTTTATTTTGGTGCACTGAGATGCCCAGAGACCATAGTTACTCAGTCTTACTGTTTATGACTTCATCTCACTATCTCATTAGCAACTTCGCTTTTCTCACTTGTAAACTTGAAATAAGCTGAGTATCAGTAAAGAATTATTGGTGAGACCATTGCTTATGTGGTTCAGGCAGCTGTGAACAGATTGAGTCAGTGTCAGTAGTGACCCTTGTCACACTAAGAAAGTGCTAGACATCATGCAAGACACTAAAGTCAATTCCTCCCTCACTCACTCAGATATATAAGAAAATTCACCATATACAATAAGTGTAGGAAAAAGTACATATGCCGCTACTTAGCATACACAAGTCGTCAGTTATCTCTGCGACACACTATTCAGCGCACACTTGAGATGTGGAATCCTCTCTATTCTTATTTTTGTAGTCACCCTGATGTGGAAAAAAGTGGAAAAGTGAAATCTATTTTTGAGGAGTTACAATATCCCCTCACTAAAGTATTATTTTATTTTCTTTCAAATGTATTGCCCATTTTTGACAATAGGGCTAGGGCTAGGGCTAGGGCTAGGGCTAGGGCTAGGGCTAGGGAGGCTGTGTTAGTGTTTTACTTGAGAGATTAGTTTTTCAGGCCTCATCTACAGCAAATGTACACAAATTGTATGGAGAAACTAAAAGATTGTTGAAAAATTTTTTGTCCTTTTTTATTAAACAGGAGGTTATACAACACCACTCTGAAGATTTGACCCAGTTAAATTATTCTGATGAGTGCAATCATCTTCTAGTGCGGGATCTGTTTGTTGGAGACAACACCACTGCTCTTATTCTTCATCAAGAAGAAAATGAAGGTGAATCTGTAACAGAATTTTATCATGGTGTGAAAACTTTCTATTCAGCTTTTGTTAAGAAACTTCTGAAAGTATTTGATTTTAAGTCTGAGATGTTGTCAACTCTAGCTTTTCTTGAACCAAAGAACAGTCAAAAGATGTCCCTTTCCTCGTTTGATGCTATTGCCAGCTTTTTTCCAATAACATTTGAAAAAGATCTGGTGAAGTTAGAATATCGTGAGTTTGCTATTGATGATACTATTGACCTTAGCATTGACAATGATGCCATCAATTTCTGGGTATTAATTAGCAAGATGAAGTCGCCAATGGGAAACCTTCTGTACAAAAATCTTGCCACTTTAGCCTTGCAACTCATATCTACTCCTGTGTCTAATGCAGTCAGTGAGCGAGTGTTCAGTCTTGTTCGAAGAATAAAAACTGAATACAGATCATCACTTTCCACAGAAACCTTGTCTGCATTAATTGGATGTCATTTGAACAACACTCTCTCTTGTTGTGAACCAACCGAATTTGAGGAGGCACTGTTGAGTAAGGCCAAGACATGCACATGGAACGCAATTTATCCTACAAAAAGTAGTCCCAAACTTAACTATTGTACATTAGCTAATTTCCTGTTTAATCTTTAGTAGTCATTCTTTTCATACTTTATTACTGGTCTCATTCAACTCATTCTACACCTATAAAATGTTTCTTATGGGAAATTACAACTGTAAATAATGCTTTGTCATCATCATATAGCTAAAACTCAGATGAGTAATTTTTAAAAAGATACTATAAAGATGTCTTAGTCAAAAATAGTTCTAGTTTAATCTGTTCTTGCTTTAAGTAGCTAGCAAGCAAAATACTGAAAATGCAGCAGAAAATACTGATTTTTTTTCAATTTATACTGAAGATGAAAAATTCTAGTTGGAGGCTCTGAACAGAGCTTTTTTTTTTTTTTAAATGATCACATACTGAATAGTGGGGGTAGTATTTTAGTTGTGCTTCTGTTCAGGGTTGTAAAGCCGCTACTTAGAAACAATGCTAAATCGATATACTAATTATTTAACTTTTATCCTTAAGTAGGAAGAAGCAAGCAGAGTAGTATGAGAAATGAGTATGATACAGCAACTAACTGAACAAAATACTGTAGATACAGAATATATGAGAGATGCAAGGGCCACCAATGAATGGCCTTACAACAAGTGTGTTGACATAGGAGTCATAATGTTACAGATATGTGTGTTTGTGTGGGTAAATGTTATATGAACTAAGTAATTTAGGTAGGGTGGTGTTGCTAATCAAGTTCACAACAAATTTGATGATGTACTTTATACTGTGAATAAAATAGTGACTAGCCTGTTAAACAACAGTAATAAGTGTGGTGACCCTACCCACTATTATGGACACGCCCACCACACAATGCAAGAGGAAGACTGAACCTTACCTTACTCATTATATATATATAACTATGTTTATTGTTCTGTTTCATCCTTTACCAGTATGTATGCTGAATCATGCTGACTCATTGCACACACCTTCACTGAGCATGCTCAGACTGAACACATGTATCATTATCACTTCACTCATGATTTAGAGGTTCTTGCTGAAGCTAAAGAATTTGAACTCTTTACTTAGAAGGAATTCTGTTGTGTGATTAGCTAACTAGCTAGTTGCACAGCAGTGGTGGCAGCATATCTACCTCAATTCCCTCCCAGCTGCCAGTCACATCACCACAATAAGAACAACTATATTTTATTTTTATTTTTTTTTTTTGCCAAAGAACAAGATGTTCTTATTCTACCTTGAGTCTGCTACAAGTAAAGAAAGAAAAAAGAAGAAAAACCTCTTGCAAGTTGCTGTAGCAGTCTTTACAGTTTCACCTGATGTCAGTCAACTATATAGTTAAATAATTTTTAATAAACATTTACCAGGGTTTGCAACATTATAAAAGTAATAAAGTAAACATTTCAAGTTATGTAATACGAAATCGGAAAATAAAAATATTCCAGAAGTTTATAATACAGGCTCCCATACTAGTAGTTTGAACAGGTGTTCATGCATTGATTATATGTAGGGGTACAAATTTGACTTATGATGTAGTCTCTGTTATTTTTTATATGGATTATTTCTTGTATTTTTCACAAGTTGTAACCACTCACCTTCTTTTTGATGCCTGACATTGTATACCAAAGCCTCTTTAATGTAATTTTTTCACATGTCTTTATTAGTGAAACAGATGTTTTATAGCTGGCTTGTTGGTGTACTATATTATGGTGTAAATTGAAACAAGTTATTTTTTATATGTTTATCTTTGATACAAATTGGCATCATCATTATATTTTTAAGTTATCTTTCTATCAACTCACTTGCCACTCTATATTGAAAAATGTGACGAGGGAGGAAGGTCATTATTCATTATTTAATATAGTTGACTTCTTGCATATAGCAAGTATGAGGTAGTAGTGGTGTGGTTAACCTGCATAATAAATTTTGAAGCAGTGGCTACATCACCCAGTCAGATGCTGTTGAGAAACAAGGTATTTAGTTAGTTTGGACTTAAAGTAAACAAACACTTATTCCATAAATTGAGGAGGCTGTTACCATGTTATGTTTGATTTTTGGTTCACTAATTTTTTTTACACCTTCAAAAGAGACTGAGCTGACCTTTGCATTGGTTGCAGTGTGTACATGTGTTGCAAAGTTCAGTCTGAGCTTTATGTATGTGGTTGTGTGTGGTTAGACCTGGTGGTTGTGCCTGGATGCTGTAACTACATTTTCTCCACATACACACATTTCATTGAGATGTGACAGGTGTACCCAGGTATGTATGGGATAAAATTTATTTTTGAGGCTATTTTGTATGCACAAATATGATCTGCAATCAGCATGACACATAAAAGTTTAAATTTCAGTCTGCATGTATTTAATTACAATTACATATGATCTAAGGACATAGAACTCTGTGTGTGTGTGTGTGTGTGTGTGTGTGTGTGCATGTTATGATGATGGCATGGGTAGTTAGTTGAATTAAAAGTCATTATAGATATGGTACAGGTGACAATATGCATCAGTTACATGGTATCTACATCAATGAATACTCTTAGTGTTACATATCACACTTCATACTACAAATAGATTCTGTGCCTGCCCAGGATGTTCAGGATATTGACTGTTGCCACATGGTAATAGGCACATGTATCAGTTCAGTGATGTTTGTGAGTGTTCTATTATAAAAAATTGTGGTGGACTTTCTAAGCCTTTCTGCTAGAGAGATTGAAGGCAGTCATGCTTTTATCACTTCCATCCATCCACTGGTGTTAAATTACTTACTTCTTGTCTGCTCCTCTTTCCCTTCCCTTCCCCCCCCCCCCCCCCCCCCCCCAGCAGAAACAATCGGGCAGTAGTTAGTAGCAGAAGTATACTTTGCAAGTTGAGTTTTAGTTTAGCTTCTTGTTGTCTCATATTCGTTTACAGCAACTCTCCATACGTCGTCTGAGCTCACGCAGCAAGGTGCACCAGGCTGCCTCTCCTCCAGTAGCCGTTCTCCGGACTTTGCGCACCTGAACTCAAGCGGATGGATCCACCAGGCTCGATTTCTGCGGAGCAAAGACTTCCCAAGCTGAGCGATCTAATACCTTCTCCTCTGGCTATCTCCAATAAACTGCTCTCTCTTCTGACTCTCTTGTTATTGTTGTATTGATGTTTGTTTACTCTTGATATAGGCGGGCTCTTTTTAGAACCAATACAAACTAATTGAAGAAAAAATTGCTCGCGTAGTAAGTACGAGATATGGGGGTGGGGCTATTTCTTAAGAATTGCGAGTGGAATTAAAGTTCCAAATTTTGTACGAGTTTTTCTTAGAATCTAATGAGAACGACACAAAAATTTTACACACGGGTAAACCAAAAAAAAAATGAACTGCACCAACAAAGTCTTTGCTTGGTGATTAAGCAGAAATGAAATATCCTGGACTGTTCCTAGCTACATTTGTCACAAAATGACAATCCATGTTCATAGAGCTGATTTTATTCATATTTTGTGGTAATTGTTTGAATATAATTGTAATTAAAAAAAAAATTTTCCAACATTTATGGAGTCAGAAATAAGATATTTTGAGTACATGAAAGTAAGATAACACATGCAGTTTCCTGACTATGTCATGTATGTAGGAAATTTGATGTTCATTTCATGAAATGAGGATTACACATGGTATTTCTGTCTCTGACATGAATACAGGAAATTTGACATTTGGTACATGAAATGAAGATGACACATGGCTTTTATTGCTTGTGACATGTATACAGGAAATGCATCTGAAATTTCAGGTACCTGAAATCGGTCCTGTCAGGTACCTGAAATTGTGCTCTATCATATACCACCATGTAACAAGAAATGTACAGAAATTCCGGGATTTCCTGCACTTTGACACAAGCAAACTGGTTTGAATTTCCTTTGCCTTTCAAGCATCTATCATGCATGAGGAAACTCCACTTTTTTTTGTAGTGACCATTCTAACAAGGCCTCCACAGAAAGTACTTCCACGCTGAACAAATCCCGATCTTTCTTATATTCGCTGCTTCTCTCATTACGCACTTGCGTGCGCAATTCCGGAAAATGCCCCCCAGCGCTTTCATAAATATTAGCAACAACAACCTAACCCCACCATGAGTAGCCCTCTGATATAATAGCTTTTGTAACATAAACCCCTTACCAAAACAGGACAAGTTATTTTTACTTTGGAGTGATTAGGTAAAGGGACTACTTGTGAGACAACAACATGTCTGGTGGTTATAATTATTCACACACATGTACATCAAGTGCATCCTAGCTGTATTTCTATAACAGACTCAATCAATGCTTTGAATATAACCTCATCATATAACCAGGATGAATATAAGAGCAACCCTGACTTGGATACATTCTAAGTAATATTAAGTATAACAACGCCCCAATCTTCCTTTTATTTGAATCATGGTTGTCCTTTGATTCACTTTCTAGTAATATTATGAGCTCTCCATTCACACAATGTTAATTTTGTAGCTTTCTAAGAGCAATGGGCTCAAAGATTTAGTCCCACTTAAATATTACACATATCTCCAGCAACCATGATTATAATACTCATGGAGATCTTTCCATTACATCATGATTACTGTTATTTTATGGGCAAGATCCTCGAGAATTCTATGCTGTGTCACACTTGAACTATTACAAAGACTTCTATGATTAAATTGACGATTTAAGAAAGGAGTTTCACAACATTAAATATATGCAACTCTGTTTGCCAGAACTATGTGCAGAAACTGATCTGCATCATTTTGTCTGGTAGTAACTGGCTCTGATGGCTCATGGTGGTCACTGCTAGTGTCCCCAAGAGCTTTTCCTCTCAAAATGTGTAGGGCCATCAACATGCCAGTCAAAATTATTGCCTGCATTATTCACATTACTAAAAGATGTATCGACTTTACTGTTAATAAAAAGACTGCAGACCTCTATGATATTTAAATTCCCCTCAATTTCGCCAGCATCCAGACCCACTACTTTTTGTTTGTTTGTTTGTTGAGGATTTAGGGAGAAAAATGGTCTAAGGAGGAATGGTCTGGGCATATTAGCCATCAACAGCTATATCTAGCTTTGCATTAAGTACCATCGGAGTTATCAGCAGACCAGAAGATTGCAGACATCTCCTAACCATGTGCGTGACAAGTATTTTAGGAAAAACCTGGAATCTCACACCCCATTTTTCAGCATAATAGGTTCAAGTCAGTTATATAATCTGAAGGATTTCTATATAAACTGAATATGTCAATTAATATTCAGTAGCTAATTCTGTAGTAATACAATAGAACTTCATCTTTAAATGAAGCATATGGTCAACATTGATGACTCCTGCCACTTGATGTGTGAAGCTCTGAATGATGCGGAAACAGAGAAACTTTATTGAATGATTATGATGAAGTTGAACGAAGATATCTGGAAAGAAATTGGGCACGCATTAGATTATTGTATTGGAAAGAATAACCTCAATTTGAGGCGAGTGGTAAATTAGAAAGCATTAATTCTAAATACTCATTAGCATATATGTATCTACATCACTATGAAGCTACTGTGAGTCTATTGTATAGCATTGAAATAAGGGGATAATACCTCATCAGAATTGAAGTTAAGACTACAACAAGTTACGCAGAGATTTGGAATTATATGAGGCCATATTATACAGTTAGCTAAATAAGAATAAATAGTTTTTCTCTTACAAAAACATTTGAACTATAAAATAATGTAGAACAATAAAGAAGCTGCAAGAAGTACATATTTATTGGAAATACAACACAGGGTGATTGAAAGATAGATGGTTAAACAATTAAGTTTATATTATTCAGTATCCACGGACATTGTCTCTTAAATTTAGCATTAATATTTACAGATAGATTCCCATTAGCTACATGCATGCTATCTAAGAAATTAGCATTTATGTTGACAAACTACAGCTTCACCAGTTCTAGATCAATAACCATTTGGCCCATCCAGTGTTGTCTTCTTTTAATATGGTCACATACAAATATACAAAAAGAGCGAGCATATAGAAGATGAAAGTGTACTCACTCATCTGGACACTTCTTCTTGACATAGTTCAGATACTATAGTGGTATGCTTGAGCACAAATGGTGAGCAAGCCAGTCTAGTTAGGTTAGAGTATTATTACAGATTCGTTTTAACTTCTAAGCTTCTAAAAAAATGAATTTTTTTTTATACTAGAACGTTTACTTTGTGCTATTCTTTAGCAAAGCAGTAGCTGTAACGCAAATAAAACTGCACTCTCAAAAATATTCAAAGAGATAAACAGTTCAATTTCTTTGGATGATGTGAGTAAAGATCGATAAACCAGAGAATTCTATTTAGTGAAATTTAGGACGGGGTCGGCCACTGAGCTAACACAAAAATGCAAGGGTCAAAGTACAAAAGTGGCATACATAAACCAACAAATAACTAATGGCGAGTGAGCCTGTTTAGCTGTGTTACATAAAACTGATAAATTAAGTTTAGCAAACAACCATATAGAATTGCTTTCTTAACTCAATTTCCACAGTAATGGTAGCTAGATTCTGTCTGCATCTATTTTTATATCCATTCCATACTGGTGTAACCTATACATATAGAACTTGGGCTGTTAATTAAGACTATGTTGTTGTTTTTTAAATTCAAGTTTTGCAGTAATAAATCAAAAGTGACATTCAGTTTTGTTACTAGGTCTTATTGGATGTGTATATTACATTTATTCCAGGCTAGATACCTTCACAATGTTATTATTGGGTAGTAATACACATTACAGCTGAACTGCCATGCTCTGTAGTTATAGCTACCACCTAAGCTCACCACAGTTAGTTTTCCTGTTTTTACAGCTACTTTGTGAAGCCTACCAAACCAGGAATAGAGCAGCTGCTACAATAACTGCTGGGGGTATGGGGAGCCCATACCCCAACTTTATACTGAGAATAAGTGCAGACTACTGCAGTGAAGATATCTAGCATAGAATAAATTATTATTATTACACTCAGCTAGAGTGGTATGGCAACATATTTCAAGGCTTTATTTTCACTCTTCCTCTTGAAAATAAATTAAGCTTGCTCTTTATTTCACCATATCACACTTTGACTCATGTAATATAAGTAATATATAATATAATATATATATATTATATATATCGTAAAATATTTTCCCATATTGTACTCTGACTCGTGCTATAATACTTATAGCACGAGTCAGAGTACAATATGGGAAAATATTTTACGAGCACGCAAAATATTTTCACGAGCCAAAGGCGAGTGAAAATGTGGCGTGAGAGTAAAATATCATTCCCATATTGTACAACGAGTGTGATAAGTGATTTATTGCTTCTTTGAAATTTTTCTCAACCGGTTACAATACAATTTTCATTGATTTTACTCGCTACGCGCGCGCTACAAGTAGCGTACAATATAAACCGTACAATAGGGAGAATACAGAACGCTCGCGTGATGCGGAAATATTCAAGTAAAAATATCAAAGCTGCAATAAATATATATATATATATATATCTATATATATATATATATATTTAGATCCTGTTGCTATTTGTTACTAGGTGTACTAACTTGGTAAGTGTGCACTGTTTTTTGCCTTTAGGTATATGAACTGTGCATACTAACCACCCTTGGGGTTGCTATTTTGAGTTTGAGTTTTAATAGAATATGCCTGATAAAGCAGGGAGAGGGTATGTGAGGCCATGTGAGGGTCTACTACTCTCTCATATCCAACCTATATGGGACCAGCCCTATCATATAACTCTCCTGCTGCCACTCATACCGCAGGAATTTACCATAGCCAGCTGCTTTACTGCTTACTGCAGAGCAGCCCACAGAGTTAGATCTGGATCTGGAGATAACAGCTGGCAGCTACAATGCTAAAGTAAACTTGCTAGTGTGCTTCAATTGAATTTTAATTGAATTTTAATTTTGGGCCAGAAACACAGAAGAATTCCTTGACACCAAAATGATGATAAACAAAGTTGCTAGTGGAAACTGGGCAGGCATGGGTAAACGGGATCTAAAATAGTTAGAGCATGCTCGCTTAGGTACTGGTGGATTTAGTGCACAAAACCCTCGGCCTCCTAGGCCCTTGGGCTTCAGTGCACTAAATCCACCAGTACCTAAGCGCTTATGCTCTAACTATTACATTTTTTTTCCTTCAAATAAGTCACTGCATCTAACTGATGTAGTAACCCACTACAATAGACTTGGGTTGTTACGTGCCCCCTCTTAGTGTTTTTTTTTTTGTTAAGCCAAGGTTGTCTTCTCGGCTTTTAACACTTTATTAAGCGTTCCATGCGTCTCGTATACTTCTGATTGGTGCTTAGCCTCAGTTTTTAGGTTACCACTCACTGTTAAGCGCCCATTTTAAGTGACCATTTCCTTACTGTAGTTATAAGCAAGGGCACAACAACCCACGTCTACTGTAACATTTATAGAAAGAAATAATGTGGTGAGATTTGAACTCAAACTTGCACCATGGCCATAAGAGTTGTACAACTAACCAATAAAATTGACTGGTAGCAGGATTCGAAATGTAAAGATTCAGCGACTAAACTTATTGTGAGAGGATTAAAGAGTTGTATCTGATTTTATTGATAGACATATCTGCCACTGGAGTAAACATGTTGTATGTCAGGTAAGTGTGGAGTCATTGAGCAGTATGCTTTAATTGCACCACACAAGCTCACCCAGCTCATTGAAAATTATACATGGTAACAGACTTCAATGTGCTCTAAGTTTATTGCAAACAACTTTGACTGGCCTCAGCTAGTCTGATATTCTCATATTGAGTGGCAGCGATTGGTTCATTACGCTGATTTCACATTATATTAATGTGTCTATAATCCCCTTTGAATCCCCATGCATGCACCAGGAAGTGAAAACTATGATTTCCTACTTTGAATCACTATAAAAAAGGATCTTCTGCCAAGCACTAACTTATTTCAGTGGTGCCTGGCCATGGCAGAGTCAAAGTTTGATGTAATTGTTGTTGGAGGTGGCCCAATAGGTCTTGCTGCAGCCTACTACTGCGCTAAAAAGAGGAAGAAGGTCCTTGTTCTTGAGCAGTTCACTTTTGGCAATGCTAACAGCTCAAGTCCAGGATACAGTCGACAGTTTCGCATTTGCTACGCTGAAGAACATTTGACTCGTTTGGCAATCACAGCGAGCGATGAGTGGGACCAACTCATGCTCGATTTTAATGACTTTACGCTCATGGAAAGAACCGGCACATTGTGGTTTGGAGACCCTAATTCAGATTCTGGAGCCTCAGGAGAAGGCAACATCGAGGATGCAGCAGCTAATCTTAAAAAGTATGATCAAGCTCACACCACCATAGAAAGTTTTCAGGTGTTAAACGAACTATTTCCATTTGTTGCTAAAGCTGTTGAGAATGTCGAAGATTTCAAAGCTATGTTTGTCCCAAATGGTGGCACCGTGAATGTACCAGGCCTTGTTCAATGTCTTCTTAAGGGTATCAGTGAGCACAAAGACTGCACACTTCTGCAAAATCTTCGTGTATCCTCCATAGATTACAGCCAACCTGAAGAAATTATGGTCACAGCAAATGATGGTAAAGTCTTTTGTGGGGAAAAGGTGATTTTAACTCCAGGAACTTACATTAATTTCCTCTTGTCTACTTTAAAGCCAGCTTACGACCAGTTAATAAACCTGGATATATATCTGTGGTCCTCAACTTACTTTAAAGTCTCAAAAAGTGGCCACCCAAGCCCGACTACTTGGCCTACATGGTATTTCTTTGGCAACAGCAAAAATGAAAGTTCTACAGTGGTCGATGGAAACCTGTACTATGGGTTTCCCATTGAGCATCCTACCCCTGGTTGTGCTAGGGTGGCACCTGCATTTATTTCAGAGGATTCAGAGGATTCTGAAAAATTTCGGTTCCACCTTTTCCCGAAAGATGTGAAAGATAGACCCCTAGACCGGAATGCACTGAAATTCACCAGCAATTTTGTAGAAAATGTTATGGATGACTTGGACCACACCTCAGTGGAAGAAGAGGAGGCAACTTGCCTTGCTGGCTTTGCTATAAGATCTGATGGTAGTGCAGACGACAGTGGTGGTATTGTGCTGGACTTTTTGCCGGGGACTGATAAACGTATTGTCCTCACCACGGGCGGTTGGTGCATGAAGTACGTTCCAGTCATGGGAATCATACTATCACAATTGGCCCTCCGTGGAGTTGCTGATAAACAATATGCAGATGACATTGCACCTATGAATATTGAGCGCGGAGTCTTGGTGCACAAAGATGAAGCACATTTAAAAGCTCCTGCTGGGCCCCAAAGGTTGAAGATGGCCCGTGAACTATTTTGCCATTAAAAAGAATTGTGATAGTTAGCGAAACTATAACTTTGACTATTTTTGTTATTGTCTTGCTTAGTTATTGCATTTTATTTTATTATTATGACTTACTTTCCAAGTTTCAAAACTCATTTAGGATAAAAAGGAGGGGGGGGGCTTTGGAAATTTCCAGAGCCAGCCTAATTATATTAGCTATACAATTAAGTCTATTATTGCTAGCTAAAGTTATAAAATGCCATTGGTGTTAGGAAAAGATGAAGATCATAGTCAAATGAACTAGTGACATAAACAATGAGGATATCTCACCCCCAGAAACTCAGTAACAACGGGGAGTGTACCAAACCCTGTGTATTTCACCAAATAATGTAACTTGTACAACAAAGTAAGGCCTTATGTACTACATACGCATAGGGAAATCTCGCAATAGAGTTGCATCAAGTATGTCATGCTTGCTTCACTCGCTCACCGAACAAACAGCAAGTTAGATTTCTTTGATAGTAATTTTCAAGTAAATTATAATCATCACATTTTTAGTCTAGCTAGCATGATGAAAGCTACAGAGGGAAGGGATTTATATTTAACATAGCCTTAATAAACTTACTTTAAGAAGTCCTTATCAAACATAATGATGATACCACAGTAGAGAGAAAATGTTTCTGCCTCCTATACGGAACACTCACAAAAAAATGACGGTGCAATATACTAGAAAAGCACTTCACAAAGTGTGAACCCTCAGTGTTAGTTTGACCCCATGACCTCTAGAAAAAAAAAACGCACCAAACTACACACACAAAATCATAATTCAGACTGAAGAGTTATTAGGCATTGCCATGGTAGAAATCATTGAGGCAAAGTATGTGCATACAAATTAAGTCTGTGTGTGTTTTTGAGAAACCAATGACTTATTGCTTGTAGTCTCAACAGCCTGTTCTTGCTCTATATTCTTATCGCAAGTGATATAATTGACTCAGACCAGACAGCTAAAGATTTTATTTTAACAAAGAATGAATCATTTTGGAAATAGCTGCAACTCATTCATTTTTGAGTAATAGCATGGGTAACCATGCTATCACTCGCTAACAGAAGGCCAGTTTTAAAAAAGTCTTTTGCAACTATAGGTACACTGTATTGTTCACTCACTATGGTATTTCACTTAGCAACTGAGGTATTTCACTTAGTTTCCACTTAGTTGGTGAGCGAGCGTAGCGAGCGAGACAGTATATTAGGGGTGGATAATGCAAAATCGGGTATATGTTATATGTATACATGTATTTTTTTTTTTTTTTTTTTTTTAATATATTCTTGCAAAATAGCAAAGGGTTTGCCAACTAGCTTTAGCAAGCTAATACTAAGGCTACCCAAAATACAACAACAGCAACAAAACAAGAAACAGAGCAAATAAGGAATGATACAAACGAACAGTGTGCTACACCTGTAGAAAGAGCTTTAGGTGCCTCTTGAATACTAGGTAAGAGGAGAGACCCACCAAGCTCTCAGAGAGAGAGTTCCAGAGGGGGATGGAACTAACAAAAAAGGAGGAATGGTGGTAGTTAGAACAAACGGAGGGAATGAAGATAGGACAAGGATTGGGGAGGCGAACAGAAGAATAGGAGTGGGGGGTGAAAACAGATTGGGGGATGATTGAGATGCCAGTTAGAATTTTTCGGCAGAGGAGGAGTTTGTGGTAGCGTCTCCTAGAGGCAAGCAGGGGCCACTTCAGAAGCTTGCGGATGGCTGTGGCACTTCCACGCCAACGGCGGGTAGCAATCCTGCCGGCCAGTGACTGGACTCCCTCCAGAATGTTGATGTACTTGGCCTGGTAGGGATCCCAAACACAGTCACAGTATTCCAGAACCGATCGCACCAGGGTCTTATAGAGCCTAGAGATACAGACTTGGTCTGCTAGACCAAAAGAACGATATATTACTCCTAGTATCTTCTTGGCTCTGCTATATGTACATTGTAATGTAGGGACCATTCAAGTGTGCTGGAGACTGCACCGGCACTATCACTTTATGCCACACCTTAGTTTAAAATCACCCTCTCGTCAGTTTCAGTACAGCTGAAGAAGGTCTAAGGACCGAAAAGTCCTGAACTATATTATTGTTCTTTACTGCGTTCTATTGCTGAATTATATTACTATATTTCTAATCATTTGTTTATAATTAGAATAATTTGAAAATTTTATGGAATAATTATTGTGATTTTCTGGAATAATAAGGGGATTTTTTTAAACAAAAAAAATAGAATAATTCTAAAATTTGAGCATAATCTGGCAGGCCCTAGCCATGGGGTCTTGCCTCCCAAAGTATAGTTAGGGCCCAGATCAAATCAGCATCACATGTGAGGAATATCAGTATGCTCACATGAGTAGCCAGCCTGGCTTCACCAAACACTGTAGTAGCTAGTGAGGTAAGAAGTAGTTTGGTGGGACTAGTATGGGAAATGGAAACAATGTTAGTATATCCAGTTCATAATCATGCTATCATAAATTGACTGAATATGGCATAGCCTGACCAATGTAATAAAACAACCTTGCTCCTCCTCTGTCAGATGTGTGTGTTATTGTTATCCCTTACTTTTCCACCTTATACCCTTATACATTCTACTAGATCGGGTTGCCGTTTCAAAGTGGTTTTAAGTTCTATGACTTCTTGATCTAGATTTCTGCTGTTATTGTTTGAATCCCTATTCAATTGCTGGGCACTTGGTGGCGGACTCTTGACTCCCTCACTACATGAACAAATTCCTTCATAAATGCCTTCACTTAATTGTATTCTCTCTTTTTCAAGGGATTATTTTTTTAACAATATATAGAATCATAAGAAAAGAAAGGTTGAATCCAGGCCATAATCGTTTGAAAAAAGCTGGTGAAAAAGGAGATACACTAATATCTAAAAACATAATAAGGCTCTGTTAATGTTATTCTATTCTATTATATATATATATTATATTCCATGCTAGATATCTTCACAATATTATCTTTAGGTACCATGACCCATGAGATAACTCAAGTTATCACCTAGTGTTATCACATGGCTGCATTGTGCAATCTCATTACCCTAGTAGTTATAGCAACCTGCCAAGCTTACAAGTTTTCAGGGTTTTTACAGCTACCATACTCTAGTGGAGCCTACCCAACCAGGTTAGAGCAACTGCTAAAATATCAGCTGGGGGTGTGGGGGGAGCCCCCAGAGGGTTTTTAGCCAACTTTACTCCAAGAGTTACCAACAAACTGCTTCAGTGAAGATGTCTAGCATGGAATAAACCACTTATTACACTCTCACTTATTACACTCTCACTTATTACACTCTCACTTATTACACTCTCACTTATTACACTCTCACTTATTACACTCTCAGGCTTTACTTTCACTTGTCTCTGACTCATGAAAATAAATTAGCCTGCTCTTTGAAATGTTTCACCATATCACACTCTGACTCATGTAATAAGTACTATAATATATTATTTCCATCTCTTTACTTCACAGCCTGCTTTAGCTAAGTGTTGTCAGAAGAGGAAATAGACAGAATTAAGGAACATTCCACTCCTAATTAAACCACACCCCCAATATATAAATTATGACTATAAACAACAACTCTTCAATACATTCTTAAAATACCACTCTCTCCTGCATTTCTGAAGAAGAAAAAAAGCAAGTAAAGCTAGCAAACAGCTACAGTAAGAATCATTCTTTTGAGGCAGAGGTTGTTAATGGGCGGAGTCTATCTAGCTGCTAAGTATGCATATTTTTGTGTAGTGATCGGAATATCTGGAGAATCATTTGTAATCTCTGTTAGGCAGGACCCAGGACTGGATCCTTAATATTGTGAGTGTTTGTCCTATCAAGTTGGGATGGTTGGCAACGATGTAAATGGATGTCAAAGGCTTCTACCTTTCCCCCAGTCTTCCAGTCTCTAACCATTATATTCCACTTTCCTGTTGGATCACCTTATTCCACCCTGCCATAATTACATTGAATTTGGAGCACCTTTACTTAATACATAGTTAACCTGTATATTTCTGGACTACACATTCTTCTGTATTATTTCTTAGTGTGACACAGTGGGTAAGGTGTACGTTCAAACCGTCCAATCAGATTGCTCAATTCGCAGTGAATAAATTTCATAACCCACATCCTAGGAGGTGAATAAATAGATGGTCCAATCAAAATTAGTTTTTGTGTGTCTCCTGTAGCCTAAAGCCATGGTACAAGTCAGTTGCACCCCTCCGTGATTGGTCGGTATGGAATTTACACTATCCTCAAGCCTCCTTCAGCCCTCAGTTATGTAAATCCCGTACCAACATCTCCTCGTGATGTAACCCATACATATAGTGTACCATTCAAGGGAAATGTGGAATGTCCTGTTATTGGAATATTTTGCCATTGTGAATTGATTAGCAGTGTCACTCTCAATCCACAGAGTTGAATGTGCATGTACATGAGTAAAGAAATGACTCAGCATGAGTTCTTAAGATCATTGCAGATCCAAAGTAGCTATTTGGTAACTCAACAAAATCTGCAATGTTAGATAAAGCATGATGAATATTACATTTATAAAATTAGGAAAGCAAAAATTAGCCTCAATATGAAATGGTCTAACCCAACAAGCAAATAAAAAATAAAAGAAAAAAAATGATACTAAAGCACAAAAATTCCACCAATTAAGAATAAGGAGTACAGCACTGAAAAAAACCCTACGCTCTCTTAATATTCATTTCAAATCTTGCCGTGGAGCGTGGCTGCATAAAGGTCATCTGTAACTTCATTTCATTGCAATGTAATTACTTCTCAAATCGACTTATTTCTTAATTTGGGCCCTTGTCATAATAGAAGTTGTAGAATTAACCTACAACCCACCATGATAACTGCCTTTGAGTTCAGGCTCTGAAGTTTTCATTGGTCTCACTCTAAATATTGCTATAATTCATTGCATGATAATTTAATTGGTAGTGTGTTGTAGACACTGTAGTCTTGCCAAATGACTCATTTTTAATCCAGTGAGTGTATTAACATCAGTCATTGCGTTGTCTTTCCTTGTTCGTTTTCCTTGTTAGTTTTCCTTGTTAGTTTTTTCCTCGTCAGTTTTTTTCTCCCAGTTGTGTTTCCATGGTGTTGTTTCTCCACCACATTGTTTTTCTTCGTTTGTTTTCCCACATTGCTGTTCAAGAATTTAATAATTCAAGCCTCTTTCATTGCCATTCATTAACTCCTTTTCAGAATGATGTTGTTGCTTTTTATTTATTCATCATAATAATTCTAATTATGGTATGAATGAATATATAAAAGAATATATAAAAGAATATTATATATATATATAGTAGGAAATAAATAACATTTTTCCAAATGTTACAAGGCGCCCCCCCCCCCCCCCTCCCCCCCACCCTTGTCCTGGAAAAGGGATTGGAGAAAACATGTGGCCTGGATGATAAAGATTATAAGGGAGTGATTACGGGTGACTGGACATCATCAGCTTCTCTGAAAAACTCACTGTGTGGTGGGTAAAACCTCACCCAGTGATGGTCACGTTGAAGTAGATGTAATCTCATATTAAGTTTTTCTGAGAAGGTACTGTGTCTCCAACAGCCCACTGTTTTATTTGACTATCTACTTCTATTCTGACATTCCAATTTAAGATTAAAATGCATAGGATAAAAGTATGAAACGAATATTAAGACAGGGTAGGGGATTCTGTAGTGTTGTATCTTTGTTAGAATTGCCTTGTTAGTATTATCTTGGTCATATCTAAAAATGGTAAATTTCAAATTTTGTTGAAATTATGAATTTATTATTGAAGAATTATAGACTGAAACATGTGAATTGGCACCGATCTCATTATGTTAGTGAGGTAGATTCATGACTATATATATGGGGACATGCCAGATACAATAGGCCTTTATCTGCCCTACTATAACAATACTGTCTGGATTCGATTAATAACAACTGTTCTTTTTTTATACTATATTGTTGAAAAGAGCCTGTAAAAATGATAGAAATGTACATCTAAATGTAGACATTCATTTAGAAGGAATCGATTTATAGTGAGTAAGTCAAGAGTTTGTCACCAAGCATCCCCACAGTGGGTACATAGGTGGGTCTATGTTGATGGGCTGAGATGTTAGACGGGTTTCATAACTTAATGGCATAGCGTGTTAGAGATATACACTTCGTTGATAATGACTGAACTTCGAGTTTTTTGTTTATAGTCAACTTCTTTTTGTGTCGCATGTTATGTTCTATTTTGTGTTGTCACGCTATGTCTGAATCACGTGATGTAATGATCAGAATGTTAAGGGTGCCCGCACATAGCAACGCGCACCGCCTGTAGATCCCGACATTAATTTATTCCCCGCCAATACCCCACCATTCAATAATACGCGAGCAGAAACAATCACGCAGTAGTAGCAGAAATATACTTTGCGAAGTTGTGGTGTTTTAGTTTAGCTTCTTGTTGTCTCATATTCGTTTACAGCAACTCTCCATACGTCGTCTGAGCTCACGCAGCAAGTTGCACCAGGCTGCCTCTCCACCAGTAGCCGTTCTCCAGACTATGCGCACCTGAACTCAAGTGGATGGATCCACCAGGCTCGATTTCTGCGGAGCGAAGACTTCCCAAGCTGCGCAAATCTAATACCTTCACCTTTGGCTATCTCCAATGAACTGCTCTCTTCGGACTCTCTTGTTATTGCTGTATTGATGTTTGTTTACTCTTGATGAAGGCGGGCTCTTTTTAGAAACAATACAAACTAATTGAAAAAAAAATTGCTCGCGTACTCGCAGTACGAGATATGGGGGCAGGGCTATTTTTCTTAATCTAATAATGAGAACGACACAAAAATTTTATACACGGGTAAACCAAAAAAAATGAACTGCACTACAACGAGAATTTTTCAATATCTTATAAATAGAAAAAATTGCGAATATATCATGAAGTAATATTGAAATGGATAAGAACTCGCTGTCTTGCAGTCGAGTATCGGCTCGGCTAGCAGTGCACCAAATTGCGGAGCTCCAACTTACCGCACCGCTCCAAAAAAGTGTCTCAAAGTTTTATAACCAGGCCCCGATATTTCCTCCAGATTTGCTCTAAAATTAGTGAGCGGCTCCTTCGGCAGGTACTTTGTCCTTGTGTTGTAGTGATGGAGAAGCCCCTGTAAGTATACAATATTAGTAATCGTCCAGACAAGCTACGACAGCGCTAAGTGGTGGGAGATCGAGCATTCTACATTCTCGTTCAAAGTCGAAGTCTGTTGTTTTGTTTTTTGCAGGTAGACTGGCTTGTTGATGGCCGAATCTAAAGGTACGGTGGCAGTGGTTCCATTGAGCGGAGCAAAAATTATGCTACATGGAGAGCGCAATGTCAGATGGCTCTCAAGAAGGAAGGTCTGTGGAATATTGTTACAGGTGAAGAGACTGCACCTGGAGAGGGCGAGGCTAATCGCGAAAATTTTATCGCACGGAAAGATCGGGCACTGGCTATTGTGGTGTTAGCAATAGACCCGACCTTACTGTACCTAATTGGAGAACCTGACGATCCTGTGGAGGTGTGGACAAAACTGCAGGAGCAGTTCATGAGGAAGTCCTGGGTGAATAGGCTTGAACTGAGAGAAAGTTGTATTCATTAAAGCTATTGGAAGGTGAATCAGTGTTGGAGCATGTAAGAAAGATGACTGAACTTTTTAATGGGTTGGCTGCAGTAGGTGATCCATTGTCAGATGAAGACAGAGTAGTTCACTTGTTAGCAAGTTTGCCTGAATCTTATAGTGTCTTGGTCACAGCCTTGGAAGCAAGCCCAGAAGTACCTAAAATAGAATTAGTAACAGAAAGACTGCTGCATGAGGAGAGGAAATTGCGCAGTAGCTCCAATGACCAAGATATTAGGGCACTGGCATCTAGAGTCAGAGTAACAAGGGGACTGAAAGTACGCTGCTACTATTGCGATGAAGTTGGACACTTCAAGAGAGACTGCCCAAAATTTGCTGAGAGGTTCAAGCAGAAGTCTAATAGTGCAGTGGTTGGAGAGTCAAAAGATGAAGAAGCTTTGGTGGCAGGTCAGGCAGTTACGTCAAGTACGTGGATTGTAGACTCAGGAGCAACCTGTCATATGTGCAATTTTCGGAAGCAGTTTGTAAGTTACAATAAGTTAGTGAAGCCAGAGAATGTGGTAATTGGAGACGGCCGTAGTTTGAAGGCGATTGGTCGAGGATCAGTGCGTCTTTTGATGAACTTACCTGATGGTACACAGCTTTGCAAGCTTAGAGATGTGCTCCATGTTCCAGGCCTTTCGTACAATCTTGTTAGTGTATCCAAGGCTTCAGAAGTTGGAAAAGTCACTCACTTTGACAAGGCTGGTTGCTGGATTCTGAATGGTGAAGGGAGAGTTATTGCAAAAGCTGTTCGGTGTGGTTCACTGTATATTCTCGATTGCTGGTCATCTGATGAAGTTAGTGTTGCAGAGGTGAAGGAAAATATTTGGCATAAGAGATTTGGTCATCTGAGTGCTGAAGGGCTGAGGGAATTGGCAGCTAGCAGATTGGTTGATGGTTTTGATTTTGATGGTGGTAAAGATATAGAGCTCTGTGAGCCATGTGTTAAAGGAAAACATCACAAATCTCCATTCCCAGTAAGCAGTGGAATGTTGGCTGAGGAGCCTTTGGATTTAGTTCACACAGATCTCTGTGGAAAGGTCAATGCTAAGTCAATTGGTGGCGCAGAGTATTTTCTGGTATTTGTAGATGATAAGACCCGATATGTATGGGTGTATTTTCTGAAACGCAAGGACGAAGTGTTTTCACGTTTTATTGAGTGGAAAGCCATGGTAGAGAAGAGTTGTTCCAGGAAACTGAAGAAGTTACGTTCTGACAATGGTGGAGAATTCACATCTACAAGGTTTCATGAATACCTGAAAGCAGAAGGAGTCATTCATGAGCTGACCATTCCTAAGACGCCACAACAGAACGGTGTGGCAGAAAGATTCAACCGCACATTGGTGGAAATGACACGGTGTATGTTGGTTGGTGCTAACCTGTCACATAAACTGTGGGCAGAGGCATTATCCACGGCAGCATACTTGAAGAATCGGAGCCCAGCAAGAGCAATAACAGGAATGACTCCATTTGAAGCCTATTATGGAACGAAGCCGAGTGTAAACCATCTTCGAGTGTTTGGATGTACTAGCTATGCCCATATAGTGAAAGATGAGAGAAAGAAGCTTGATCCAGTAGCTAGGAAATGTGTTCTAATCGGATATGGGACGGTAGTGAAGGGTTATCGCTTATATGATCCAAATCGAGACACTGTTTTCTACAGTCGTGATGTCAGGTTTAAGGAGTCTGAAGTTGGACTTCAGAAGGAGCATGATGACATACCACTCATCTGTGATGGTGTTGAGTTCAACTGTGAGGACCTGTCTGAAAGTATCATGTCTGAGGAAGTGTCTGGAAATGTCTTGCCTGAAGATACTGAGCCGGACAGCAATGAGTCACCAGAAAGTAGTATAGTGGATCCAGAATGTGTTTTGCAACCGCAAGTAAGAAGATCACAGAGAGTGAGACAAAGACCGAATTATTTCATAGAAGGAGCTTCAGTAGCTGCAAGTTTGCTCGAAGACCCTGTGACACCAGCTACATTTCAAGAGGCAGTGACAGGTTTTGACTGTGAGAAATGGAAGCAGGCAATGGAAAGAGAGATGGAGTCACTCAGAGAAAACGAGGTATGGGAGCTGGTCAAATTACCATTAAACAAGAAAGTGGTTGGCAGTAAATGGGTCTTCAAAATAAAGATGAATGACAACGGTAAAGTGAATCGATACAAAGCTAGATTGGTGGCACAAGGTTTTTCCCAGACAAAAGGAATGGATTATGATGAGACGTTCAGCCCGGTAGTTCGTATGGAATCGTTACGAACTATTGTTAGTTTGGCTGCTTGTAATGGATTAGAGCTGCATCAGCTTGATGTCACGACAGCCTTCTTGAATGGGAAGTTAGATGATGAAGTATTCATGAGGCAACCAGAAGGATTTACTGTAGAAGGCTGTGAGGATTTAGTGTGCAAGCTGAAACGAAGTCTATATGGTCTAAAACAGTCTCCACGATGCTGGAACTTCACTTTGGATAGTCACCTGAAGGAGCTGGGTTTCACGCAGTGCTCTAGTGATCCCTGCATTTATGTGGCAATGAATGAGAAGCTAATTGTCATAGGTGTATATGTTGATGACATTGTGATTGGGTGTGAATCCAGAAATCGACTTGAGGATGTAAAAGGAAAATTGTGTTCACACTTCAACATGAAGGATCTTGGCAAGTTGCATCACTTCCTTGGCCTCAGGATTGTACAAAGAGATGGAATTGGGGAGATCTGGATCGGTCAGCCTGTGTACACAAACAGAATGCTGACTAAATATGGAATGGAAAATGCTAATAGTGTGGGAACTCCAGTGGATGTAAGCTTTAAACTTGTGTATGCTAACGATGAAGATGAATTATTTGACTCTGGCTTGTATCAGTCTGCTGTAGGCAGTTTGCTATATTTATCGTCAGGAACAAGGCCTGATATTGCATTTGCTGTGAGCATGGTTGCAAAATTCTCCTCAAAGCCGACAAAGCAGCATTGGATTGGTGTGAAAAGAATCTTTAGGTACCTCAAGGGTACAGCTGAGCTCGGGCTACTCTACAGTAAAGAGGCTGGGAGTGAGCTTTGTGGTTATTCAGATGCGGATTGGGCAGGAGACCTTGATGATAGAAAATCTACTTCGGGTTATCTGTTTATGCTTGGTGGTGCTGCAATTAGTTGGAAGAGCAAAAAGCAGACAGCAGTTGCACTTTCAACAGCAGAGGCAGAATACATGGCACTGGCTAGTGCCACACAGGAGGCAATATGGTTGAGACGACTCCTGATGGATATGAAGAGCATCCTACCAGGTCCTACTGTAATCCATGAGGACAATCAGTCAGCAATAGCACTCGCTCAGAACACAGTGCTACATGGACGCTCCAAGCACATTGACATTCGTTATCATTTTATTAGGGAACAAGTGTGTGATAAGACTGTAAGTCTAAACTACTGCAGCACCAGTGAAATGATAGCTGATATGCTGACTAAAGGACTTTCTCCAATCAAGTTTGAACTTCTACGAAAGATGGCTGGTATTACTTCCTTCATTATCAAGCAAAGTGAGAAGGAGTGTTAGAGATATACACTTCATTGATAATGACTGAACTTCGAGTTTTGTGTTTATAGTCAACTTACTTTTGTGTCGCATGTAATGTTCTATTTTTGTGTTGTCACGCTATGTCTGAATCACGTGATGTAATGATCAGAATGATTAAAATAATTTTTCTCTCACAAGCGGGTCAGTTTGAGTCTGTTTGCTAAAGGATTTCAACAGATAGTTTACTATAAACAATGTTGCAACTTATGATCTACAAATTTAGTAAAACATCACTCTTCAAGCAGTGTGCCTTCAAATTGGAAGAAAAAAGGAGACTGCTGCACTAAGTTTTCTTTTGAGCCAAACTTTATACAGGCTGCTTAAAATGAAGGTGATGCAAATTATTAGTAGATGATAATTATAGTAACTGCTAACTTTCACATACAACTTGTAATTGTACAATCATATCTGTAATTCAACTATAAGGATCACTTGTCATGGGTGTAAATTGTCTAATTTAATATGAGCAGGGAGAAATATTGGTTGGGAGGCCCCCCTTCAGAATTATTGGAGGGGCCCGGTGGCACTCCACTGTTGTAATGAAATTGGTAGCTTTAGCTGCTCAAGAGAAGTAGCACTACCAATAGAAAAGGTGTGGTCAGTTTCAGCAACCATTCTGGATTGACCTCTCATGATTTTCTGATTAAATATGTACTTATTCTAAAACTTAGATTATAATTATTGTTTGATATTTCAATTCCAAACCCCAAATCAAATTAGGCAGCTGCTGAAGTGTAAACAATTTATACCACTGATTATCAGGAGCTGTTTTTTTTTGCTCATGTAGTGTCTAGCATTACAGTAAAATCATTAAAATGATTGTAGAATTCAAAGCCAAATATTTCAAAGTATTGTAACAATAAAAAAATCAAATAGAGTTCACGGCATGAGAGGAAGAAGCAGTACTATTGTAAGGTACAGTCTTTGGAAGAGAACTGTCCACTGCATTGATTACTACATCATAATGATTTCTGTTCACATGACATATTTTTATACATGATCGAAGTCATTAGAGTGGCATGAAAATCAGTTGGAAAAATTAAATTTTCACGTGGAGTTTGTGACATGCCATACTTCGCCCAATAATATTCGCGATTATTTCTCTCCATACAGACATAGGAATGGAAAAATAGAGAGCCAGTGCAAATACTTCTGCACGTGTCCCCCAAACATAATTATTTCTCATCTTGTCAATGTGATCTTCATAGATAATGGATGACATATGCTCAAAAAAGGCTACAGTTGAGTCCTATAAACTCCACCAGCAGTTTATGTATATCAAGATGAAATATAAGAGAAGCTTCAAAACAAACAACTTCCATCACCAAGTATAGAATGCCTTACATGTGAGTACTGTTGTAAAAAATCATCTCAATTGATTAATTCATTACCTCCAAGAAAATAACTACTTTGGGCAGATTCCTAAGTCACAAAATATCATAAAAATACATTATAATATTTATTGAAGATTGTTCTGATAGAATGTTACCAGTATATTTCAGTAGCAGTATGTGGAATGTAATGAGACGATTTCAGAATTTTGGCTGTAACAGTCTTCAAAAGTGTTTTCTGTACACAATATGGTGTCAGAATAGCTAATATGGCTTATCATTTCTGTAGCTGACTATAATACACTTTCTTTAGATACACTTCTGTTTCAATTCACCTGGTCCACCAAATTTCTTCATGTCCTTACAGTACATGCAAAGCTCCATGGTTACACAGTTTGTCTGTGACAAAAAAATAATGAACAAACAGCACATCATGTTGATCAATAGTGAGGACTTACTTTTAGTGTGGTTGATGTTTTCCTCATAAGGTTTTCTCACTGCACTCCTGTCTAAAGTCTGCACTGGAATTAAACTATAATTACACTCAGTCAAGATATAGCAGCTAATAAATCATTATTAATATCATCAGTATTATAACAATAATATTGCAGACATCCATAACATACTTGTGTTAAATTATCAGTAAGTGAACTAGAAATTGAATCTGGTGCAGCTACAACATCACAGTCTCCTAGACAATTATTACACTATTGCAGACATCTATAACATACTTGTGTTAAATTATCAGTAAGTGAACTAGAAATTGAATCTGGTGCAGCTACAACATCACAGTCTCCTAGACAGTTATTACACTTTACTTTATACTTAAAGCTACATTGACTTTTATTATTCATTCAAACCTTGTCTAGGTCTTTTCTGGCCTGATCTTTTCTAGCCCTTAGCACGTGTATTCTATCACAACTGGGTCATATTAATGGTTTTCTTTCTTCGGCAATGTTAATCCCCAAACTTAACTTCATAGCAATATGATGGTAGCAAGTACTCATATGAAGGGAAGGAACAATCCTCAGATGGAAACATTCTGACTACATGAGATATAACATTAGAGCCCAAAACTGTAAATGTTCCTAACTTTGGGTTATGGGAAACGCAGCCATTATGTATCAGCAAGCTAGATGGCCAAAACTCAGCAATTTATCTGAAAGCACCTTTAATTGGCATATGCACTAGTTAAAGTCTGTAATATATTAAAGGATGAATTACTATAAACACTTATCTTTCCCTCATTATTTGTGAAATTTTATCACTTGATTAGTATGGTGTGCACAGCCTTGGAGAATGATTCTTTTCCCTAAACAAGAGATTACTTTTAGAATTTGTAAAATAAAATAAAATCTGGCAACACTTATGCCATAATAAATTCATTGCCGTACTTTTGAGTTACATAAGACATAGCATTTTATTAGAATAGGTTTGAGCCATGAGGAAGTTGGTTGTATTAGCTACCCCCAAGCTGATGGCTACTGCTACAATACCTATGGACACATGTATCCTACTGCTGGAAACTTCACATGACAAGATGCACATGCCACTGGACACCTCACTGGACACCTCCCTGGCCAAGTCACTGGATACATCAATAAACACCTTGATGGACACAGTGGACACGTCAGTCTATGCGTCACTACTGGACACATTGTCACTATGGACACTTCAGTAGACGCATCACTAGACAGGTCAGTGGATAAATCACTGGACATGTTGGCAGATGAATCTTTGGACAAGTTGCTGGACACATTGGTTGACAAGCTGATGGATAAGTTGTTGGACATGTCACTGGAGGACATGTCACTGGAGGACATGTTGCTGGAGGACATGTTGCTGGAGGATATGTTGCTGGAGGAAATGTTGCTGGACAATTCAATTAACATGTCAATGTACACGTCATTGGATGCATTGTTGGACACATCAATAGATTATACATAGGCGGCAGAAGGTGGGGGCTCAGGGGGCTCTAGCCCCCCAACTTTGAATAGTAGGGGCAGAGCCCCCCCAACTTTTTGACAGTGAATGTTTATATGTGGTGTTTTGTTTATATAATTACATGTACCTATTGACACTAATAATTACCTATAGAGTGTGATTACTGCTTGCTTACATGGTAACTGGTGCTACGATTTGTACTGACTGCATAAACACACCTTTGTTAATGGCAGTATTGGCTGTAGCTGGCAGTGTGTGGTAAAGTACTCCTAGATAGATTAATTCCTGTATTGGCCACCTGCTTTTAAACTGCCACCTGCTTTTAAACTGCAACTAGCCATGCCTAAGAGACTAAGACAGACTAGTCTGATTGAGACACTGGCTAAAAAGAAATGTGACCAGTCTCTTCCTGGAACAAAGAAAGTAATGGAGTTAGTAACTGAGTCTGAAGAGAATTCTTTGAAGTCTGCGAAGGATCCATTGGATACTGAAGTTCTTGTAAGTCAGCATGAATGTGAGTCTTTGTGTTGCACAAATGACAAGCCTTTTCAACCATTAGACAAGTCTAGTCTAATAAAATTAGCTAAAAAGAACCGAAATTTCATGACAAGCTGATATAAGACTTATTCATGGCTGACTGTTTGCATGGAAAGAAAAAAAGTTTTCTGTTATTACTGCAGAAAGGTGGAAAAGCAAGGTATGCTTACATTTTGTAAAAGAGGTGAATTGACTTTCACTGCAGTTGGTTATGACAACTGGAAAAAAGCCCTGGAGAAATTTAAAAGGCATATGAATCATGTGAAACTCACCAAGAAGCTATGTTGAAGTGGGAGCTCCATAAGCTACCCTCTGTGAGTGAACAGTTGAGTTCCGTAGTTAAAAGGGAGCAAGCAGTTCGTAGACAAGGTCTATTGAAGCTTTTACACTGTCTTCGATATCTTGTTCGTCAAGGACTTGCCATTCGAGGTCATATTGAAGTGGAAGGCAACTTATACCAGCTGTTAATTTTGCTATCTGCCTTTGACAGTGATGTAAAGAATTTTTGTCTGCAAACAGGTATTTATCTCATGATTTCATTAATGAGCTGATTTCTATGATGGGCCAGAGCATTTTACGTTCACTGATTCAAAAGATATGTGCATGCTCACCATCATGGTATTCAGTGACTGGAGATGAAGCCACTGACATGTCTTACAAAGAACAGCTCAATATCTCCATTAGATGGGTTGATGAAGCTTACGAGATTTATGAAGATCCTGTTGGGTTATTTAACCTACCTAACACCACTTCAGAAACACTCTTTACAGTTGTAAAAGATGTACTCACACGCTGCTCCTCACTTTGTAGAGGCCAGGCTTTTGATGGGGCAGCAAATATGCATGGGGAAAAGGAGTGGCCTTGTTATTAACTTGTGCTTACAAGATGCAGGGAGGCAACTGCCTTTCATTCAGATGCACTTGACACCGTAAAAGTAGCCAAGCTTATTAAATTTTCAGCAAAATGTTCACACCTGTTTTCAGAAAAGCTGGCTCAACCAGATAACTCTGGCGCTAGCATCAAGCCTCTTTGTCCTACAAGATGGACCGCCAGGACTGGAGCTATAGAAGCTGTTTTAAAGGATTATTCAGTACTGATGGAGACCCTTGAGGAAGTTAATCATACTACTCGTGATGAATATGGTCTGAAGGCTGGTGGACTTCTAGCAGCTCTGGACAAGTTTCAAACTCTGTTTGGCCTCAAGCTTGGGCATCAAATTTTTGGTGCATCAGAAACATTATCGAAGAGTCTACAGGGAAAAAAATACCTCAGTACAGGAGGCAGTATAGCAGCAGTAAATCTTGCAAAGTCTTTTTATAGACGACATCGCACAGATGACTGGTTGGATCACTTTTACTCTGGAGAGCTCCTTCAAGGCTTGATGAAGGCAGCCAACCACATTGCTATCAGAGTCCCAAAGATTATTACCGCCATCAATACTTTGAAACTCTCGATTTACTTCTAAGGGAGCTTGAAGATCGTTTCAATCACCAGAATGGTTTTCTGGCACCTGTGTTGGCTCTTGAAAACATATTAATGAATGCATCTAATGGCAAAGATTTTGATACTGAATTTGATGTTGTAAAAGAATCATGTTATAGTAGTGATTGTGATTTTGATTTCCTACAAAAGCAACTTCCACTTCTCAGTGATATGATTCGTCAAGCACTTCCTGAAATAAAGGTAGTCACCAGTTTGCGAACAGTCTGTGATGCAATGAACTCTCAATTTGGGTACAAATCCTTATTTTCTGAAGTACACAAGTTATTAAGGTTATATTTGACAATTCCCATTACATCAGCCACATCTGAAAGAACCTTTTCTGCTTTGAGACAAATTGATACCTACTTGCGTGCCACAATGACTCAAACAAGGCTAACAATTGCTTGCTGCTACATGTCCACAAACAATTAACTGATGAGTGTGATATGCAAGTTATTGCGAAGGAGTTTATTTCTAATAGTGAACGACATAAATATTTTGGTACTTATGATTAATGTGTATCTGAGAGTTTTAAATTTCATTAAAGGTTTGTTCAATTTAAAAAATGCATTGAAAAATCATAATATTTACAGTGTATTAGCTAACACTGCCCCAAACAGTTTCAGTCAAAACTCATTGCTGATATAACACTGTAGTTTATAGCTAATTAGGTTGAGCCCCCCAAGTTTTAACTGCTTCCGTCGCCTATGATAGAGTATAGGCTTCAAGTCCGAAATGTTCTCTTATTGTTTTAAAAGTCAATTACATTAAATAATTACTCAATAAAATTATTCTATACATCACATCAGTGGATACATGACTGGATACATCAGTGGATACATGACTGGATACATCAGTGGATACATGACTGGATACATCAGTGGATACATGACTGGATACATCAGTGGATACATGACTGGATACATCAGTGGATAAGTCACAGGGTATGTCTCTGGATACATCAGTGGATATGTCACTGGATACATCACTATATCACTGCACACATGTACATGTCAATAGACACACTGGGGACACATAGATGGACAAGTTGGTGGACTTGTTCCAATTGCCACAATGACGAATTATATTGGCTACAGAGCCGAAGAAGTAATCAATATTTGCAACTGAATTTTTTTTTGAAATTTCAATCCAATTAATTTTAATAAAAAATAAAAAAATTTCAAGTGGTCAATAGTGCGATTCAGAAATGCAAGCAAATAGGTCTCAAGATGTACACGTTGAGTTGGCGCGACCACAAATATGGCAAAAGAGGAATGCACTTGGCGAAACCGGAAATTAAGGTCACATAATTAGTAGCTCAAACACGCGAAAACGTCACAGTAAAACGGGGCGGGTCCAAGGTGCGCATTATTACCGTAAGTTTACTTGTTGAAATGAATAAGAAGCTATTGCAGTTTCTTCCGCGGCTGTATTCAATATGTGCCCAGTTATAACTAATCACCCGTAGTTTATAGTTTGTACGAGCTTCTAGTTGTGCGCTAAAACTGGATGAAGGTTGCGGAGGGTTATCTGGAGCTACTAATGTAGCACAAAGCTTAGAGGAAAAGAAGCAGAGGACCGCGGCTGAACGTCTCAAGTAAGTCGGATTGTTGTGTGCTTAAGCGTGTATTTAAACTCTATTCTTACTTTCTTGGTGTGACGAATTTCTGAAGTACTCAACAGTAATGTGAAGAATCCAGTACATCACCTACACCTTTAGCTATTGCCACACACATTCCAGGATTACTTTGTCCATCACACCGAATCATTCATATCATTTTATTCGTTATCTACTTGTTAAATTTCAACTTTTTTAATTATACAATTTTTTTTACATAATTAATATAATTTTATGACATACAATATATATTATATAATTTTATGACAAGAAATTGTGGTAGATACAAGCAGCAGTTGAATTTGGAGGGTCGTTAATAGCGTCCCCATAACCATAGAGAACTGTACCTATATAGACATGAGTAATGGACAGCTAAAGCATAAATAGTGTCATATAGAGTCTATGATGAATTGTATATCTTATTATCTTGGTCAGCAAACAGTAAATTGGCTGAGTTTCTAAATAAATAGGCCCTATTTAAACGTATGAAAATCTGAGTGACAAGCAACTCGTGTTACAAACTTACCTCACATTGTAGCTTGCTCATGTTAATGAATAGCAACAAAGTCCTGAGCCAAAAATGAACCAGAATGTCAAGCAGAAGGGTAGAAACTAAGTCACCAAACTAGACTGCTTTTTGTTTACAATTGTCGCTGAGGTACTGCGCACGTGGTTGGCCCGGTTTGAGCGCGTGACTAAATCCCGCCGCGTGTAGCGCGGGAATCGTGTGGATTTATTGGCGAGCGAGCGAGACACTTACAGGGGTAACACAATCGAAAATCGGGGATGTTTGTTGGCGAGCGAGCGAAGCGAGCGAGACAGTATTAGGGGTGGATAATGCAAAATCGGGTATATGTTATTGGCGAGCGAGCGAGACACTTACAGGGGTAAAAATGAAAAAATCGGGGATGTTTGTTTATTTGTTTATATATATGGACGTACGTATGTCATTTTGTACTTTGACCCTCCGTTTTTTTGTGTTCGCTCCGCGTTCGACCCCGTCCCAAACTTCACTAAACAGAATCCTCCGGTTTAGCGATCATTACCCGTATCACCTTAGAAATTGAATTGTTTACGGCTTTGAATTGTTTTGGGGTGCAGTTAAAACTCAAAATCTTGTGGGAGCTCCATTTCTATTCGAGTTAGTGGCGGTGGTAAGTTAATGCGCTATTTGTCACAGTTATAAGCCCTAACTGAACAGTATTTACTTAAAAATGCAACCACGAAGGTAAATCTTGCGTAGGTATGTTCAGTTGTGTGAAAGTATTGTGCGTTACAACTACTATTAAGAATATCACAAAGAAAATTTTAAATAACGTGATTTGATTTTGTGGCTTCTTTTTCAATTCAAACTGTTGCGGGAGCGGTTACTATGACATTGAAACCTCTTTACCTCATAGTAATGTAAAAACTCGACTTTATTTTAATAGCTTGAGTGTTAGTCGCTAAAATTAAATTTAACAATAGTGTAGTTTTAGGCTCGCTCGCCATTTGTGCTCAAGCACATCACTAGTTTATTCCTATACTGTAGACTTTTCTATTGAGTTTTGGAACTGCATTTTCCCGCCCACTCAGAAGTTTTTAGAGGGAATTTTCTGGACCGGTACAAACCCCGGAAGCGTAGCTACTTCCGTTCAAAAGTTATTATTGGTTTTTACCCCGCTCAACTATGGGCACACAGATTAGTGAGGGACAACTTTATTTCAGCAAATCACTGGCCACACAATGACCACAGTAATATAGCTGCTAAGTGTAAGATATTTACTGGATTTCTAGAAGTACTAAAAAAAACACTTCAAGCTATTATATTAGTAAACTTTTATATATACTAGTGGTGTGCTTGAGCACAAATGGCGAGCAGCCTGAAACTACACTATTGTTAAATGATTGATTTTAACAACACTCGAGCTACTAAAATAAAGTAGGGTTTTAAATTACCGTATGTGGTAAAGGGGTTTCAATGTCATAGTAACCGCTCCCGCAACTGTTTGAATTGAAAAAGAAACAAAATCAAGTCACATTGTATAGTTTTCTTTGTGACATTCTTAATAGTAGTTGTAAAGCCCAATACTTTCACATAACTGAACATACCTACGCAAAACTTACCTTCGTGGTTAGTCTAGTGGACAATGAATTTTCAAGTAACACAGTTATACGCCCTACTCAACAGCAACGTAAGTTTTTGAGTCTTAACTGCACCCCCAAAAGAATTCAAAGCGGTATCCCAACACACCAGCAGAGACTACTCCTAGCTACTGTCTCCTCATCCCAACACACCAGCAGAGACTACTCGTGGCTACTGCCTCCTCATCCCAACACACACCTGCAGAGACTAGTCCTAGCTACTGCCTCCTCATCCCAACACACCAGCAGAGACTACTCCTAACTGATCTTATCCCAATCCACACCAACAGACTACTCCTCTATGACCTTTGTCCCAACCAAAACCAGCAGTGACTACTCCTATAGTATGTCCACGTTGAGTTGGCGCGACCACAAATGTGGCAAAAGAGGAATGCACTTGACGAAACCGGAGACCAATTAAGGTCACATGACAGTAGTAGCTCAAACGCGCGAAAACGTCGACGCCCACAGTAAAAACGGGGCGGGTCCAAGGTGCGCATTATTACCGTAAGTTTACTTGTTGAAATGAGAAAGAAGCTAAAGCAGTTTCTTCCGCGGCTGTATTCAATATATGCCCAGTTATAACTAATCACTCGTAGTTTATAGTTTGTAGAGCTTCTAGTTGTGCGCTAAAACTGGTTGAAGGTTGCGGAGGGTTATCTGGAGCTACAAAGCTTAGAGGAAAGAAGCACAGGACCGCCGCTGAATGCCTCCTCAAGTAAGTCTGATCGTTGTGTGCTTAAGCGTGTATTTAAACTCTATTCTTATTTCTTGGTGTGACGAATTTCTGAAGTACTCAACAGTAATGTGAAGAAGAATCCAGCACATCACCTACACTTTAGCTATGGCCACACACATTCCAGTATTACTTTGTCCTTCACACTGAATCATTCATATCATTTTATTCATGATTTTACTATATTTTATATCTACTTGTTAAATTTCAACTTTTTTTAAATTATACAAAAAAAAAGACAATTACCATAATTTTATAATGACATATACAATATATATATTATATAATTTTATGATGACATGAAATTGTGGCAGATACAAGCAGCAGTTGAATTTGGAGGGTGGTAAATAGCATCACCATAACCATAGAGAACTGTACCTATATAGACATGAGGAGTAATGGACAGCTAAAGCATAAATAGTGACATGTAGAGTCTATGATGAATTGTATATCTTATTATCTTGGTCAGCAAACAGTAAATTGGCTGAGTTTCTAAATAAATAGGCCCTATTTAAGGGGGGCTTTTACCATACAAAAATGCTTTTTTTCTTTTTGTCATAACTTTACTATGCATGCATACTTTTTTTTCACTTTTAAGTTCAAAACATTGCTCATCTGAAACACTTCAAAATGAGCTAAAAATATTGGCAGAAAACCACACCCATCAAAATATTTGGGCGTTAACGTCTAGAAAACCCTTACCTGCTCTGCCGCAACTTAACCCCTCCTACTTCAACATCAAGACTTCAAACTTCACACACACATTCCTTGATACCTTGTTAATAAAATGAATGCACAGATTTTTCTAATTATTTTTTGTTGATTTTATATTAATTTTTTTTATAAAAAACAGCCGTTTTTCAATGAAAATGTGAAAAAACGTGAATAACTTGATAACAAAAATTTTAAAAAAAAATTTGGGCATTCATTTTCAAGAGTAAAAAAAGAGCTTTCAGATGATATAAAAACATCACTGTAAAAAAATAGTGATAACAAGTTATGATTGGCAGAAGGTTGACAGTTCCACTTTTGAGATAATTGAGGTTAACCACAAAACAAGTTCTTCCAGCTGATAATGCCTGTAATAGGGGGAAATGAAGCATACAATGGTGACCCAGTGTAAAATAAGGATTTACTAAGTTACCTTGTGAACACAGGTCACTCCACAGCAGTTGATATAAGAAAATATTGTGAATATAGAGGTATAATTCTGACAAGCAGCACTACTCAATGCACCAAGAAAGTCATTGCGCACACAGTTTCCAACAAAGAACTACCCCGACCTATCATCCTCATGGCTAAAACTGCCCTCGTATTTACGGAGAGATGGTCTGCGTTATAAGGATCAGTTGCATGTTGGAACCACCCACATGGGCAACTTACCGTTATACGAGAAACCAACCCCCGCCTAACGCTGCTGTCCGTCCTCTGAAGCTGTCAAGGGAAGTCCAGGGCAGTGAAAGAGCTTCTCTAAAGTACCATTGAACAGCCCAATAGAGAAAATAAAATTTGCTGAATTAGGCTTGTCCATTCTGGCAGTTTCAGAACTACTGTTTGGCAATTCAGGAGAGGGTTTACTACCTCTGGGACGCAATACAGTGGTAGAGCACCCAGAAACAAACCCTAATGAATCACCACTAAGTTTTAGCTTACTAACTGACGGTGGGGTGGCCTCCTATTCCACTGGTGTAGGCTCCACTGAATCCTTCCTTCGATATGGAGTGCCCAGGAAGCCTCTAGGGCGCTTCCTAGATCGTTTTCGGTCAGACATAGTGGGACAAAATAGCGAGAGAGATTCTACAACACCAACTTTGATTCGATCAAAAAAGAAAGAACACTCCGCGTGCGCAGTCGCTCACACTTATCCCAATTGGAGTGCAGTTTACGTGGTTGAATAGCTCTTCCTGTGTGCTTTATTTTGAACGGTAATAAGCTATAGTTTTGTAAACAAAGACAGACGAAGACGCGCTCCACAAACGGTAACGGTAAGACCCGAAAGATTGGATTCTTCCTGGGCGGTGATACAATAAATAGTGTTGACAACAAAAATTATAACTAAATAAAGAAATGTCCAATTGATTTGAAACTTTGGGAACAACTTAAGAGTGCTTTGACCTACAGAATAAAAAATAAAAATTAAAAGTTAAAAAAAAAAAAAAAATTTTTTTTTTGTATGGTACAAGCCCCCCTTAAACAGGTAAGAAAATCTGAGTGGACAAGCAACCCGTGATACAAACGTACCTCACATTGTAGCTTGCTCTTGTTAAGTAGCCTTGAATAACAACAAATTCCTGAGCCTAAAATGAACCAGAATGTCAAGCAGAATGGTAGAAACGAAGTCACCAAACTTACGACTGCTTTTTGTTTACAATTGTCTCTGAGGTACTGCGCACGTGTTTGGCCAAGTTTGAGCGCGTGACTAAATCCCGCCGCGTGTAGCGCGGGAAACGTGTGGTTTTATTTATTCCCATAGACTTTTCTATTGAGTTTTGAAACTGCACTTTCCCGCTGGCTCAGAAGTTTTTAAAGGGTATTTTCTGGACCGCTTCGGCACGAGCTTTCGAATGGTACAAACCCCGGAAGCGTAGCTACTTCCGTTCAAAAGTTATTAACGGTTTTTACTGCGCCAACTCAACTTGGACATACTATAGCTATGACCTTCTTATCCCAACGCACACCAGCAGACATCATCTTACATTAAATATACCACATAATTCTACCTCTCCCAAAAATTGCCTCACAAATTAATTTCTTTAAATAACAATTTGGTGATCAGGTAAATTTCATGTTTTAAGTAGAAAAATAAGCCATGAATCATATGGAATATGGTGATTTTACCTTACAGTATAGTTGGTCAATAATAACCACTAGCTTCTTTCTTTAAATGTCTTTGCCCAGAATCCCATGTATTTTTAGAGTGATGTGAATAAATGTATTTATTAGAGTCCATAACAGTGTCCTGACATGGCTGCCCCGAGAAAACTTGAGCAGTCATTAATGATGATAGTTTTCCATTTTCTTTCAGTTCAGGATTTGAACACAAGTTGGGTTCTGTAAGAAGCTGTCTGTTGGAGTTTACCTGTGACCTTGCTGTTGTAGTGTTAGATAAAACGTGCTCAGTAACACTAGGTGGCCTTAGATGAGATGCCACAAATGATAAGACTTGCTCTGTAGGTCTCAGAGAAGTGACATTGTCTACTAGAGGAACAACTTCATCAGTAACTGATGGAGACGGACTTTCAAAAACCTCATCAGACCATGCTGAACTAGTACTTGACCTGTCCTGCCCTGCTGTTGGAGAAAGTGTAAGAAGTGTAGGTGATGATGATTCATACACAATGGATGAGGTGACTGAGGTATGAGGAAATACTGCATGAATAGGACTGGCAGACAGCGTAGGACGATAAGATGGAGTAGACACTCGTGCTGCAGGAGTAACACAAGATTGGGTAGGTATTGGAGATCTTGTGCAACTATTAGACTTGGAAGGCGGCACCAGCAATGTATTACTGTGCCTGCTAAGTGGCCCAACTGAAGGTGAACCTGAATGTACCGGTGAAGAAGATAAAACTGCAGGTGGAAGTGTAGTCATCGGTGTCAAACTAGGCGGAGATGAACGCCTTGAAGTAGGTGACACTGAAGTTGTGGGAGTCTTTACCTGATGGGCAAGCAAATTACCACCTTGTATTCCACTAACATAAGGAGCTACTACTGCTGTTTTCCTTAAAGAAGGTGATACATTAGGAGAACAAGTGGAGCCTACACTTCCTTGACTCCCACACTGGCTAGCCAACTGTGATATAGATGGACTGTATCTTTGAGACAATTTAGCATTTAATTCACCAAGAATGGATCCAGCACTTTGACTATTACTGCCGAGTCCAGCATGTGAGCTTCGCTGTGCACGAATGACGTCAATTTTATTTGTAAATTCCCTGGTTGACAGTGCACAGTTATTGTCATAATGATTGCTGCTAGACTGCCTGCTACCTTCTAAAGGTTCCAGGCAGTTAGTGTTACTGTGTAATTGTGCACTCGAAGGTGAATATTTGGAAGACAGTGATTTCGAAGTTCTCAATATTTCTTCATTACGAATAAATTCTTGAGCAGAGTTTAATATCTGCTGAAGCTGCTCACTTGCAGTTGGAGTCAGATCATTGATTACAGAAGAAACTCTTTCATTAGAATGATTAAAATATTGTTGTACTGCATCCTCTTTAATTTTTGCCAAAGTGGTAAGCTCAGTAGCAGGAGTACAGGGCTGAGATGTACTAATAGTCATCCTCACATCAGATATATTGTAACTTCTCTTACTTGGAGCCGCAAGTGCTTGATAAGCTCCTGATTTAGCTGATGGTGTAGCCTCACAACCAGCAGATAGAGAATTTGTGACACAAGTACTAACTGTAGTCCACAAATTTCTTGATCTTGCACAATTTTCTCTAAGATTAGAATTAGGCACTAAGTTTGAACTTGAAAATAAATCAGGTGTCCTTGATGCCATGGGTTGATACTCACACAAAAGTGTTGGAGAAATTGTGTCATCACAACTACTTCTTCTATATTGACCTTTATCACAGATACTTTGAATTCCACCAACAACATACTTTCCTTCTGAGACCATACTCTGAGTGTTAGCCCATCCAGTCCCATACCTGCTACTAGCAGATGACCAAGCTATGCTGGATGGATGACTAACAGATTTGACAATTTTTTTGTCATTTTCCAATTCACGAATGCAGAGTTGACTTGGCACTCCAGTTGTTGAAATATTATCATCATATTGTGCTAGCTTATCATAAGGGTACAGTTCTGACGACCATGACTGCCTTCTTGCTAGTGTTTCCATTGTACACCCTTTATTTCCAGAAGATGCATTGTACAGGCAGCTTCGGTTGCTCTTAATTCGACTGTCAATATCACTCTCTTCTCTGGAAAGTGTTGGTGACTTTTGCCGAGCAGTAGGGAGGGTGTCTACATTCTTGTCATACCAGATGGACTTGATTTTGACAGTGTCACTCAATGAAACTGGTGGGTGGATGGAACCTGTATCAAGTTGTGGTGATTTAGTCCTCAAATTAGGACCATTACCACCAACATTACCACCAACTGATTTCAATTCACGCCCTGACCAATGACTTGGATTGTGTTGAGTAATAGATTTTTCAACATTGGAAACATGCAATTCTGCAAAGTTCTGTGCAATAGAACTTTGACTGTCAAGCACAATGGTTTGCTTTGATCTAACCTGAGAGTTAATGTTTGGAATGGGATCTTCTTCATATAATTCATCTTCAACATCACTTTCTTGTGCTACCTCCAGCATGCCATTGATTGCTGTATTCTTACAACTGATTGGTGGTCCATGCAAGATATTAGGGGTATTAGATAGACCTTCTTGCCCTTGAAATCTTTTAGTTAAACTGTCTCGAAATTTATTAGTACCAGGATGCAGCTTTAACGCATCATCAGACAATCTGAATGGATGTGTGGCCAACAGACTATTATCATCAGCACGACTTGACAAAAAACCGACTTCGCAAGAATTACCTTCACAGAGACTATCTGACCTTCCCAAGATCTTCAACCTAAAACATTTTGTGCAATTGAGTCGCAATCCACTAGTCATGCAATCTTCACATCTATCTCCACGAGATAAACGGCTAGACCCTTTGTCAGCTAATAATTTCACATCACATACAATCTGTTTCCTAGGAGTTTGAGCATCAGGTGATGGCATTTTCTGTGTATGCTGTTCGTGCTGAGATACCAAGTTGCTATCTCTACAAGCAATTGCACTGTCCAAAGAAAGCCTTTTAGTAGAATTTACTCCACACATATCACCACTATTTCTAGGGAACTCTGATACAGATGATAATTTCAATCCTAAGTCTTCTCTGTGACTTTTAACTTTTACCCGACGAAGAGCATTGACAGGCACAAGCTTAGGAAGCTGCGAGTTGGATGAAGTATTAAAAAGTTGAGATGAGTGCTCACTTGCACCACCCTCCTCAAAGGTATTCTGTTCTGCTGAAATTGACAAAGTTATGTCCTCTGTATTTCCACTTGACCTTCGAGATGAGGAAAACTGAAAGACATTTTCTCTATCAGTTGAAAACAGCTGCTGTCTTTTATTCAATTTTCCATGAGATATACCCACAGACATTAATGGAGACGACAATGAAATCCTTGCATCATTAGTTTGAAAACATGGGGTGTGTTTCGACACATTGATAGAAAACTGCTGCTGCAGAACAGATCCTGAATTCTCTGGTCCAGGCTCAAGAAAAACTGGAGATTCCAATGGTCCTGCACTCTGAAGAAAAGATGCATCTACTAATTCACTTTTTATTTCCAAATTGGTAGATCTTGGCTTCTTACATTCAACAATACAACATTCCTTGGGTTCTTCTGGAATTGAACTTGCTTTCAAACCATCCAACAATTTTTTATCACTTAGAACATAAGATCTATTATGAGACTGGAATTGTGAAGTAGAACGGTTCGAAAGATTTGTACAATTATCCAAATCCAAGCCAGTATTAGGCTTTGAAACTACTTCAGAATATGTTCTTGAATTATCACTGTGACTAGAAAGAACACTGCCAGAGTGCATAGTGGGACACTCAATTTCTGAAACATACCTTCCTTGAAAACTGGCTCCCATTGATTTTCTATGATTAATTTCACTAGTTGCATCAGTTGAATGACAGTGGGACATGTCAGAATTCACTTCTCTGCCTTCACAAAGCCCTCCTGTAGAGAAAAGTGGCTGATGCTTGCTTCCATCTGAGTAAGAAACTAGACTAATAGGCACTTGTTGAACTTCAATGCTAGGAAAAACATCCCGAAGTTTCAGGGGCTCATGACACTTAAAAGAAGCAATTTTAGGGATACTATTATGGGCGAGTGCTTGTTTGGGAGTCTGCAGTTCAGCACGAGAAGTGACACTAGTTGTTGTAGAACTAATCTGCCTCAAAGAAGGGAGTTTAGCAGTTAACAAACGAGAAGTCTCTGCACATTCATCTTCATCACTTAAAAAACTTGCTCCTTCTACAACTTCATGTGACAAATGATATGAATTTCTCGCACCAATACCTGAACATTTCTTTGTTAGAACTGGAGCAAAAGCAGAAGTCGTGCCAATAGGAGACACATTAGTAATAGCTTGTGTGTGTCCAGGAGAAACACATGATGGAGAAGTCCAATTTGGAAGATCAAATGGTGAATTATAGAATAATTGAGATTGGGGAACAATATCGCGGGTTTTTCTGGATAGATCATTTTTATGAATAGCAGAACAAGTAGATGAAGTTATTGGAGAATATGATTGAGAAAGTGGAGACGTCATTGGACTAAGTAATTGAGTTCTGTGAGTTAAGGTGGGAGAGTACCTTACAGTAGGTGAACTTCTCAGGGTGGGTGAAGTACCTAAAACAGGTGAACTTCTCAGGATGGGTGAAGTACCTAAAACAGGTGAACTTCTCAGGGTGGGTGAAGTACTTAAAACAGGTGAACCTCTCAGGATGGGTGAAGTACCTAAAATAGGTGAACTTCTCAGGGTGGGTGAAGTACTTAAAACAGGTGAACTTCTCAGGATGGGTGAAGTACCTAAAACAGGTGAACTTCTCAGGGTGGGTGAAGTACTTAAAACAGGTGAACCTCTCAGGATGGGTGAAGTACCTAAAACAGGTGAACTTCTCAGGGTGGGTGAAGTACTTAAAAAAGGTGAACCTCTCAGGGTGGGTGAAGTACTTGAAACAGGTGAACTTCTCAGGGTGGGTGAAGTTATCGGGGAGTGTGAAGTACTTAAAAGAGGAGAAGTTCTTGGAGCAAAGAAAGGAGATTTTCTTGAAAGACTGGACAAACAAGGAGACTCTTGTGTGAGGGAAGAGGTTCTAGTAAGTGAATTTGTACCATATATGGGTGATAATTTAGGAATTAACACAGAACTTCGAGAAGAAACTGTAGAAGAAAATTGTGTAGTCTGGGACATACTGGAACTTGTCATGCATGTTGAAGCAACAGAGGGGATATTGATCTGTAGTGAGGTAATCGCGGGAGAAGTTATGTGTGAAGGTTGTAAGCCACATGACTGAGAGGAAAAGTGAGTCAAGTTAAATGTCTCGGAATGAAGTGAAGAACAATTATGTACGTCATTGCCAGTATCTTCACAGACCTGAAGACACGCATGTTGCACAGTGGGTGTATCAGTACTTGCATTAGCAATACCAAATGATTCACAACACCTACATCCTGATTGTCTACGTTGATACAGTGGTTCACTGCTCAATGAAATCGCTGGAGAGGTCAAGGCACTAGTAGAACACACTTGTGTTAGTGAATCCTTAGACTTAGTGGTAACACTCATCTGATACTTTATTAAATCATCAAAACTTGGAATGCAAGGGGCAGAAGAGACTTCCGTAAGTATCAACTTGGAGTCTACAAGGGCTCGTGACACACCCCCAACATTAGGACTACCATTATCATAGGAATGCCGAGTATCTATACATAAAGACCGGCAACTGGGACCAGCATCAACATTATGATTCTTGTTAAGTTCCTCTTGCAAACACAGTAATGGTTTTTCTAGTGGAGACACAACAGCTGATTGTGAACAATCAGTAACTGAGGTTGTCATGGTGACACCCCTTTGGGATGATGTAGCCTTCCTCCCTAAATGACTATAATGACTCGTGGCTAATGTTAGACCAGCTAAACTCACACTTGTATGCAGCATTTCACTATGTCTTGAAGATATGGGAGTTGAAGTATGGCTCTGGTGATTAGTGACACTTGGAAGAGTGAATTGATTTGGTGAAACAGATGATGAAACAGATCTTAAATCAACATCGGCTTTGGGGAGAAAGTGTTTCTCAGCTGAAGTCAGCCTCTTTGATATGGACGTACACTGAAATGGTGTATCAGTTCCTTGCTTCAAAGCAGATGACTCCAATGTAGAAGTGGAAAAACTTTGCTGTTGCTTACCACAAGTGCTTGTAACTTCAGACAGTCCACACTGCTTTACATAACTAATGGTAGAAGATGAAGTCCTTCCAGAAGATGTTACCAGGAAATTTTGAAATTGGGTCAAATGACTAGCTGGAGGTGGAGTCACAGTAATGGTGGGTGTTGGAACAGGATGGTGCCGCAGAGGAGGGACATCTCCAACCGAGAGCCTTCTAGCAACAACAGATGATGAGACCATTGATCCAACTGATGTTCCACATACTACTGAAGTGGTACTGGCCACCGGTATTGCATGGGAATGAGAGCTAACAGAAGGACTTTTGTGCCCATCTGAGTTTTTAAAACTAACTACCTTTGAACAAGGAACACTCTTACTGAATGACACAACAGGATTGTGAGATACAGCCAGTGGGTTCATTGAAGGGACTTGTGGAAGAGGAGAGCACATCATAGGAACAACATTTTCCTCTTGTCTATTAACATCACTTGAAGCATCTTCACCAGCAGATAAATGATTCTTATCTACCAGACTTTTGTCTACTCGTTTGTCTGACTGCCTTTCCACTTCTCTCAGTGATGCCTTAGTGTTAGAAGCAGAGGACTGTGATGTCATTGAACTTGTAACTAATGAACTCATCTCTGCTTGCTTACTCGTCACAGCAAAATATTTTCCTACATCATCAGGAGGACTAGAAGGAAGAGATGTCCCGGTAGACAAATACAGAAGACGAGCTGCCACTGGACTCAAGAGAGGAATGTGAGGGTAAGCCTCCAAGACTGAATCTGACGTGGAAGACTCTGGTGGGGTCAAGGCTATTATGGACTTACTCAGGTATGGAGGAACATGTTCAGTTACAGTGGCTGAGCTTGATGAGCAGGAAGAAGTAGTGATGGTTGTAGACGATGTAGCAGCAGGTGTTACAGTACTTTCTGAAGCTACATCCATAGCTCCCGGATCAGAGTTAGATAACGACTCAGAAGTGTCATGACCAAATAAACCTTCAATAAAAGGCTCCAGAGAAGGCTGCACAGAATCTTGGAAAGTAAGCTCAGGACTAGTGATACTCTCAATGTCATTCAACAGCTCTTCAAAACCAACCAACTGCTCACTTGGACCACTGTACAGAGGTGGCAGTCCATCAAGCTGAGAACTGGCCAAGTCAAACTTGCTGGAACTGTATTCTGGCTCTGATGGTGGGATATAACCTTCAGTTGTGGACACATTGCACATTTCCTGATCCTTGTCTGCTGCTTGAGTTCTATTAAATATATCTTGAGTGGTTTGATTAAGAAGAGGGGGATAATCACCTGCAGGCTGAAGTTCAGATATGCCGGGATTTTCTTCAGCTTCCTCTTTGCCATCTTGACTTTCCTCCTCTTCTTCACTGGAAGAATCCAGACATATAACTTCTGGAACTGACCGACTCTGAGGATGAATGAATGGTATGGTGGGACCTGGCTGTCTAGAATAGTGACCAGGGAGATACCCTGGAATTTGAACAAGTGACTGCCTAGATACCTGACCAGTGGGTTGCCCTGGAACTTGACCAGTAGGTTGCGCTGGAACTGGACCGAGTACCTGACTTGCAGTTTGATCAGGTACATGTCCTGGACTATGACTTGACTGTGGTTCTAACTTCACTGGTGGACTGCAGACACAAAAAATTGGCGCAAAATAAACATTTAACAGTAGAATGACTTCAATTCTTTGTCCCTATTACTCAGTGACCTAACAACAGCCTGATTTCATAGTACACTGGTACACAGAGAGAGAAAAAATCAGCACCATAAGTATATTTTCCCACTTTACTTTATACAGTGTCTACAATATGTTGATTGATTTCTACCAAATTGAGTCAAGTTTTTAAATAGATGGGAATAAACAAATGCAACAATAGACTAATAACCTCCAATAGACTAACAACAATACCAACAAAAACAACAACAAACAAACAAAACCCCTGGAGAGTGATGTTTTTTTACTAGACAAATGAATGCAAGTAGGATGAGTGAACTCTAAGTTACTTCATACATTCTAGTGCAGATAAGGAGAGTAGATTGCACTAAATTAGAAACAAATTTCTGCCCTAGTTTCTCGATTGTTAGACGTATTGGTGATACAAGCAAAGTCATGACGTAGCTGTCACGTGCACAGAGTTACAATAAAGCACTCTAGCTCACAAATTCCCTTGTATTTAGTAATATTTAACTATAAGTATTTTACATACTTCTTTAAAAAAAAAGCAAATACTTACTGGGGTTGTAGCTGCTTGACAGGGTTAACAATGGTATGGGGAGGGAGAGGAGGTCTGGCTGTTCCCCGCAACACACGTAAGTCATGCTGGAATGTCTGAATGGCTATACCTTTCTCCCTCTCTGTCATCCTCTCATCTGCACTGTCCAATAGAAGTGACTCATGCTTGAATGGCAGCTATGTTGTAATATTCAATCAATTCCTTAACAATCAGTCATAAAAAAAGAAGAAAAAAGAGAGATTCTACAATAGCAGCATAAAAAAACAACAAAAAAACAAACAACAATACACTATGGAATGACTATAATTACACTGTCTTATACACCAATATACCTATATACAGTAGGAGACAAAATAAAGTTTAGAATTCCGTTCTGTAGAACGGCCGTCGCACAATAAAAAAAGAAAAAGAAGGTACGACGTTTGGTAAAAAACGGCCGTTCCGTTTGACTGCCGTTACCGTTTTAATCTTTCTCGTTCACCGCACGCTTCGCTCAAAGAAATTATAAAAAATCGTTTATCCAATAAAATGTTCTGATTTTTTGTTTACAGGCTCCTGAGCTTCTCAGGTAAAAAAAAATTGAAGCTATCCTATTTGAAGTTGTCTCGCGGAGAATTGTTAGCTCGACTACTGCACAGTATTAAGAATAGTTAGCTCGACTACTGCACAGTATTGATGTTTTCTCGATGTTAGGGTATTCTCAGGCTTAGATTTTTTACTACTGAAAGTCCATCAATAGCTAACAGAAGACAAGGCGATACGAGGCCTTAACATGCTGATATAGCTATGGAAGAGTTTCTATAGTATGTCCAAGTTGAGTTGGCACGACCGCAAGTGTGGTAAATGAGGAATGCATTTAGTACTTAACCAGAATCAATTTAGTCATGTGAATCCAAGTCAATTAAGCGCGCAAACGTCAACGTTGCACGTGAAAAAGGGGGCAGTTACGCATTAATTCTGTAACTATTGTAAGAAAGAAATTTAGTGAAGTTTATGGAGTTTTTCGGGCGCTGTACAGCTCATCTCATCCGTTTTCAACTATATTTATGTTTCTTACGTGCAGGTAATCTACAGCAGATGGAAAACGCAGACTGGTGAGGCGTTCTTCTAAAGAGACATGATTAAAAGCAGTCAATTCTACCTACTGTGTCCCAAGAAATATTCTGACATTCATAGGATTCTGCAGTACAGCATTTTAACTTGTAGCTAAAGTTATTAGACTTACTTGTTAAATAAAATTATCAATTGTTTAATTAATTTATTATATGAAAATTGATGAGATGATAAAATTTAAGTAGTACACATACACAAAATATAGTTGAAGGTGGAATGCAGCCTGAGTTGGTCCTAATTCTTACAATAAACGGCATCTAGTAGTGAAGAAAAAGGAATTGGCATAAACATGGCTTTGACAAGCACACAATTTAAATTTAACAGCACAAAGCATAAGTGTGGCTGTATTACAAGTTGCTAGCTAAACGATAGTTAAATCACTCTGAAATATATTGGCTATACAGCATTTGTTATTGAACAGATAGACAGATAATCTTACCAACATCCTATCAGGTGGTCATGTACCTCTGCGTCAACAGGACACTCGTCTATCCATTTTCCACACTCGCAACCTAAACTAATCGCGATATAAAGCTAGAAACGCAGCAATTTGAGAAGAAGCCACTCATTGTTTACAAATTCTTAATGAAGACAGTCCATGTGATCAATTGAGCCGTACCGCGTGACTAAAAGCGGGCACGTTTTGAGCGGGAAACCTGTGGGTTTTTTCTTTCTATTCCCATACTCTTTTGTATTGAGTTTTGGAATAGCACTTTCTCTCCGGTTTTGGAGTATACTGAGGAAATATTTTTAACCGCTTTCTAATGATGCAAACCCGGATACGTAGCTGCTTCCGTTCAAAAGTTATTCAAGTTTTTTTCTGGCCAACTCAACTTGGACATTATTATAGCTAGAAAATATTGGTAAATTGGCAGAAAAGCTTAACTGTTTAAAAAACCCAAACCATTTTAGTATACGGTGTCGGCCATTTAGTCAAAACGGTATAGAACGCAACGGTAAAAACTACGGTAAAAAGACTACCGTTTTACGGCGATACTACGGAACAGAATTTGGAACTTTATTTTGTCTTCTACTGTATGTGTCAAGATGAAAGACCACAGATTGTAACAAGAAATTGATATAAGCAAGTGAAAACACTACACAGTGTATCATTAAGTGCTGAATCTGTAATAAGCAAACACACTTAGATACAGATAAACACTCTTCTTCATATGTGACTTGAACACGTGTTCTCTCGTAGTAGAAACTCCTGAGTAGGTTCCTTTAGCTATAGCACAGACACTAACGAGCTGGTTCTAATAACAGCATAGGAAACGACTTGCTCATGTGACCATGATGGCTCTGACACGAGTGGTAAAGAGGTAATACTCCAAAATATTTGACACATTAAGACACCTAAGTAACAACAGCTTGAATCCACCTGATTCTCTCTGAAGTCTACCAGCGACAAAACTTAATGAATGAAAGATTAAATGACCATCTCAATGTGCATGCTGACAGCTAATTCATCCAATCATCACAGACACACAGAAACAAACACATGCAACTATTATACATGTCATTAATTCACTCTGTCTGTACCTTGGTGAATAGGTGACCTGAATTCTTGCACAAATCCACCAGCACAGGATCAAAGATGAATTGATTAGCGTAGCCACTGAAGTCCTGTGGATCCGGAAGCTGAGCCTAAAATACACCAAGTAAATTCAATACATCAATATTAATCTCTAATGGCACATGCTATGCAGGGTTTCATACAGGAGGAGGAGGGGGAGAGTTTTGGGGAAGGAGGAGGTAGGCACACGTAGCAAAATATTTGTTTGACCAAGTGCAGTTCGAGTACAAGATCTTGGAAGACTAATTTGTATTGCAATTGAAGGACCTAAATGAACTAAAATGAACTTTCACCAAATATTAGATACAAACAACAAAATCACAGAATACCATTATAAATCTATTTATTTCATGAAGTTCTGGGGGGGGGAGGGGGATCCCAGGGCATTCCTACCTCTGTATGAAACCCTGCTATGGGGAACCAATCCTATCACCATTAGTTGCAGTAATTGAAGGACCAATCTGTTAGTTTGTAGCCTGACACTAGAGATGATATTGGAATAGTTAGAAGTCAGGGTCCAAGACGGAGCTAACAGACAGAGCCTCCGGCTAACAATACTTTAAGATCAGAATAGTCTGTCACCAAAGAGAATGAGGTATAGTTTTATATAGAGAAGGATGATATAGAACTAGCAATGTGTTTGAGAGGAAAGGAATCCAATAACATCACAACATGAAGTGAATGGAGTTACATGTTTGCTGTTCAATTACATCTATTAACATATGATCATTCATTCCTTAAGAGACACCCATGACTAACGGAGGGACAGGCAATCAAACATTTTTGAGTCCTAGAAAGTATTGAATTCAATTTTCACCACTCTATCTATTCCATTCCTTCTCTCAGTGACATGAGCATCTGCAGTTGCCGTAACTCACCAGTGGAGTCATGAGAGTGATGATGTCATTGACAGTCAGGTGACGCTCAGGTGCCAACTCATCCACAACTCGATCTGTGCACACACACACACAGATAGCCATGAGACACAAGATTAGCACATGATGAAGTGCGCAAGAAAAATAGGGCATGACAAACAAAGTATCATAATAAATAGTAACCCAGAAGAGAGAGAAATAGATAGAAAAGTTACGTTAGCCAGAGTTGAATTCTATAATTAGTAATTATAAAATCATGCATGTGACCAAACACTGATCAGTGTGAAGTATACACTCATATAGGCCTGTGCATCAAAGTAGTACAAGTTTAACAATGACTGTGGCTAAACACATGCACTGTCTCCTACCCCCAACAATTAAACCTGTATGAAATTCTGATATACAACAATTGTAAGATCACTCAATACAAGAATACTCAGTCACATCTGACCATCGGATGACTCCCACTCTACTACCAGCGTCAGTCAGTTATACTACAACACAGCTTTATGCAACACTAAAATACTGATTCAAGAAAGTTACAAGTAAGGAGGTGATCATGTGACACACTCCTCTAGTCACATGACACACAATGCCATGCCCACCACTCCATTCAAGTCTTACTGGCCATGCCCTGCTTGGAAATCTGTCTGTCGTAGATCTTCTTCTCCATAGTGCCGTCACAAACCAGGCGATAGATGTGGGATGGTTTGGTCTGCCCGTACCGGTACACACGGCACACAGCCTGGGCGTCGTGACATGGGTTCCACGACACATCCAGCACAACCACACGGTTAGCTCCAATCAAGTTGATACCTAGGCAACCAGCTCTGAAATAAACATATCAGTAATTGTGAACACATAGCTGTATACATGCCATTGCTTAACACCAGTGGACTTCAGCACAAATGGCAAGCAAGCTAGATTATTATGAACAATAGGACAATTTATATTCAACACATCATAGCTTCATCTAAACACTCACTCTTAAGTTAAACATCAATAGCTAATGTTGGATTCTGTGATTAGTAAGATTATAAAATCATGCACGTGACCAAACACTGATCAGTGTGAAGCATTACACTCTCAAACACGTATTTACTTAGGTGTGGGTAAGCACTAAAGTGTCTTGTAGCAAAAAAATCCTGTATGACACCTTGATAGATATACATACATACATATGTATGATTTTTGAATGGGCAATTTATGTGCTGTTCTACTAGAGTTAAAACATGAGGTATAACAATAATAATTCAGTCACATGATGACACCAGATTATCACATGACCAAATTAGCAACCATAATCAACCTGGAAGTAACTCTTACTTGGTGGAGAGAAGGAACACCCAGCACTGATCATTCTGTGCCGAGTTGAACTGACCAATCAGCTTATCTCGTTCAATGCTACTAGTACTGCCATCCAGACCTGGCACGACACAGGAGGAGAAACACGTGATTAACAAACAATTGACAGTTAAATCATTTTAGTAATAGTAAATTCTTCCCTTTTTAACAGCCAATATAGTTAATTATGAAGTTGAAATGTCGGATTAAGTTATAATTAACTATATTGGCTGTTAAAAAGAAATGAATTTGCTATTATTATAATTATTCAGCCGAGAATGACTGAATATTAACATAATTTGAACAATTGCTAACTTACGGCAAAAGTTCTTCCCTTTGACCCACTTGGAGGTTGAGAACTCAACTGACTCTCCAGAGGAGAAGGGAACAGGAATGTGACACTGTACCAGCAACTTCTCCACACAAGACAGCGTGGCTAAACTCTGACTGCAGGACAACAAGAAATACACACCTAGTTAAGATACATCAAACCAGGGGGGGGAGGGGGGGGGGGGGGGGTTCTAATATAAGTCATCTAGTACGCATGTATATAAGGTTACACCACAACATGGACGTTGATACGGCATTTATACAACTGAGGGCCAAAGGCCTGAGGATAGTGGAAACCCCCGTACTGACTGATCACGGAGGGGTGCAACTGACTTGTACATACCATGGCTATAGACAATGCACAAATCTTATTTTGATTGGACAGATTTACTTATTCACCTCCTAGAGGTGGGTATGAAATTTATTCACCATGAATTGAGCAATCTGATTGAACAGTTTGAACGTACCAATAAATAAATATATATATTATATACACACATAAATACACACACACACTATGAGAAATATAACTATTTATACCATAGTGCCATGGATTAAAAATGTTATTTCTCTGTGTTAATCCCCTCCAATTTTTTTTTGTCTACAAAATAGAGTGCCAGGCATAAATAACTATGATCTAAAATGTTTATTAGCTACGAATGAAAATCTAGTTTATTTTTTACTTGTATGTAGCTTTCTTTCGCAAGCAGTTACTCCATCCCTGTATACCTGACAAGGAGAAGTATTGGAGTATTAGTCTTGCCTGGTGAACCTCACTAGATATCTTTACTCTAATCACCACTGTGTGTGTTTTTGTTTGAAGGCGGCGGAAAGGGAAACAAAATGCATTTATCTTGTTGTCAGTGTTTTGGAAGGACCCTTGCTGCATTAACTGGACTTATTTTCTCCCTCTCAAAACAACAATATATGCTCTTTTTATTTGGTCTTCTACTCTGTTCATAAAGGTAACTATGGTATTAAATAATTAAACCATGGCAACTCTTAGGATTATAGCTAGATAACCTCCCTCTTCCTTTGCCCTCAGGATTGGTATGGTTATCAGCGATACTTTGAATCCATAACTAGTACTTAGCTTCCATAGGAGCCAAACACAAGCATTAGTGATGGTATCTGGTACAATGTAGAGGGAATATGAGGCAAGCTCCCAATTATTAAGTTCGCCAGTCGTGTGACAGTAACACCTCAGGCCAGCTTGACATTCAACCAATAGGAGAGGTTTAGCAAAGAAGGTTTTGAATTCCGCAAATAGTGGGAAATTCTATGAGCCTAAGAGGCCACCGTTGCTAGGGCGCGTTGAACTTACTTCCGCCCCCCCTCCCCGAGTTATTTTATTTATGCGGGCCAGCAAGTACTGCTAGGAGAAAGCACCTACCAAGAATGAAGACGGGAAGTCGATCACATCTCAAGAAGTATGTCACCATTTTGGACTTCACAGCAGTACTGCACGGCTACCACCGTAGTTTAGAAGCCAATTTTTTTGTATATCATTTTCTTACACTTGCGTGTATGCCATAACAATGAGTTTTTTTGTTGAATTCTATTTTACTTTTCTATTTACTCACCTTACCACGTGAACTATTGTTGATTATTTTCGTGAAATTCCGTATAATAAAAATATCTCATCGTTATAGGGTCGACCCCTTGTGGCTCTAAACCCCGGCAAAGTTCGAACCATAGCCGCTCGTCCATTCCTGAGCAGTATGCCAGAGAGAAGATTCTGGATCCATTACTTTAGTACTTGACTCCGCCCCGCCCTATCAGTATGCACATAGTGGTGAGTGAGGCACAGCTGCATTTCACTGGCACTAATTTGTTACAAAGTGGGCGTGACTAGACTATTCAGCTGGAGTGCACTACTAAAGGCGCCCAAGCTTTGCTATGTGCCAGCACCCTTATAAAAAATAATAAAATAATAAAAAAGCTGTTAGAAAAACAATTTCTGGTTGCTACTTGTTTGGAGTTATAATTACATACAGGCAAACACAACATCACTTATATTGCTTATGACATTAACTAAATGGTTGTTACAAATAAAAACACCATCTAGCAGACAGTGTGATATCCCTTACCTAAATACCAGCACCTTCTCTCCTACTTTCACAGAGCGAAAGATGAGCTCCAATAGGACGACCATCTTGGGGCTGTTCTGAAGGTTGTTGGGTGTGTATTGAGGAAGAGAAGATGTCGGCCATTCCAACTTCATACTGGACTCTCCACCACCCACACCAGCAGAGCCATTCTTGGAGCCTCCGGGTTTAGACCCACTGGACTCTCCACCACCCACACCAGCAGAGCCATTCTTGGAGCCTCCGGGTTTAGACCCACTGGACTCTCCACCACCCACACCAGCAGAGCCATTCTTGGAGCCTCCGGGTTTAGACCCACTGGACTCTTCAGACCATGCAACCTAAACCAGTACAGAGAGTATAGTACAGCGTCACCAGGCAACCAGTACAGAACAGTGCACGTTGCAAGTCAATCAGTTCCACACAAACTCGGCACTGGAGTTCGATCAGGACAAGTGGAATTAGTAAACTCACCCCACAATGTAACACAATGTAATGCAATGCAACACAGAGTACTAAACGTGGCCAGTCCTCAGCTAAGAGATAGAAATAGCTCCTAATCACAACTCCACACGTATACCACTCACTGGAGACTCGCGCTTGGACTCCTGCGTCATCATCTCATTATAGTAGATATCTGGATGGTTCCAAATCTACACACACACACACACATTCTTAATAAACTTCTGACCCTTGGCTAGAGATGGGATGGACTTCCACCAACACTCTACCAACTATTAAAATGTAAATCATAGTTATCACTTTTTCATATAACAGTTAGATCATGTTCAAATACTGCCTTGGAATTACTTCATCAATAATGAGACATGCGAAGCTCATGAACCCTCAGCACTACTATACACTGGCTAGCTATTACAACATCAGCTCAGATCAAAGGAACAATTTATTGGCTATTCTATTCTAATCAGGTATCAATTTAGCTCGAGCAATGAAAACGGTGGGTGTAAATGTTGTCTTCATAAGAGAAGAAGCTAAACAGGCTAGAGATGCTCACCAGTATACATTTTCAATGCGAACTCCAATTCCAGCACTCAGTATAATTTCCCAGGATAAAGCAAACTACTGTGGGCAGCAGATATAGTTTGCTCACATAATCATGTGACGATAGGGGTGTTAATGAAAGCTCTTAAATCATCGTATACCTAAATCAACGGTTACTTGTCAGTAATCTCCAAAATCAGAGCGTAACAGACAGACAGGACAACTACTATCATAACCCTCTCGCACATGTGCGCTGAGGGTTAATAGAAGCTCATGCAATGAAATCAGTAGATGTAAACGCTGCCTTCATAAGAGAAGCTGAATATGCAAGAGCAGTGTTTCATCCAGACATTCTTGCAAGGGGGGGCAAAATAGAGTTTTGAAAATGTAAGGGGGGGGCGGGCGGCACTGGTCACCATGGGAGTGAAATAGAATTATTGGAAGGCCTATGTCCTACATTAAAAAAACACAATCTTATCTAATGAGGTCTGCATATGTCAGATCCTGACAAGTTAATTCAGCTACTCATTTTCACCTCCACCGTCTAGCAATTTTCAGTCAACTGTGACATTCACTATTTAGATGCTTTTCACACACTATTCAACTCTGACTCTCACCTCCCCTTAGGTTTATCACACGTTGATTCACACTTACGGTTGCTGGCTGGCTATAAAAAGGCCAGCCCTCAGCTCACCGTAGCAGTTGTTGAGTTTTGATCTATACAGATTCTACAACTTCCAGAACCAGAACTCTAAGCACTCGTAGTCCCTGACAGCTTAAACACAGAAGATAAAATTGATAGCAATCAATCTGATACTGAGTTTTTGGAGCCAAGTCCTGCCAAGAAAAGATTAATTGTCAATGAGAAGCATGCAAAGGAAAGATTAACTACACATGAGAAAAGCAAGAAAATCACTGCAAGCAGTCGAAAATACAACAAAAAATGGGAAGAGAGCTTCAATTGGCTGATGTTTGATAAAAATTTCCAAGGAGCTTTTTGTAAGGTTTGCAGGAAGAGAGGAATTTCTCTTCAAAGAACAGGAGGAACATGGATCTCAAAACCTTTCACGAACTGGAAGAAGGCAATAGAGAAGATGAAAATTCATGCAAAGAGTGATATTCACCTCCTATCATGTGAAGCAGAGATGGCTGCAGCTACAGCACTACAAGAAGGGTCAGTCATTCAGCAACTCCAACAAATTAATGATGAGGAAAAGTTGAAGAACAGAATGGCCATTAAAGCTCTAATTCGTTGCACCCATTTTCTAGCTCGTCGCCACATTCCCCACACAACAAATTTTGATGAACTTATTGATCTAATCGTAAGTTGTGGTGCAGAAGATTTAAAGGGGTTCCTTGAAAGAGCTAGATTAAATGCAACCTACACATCTAAAGTTGCTGTTGTTGAATTTGTTGAGGCAGTTGGCTTATGGGCTGAAGAATGTTTACTGAAACGGCTTCGCCAAGCTTCCCATTTCAGCATAATGGCAGATGAGTGCACTGATGTGACGACCACAGAAGAGCTTTCAATTTTCTTCCGCTGGGTGAACATGGACGATCAACCTGTTGAGCACTTCTTGGATATAGTTCCATTGAAAGCTACTGATGCAAAGACTATTTATTCTGCCCTTGTTGAATTCATGAAAGATAAAAACATACAGATTAGCAAGCTGGTGGGTATGGGATTCGATGGAGCAGCTACTTTCTCTGGGAAACACAATGGTGTGCAGAGTCTCCTGAAGAAAATTTCACCTCATGCACTTTTCGTACACTGCCATTATTTGCTACAGCTAGCATGCGTTCAAGCAGCTAATGCTACCAGTGGGATAAAACATGTGTACATCACACTCACCACCCTCTGGAAATTTTTCCACTATTCTCCTAAGCGAGCTGAGAGTCTCAAAGCAGTACAGCAGGTGCTTGACTTACCTGAGCTGAAAGTTGTGAAACCATCAGATACTCGCTGGCTGTCCCATGAACGCTGTGTGAAGGCAGTCAAAGCTAGCTACAGTGCAATTGTGACTGCTCTAAACAATATCTATGAGCAGACACATGCACCTGAAGCTCTAGGTATCAGTAAAGCCTTATGTAGGCCCTCAACTTTAGTGGCCATATACCTCCTTGATTATGTTCTGCCACAAGTGGCGAAGTTGAGCAGAGCTCTCCAGACTGAGAGAATAGACTTGACAGCTATCACCCCTCTTGTTGATGCCACTCTCAATACACTTGATGATGCCATGTTACCTGCTGCTAACTGGGTATTAGAACTGATGGATGCAAAGAATGAGATCGAAGAAGTCACTGACATCACGTTAACCACGGAAAGCATTGCTACATTCCAAGGACAAGTGGCTGAACCGTTTATCAGGATGCTGAAGGCAAACATATCCAGCAGATTTATTTCACAAGATATTGTCTCCTCATTTGGCATCTTTGATCCGAAGAAAGTGCCAGCTGCTGACTCTTCTGACTTCCATACATATGGTGAGGACTTAATAGATGTACTATTAGCTCACTATGGTGCAGAGCTGCCTGCTAAGACTGCTGGTGGAGATGAATACACCAAAGAAGCTCTTATTTCCCGCGAAACCCGAGAGGAGTGGAAAACATTTCGAAGCTACTTATCGAAGAAGCCGAAAGGTAACCTGCACTTGCAGTTGAAAGAGCTCACCACAAGTGATATGCTTAGTGAAATTTTTCCAAACATTAGCACCCTGGCAAACATATGTCTATCTATCCCTGTCAGCACTGCTTCAGTGGAAAGGAGCTTCTCCAAAATGAAACTAATTAAAACACGAATTCGAAATCGAATTGGGCAATCACAATTATCCTATTTGATGAAAATAGCCATGGAGACACCCGAGACGCTCTCATCTACACAATTAAATGACATTATTACAGTATGGAACAAAAAACCTAGACGAATTGCTGTGTGAATATTGTTTATTATTAATTTGGTTTACATTTTTCTCTTAATAAATATCGGTTCTTTCAAAAGGGTGGGGGGCACTTAGAATCCAAGGGGGGGGGGCATTTAGAACCCAAGGGGGGGGCAAATGCCCCCTTTCGCCCCCCCCTAAATGAAACCCTGAAGAGACTCTCACTAGTTTCAACACAAAACTCCTCTTTCTACACTCACTAAACTACTCTAATCTGCTCATGTGATTACGGTGAGATAATAGGGGCATCACCCACACACACTTAGGATTGCATGGCCACAAATGACTAGCTTCTCTTGGAAAACTGAGTCAACACAAAATAATCCAATCCTGGCAAATTAACTTAAAGGAACTTTAAATAGTCCCTCCAGTACACTAGTCTGGTGTCTCTCTCAATGCCCAGGATGGGAGGCCACTGTCTGCAAGATCTATTGCTGAATGATAGATAGTGAGTATTGTAACTCCTTAACTCGTTGACGGCTAACAACAAACCAACAACTCTACACTGCCCCGCCTCCTCTCACCTTGCTACACATGGCAAACCAACAACTCTACACTGCCCCGCCTCCTCTCACCTTGCTACACATGGCAAACCAACAACTCTACACTGCCCTGCCTCCTCTCACCTTGCTACACACGGCAAACGCCTTGAGGGGGCCGGCAGAACTATTGCCCGGGCCACTGTGGATCTGCTCTATAGAGTAGTTGTACAGTACAGCCTGCACGGGAGAGGGGCGCAGGAGGAGGGTGTGTTCATACTTGGGGGGCAGAGAGTCCATCAGAATTTCATGTCCTCTGCGCAGCACAAACCCGTCTAACAGAGAATGTAGGACGTGAGAACGATGTCTCATCAGCTGAACATCCTGGAGACATAGATCAGCATAGTTATAAACAAACAAACAACAACAAATACAGCACCACCCACCATAATGTAAACAAACAACAACAACAAATACAGCACTTCCCACCATACCAACATCTACTATGGACAGTCACATTGTAACAGCCTCCAGTCACTCTGGATGGGAGTGTCTGACAAAACCAACATCTACTATGGACAGTCACATTGTAACAGCCTCCAGTCACTCTGGATGGGAGTGTCTGACAAAACCAACATCTACTATGGACAGTCACATTGTAACAGCCTCCAGTCACTCTGGATGGGAGTGTCTGACAATACCAACATCTACTATGGACAGTCACATTGTAACAGCCTCCAGTCACTCTGGATGGGAGTGTCTGACAATACCAACATCTACTATGGACAGTCACATTGTAACAGCCTCCAGTCACTCTGGATGGGAGTGCTGACAATACCAACATCTACTATGGACAGTCACATTGTAACAGCCTCCAGTCACTCTGGATGGGAGTGTCTGACAATACCAACATCTACTATGGACAGTCACATTGTAACAGCCTCCAGTCACTCTGGATGGGAGTGTCTGACAATACCAACATCTACTATGGACAGTCACATTGTAACAGCCTCCAGTCACTCTGGATGGGAGTGTCTGACAATACCAACATCTACTATGGACAGTCACATTGTAACAGCCTCCAGTCACTCTGGATGGGAGTGTCTGACAATACCAACATCTACTATGGACAGTCACATTGTAACAGCCTCCAGTACTCTGGATGGATGTCTGACAATACAACATTACTATGGACAGTCACATGTAACAGCCTCCAGTCACTGGATGGGAGTGTCTGACAATACCAACATCTACTATGGGGGGGGGGAGAATTTTCAGTGAAATTTTCCCAGAAGTTTATAATCTGGCCAAAATTTTTACTAGCACTTCCAGTTGGAACAGCAACCGTCGAAAGATCGTTTAGTCACATGAAGATGATAAAGACCAGGCTAAGGAATCGCTTGTCTGATGAAAACTTGACTCACCTTATGAGAATTGCCATTGAAGGCCTAAACTTAAGTGAAGTTAATTTTAATGAAATTCTGGACATTTTTAAAGAAAAAAATAGGCGCATTAGACTGTAATTGGTATATTATTCTATTATAAAAGTTTGTGTAAAGAATGAGTTTGGGGGGGGGAAGAGGCTCCCCCCCCCCCCCCCCCCCCCCCCCCCCCCCCCGCAAAATCCCTGTATGAAACACTGGGGTGTGTCAGATATTTAACTGGGCATATGCTACATGCATGCTGCTGAACTGGATTTTTTGTGGCACATAATATGACCTCATCTTCTCTTTCAATATAAGTCTTGTTAACATCCCATATTATTCAAGTGCCACACATATCATAGCTTGACTGCACCCACTTCCTGGCCTTACCATTTCAAGTGCTTGCTACAGTGTGTATCATGTATTATCAACCTCTGTATAAGTCCAGTGGATTGCGCCTGACTGTTGTTATTTAAATCAGTAGTGTGTGTGTGTGTGTGCGTGTGTTCCTTTATTTTTACTTTCAGTTGCTTATTTTTTCTCTCTTTCTTTCCTTTTTATTAATTTCGGTCCCTCCCTTCCTCCCTCTATCCCTTCCTTATTTTTTTTGTTTAGTGTGTATCTAACCTCTATGTATGTGTTGTGTGTGTGTTTGTTTGCTTCATCTTTTCTCTCATTGTCCTCTTTATCCTCCCTCCCGCTTAACTTGGAACAGTCACCCCTCATTAATTATAATGTAAATTTAACAAAAAAAGTGTGTGTGTGTGTGTGTGTGTGAATTATTATATATAGAAATGTAGAAACAATAAAAGCAACAATTAACTCATTATCCAAACTATATTTTGTGTATTCTTAACCTCTATGTATGTGTTGTGTGTATTGTGTGTGTGTTTGTTTGCCATTGTCCAAACTATATTTTGCTTCATCTTTTCTCTCTTTCTCCTTATTCCTTTCTTCCTCCATCCGTTCCTCTCTCCCTTCCTTCATTGTTTTTCCCTTCTTTTTTTAAAATGTGTATCATGTATAACTTGTGCGTGAGTCCAGGGGATTGTGCCTGACTGTTGTCA